>Ga0308160_10000036_pt1 | contig 436616 bp, 378 predicted proteins | sample PhyFR1_FD_201036 | JGI IMG/M metagenome (GOLD analysis project Ga0308160, IMG submission 201036) | Phyllosphere microbial communities from UC Gill Tract Community Farm, Albany, California, United States - DLSLF.R1 | ecosystem: Host-associated > Plants > Phyllosphere > Unclassified | place... | reverse complement strand
TAAGAAGTAAAAAAAGGGAGGATAATCCTATCACGTCGACATCTTTAATATTTCGTGTCTAGCAGGACCTCAACTTGCCTCCCTTTTTCTGATTGTTATATTATAAATATAAAGATATGAGCAGGGCTGCAGCCCGCCAAGACCATCCTCCTTTCATTTTCAAAAAATAATGATAACTTCTTACTCACAGTGCTTTTAATATTTTCGAAATTTAGCCACTGCCCAGTCCCGAAACCAAACTTCGAAAGTTATTCCAAAAAAATAAAGAAAATTTAAAGTAATATTGAGTTTCATCCGTTTACTGAATTATTAAACAAAATTTAGTGCCAACAAACGAAGCTCAAAATATCATTTCAACCGTTGCCAATTATGGTAAACGCTTGTTCAGTTTCATCCGCGGGAGGGTGAATACAGATGAGGACGCGGAAGATATTTTACAGGATGTTTGGTTCCAGTTAAGCAATCAGCCCGAAGTAGGAACGATTGAGCAGATTAGCGGTTGGCTTTACCGCGTGGCAAGAAATAAGATTACCGATAAATACCGGAAACAAAAGGAAGAATCGCTTGAAGATTTCAGTTTCGAAGGGGAAGATGGTGAAATTAACTTCAAAGAAATTTTGCTGGCCGAAGCTTACTCACCAGAAGAAGAAAGTTTAAAAAAATTATTCTGGGACCAGCTGTTTTTAGCGCTCGAAGAACTACCAGAAAATCAACGTTATGTATTTGTACAGAATGAGCTTGAAGAACGCACGTTTCAGGAACTGGCAGATGAAAGCGGCGAAAATATCAAAACATTAATATCAAGAAAAGGTTATGCGGTGAAACACCTGCGTAACCGCTTACAAAATTTATATCAGGAATTTATTAACTATTAAATTTGCAGACATGATGAATAGAAATTTTAATCGGCGCAAGAAATTTATTTTCTTTTTACCCGTAGCCGTGCTTATTGCAGCGGTTTTGGGGTATGTGGTTATGTTTTTATGGAACTGGATTTTACCTGAGGTGGCACATGCAGGCAAACTAAATTATTGGCAGGCGCTGGGCTTACTGGTACTTTGCCGGCTGCTCTTCGGTAATTTTAAAAAAGGTGGTCATGACGGGCATGACGGTTTCCGTGAGCGGGCGAGGAGCATGCGTGCCAAATGGGAAACCATGAATGATGAGGAACGGGTAAAATTTAAAGAAGAATATAAACGAAGGTGTGGCGGTTGGGGCCACCATCGCAATAAAGAATAGTTAAAAGCTCCGAATTTCTCCGGAGCTTTTTTGTTTTATTACCCGATCATTCTGAGAGGTATCGTCATTGCTAGGAGGAACGACGAAGCAATCTTAGAACGATCGCTGCTATAACTAAAGCATTAAGATTGCTTCGTGCCTCGCAATGACGACCTATTTATTGTCTCACTAATCAACAAGTTAATCTACTAAAAAGATCCTTCACTACGCTACAATAGACAGAATCCATTAGCACGACCGTCATTCCCGCGCAGGCGGGAATCTTAAAGCGCTTGCATTACGATTCCCAATCGAGTTGGGAATGACGATCTCACGCAGCCTATCATTTTGCCAAAAAGCACTGTCTTTTATATTGATTTTATGAAATAATTATTCCTCAGGATGACATAACTACGGGATATTCCTCAATAAACTAAAAAAAAACAAAATAATTTAAAGTAAAAATAAAGCTGCTCCGTCTTCCTATATAAATAACGAAAATAACAGTGTTGGTGCTTCAACTCATTTACAGTGAATTGTTTACCAATCTTTAAAAAGATAAGAAGATGAAAAAAATATTAAAAGCTATAGGGTTTGGGATCGTACTAGGTGCAACCGCTTTCTTTATCCCGTTTGTATTCAAATTTATATTGGCCTTTGTACTGATCGGTTTTATGTTCAGGGCATTTGCCGGCAGAAGACGTCATTATTTCCACAGCCGGTATAATGGTTTCGAAAACCATTTCAACCCGATTGTACCCATCGATAACCAATGGTACAAACCAACCGTACAAAGTAATGGAACCGTTAACCACATCAACGTAAATTATTAAGCGATGAGAACATTTAGAATATTATTGGCACTGGCTGTTGCTGCAGGAACTTTTTATAGCTTAAATGTACTGGCAGTTCAAAACGGGTACCGCGATCGGCTGGATTTTAAAAACAGGCACTACAACCAAGATTGCCAGCACGAATACAGCAGACATCATGGGTTTAGTCACCACAACAGGAAAGCTACTGATGCCATGATTACCCCAATTGATAGTGTAAACACCCTAAACAGATAAGGTTATGTCGCAGGTACTTTTTTTAAGCGATCCATCTCAGGCTGATGTAAGTCCGATTTTGGGTATGGCCAACGACCTGATTACCCGTGGGGAAAAGGTTACCTTTTTTAGTTCGGATGCGTTTAAGGGGCCTATAGAAGAAATCGGAGCGGAATTTAAAGCCTACAATCGGGAGGTGGATGTTTTTCAACAGAGAAATGAAAGCGATGAGGAAAAACCGAAATCGGGATTAATCAGCGCCTTATTGGAACCCATGAAGTTTATCGATGATATTTTGGTGCAGATAAGGGGTTTAAAATTTGATTATGCCGTTTTTTCGCCAGCTTATCCTTATGCAAACATCATAACCCAACTATTGGGGATCCCAAAAACCGAGCAGGCGGTTATCAATTAATTATTGGTTAAACCTGTGAATTAACAAAATAAATAACAATTAGATTAAGTAAAATGTACAAAGAACATAGATGCCACTCGGGCAGGATGCATGGCCGTTACGGCGCAGGAGCGGGAAGATTTGGAGGTCACTTTGGTGGGCCTTTTGGTCACCACAAATTCGGGATGTTTAACCAGGGATTTAGAAAAGTACCGGTTAACATCGAAGAAACAGAAAACAGTTTCATCATAGAGCTTTATGCACCAGCATTGGTTAAAGAACACTTAAAAGTAGTGACCAAAGATGATGTATTAACCATTTCTTACCAGCCCGAAGAAGAAACGGATTCAGCTAAAAAATACAGCAGGAGAGAATATAGTAATGGAACTTTTGAAAGGGCTTTTGCCTTAAACGAAAAGGTTTTATCAGAAAATATTTCAGCACACTACGCTGATGGAATTTTAATGGTTACCCTACCTAAAAACCCCGAAACGAATACACCGGAAAAAGATATTCAGGTACACTAAGTTTCGTCTATTATAATTTCCAAGCCTCAATTGTTTAATGCAGTTGGGGCTATTTTATTTTGGTATTAGCCTGTAGAAAGTATTTGTTGAAGCGATATTGAAATGCCGTTTGCTATTGGCGGTATTTTAAGGTACTTTTGCTAAAAGACATAAATACAATAGATTGAATTTTAACGACTTTAACTTTAACCCCGATTTATACGAAGGCTTGATGGCCATGGGGTATAAAAGCGCTACTCCAATACAAGAACAAGCCATACCGGTAATTTTAGATAACCACGATCTGATTGCCTGCGCCCAAACAGGTACAGGGAAAACGGCCAGCTATCTTTTACCCGTAATGGATAAGATAAGCAAAGCTACCGACAGGCATAACAATACCTTAATTCTGGCCCCAACACGTGAGCTTGCCCAACAGATCGATTTACAGGTGGAAGCATTGGCCTACTTTACCAATATCAGCTCTTTAGCGGTATATGGTGGAGGAGATGGTATTGCTTACGAACAGCAAAAACGCTCGATGCGCGAAGGTGTAGATATTATTATCGCTACTCCGGGTAGATTAATGGCCCATTTATCATCAGGCGTGCTAAAACTGGAGCATTTACAGCATTTAATCCTTGATGAAGCCGACAGGATGTTGGATATGGGTTTTTATGACGACATTATCCGGATCATCAGCTACCTGCCAAAGAAAAGGCAAACACTTTTATTTTCGGCTACCATGGCGCCCAAAATAAGGACAATGGCAGGCAAAATCTTGCACGAGCCTAAGCAGATTACCATTTCTATTGCAAAACCTGCCGAAGGAATTGATCAACAAGCTTATAATATCCATGATCAGCAGAAACAGGCTTTGTTGAGTGAGATTTTCAAAAGCGGACAATATAAAAGCAGTATCATTTTTGTTTCTACCAAAGAAAAAGTAAAAGCTTTATACAAGACTTTTAAAGGCTTAGGCATTAAAGCCGAAGCTTTCCATTCCGATTTAGGACAAAAAGAACGTGAAGATATTTTATTGGCCTTTAAAAACAGAAGATTGCCTATTTTAATCGGTACCGATGTTTTATCACGAGGAATTGATGTGGAAGGGATTGACTTGGTGATCAATTACGATGTTCCAGGCGATCCTGCCGATTACGTACACCGCATTGGTCGTACCGCAAGGGCAGCCACAAAAGGTACAGCCATTACACTGGTTAACGGAAGGGATAAGCGCAAGTTCGATAACATAGAGAAACTGATTGAAAATCCTGTTCCCCGCATGCCGTTACCAGAAAGTATAGCCGCAATGGAAATCACACATGTGGAAGAAAAAAGACCTCAGCACAATGGCAAGAAAAAGGTTTGGAACAAAAAGAAAAAACCAAAGCCTTCTGCTTAAAATATTTAAAACGCCATAAGTTAGTTCTTATTGGCGTTTTTCTTTTATAGATTAACTTTGCACCATTCAATGGCAAATTTCATTCTTATCAGTTTATGCATTTTGGCGGGCATTGTTTTTAGAAAGAGCAAATCGCTGCCCAAAGATGCACACAAAGGCATTAACGCCTGGATTATTTACATTGCTTTACCAGCAGTTTCGTTTAAGTACCTGCCACACATCACCTGGACAAATGATTTGCTTTTCCCGGCATTTGCACCAGTTTGTGTATGGCTGTTCGGTTGGTTATTCATCACGGTTTATAGTCGTATCAGGAACATCAGCAAAGCAAGCTCAGGGGGCTTAAAATTAACAAGCTCCTTAAGTAATACTTCTTTTGTGGGTTTTCCTTTAATTGTGGCCTATTTTAGTGAAAAGGAATTGGGAATCGCCATTATCTGCGATCAGGTTACTTTTACGCTGCTGTCGACTATTGGGGTGATTGTGGCCATCCGATCCTCACAGAACCAGGAATTAAGCGCCAAACTGGTGCTTAAAAAAGTATTAACCTTTCCGCCATTGATTGGTTGTGTATTGGCTTTAACCATTCCACGTTTTATCGATGTTTCTGCTCTTGATCCATTGTTTGATAAGCTTGCCGGAACGGTTGGTCCGTTGGCTTTGTTTTCGATTGGTTTGCAGTTAAAATTTGGGGGTTGGTTTAGCGAACTAAAACACATCAGTTTTGCTTTGTTGTATAAGTTGATTTTAGCCCCTTTGGTGCTGACGCTGATTGCTATAATTTTAGGGATGAACGGCACAATTACCAAAATAGCCATTTTCGAAATGGCCATGCCAACCTTATTAACGGCAGGGGTAGTGGCCGATCAGTATAACCTTAACCCTAAACTTTCCAATTTAGTGGTGGGGATCGGGATATTGCTTTCGTTTATTACCACGGGTTTATGGTGGTTGGTGCTCACTTATTCGAGACTGGTTTAATTCACCTCGTTTTTTTACCACAGAGGCCACGGAGAAAAGCACAGAGAACATAGAGGCTTTTTTGCCATAGATGCACTGATTACACGGGGAAGTTGATTTATCGCGACGAGTAGCGTAAAATGACGTATTAGAGGAATTTCGCCGACCGCCAATCGCTTAGCGCTCTTTGCTAAAACTTTCGCGCCCTTTGCGGTTACAACCAACAAAAAAAGCCGCAAAATTTCTTCTGCGGCTCCTTAAATTATTTTAAACTCGGTTACAAAGCTAATTTTTTAGAAATCGCAGATGGTATACCTGCTTTATTTAATAAAATGGCTGTTGTTTTGTATTTTACGTAGTTTTTGGTTACATATAAGTAACCTTTATAATCGTTGGTAGCACCCCAGGAGTTTTTCACGATATAGTACTCTTTACCGGTTTGATCTTTAGCAACGCCAACAATGTGCATACCATGATCATCAGTTGTTTGGTAATTATCAAATGCTAACTGACGGTTCTCCTGAGTAATTTCCATCTCCGGCTGAGGGCCATTAAACAATTCAGCTCTTTGTTTCATCGTCATATCAGCGAAAGGTGTTTGTGGAACAAAAGCCACGCCGTTTTTCCAGCTAAAGGTTTTTTCGCTCACATCAGTCGCCCATGCAACAGTATAACCACCTTTTAAAGCATTATCAATAATGTCTGTCAATTCGTTTACCTTAACATTGTAAACCTGATCAAATGACCAGTTATCAGGTACCAGCAAAGTAAATTTACTATAGAAAGGATGATCGTTAAATGAAGATAGCTCTACATAATTATCTGGATTTAAACCTACAACTTCCTTAGCAAAAGTTTGTGGGGTATATTTTTTACCGTTATAGGTGAAGTTTTCTGGTACAGCACCTAAATAAGCATCAATTACGCCAGTATAAGCTTTTATCCAATTTGGTGTTAATTCGCCATTCGAATTTTTAACAACTGCTTCTAAAACGCCTTTCTCGATATCGCCAAGCTCGGCAGTTTTATTGATTTTTGTGCCATAGTTTAAACCAGTGTATACCTCTTGAGGAACTGCACCGTATTTTCTGTACATGTTGATTACATCGTGCAAAGCACCACCATCACCTAATGAAACGGCACCGTGCATACGCACATAATTTTTACCTTTTTCTACGTAAGCATTGCGGGCAGAAAAAAGTGGTGATAAGGCAACAGGCTGTTTACCTGCTTTAATCATTTCTGATTCTAAAAATGAATTGGTAGAATAGCTCCAGCAAGTGCCTGAAGAACCTTGATTTTGAACTGGTGTATTGGCCAGGTTAATTACTTCTGTGAATTTAAAAGAAGCCGCACTGTTTTCGCTTTGGTTGTTTTTTAAAGAATTAACAAGATTGTCTTGACCATAAACTGCCGATATAGATAACGACAAAGCCAAACCAATCACACTGATTTTTGTGTAGTTGATCATTTTTTATGAATATTATTAAAAATTGAGCGAATGTAGAAATCCTGGCTGATTTAGGCTCAGAAATTTTGTAATAAATCCATAACATTAGTCATTTAATTGCAACAAAGTTGAGTTAACATTCGGGCAAACTGATTGGAATATTGGTCGCCAGGCCTCCATCTGAGGTTTCTTTGTATTTGGCATTCATATCTAAAGCTGTTTCCCACATGGTATTAACCACCGCGTCTAAACTCACTTTTGCTTTATCGGGATTGCTCTGTAAAGCCAACTGACTGGCGGTAATGGCTTTAATTGCGCCCATGGTATTTCTTTCAATACAAGGAATCTGAACCAAACCACCAATCGGATCACAGGTTAAACCTAAATGATGTTCCATGGCAATTTCTGCAGCCATTAAAACCTGCCGTTGTGAGCCGCCTAAACACTCGGTAAGTGCAGCTGCAGCCATGGCAGAGGAAACCCCAATTTCGGCCTGGCAGCCGCCCATTGCAGCAGATATAGTTGCCCCCTTTTTAAAAATACTGCCTATCTCTGAAGCGCAGGCAATAAACTGGATGATTTTTTCTTCGCTGTAACCATCGCAAAAGGTAATAAAATATTGGAGTACGGCCGGAATTACCCCTGCAGCACCATTTGTAGGTGCAGTTACTACGCGGCCAAATGATGCGTTTTCTTCATTTACGGCCAAAGCAAAACAACTTACCCAATCTAAAGTATAATTGAAACCGTTGCCGCCTTTTCTGATTGCTTCAACCCAATCATTATAATTGGCGTATTCACTTTTATTAATCAGGCGTTTATTCAGCGGGAAAGCCCTTCTGGCAACATTTAGTCCGCCGGGTAAAAAGCCAGTGGTATGGCAGCCACGGTAAATACAATCGCGCATGACGGCGAAATGTTGTAAAATACCCTTTTTGGTTTCAGCTTCGGTGCGCCAGGCCAGTTCGTTTTCCATTACGATTTCGCTCACCTTTAAACCGGTTGACAGGCACCAGTGCAACAGTTCTTTTGCTTTTTCTACCGGAAATGGCAGATCCACCTGGGCTTTTTTACTGTTGTCTTCTCCTTCTTTCACCACAAAACCACCACCAATCGAGTAATAGGTTTCGGAAAAAGCTTTTCCATTATTTAAAAATGCCTGAAAAGTTACTGCATTAGGGTGGAAAGGTAAACTTTCAGTAAAAAGGAAGAGTAAATCTTCATTGTAATCAAAATCAATGATCAAATTGCCGGCAAGGTTTAGTTTTTTATCCCTTTGAATACCTTCGAAAGTAGGCGTAACGGCATCTACATCAAAAGTTACCGGATCAGCTCCGGTTAAACCTAATAAAATGGCGACGTCGGTTCCGTGGCCCTTACCTGTTTTTGCAAGAGAGCCATACAGCAATATCTTAATGCCTTCAACATCGTTAAGCAGGTTTTGCTGTGCCAGTGAAGCAGTAAATTGCTGAGCAGCACGCCAGGGGCCTAAAGTGTGTGAACTTGATGGGCCAATGCCTATTTTAAAAATATCGAAAACTGAAATTTGTTCCTTGATCATTTATGAATATAGTTACACAAAGCTATGATTGTTTTATGATTTTGGGTAAATTAATTTTGACTGAATATCAAAATATTTTACCTTAGATAGATCTAATCCAAACCCTCCAAAAATGGACTTTATTATCAAGAAATTGATTTAAGCTACTGCCGTGCCAGCTCTGGCAAAAGACTCGCAAATTACATTATCGACCTTATTGTTTTTTACATCATTCTTTTTGGAATTTACATTTTCCTGGAATTTTAGACGGAATTAATGATCTTTTAGACCGGTTGATTGCGATGGTTTGTTATGGCTTTATTATGTGTTTGATAGAAGCTGTTTCACGTGGAAAATCAATCGGAAAACTCATTACAGGAACAAAAGCTGTAAACTTAGATGGTAGCGAGATCGATTTTGGAAAAGCATTTACGAGAAATATGATCCGCGTGATTCCTTTTAATGCAATTAGTGCGCTCAGTAATCCTTGTGATCCCTGGCATGATCGCTGGTCGGACACGATGGTGGTTGACGAGAAAAAAATGGCCTTGCAAACCCAAAGGGTAGATCTGTTTGATTCGGTTAAAAATCAAATTCAATAATATCATCGTCTTTTAACATGCGCTCCACAAACTTCTGATGGTTTTTTGGGGTGCCAGTTGCTACCCAGTTTCCGGTAATGATATTATCAACCAATTGGTGTTTGCCGCGTTGAGGTTTGAGTTTACTTTCTCTAAAAACTTCTTCGTAGCTTTCTAAATTGCCATGTGTATGTTGTCTTTTAACAATGCGGTAAACCCGTTTGGTAAAGCGGCGGTCGCCGATTTCCTCTAAAAATGGAAAAATAATCAGGGCCAATAACACTACTATGGTAACGCCAACGGCCTGTTCGTAATAACCAGAGCCTATAGCCATGCCAATGGCGGCTACTATCCAGATGATGCAAGCTGTTGTAAGGCCTTTTACGCGGTTTTCTTCTTTAAAAATTACACCAGCGCCAAGAAAACCGATACCGGTAACAATGTTTGAGGCAATGCGATCCTGACTGGTCGGCCCGATTTTGATGGATAAAATGGTGAATAGGGTAGCGCCCAAACCGATCATCATCATGGTTTTTAAACCTGCAGATTTGCTTCTGTATTCGCGTTCAGCGCCAATGATTCCACAAAGCAGGGTAGCCAATAAAAATTTATTGATTTCACTTTGTGTAATGAAATGGTTTTGATCTAAGATATCGTTCATTGCCTGGAGTTATCAGAGGCAAATTAATAAAAATCATAACATCTTAGGCCATTTGCACGGCCACCATTGGAACTATTTGGAAAATATTTTTCATAACCTACACCAATTTCAGATGTTCCGCCTGTATTGCTGTAGTTGATTTTCGAGGTTGTGGCATCGTGACTGATGCCTAATCTGAATTTTTCGCCGTTGGTGCGCCTGTTGAAAATATCAAAGATCACCGAAAAAACAACGGCATCATTTCCGTTGGAATTGCCATCATTACGGTACCAGATACCTGCATTGATGCCTGCATATTTATATTGCATGCCCACACTAAAAGATTTTACGTTGCCCTGTTTGTAGGCAACAATAGAAGGGATGAGGTAATTCCCATCGCGATCGTACTCATCTGGCACCAGGGTTAACTTGTAACTTAAATTGCCAGAAATGCGCATGGGTAATTTGGCCTGAAACCCCGATAAGGATTCATCCGGACGGTTAAGGTGATGTACGGCTAGTCCCATCATGAATTTCCCCACCACCAGGTTGGCACCAGCATTGGAATCGAAATAATAACGACTATCTACACTTGGCCGTTCTGCACCAGAAACACTACCAGGGATATAACCGGTGCTGATATCGATCTGATCGCCAAAAACAAGTTTATCCCAGTTTAGCTTTTGGTTGGTAATGCCTCCCTGTAAGCCAAATGATAAAGCAAAATCGTCCCCACCGATAATATAAGAATAACTTAGGGCAACATTGTTCTTCACCAGGTAAGCGGTACCCTCACTGCTGCGGTTAAAAATAATCCCAATGCCGCTATTTAATCTCCGTAGATTAAGATCACCTGAAGCCGTCATGTACGAAAAATCACTTGCTAAACCTGTCCATTGATTACGGTATAGCGCATTAAACCTGATGTCGCCTTCAAACTGCCCGGTTAAAGCGGGATTTAAGTAAATCGGCGCATTGTAAAACTGCGAATAAATATGGTCCTGCGCCAACGAAACCATCGGCAGCAACCAAAACAAAAATAATATTATCCTTCTCCTCATCATCTTATTAAATATATTACGCCCGTTTTCTTTGGAGGAGATGAATCATAGGTCATCCCTTTCCAATCGCTGCCATTAATAAATTTTATATCTACTTTCCAATAATAAACGCCCTGTGGTTGCTCTTGCCCGTTATAGGTGCCATCCCAACCCTCCAAAGGTGCGCCGTCATCCAATTTAGTCGTTGCCCATAACTGTTGTCCCCATTTATTAAAAATGGACATTTGCCACTCTTTTATGCCACGGCCTTTTGCCTTAAATACTTTGATTTCGTTTTTAGCACTGGCGGGCATAAACGAATTTGGAATATTCAGATAACCTGGTACGCCGATAATCCTTACGGATTGGAAAGTGGTGGAAGAACAACCTTCTTTATTTAATACTTTAAGGGTTACGTTGTAATTGCCCTCATTGGCATAAGTATGGGTTGGATTTTGCAGGGTAGACACGGCACCATCGCCAAAGGTCCACTGCCAGCTCACTGCATCGGTGCTAATATCCTTAAAGCCAAATGAATAATTTGGGATCGAAATTTCGTTACCCGGATTAACTGCAAAGGTAGCTACCGGTGGAGGCACAACACGAATATAATCGGCTATGGTAGTACTGTTTGTACAGCCTAATGCATTGGTTGCTGTTAGGGTAACCGCATAATTTTTCCCCGGACCATTAAAAGTGTGCGTGGGTTCTATAGCGTTTGATGTTGGCGAACCATCTCCAAAATCCCAAACATAACCTATTGCACCGGTACTGATATTTTTAAATTTTACGGTAACTCCGTCGCAACCACTTGTTTTGTCTGCGGTGAAACTTACGCTGGGTTGTGGCAAAACTTCGACGGTTTCGGTTGTTGAAGCATTAGAACAATTGTTTGATGCGTATAAAGTAATGGTATATTTCCCTGGTTCGGTGAAAGTGTGCGATACCGTTTCAGGTGCGGTATGGGTAACCGTGGTGCTGCCATCGCCAAAATCGTAAATAAAAGTACTGGCACCTTTGGTATTGTTAAAGAAATCGACCTTTAAAGGTGCGCAACCTTTAAGCTGATTGCTGTTTACCACCAATTCCGGAGTAATGTCGTTAGGTGCCACACGAATTGAATATTGTGATTCATTGCTTCCGCACTCATTGGTAGCGGTCATTTTTACCATATAATCCCTAACTGCCAGGGTAGTATAAGTGTGGCTTACGCTGTTTTTGTCGGTTACGGTTAAAGGTGCTGAGCCATCCCCAAAATCGTAAGTATAACTGGTGTAATTTCCTGGCGAAGTATTACTAAAGGTAACAGGCAAGGGCGAGCATCCTGTTGTTTTATCTGGAGAGAAAACGGAAACCGGTTTTGCTTTTACCAATACCGTCGAAGTTTGCGTAGTGGTGCCGCAGGCAGTGGTAGCCTTTAAAGTAATGCTATAAGTAATATCTTTTCCTGTTGGATCTGCCTGATAGGTAACTGCCGGCGGTTGAGCCAAATTTGAAGTGGTACCATTTCCAAAATCCCAACTAAAAGTTGCTGCCGTTAATGAATTAGAAGTATTGGTAAAAACAACATTTAAAGGGCCACAGCCCGATGTTGAACTTTGTGTATAAGCAGCGGTTACACTTTGTATGGTACTAAAAGTATGACTGGTTTCATCACTATTACAGCCCGAAATGCTTGTTACCACCAATTTGATAACCACACTTTCATTATCTGTTGTAATGGTATAACCTGGAAAAGCTATTCCTGTACCAATCTGTATATTGTTTGCAAACCACGTATAAATATTGTTTCGATCTGGATATGGCGTAGCCGATATATTAGTAGCAGTTAAGGAAAATGGTGCACAACCTTTGTCGGTTTTAAAAACTAATTCTGCTTTTGCAGGAAGATTAACAGTTATTTTAATCTGATTGCTCAAGTTGTTGCTACAGGCACCACTGGTTACAGAACGCCTGTAATAAATGGTTGCGTTGGGTGCTGGCGGGGTAAAGCCAATACCCGTTGCACCCAGTACATCTGTCCAGGTAGTTCCATTCGTGCTCGATTGCCATTGGTAGGTATAAATACCACTGCCTCCACTTGGTGCAGTCCCGGTTAGAGGAGCTGCTGCATTACCTATACAGATGGTTTGATCGGCAGAAATGGTATTATTGGTTAATCCCGGTAATACGGTAACCTGTATCGAATTACTGATCGAAGTACAGATGGTACTATTTACCAATCTTCTAAAATAAGTTGATGAACTTACACTTAAGGTTAAATCTTTATTGGTTGCCGTTGGAACATTGGCCCAGGTATTTCCATCAGCACTGCTCTGCCATTGGTAACTAAAAGTGCCAGTACCGCCTGTTGGGGTATCGCCCGTAATGGTAATGCTTTGACCTGCACAAATTGGAACTGTTGATGCTGAAATATTGTTAGTAACAGGCGAATAATAGGTAACGGTTACCTCGTCAACAGAAGGAGGACAACCATTGAAACCCGAGATGGTCCACCTGAATGTATAAGTTTGGCCAGGAACCAGACCCGTTACAGTAGTATTGTATAAAGTGGGGTCGGTGATGGAAACACCGGTTTGTGCGGATACTAAAGTCCATGTACCGCTGTTTGGAGCAGGATTATTCCCGTTTAGGGTAATGCCATTTCCACTACACAAATTTTGATCTGAGCCTGCATTTGCGGCTACGGTTCCGGGGTTTACCGTAATGGTGGTTACGGTAGATATAGCTTCGGCACAACTACCACTTTGTATTACAGCACGGTATTTGGTGGTAATGGCCAGGTTAGAAAAAACAAGCGGATTGGCTGTTGAGGTAATGGTAGACCATGTTACACCATTATCGACAGAGCGTTCCCAACGAACAATATTTCCAACCTGCCCGGCTAACGTGATGTTGCCGCCATTGGCTCCTGCACATACATCTACATCTCCGGCAGTAGTTCCGCCAATACTTAGCGGATTAATAATGATCTGCACATCATCGCTCGAGGTAGAACAGCTGGCATCTTTAATGGTCCACCTTAACACATAAGTGTTGCCCGGTTGTAAACCAGCAATATCCGTGGTGGCCTGTGTATCATCAGCAAAGGTTATCGCGGTTGGGGCAGAAACAATGCCCCATTTACCTGTACCCACTATCGGAGCGTTTCCTTTTAGTGTATAAGTGGTTGCATTACAAATGGCTTCATCCGGACCTGCATTGGCCAACGTTGCGTTTGGTAATACGGTAATGGTAACAGTTGTTGGCACACCCGGGCAGCCGTTTGAAGATACTGGCGTAACGGTATAGGTTACTGTACCCGATACAGTGCCCGAATTGGTTAAAATATCATTGATCTGTGTACCTGCCGATGCAACAGTTCTATTCGTATTTCCGGTTATATTACCCGTTACGGTGCTGCTATAGGTATAATTTACGGCCGTTAAATTAGCCGATAGGGTAATGGCTGATGATGTTTTATTACAAATGGTTGAGTTAGCAGCCGTAGCTGTTACAATTGGGTTTGGTTTAACCGTAACCACCAAATTAAAGGGTGTGCCATCACAACCATCTAAATGTGGGGTGATGGTATAGGTTACAGTGGCATCAGCACTAAGATCGGTATTGGTTAATATATTATTAATATTCCCGGTTCCGTTTGTGGTATAGCCGGTAGCAGAAGCTGTTCCTGTAGCGGTCCAGGTGTAAGTAACACCGGCCGCTGCAGAAGTTGGCGTATAAGCAACACTATTTCCAGTACAGATGGATTTGGTACCTAAACTTGTTAAACTGATGTCGGGTTTAATTTTTAAGATAATATCATCATCTATCTGGTTACATGGGGCGGCCAAGGTTGTGGTTACTCTTAATTTTAAAGTAACTATTCCAGCTGTTTTTTCAGCTGCGGTAGGGGTGTAAACAGCATTTAAATCGTTTCTGCCGGGGTTAAAAATTCCCGCGCCGCCTACCCAGGCTTGTGTGGCGGTTGTGCCCGTAACCGTGCCGCTTAAAGTAAAACTTGGATCATTGAAACAAATGCTTTGGTCTGGTCCGGCATTAACTACGGGTGCTGTACTGAAAGTGAGCACCTGGGTATCAGTTGCAGAACCACAGTTATTTTTGTGTATAATGGTTATGGTATAAGTATCGTAGCTATCAAACTTAATGGATGGGTATTTTGAATTTGCCGTTGTTCCACCTGCAAAACTATAAGTCCCGGCACCTGACGGAACAACTTTCCATGTATAGGTATCTGGTAAATCTTTAGAAGTTCCGCTAATGGTGGTCTTGGTTGGCCCTGTCGTGGTATTGTTAAAATCGTAGGTAGAGAGGTTGCAAAGTGTAATGTCAGGAGAAAGGGTAGCCTTTGGACTTTCATTTACCACCACGGTTTGCGGCAAGCTCACCACCGGACCGCAAGATGGGGTAGAGATGCTTAGCGTAATGGTATAAGTGCCGGGGTTAGTAAAGCTGAACTGCGGTTCTTTACTGGTTGCACTTGTGCCACCAACATAACCTACTGTAGGGGTAACCGACCAAAAATAGCTATTGGCCGCGTTGCAGATATTATCCAAAACGGAAAGATCTGTAGGCTTTAAGGTTGTTCCGGAGCAGATGGTAGTTGATGGTAAACTAAAAGCAGGCTTTGGGGGATCCTGGATACAGATTTTCATCTCAACCGGATCAGCATTACAGGAACCCGAGCTATTGGATTCCAGCCGGATCGTATGCTCACCATTAGTTGGGAATTTATACACCAGGTTATAAGATCTTGGCTGGTTTGCTTTAACGGGTACACCATCAACATACCAGTTATAAGTTACCTCATTGGGTGTACAGCCCAATGTGTTGGTATTTGGATTTTCGCCAAGGGTAGAGGTGTTTACAAAGGTAATATCTGTATTCGTACATCCAGGATTGTTATAAACAAAAGAGTTTACCGGCTTTACCACAACCTTGGCAGATGATGAAACCGGAGTACCGATGATGCCACAAAAGGCATTCGATACATTGATGGAAACATCAAAAGCATTAAAAATTGTGCCCGCACTTGAGGTAGAAACACTTCCGCACGAAGATTTGATGTACGAATGTGCTACAATACCACCATTGTTGATGATCTCGCAAAGGGTATAAGTGGTCGTTGTCTGATCTCCCCATGTAATGGTATAGATATCGCCCGGAAAGTTGTTTTGGATACCAGAGGCTGAAGTCACATCCACATTAAAAGTTAATGCCCCTAATGGCAAACAAACCACTGTGTTTCCTGTATTGGCGAAAGCCGTTACGGTTTTATTATTAATGAGCAGATAAGCTTTTGTGGCAACTGTACCATCAGGCATAACGGCTTTGGTGTAAATGGTATAATGTGATTGTTGAGCAGTAAAACTTTGTATTGGCGTAGGGAAAGCAATATTGGTTGTGCCTCCTCCGCTTCCCTCATCTTTTATTGTCGCAGTAACAGTACTGTTTGCGGTAGATTCATTGGTGAGCAAAAAGGGATTATTTGGCTTACTGGTACAGGTACCAAAGGTTTCTTTATTATTATTATTTAAATAATTTGAGGTGAGTTTGGCTTCAACTGCTGTTCCGGCTTTAACTTCGAAAGGGGTAGAGGGTGTGCTTGCTGTGGTTGGCGTAGTTGTTTTTACCCTTACCCGATAACCAGTGCCGGGTGTAAGGCCATTAGGAAGTAATCCGTTAATGTATGTACTATAAAAACCCGTGTAGGTTCCAATAAGCGTTTCAGCTGCGAAATTCCCATTTTGATCGGATAGATAAAGTTGAAATTGATTTCCCTGCGATGCACAGCTCGTAGGAACAGTAAAGGGAACGGCGATGGTACTACCGGGCGTATATGGACCAGGATCTACTGTACCAATAGTTACCTGGGCAAAAACATTTGACGTACACAAAAATGCCCCAAAAAATAGGACAAGAAAAAGCCATTTCCTTTTACAACGAATCTTCATAAATCTCTAACACTAGGGAATGATTTTATTGCGTTCTGGAAGCGTTGTTTTGAACCTGCTCTAACCTATCCTCAGAAATGAGTACCGGGCCTAAGACGCGTCAATAAATATTCATTACAAAGAACGTAATTTTCGCAGTACATTTTATAAAATTTTACACCAATACCAACTAAATGAGCAGGTTATAAGGGGATGGGTGGTCGTTTTTGTAGTAAAAAGGCACAAAAAAACCCTCAGAGCATAATGTTCTGAGGGCATATTTTTACACGAAATAATTTCGCTATGAACTGATATTACATCATACCGCCCATACCGCCGCCACCCATTGGAGGCATTGGAGCACCACCTTCTTCAGGTTCGTCTGCTAAAACAACTTCTGTAGTTAATAACATCGCTGCGATTGAAGCTGCGTTTTCTAAGGCTACACGACTTACTTTAGTTGGATCGATAACACCTGCACCAATTAAGTTTTCGTAAACATCAGTACGTGCATTATAACCGAAATCGGCAGTACCTTCTTTAACTTTCTGAACTACGATAGAACCTTCAATACCTGCGTTTTCGCAAATTTGACGTAATGGCTCTTCGATAGCACGACGGATGATCTGGATACCTGTGTTTTCATCTTCGTTGGCACCTTTTAGGTTAGCTAAAGCTTCAACTGCACGGATAAAAGCAACACCACCACCAGCAACAATACCTTCTTCTACAGCCGCGCGGGTTGCATGTAAAGCATCATCAACACGGTCTTTTTTCTCTTTCATTTCAACCTCACTGGCTGCACCTACATAAAGAACTGCAACACCGCCAGCTAATTTAGCCAAACGCTCTTGTAATTTTTCTTTATCGTAATCAGATGTAGTAGTTTCGATTTGAGATTTAATCTGGCTTACGCGAGATTTAATATCTTCTGAATTACCAGCACCATTAATTACAGTTGTATTGTCTTTATCAACAACAACTTTCTCAGCAGAACCTAAATAAGTTAAATCAGCATTTTCTAATTTGTAACCTCTTTCTTCTGAAACAACAATACCACCAGTTAAGATTGCGATATCTTCTAACATTGCTTTTCTTCTGTCGCCAAAACCTGGAGCCTTAACAGCAACAACTTTTAACGAACCACGGATTTTATTTACTACCAAAGTAGCTAAAGCTTCGCCATCTAAATCTTCAGAAATGATTACCAATGGCTTACCAGTTTGAACCGTTTTTTCTAAAACAGGCAACAATTCTTTCATGTTGCTGATTTTTTTGTCGTAGATTAAAATGTAAGGGTTTTCTAATTCTGCTTCCATTTTATCTGCATTGGTTACAAAGTATGGAGATAAATAACCCCTGTCAAATTGCATACCTTCAACTGTTTTTACTTCAGTTTCAGTACCTTTTGCTTCTTCAACAGTAATTACACCATCTTTACCAACTTTGCTCATTGCTTCAGCAATTAACGAACCGATCACCTCGTCGTTATTTGCCGAGATAGATGCAACTTGTTTAATTTTATTGTTATCATCACCAACTGCTTGTGATTGAGATTTTAAGTTTTCTACAACAGCAGCAACCGCTTTATCAATACCACGTTTTAAATCCATTGGGTTTGCACCTGCAGCAACGTTTTTAATACCGGTTGTAATAATAGCCTGAGCCAATACAGTAGCAGTAGTAGTACCATCACCAGCAATATCAGCTGTTTTTGAAGCTACTTCCTTAACCATTTGAGCACCCATGTTCTCAACTGCATCTTTTAATTCGATTTCTTTTGCAACTGTAACACCATCTTTAGTGATTGCTGGTGAACCGAATTTTTTATCGATGATTACGTTACGGCCTTTTGGACCTAAAGTTACTTTTACTGCATTTGCAAGAATATCAACACCTCTTTTCAGAGCGTCGCGTGCTTCTACGTTATATTTTACTTGTTTTGACATTTTAAGTTTTGTTTTTAAAGTTTTAATGTTGGAGGTTGAAAAGTTTCAATTCCTCGCTTTATAACAATAACATTACAACGTTTTAGCGTTGCAATATTTCAATTTTATTTACCCTACAACAGCGTAAATATCGGTTTCACGCATAATGAGGTAATCTTTACCTTCGTAAGGGAATTCGGTACCACCGTATTTACCATAAATTACAACATCGCCAACTTTTACGCTCGCTTTTTTACCTTCAGAATCTTCTTCAGAAACAGAAACTACAGTTCCTTTAGATGGTTTTTCTTTTGCAGTATCAGGGATATACAAACCCGATGCAGTTTTTTCTTCTGCCGCAGCCGGTTCAACTATTACTCTGTTCGAACTGCCAGCAATTGGTTTAAGGTTTAACGCCATAACTTTTATTATTTTTTATTTTGATTTTAAGTTTTTTAACTATGCATACATTTAACACTTTTTGTGCCAAGTGGTTTGGAGGGACAAATTTTCACCAAACTGTCAATCTTTTCACACTAATTCAGAATGTGGGTGTCAGCATGGCAGTAAGTTTTCAATTTTTTAGCCAGATTTATTGTTGTTTTTATTCGTACTTCAGCGTTGACAACTTTACTGGCCTTATTTCCCATTAAGTTGTCAACGCTAAACCGGTGCTTTTTCTGTCAAATACTTCCAGTACCTTTTGGGTACGTGCTGCAGGTGCAGTTTGGTGTTTTTGCGGGCAACAATATTGGCACTTTTAAAATAATCTTTCCAAAGCGTTGCGTACAATGCTTCGCTTTCGTCCATTAAAACCGGAGCAGGGTTTTGCTTATTTATACCATGGCTAAAGCTGATGGTAATTTCTTCGACCGTATTTAAATTATAATGCAAACCATATTTGCGTTTCAAATCATAAATCACCCATTGCTGATCGGCATATCGGTTTTTAAAATGATTGGATATTAAGGGCAATACATTAAAATCCGGATCGATACCTGCATAAAAAATCCCATCTCCTGTTTTTTGAAAACGGATAAAGGCTTCCATACGGTGTTTTTCGCGCTCTACACTTTTGGCATATTTAGAAATTGCAATGACATGTTCATTGCCATAATTGCTTTCAGCACCCGCCTGGTTTTGAAAAATATAAATGCTAAATTGAAAAAGGTGATGATAAGCTTCCGGAATTTCTGATAAATAGCTGCAGTAGAATTTGCGCAGCCAATCCTTTTTCAGTTTCTTTTGTAATCCCGCCCAAACCCGATCGGCTTTTTCTGCATCTGTGGTTACCGTAAAACTTTCTACAAAAGCTTCAGGCTGGAAAATTTCGGTCGATTTTAGCACAGCTTTGCCCGGTTTGCGCTCAAACCATTCGAAAACCGCTGTTAAAAGGCCTTGCAGGGAGCCATCGAAAATGTAGGTCATACTTATATTGAAAGGTTTTATGTCGGTCGTCATTCCCGTGGAAGCGGGAATCTTAATGTAATAGCTTTAAGATTCCCATCCGATAGCTATCGGATCAAGTTGGGAATGACGCGTCTCCTTAAACGGCCAGCACTTTTAAAACAAAATCATTTGATTACTATCTGTTTTAAGATACTTACTCTGACTTTCAGCCAAAATAAAAGCCTTAATCTGCGTTCCCTGATAATCTTTTAACTGATAAGGACTATCCAAACAGGTTATAAAATGTTTAGCGCGATTATAAGCCACGCCAATTTTTTTTAGCTGATCAATCCTCAATTTGCCAAACTTCCGGGCCTGCACAATTTTTTGAGCAGACATTACGCCAATACCTGGTATGCGGAGAATCATTTTATAATCGGCAGTGTTAATATCAACCGGAAAATGCTGCATGTTGCGGATGGCCCAGCTTAATTTCGGGTCAATATCTACATCAAGGTTTGGGTTGGCATCATTTAAAATTTCCTGCACCTTAAAACCGTAAAAGCGCATCAGCCAATCGGTTTGGTACAGGCGGTTTTCTCTTAATAAAGGCGGCTGTGTGCCCAAAATAGGCATCCTGGTGTCGTTACTAATGGGCACATAACCCGAGTAATAAACTCTTTTTAAAGCGAAATTTTTGTAAAAAGCATTGGCCGTGTACATAATGTCTTTATCGCTTTCTGGCGTAGCGCCGATTACCATTTGGGTACTTTGGCCTGCCGGCACAAACTTCGGCACATGTTTAATCAGTTTTTTATCTGCGGTAAATTGGGTAATCTGTTGCTGAACAAATCCAAGCGGCTTAATTACATCTGCGTGGTTTTTTTCAGGTGCCAAAAGTTTTAAACCCGCTTCGGTAGGCATTTCTAAATTAATACTCATCCGGTCGGCGTAAAGGCCTGCCTCTTTAATCAGTTCATCGCTGGCACCAGGAATGGTTTTAAGGTGAATATAACCATTGTAATTTTGCTCCAGCCGTAGTTTTTTAACCACCAGCAGCAAGCGTTCCATAGTAAAATCGGCGTTTTTGAAAATCCCCGAACTTAAAAACAAACCTTCAATATAATTACGGCGATAAAAATTCATGGTTAATTCTACCACTTCATCTACCGTAAAGGCTGCGCGTTTGATGTCGTTACTTTTCCGCGAAACGCAAAACAGGCAATCGTATATACAATGGTTGGTTAAGAGGATTTTTAAAAGCGAAACGCAACGTCCATCTTCGGTATAGGTATGGCAAATGCCGGAAGAGTGACTGTCGCCCAGGCCTTTATTGGTGTTTTTTCTTGTGCCGCCGCTTGATGAACAAGAAACATCGTATTTAGCGGCGTCAGCAAGAATATTTAGTTTTTCACGAATTCGATCAGACATAGGGAAATTATTTACTAACAAATATAGTTTAATAACTAAAAATATTAGTAAATAGATTTATTTAATCTATTCTTTTTTGGAATAATCGTTTATCCGATAAAGGTAAGTGCTGAAAAAATGCGTCGGAATACTTAGTTGTGGGTAATTTTTAATAGACCCTGCGTAGCTTTATTTACCTTCCCATTCTTTATAGAACTGCTCCAGGTATAATAGCATAAAGTTATGACGCTCTGTTGCGATCACCTTACCTGCTTCGGTATTCATCATATCTTTTAGCAGCAGTAATTTTTCGTAAAAGTGGTTAATGGTTGGCGCCGTGGTGTTTTTATAACTTTCTTTGTTTAGATGCTCTTCTGGCAGGATGGATGGATCATAAAGCACCCTGTTTTTAAAGCCACCGTATGTAAAAGCCCTCGCAATACCAATTGCTCCAATCGCATCTAAGCGGTCGGCATCCTGAACAATCTGCATTTCTTTTGAAGTAAAACCTGCGCCATCAAAACTATTTTTGAAAGACATGTGCTGAATAATCAACTTAACATGCTCAATAGTATCTGCGTCTATTGAAATGGATGTTAAGAATGCCGCCGCCATATTCGGGCCTAATTCTTCATCGCCATTGTTAAATTTAGGATCAGCAATATCATGCAGTAATGCCGCAAAGGCAACCACAAGTTCGTCGCCATTTTCTTGCTGATTAATGGTTTGAGCAGTTTTAAAAACGCGCTCAATATGGAACCAATCATGTCCGGCCTCCGCATGCGCTAAGGTTTTTTTTACAAAATCAATGGTTTTCTGAATGGTGGGCTGCATAACTCTGAATTTTTTTCAAAGGTATCGGAATTATCTGCAGGTATAAAAAAATGATATCAACAGCGCCGGCTAGATGGCCGCCGCTGCCCTGTTCTCGTCATCAGCAATGATTTTAATTAAATCGCTGTGATTAAGGGTTAATAAATGTGATACCTCAACCTCTAAAATTGCTGCAATCTGAAATAATCGGTCGATAGTTAATTTACTATAGCCGAGCTCAATTTTGCTGTAAGCATTTTGGGATATTTTTAACTTTGCTGCCAGATAATCTTGAGTATAATCTCTGTATTCTCTAATTTTTCTAATATTCCCGGCAACATTCTTCGTCTTTAACGCCAATACATCTTCCATAAAAAAGGGATAAATTTTTAAATGTTCTTTCGCTATGTACGAAACTTTCAGTCGGGCAGATTTCCAAAATGCAAATTTTTAGCACTATTAGGAATTAAGCAGGTGTTACACAGAACTAATGATGTAACAAAAAAACAGGCCAAATGTTTAATTATCAGTCTTTGGTGGTATACTTACGGGTTCTGACTTGTTAAACGAGCGGGATCTCGGATGGAGGATTGATTTGAGCTGTGTGAAAGGTGTTGGGAAATTATTTCTTAAGGCAGAAGTAATGCTTATAAATTCTGGTAAATGTTAAGCGAAAAACTATAGAAAATCAGATGCTAAGGATTAATATAATCCCCAGTCATCTTCAAATTCGTCTTTTTCGAAATATTTAACCCATTCGATAAACAGTAAACGGAATTTTTCCATTTCGTCTAAAACGATGTCCTTATATTCTGGTGTACAGATTTCGAACATATCTGCAGCCCTTACCTGGGTTTCGAGTTCGCGGCAATTGGTTCGGATAATGGAAGCGTTTTCCATCCTTAAAATATACATGTCGGCACCTTCTGCCCCAACAATTTTAGGGCAGAGCATTAGTGCATTCTGCATAATTAGGTTAGCAGTCATTTCGGCCATTTCTCCTTCAAGCGTTTCGCAGAACAGGGCAGCATATTTATACACAGCCCTTGCCTGGTTATAAAGGCTTTTTGCCCTGGTTGCCTTTAGCCTAACCTTTTCCGCGTCATCACTCGATAGGTTTTCTTCATCCTCATCATCGCGGCCAAAACGGCTAAAATGCTCCCATTCGGGCATATGATCCATGTCATCAAATTCCATATTCTTCAAAATTTTCTACGTTATGGTACGTAAGAGAGCGTAATATATTAATTTTCAATCAAAAAGACTATGCCTCAATTAATGGTGCCCTGCGCGAGCCATCATATAATTCGTATTCCAATAAACGACAATCTAATTTACCATTATAAAATTCAATTTTTTTAGATGCTTTTAAACCTATTTTCTTTGCAAGATCAGGATTTCCGGTGAAAATATAACCAGAATAACCTTTGCATTTGGTTTTCATAAAATCGCCCATGCGCTTATAAGTTAACTCTAACTTACTGTGTACACCTAAACGCTCACCATATTCTGGATTAAAAACCACAACGCCTTTACCATCTTCCGGAACAGGTGTTAATTCAAAATCGCAAACTTCAAATTCAATCAGTGTATCTACACCTGCTGTTTTGGCATTTCTACGGGTTACTTCCACTGCATCTTCAGAAAGATCGGAAGCTATAATTTTAAGATCTACATTTTTAATCACCTGATCTTTTAAAATTCTGCGCTCTGTAAAAAAATCTTCTTCATTATAGCCCAAAATGTGCATAAAACCATAATTCATGCGGTACAAGCCGGGTGCACGGTTGGTGGCGATAAGGGCCGCTTCGATAGCCAATGTTCCTGAACCGCACATGGGGTTAATAAATGGCGATTTTCTGTCCCAGTTAGAAGCAAGGATAACACTAGAAGCTAAAGCCTCTAACATTGGTGCTTTTCCGGGTATTTTACGGTAACCGTGTTTGGCAAGAGTTTCGCCGGAGGTATCCATAAAAACATCGGCATCGGCATCTTTCCAGTATAAATGTACCACCGCTTTGTTGGCATCTGATCCTGAATTGGGGCGGATGCCTTTTTTCTCTTTCATGCGGTCAACAATGGCATCTTTAACTTTTAAATTTGCAAAAAGCGGGGTGGTAATATTTGGGTTATCCACATTTGAGGTAACCGAGAAATAGCCCGAAAAATCGATCAGTTCTTCCCACTCAATGGCCGAAATTTCTTTATATAGATCATCAGGTGTAATGGCCTTAAAACTTTTGATTGAATAGAGGATCTGACTGGCGCAACGCAGGTTTAAATTCAGCTTAATACACTCTGTAAGGGTAATATTGAGCTCAACACCCGTGGTGAAAGCCCGTACTATTGTATAGCCTAAAGCCGTAACTTCATCTTGAAGATATGGAGAAAGGCGCTTGTTGCAGGTAATAATTACCTTGCTTTTATTGTGGAAAACTTGCATCATAATATATGCGAAGTTATCAATAAAATTATAGAGATTTGATGTTTATAGTACATTAAGTAGTATTAGATATGGAAATTAAAGGAAAGGTGCACGAAGTAGGTGCCACACAACAAGTAAGTGAGACGTTTAAAAAGCGTGATTTAATAATAGAATACGCAGAAAATCCAACATACCCAGAATATATCCGTTTTGAGGCTTTACAAGATAAAACTGCATTATTAGATACTTTTAAAGCAGGTGATGAAGTTGAGGTGTTCTTTAATTTACGTGGTCGCCCTTGGACAGATAAACAAGGTAAAACATCATATTTTAACAGTTTGGTAATCTGGCGTATTAATGCCGTTGTAGCAGGCGCTCCGGCAGCAGCCCCGGCTTATGCAGCTCCGGTTGATGTAAGCAATGCACCAGGCGAAGATGATGATTTGCCTTTTTAAATAAAGAATCTTTTTTAAGCAAACAATTTTGAACCATGCCGGGGCTTTTGCCCCGGCATTTTTTTTGCCTGCCCGCCAAACTTCCGGAGTTTACCAGGCCCGGGCCCCAGCAAAACTCGGAAGCCTTCTCAGCGCTGTTAAAATATGTTAAAAACAAACAGTTAGCTTTGCTATTCAGTATTTTTGATATCTGGTTAGATTTAAAAAGATGGTGTTCCGGTTTTTTTAATCTTAAAGCCTTTCTGGTTCATGAAGAAAAAGAGTTTTTGGTTAATTACTGTTTTGATGACGGTAGCTTTGCTGGGTGTTTTTGTAATGCAATTGTATTACATCAGGGAATCCTATAAGCTAAAATCTCAGCTTTTTGATGAACAGGTTAATCAGACCTTAACCAAGGTTGTAAATAAAATCCAGCGTAGAAATGTTGCGGATCACCTCAACCGGAAAGACGCTGAAAATAAGTTAAAACAGCTTCAGGATTCGAGGCAGCGGACACTGGATATTAAAGATTTAAGACAGCAATATGTACAGGAAGCTGAGCTTCGCCAGGTTGAGCGCGAAAACCAGATCGAAAACTACCTGAACCAGCAAGACAGTATTATACGAAACGCTTACCGTGCACCTGATGTAATTTCGGAAAAGGAATACAGTTCTTTAACCTCTAAAAACGGCGATAAGCTCGATCTGCAGATGGATGCTTTCGTGGATATGAAAAGCCTGATTATTAAAGGTTACAGTATGCGTACGAAGCCTTTTTCTACACCACCAAAAGCATTCGAATTTAAAAGTTTGCAAAGTTTGCCCGATACTTTAAGGTATCTGGTTTTCGACCCTAGGGATGGCAGCCCGGGTTTTGCCAATGTTCCGAAAATACCAAGCGACTTACAGAAAAAGTTTAAACGGGAAGATGAGATTGCTAAAAAGCAGCTAGAATTAAAAATTGCAGCGCTGGGCAAAGATACTTTTTCATATACAAGATTGAGTGTGGTTGAAGACGTGTCAAAAGAGCTGCAGGAAACTAAAATACCGATCTATAAACGCATCAATTTTGATGCCCTTGGCCATTTATTAAAGGATGAGCTTTTGGCGCATAATATTACCTTAGAGCCCGCTTACCGCATCTCTTTAGCCCAAAAAGATTCGACTATCTTTATGATGGCTTCCAATGTAAAGGGCGAATTTTTACCAGAGAATACCTATAAAACACCCCTTTTTGGCAATGACCTGTTCCGCGATCCGGGAATGCTTTTTGTCAGTTTCCCGAATAAAAATTCGGCCATTGTTGCCAACCTGAGTGTTACGCTGGCTTCATCTATCGGTTTATTGCTGGTACTTGTTTTTATTTTTTCTTACACCCTTTATGCCATTTTAAAGCAGAAGAAATTAACAGAAATGAAGACGGATTTTATCAATAACATGACGCATGAGTTTAAAACTCCTGTAGCTACGATTATGATTGCCAGCGAAGCTTTAAGGGATCCTGAGGTTACAGAAGATAAAGCACGTTTGAAACGTTTGGCCGGAATCATTTATGATGAAAACGTGCGTTTGGGCAGTCATATTGAACGCGTTTTAAGTATTGCCCGTTTAGAAAAAGGTGAGCTTAAGCTAGAGAATACCGAGGTAGATATGAACGATTTGATCGTAATTGTACTGGATAGTATGGATTTACAGTTACAAAAAAGAAATGCAGTTATTCATGTAAATACCGATGCCGAAAATGCAGTGGTTTTTGGCGATGAACTGCATTTATCAAACGTAATATATAACCTTATCGATAATGCTAATAAATACAGTGCCGATACGCCTGAGATTACCATTACTACGCGTAATACACATAAAAATATAATTATCGAGATTGAGGATAAAGGCATCGGAATGACCAGGGAGCAATCTAAACGGATTTTCGATCAGTTTTACAGGGTGCCTACAGGTAACCTGCATGATGTTAAAGGTTTTGGCCTGGGCTTAAACTACGTTCAGGATATTATTAAAAAACTGAAGGGGACGGTTAGGGTAAGTAGCGAAAAAGATAGGGGAACCACGTTCGAAATATCTTTACCTTTATATACCGGATAACCGTCGGCACAAAAGCTTGCTTTGTCGATACATTGAAATATAACAGGTTTAATTTGCCTAATATAGTAGCGTATTAATTTAATCTACAATATAAATTAAACCGTTATGCATACTCAGAATCAAACTTTCACTGTAGGTAATGCTACATATACATACGTGAATAAAATTAATAAAATGAAAAAAATACTTCTGGTAGAAGACGACCCAAATTTAGGTTTATTATTACAAGACTATTTGCAGCTTAAAGGCAAGTTTGATGTGGTGTTATGTACTGATGGTGAAGACGGATTAAGGACCTTTAATAAGCAAAACTTCGATCTTTGTATTTTGGACGTAATGATGCCCAAAAAAGATGGTTTTACCTTGGGTAAAGACATTAGAAAGGTAAATACACAGGTTCCGATCATTTTTGCAACGGCTAAAACCATGCTGGAAGATAAATCGGCTGCTTATGATTTAGGCGGTGATGATTACATTACCAAACCTTTCCGTATAGAGGAACTTTTGTTGCGCATTAATGCGATGTTTAAGCGTGTTGCTAACAAAACAGATAACAATGATGAAGCCGCAGAAACACAGTTTTCTATTGGTAAATATCATTTTGATTATACTACTCAGATTATTACCAGCGACGAGCAGCAACAAAAACTTTCTACAAAAGAGGCTGAGTTATTGCGTCTGTTATGTTTAAAAAAGAATACTGTTTTAACCCGCGAAGAGGCATTGTTAAGCATCTGGCATGATGATAACTATTTTAACGGAAGAAGTATGGATGTATTTTTAAGTAAACTGCGTAAATATTTACGTGCTGATCCGGCAGTGGAGATTATCAATGTACACGGGAAAGGTTATAAGTTGTTGGTGAGCTAACGTTTTAAGGTAGGAATATTCTGGAGTATCATTCTTAAACATATAATTTTCCCTAATTGTTAAAGGTTGTAAGGTTGAAATGTTCTGAGCGTATGATCAACCTTCCAGCCTTTAACTTTTCAACATTACAACTATCTATATATAGAGGTTCTCTTTAATAGCAGGAATAATATTCCTTTCCTGTGCAAGTTTGAATAAAGTATTAACCGCTTTGCGGCCTTCTTCGCCAAGGTTAATACTATATTCATTTACGTAAAGCTCAATGTGTTTATACATTACGCTTTCTTCCATGGCTTGTGCGTGCTGACGGATAAAATCGATACCCGATTTTGGATGCGCGAAAGCAAACTCAACCGACTGACGGATCAAACGATTTACTTTTAACTGCACTTCACGGTCTAAATTTCGGTTAATTACAATACCTCCTAATGGAATGGCACAACCGGTTAGTTTCTCCCAGTAATCGCCCAGATCAACAATTTTAGTTAAACCTTTATCCTGATAAGTAAATCTGTTCTCGTGGATAATCAACCCCAAATCAATCTGATCGTTTAATAAGGCAGATTCAATTTCAGAGAAAACCAGTTCCTGTTTGTTTAGTAAATGCGGGTAGGCAATACCCAGCAAGAAATTTGCAGTCGTGTATTTTCCAGGGATACCAGCCTTAAGCTCGGAGTCCGGAGTTTGGAGTTCGGATTCGTCGAAATGATTTTTACTAATCAATAACGGACCAACACCAAAGCCAAGCGCGCTTCCCGCATCCAATAATGCATATTGGTTGGCTACATAAGCAAAAGCATGAAAACTTAATTTGGTAATATCCAGCTCGCCCTTCATCGCTTTTTGATTCAAGGTTTCTACATCATCGTAAAAAACCTCAAATTCTAATCCTTCGGTATCAATTTTATGATGAATTAGCGCGTCAAAAATAAAGGTGTCGTTAGGGCAGGGTGAAAATCCAAGTGTAAGTTTCATCTATTTATTTTTTGTTTTCAGGTGTTAGATGGAGCCTTTGACAATTAAAATAATTATTTTAATTGTGTCGGGTTCATAAATCAAAATTAACTACTGTACCACAGTAATCGGTCATAATCAGTTCATTTCTCCAATAAATGCAATGGCCCAATCGTTTAAATTTTTCACGGCCAAACCAATTTTCCAATTGTCTTTATTCCTCGGCTCCACATAATTAGATACGCTTCTGATCTGTAAACAATCTATATTCAATTGTTTAGCAGCATAAAAAACAGCAGCGCCTTCCATGCTTTCGGTGGTTGGATTTAACCTTTCTATCAGGCTTTTAATGCTTTTGTCGCTTCCGGTTACGCAATTCATGGTAATGCCTTTTGCCAGTGGCAAACCTACTTTTCGTTGGGTTTTGGCGGAGTAATGGTTCTCCCCGAAACCTAAATCGGTTATGGTTAAAAACTCATCGCCATTTTCTGCCCCAAGCTCGGCAAGGGTATCTTCGGTAATGTTCAGCACTGTGCCCAGTGCGATATTCCTGTCGAAAGAACCTGCGATGCCAAAATTTATCACCAGATCGTATTGATGAGAAAGATGTTTGCCCAATGCAAAAGCCGTTGCTACCATTCCAACGCCGGTAATTAACAGGTCGAAATTTTTACTCTCTACAAAATCTCCTTCTGGCAGGTTAAAATGCTGGTAAAAAAAGCTGAGTTCGGCTTTTGTAGCGGCAACAACTAAAGTTTTCATACGGTAAAGTTAACAGATTATATTTTAGGTTTTCTTTAAGCTTTGGTCTTTAGTCTTTAAGCTTAAACCTTTATCCGTATATTTGCGTTTTATTTAATAGTAATGATTTACATAACGAGAAAAGCATCATTTAATGCGGCGCATAAATTGGCGCGTACCGATTGGGATGATGATAAAAATAGTGAAGTTTATGGTAAATGTGCCAACCCCAACTGGCATGGCCATAACTATTGGCTGTATGTTACAGTAAAAGGCGAGGTTAACCCGGAAACAGGCTTTCTTGTTGACTTAAAATGGCTTAAAGAGGTAATGAACGATTACGTGGTAGATAAAGTTGACCATAAAAATTTAAACCTCGACGTTGATTTTATGAAAGGTAAACTGGCTTCTACAGAAAACCTGGCTATCGAAATCTGGAAGCAGTTAGAAGCCCCGATTGCAGAAAGCGGCGCCATTCTACATTGCGTAAAAATCTACGAAACCGAAAATAATTTTGTTGAATACTTTGGTTAAACACCTGAATTAATGAGCGATAAAGACATATTGAATGGCGAATCGGAGCGCGGTTATGTAAAAGTAGACCGTTACAACGAAGAAAAAATTGAAGCTGTAGCTACACATTATAAAGATATATTAGGACAATTGGGCGAAAACCCTGAGCGTGAAGGTTTGTTGAAAACGCCGGAACGCGTAGCCAAAGCTTTGCAGTATTTAACGCATGGTTATGACATAAAACCGGATGAAATCCTTAAATCGGCCATGTTTCAGGAAGATTATAGTCAAATGGTGGTGGTAAAAGATATCGAGGTATATTCGATGTGTGAACACCACATGTTGCCGTTTTTCGGTAAGGCACATATTGCATATATTCCTAATGGGCATATTGTTGGTTTAAGTAAAATTCCACGCGTTGTTGATGCTTTTGCCCGCCGTTTGCAGGTACAGGAGCGTTTAACCAACGAAATCAGGGATTGTATCCAGAATACGCTTAACCCAATGGGTGTTGCGGTGGTAATGGAGTGCAGGCATTTATGCATGTCTATGCGCGGCGTACAAAAACAAAACTCGGTTACCACGACGTCGGCATTTACCGGAACTTTTTTAAGCAACGATAAAACAAGAGCCGAGTTTTTAAGGTTAATTACAGCGAGTTTAGACTAGATAGTATCTAGTATTTAGTATCAAGGTCAGGTAAAAAAGAATAAAGTATCAAGATAGGCATCTAGATAAAAACGCTAAGCGCCAAACACGATACGCCAAACTAATTATAATGAAAGCATATATTTTTCCCGGACAGGGAGCACAGTTTGTAGGCATGGGTAAGGATCTTTACGAAAACCCAAAAGCTGCAGCCTTATTTGAACAGGCTAACGAAATTATCGGTTTCCGCATCAGCGATATCATGTTCGGCGGAACGGATGAAGAACTTAAACAAACCAATGTAACCCAACCTGCTATCTTTTTGCATTCGGTTATTTTAGCAAAGGTTTTAGGTGATGATTTTAAACCTGATATGGTTGCTGGTCACTCTTTAGGCGAATTTTCTGCCCTGGTAGCAGCAAATGCCTTAAGTTTTGAAGATGGATTAAGGTTAGTTATTGCCCGTGCAAATGCCATGCAGAAAGCCTGCGAGGCAGAGCCATCAACTATGGCGGCTATTTTGGGTCTTGCAGATGATATTGTAGAAAAAATCTGTGCCGAAATTGATGCAATAGTAGTACCTGCCAATTATAACTGCCCGGGACAATTGGTTATTTCGGGTAGCATTGAAGGTATCGACCTTGCCTGTGCCAAATTAACCGAAGCAGGTGCTAAAAGGGCCTTAAAATTAAATGTTGGTGGTGCATTTCACTCACCTTTAATGGAGCCAGCAAAAATCGAACTTCAGGCAGCTATTGAGGCTACCGATATTTCAGCTCCAATCTGCCCGGTTTATCAAAATGTTGATGCAAAACCATATACAGATCCAGCCGAAATTAAAGCAAATTTAATTAAACAATTAACGGGTGCTGTACGTTGGACACAAACAGTGGGCAATATGCTTGCTGATGGTGCAACTGAATTTGTTGAAGTTGGTCCTGGCAATGTATTACAGGGCCTGGTTAAAAAAGTAAGCCGCGAAGTGCAAACCAGCAGCGCTGTTATAGCTTAATTTAATGTAATAAATATAACAATGCCAACGCCATAAGCCCAAAGTTTATGGCGTTGCTTTTTATCAATATTTAATATCTTTATCAGGAAATAGATTCATCATCATTTTAATAATACATAATATAATGATGATTTCCTTATTTCTGAAAATACAACTGTCCGGATGAAAATGAGCTTTGGTGTAAAAATTAGGTTTCTATTGCTCGTTTTGGGCTGTTGCCTTATGGTAACGTCTATTTCGTTGAGCCGTTTTACTACCAAAAGTGAATTACTGGAACACGATGCCGAACAAATTCAGCAGAACCTTTTGGCCAAAGAAAGATTGGTGCAGGCTTTTTTAGCTAATAAAAAGGAAGTGGCCAAAGCCAAACGATTTCACCTCAATCCTAAAAACGGTATTGATTTTATCAATAGCTATCGTGACATTAACGGCGTAAATCTTTTAACCTTCGAAAATAGTGAGCTTAAGTACTGGAGTACCATTAAGGTTTCTGATATAGACCCTAATAATATTAAAGAGGGGAGTTCGGTATTGTTTTTTGCTAATGGCTGGTACGAGGTAATTAAAAGTACTCAAGGCGATTTTAGCCTTATTTTCCTGATTTCCATCCAATCGCAGTATCCTTTTAAAGAAACACAATACTTTAAAAATGATATCGACCCGATTTTATCCACTACCAAATTATTAACTTTTGCTTCCTTTACCGATAAGGATGTATATGTAATAAAAAGTCTGGATAATAAATTTTTGTTTGGGCTTAAGGTAAAGCAGGGCTATGCAGAAACCTATTATTCTGGCACCCAGTTATGGTTGTTTATTGCAGGGATATTGTGTATCTGTATGTTTTTTAATTCCCTTAGCTCACTTATTGCCCGCCGTGGGCATATTGCCTGGGGCACCTTCCTGCTACTCTTTTTCTTTCTTGCTTTTCGGTTATCCGATTTATATTATGGATGGTTTAACCACCGGTTTATTCTGGATCTTTTTGATCCAAAGATATACGCAGATAGCTTTCTGATGCCCTCGCTGGGTGATTTCCTGTTGAATGTTATCGTCCTCACCTGGTTGCTGCTTTTTATGTACAACCATAAAGAACAATACAAATTTCCTGATTGGATTAAGCGCAATAAGTTTGTAGGCCTGATTATTCAGGCAGCTCTAATGGTGCTTATCGGTCAGATTGTGTGGGATACCGACGATATATTTTTCGGATTGATTTTTAACTCCAAGATTAATTTCGACATTGTAAACATCCTAAAACTAAGCGGTACAAGTTGGGTGGGGATTGTAATTTTGTGCCTGGCCTGGTTTCAGATTTACCTGATTACAGTGATTTCGGCCACGGTAAGCCGCCAGCTCAATGTAACCAATAAAGAAAGGCTTATTATTTTCCTGATTGGCTTTACTGGTGTTTTTGTTTATAAGCTTTTTGTCGATTTTAATGCATTTTTTATTGTTTTTGCACTTGTATTGTTTATTGTTGCAAGGGCTGTGTATCTCAAAGAGAAACACTTTTCTATCGGTTTGTTTGCCATTGTTTTTTTCTGCCTGGCCTTTAACACTTCCATTAAGTACACACGGTATAAAGATATTAAGGAGCGTAGCCTGCGCGAACCATTGGCCCGTAAGATACAATCATCAGAAGATTTAAATGCCATTATCGCCCTGGGTACCTTAGGGAATGAAATTGTTAAAGATGATTTTCTGTCGAGATATTTTAAACAAAATAAAACGGCAAATTATGCGGTTCTTAAAAACCACCTGAAGGATTATCTGGACGGTTATTTAAGTAGATACGACTACCAGATTTATCCTTACGATAGATCGGGGATGGTTATGGGCAATTCAGATAGTCCGCCTATTGATAAATATAAAAACCTGGTAGAATCCGGTTCAGTTAAAATAGATGGATCTAACTTTTTCTATCAGGTTAACAATACTTTTGGTTATCAGGATTATTTTGGGATTATTTCGGTGGTGGATCAGGGTAATCTTCTTGGTACCCTAGTAATCGAGCTGCGCTCTAAGCCATACAATTATAATAACCGTTTGCCCGATCTTCTAGGTGATCAGAAACTGGCTAAAGATGAAGATTTTAAAGGTTATTCTATTGCCTTTTACAGTAATAACAAGCTGCTTAACCAGTCAGGAAATTATACCTATCCGCTTGATGGCAGTGTATATAAAGGCAAAAAAGATGATTTTGTAATTGATAATGACGACAAACTGCATTACAGCCACATGATTTATAAGCCTTCTGATAGCAAAATGGTCATTATCAGTAAGGCGAAGGTTGATTACGTAGAGCGTTTAGCAGCACTATCTTTCTTTTTTCTGGTATTTATCATCTTCTCTTTAGTGCTTTATGGTTTAATCTGGTTGATCAAAAACCTCGACGACGATAAGGTGGGTTGGTTTAGCATCAACCGTTCATTAATGATCAATGCCAATAAAATCTTGTATAAAACAAGGATCCAGGTTTCTATTGTGCTCTCTGTAGTGGCTACACTGGTAATTGTAGGCTGGGTAACCTATTATTACATGAATCTCGAATACCGGGGCCAGCAAGACGCAATACTAAAGGATAAGATCAGAAAAGTTCAGCAGAATTTTGAAAAACAGGTGTTCAGTAATGGAATTATTTCGAACGATGAAAATGCCGTGGCTGATTTTAACAATTTTGCAGATATTAACAATGCCGATCTGAATTTATATGATTTAAGCGGCAACCTGATTATGACCACTTACCCTAAGCTTTATAATTATAAAATTATAGGTAAGAAAATGGGGCCTTTGGCTTATGTATCGTTAAATAGCCTTCACCGGTCAGAATACATTAATCCTAAAGAAAAAATTGGGAATTTAACCTATGCAGCTGCTTATGCGCCAATCAGGAATGCCCAGAATAAAACAATCGCCTATATCGGCCTGCCCAATTATTCGAACGAAGAAGAATATACCGATAAGATTGCGCTTTTTGTGAGTAACCTGATCAATATTTATGCGCTTGTTTTTGTGGCAATTGGGGTACTGGCTGTCTTTTTAGCCAACCAGATCACCAGTCCGTTAACCTTTATTCAGGAGAGTATTAGTAAAACCAAAATCGGGCAAAAGAACGAACCTATTGTGTGGCGTAGGCACGATGAGATTGGCTCTCTGGTTAAGGAGTATAATAGTATGATTTCGGCTTTAGAAGCCAGTGCGCTTAAACTGGCCAGATCGGAACGTGAAAGTGCCTGGCGAGAAATGGCCAAGCAGGTTGCCCATGAAATTAAAAACCCTTTAACTCCTTTAAAACTTGGGGTGCAGTTGCTGGAAAAATCGTGGAGAGAGAAGGATCCGAACTTTGAACTGAAGTTTAATAAATTCAGTAAATCATTTATTGAGCAGATTGATAGTCTTTCAAAAATTGCTTCTGAGTTCTCAAATTTTGCTAAAATGCCCGATACCAATTTGGAGCGCCTTGCATTGCTTCCGGTTATTGAGCGGGCAAGGGAGGTTTTTAAAAGCACAGAAAATGTTACGATCGATATCATCAACAAAAGTACTGGTGATATTGAAATTATGGCCGATCACGATCAGTTGCTAAGAACTTTTAATAACCTGCTCAAAAATGCGATAGAAGCTATTGACGAGGAAACTTTGTGCTGCATCACCATTGTTATTTATGTAGATCCTCAAAATGCATTTATCGAAATTAAAGATAATGGGAAAGGTATTCCTCCATCGCTGCACGATAAGATCTTTGTGCCCAACTTTACCACCAAAACATCGGGAACAGGCTTAGGCCTTGCCTTTGTAAAGCAGGCGGTAGAAAATGCAGGTGGAACGGTGAAATTTACCTCAATAAATGGCTTTGGAACTACTTTCTATTTAAGTTTCCCTTTGGCCTAAAAAATAAATTTGTGGTTACAGTTTAATTAAGATCGTTTAATTTTATCTCAGCTCTACCTGAGCCTTGCCCATGGTATTGCCATCAGCATATAAAATTACGGTATAGATGCCCTTTATAAAAGGTTTTGGGTTTGCCCAATCGATAACATAGGTGCTGTCATCGTTATTGTAATTGATAAAGATAGAGTGACTGTATTGCATGTCCTGCCCATCGGCTTCAAAACGGTTGCCCTCATCGGCTAATAAGTTTCCGGCAGGATCAAATACCCTTAAATAGATGTTGTGGTGACCTTTTTCTGCCAGTTGATTGGGGATGATGGTGAAACGGACACTTAATTTTTCGGCGGTAGACGATTTTGTTACTTCAACTTTTTTGCCGCTCGATTTTGTTCTGAAGGCGATAATTTCGGCCGTTTGAAGTTTTAATGCTGCTGCGGTTTTAACCTTTGCATTGAGATTGGAGTTTTCATTCTCCAGGTTCGAAGCCTTATTGCTAATGTTCCTGAGGGTATTTTGTAAACTATCGCGACTATTTTTTAAAAAAATATTGTCTTTTTGCAGCTGGATAATTTGCTCGTTGTATTTTTTTACAAATGTTTTCAGCTCATTAATCTGTGCATTGGCTTTGTCGAGTTCAACTTGTGTAAGCTGGCCTTTTTCTAAAGCGGCCTTAAGCTCTTCAATTTTAACACGGGCCAGTTTCTGTTCATCAACAAGTTTATCGTTCAGGTCGAGGTTTAAAGCATTTACCTTATCTAGCTCAACCTCAATCTTTTCTACCTCAAGCCGCAGCTTATCCTTTTCTGCGCTAATGCTTACAGATCTTTCGCTCTGCTTTCGGTCTTTAAAAAACAGGTAAGCATTTGTGCCGATTAAAGCCGCTATAACGATGACGAGGAAGTAAATTTTGTTTCTGTCACCCTTATTAATCTTTTGTGGTTCCATTTTTAATAACGCTGTATCTTCTTTAAATTAATATACTTTTGTTCTTCCATAGGTAAATGGGGGTACACAATTAAATTAGCAGGGGCGCAAATTAAAATTTTTAATAAACTTATAAGAGTTTTTAAAAAAAATCGTTTACTTGCTAATGTTCATTTGTATTCAAATTAACACAAACACACAACCTGAATAAAAAATAAGACAGAAATAATGCTTAAAAACTTCCTATACGCACTTTTATCTTTAACTATAGTACCTTATATATTAAATGCACAACCTTTATCAAAAATTGCACCAAAAAGGGAGTTTAGAGGTGTATGGGTAGCTACGGTTACTAATATCGACTGGCCATCCAGGCCCGGTTTAAGCATTGATCAGCAAAAACAAGAACTCATCGGGATTTTAGAACGACATAAAAGCCAGGGCATGAATGCCATTATTTTGCAGGTAAGGCCTGCGGCCGATGCTTTTTATGCAAAATCGCGCGAGCCCTGGAGTCAGTGGTTGATGGGGAAGCAGGGTTTAGCGCCTGCTCCTGGTTACGATCCATTGGCTTTTGCCATTAAAGAAGCCCATTTTAGGGGTATGGAGCTGCATGCCTGGTTTAACCCATACCGGGCAAGTATGAGCAGCTCTGCTGTATTAAGTGAAGATCATGCTTACCGCAAACATCCTGATTGGTTTTTTACTTATGGAGGCAAAAAGCAGTTCGATCCGGGTATTCCGGAGGTGAGGGAGTACATTGTGCAGGTTATTTTGGATGTGGTAAAGGGATATGATGTAGATGGTATCCATTTCGATGATTATTTTTATCCTTATAAGGTAGAAGGACAGACGATTAACGATGGCAATACCTTCTATAAATACCCCAATAACTTCTCGGATATTAAAGACTGGAGACGTAATAATGTCGACTTGCTGATTAAAGAACTGGATGATAGCATCCACCATTATAAGAAATGGGTAAAATTCGGGATTAGCCCATTTGGTATCTGGAAAAATAAATACGAAGATCCCGAAGGTTCTGCTACCAGTGGATTATCTAATTATGCCGAACTTTTTGCCGATAGCCGTAAATGGGTAAGAGAAGGGTGGGTAGATTACATCAATCCGCAGATTTATTTTACGTTTACCAGAAGAGTAGCACCATATGGTGTTTTGGTTGATTGGTGGAGCAATAATACTTATGGCAGGCACGTGTACATTGGGCAGGGTGCTTACCTGGTTAACTCAAGAGCTGAAGCAGCCTGGAAAAACCTGAGTGAAATTCCCAACCAGATCAGGTACCTCAGAGATAATAACAGGATTCAGGGAAGCGTATTTTTTAGTTCTAAATCCTTAAGCACCGTTGCCAAAGCAGTTGGCGATTCGTTAAAGAACGATTTATATAAATATCCGGCTTTACCGCCGCAGATGCCTTGGTTGGATGAAGTGCCACCAAACGAGCCGCAGGCCTTAACTGCGGATGCTTTAAAGGATGGCGTACATTTAAAATGGCAACTTCCATTAAAAGCTAAAGACGGAGAAACGGCTTCGGGTTTTGTAATTTACCGGTTTAGCGAAGGAGAGAAAATTTCGGTACTCGACCCTAAAAATATCATCAAAATAAGCTTTGAAGATTACCTGTCCTTTATCGATACGAATGTAGAAAGTGGAAAGCGATACAGCTATCTGGTAACTGCGCTTGATCGTCTAAAAAATGAAAGTGAACCCAGTGGACCTGTTGGTGTAGAAGTGCCTTTGGCAAAAGAATAGAAGAACCTCGGGTTTACTACCCTTAGAAGCCGTCATTTCGAGCGGAGCGCAGCGTAGTCGAGAAATCTGCCTTGATAGATCTCTCCATTGCACTGCGTTTCAGTTGAGATGACGTCGCCTCATTTCAACCTTTTTTATCAGTAGATTCTCTTTCTATAATAGTTGGGTTAAGTACAATATGTTCCATTTTGGCATAAGGACTCTCCTGATTGATCATTTTGAGGAACATTTTGGCGCATTCTTTACCCATTTGCGAAGCATGCTGATCAATGGTTGATAAGCTGGGTGTGATGTAGGCAGAAAATGCCTCGTTGGCAAAACCGATTACACCAATTTCTGGTGGTGTTTCTCCAATCTCTTTAAGTTTTTGGATTACACCCAAGGCCGTAAAATCGTCTCCCGCTATTATGGCATCGGGTTTATGGTTTCGCATCAGTTTACCTGCGCCAAAACGGCCATCTTTTATAGACAGTCCCCCAAAAATTAAATGATCCGTTATAATTGGTAGTTTATGGTCCGCAAGTGCTGCCTTGTATCCCTCTAAACGGTCGTTAAAGATTTTAACCTGATGTGCTGTGGTTACAAAGGCAATTTTTTTAAAGCCTTTATCAATTAAATGTTTAGTGGCAATATAACCTGCCTTAAAATCATCAAGTGTGATGGTGGGTACTTTTAAACCGGCATTTACACGGTCGAAAAGGATAAGGGGTTTATTCTGTTCAATAATTTCGGCAAAGTGGGAAACATCTTTTGTTTCTAACGATAATGAGGCCATAATGCCATCTACCTGTGCCTCCAATAGCGTTCTTACGCCATTAATTTCGTTTTCTACAGATTCATTTGATTGATAAATAATTACCCTATAGCCGCTGTCTTTCAGGCCATCTTCTATACAATGAATAATGGAAGCAAAAAAATGGGCCTGTACACTAGGTACAATTACGCCGATAATGTGGGTTTTTCCGGATTTTAATGCAGAAGCAAGTTTATTTGGGCTGTAGTTTAGCTTTTTGGCCATTTCTACTACGGCCTTTCTTGTGGTATCGCTTATTGCGGGGAAGCCACTTAATGCCCTCGAAACAGTTGATACCGTAATGTTAAGCGCATTAGCAATATCATATATAGTGGTTTTCTTTTTCAATTAGTCGGTAAATTCATCAAAATTAACAGGTAAAATTACTAAACCTTAATAATAATGTTCTTTTTATACATGAAATACAGTAAAATATAAAATCCCAGTACATAAGTAATTGCCCAAACCAAAGAAGCATTTATCGGGCTGAAAAACGGGGTGTAGCAAGTTTCGTAAAACCTAACCAGTAACCCGGTTTTGGTGCCATCAGGTTTGGTTAGCTGGATCAGGTTGAGCACCCTAGGGGCCAATCCTGCCAGAAAGAACACCGTGATGGCATTTACCCCGTAAACCACAAATGGAGTGGTAAATTTCTTAAAGCCCTGAACATCGATGATCCAGTAACAAAGCGCCAAGCCGATTGAGGCTAATCCGCCTGCGTACAGTACATAAGAACTTGTCCACAGGGCCTTATTGATTGGAAATTGTAAATCCCATAACAAGCCTAAAATAACTGCTGTAATTCCCGTGGTAAAGAGCCAGGCAACTTTTGTTGGGTTATCTACATCTTTTCGGCGCATCCAAACCCCAACCAGGATACCAAAAAGGCAGGTGCCTATTGCAGGTAATGTACTTAAAATGCCTTCCGGATCCCATGTTTTTGAAGATGCCCAGGTATGTGCTTCGGTTAAAATTCCACGGTCAATCCAGGCGGCCAAATTGGTTTCTTTTTCCAGGTTGGGATAACCTACGCCTGGAACAGGGATGAACGTCATTAATGCCCAATAAACGGCAAGTATTATAATTAATGCTCTAAAAATGTTTTTGGTAGAAACTTTAATGAAAATAATGCTGCTGATGATAAATACAATACCTATTCTTTGTAAAACGCCCAATAGCCTGACGGTTTGGAAAGCTTCCCAAATGGATTTATCGTCTATAATGGCGCTAATAATTTTACCGAAAATAGCCAGGAAAAAACCAAGCAGATATAAAATAATGCCCCGCTTAACCGCTTTGATAATCGTTTTTTGATGTGTAGCCGGATCTGCTTTGCTACTGCTCATGGCAAAAGCGATTGATACACCCACGATCCATAAAAAGAAAGGGAAGATCAAATCGGTAGGGGTGCAGCCGTTCCATTCAGCATGCTCTAAAGGTGCGTAAATGTGGCCCCAACTGCCCGGATTGTTCACTAAAATCATTGCGGCTACTGTTAATCCCCTAAAAAAATCAAGAGATAGCAATCGTTGTTTAGGTTCGGTCATGGTGAGTTGGTTTGGATTGAGCTAACTAATTTAGAGTATTGTTTTTATAATGAGAAATAAATAAGAAGTTGGGGCGCAAATGATCTGTCATCCTGCACAACGTGAATGATATTTTTTTAAGTGTGGTTAGTGATTCTTCGTTAACAGGCTGTGCTACCATAGACAGAATTCAAAAAAAAGTCGTCATTGCGAGGAGGAACGACGAAGCAATCTATCATGCTAGTGATCCTTGCTATAAAGATTGCTTCGTTGGCTGAAAAAGCCTTCTCAGCAATGACGATCCCTTGGGAGATTTATTCCATTATATTCTACTGTCATTTATATTGATTTTTATAAATAAATTACCCCTCAGCATGACAGCCTGGGTATAGATTTTTATTTTTTGCCACGGATGCTCAGAAACACGGAGAGATTTGATAAGCTGGATTGTTTTCCTGAAGAAAGGCCTGGATCACAACGGCAAAGGCTTATGTTCAATAAACCTGACCGACAGCGTTATCCCGATTTAAGATTAATTTGTTTTACCGGTTTTTTATCGGGATTAAGCAGAGGCCAGGACTAAATGGACCGAAGCACTACGAACACTGCTTTCCAAAAAAAGAGATTTTGGATAATTAGACTTTAATTATGCTGGTTGGTGTGAAACCAACCAATGGGAGGGTGCTACGCTCAGCATGATAACTTTGTGGGCAAAAAAAAACCTGCTTTGCGTTAACAAAGCAGGTTTAATATTTATTTTAAACTAGTCTTCAAACTTCCAGCGTACAAAAGCTTCCATCGCTTCGTACTCTGCAAGGCCAAGTTCATCATAAGCCTTTGCCGTATCACGGTTACGGTCTTCAGCACGTTGCCAGAATTCCCTTGCATCATCACCTGGGAAAACGGCTCTGTCTTTTTGACTTTGGTGTTTAAAAATTGCATATTTCTTGCGTTCCAGTTCCTGCGGTGAAATTGGAACAGCCATTTCGATTTCGTAGGTTTCGAACTCTTGCCATGCACCACGGTACATCCATAACCAACAGTCCTGTGCCCAGGCTTCAGTTTTGCGTAAACGTTTTAATGCGGCAAGTATAATATTGAAACAAACGATGTGCGTGCCGTGTGGATCTTCAAAATCGCCCGCTGCGTAAATCTGATGTGGTTTAACTTTTTGTAAAAGTTCTATCGTAAGTTCGACATCAGCATCCGTTACCGGGTTTTTCTGCACTTTGCCACTTTCGTAAAACGGAAGTGCCTGGAAATGGATATGGTCATCCTCTAAGCCACAATAACGCGCTCCTGCGATGGCTTCACCTTTTCTGATCAGTCCTTTAACCGTTTGGATCTCTGGCGTATCTACCTGGTTTGGCTTTTTGTGCTCAATAAAGGTTCTCATTTTATTGTACAGATCCTTTAAATGAGTATTGTCCATGCCCATTTTCTCGGTAAAATCTACGTTGAATTCAACAAAACGCAGCGCATCATCATCCCAAACTGCCGTATTGCCCGAAGTTTGGTAAGCCACGTGTACATCATGTTTCTGGTCAACCAGGCGCAAGAATGTACCGCCCATTGAAATTACATCATCATCAGGGTGTGGAGAGAAGATAATTACACGTTTTTTTGCTGGTTCGGCTCTCTCCGGACGTTGAGAGTCGTCGGCATTTGGTTTACCACCTGGCCAGCCCGTAATGGTGTGCTGTAATTTATTAAAAATATGAATGTTGATGTTGTAAACCGGCCCTTTTTCGGTAGCCAGTTGCGCCATACCATTGTTGTTATAATCGTCTTCCGTTAATTTTAAGATCGGTTTTTTAAGGGTGTTGGCCAACCAGATTACCGCTTTGCGGATCAAGGCATCTGTCCAAACACAATCTTTAACCAGCCATGGTGTATCAAAACGGGTCAGTTCTGAAGCTGCAGGAGCATCTAGGATAAATTCTACATTTTCAGAAAGCTGTAGGTAAGTTGCCGGTACTTCGCCCGAAATTTCGCCTTCAACTGCTTTTTTAATAATCGAAGCTTTTTTACGGCTCCAGGCCATTAATATAATTTCCCTTGCTTTGAAAATGGTACCAATACCCATGGTAATGGCTTTGGTTGGTACAAAACTTTTTCCACCGAAATCGCGTGCAGCATCACGGCGGGTAAGGTCATCTAAAGTAACCAAACGGGTGCCCGAGTTAGGTGCAGAACCTGGCTCGTTAAATCCGATGTGACCAGTACGACCAATACCCAGGATCTGGATATCAAGTCCGCCAAGATCACCGATTTTCTTTTCATACTCCAAACAAAATGCAGGGATATCCTCAAGTGCAAGTGTTCCGTCAGGAATGTGAACGTTTTTTCTGTCAATGTCGATATGATCGAAAAGATTTTCGTTCATAAAAGTAACGTAACTCTGTACGGCCGTAGGTGCCATTGGATAGTATTCATCCAGGTTGAAAGTAATTACATTTTTAAAACTTAATCCCTCTTCTTTGTGCAGTCTAACCAGTTCGGCATAAACGGCAATTGGGGTAACACCTGTTGCTAAGCCCAGTACTGCAGGTGCGTTGTTTGCTTGTTTTGTTTTAATGAGCCCGGCAATGCGGTGTGCTACATTAATGGAAGCAATTTTTGGATTTTCGAACACGCTTACGGGTAATTTTTCGAAACGTGTCTCCTCCAGTAAATTTAATCTAGCCATGTTTTTTATATGGATTTTAATGTACGGAGCAGTAAATATAGACAGTTATACGCGATTTGTAACAAAGGATATTTACTTTTATTGGAAGTATTTACATAAAATTCGATTAAAGGGGCAGACAAACGTTTGATCTTTTTAACATAAAATCAATATGAACGCACAGATTCAAAAGTTGTACAGCAAAGCAGCAAAAACAGAACGTTTTATAATCGGGTTAATGAGCGGAACTTCTATGGATGGATTGGATATTGCACTCTGTTCGGTTAAAGGAAGTGGACCTGATACAAATATCCAGTTGCTGAAATTTAAAACTGGCGAATATACTGATGATTTCAGGGCAAAGATAAAGGCTGTTTTTTCAAAAAAGGAAGTTGATTTACAACTGGTTTGCCTGATGAATGAACATATTGCCAATACGCACGCTACACTCATTAACGAAGCCCTTACAGAGTGGGGAATCGGAAATAAAGACGTTGATTTTATTGCCAGCCATGGGCAGACCATTTTCCATGCGCCAAAATCTTTACATCAACTGGCCGATTATCCCAATGGTACATTACAGATAGGTGATGGTGATCATATTGCCATAAAAACAGGAATTATTACCCTTTCTGATTTCAGGCAGAAACATTTGGCAGCAGGAGGAGAAGGTGCACCTTTGGCAGTTTATGGCGATTACCTGATGTTTTCGAAAGCTGGTGAAGACCGCGTAATGCTGAACATAGGGGGCATTGCAAATTTTACTTACCTGCCAGGCAGTATGGATGCCAGTGCGGTTTTTTCGACAGATGTTGGTCCGGGTAATACCTTGATGGATCAGTACATGCAAAAGCATTTTAATCTGTTTTATGATAAAAATGCAGCTGTGGCCTTAACGGGCAAAGCAAATCCTCAACTTTTATCCGCTTTGCTGGATTGTAATTTCTTTGATCTTGATTTTCCTAAAACCACAGGACCAGAATTATTTAACCTTGAATATTTAATAAAAGCCCAGAAAGCATCTTTAACGAAAAATTTGAGTGAGGAAGATGTAATGGCTACCTTATGTCACTTTTCTGCAGAAACCATTGCCAATGCCATAAAACGCTGCTTTGGAGCGGATGCCCACGCATATATATTTATGAGCGGCGGCGGGATTCATAATCCATTGCTGATAAAACTGCTTCAAGCTAAATTGCCTTCTTGTAATTTCTTAACTACTGATGATCTAAATATTAATCCCGATGCTAAAGAAGCAGTTTTATTTGCAGTACTGGCCAATGAAACGCTTTGCGGCAAACCGATCAACTTTGGCGATAGGCAAGGGGTGCCTTCTGTTTGTATGGGTAAGATTAGTTTGCCTGAGTAAAAGTTGAGTCTATAGTTCACAGTCTAAAGTCCCAAGTCTTGAGTCCAGATTTACTTTTCAACATTACAGCTTTTCAACTTTTAACATTACAACCTTCGAACTTTTCAACATTCTAACCTTTCAACATTCTTTGTGTGGTATTTTGTTAAATTTGTTTTAACACTAATCTTCTAACACAAAACCAAATTTTATGGAAAAAAGTTACCTAAAATGGTCAACAGGATTTTTTGCGATTTTGTTGATCCCATTTCTGCTGCTGCTGTTTACAGAAACGGCTCAGGCACAGAATAAGCGCTATACCATTAATGGTAAAGTAAGTGATGCCTCAAATAACAGTTCGGTTCCGGGCGCTGTTGTAAAAATACTTGGCACTAACCTTGCAACCAGTACAAGTTCGAATGGAACCTATACCTTTTCGGTCGATTTAGCCCCGGGTAAGTACCAGGTTCAGGTATCTTTTATCGGCTATAAATCAAATGCCGAATCGGTAACACTTGGTGATAATATGACCATTCAGGTAAACAGTGCCCTTAGTGGCGATGCTGTAGGACTTGATGAGGTTATCGTAACCGGTACTTCTCAGGGAACAACCAGAAAGCAACTCGGTAGTTATGTGAGTACGGTGAAAGGTGATGATTTAAATAAAGCGCCAAGTGGCAATGTCCTTTCTGCCCTGCAGGGCAAAACCCCCGGGGCACAGATCAGCCAAAACTCAGGCGATCCGGCAGGAGGAATGAGCGTTCGCCTGCGCGGTATTAGTTCAGTTTACTCATCGTCAGAGCCTTTGTACATTATTGATGGGGTAATAGCTAACAATTCTACTACAAGAGTAACTAATACTTCTGCTAATTATGACGGTGGCAATTTTGTGGGTGCAATTGGTCAGAATAGGATGGTAGATATCAGCCCCTCAGATATTGATCATATTGAGGTATTAAACGGTGCAGCAGCAGCGGCCATTTATGGATCGAGGGCAAATGCAGGTGTAATCCAGATTTTTACTAAACGCGGTAAATCCGGAGAGCCACAGGTGAGTTTTAACACGAGCTTTACCATTAGCGATTTGCGCAAGCAAGTTGAAGTAAACCAGGCACCAACGAAATTCGGTGGTTCTGTAGATTCTTTTACCCAGGATATTATTCAAACTGTGGGTACTCCTCCTGTATTATTAACCAATACCACTCCGGTTACACGTTATAATTATCAGGATTATATTTTTCATACGGGGGTTGGTACCGATAATTCAGTATCGGTTTCTGGCGGTAATGATAATACCAAGTTTTATACTTCTGCAGGTTATTTTTCTAATCAGGGGATTATAAAAAATACCGATTTTAAACGGTACAATTTCAAAACAAACATCGATCAGAAAATTAATAGCTGGGCTAAAATGACTGCCGGGTTCAATTACATTCATAGCGATGCAAACGAAAAACCAGATGGAAACTCGTTTTTCTCGCCTATGAACTCTGTAACCATTATCGGCAACTTCCATGATATTTTTAAAAGAGATGCATTGGGTAATCTGCTGGCTGTTGGTGAACGTGGACGGGTTAATCCGGTTTCTGTAATCGAAGATATTAAGCAAAGGGAATTTTCTAACCGGATTATAGCCAATACAGGCTTAAAGTTAAATCCGGTAAAAAACCTGACGATAGATTATACCATGGGTGTGGATAATACCATTCAAAACGGTACAACTTTTATTCCGCCGTTTGCATATAACGTAAGTACAGGTTTTTATGGTGGCGGACCAACTTTAGATCCTGCATTGAATGGTTATGCCAGTGCAGCAAACGCAACTACAACCTTATTTAATAATGAATTAAACTTTACATACGACGCAAAACTAAGCTCATTATTAAGTTCTACCACCCAATTGGGCGGATCGTACCAATATCAAAAAGATCTGTACAGCTTGTTAAATGGCCGTGGTTTAGCACCTTTTGTAGAGACTGTAAACGGGGCCAGTTCAATATTGCCAAATGTAGATCGTAGGTCAGAACTTTCAATTAGCGGTGCATATTTACAGCAAAACTTTAAATATAAAGACCATTTATTTGTAACAGGTGCCCTTAGAGTTGATGAGTCTACCGTATTTGGGGAAGATAACCGTACACAGTACTATTTAAAAGGTAATGTGAGTTATGTGTTATCTTCAGCTGAGTATTGGAAAAACCTTGGGGTTAGTACTTGGTGGAATGCTCTTAAACTTAGGGCAGCTTATGGCGAATCGGGTAACTTAACTGGAATAGGTCCTTACGATCGTTTTAATGAATATGCTTCAAACTCTTTCATCAGCAAAATCTCTTTGGTATCTAGCGGTCAGCTGGCCAATACAAATGTGAAACCAGAGCGCCAAAAAGAATTGGAAATCGGTACAGATATGTCTTTCTTCAATAATCGTTTGGGGTTAACCTTTAGCTGGTATAATAAAAAAGTAAAAGATTTATTGATTCCAGTGGTTATTGCACCAACAACAGGTTTTTCTAGCTTGTTGGATAATGCAGGTTCTATCCAAAACAGAGGTCTTGAATTAATGCTTACCGGCGTTCCTTTAAAAACTAAGGATTTTGCATGGAATACCACTATTATATTTAACCGCAATAGAAATAAAGCAATTGGTACAGGTGGTTTAAGGTTATTGTCGACCAACCCTGGTGCACCAGTGGCCATTATTGATGGACAGCCAATTGGTGTTTTCTATGGAACATTCTTCGCCAGAAACGCAGATGGAAGTTTATTAACCAATGCTGCTGGTATTCCGCAATTGGAAAAAGGGACCCAGACCTCCACAACTTCTTACGAGCCAAAACGCGATGCGAATGGTTTACCTGTCGGAACAACCTTGCGTAAAGTACTTGGCGATCCTAATCCAGATTATACTGCTTCTTTTGTGAATGATTTTACCTATAAAAGATTAAGTCTTCACATCCAGTTAGATGCGGTACAGGGTGGAGAAGTTTGGAATGCCGATTGGAGGACCAGACAAGGCGTTGGAAACGGTAAAGTTGCAGAAGCTGAAGATTTAGGCCAATTGCCAAGGGGTTATATTGCGGGTGTTTATGCTACAGAAGAGTGGCGGATTGATAATGGTTCTTTTGTAAAGTTAAGAGAGATTTCGTTAAGCTATAATATTGGTAAAGTGAAGTTTATTAAAGATTTAACAGTTAATGTGAGTGGCCGTAACCTGGTTTCGTGGGATAATTATAAAGGATACGATCCAGAATTAAATTCGGGCGGTCAATCTACCATTTTAAGGAACATCGATTTTGGATCGGTTCCAATTCCACGCACATTCACTTTGGGTTTACAGGCTAAATTCTAATTTTTTAAAATTATTCGTTATGGAAATTATCAAAACAAAATATTTATCTTTCATATTAGTCGTGGCAGCTTCAATGGCGCTGTTTTCGTGCAAAAAAGAATATAAAGATCCAAATGGCGCTATTGCCAGCGATGTACTCTCCTCTTCAAAGGGCTTAACGGGTGTATCAGTAGGTTTGCAAAGGGTTTACACGGTAAGCAGGCCAGGTTTATTGTTCAATTCTATTTCTGCAAACGGTTTTGTAACCAACGAGATCTTTTTGCTTAATTCAGGCAATATTCCTGAGCTGCAGTTAACAACTGGTGGTAGCTCAGTTGATGGAACGAACTCAATCTTACTTAACTTATGGGCAAATGCAAATAAGATTGTTTACGATGCAGATAATGTAATTAACAATGCGGCAAACCTTGCTGATAAGAGCTATGCTTCAGGTTTAATAGCCTACTCCAGTATTTTTAAAGCACTGGCCATTGGAAATATGTCTCAATATTGGGAAAAGGTGCCTTCAGGCACAGGAGCAAATGTTACTTTCGTTACCCGTGTTGATGGTTTTAATAAGGCCATAGCAGTTATTGATAATGCTCTTACAACTATCGCAGCAAACCAGATGAGTGCTACATTTTTGGCTCAGATACCTGCCGGGATTGATGTTGTTAATACCCTTTATGCACTAAAAGCACGTTACGCGCTATTTGCCGGGAACTATGCCCTGGCGCTTACTACAGCCAATTTGGTAGATCTGACCAAAAGATCCAGTTTTAATTTTGACGCCATTACCCTGAACCCGATTTTCGAAGTGGCTACATCAACCAATAATGTTTTCCAGCCAACAAACGCTAATCTGGGTTTAACTGGAGCGTTTGTTCCCGATGCGAATGATAAACGGATTCCTTTCTACACCACCACTGCAGCTACTGCCCCAGCGGTAAGAATTAGTGGGTTTGGCGCTGCCGCAGCTACTGCCTATCCAATTTATTTGCCTGGTGAAATTACCCTGATTAAAGCAGAAGTTTATGCAAGGCAGCCTGATTTAACTTCAGCATTAACTGAATTGAATAAGGTGGTAACGCGTACGCCAACAGGAGTTTCTCTTGACGCCAATTATGGAATGGGTGCCGGATTGCCTACACTGGTTGGACCTTACACCCAGCAACAATTGTTAGATCTGATTTATAAAAACCGTTGTATTGAATTGTACATGTCGGGCTTAAAAATCGAAGATATGAGAAGGTTTAATCAGCCATTAACCGATCGTAAACGAAACTTTTTCCCTTATCCTTTCCAGGAGCGGGATAATAATCCCAATACCCCTGCTGATCCAAGTTTTTAACAGGTTAACACAAAAAGTCCCGATGAGAATCGGGACTTTTTTTATAAAATATTTAATTCCTTTTCTTTGTAGCGGGAAAGCGATTCGTGTTCGATATCCAGTTCCGTGATCAGGTAGCTGATACTTTCTATCGGGCAAACCCTTAACCTTAGCGCAATGTCTAGTTTCTCTGAAATGCAGAGTACGGCTGTTTTTTTTGCACAGGCCAGCATGGCTTTTTTAAGCTGATTAATTTCCCAGTAAGTGTCTGTTAAACCTTCATCAGGGTGGATGGCACTGGTGCCCATTAAACATAAATCGGCCTTTATTTCTGCTAACTGCGTAATAACCTGTCCGCCGTAAGTAACCTGCGAATTTTTAGAAAACAGGCCGCCGATCAAAATCACTTCAATATTATTGTATTTAGCCAGTTCTACCGCAACCAGCGGACTAATGGTGAAAAACGTAGCCGTTAAGCCCTGTGGAAGTAGTTTTACAAACTCTAAAATCGTTGTTCCGCCACCCGTTAAAACCACCATGCCATCCTTTATTAGCTGAACTGCTTTTTTACCGATTGCTATTTTGCTGTCTCTGGCGTATACCGTACTATCATCAAAAGAACTGTGGTACGATTTGGATAAAGCACCTCCATGTACCTTATAAAGCAGGTTTTCATCAACAAGTTCCTGTAAATCTCTTCTGATGGTATCTTCTGAAACATTGAGTAATTGGACCAGATCAGAGGTTAATACGCGGTTGTGCAAATTAATCTGACGCATGATGAAGTCGTGACGTTCTTTTTTCAGCATAAGTAGGTGTTTGGTTTTAAACGAATGTATAAAAGATTTTTAGATTTTTTAAATATTGCGTTATTGTGCGTGTTTTTGCGATATAATTTTATTATTGCTTGGTAAATAGTTTGTTAAATACTTTTTTATTAGAAATAATTTATGATATTAGCATAAAAATGCGTTATTGTGCGTGTTTTTTGGTAACTAACTAAAACAACTAAACAAATCATTTCACCCTCCTAAACAGGCAGTTTATGAAAAAAAAACTACTACTAATTTTTATTGGTACGTTTTTGTTGCTGGCTCATGCCATTGCGCAACAAATAACCATTACCGGTAAGGTTACGTCTACTGACGGACCTATACCAGGCGTTTCTGTACGTGTGAAAGGTAGCACCGTCGTTGCGCAAACCAATTCAGATGGAAATTATTCCATCAAAGCCTTAAAAGCGGATGTACTTGTTTTCTCTTACATTGGCTTTAAAACACAAGAGAAAGCTGTAGGTGCAAATACGTCTATTAATATCAATCTTTCAGCAGACGCTGGCAACCTTAATGAGGTTGTTGTTACTGCCTTTGGCATAAAAAGATCTAAAGATGCAATGGGATATTCGGCACAAACGTTAAAAGGATCTGATATTGCAGATACACAGCGAGATAACTTTTTGAATGCATTGCAGGGTCGTGTGGCTGGCGCTACAATTACCCCCACAATGGGCACACCCGGAGCTTCTGCCACTATGATTATCCGTGGCGGTATTTCGTTGGATGGCGATAACCAGCCGCTTTTTGTGGTAGATGGTTTACCTATTTCTAACCGTACTTTTAGTGAATATAATTTGGTGGGTCAGGGAACTTTTAACCGCCAGAACGATTACGGTAACAGGGCAATGGATATTAATCCAGAGGAGATAGAATCGCTTACAATCTTAAAAGGACCTGAGGCTTCAGCTTTATATGGTACAGATGGTGCGTCTGGTGCTGTAGTAATCACCACAAAAAAAGCAAAAGCAGGAACTGCACGTGTATCGTACAGCAATTCTTTTCGTGTAGAAAACACTTACCGTTATCCTGAAGTGCAAACCACTTACGGTGGTGGTGCAGGAGGGGTTTTTGATGAAGAACAAAGAACCCGTACTTTCTTTGGTTCAAAATATCCTGCAAATAAAACCATGTATGATAATATCGGCAATTTTTATAAAACGGGTTTTACACAAAAACACAACGCAACCATTGAAGGCGGAAGTGATAAACTTTCTGTTAGAACAACAGTAAGCTATACCGATCAGAAAGGTATAATTCCAGGTACAGCCTATAATACAATTAATGGTAAAATAAATGCGAATTCTAAAATTAGCGATAAAATTAGCATGAATGCGTCGCTAAACCTAATCTCGTCAAGAACGGATAAAACTTACAAAGGTGTAAGCAGCCCGATGTTAAGCGCCTTATCTTGGCCGCTAACAGATGACATGCGTAATTATTTAACTCCGCTTGGTGAAAGAAGAACCATTACCGGAAGTTTAAGCGGCGAGCTTGATAACCCTTATTGGGGTGTAGAAAGAAATCCAAACTACGATAAAATGAACCGTGTGCTAGGTAATATCGGATTTACCTATACCCCAACAAACTGGTTAAGCATGCAGGGAACGGCCGGTGCAGATATATTTTCTCAAACCGGGCTTTCGGCCTATGATGTTCAGTCATACGAGGCCAACAAGGCCCAAACTACCAACGCTGGCGGTGGCTTAAACACCTATAATGCAAATGAAAGATTGGTTACAGCTAATTTTGTAGCTACGGCAAAAAAGGATTTCGGAAAATTTAAACCTGTAATTCGGGTTGGTACAGAGATAAAAGACGATTCTTATCAAGTTAATGCCCAGTTCGGTACACGTTTTTATCAAGCCAATTTTTTCAGCATGAACAACATCGACCCTACTACTCAAAGGGTTGCTTATACAAACGAACTAAAACGTAAAGTTGGTTTCTTTGCTAATGCAGAGTTGGGATACGACAACTATCTTTACTTAACATTGTCTGGCCGTCAGGATTTATCTTCAACATTGCCACAAAAAAATAATACATTCTTTTATCCTGCAACATCATTAAGTTTTGTTTTTTCTAATCTGCAGGCAGTAAAAGATTTAGGATGGTTATCGTACGGCAAATTAAGAGGTTCATGGGGTCAGTCCGGTAAGGACGCCAGGGTAGCTTATGTTACAAACAATAAGCTCATTGCCCAGCAAACAACAGGCGGAGGTTATGCATTGGATGTAAATATGGGTAACCCGAATCTGGAGGCCGAATTTACTACAGCCAAAGAAATTGGTATGGAACTGGGTTTCTTCAATAACCGTTTATCGTTCGATTTCTCTTATTACCATAACCTTTCTGATAAACAAATCACTGCCCCTCGCTTAAGTTATGCATCGGGTGCGGTGTTACAGTACATTAACAGTGGAAAAATCCGGGTTCACGGATTTGAATTATTGGTAAAAGGTACGCCTGTTAAAACGCAGAACTTTAGCTGGGATATCTCGGCAAATGCGTCTAGATCGAGAGGTAAAATTTTGTCCTTACCTGCAAATCAAGATGTATTTTATGTATCAGATAGTTGGCTCTTTGATAATGTTAGGGCTCAATATGCAGTTGGAACATCTATCTCAGCTTTTGCTGGTATAGATTATTTAAGAAATAAAGACGGACAGCTTCTGATCAATCCCGCAAATGGAATGCCGATAAAGGATGCTAATTTCACTCAAATGGGCGACCGTGCACCCGATATTATGGTAGGTTTAACCAATAGTTTTACCTATAAAAACTTTAACCTTTCTTTTTTGCTGGATCTGCGTAAGGGTGGAGATATCTACAACGCAACAGAATTATACTTATACGCCAGAGGTTTATCTAAATTGAGTACCGACCGTGAAGTGCCCCGTATCATTCAGGGCGTAATGCGCGATGGACTGGAGAATTCTGCCAATCCAACCAAGAACAATGTGGTGGTTATTCCTTACATCACCACTACTTATTATTCAACGTTCTACAATACAGCCGATTTCTTAGAAAAAGATATCAATTGGATCAGGTTGAAGGATATTACCTTAAGTTATAACCTGCCAAAGGCCATTTTCGAAAAAAGCAGGGTGATTAAAAGCGCCAGCGTTTTCGCAACCGGAACCGATTTATTATTGATTACAAATTACAAGGGCGTAGACCCATCAGTTAACGGATTAAGTGCTGCATCTGGTGGTTTAGGAGGAACAGGTATCGACTTTGGCTCTGTAGGCTTGCCAAGAGGTTATAATTTAGGTGTGAAAATTGGTTTTTAAAGATTAAAGAGATGAAAAAGATATATTTATTGCTATCAGTTTTTGCTGCATTAATAACTGCTTCGGGGTGTAAAAAATATCTGGATGTAAATACAGATCCGGCTACCCCGCAAGAAGTTTCGAGCAAAACATTAACACCGCCGCTGTTTGCCCAGATGGAGCGTGGTGTTCAGTTCGATTCGAGGTATTTGGGCGGACTTATCCAGTATTTTGGCGGAGCTGTAAATGTTGGAGAGCAACATGGTTGGATTGCTGGTAGCGATGCCATGGGCGAAATATGGAGAACAAATTATTTTGGCTTAGGCGCAAACTTAAACTTGATTATTCAGGATTCTGAGGCAAAGCAGGAATGGAATTATGTTGGAATGGCGCAGGCATTAAAAGCCTGGAGCTGGCAAACTACCACCGACTATCATGGCGAGATTATTTTAAAACAAGCCTTTGATGTTAACCGTTATGTTTATGATTACGATACACAGCCGGAAGTTTATGCCGAGGTAGTAAGGTTAGCCAATCAATCTATAGCTAACTTTACCAGAACAGACGGTACAGGCACAGTCGTAAAGTTTGGTCCTGCCGATTTGATCTATGCTGGCGACAATACTAAATGGGTAAAATTTAATTATGGTATTCTGGCCAGAAATGCAAATAATCTGGTTAATAAAGCAACTTATGATCCGGCAAAAGTGATCGAATACGTTGACAAATCTTTAGCCAGTAATGCTGATAATTTTATTGTGCCCAATACAGGAACTACCGCTGCAAATGGGAATTTCTTTGGCCCGCTAAGGGCAAATATGGGTGCTTATCGCCAAACCGGAATCATGGTTGCCTTGCTTGATGGTACTACTTTTGCTGTTGCCAATACGCCTCTGGTTATCGATCCCCGCCGTAATAATATGTTAACAGTATCGGCTGATGGTGTGTTTAGAGGTGCTGCACCTTATACGCTTGATGCCGGAACTGCAGTAAATAAAAATCAGATTCCAAACGTATGGGGAGTGTTTGGTGGTGCCAACCCCGGGCCAAACCAAGGTAAATATTTATTTAAAGATAATGCCGGTTTCCCGATCATGACTTTTAGCGAAATGCAATTTATCAAGGCAGAAGCGGCATTTAGAAAAGGTGATTTAGGCTTAGCTTATACCGCATACCTAAATGGTATAAACTCAAGTATCGATTTTGTAAGTGCTTTGGGAACAGCAATTACCCCTGCCGAAAAAGCAACTTATCTGGCAAGCACATCTGTAAAGCAAACAGCAGCAACATTAACTTTAAAAGATATTATGTTACAGAAATACCTGGCGCTTTATGGTTATGGTTTTGTAGAAACCTGGTGCGATTTAAGAAAATTTAATTATAATGTTGGAGATGCCGCAGGAAACAACCCTTACTTAAACGTGTACAGGTTTCCGTCCAGTTTCTTTACAGATAATGGAGGCAAACCCGCACAACGTTACCGCCCGCGCTATAATTCTGAATACTTATGGAATGTTGAGGCGCTAAAGAAAATAGGAGCAGACAAAAACGACTATCACACCTATAAAATGTGGTTCTCTCAACCGTAATTTCACCATTTATCAAAAGAAAAAATGAAAAAAATATTATATTTTATTGCGGTAAGTATTGGATTATTTTCCGCTTGTAAAAAAGGTGATCTTGTAGAAAATACGGCCTACGAAAAGATAAGCCCTGCAGACCCTAAATATTCATACCTTAAAATCCTGAATCTTACACCAGGTAGCCCTGCGCTTACTTTTTATATGGATGGTACTAAGTTTTCTTCATCTTTGTCAAGTTTAGGTGTAGAAAATGCTGGTTATGCCTATAATGGCCTGTTTCCTGACCTTGGTTATGCTGTTACAAGTCCGGGTTCGCACAATTTAACTGCTAAAATTATTCCTACAGTTACTCCTGATGCCAATTTGGAAGTTTTTAATACAACCATCGCACCAGAGGCAGGAAAGTATTATACCATTTATACAACAGGCCAGTACACCGCTACCAGTAAGAAAATCCCATCATCTTTAATGGTAGAAGATAGCAGACCTACGTTAGATACCTCTAAAATTTATGTACGCATGGTTAACCTCTACAACGGCAGCCCTAATTTGGACTTGGTTAAAGATGCAGTTGCCGGAACAAAAATAATTTCGAATGTTGCTTACGGTACAGCTACCACATGGACAGAAATACCAAATTTAGGTCCTGGTACAGCACCCGCTCCAAAGTTATTTGTTAACATTGCCGGAACAAGCACCCCATTAATCGCATCAGGCTCAACATTTACACTTACTAAAGGTAGGGCATATACCATTTACATACGAGGGGTGGCAGGCAATGCCACCTATCCATTAGCAGTTACCTTTTATACCACTTTTTATTAGGTGGAAAACCCACAAAAAAAGCCATCATTTCTGATGGCTTTTTTTGTGCTATTTAATTTGCCTTACAGCAACTTACGGTTGGATAGCCATTATTACAAAATTTTAAACCCTAAACTCAGTTGAAAAAGGTTTGGTTTCTGAGTGTATTTTTCACTTTTACTGATGTTCGATAAACCAGCCTCATAGCGTAAATCGACCGAAATACTGCCTACATCTACACCCGCACCAAATTGTGCGCCCAATGCCTGGTTTTTGTAGTTGCTAAAATCTGTAGCCTGTTGGTAAGCTGAGCTAAAAGTCGAATTTTCATCCAGGATAAATGAAATTACCGGGCCGGCCATTACACGGAAGTTTAAGTTTTTGGCACCGAATTTTGTTCCAAATAAAACAGGAATATCCAAAGTGGTGAACTTTACTTTTCCTTCAGCAGATACTTCGTTGCCGTTATCCTGTTGGATGCTGATAAATTTATTGCCTTTACTGCCAATGTAAGCCTCAGGCTGTACATAAAAACTGGCACCTCCAATACGTGCCCAGGCACCGATCTGATAGCCTAAACGGTTTTCTTCGCTTGCAAAATCTGCATTTAATTTGGCTAAATTTACACCTGCTTTAACCCCCAGGTTAAACGTTTGTGCCTTTGATGTTGCCCAACCCAGGGTTAGGAAAACAATAGAGAAGATAAGTTTTTTCATGTTGTTTAATTGTTTTTAAGTTATAAACCGTAAACGGCGCCCTGGCGAATTTTGGGTGTGTTTTTTGTTCTTTATGGTTTCTTTTCAAAACACGCTTGGCGGTTTCTGTTCCGGAATTTGGTTTTATAACGCGCTTTTAACACAATTATCGTGCAAAAATTTTTTCAGGATGTCTACTTTTTTTGTCAGATCGTATAAAAAGGTATTAACCTGAGTAAATATTTTTTACTTTTGCATCAAATAAACATGCTATGGCTAATTTTCAACTTACTTCAGAAACTGCATTTAAGGTAAAAACTAAGTTTTTAAGGAAATATCGTGATTTAGCGAATGAGCCTTTAGAGTTTACCCCTGGCAAAGAAGACCAGTTGATTGAAGATTTAATGCGTTTGGTTAAGCGCGACCGCACTTATATCGAATTTACCATTCAAAAAGCATTGGCTGATACCAAAGGCAACAGACTTTAATCTCTTTTTTATTGCTTTATCCTTCCTTTTTAGCGTAACGCTTAATTTACGCTTGCGCCAAATAAGCTGTTTTTAATATTTACGGCTTTTTGTACATTTACTTTCGTACTATATCAATAAATAACCTTCCAAAAACAGGCTTTTAATTCGTTCTGTGCTACTGGAATAAATACATAAGGGAATGAAGAAACTAAAATATGGTCTTTTAGCAGCTGGCTTTGGTGTTGCTGTTTTGTCTTTTTCTTTTAAAGAAGATTTGTTTCTGGTTTCTAAAAACCTGGATATTTTTGCCTCACTCTATAAAGAAATCAACATCAATTATGTTGATGATACCAATGCCCCTAAGTTGATGAAAACAGGAATCGATGCCATGTTGGATAGCTTAGATCCTTATACCGAATACGTTCCCGAATCGGAAATTGAAGATTATAAACTGAAATATGTAAGTACCCAATACGGTGGTATTGGTGCAGGTACCGTTTTTATTGATGGTAAACTATTTATTAACGAAGTAAGCGAAGGTTACCCGGCAAATAAAAGTGATATAAAAGCCGGTGATCAGGTGCTGAGCATCAATGGGATTGCTGTTAAGGGCAAAGACCGTCCTGAGGTGAGCCAGTTACTGCGCGGACCAAAAGGAACTGCGGTTGATTTGCTGGTAATCAGAGATGGAAAGGAGATTACTAAAAAAATCGTTCGCGAAGAAATCAAACAACCTAATGTTTCCTATTCAGGCATGGTTGGCGATGGTATCGGTTATATCAAACTCGATAAATTTCTCGAAAATTCTGGTCAGGAAGTTAAAGATGCCTTATTGGCCATCCAAAAAGAAAACCCTAAAGGTGTGGTACTGGATTTAAGGAATAACGGTGGTGGTATTTTACAGGAGGCTGTTAAAATTGTAAACCTTTTTATCAATAAAGACCAGCTCGTGGTAACTCAAAAAGGTAAAAATGTAGAGAAAACCATTACCTATAAAACGCTTTCGGCGCCAATTTCTACCTCAGTGCCTTTGGTGGTGCTGGTAAATGGAAATTCAGCCTCTGCGTCTGAAATTGTTGCCGGTTCCTTACAGGATTTAGACCGTGCCATCGTTATCGGACAGCGCAGCTATGGAAAAGGATTGGTACAACAAACCTTCAATTTGCCTTATAACAGCCTGGTTAAGGTAACTGTAGCCAAATATTATACGCCATCGGGAAGGTGCATCCAAAAGCTGGATTATGCCCATAAAAATGCAGAAGGCGTAGCCGAACGTTTTGCCGATTCTACCATGGTGATGTACCAGACCAAAGCCGGCAGAAATGTGTACAGCGGTAACGGCGTTTATCCTGATATTGTAGTTAATGCAGATAAATTGAGCCCAATTACCATTTCGATGCTTAATAAAAGCCTTTTCTTCAACTATGCAAACCTGTATAGAAAAGAAAAACCAGGTTTGGCATCCGCTAAAACTTTCCAGTTATCAGATGCTGATTATGCAGTTTTTGCCAACAGCCTGGCCGATAAAGATTTAACTTATCTGAGCCGTACCGAGAGATTGCTTTCTGATTTACGTGCCGAAGCCGAAAAAGAAAACAAATCAGCAGAAGTAAAAACCGATCTTGAAAACCTGAAATACAAACTTACTTCTTCCAAAAAAACTGATCTGGTAAGCCATAAAGCAGAGATTAAGAGGGTTCTGGAAACACAGATTGTGAGCCGTTATTTTTACGAAAAAGGAAGAATCGAGCAGAGTTTCCAGTATGACAAAGAACTTGCTGCGGCGAAAAACTTGTTTACCAATCAATCACAGATTCTCGCCATTTTAAAAGGTGATGGAAATTACAAAGTGATCGGTAAACCCACAAAAGCCACTGCTTCCATAGATTAAAAAAACTAACCAGATATAGTACCTACCTTATGAAAAAATTAGTGATAATAGGCTTAGTCCTGTTGTTTGGCTTACAATTAAAAGCGCAGGATTATGTGCCTGCCGCATCAAATTTAAAGCAGCGTGCCTGGTTTGCCGATGCCCGTTTTGGTCTGTTTATCCATTGGGGCCCTTTCAGTATTCCCGGAAGTGGCGAATGGGTTATGAACGAGCGGAAACTCAATGTTCACAATTATACCAACCTTAAAGATTTTTTCAATCCTGTTGAATTTAATGCAGCGCAGTGGGTAAGTATGGCGAAAAATGCCGGAATGAAATACATTACGCTCATTACCAGGCATCATGATGGTTTTAGCATGTGGGATACCAAATATTCCGATTTCAATATCATGAATACCCCTTACAAAAAAGATATTGTAAAAATGATGGCTGATGAATGCCATAAACAAGGCATACAGTTATACTTATATTATTCTTTGTTAGATTGGCGCAGGGAAGATTATCCGCACGAAACCGGTCGCACGGGGCAAAATTCTGGTCGGACGGGTAAAGGCGATTACGCCAGTTACTTACAGTTTATGAAAAACCAGCTCACCGAATTATTGACCAATTATGGCGAAATAGGAGGGATCTGGTTTGATGGCCACTGGGACCAGACCGAGCCTGAAGGATCCAAAGACAGAACCTCACGCATCGACTGGAAATACAATGAAATTTATGGTTTGATCCACAAACTGCAGCCACAGTGCATGATCGGGAATAATCACCACTTAACGCCGTTTGCAGGCGAAGATTTCCAGATGTTCGAACGCGATCTGCCAGGCGAGAACAAATCGGGTTTGAGTTTTCAAAAAGCTTCCGATCAATTACCGCTCGAAACCTGCGAAACGATTTCTAATTCATGGGGATATAACCTGAGTGATACTTATTACAAATCGAATAAGGAATTGGTGCACATGCTTGTTAAAGCTGCAAGTTTGGGTTCTAACCTTTTATTGAACATTGGCCCGATGCCGAGTGGTAAAATCCAGCCGGAGTTTCAGGACCGTTTGGCAGGTTTAGGCGATTGGCTTAAAGTATATGGCGAAAGCATTTACGGTACAAAAGCAGGTTTTATAAAACCGCAGGCCTGGGGAAGCGTTACGCAAAGCGATAATAAAGTTTACATCCACATTGTAGATGGAAAAACCACTACGCTTAACCTGGAAAACGTTCCACTGAAGAAAATCAAAAAGGCATATTTGTTAAAAGATAAAAGTGCGGTAAATTTCACTTTCAAAAAATCAACATTAAATCTTACCACTACGATAAATGCTACAGAACCCGATCAGGTAATTGTGTTGGAGATTGGGTAAGGATCTTTTTTAATTCCCGTCATCTCGACTGGAACGCAGTGGAATGGAGAGATCTGCCTCGATAGATCTCTCGACTACGCTGCACTTCGCTCGAGATGACGGTACTTTTACTTAATTTCACTATAATTCTTCCCCCTTTTATGAGAAAAATAACGTAAAACGTTTTACTTTTAGATTTTTAAATCTATAGTAGGAAATTATAAGCACACATGCAGTTCAGGAAAACCTCATCGATTCTATTTCTAACCTCTCTATTTACATTTAATGCCTTTGCGCAGCAAAAAACCAAACTCACCCAATATGTAGACCCATTGATTGGATCGGCAAAACACGGGCACGTTTTTGTAGGGGCCAATGTTCCTTTTGGCGCAGTTCAACTCGGACCGAATAACATTTTTGAAGGCTGGGACTGGTGCAGTGGCTACAATTATATCAGTAACACCATTACCGGTTTTGCACACACCCATTTAAGCGGTACAGGTATTGGCGATCTGGGCGATATTTCGATCATGCCTGCAACGGGTAAATTATTGCTCGAGAAGGGTAAAACTGCCGACGATGAAAATGGTTATCTATCTAAATTTTCACACCAAAATGAAGTAGCAAAAGCAGGTTACTACAGTGTATTACTTGATAAATACCAAATTAAAGCAGAATTAACCGCAACCGAAAGGGTAGGTTTTCATCAATATACCTTTAAAAAAGGAGCCGAAAATCCTCATATTATTATCGATTTAATCGAAGGCATTGGTTGGGACAAACCAGTTTCAGCATCATTTAAACAGCTGGATGCAACAACCATTGTTGGACATAGAAATTCGAAAGGCTGGTCTAACGATCAGCGCCTTTATTTTGTAATCAAGTTGTCTCAACCGATCAAAAACCTCGTGCTTTATGATAGTACGGTAGTTAAAAGCGGTACCGAATTGTCAGGCAAAAAGTTAAAGGCTGTTGTTAATTTTGATGCCATTAAGAATGAAAAATTACAGATTAAAGTAGCTTTATCTCCTGTAAGTTCAGAAAATGCCGTTTTAAACTTAAAAACGGAGCTTCCGGGTTGGGATTTTGCCGCTACAGTTAAAAACAGCGATGCAAAATGGGAAAAAGAACTATCGAAAGTTAATATTGGCGCCTCTAACACGACCAAAAAAGTGTTTTATACTGCCTTATACCATACCATGATTGCGCCATCTTTATTTAACGATGTGAACAAAGATTATCGCGGAACGGACAAGAAGGTATATAAGAATGCAAATTTTAATAATCTCACTACCTTTTCGCTATGGGATACGTACAGAGCGGCTAATCCATTGTACACCATCCTGCATCAGGATAAAGTGAGCGATGTGGTTAATACCATGCTGGCCATTTATAAGCAACAGGGGAAATTACCCGTTTGGCATTTAATGGGCAGCGAAACCAATACGATGGTGGGTTATCATGCCGTTCCGGTTATTGTAGATGCTTATTTAAAAGGATACAGGGGTTTTGATGTAAACCTTGCTTTTGAAGCTGTTAAACAATCGGCCATGCAAAAAACCGATGGCATCGATTACATCCAGCAACTTAAATATATTCCGGCTGATAAGGTGAATGAATCGGTGGCAAAAGCTTTAGAATACGCCATTGATGATTATTGCATCGCGATGTTTGCTAAAGCATTGAACAAAACCAAAGATTATCAATATTTCAGCAAAAGAGCACAGCTGTACAAAGAATACTTTGATAAAGATGTGCAGTTTATGAGAGGAAAATTAGCTAATGGTACCTGGAGAACACCTTTTAGCCCTGTAGCTTCTAAACACCGTGAAGATGACTATACTGAAGGAAATGCATGGCAGTACACCTGGTTGGTGCCTCAGGATGTTGAAGGTTTAATTAAGTTATTTGGTGGCGACAAAGCATTTGTAAATAAATTAGATTCTTTGTTTTCGGTAAAGGCCGAGCTTGGCGAAAATAGTTCGCCTGATATTTCTGGTTTGATTGGAAATTACGCACAGGGAAATGAGCCTGGTCATCACATTACTTATTTGTATGCTTATGCTGGTCAGCCATGGAAAACAGCCGACCTGATCCGTAAAATCGATCACGATTTTTATTCTTCAAAACCGGATGGACTGTGCGGTAATGAAGATGTAGGCCAGATGAGCGCCTGGTATGTTTTTACTGCCATGGGTTTTTATCCGGTTAATCCGGCAAATGGCGCTTACGTTTTCGGAACACCTTTGCTTAATGATGCAACCATTACCTTGGCTGGGAATAAAAAGTTCAGCATCAAAGTGATTGGTAACAGCGCGGAGAACAAATACATTCAGAAAATTGTATTGAACGGTAAACCTTACACCAAATCGTATATTCTTCATAAAGCTATTGCAGCTGGTGGAAATATTCAGATTTACATGGGAAATAAACCTTCCGAAACCTGGGGCATAAAACCTGAGGACAGGCCAGTTTCAACTAAATAATTAGATTTTGTCACGTTGAGCTTGTCGAAACGCCTCAAACAGTGTTGTGGAAAGTCCTTCGACAAGCTCAGGATGACAATTCTAGATTTATGATATATCCTCAATAAAAATAATCATAAAACATGATCAACTATAAGAAAATCAACTATATGAAGAAACTATTTCTACTCCTTTTACTTTGTTCGAGCCTATTCGTAAATGCGCAGCAGCGTTACGAATTAAACTCGGGCTGGGTTTGCACCAATATCAAAGATGCAAATGCATCGGGCTTAGAAATTTCGAAAGCAGGTTTTTCGATTAACAATTGGATGGCTGCAACTGTTCCCGGAACGGTTTTAACTACTTTATTGAACAATAAAAAAGTGCCTGATCCATTTTATGGAATGAACAACGAAAAGATCCCTGATGTATACAAAACCGGAAATGATTATTATACCTACTGGTTTGTAAAAGATTTTGAAGAACGCGCCACAAGTAACGAACAGGTTTGGCTACAGTTTAGGGGAATAAATTACAAAGCAGAAATTTACCTGAACGGAAAAAAAGTAAACCCCAAAACACAGGTTGGGATGCACCTCAGGGCACAATATAACATCACCAAACTGTTGTCTGCTAATGGAAAAAACAGATTGGCCGTTATCGTTTATCCGCCAGATTTTCCAGGCAATCCAAATGGAGGCCAGGGCGGTGATGGAACCATCGCCAAAGGTTTAACTACACAATATACTGCAGGTTGGGACTGGATTCAACCCACCCGCGACCGTAATACCGGAATCTGGGATAAAGTAACCATCGAGAAAACCAAAAGCATCAATATCCAGAATCCACAAGTCATTACTTTGGTGCCGGGGAAACGTTTACCGGAGGGAAAACAAAATCCTGCTACGGTTAAAGTTTCGGTTGAAGTAGAAAACCCAACCAATCAACCAGTTTCAGGCACTTTACAATATCAGATTGCTGGAAAGCTGGTTAAACAGCCAACAACCATCGCAGCAAATAAAACAACTATTGTTAAACTTCCTGATTTACAACTCGAAAACCCAAAATTGTGGTGGCCAAGCGGTTATGGTGCGCAAAATCTTTATGATGTAAAAATTGAATTTGTTGCAGCTAACCAAACATTGGATCAGGAGCAACTTAAAGTTGGCGTACGCCAGATCGATAATATCTGGAACGAGCATACCAAAAGTATGGGTGTTTTTGTAAACGGGCAAAAGATTTTCATTAAAGGAGGCAACTGGATCATTTCTGATGCAATGTTACGCTTTAGCGATGCCCGTTACGATGCAGAAATCCGTTACCATAAAGATATGAATCTTAATCTGATCCGTATCTGGGGTGGAGCAATCCTCGAAAGACCTGAGTTTTACAATGCCTGCGATAAATATGGTTTGTTGGTTTTTCAGGATTTTTGGTTCAGTGGCGATTGTAACGGCCGTTGGGTAGACCCGATGAAAAAAGAAGATCAATGGACAAGGAGAAATTATCCGGATGACCACAACCTCACTCTAACTGCTATTGAAGATCAGATCAAAATGATCAGAAACCATGCTTCGCTGGCTTTTTGGTGTGGAGGAAACGAAATTACCCCGCCAGAAGATATTTTAGAACCCCTAAAAAACGACATCCTTCCACGTTTGGATGGCACCAGAAAACTTTTCGATTTCTCGAACAGTGATGAAATGTCATTCAACTCAATCGGTGGTAATGGTGATGGTCCTTATGGGATACAGGATATTAAAACTTTCTGGGGTACGAAGACTTTCCCTTACAATTCGGAAGTTGGATCGGTAGGGGTAGGCGACTATGCTTCTTTGCTCCGTTTTATTCCAAAAGAAAACCTGATTGCGCCACAATACAAGAGCAAACCCGATTCGGTATGGGATTATCATAAATACATTTCTTACGAGCAATACCTGAATCCTTATGGCAAACCAAAAAGTGCCGAAGATTTTGCCATGAAAGCACAATTGGCCAATTACGACCAGTATAGGGCATTGATGGAAGGTTTTTCTAACAAAATGTGGGAGTGGTACACTGGTTCAATCATTTGGAAAACCCAAAACCCATGGACGGCCATGCGTGGGCAGATGTACGATTATTACCTTGATCCGAATGCTTGTTTATATGGTTTGAGGAAAGGTAGTGAACCATTGCACGTGATGATGAATCCTTTAGATAGCATGGTTACTATTGTTAACAACGGATTTACTACCAAAAATAACCTGATGGTGCAGGCAAAGGCCTATGATATGGATGGGAAAGATTATTTCTACTCTCAGGCCTTCAACTCGGTTGGTCCATCTTCGGTGAGGAGACTTTTTCCTATGAATGAGTTTTTAACCAAACTGGATAAAAAGGAAGGTTTATTTGTTTCGTTAAGGATTTTAGATCAGAAGCAAAATATTTTAAGTGAGAACATTTATTGGCTGGCCGGAAAAGATGGCGAGTATTCAGGCTTGAAAAATATCAAAAAGACGCCATTAAAAATTGCGGCTGTTGATCAGAAAAACGGAAAAGTGGCTGTAACCCTAAGCAACGCAGCTGGAAATCCTGTCGCGTTTTTTAACCGTGTTGCTTTAATCAATGCGAATAGCAACGAACGTATCTTACCTAGCTTTTATGATGATAATTATGTAAGCATTTTGCCTGGCGAAAGTAAAACGGTAACCGTAGAATATACCGGTAAACAAAGCAATTTAGCTGTAGAAGTGTATGGCTGGAACGTAGAGAAGCAGAAAGTAAATATTCAATAGATAAATTTTCAGACCTCGCAGGTTTTCAAAACCTGCGAGGTCTGAAATAACGGATCCGTCATTGCGAGAAACGAAGCAATCCTAATGCACTCGCTAATAGCGATCGTTGTAAGATTGCTTCGTCGTTCCTCCTCGCAATGACGTCTGATTCTAATAGAAAGGCCGCAAATTAATTTGCGGCCTTTTCTATTTATACTATTTTACAACTTAGCTTACGCCGTGTAACTTTACTTTTAATCCGTCCATATTGTTGTTTAACTGCAACTGGCAGGCTAAGCGCGAATTGGGTAACAGATCAGGTAAAGTATCCAGCATGGCATACTCATCGTCTGTCATTTCGTTAAGTTTTTCTTCGCCTTCCAAAACATCAACACAGCAAGTGGCACATAAAGCCATTCCGCCACAGGTGGCTAAAATATCATATTCTGATGCCTTTAAAAACTCCATAAGGCTTAAGCCCATATCGGTTGGGGCAACGTGTTCAGTAACCGAGCCATCCGGCTCCTGCATATATATATTGATGTTATTTTCCATTTTTAGTTCTCTTGTTATTTGAATAGCAAATATAAGAGAAAGCTTAAAATTCTGAAACTCCGTTTACAGTTGTATATTTCATGGTGTATTTAACACCCGGATTCATATATGAATAAGCACTGTGGCTCATTAATGCCGCCTCGTGGAAACCACAAAGAATCAGTTTTAACTTGTTTGTATAAGTATTGATATCACCAATAGCATAAATACCCGGGATATTGGTCGAATAATCATCCACGTTAACTTCGATCGCACTTTTGTTGATATTTAAATTCCAATCCTCAATCGGGCCTAATTTAGGGCTTAAACCAAACAAAGGAATTAAGTGATCAGCCTCAACAATAGTTTTTTCCATGGTGCGGTTCTGAACAATTTCAACCTGCTCCAATTTATCCGTTCCCTGTACGGCCTGAAGGTTGCTGTTTAAAACCAAATTGATTTTACCACTTTCGGCCAATGCCATTACTTTCGATACTGAATCGGGTGCACCACGAAAACTTTCGCTCCTGTGAACCAATGTTAATTCAGAACAAACTTCAGCTAAGTAAATTGTCCAGTCTAAAGCAGAGTCACCACCGCCGGCAATTACCATTTTCTGATCACGGTATTTTTCCGGATCAAGAATCATGTAATTTACACCTTTGCCATTCTCAAATTTCTCTAAGTTTTCTACAGCAGGTTTACGTGGCTCAAAGCAACCTAAGCCACCAGCAATAACCACAACTTTAGCTTCGATAACAGTGCCCATGTTCGTGGTTAAAACGAAATCGGCTTCACCGCGTTTTTCTAAACCTTCTATACGCTCGCCTAAAGTAAAGGTAGGATGGAAAGGTTTGGCCTGCTCCATTAAGTTATCGATAAGTTCCTGAGCCAGCACAGAAGGATAACCAGGAATATCGTATATCGGTTTTTTAGGATAAATTTCAGACAGCTGACCACCAACCTGAGGAAGGTAATCAATTAAATGACAACGCATTTTTAATAAACCGGCTTCAAAAATGGCAAATAAACCAACCGGACCAGCGCCTATTACGGCTATATCAGTAGTGATCATTAAAGAAAAATTTGACGCAAAGTTACAAAATAAAGTCTTATCAATTCTGCTATTTAGAAATATTCTAGATAATTTTGCAATCCTATTATATTCAGTATTTTATATGCTTTGAGCTAATTGAAAACAAAAGTTAAAGGTTTTTAGTGATTTAAAGCAAATTATAATTGGTCTATGGGTTTAGTGGGGAATTGATTCTTTGTCATTCTAATGGAATAAGCTGCGAGGGGTCGTCATTCCCAACCCGATAGCTATCGGGTCGATTGGGAATCGTAATGCTGTAATTATTAAGATTCCCGCCTTCGCAGGAAAGACGACCTTTTTCAAAACAATAAAAAACGCACTACCAACTCATCCCCAAATTCTGAAACACAAAACTCCATACATCTGCAGCTTCTTCGATCAGTTTTGTGGTAGGCTTGCCAGCGCCATGGCCGGCTTTGGTTTCTATCCTGATTAAAACCGGGTTTTCACCTTTATATTTTTCCTGTAATGTTGCTGCAAATTTGAAAGAATGGGCAGGTACCACTCGGTCATCATGATCGGCTGTAGTAATTAGGGTTGCGGGATAATTAACACCGCTTTTTATATTATGAAGCGGCGAGTATTTAATCAGGTAATCGAAATCCTCCTTTTTATCACTGGTTCCGTACTCAACTGCCCAGCCCCAGCCAACGGTAAATTTGTGGTAACGAAGCATATCCAATACGCCAACGGCAGGTAAAGCCACTTTAAAAAGATCAGGCCGTTGCGTCATACAGGCACCAACCAAAAGTCCGCCATTTGAGCCACCCGAAATGGCAATTTTAGATGGATTGGTATATTTTTCTTTCACCAGGTACTCGGCTGCGGCAATAAAATCGTCAAATACATTTTGTTTTTTAGCCAACATGCCGCCTTTATGCCAGGCTTCGCCATATTCGCTTCCGCCGCGCAAACTAGGCTGAACGTAAATGCCGCCACGCTCCAAAAACAACATGCGCGATAAACTGAATGCAGGCGTTAAACTGATCTGGAAACCTCCGTAAGCATACAGGTAAACGGGGTTATTACCATCTAATTTGATGCCTTTTTTATGTACAATAAACATCGGTACCTTAGTACCATCTTTAGAAGGGTAAAATACCTGTTTGGTTTCGTAATCGTCGGTATTGAACTTCAGTTCTGATTTTTTGTATAAAATAGATTCAGCTTTAGCCACATCATAACGGTAAATGTTGCTAGGAGTGGTAAAGTTGGTAAAAGTATAGAAGAATTCTTTATCTTCTTTGTACCCGCCAAAACCACCAACCGTGCCTATGGCAGGAAGTTTTACGTCGCCAATTTTCTTACCGGTTAAATCAAATTGAATAATATTTGTGCTTGCATCTTTTAAATAGGTTGCCCAGAGGAATCCGCCACCAGTCCCAATACCTTCTAGCGCCAGCTTAGATTCCGGAATGATTTTCTGCCAGTTTTTCGGGTCTGCATTTTTTGGATCGACCAGAACAACCTGTTTATTTTCAGCGCCCAAATCTGTATTCACCAGTAATTTGTCGCCTACATTATCAACAACACTATGGTTATGTTCATAACCCTTAATCAGCGGCGCTATTTTGCTGGCTGGTGTTTTTAAATCCTGATAATACAATGCATTCCCCGATGTACCTGCACTTGCATATACGACTAAAAAGCGCTCATCTTCGGTAACGCTGGCACCAAAATAAAGGTTAGGATTGGTTTTGTCTTCAAAAATTAATTGGTCATTTTTCTGTGAATCGCCCAATTTGTGGAAATACACCTTTTGGTATTTATTGGCAGCCGAAAGGTCGGTTCCTTTAGCGGGTTCATCAAATTTACTATAATAAAAACCATCACCTTTCCATGCTGCGCCCGAAAATTTTGTCCATTTCAGTTCGTCGCCCAATTTCATCTTGGTGGCAATTTCCATTACATAAATATTGCTCCAGTCTGATCCGGCCTGCGCCACAGAATAAGCAAGGTATTTCTTATCGTGAGAAAAACCAAGAAGTGAAACAGCCGCAGTACCATCGGCCGTGAGTGTATTAGGATCGAGAAAAACCTCCTCTTTTCCATCCAATCCCTTCTTAATAAACCAGATGCTTTGGTTTTGCAATCCATCGTTTTTGGTAAAGAAATAATATTCGCCAACCTTAAATGGAGCTGATTCTTTCGGATAGTTCCAGATTTCAGTTAAACGCTTTTTAATATCTGCACGGTAAGGAATTTGATCCAGGTAGTTTTGGGTTACTTTATTTTCGGCAATCACCCAGGCTTTGGTTTCGGCAGAGGTGTCGTTTTCAAGCCAACGGTAAGGATCGGCGATGGTGGTGCCAAAGTAATTGTCTTTAGTGTCGTCTTTTTTGGTTTCTGGATATTTCATCAATGTTATTTTTTCTGCTGGTTTTTTGCCCTGGTTACAGGCGAAAAGGCTTAATGCAAATAAGGATAATAGAAATTGTTTTTTCATAGTGAAACAGATTTATTTACTAATATATGTCTTTTTTTTCTTCGGGTTGATTTCACAGATTTTGGAATTACGCTGATTATTGATTTGCCTGGGCATCCAAAACATTTCAACTTTTAAACATTGCAACCATACAACATCTCTTTTTTCCTTCGGATTGATTTCACAGGTTATTGTGCTTTAGTCTTTCAGCTTTACTCTCTAAGCTTTCCATTTTTTTCTTTTACCTTTGAAGAATCCATGGCTAAGAATATTTATTTTGCTTCCGATTTTCATTTAGGCACACCAAATTACGCTGAAAGCCGTGCCCGTGAAGCGCGTATTGTGAGCTGGTTGGATTTTATAACGCCAAATTGTAGCGAACTCTTTTTAATGGGCGATATTTTCGATTTTTGGTTCGAATATGCCACTGTAGTGCCGAAAGGTTTTATCCGTTTGCAAGGTAAACTGGCCGCCATGGCTGATGCAGGAATCAAGATCTACTTTTTTAAAGGTAACCACGACATGTGGGTGCGCGATTATTTTACCCGGGAAATCGGAATGGAAATTGTCAGCGATGAACTGATTATTGAACGCGGTGGGAAGAAATTTTACCTGCACCATGGCGATGGTTTAGGGCCAGGAGATAGTAAGTATAAATTTTTAAGAAAGATTTTTAGAAGTAAAGTTTGCCAGTGGTTGTTTGCGCGTTTGCATCCAAATTTAGGGATCGGCATTGCCAATGGCTGGAGCAAAGGAAGCAGGGCCGCACAAACCGAAAAAGAGGTGTTTTTAGGAGAAGATAGAGAATGGCTGGCCATTTATGCCAAAGAACAACTGCAGAAAGCACATTTCGATTATTTTATTTTCGGGCACAGGCACCTGCCGCTCGATATTGATTTGGGCAACGGGAGCAGGTATGTAAATATCGGCGAATGGCTCAACTATAATTCTTATGGGGTTTTTGACGGTGAGAATTTAAGACTTGAATACTATAGCCCAAAACCGTAATATTTTTTGCTTTTGGAAAGCAAAGTCTGTAGCATTTATTTAATGTTGTTCGGGCTTTACGTTGTAGTCCAGATTAGAAAAAAATTGGGAGCTGCCACTTCATCCGATAGCTATTGGATCCCGTTTAGATACCCCGGTTTCTGCTGCTATTTAGGGTTGCAATGTGCCTAAAATGCACCGCCGTTTGTATCTAAACCCGATAGAACGAAAAGCCCGGAGCGAGGGACGTAGCGAGGACTTGAAGTGATAGCGGGACTACTGGCCGCCATAGGTACAAACCTTTCATTTTCCAATTAAAGCAATGATCTCAATTATGCCTTTATAGTTAAACGATTCAAACAGTTAACCAATTAACCCTCCAATCTAAACAAACTAATTCAGCTTTTTTCCTTATTTTTGCATTTCCTGAATTTTTGGGTCTATGCCAACCGTCAGGAAATTTCAACAAGAATAAATATGTTAGATAAATTAGAAGCTATAAAGCTGCGTTGGGAAGATGTGGAAGAATCGTTGAGCAATCCGGATGTTATTCAGGATATGAAACGTTTTGCGGCTTTAAATAAAGAATATAAAGACTTGGGCAAAATTGTAGATGAGTATAAAATCTACAAAAATGTGATGAGTAACATCGATGCCAATAAAGAAATTTTAGCTACTGAAAAAGATGCTGAAATGCGCGAAATGGCAAAGGAGGAGCTTGATATGTTGTTAAAACAACAGGAAGAAATGGAAAGCAATATCCGCTTGATGTTGATTCCTAAAGATCCTGAAGATGCCAAAAATGCCGTATTTGAGATCCGAGGCGGTACCGGCGGCGATGAAGCCGCTTTATTTGCCGGCGATTTATACCGCATGTACACCCGTTATTTTGAAACTAAAGGCTGGAAAGTGGAGACCGTTGATGTAACCGAAGGTACGGCCGGTGGTTATAAAGAGGTGATCTTAAAAGTGAATGGCGATGATGTTTATGGTCAGTTAAAGTACGAAAGTGGCGTACACCGTGTGCAGCGTGTACCTGATACCGAAACGCAGGGGCGTGTACATACCTCTGCCGCATCTGTAGCGGTTTTGCCGGAAGCAGAAGAAATTGATCTTTACATTAATCCAGCCGATATCGAACTTCAAACTTCGCGTTCAGGCGGTGCCGGTGGACAGAATGTAAACAAGGTAGAAACCAAAGTGCAGTTAACGCACAAGCCGTCGGGTATTGTGGTGGTGTGCCAGCAGGAACGTTCGCAATTGGGTAACCGTGTAATTGCAATGGAGATGTTGCGTAGTAAACTTTACGATATTGAATTGCAGAAAAAGAATGGTGATATTGCTGCAAAACGTAAAACAATGGTATCAACCGGCGATCGTTCAGCAAAGATCAGAACCTATAACTATCCTCAGGGGCGTGTTACCGAACACCGCATCGGATTAACGATGTACAACCTTCCAAGTATTATGGATGGAGATATCCAGGAGATCATTGATGCACTCCAGTTTGCTGAAAATGCAGAAAAAATGCAGGAAGGCGCTGTAGGTTAGGTAGTTAAATATTTTTGAAAAAAAAGTTTGCGAATTAAGATATAGTCTCTATATTTGCAACCTCGAAAGAGACAAGAGGTTCGAACTTTAAAGAAGAACAAAAGGAGTGGTAGTTCAGCTGGTTAGAATGCCTGCCTGTCACGCAGGAGGTCGCGGGTTCGAGTCCCGTCCATTCCGCAACAAAAGCCTTAACTTGCAAAAGTTGAGGCTTTTTTGTTAAAAACTCTTTATTTAGCTGGCTCGAATATTTCGACTTTTCCGGAGCTCATATCATAAACGCCTCCAACAATAATTATTTCGCCATTTGCTTCCATTTCTCTCAAGATGGTACTTCTATTTAAGATTTCCCGGATAGATAGTTTAACGTTTTCATCGCAAACCGTTTCTACGAACAATGGATTTGAAGAAATGGATTTGCCTTTAAAGGTGGTTTTAGCGCTACTAACAGCAGGATTAATTTTTTTGAGAAGCTTGGTGATGTTGCCCAGCTTTACACCATCTATTGCGGATTTAATTGCGCCACAGTATTCGTGCCCCAGCACCATTACAAGCTTGGCTCCTGAAACTTTGCAGGCATATTCCATGCTTCCTAAAATATCTTCATTAACAATGTTCCCTGCAACTCTGGCAACAAATAGATTCCCAATCCCGCTGTGAAAAATATCTTCTACGGGTACTCTCGAATCGAGACACGAAAGTATAACTGCTTTTGGATATTGGCCTAGCGAGGCTTTTCTTACCCTTTCGGTAGTGTTGCGAATCGTTAAATTATCTTTTGTAAAATCCAGATTGCCTTGCTGTAAACGCTTGAGAACATCTGCAGGGCTAAGTTTCAATTGTTGTTCTTTTGTTAGAACATCTGAAATCAAAATGTCCTCCTTTGCAATTGTAAGCGTATCTTCTTGGTCTATTTCTTCAGGATTTATGTTTGAATCGTTTTGCCTGCATGCATTTAAGCCCATGCTTGTAATGAATAATAATGCTAAAAAAAATGTTCTCATGTGTGATGGAAATAGTAATTAAATTTATAAAAAATTTAATATCGTTGTGTTTACACGGCCAATTAGTTTTTAGCTTAGCTTGCTACTGGATAAAATATTATTAGTGAAATTCAGTAAGTTACGGGTTTGTGCCGTAAAATATCCAAGAGTATAGTGACAAACTGATAATTGTCCCTATATTTGCAATCCCGAAAGGGGAAAGAGGTTCGAACTTTAAAGAGAACAAAAGGAGTGGTAGTTCAGCTGGTTAGAATGCCTGCCTGTCACGCAGGAGGTCGCGGGTTCGAGTCCCGTCCATTCCGCAGAAAATAGTTTTAAATATAACTAAAAGCCTGTAAATTAAATTTTTACAGGCTTTTTCGTTTTCTGGAAACACCAGATTATTCATTTTTTCGCAAGAAAAAGGTGAGCAATTCGGTGAGCACATTAAACGGTATGAATGTGGGTATTTCAGGAAAAATGGCCGCGCGTTTCGCATTTAAGCTGACACCCTGTTTCATTTTAAGCTGATCACCACATTTCAGGGCAAGCTGGCCGTTTTGATCTTTTGATCAAAATTTTTCAATATATCTTCCTCAATAACTTTTCAAATTGGCGTAAAATAAGAGGCTCTAGTGTAGCATCTCTATGGGAGGCAACTCTTGTGATCTGGCTATTGATTTGAGTCAATCATGCCGCTTTTTTTGAAATTTGAGATGTCGCTTCTAACTTGGGGCATGTAAATAGCCTGGTTTTGGAAGAAAATTGGTCTTGAGTTAGACGAGGCGAGGGGATGCGATAAGGAAAAGGGAGTTTGGTGCCGATGTTTATATTTGTTTAGAGGGAATTAACGTTATATACTACATCCGGCAACTAAATTGGTGGCCAGCTTGGCCTGAAATAGAGGGGTTACATTTGATGAAATACCCCTTATCTCAAAAAGATGTTGATCTAACGGGACGGTTGAAGAGCGGTTGCCTGGATTGCGCCTATCTTTAAGGAAATATCTTCGAACCCGATCGAAGTCAATTTCCTTGTGGTCTTCGCGGAAATATTTGCAAATCATTTTTACCCAAACAATTTGAAACTCTGAGAAAACAAGTTCTTTACCAGAGGGTAGTTTCACCTCTTGCATTTGAAAAATCAAATCCACAAAACTTAAAAATCCTCCTTTAGGAATGTCTATAAATTGTGTGGTTTCCAAAGCGGCTGCTTTCTTAAGTTCTATCTTAAGCGTTTCTATCCGTTGCTGAAGTTTGTAAATATTAGATTCCTGCTTGGCAGCGACATCATCATAAGACTTATGTACATTCCAACTGTCTGAGGATACTAATACAACTTTAACCTTCTGAAGGTGCTCGAGCTGACTTTGTGTCTTTACATGGTTTTCAGCATAAACGTCCCTGCTGCTTAATACTTTCAGTTGCCTATCAATTGTTTCAAAAAGGTTTTGAAGAACAGTTCTTCGCTTCCATTATTTATGTTTTTGAGATAATAATTTAGATGATGGCTATAAAATTCGAAAAATCTTTGTTCGGAAATTGCAAAAATTCTTTTAAATAAATGTTTTAAGAAGTGTAATCGATTCCAGGTAATGGGATTTCCGATATCTAATGTGTCTGATGAAAAATCAAAACGATCACGTGGCTTGAAATAAAAGATACTCATAAGTCATCGATTTATATAAATGTACTAGTTTCATCTAAGAAATTGAATTCGGCAGCATTTTAGCCGATAATATAGTTATAAAATGCCCGATTGAGAGACAATTTTTTAAATAGAAACGCCTCTTTTGCCAAAATTTAAGGGCGGTTAGATAAAAAAATGGTCTACTTTTTTATTCCCATGGGGGGATCAGAATCTTCATTGGGTAGGACAAAAACGCATAAAAAGTAAATAACAATCTGGATTTTTAATAATTGAGAATGTAGATAGTTATTGCATAATTCCAAACCCTATAGAAATTTTTAGCCATTGTTAATAGCTCTCCCGCAATGCGCGAATCAAATTCCCATTTCTTATTCTGAATAGCTAAAAATGTTTTGTTACCACATTGGCGTGTGTACTAAATAACTTGTCAATTGGGGTTTAAAGAAAAGAGACTGAGTTTTTTTGTTAAGCGCCAACGAATAATAAGGGCTAATGTAATTAAATATCTCATTATTAATACCTGAATAGAACACTGAATAAATAGAGGATCAGAAAAACATAATACCCACTTTCAAATTGAACACCATTAAACCACTTTTTTTACATCATCTTTCTGGCAAGTTGAGAAATATAGCGCAAACGTTTGTCTTATTCTAAAGTCATTAAATGTATTTTATAATCCTGGATCTTATGGTTTATAAAAGATTTAAAATGTATTAATATTGTTTATGTGCTACATATTTGTGTTTACATGTTTGTAGGATGTACGCAAACGTTTGCGCGTATTTTTTTAAAAATTAATAAGATCATTGCTCTACCTTCAGAAAATTAATTCTAACCTAACGAATATGAAAAAAATAAAATTGCTCAGTCAAGGCAGGTCCGTCACCATCCTTCAAATTTTCAATGAAGTGGTCAGTCGCCAATATGCTGGCTGGCTATGCAATTCCGGATCTTAACAAGATGCGTTGTTCTGTATAAAGTCAGTTAATTTTCTAACTATAGATAATTCTACACAACACCTAGTTCAAACTATGAAATAGAATATCGCAACAATTATCAAATTAGTGAATTTTTAAATAAGAAGATAGCCGTTTAGTTATCTGTTGATGTTTACCATAAGCCTATAAAAGAGGACAATATGTAAACACAACGATACATCCCAATTAAAGGGATTATAGTAACTAGGAACTTTAATCAAGAGTTAGTGGTTCTTTTGTAAATTAAATATGTGTGTGTTTTGCAAATTTAAATATTGAGAGACCGACCCAAAAAAGGCAAAGTACAAATGACAAGTTAGTAACTACTTATATCTCGCTATCGATAATAAATACAATTATTTTTATCTACTTTCCTTGATGCTTAAAAAATTAATACTCTTCATACTTTTTTCATATAGCTTTTCGGTCCTAGGTCAGGCCCAAAAGAAAACTGTAAAAGGTAAAGTAACTGATGTATCTTCAAATATAGGCCTGTTTAATACTTCTGTTGTACTGCTAAGTACCGAAGGCCATTTTATTCTAGCTGATACAAGGGCAGATGCGGAAGGCAATTATGAGCTAAAAAATATTGAGAGCAATCATTATTTATTATTATTTACCCGTCCTGGCTATGTTGATTTCAGTAAGGCTATAGATCTTAAGAATACCTCTGAAAGAATTTTAGTGGTGGATGGGATTAAACTATACAGAAAAGCTGTTTTATTGGAGGAGGTTATTATTAAAGCAAAAGTTAGCGCAATCAAGATCTTAGGCGATACGGTCGAATTTGCGGCAGACAGCTTTAAAGTTCAGCCTAATGCCTCCGTAGAGGACTTGCTCAGACAGTTACCCAATATACAAATTGATCAGAACGGAAAAATTACCGCCCAAGGGAAACAGGTAAAAAGAGTCTTAGTAGATGGAGAGGAGTTTTTTGGAGGTGATCCGTTATTGGTTACCAGAAATCTTCGGGCCGATATGATAGACAAAGTACAGCTTTACGATAAGAAATCTGATGCATCTGAATTTTCGGGTGTGAATGACGGTATAAAGGATAAGACAATTAATCTTAAACTAAAGGAAAACAAGAAACAAGGATATTTCGGGAAAGCAACGGCTGGTGTTGGCAATAAAGGCTTCTACAATGGGCAAGGAATGATTAATCTATTTCAAACTAATCGAAAACTATCGGCTTATGTAACGAGAAGTAATATCGGACAATCTGGATTAGCAAAAGAAGACAAAGAAAGGATTGGCAGTGACGAGGAAGGAAACGGCAGTTATACTGGAAAGGGCATACCAATAATCACCTCAGCTGGGGTACATTATGATGAGAGATGGGGTGAGAACAAGAAAAATATTAATGGTAATGCAAAAATCTTTAACAGTATCGTCGATGAATCAAATGAAACGATAACAGAATATACCCTTCCAATGGAAGTCTTAAGGACAAATAACAATGTGAACAGTAGGAATGTGGAGTTTAGCAATAAATATAATCTCACCTTTAAGGATATTCATAGTAAAAGCACAGCTTTCAAAGCATATGTTGATTTCAATTTCTTAAAAAGAAATTCAGATTATACTTCAGAGACTGAAAGCAACAACGCGGAATATTTGATATTACAAAACAATGAAAATAGAGTGACTGACAATGTGTTCAAGAATATCAATCTAAATTTAGAATTACAGAAAAAATTCAAGAAACAAGGAAGAACTATTGCTTCATACCTAAACAGCAGTTATTATACCAATCGTTCAACAGGTAATACAACTTCAACCAACAAATTTTTTAACCAGTCTGGTGGGACAGATAGTTTAAATATACTTAACTTGAATAAAGAAGTAGTTTCTGACAATAAGTCGTTGAATCTAAATACTATATATTCTGAGCCAGTCTCAAAGAATCTATCCATGTCGTTGAATTATCTTTTGGGCTCTGGCCAGTTAAGTGACGACAGGGAGTCGATTGATGCTATTCAGCAGGGTGTAATAAGTGAAAGATTCAGTAGTAACCTGACGAATACAAACCTAGATAATAAGTTCGGTATAAACTTCAATTATAACCGAAAAAAATTATTCTTCAATTTTGGTGGTAACTATAGTCTAAATCGTTTACGAATAGATGACATTCGTGAGAATAATGTCTTTGTGAGAAATTTCAACATCTGGGAATCCCGAGCCAAGTTGACTTACAGGTTCAGTGATTATAAGTTCTTTGAAATAAATTATACTGGCAATCCTAACAAACCTACAGCGAGTCAACTGCTTCCTGCTCGCTACAATAACTCTTTAACAGTAACCACTCTTCCAAACCTTGAATTAAACACCAGTTCCTCAAATAAATTTGATTTTGCATATACTCGGTTCGCCGTTCAAACAGAGACTACTTTCAATGTCAATACAAGTTACATGACAACTTCAAATCCCATTGGACTTTCCACAAACATCAGCCCTACAGGTGTGTATATATATCAGTATGAAAATTTGCCTGGAAAAACAAATAACAACCTTTCATTGGATGTTCTTTACGGGACAAAACTAAAAAAAATTGATGCCAGAATATACACGGGGGTAACAAGTTTAATGATTAAGACATTCACCAAGACCAATGGGGCTTCAAATCAGTTAAATGCTAATAATTACAGTGTATATTTTGGCATCAACAAGGTAAAACAAAAACAATACACTTTGAACTTAAGCAGTTCTGCCACCTACTATGAAAATATTTTTTCTTTGCAAGACTTAAAAAATAACTTTTTGGGTATTTATTCAAGAGCCAGCATTGATGTTTTTGTTGGCAAAATACAGCTTCATACTGATGGAGCACATCAATGGCAACAGAAAATCAGAGATACAGATAAGAATTTCAATGTTTTCATTTGGAATGCTTGGTTGGGGAAATCCTTCGCAAAGAAGGAGGAGTTATTAATCAAGATATCCTGCAATGATATTCTTGGAGAAAATACTGGTTTTAACAGATCTGCTACCAACAATTATTTTACCCAGAATACTTATAGAGCCATCCAACGTTTTTTTCTAGTGTCGGCAACATGGAATTTTAACAGACTTAATGACAGAACAACTACGAAGTAATGAGAGCTTATTTAATCATCATCATCCTTTTCCTGAGCACCCATTCTTATGCCCAAGACTTCAGTTTTTTAACTTCTGGTAAAATAGAATTTGAAAGAAGGATAAATACCTATCCTATCTATGAAGGGTTATTGCTTGACAATAAAAATATTAAAAAAGAAAATTTACAAAAGTCGCTTGATGATTTTAAAAGTGCTAATTCCCAGTTCAATACAGCAAGTTTTAGCCTAACCTTTGATAAGACTAAAAGCCTATATCAGCCTGAATTAATAGATAAAAAGAGCTTTCTAAACGGGGCTGCATTTGACAATATTATTTTTAATGAGTTTGATAAAAATCAGTTTAGCGCACAAAAAAAACTTTTTGGGGAAGCTCTTTCAATCAGGGACACTCTTGGAAAAATAAAATGGAGATTAACTGATGAAGTCAGGGAGATAGCAGGCTTTCATTGTAGGAGAGCAAATGCTTCATTGGCAGATTCGGTTTACGTAGTAGCATTTTACACGGACCAGATTCCTATCAAGTCAGGGCCGGAAATGTTTCAGGGCCTGCCAGGGATGATATTAAGTGTGTCACTTCCTTACGAACATATTACTTGGCAGGCCATAAAAGTGTCTGCGGATAATCAGGTAGCAAGCGAATTAGAAAAAAAAATAGTTATCAAAAATCCCATGACTAAAATTGAATACCATAATAAATTTCAAAAAACCTTGAATCAATTTAACCTGACTTCGAAGTGGTTTAAAAGTTTCTTAACCTATTAACTGAACCTATTGGCGCAGCCATGAAAAACTTAAAGTAAATTGATAAAAGAAACCAAAGAAATAAAACCGATGCCCAAGAGTAAAATAAGCTTAGGCCTGCTTGAGTTCGGATATTCAGATGCTATCTCTAATCCGATGTCGGTTATCGAGAATGTAATCAATTACTGTGAGCTAGCAGATCAATTAAACTTCAATCAGTTTTGGCTAACTGAACATCATAACTTTTATAGCCACAGTCCTTGGTCCAGCCCAGAGATTCTGCTACCTATCTTACTCTGCAGAACCGAAAAAATTAGGATAGGCAGCGGTGGTGTATTGATAAACTATCATTCCCCTTACCGGGTTGCGCTGAACTTTCGACTCCTTGAGAACATATTCCCGAATAGGGTCGATCTCGGCTTTTCGAATGGTCACCCTCAAAAAAATATCTCCGAATTATTAAAGCAGAAAAAAATCCGAACACTTCCAAATGATTATTTTGCCAATATCAAGATGATATCAGAACTTTTTCATAATGAAGTTGAAAATGTAGTAGATAAAAAAATCCTTGTTCCGCCATTTAAAGGCATAACACCTGATCTCTATCTACTCAGCTCATCTTTCAAAGACCTCAATAAGGCTGTCGAGTTAAAGTTGAATCTTTGCAAATCCCTTTTTCAAAATGCTGATAGTATAAATGAGGAATTGGATCTGCTAGATAAGTACCGAGAAGACTTCTATTCAAAACATGGCGTTCAACCAAAAATTAGTTTATCGGCTTCATTCATCTGCTCGAAAACTGATCGTTTGGCCAAAAGGATATTTGAAAAGAGGCGCGATAAAACTGTGTTTAACCAGCAAATTGGCTCTCCATCGTTTATTCATGATAACATTGTTGCAATGAGTGAAAAATTCTTGATAAAAAACTTCATTCTGACTGATCTTTCAAACAATTTCAAGGTGAAAATGGAGGGCGCTGAGTTACTTTCGAAAGAGTTTAATCTATAATAAATTTGAAAAAATATAAGAGACTCCTTTGTCTAGTATGAAAAGACATAAATGAATAGGGATTGATGAATGTATTCTAGAGTTTGTGCTAATTAAATGTCATAGAATATATAGAATATTTTTAGCTAATTATATCTTAAAGTGTTTTTAATGAGAGGCTTGCGTTTCTATTTTTTTGAGTGTTTTGTTCTAAAAAAGCGATAATTAATAATATTCATAACGTAACAATTATTTGACAAATAACGTCTTCATGTCAGACATAAGTCACCGTATTTTAATTATATTTGGTAACAAGGGGGTGAAGCAAAAACCTTATAAACAAATATTTAAAATACATTTTTATGAAAAAAAAATTAATTCTAGACAAAAAAACGATTACTCAACTTTCTGAGAAAGAACAGTCGAAAATTTTAGGTGGAGAAGCATGGACTACCTCTTTTGGAAGCTGTACCGGTGGGCTTTGCTGCTCTCCGCAACCTACTCTTTCTCAGTTAAATTTATGTACAAGCGACAGGCTTCCAAATGGCTGTCCAAAAGATCCAACACCGACACCAACGCCGGCTCAATAACAAATAATTAACTTTTAACAATCTAAAAAGCGCTTTGCTCGCCCTCTTTAAAAACAGAACTAACTAAATGTCCGATCTCAAGGCAACTTCTGAGTCTTCTCTTATTATCTCAGGAAAAGAATTGAAACGATTTCAGGTAGGTCAGTTATCAATTCTACAGCCCCGAATCAGATAAAACCTTTCAATAGTATTTAAATAAGCTTTTATGAAAAAAAAATTAATTCTCGACAAAAAAACAATCACTCAGCTCTCTGAGAAAGAACAATCAAAAATTCTTGGAGGAGAAGCCCTCACCACCTCATATGGAAGTTGTACCGGCTTTCTTTGTTGTTCTCCTCCGATTGTTCTAACGCTTGAAATATGTAATAGTGATAGCCTTCCAAATGGCTGTCCAAAAGACCCAACCCCAACACCGACCCCGGAGCCTTAAGACTGTCGACTCCAAAGCAGGGCTTTTATCACAATGCGAGCAAAAGCCTTTTTGATTCTTTCTTTAAAGGTTCTGGTTAAGTCTGCTATTATAAATTTCCGTAATAGCCTTCGTTAATTAGTCCAATAAAGAGGGTAATGGAAATTATATGAATTATTTTTTGCCAACAGGCTAGTGGAAATATGAACGAGTATAGCAAAGTCTTAATCGTTGACTAAAATTAAGTAATAAGCAGTAATACAGGTGATTGTATAGGTCTTAGATGTCAAGAATTAGAAATCTGCAAACATTGGACATAAACACAATATTTTTAATCACATTAATATCCAGGGCGTGGCAAAACGTTATACACTAAATATTTAAATTACACTTTTATGAAAAAAAAACTAATTCTCGACAAAAAAACAATTACTCAACTTTCTGAGAAAGAACAGGCAAAGGTGCTCGGTGGAGAAGCCTGGACAACCTCTTTCGGAAGTTGCACAGGCGGGCTTTGCTGCTCACCACCACCCCAAAATACAGTGGCAACCGTCTGTGATCCAAATGGCTGCCCTCATGATCCGACACCAACGCCAACACCTCCGCCGATCCCGGAAGTATAATGAAATAATTCTAATAATCTAAAAGCGTTTTGCCCGCCCTCTTTAAAGAAATAGAATCACCTATATGAAAAAAACATTGCATTCCTTTCGGTTTTTATGTTGCTGTATTATCCTTCTCTCGTCTTCATTAAACATCTGCGCTCAAGAAACGGATGATACCCCGGTTGTTTCGGAATTAAACCAAATCCTAAAACCCTTTACGCTAAATAACCGTGAAGATACGACTGCGATAGTGCCAAAGAATCTGTTAGCAAAAATGTCGATTATAGCACTCGGAGAGGCGACTCACGGTACCAAGGAATTTAATCTTTATAGAAGTGAGATTATAAGAGACCAGATTGTTCATAACAATGTAAAAACTGTTGCCATGGAGACCGACTATTGTTACTCACTTGTGCTTAATGATTATTTGATGAGCGACAAAAAGGATTCTCTATATAAATTTATCAATAATACGGGGTTGTATGGGATTTACATGACCCAGGAAGTTTACGATATGCTGAAATGGATTAAGGGATATAACTTGACTCAAGAGAGGAAGAACAGGGTCAGGGTCTTAGGGATCGATATGCAGCAACCATACATCATTACAAAATCGATACTGGAAAGTTTTACAAACCTCAAAAATATTGACAGTAATACCTATAACCAACTTAAGACGTATAACAAGCAGTCCATTTCTAATGGCTACAAAATGAGTAAAGCTCAGAAAAAAACCTATAAAACTCTTGCGAATACACTTATGACTCTTGCCAGGAAAGAAGGAAAGGATACGCTGAATATTTTTCAGTTTATTAGGCTGTTCGATCAGAGTCTTGACCTCATGGGATCCGCTGGAATGTTTACCAATTATTATCGTAATTTGGATGTCGTCAGAGACAGATATATGGCAGAGAATGTCTTGTGGTTACTCCAAAATAATCCCTCTAATGGAAAATTAATTTTATGGGCCCATAACGGTCATGTTGCACATGCAAAATTAGAAGGCTCCACTAGAATGGGTTATTATCTTAAAAATTATTTGAAAGATAAATATTATGCAATTGGCTCTGGATTTGATGAGGGATCTGTGAGGATCTTTGATTTTAAGAATACGAGAAAGTACACATCGTTTTCCTACGGCTCATCAGTAAAATTAAACTCGATCGAGTATGTTCTAAAGAAATGTCGGGAGCAGAATTTCTTTCTGGATGTCCGCGAAATGGCAATGAATGAAAAATTGAAGCCGTTCTTAAAGCAAAATAAGTACACAAGGGTTATCGGTGCCGTCTACATGGATGACCAGAATAAGGATTATCGAGAATACCCTTTGGACGATTGTTATGATGGATTCGTTTTCTTTAAAAAGACAAGTGCGGCTGAAGATATTACCAATAAAAATTAGAATGGAACAATTATTTGAGAACCTAAAAAAAGAGCAACATAAAATATTAAGCTATATATTGAATAATGATGTGGACAAAAAACGAGGATTGGGGTTATATACCGGAATCCCTGGAGATATCTTGTTCCTTGCTCAATGTTATTCGACTAATAAGGATCAGGCAATTTTAGATAGGATTAATGAACTATTGGATTATTGTTTGGAAAACCTTCAGTCGGGTGAATACATCTATCCAATTTTTTCTGCTGGGGTAGCAGGTTTTGGCTGGATTGTGGATTATCTGATCGAAAATGATATAATTGACAAAGATTCTGAGGAGATCTTGGAACTGCTAGACCCTATGTTGTTCCATGAAATGAACTCGCTGCTAGGCCATAAAAATCATGATCTGTTGAATGGTGCATTAGGGATAGGCATTTATTTCATTAAACGCAGAAAATACGATTATGTAAAAGTACTTATAACATATCTTGATGACAACAAGATCATTAACAATGATGAGGTGTTATGGGAAGTTGACAAAAAAAACCCTGATAAAAGAGTGGTTTTCGATTTCAGCTTATCCCATGGTGCTGCGGGAATACTGCATTTTCTTATTAAATGTAATGACTTGGACATTAGTAAGGCTACTTGCAGAGAGCTTATTGATGGTATCCTATGCTTTTACAAGAACAACCTTCAGGATCAGGAGTCAATTGGTTCTTATTTTCCAAATCTAATTGATGTCGATTCCTATTATCTCGATAAAAAGAACAAGGTAATGAGTAGACTGGCCTGGTGTTATGGCGATCTTGGTATATTGTACACCATATTGAACGCGGCAGAGGCTTACGAAGACAAAATCTTAGAGCAGGATACCTTAAAGAAACTACTGATAACAAGTGGGCGAGTGGAGCAGGAAAAAACCCTTGTTTATGATGCTGGATTCTGTCATGGCTCTTCTGGGAATGCATTTATTTATCATGATCTTTTCTTGAAGACTAAACTGCCTGAATTTCAGACTGCCACCGAATATTGGTTAGATAAAACACTTTCGTATAAAAAAGAATCAGAAGAAGGACATTCACATTATGTTTTTATCGGTGGGACTAACTCTGAAGAGCTTGAAAACTGCGATAATCTGTTGGAAGGGCTTATCGGAATTGGAGTTACCTACAATTATGTGTTGAATCCTGAGCTGCCCCGTTTTAAAGACGGTCTAATGCTGGCTTAAACACAACTTTATCACCTAAACTATTCATTCTTTAATAATGCTATCCTGACTGAATTTAAAACGACAGTCATTATATAAAGTAAGATTCAATGAAACATCTAAATTTTGTTCTCTTAAGAAGTCCATCATTCAGCTTAAACCAAATTAATAACAAGGCATACTGGAAGTCTGACCTTTTCAATGAAGGTCTTTTCCTATCGTCTAAGGAACTCTATAATGATTTAATAAGCCCTCAAGCAAAAGATCCAAAAAAACAGACTAGGATAAACCAAAGTTTAGTGAAATATTGGACAAGAACTTGCTCAAGATGCACACCGTACGGAACGTTCGCAGGAAATCTTGTTGTTGATCTAAAAGATGACCCAACAAATTTAACTTTACATGATAACAATCTCCACAAACGGAAAGTTCGATTAGATATGTGCAGTCTTTCCTCAATCATAGAGAAGTTACTGACTTTGCCTTCCGTGCGGGAAAATATTACAGTTTTTCCCAACAATAGTCTATACGAGACCAAAGAAGAATTCAGGTACGTTGAATTCGTATTGGATGAAAATGTCCGCGACTATAAGCTCAGTTCCGTTCAAAAAACGGATTATCTTACCTCAATATTGCTCAAATGTAAGGATGGTGCTACCATGAGGGACTTAGCAGAGCATCTATCTATTCTTGAGGAGGTTGACTATGATGATGCGATAGAATATGTCACGGATCTTTGGAACTCACAAATAATTATATCAAGTCTCGAACCTAATATTACTGGAGAGGATCCACTGAAATTTCTAATTGAAAAATTGCATGGAATTGGGATTCCTGTTTCAATTCTTGAAAAACTAAATAAAATACAAGTACTTATTGACCATCCTAAGCCAGGTGTCAATTATTTACTCGAGATAGAGAATGAACTTGATTTCTTCTCTGTTGATCTGAAAAACAGCATACACGTTGACTTATTTCTTTCAGCAAAAAGCCACAAAATCGAGTTAGGTATCATTGATAACATTTTATTGCAGTTGGATAAGTTATTGGTCTTGAAAAAATCAGTAGAGACGTATGACCTGAAAACATTCAAGAATAAATTTAGATCCAAGTACGGTTCTGAGAGTATCCCTTTGGCCCTGGCAATGGATTCTGATATCGGCATAGGTTATTCACATCTTTCGGAAGGAAACCAAGAAGATCCTGGTCTTCTTGATAAACTAAATTTTAGTCAAAATACTTCGTTTCAAAAGGATTATGGTGTGTTTGACTATATTCAAAAATTTGCGTTGATTAAATACAGCGACTGTATTTTAAAGAGTAAGAAGATAATAGAAATTACCAATGATGATCTAAAAGAGATTGAAGATCATACTAAAGACCTGAAAGTTGCGAATAGCTTGTATACGATGGGCAGTCTCCATTCACTAAATGGAAAGATTGATAGTAAGAATTTCCTTTATGACCTAAATTTAATCGGTGGGCCGTGTGCAGGCAGTCTGCTGGGCAGATTTGCTTATAACAATAAACGACTACTGAAAGCAATAAAAGAATCTTCTGCTGAAGAGGAAAAGGAATATCCGGATGCTATTTATGCTGAGATCGTACATCTTCCGCAGGCCCGGGTTGGAAATATTGTCCAACGCCCAATATTTAGAAGTTATGAAATTCCCTATTTAGGTAAGTCCGGTATTGATAAGGAATTCCAGATCGAAATCCAGGATTTAAACGTAAGCATTGAAGATGATCAGGTTGTATTAAGAAGCATAAAACATAATAGAAGGGTGATTCCGCGACTAACCACGGCACACAATTTTATGATAAAAAGTCTGCCGCTGTATAAATTCCTTTGTGACCTGCAGACACAAGGGAATTCCTATGCAAAATTCTGGGATTGGGGAACCTTGAATATCATGTCGCACCTACCAAGAGTAATGTATAAGAACATTATCATTGTAAAAGAGCAATGGTTGATCAAGAAAACTGAAATAGTTTCGGACGGGAATGGAAAAGTCATTACCCCAAAATTAATCAATGATTTTCTATTAAAAAATGAAATTCCAGACAAGGTTGCCTTTGTTGAAGGAGGAGATGAATTTCTACTCGATCTTTCAGAAACCGATGGAATAAATTTGTTGGTGCACTATCTGGAAAAATATAATCAAATATTAATCAAGGAATACCTGTTTACAGAGGAAAACTGTATTGTTCGAAATACAGAAGGGCAACCATTTACCAATGAGATAATAATCCCCATTACCAGAGAAGTTGCACCCCAACCAGATATGCAAAGGCCTGAAATCACTTATCCCAATGAAACAAAGTTCTCGTTGGGCTCAGAATGGTTGTACTTCAAGATCTATGCAGGGAATAATTTTATTTACCAGCTTCTTACCGAAATACTACTTCCCTTTCTTGAGAAAAGCGACAAAGTTCTTTTTGAGAAATTCTTCTTTATCAGATATAATGACACCGGAACGCATATACGGTTAAGGTTTTACAATTCTGATCTGGCAAAACAATATGTACTCCAGCAGAGGATCTCTGATCTCTTATCCCCATTCTATATTGCTGGAAAGATCACAAACATATTGATAGACACATATAAGCGAGAAAACAATCGCTATGACAAAGACCTGATTGACCGTGCTGAAACCATATTCCATAATGATAGTTTATTTGTGATAAAGCTACTGAGGGAATTTGGCAATGAAAAACTCGATATACCGTTCTATCTTGAATGCCTGCGGTCAATAGACAGGCTCTTGGATGACTTTGATTTTTGCCTAAATGATAAACATGAGCTTCTGGATAAGATGCAGCATGCTTTCTTTACAGAATTCAATGGAAGCAAATTTCTACAGAGACAGCTCAATGATAAATACAGGGTGTTCCGGGAAAAAATATTCCGGTCCTTCAAAAACGATCCGGATCTTGTCAAGAGCCAGGTCAGCGCAATCCTGCAGGAAAGATCAGAGATCAATGCCATCCCGGTCGTTGAGATCTTTAAAGCGCTCGACATTGTTCGGCGGAAAGAGACCTTGTTCAAACTTCTGCCAAGCTATATCCATATGTCTGTCAATAGGATGTTTGCATCGAACCAGAGAAAACAAGAACTTTTAATATATCATTTATTGGAGCGGCATTATAAATCCGCACTATCAATCAAAAATTCAGTAAAAAAATCTAAATTAATTGATGTTGAACCTTAATAATTTCTATCGATTACTATCTACGATAGATATTTGAGATTCCAATAATACGCATAACCAATACAAAGCTTATGATATTTCTTTCTGCTCAGCCAGATGATCCTTACTTCATCTGGCAACTTGAAATCCAATTGATCAACTTTAAATCATTCGGCATTGGTTATAAAGAAATCCATGTCCTGATTTCTTATGAAGAAAAAAATGGAATAAATAACCTGTATGTCGATTTTTCTTCAAGATTTAAGGAGTACGCACAATTTTATTTTTATCCCGATAGAAGGAAGAAAAAAAAATACGTTTCCTCTATACGGCCTCACATAATAGCTCAACATTTTTTTGCTAACGAGTGTCTTAGCAAGAGTACTATCTTCTATCACGATTCAGATATCCTCTTTACCCATAAACTACCAGATTTTAATAGATTATGCGCTGACGATATCTGGTATTTTTCCGATGCAAAATCGTATCTGGATTCCAATTACATTAAGAGTAAAGGCGAGATTATTCTAGATGAAATGTGTGGAATTGTAGGGATTGGAAAGCAAACTGTAATTGATAATGATGAAAATGCTGGCGGGGCACAATCGCTCCTGAAAAATGTTGACTATAGGTTTTGGGAGAAAATCGAAGTTGATAGCGAGAATCTTTACGATCATTTATTCGAGAATACCAAAAGATATCGGCGGGAATTTCTAAGCAACAAAAAAACGGGAGATTATGTTCCGATCTCTAGCTGGTGCGCGGATATGTGGGCATTGTTGTGGAACTCAATTAAAGTTGCGCAAGTCAAAATTGATAAGGATCTGGATTTCTGTTGGCCACATCATGATAAAAGTGAATGGTATGAGAAAAAAATCTTCCATAATGCAGGCGTAAATCATTTACAGGACAAAAAATATTTTTATAAAAGCGCGTTTATAAGGAAAGAACCATATGGCTATGATTTTAGTTCAATTTCATCAGAATGCTGCAGTCACAAATATCTTGAAACCATAGAGGATATTTATAACAACAGGGTTTATGACCTGACTGATGTAACATTCCTTATCCCTATAAGGATTGACTCGGATGACCGTCTGGAAAATCTGACGGCAATATTGAGCTACCTGGCTAAATATTTTAGAACGAATGTCATTATTCTCGAAGCGGATAATCAATGTCGGATACCCGCAGAAATCATCACAGAAAATATTAAACATGTTTTTATAAAGGATGACAATCCTCTTTTTTTAAGAGAAATATTTAATAATAAATTAATCCACATTGCAGAGACAGATATAATTATAAAATACGACTGTGATGTGATAGTTTCGCCATCACAGCTGAATAGAGCTGTTTTGTCTGTTAGACATAGTGATTCCGACTTTTGCTATCCTTATGATGGAAGCTGCATCAATGTTTCCGGGGCCCTGAGGTCTTTTTTCCTTAAGAGACTTGACGTAAGGCTTATCTTCAAGTATTCCTTAAGCTATGGTAATTTCTTCTCAGCTTACGGGGGCTGTATGGTAATCAATAGAACGAAATATATTCAATCTGGTATGGACAATGAAGCATTTAATGGTTGGGCACATGAAGATCAGGAGATTTTTAAGAGACTTAAAATCCTTGGGTTTCAGGTCAAGAGGCAAGAAGGTCCATTATTCCACCTTGATCATAAGAGATTGGCGAATTCTAATCACTTTTCACAGGCTGAATTCATGAATAGCCTACAGGAATATATAAAAGTCTGCAATATGAATAAAACCGAATTAACAAAATACATATCAAACTGGCGTAAATATGACGAACAAACCGTTTAAAGCAAACATTGACCCACTTATTAATGAGATTAGTAAAATTGTCTTGATAAATGCAGGTTTTTGTAATAATAATGGCTTGTATAATGGTAAAAGCGGAGCCGTTAGTTTTTTGTATCACTTGGAAAGCTATAACGGAAATGAGATATATTACAATCTAGCCAACGAACTGGTATTAGAGATCACCTCCGTGCTATATGGTAATGGCCCAGCCAATTCTTTTTCTGATGGATATACAGGAATTGGCTGGACTTATAATTACCTCACTAAAAATGATTTCATCGAAATCCCCAAAGAAAGTGATCCGCTGGAGCTCTTATCGCATGACATCATCAAAAATGCTAAAATTCCCCTTATCGAACAGGAATCAATTGGAGACCTTTTCTATATTTCTTCAAGAATTCTTGATGGAGCTGGTTCCTTCAGTAGTGATAATCTTGAAAATTTACTTGTGCAGGAAAAGTTGATAGCATATGTAGATCGGATTGACAACAATGAGGTTCTTTCAAGAGAAGTAAAAAACAATGAATTCCTTGATGATCTGTTACGAGACAATGCACGTGAAAACTTATCAAGCAGAATAGAAAAAATATTTCTGTCAGTTGCGGTAGCGAAATACGCTTCCAATACGGGAGTTTTTCCGGCCGTGACGAAGAAATTGATACAAGAATCTATTGTTATTACCCAATCTTATCTTGATTGTATCTACTCAATAACAAATATCGATCATGATTTTGTTCAAGAGAATAGCTTCACTGTTACTAACATGACTTGCAAATTATACCTAAGTCGTCTTAGAGTTGAGGAGCTTGGAATTTCTTCGAATTGCTTAGAACGATTTCTTGAGACGATTTCAAGATTACATGAACTAGGGGAACTTCATTCAATAAAGGACGGAATTGAAAAATTCATCCATTTGGAGATCAATTCTATAATAATATTAATGAATATCAACAATCACGCTAAGGCTGAGCGATTGGCTTCCATTATAGATAAAAAATTGGAAATACTCGTTGCTTTACTTGACAGTTCCGAAATGATAACGGATAGTTTCTCAAATAATAATGGTTTAAATGTCGGCCTTACGGGACTTTCAGGTCTAGGACTGATGTTATTACAATATAAGCAAGCCTGCTCTGCTGAGTGGAATTCAGCGTTGTTCATTTAAAGAATATTAGAAAATATAATGAAATCTACAGCAATTTTAATATTAGAAAAATCTTTAGACGATTGCCCGCTAATCAATTTCTTGAATAAAAATAGTGATAAGTTTAAGAGAATTATTATGGTGGAAATTGGGAAAACCCAAGCAATTCCATTTCCAAAAGAAAAACAAACCTCTAAATTTCTATCTATCAAAGTTCCCTATCCTCGGCTGATCGCAGATACAAACATCTTATCAAAAAAAGGATTGAAGGAATATGCGAACAGGGTTCTAGACATCTTGGAAATCGAATCGATAATCAATAATAGTGATTCCTTAAGCTTTTTTTTCTATAATTTCAGTTCCTTCTACCTAGTTCCTGCGATTAGGGCCCGTACTGTTTCCAAAATAATAACTTTTGTTGATACTTTTCAATGGGAAGATGAAGAGATTTATGGGGACTACATATCCAATAAAGACTATCTAAAAAATAGACTGATGAACAATTACGATCACCTCAAGAGCCCGATTGAGCAGGATATGATGAACTCCTCTGATCTGATCCTTTGTCATAACCGGGATGTTCACTCTACAATAAAGAAGCTATATGGGGACTTTCTGATCAACTATCTTGATCCTCTCGAATCTACAACCTGTAGCATAACCTCTATGACGACACCACAACATGTTTTGAAAGAAACTTTAGGATTCGATAGTAATGAAAAGATAATTCTCTTCAATACCACTGGCACAGGTGAGACTGAAATCATCCTATTTTTAGAGAGCTTATTGATGCTACACAACCAAAAAAAGAGCTTTAAAGCTTTGATTACAGGCCATTTTAATATTGATCATCTTGGCGACGAATTTTATTGTTTGATCAATAAAATACTTTTCACCGGGAGGATATCAAGAGAGCGAACACTTGAACTCGCCTCAATGGCCGATGTCTATGTATCGCTCGCAAGAAAAGAAATAAAGAATAACGATCTGTGGGAAATTGCCAGACTAGCTGTCCCAATTATTGCCACCCAACATTCTGTTCCCCAAAGCTTGTTGGAAAAAACTACATTAATACAATTGTTACGACCATTATTTACAGATGAGAATGTTTGCTTTGAAATAGATTTGCTTAACCAATATATTTCGGAGACTATATCAGCAAAAAGATCAACGGAAATTATTGATAGAGATACTCCAGTTGAAAAAGTAAATGTTTTTAACGTTGACAGTTATTTTGACTTAAATTTTATTAACTAACACTCGTTAGATCCGCTTAAAAACCCAATTTATAATACTGATAGGATACTAATGTAGTTGTAACATCAATCCCTATTAAAAAATAATCTGTTATGAACCCTTCCATCAAAATATCTGTGGTGATGCCTAGCTATAATTGTGAGAATTACATTTTGGCCTCAATAGAAAGCATTTTGGGCCAGACTTTTTGCGATTTCGAGTTAATAGTTGTCGATGATGCGTCAACGGATGCTACTGTTGAAATTGTTAGCCAGATGAGAGATAAGCGAATCAAGCTTGTTCAAAAGCAGGTAAACTCTGGTAATTACCCGACCAGAAACATTGGAAATAAATTGGCAAAAGGTTCCTATATTGCTGTGATGGATTCAGACGATATAGCGCTACCAAACAGACTAAACGAACAGTACTTATATATGGAATCAAATCCAAAAGTTGGACTAGTCGGGGCCAACGCAGAGATGATCAACTCCAATAGTGAGAAACTTGGTTACACTGCATTGCCGACAGAGAATCAGCAGATAAAATTATCGCTGTTAAGATCAAATTGCTTTGTTCATTCGACTTTATTTTATCGTAGGAAGGACATGCGTCGACATAACTTTAGCTATAATGAACAGATAAAGCTATCCAGCGATTATGATTTCATTGTAAATTTCTCAAGAAAGACGGCGATAAGCAATTTAGACGCTACCTTGATAAAATATCGGCTTCATGAGCAACAGCTATCCCATCAAAAACAAATGCAGCAAAGCTACTATGCAGATCAAGTTAGATTAAAGCAGTTGAACAGATTCAGAATAAAATACAGCCCAACTGATCTGGCGCTACATATGAAAATTATGCACGCTATACCTCTCACTGAACCTGAAAGCCGACACGCTTATGTCTGGTGCAACAAACTGATGGAGGCAAATGTGAAATGCAAAATATACAATCACTTAACGTTTTATCATTTTTTAGCAAAAACATTGCAGGCCGTTGATAGAAAATAAATGTTGGGCGAAATCTGCCAGAACCAAACAAATCTTTGAAAAAAATTGAAAAAGTTTCCTTTTTACAAACAACCTGACCAAATGGATTGTGGACCTACCTGTTTACGGATGGTTGCCAAGCATTATGGACGTAACTATAGCCTGCAGCGTTTACGAGAAATTTCTGGTATAAACCGTGCTGGGGTTTCTTTGCTAGGTATCAGCGAGGCTGCCGAAAAAATCGGTTTTCGTACCACAGCGGCTAGAGTAAACCTGGCAAAATTATTAGAGATGGAATTGCCCTGTATTATCCACTGGCGACAAAATCACTTTGTTGTGTTATTTCAGTCTGAAACGGGTTTGTCGGCAAAAAAAAGAAAGTTTGCTGTTGCAGATCCAGCAAAAGGGCTGATTGAGTTTACGGAAGCCGAGTTCCTCAAAAATTGGCTTAGTACTAAGAGCGAGGGGTATTCAGAAGGAATTGTTCTTATGCTTTCGCCTAGCCCCGAATTTTATGGTCAAGGAGGTGATCCCGAGAAAAGTCTTGACTTAACCTATGTACTAAGCTATCTGTACCAATATAAAAAACTAATCATTCAGCTCTTCGCTGGATTATTAGTTGGGAGTATGCTACAGCTAATCCTGCCGTTCCTAACCCAATCGGTAGTTGATATCGGTATAAATACCCGTAATATCAATTTTATTTATCTAATACTTATTGCTCAAACCATGCTTTTTTTGGGAAGGATGAGTGTAGATTTCATCAGGTCTTGGATATTATTGCATATTAGTACTAGAATTAACATTGCTATCCTTACTGATTTTTTAATCAAGCTTATGAAACTACCCATGAGTTTTTTTGAATCCAAAATGACGGGAGATATCATGCAGCGTATGAACGACCAAGGCCGCATACAGAGCTTCCTCACAGGGTCTTCCCTAAGTACTATCTTTTCATTATTTAATCTGATAATCTTTGCGTTTGTATTAGCATATTACAATCTCAATATATTTCTTGTTTTTACCGCAAGCTCTGTCATTTATAGTCTCTGGGTGGTCTTTTTCCTGAAAAAGCGAAGAGCATTGGATTTTAAACGATTTGACATTGCATCGGAAAACCAAAGCACTGTGGTACAGCTTATTGGTGGTATGCAAGAAATAAAACTAAACAATTGCGAACAACAGAAGCGTTGGGAATGGGAACACATTCAAGCGGATCTTTTCAAATTTAGTGTAAAGAGTCTAGCATTGGGTCAGTACCAGCAACTTGGCACCTTCTTTATTAATGAATCCAAAAATATACTGATAACTTTTATTGTAGCAAAATCGGTTATTGATGGTCAGTTGACCTTGGGAGGGATGATGGCAGTACAGTATATTGTTGGGCAACTTAACAGCCCCATTGAACAGCTCCTTGGATTTTTGCAGCAGTTTCAGGATGCCAAAATAAGCTTGGAACGCCTCAATGAAATCCATGAGATGACTGATGAAGAACCGATAGAAAAACATTTTTTAACTGACTTACCTTTAAATAAAAGCATCAGTTTCCAGAATCTAAGCTTCACTTATCCTGGGGCCGGGAATGAACCTGTACTGCAAAATATAACCCTACATATTCCTGAGGGTAAGACAACTGCAATAGTGGGAATGAGTGGAAGTGGTAAAACGACAATTTTAAAACTCTTATTGAGGTTCTATGATGCTGAGAAGGGAGATATCAAGGTTGGAAGCACCTATTTGAACCAGATCAGTTATCGGTACTGGCGTGGCAAATGTGGTATAGTTATGCAGGACGGCTTTATTTTTTCGGATACCATTGCCCGTAATATCGCCATAGGTGACGATTATCCTGATATGCCTAAGCTATTACACGCAATAAAGGTTGCTAATATCATTGATTTTATCGAGGAGTTGCCATTAGGATTGAATACTAAGATTGGTGCCGCAGGAAATGGAATCAGCCAGGGACAGCGACAGCGGATGCTTATTGCACGGGCTGTATACAAAAATCCCGAATATATATTTTTTGATGAGGCAACAAATGCACTCGACGCAAACAACGAAAAGGTAATTATGGAAAATTTAGAAACTTTTTTTAAGGGCCGTACAGTCGTCGTTGTAGCGCACAGGTTAAGTACCGTAAAAAATGCTGATAATATTATTGTATTGGACAAAGGTGCAATTATTGAACAGGGCACACATACAGAGCTTACCAAAAATAAAGGTGAATATTATCAATTAGTGAAGAACCAGCTGGAGTTGGGGACATAGAATAATGCTAAACAAATACTTTATCCTTTCTAAATTAAAATATGCCAGAACAAGAAGATATATTCCATCGCAATAGCGAAGAGATACAGGAAATTATTACAGCAGTACCCTCATGGATTTTACGTCGCGGGGTTACAGTGATTTTTGGGATAATCCTCTCGATCATCGTCATGTCTGCTTTTATACAGTATCCTGATATTGTAAAAACCAATCTGCGAATAAATTCCCTAAATGCTCCCAAGCCTGTCTACGCGAAGCAAACCGGAAAAATTGTAGCCCTATTAAAAAAGGAAGGGGTTATGATAAAACAGAACGAAGCACTTGCTTTTATGGAAAGTACAGCAGAACATAAAGATGTTCTAAAGTTACACAATATCTTAAAACAGCTTAATAGCACAATAATTAGTTCTGGTGTTAGTTTGTCAATGCCGCTAAATCTAAATTTGGGGGAGTTGCAAAGTGCATACGAAATTTTTTATCAACAATATCTGCAATACATTTCCACACAAAAAGGCGGCTATTACATAAGCCGTAAAACGTATCTTCAGAAAGACTTAGGGGAGATTAATAAACTTAAAGAACAGATTATAGCTCAACAGGGAATACAGGAGAAGGAATATGCGAATGTGGAGCAGGAATATCTAGCATATAAAAAATTGTATCAAAAAGGAGTTATATCCGTTAGTGAATTTAAGCAACAGGAGAACAAGTATTTTTCTGCTAAATATCCTATTCAACAAAGTGAAACAGCCATTTTGAATAATAACTCTGATTATGCAACCAAACAAAAAGAAATTTTGGAGCTAGAAAATACGATACAGGTGGAAAAAGTCAAGTTTATGCAGGCACTTGGTAATATGATCACCGAAACTGACTCTTGGCTAAATAAATATGTACTAAGTGCACCTGTTTCCGGCACCCTTGGGTATGCTGGAATTGTACAGGAAAACCAAACGGTAAATAGCAACCAGGAACTGTTTATAATCAACCCGGCAAATACCAATTTTTTTGGCGAAATACAGATACCCCAATATAATATGGGAAAAATAAGACAGGGACAACGTACTCTTGTGAAAATGAAAAGTTTTCCTTTTGAACAGTATGGGTTAATTAGGGGCAAAATCAGTTATATCTCAGATGTAGCCTTTAAAGACAGTGTCTTTATTGCTAAGATAACCTTTGAGCAATTTGAAAATAAAGATCCACATCACAAGATTTTATTAAAAAATGGAATGCAAGCAGATGCAGAGATTATCACGGAAAACAGCTCCCTTCTACAGCGTTTCTTGAGGAATATTACAAAAATCTTAAATAGCAACTAACTGGAAAAATTATAAAGCATAGTTTCCCTCGTCTTAAAAAAAGGCCTCTGTACAGAATTATCAACAAACACGTCAGATGATTCTTTTGCTACTAGAAAAGGGAAGTTACTTTCTTCCGGGGAAAGATAGAAGGAGAAGATCAGGCTGCCAGAAGCGTTCTAAGTATCAGACTGATTACCGCTAAAGAGGTAGGTGATATCTTTGACTAATTGAACTAGCCGATGTATGTTTATATGTTCGACTTATTCCGAAGGCGTTATAGTAGCTGAGATAAGAAACATATTCTGAGGCTTGGCCATCGTTCTCATCCCTAGCTCAGAAGAAAAGTCAATAGAGGCTAGCTGGGTTACCGTACACTTAGATATAGCAATGACGATAGCCTATATGAGTTCGATATAGGGATATTTGATTAAAAGATAACGGCCCTGCTTTTATATTATCAAATTTAAAGTTCGGCTTAATGGAAGTCTTTTTTGGAAGGAATAAACCACTACCCCAACTCCACTGTTGTAAAGGTTAATGATAAAGCCGTTTATCATGCGATGTCTGGAGTACTGTATCTGGCAAATATTTTTAACGCATGATTTTGCATTCTATCCAACTAGACTTGCGGAGCATTAGTTTATCGAATGCGGCGTATAATCCAAAAATGACAGATCAGTTGGGCGATATAACAGCCGTTATTATGTTTATGCAACAAGACGGGTTCTAAATTCCAAATTATTATTATAAGTTTAAAAAAGATTTTTAGGTAACTACAGAATATCCATTAAGTAAAACCTAGAATAGAATTCATAATAAATTGTATTAAATATTATTTATTTTTATCTTCACTTTAGTCAATTACAGTCAAATAGTTGCAAAAAAATGGTGAACATGTGGTGAGCATCTTCAATCATTTAATTTTAAAACTCTTATAGTCAAAGATATATGTCGGGTGTTCGAGTCCCGTCCATTCCGCAACAAAAGCCTTAACTTGCAAAAGTTGAGGACTAGTCACAGCGATTTGATCTTATGGGATTCTATGTTTACATCATTCAAAGTCTTGCTGATAACTCCTATTACAAAGGCTTTACAGAGAATCCAATAAATAGGTTAGTTCAGCATAATAATGGAGGGTCTAAGTATACAGGCACTAAATTACCCTGGCGCTTTGTTTATCTGCAAGAAGTAGCGACGAAAAAGGAAGGGTTGATCCGTCAAAAAGCGTTAAAGGAAATATGGTCATGACCAAATTATACGGTAATCAGCTCAGAAAAGAATCAATTATTAAAAATATTAGGTAATTCAACGGACTAGAAACGCAAGTTTGCGATCTGTTGGTTAGGAGGTCGCGGGTTCGAGTCCTCCCGACCTTCGGTTGGGACAACAAAAGCCTTAACTTGCAAAAGTTGAGGCTTTTTTGTTTGATCAGGTTAATACCAATAGTATCTATCACTCTGTGGCTTGAGTACGCAATGCTGCAAACTGATCAAAAGTCAGTTTTGGATTCTTATCCATGAAAAGGAAATGTTTATCGGTATTTCCCCTTAAGTACAGTTCCGATTTATCATAAATGGCCGTATAAAGCTCCTGGCTTGTTGTATAAATATCAGCAATAGCATTTCCTTTTAAAATGATCTGGAGGAATTTAACAGATAAAATTCCTTGTGTTTTTACCATGGCATTTTCGTCGGCCTCTATTCTATAGAGTTCGTTTACATAAACAATGATTTTGCCCCGTACGGTACTGGTTCCAGTAATGCATAGTATTTCTCCCTGTTGTGTTACCCTGGCGTTTCCTTCATTATCATCTGCGTAAGAAATGCCAACGTCAGGCCTTTGGATCAGGATCACTTCAATATTCCCTTTTATTAAGATTTTCCTGAAAGGAGCAATCTTCTCAGTTTTTATGGGTTTATCTTCTACAGCGCTGGCAGTTGTCGGAAAAATATAGGTCAATAATAAAATTAAGACTGATACCATGGCAATTTGGGATTTTAAGTAAGCTTTCATAGTGTGTTTTATTTTAATTGTTAATTAATAAATTGTTAGGCGATACTGAACATTTGTTTCTTTTGGCGATTATATCGTTCGATTGCATGTTAACGAAGGAAGTGCCAAAACAATTTGATGTGATTACTTATCTGATAATCAATTGTTTATGTATGTTTTGAGATTGTTTTAGTGTTCATTATCGAACAGTACGAACTTGGGATCGAACAGCTTTTATCGATTGTTGATTTCAAATTGCCGCGGAATGGCCCCAATTTGTATTGTATTTTTTATAAATTGACGTATTGAAACTCAATCTTAATCATTACTTATAATGCATACCATTTTACCTTTTTTGCTTGCCATGGTAGCCATCATTGTGCTGTTAAATATGTGGGCCACCAAACTCAAAATCGCTTATCCGATTTTATTGGTTGTTGGTGGCTTGCTGATCAGTTTCATACCCGGGTTGCCGAAGGTAAAAATCGATCCCAACCTCATATTTTTTATATTTCTTCCCCCGTTATTATTTGAAGCTGCCTGGGCAATCTCTTTTAAAGAAATGAAAAAATGGTGGCGCATTATCGGTAGTTTTGCCTTTCTGGTTGTTTTTTTTACCGCACTTTCTGTAGCGCTGGTTACCAATTATCTTATTCCAGGGTTTACAATCGCTATAGGATTTTTATTGGGAGGCATTGTTTCTCCACCCGATGCGGTGAGCACAGCAGCCATTACAAAATTTGTAAAGATTCCAAAATCTACCGCTGCTATTTTGGAAGGAGAAAGTTTATTGAACGATGCTTCCTCATTAATTATCTTCCGTTTTGCATTGGTTGCAGTTGGCACAGGTCAGTTTATCTGGCAAGATGCAGCTGGCAGCTTTTTGTGGATGGTAGTTGGCGGTGCAGGCATTGGTTTATTGTTAGGTTGGATATTTGTTAGGCTGCATAAGTATTTACCTACTGATGCGCCTTCTGATATTGCATTGATGCTCATAGAACCTTATTTTATGTACTGGATAGCAGAACAGGTACATAGTTCTGGCGTGCTGGCGGTAGTAAGTGGCGGATTATTTATGTCGGCCAGGAGATTGGTGTTTTTAAGCAGCACCAGTCGCATTAAGGCATTAAGTGTATGGGAAAGTTTTATATTTATTTTAAATGGCGTCGTCTTTTTAATTATTGGTCTGGAGCTTCCTGAAATCAGGGATGGACTGCGTTCACAAGGTATTCCATTAAGTACCGCTATCGGCTATGGCTTATTGGTTACGGGAGTATTGATTGCGGCCCGCATCATCAGTTCTTATGCTGCCATGTTTGCTACACTTATTTTCCGCCCAAGCGTAACACCCGCGGCGCGTTCCAGGAGGACACTGATGTTTATGCCGCTATTGCTCGGCTGGACGGGTATGCGTGGAGTAGTTTCATTAGCCGCAGCTTTGGCAATACCTTTAACATTCGATAACGGAAAGGCCTTTCCACAAAGAGACTTGATCTTGTTCATCACTTTTGTGGTGATATTGCTTACACTCCTGGTACAAGGTCTTACGCTTCCATCCATTATAAAGCGTACAGGAGCCTTTGGTTTTATATTTAATCAGGAAAATGAAGAAACGGTTAAACAAAACATGAAACAGGGTTTAAAACAACACAGTTATCAGTTTCTTAAAAATAAATACGACAAGGAATTGAATGGACATGCCGGTATGGAAAAATTGTTAAGGCATTGGGAAGAAAAATCGAAAGCCAGCGATGACAGCTGGATGAACGAACAGGTAAAAACCATTTTTATCGAGATGCTCGAAAGTCAACGGGAATATCTTACGGCGCTGAATAAAGATCCTGCTATTAATGAGGAAATCATCCGCCATCAATTGTACCAGATCGACCTTGAAGAGGAAAGATTGAGGGCTATTTGATTTACGAGTAGTATATCTCTACTATATACCTCTCTTATATTGTTGTAGCGTTTTTATGAATTTTACCGTTTTCATTAAAAACCAAATAGACAATGAAGAAATTAACACTTTTATTAATTATGGGCATTGCCCTACTTAGCTGTAAAAAAAATAAAACCACTTCCGAGTGTGGAGATAAAATATGTACTCAAGAGCTTGCCTCGGTAGTGATAAGATTTGTAGATAATAAAGGTGAAGGTGCCGAAGTAAAGGATTTTAGTGTAATCAATCAAAGAACTGGAGAAAGTTTAAAGGCCAATTCGAGTATTTACACCAGTACCGTAAAAGGTGCTTTTATTGTGATTGATGATGGTAATAAATCACAATTATCAGAAGATGGAGACGACTTAAAAATTGCCGGGACATCTGCGACAACCAATCAAGCAAAATCTGTTGTAATTAAAGCAAGCGGAGGTAAATGTGCCTGTCACATCAAAAAAATAACCGGACCAGACCAGGTTACTTTTGATTAGGATATTTTTCGCGTCCATAATAAAAATTATATGATAGGCCTAACTTTTAGAAGTTGGGCTTTTTTATTTTCAATAATCTGGTCAAATAGTAGCTTAAGGCAAAGTCTTATTAATCAGTTTGAAATGTGAAAATGGTTGAATTAAGGACTTTTTTTTTATGAATATTTTGTTTAGTTTAGCTAAACAAAATCATTTATATGTAAACATTATTTTAACCTTAATTTAACTATGAAAACATCAAACCTTTTACCATCCCTGGTTTATCTGATGATCCTGTCGATGGTTTCCTGTAAAAAGGCCAACACAGCTTCTTCAGAAGAAAAAATTTCAGATCAACAATCTTTATCAAAGAATGTTTTGCTTGCAAAGCCCAAAAAAGTATTATTTATAGGTATAGATGGCTGTGTTTGGAAAGCCATTACGGCCTCAAATGCTCCTAACCTTAAAACATTGATGGATCAATCGTACACCAGTACCAATGCCCTGGCTCAGGTACCAACCTGGTCATCTAATGGATGGTCAGCTTTGTTTACAGGAGTAGGTGTGGCCAAGCATAAAGCATCCGATAATAGTTTTTCGGGATCAGACTTTGTAAACTACCCTTCTTTTTTCAGGCAGATTAAAACCAGCTTACCTGCATTACGCACTGCGTCAATTGTTACCTGGTCATCCATCAACAATTTTATTGTGGCTACTCAGGATGTAACCGTGAAGCAGAACAGTGCAAACGATAACGCAACGGAAACCCGGATTATCCAGGAAATTACCACCAGTAATACCGATGTTGCGTTTTGCCATTTCGATGATGTAGATCATGCCGGGCACGCCAGTAATTATAGAACCACTACCCAAATGTATATGGATTCGGTAAAAGCAGTTGATGCACGCGTAGGAAGAATTTTAACGGCTTTAAAGGCAAGACCAACTTATAACAATGAAGATTGGCTCATCGTTGTTGCTACAGATCATGGTGGTGATCTTAGCCATGGTGGGGCCAGCTACCTGGAGCAAAATGCTTTTATCATTTTAAACAACAGTACCATTTCGCCTCAACTGGTAAATGCGTTACCAACCACCGCAACAGAATCAACACCACATAGCATCTCTACCGTCGATTTTAAAACCAATGTTTATGGTCAGCTGCCTGCCCTTAGTAATTTTAATCTTAGTGCAACCAGTAGCTTTACCATCGAGTTTAGGGCAAGGGCAACATCAGCTACAAGCGATCCGGTAATTATCGGCAATAAAAATTGGGCAAGTGGTTATAATAAAGGTATTATCATTTCCAATAGGAACGGGGTAATCAGGGTTAATTTTGGTGATGGCACCCACAGGCTTGATGTTGATGGTGTTGATTTAACCGATCAGCTGTGGCATCAGGTAGCCATAGTGGTTAACCGCAGCACTCAAAAGGCAACCATATACGATGGTGGTGTGCAAGTTGCAGAAGGTAATATTTCTGCCGTAGGCGATTTAGAAAGCGGCACCACATTTAAAATAGGGCAGGATGGTACAGGAAATTATAATCCTTATTTTACCGGTAATATTTCAGAAATCAGGTTGTTCAAATCGGCTTTACCTGCAAGCAGTATCAGTACTTATAGTTTTACGGCCTTAACTTCGTCGCACCCACAAAATGCTGACCTCATTTTGTACACAAAAGGAAATGAAGGTACAGGATCAACCTATAATGGAAGTCTGGTGACGCCTAAAATAGATGTTTTAACTAAAAACAGTGCTACTATTATCTGGAGTGCGCTAACTACCCCAATATTCAAACGTAAAACAACAGATTATCATGGTGCGCCTTATTTATACAATGTGGCACCTACCATATTAAAATTCCTGGGTATAGCTAAGCCTGCTTATTACGATGGCAGTACGCTGATTAATTTTTAAACCAACACCATCATATAAATCAAAAAGCTGTATCCTCATTTGAGGGTACAGCTTCATGAAAAAATTTACGCCGAGAAATATTATTAATCCAGCAATGTCCAGGTTTTTCTGGCTTGTACTTGTTGTACCACCTGCTGTTCGGCAACCACAATGTTTTCTTTGCGTTGGCCAATATATTCTAATCCGCTTAATTTATTCCAAAGCGCAACAAGTACATTCATAAATTCGTTAGCCATAACCATACTGTTATTAATCTGTTTATGATCGTAAACCAGTTCGATGGTTTTAGCCAAAAGCTCTTCAAAGTTTCCAGGGGTTACATCTTTCCACTCGTAAAAGTATTTTAACAGCTCTTCTCTTTCTCGTGGATCGATCAGTTTTATTGCGGTGAAAAAGATATGTGCCAGACTCGAAAAGTAACCAACCAATACTACAGGCGATTCGCGGTGTGCGATGTTTCTATATTCATAAAATAAACCTGCAATATAATCTACAATCTTCTCCGAAATCAGTCGGATATTTTTGCCAAGAGGTGTAATATTATCCCGGCCACCTGTTTTGTCAATAATCTTAAATGCGGCCAACTGTAAGTCGTTCAGTAAAACACTGAAAGATTCATAGTACCTGATTAATGCCGGGTGACTTGTTATTGTGGTGCTTGGTGGGATATAGCTGTTATTGATTGATAACCTTCCGTTTTCATAGTAAACCTGCCCGATGGTCAGAAAATAACTGTCTGCCGTTTGCGAGCCTACTTCACTTTCGGGTAAAACCGCAATAGAATAACCTTTGGCTAATTCAGGGTAACGGATTGGACTTTCATCAGGACTTGGTGTGCCGGTGGGTACGCGGTTAAACGGACTAACCACTAATAAAATAACATAGTTGCGGGGTTCTGATTGACCAAAATAATGGTTATGAACCAGTGTGTCCATATTATCAGATTGTACAATATCAATATGGCAACCCTCTGGCGTAACCGCATTACAATACCTTACACGCACCTCAATGTGGTTGGTTGCCTTTTCAATAATTTCGATATCGTGCGAACTTTTGTAACCTGCAAATGGCGGCAAAAATCCGTAATTACTGTTGTTCAGCTGCAGCGATACGGCATCACGTACAAAATCCTGCAAATAGAGATCGCTTACGGTAAAGTGATCGCTGGAGAGCTTCATGCCATTAATCCAGTTGATGGATTTATATTTTAGCGGCTTTATCATGGTAGATGTTTTTAGTATAGATTAGATAAAGATAGCACTTTCGCCAACTTCGTTAGGCTTATTTACATTTTCCGATACACGTTTCGCATAAATTGTCATTTTTTCGGTAATGCCATTTTCAATAATGTCCAGATCCGGATCGATAAAGATATTCCGTTTAAAAAACGAAGTTTTGATAAAGAAAATCCATTTGTAGTTCTCCATATCATCGCCTTTAAACTCTACAGGGCTTTTGGCAAACTTCAAATTGTAATCATCAATAAACTTATGGAACCAGATACCGAAGTTCATATTTTCTACCGCTTTTACCTTTACCTTTAAAGGTTCAGGGTCGCTGCTTTTTTTGTACAGTTCCAGTTCTAAAACTAATAAACGGTTAAAATCTACATGGTCCATATTAATATCCAATGGAGTATCAGGATATCTCCAGATCTTGTAAATTTCTGAAGGGATGCCCAATAAAGAAACATAGGCCCACCAAAAAATAAGCGGAACAAAAAAGCAGATGATGCTGCCTGCACCAAACCAGCCAAAGTTTACCGAACTTAACCAGTTAAAGGCCAGCTGAAACAGATACACCGATAAAATGGCCGAAACCAAAGTGGCAAAAAAGATAAATACCTTGCGCTCCAGTAAATCTTTTGGATAGTATTTTGTTAATAAATAAACAAAGAGCGAGCCAGTTAAGATGTAGAAAATACAGCAGATAATGTAGCCCCAGGGCATGAAATTAAAGTTCAGAAAGCCCAAAAAACCCGGAATTGCTAAAATAATACCAATAAGCAGAACACTTACGATAAGTCTTTTGTTGTTGAGAAACTGGTTCTTCTTGTTAATAATAGAAAGTATTGCCGTTGAAACCAAAAAGATCAGCGGAAATAAGAGAAAGCGAATAAAAAATGATTGAACGTCCATTAATTTTTATAGATGTGATGTACTACAAATATAGTATCTTTAGTATTTGATTATAATCCTATTTTTTTTCGATAATATAAATTTAACCTATAACACATAACTAAGCTTAAAGTTTAAATGAAAAAAGAAACTTTGATTAATAACGAACTCTTTACAGATTATAAAGCTGTAGCGCATGCTGCAGACCTGATTGAACGTAAGGTAATTGATGCAGATAGAATAGAAATTATACCACTTGGGCCTGATAAACGTGCCTTTGCCAAAGATATTGACAGTACCAATGTCTATTATTCGGAAAAAAGAAGGCATGATCGGATCCGCATTAATACCAACCGCGAAGGTTTGTATGATATGCTACCCGAAGGACTTTTCCACAGGCCGCCAACAGGCAGTGCTGGCATGGATGAGGAATCGATGATAAAAGACATCAGGGATAGGAGAGAGGAAGAAAAGGAAGCCAGGTTATTTTTTACGCCCTTTGATGCTGAAATTAATTATGTAAGGATCATGACCGAGTTGTATGAAAATATGCTCGATAAAAAAACAACTTATGCTGATCTGAGCCAGATTTTCGAATTTGGCTGGGATGAATTTAACCTGTTGAATAAAGAACAGGGCATTATCTGGATGCACCTGCTGCCCGAAATCCAGCAGAAAAGAAACGATATCGATTTTGTATCAAAAGTGCTAACCGCGCTGTTTAACCTGCCTATTGCCATTGTAGATGCTACAGCAAATATTGCCCCGGTAAAAATTGCTGAAGAAATGCAGATGCAGCTTGGTGCAAGCGCATTGGGCATTGATACCATTATAGGCGACAGCTTTACACCAGAACACGAGGCTTATAACATCAATATTGGGCCAACTTCTCCACAAGAACTGATCAAATTTATTCCGGGGCAAAAAAACAGGGCCATTCTGGATATGGCCATCAGCTATTTAATGCCTGTAGATGCAGAAGTAAATGTAGAACTACTTACAGCAACCGATTATCAGGAAACGGTATTAAGTGAAAATGGCGAAAGTGCTTTTTTAGGTTATACGGTGTATATTTAAGACACGTCAAAATGGCTATAATTACTAAATAGTGTTCGATAATATTTATTCGTAATAATTAACTAGCCTTATGTATATGCGATCGTCATTCCCAACCCGATAGCTATCGGGTTGATTGGGAACCTTAATACAATAAGCTTTAAGATTCCCGCCTGCGCGGGAATGACGACCTTTTTATTAAACAGCCCTATACAAAGCTGGCTTTAGCATTAACCGGTAATGCACATTCATAGTACTTCTCAGATTTAATTTCGCCAATGTCAAACTCAAAAGTTCTTCCCAATCTTGCGCATCGAGTTTAAGGTTGTCTGCAGGTTCAATCAAAATATCAGTGGTTTTAATAAATCCTGCATTTGGTTTATTATCCATTATCAGGCCTTTGGCCAGGCTAATGCTTTTTAATTTATTCCCCAGTTCATAACGGCAAAAATTAATTACATCGGCCTTGGTAATAATCCGGTCGGCAGTGGTTAAACCATATTTATAAGCCTGCACCCTGTTGGTTGCATTTAATCTCGATCGGCCACCTTTTGTTTGGCTTAGTAAAAAAATACTCTCTGCGTTAACCTTATTATTATCATATACCGCCAGACGGCTACCTGCATTAATATGATTGGCTTCTTCGGCCTGTGTAACCCAGATATCTAAAAATAAAATATCAGCATCATCAATCGGTTTCAATACAATATAACTGGGCAGTTCTTTTATATCTTTAAGAGCCGAACGGCTTTTTTGTTCAATGAGCGCAATATTTTGTTCCAGATTTTTAAGAATTGTGCTTAAAAAATCAGGTCCGTAGGCAGAAAATGCTGCTTTTTCATCGCGTAATAGTTCAAAGAGATAATCTACCAGTTCTTTTGCATTTCTAGTATCAAAACGCTCCGTACCCCCATACCTGATTGAAAAAGAACCATCGCCTTTTTCATTCTCGTTCGTGTAGGGGATTTCATTATAACTTTTTCCCTTATTATCCTTCAGGTTTTCTACTGCCAGCATCTGGTCGAGCGCTTCAGTTTTAATAGGGATAATGTTGTTCATCGTTTTAAGCCTGTGTTTAATCTGGCTTAACCGTTTATTTACAACCGGGAATGCATTGATATAAATATGTAGTTCGTTCAGCATTTCCTGATTAATAGCCGCCGGAAAAACTACTTTAAGCCATTTTACCGAATCATCGATCTTATTTAGTGCTGCCGGTTGAAATAAGTTTGTAAACTCGGCAGGCAGCTCCTCAGTGTCGTCAATGTTGAAATCGTTAAGGTCGCCAAGCGTAATAAACCTGTTGCTGTAAAATTGCAGCACATCGGCTTTAATCAGGTTGAGCAGTTGTTTATGTTGAAAAGGGGCCTGTATCTTACCCGTTAATGGCTCATCCATAAAGCGTTCTGTATAGCCTGTGAGTTCGTTTTCTTTGTAAAACCATTTCCCTAACGATAACAGGTCGTAAGTGTTTTCGGGCACCGAATAGTTTTTCCAGTCGAAAAATAAATTAAGTTTATTAAAATCCATCCAGTTATTTATGCCGCTAAAGCCAATATAAAGGGTGTTTTTATCCAGCAAAGTACCAGGCAGGGTATTATGGGCCGGTTGTTTGCCCATTTGTTCTACGTCAAAAAGCGTATTCCCGGTAGCGATATATTTTATCGAAGCATTATTAACTTTTACATTATGGAGTGGACTAAAAAAAATGTCGGTTTTCTTTAGCTTATCATTTTCCTGCTGGATGTTTTTCTTAAAAGCAAACTGGCTATATGGCGATAGGTAATCTTCCTGTTCAATAGGCCTTGCATGCATAATTGCATGTGCCGGTAAAGATGAAGTTAAATGATCGGGAGCCAGGATACGGCTAATCTTATCAAAGATTCTGTTCTCCAGGTTTTTTACGTCATTCGCAACATTAAAAAGCTCGTTGCTTAGGGCTTCAATAATCAGCCTTACCAATGGGTCGAAGTCGTTACTGTCTTTAACATTCCAGAAATCTTCGGCATTTTTTACAATTCGGTTCCGGATTTCGTCTTTGGATGAATAAAAAACTGGTTTCATGTGTAGAATATTTTGGGCGTTTTAGATTTAGGTTGATAAAGGGCTGAGGAATAAAGCAGTATTAAAAAAATATTTTTCACCTGTGGTTTTTATCAGGGCCCGGACACTAATATCTACCTTTTTTTTGATCTCTGTTATCTTACGCAGCGGATAAACATTTTCTACTTCCGTAATGCGCACTTCTACCGCGGTATTATATATTCTGAACTCGTAATCGGTGATTGATTTTAGCAACGATTTGCGGAATTTTTCCTCCCAGATGCTTTCACTCACGATTAATTCAAAATCAAGGTCCCATATCTCGCACCCGAAATCATTGTGGTACCGATGCTCCCCAAAGCGGGTAAAAATGATCAGTTCTATGTGGTTTGAAATCGATCTCCCGAGGTCAGCAGGCTGAAGCCCAGTGCCTGAGAAAACAGACTTAAATCTGAAGGGTTTGTTGTAAAAATTTTCAGACATAGATGGTTTGGCTTAAAGTTTGTTAAAAGTAAAAGAAATAAAATCGTTTTAATAACCAAACAACAAATATTAAAAATTGTTATAGTACAATGTTAATTTGAAAAAGTTTGTGTGATTTTGTGTGAGGTTGATGTCAGATTAATATGATAACTAATACTATGTGAAATTATTAATGCTCTATGAAACCCATTAACGCCATCGAAATTAGAACTGCTTATACCAGGTTTATTTTAAACTTTGTATTCCTGACGCTTTTCTCAATCCTTTCTATTTATCTTTTTTTTGTTGCATCCGATTATGAGTATACTTTACTCGATAAAAAGGTGAAAGAGACCGAAAAGCTATCTTATTTAAGGAAAGATATCAATACCAATTTCGACCTTATTCTGCTCCGCTTTAAAGAACTTGCCCAATACCGCGATTATAACGCTAACGAAATGAGCAAACAGAGTATTTTGCTTGGCGATATTCAAAGTGCCAATAACAGGATAAAAGATCTTGTATCCAAAAAAACACAAACCAGTCCGAGTTTCGAATTATACGAAAAACTAAACAAAAATGTTGGCGCCATGGCCGATTTGCAAGATTCGCTCATTAATACGAGAGGCGACATTCAACGCTACAAAGAGCAGATTAACGATTGCCACCGCGCAAACCAGGCTGCAGCAAATAAAATTAAAAACGGAAGATTCGGCCGATAATTTAAAGATTATGATAAAATTAAGCATAAAAGAAAGGCGCGAACAATTCTTGTTTTTTGTGGCGCTGTTTGTTTTTACCGTTGGGCTTTTAAGTTTTGGTATTTTTTATAGCAATACATCACGATACGAAATATCGAAAGAAGAGCTGGAGGTAAAGATCAATGAGAACGAAGCATTCGAAAGCATGGTGAAAGAAACCTCACCTACCATCGATACCACTTATAAACAGATTACCCGCTATAACCCCAATGTACAGGCGGTTTTTTTGAAAAACGATATCCAAAACTCATTAGGTTCTATCAGGGCAGCGTTTGACCGTAAAGCGTCAGACTCTCGCTACAAAATATTTGTTCAAACCGCTCAGCTATACGACAGATTATTTTATGATAGACAGGAACAGAACAGAAACATTACAGATATCGAACTGCACAAAAGGCAACTAGACGACTGCATTACCAACAGGCGCCAGTTGCAGCAAACCATGTCTGCACGATAAATATCCCAAAAACAACCTATAAAAAACGCTACCTATGTCTGACACAAACACCAAGCAAGTTAATTCAAATTCGCAGGGCTATGTTATTCTTTACATTTTATTAGCTGTATTGCTCTTAACAGGCCTTATTTTCTTATTTAAAAGTTCATTGTTCGAAAAAAGAGCAATTGATGCGCGAATTTTAAAAGATGAAATTTATTTAAACGAAGATTTAGTTTTCACCGATAATACCCCAAAGGCCTCAAAATGGTTATGGGAATTCGGAAATGGTGAAAAAGCCACTACCAAAACCGGTGCTTACCATTATACTAAACCTGATACCTACATTGTACGCTTAACTGTTGATGGAGAACTCCGTCAGGAGTTTCCGGTAACGGTAAGGGATACCGTACACACGCCGGTTATAGACAGTGTATTAACCATCAGCGGACCAACCGCCGGCCTGGTTAACGAAGAAATCAGGTTGGAAGGTGATGGAGAAGGAAAAGATTTCGAATGGTCTTTCGGCGAAACCGGCCGGGTAGATGTTAAGGGAAAAACGGCCTTGTACACCTACCGTGCACCAGGTAAATATGTAGTTCGTTTGCGCTCAGATAAAAGCCGCAAACCTGCTTTCTTAAACATTTTGATTACCGATCCTAATGCCGAAATCGTAGAAGATCTTGTTGCGCCTGGTGATGGTGAACGCAAAACCATTGATGATATCAGGGCACGCTTACAGGCCATTGCCAATGGTGCCGATTTTAATTCCAATTATTACTACCTCGTTAACAAATATATGTGCGGCAACGAAAAAGTAACAGTTAATGTAGAAATGAACGGGAAGAAAAAACAGACCGATATTTATTCATATTGTATGGGACTTACTTTTGGAGGCGAAATAGCCGTTGATGAAGCGCAACTTACCATCAAACCAAATTCTACCTGTGCCAGTTTAGTAAACATTAAACAACATTCGGGAACCGCCCAGCCCGCGGCAACAACTGCTGATGCCCCGGCCAAAACAAAATAGATTAACATCTCCTAATTTTAAGCTCATCTACAGATTATGAAAAAATATTATGCCTTAACCATCCTGTTTTTAGGAATATCGTTTGCCTACGCACAGTCGCCGGCATCCTTTGGCAAAAAAGTTAAATACATGCCTAAATCATATGAAAGGCCATCCGAAAGCATAAACGTTAACGATAATACCAATAGCAGCAGTTTGCCCTGGATCGTTTTTTCCGACCGCGAAGATAATTATACCACCACAGCCCCGGGCGGAAGCCTGATTATGAAAAAAATCAGTTTTATGGAGCCCTTTTATGTTTCTAAAGAAGAAAACGGATACCTGAAACTGATTAAATATAAAGCAGGAATGATCAGGGGAAGAAAGATCAACGATAAAAAAAGTGCCATCAGTTATGGCTGGATCGCAAAATCGAAATTGCTATTATGGCAACGCGCCTTCTCTAACCAGAAAACGGGTTATGCAGAAAAAGCCATCGGTATTGTTAACGGAAAAAATGCTTTAACCGAACCAAAATTCTATTTCGATACTACCGATTCCATTTTGGTTTATAACACGCCCGAACTTAAAGACAGGCGCACTAAAGTAAGGTTGCACGAAATTGCTTATATCTACAAAAAATCAGAAGATGGGAAAAAGTACCTGATCGGTTCTGATGATCAATTGGTTGCCGATACTGCTTTAAAGAGCATATATGGCTGGGTTTCTGCCGAAGCCGTACACAGTTGGGGCGACCGTTTGTACATTACTTCTGCGAAGCCAGGAAATTACGATAATGATGATTCTACCTCAACAGCCATCAGAAACGGAATCGATAAAGGAACTGCATTTGTAGTAGATCCATTATTACCAAGAGAAAACCTGATTTTACGAAGCGTACCAGTAGTTTCTAATGATGAAGGCACCAACGTGGTGGGCATAGCAACCGATGTTTATAATAAAAAAGACAATAAGATATTAACCATTAACGGTTCTGCGCTTTCGTATCAGGATTACCTGAACCTACGTAAAAATAAAACCAAGGTAAACGTAGTTTTTGTAGTAGATGGCGGTAGCCCGATGACCAAGTATTTTTCCGGAATGACCAATACCATTGCTTCTTTTGAAAATATTATGGGCGATTTTGGCAAAGGAACAAAAGTGAACTATGGAGGTGTGGTATACCGCGGTGAAAGTGGTTGTGCATTAAAAGGCATTTTTGTTAGCCCGATTCAAAATGATTACAGGCAGTTAATGACTTTCCTGTCAAATCAAGCCAAAAATACCGTAAGATGTAATGGAGAGGTAAGCGAAGAGCCTGTTTTCCAAGCAATAAAAACGGGACTGGGTTTGTTCAAGGCAAAAAAGAACGAAACCAACCTCATTATTTTGGTGGGTAGTACCGGAAATACCGGAGGAACCAATAATTACCTGATCAATGAAATGAGCGAACAGGTAGCCCTTGCCGATGCCCGTATTTTGGCCTTGCAGGTGTATAGCGATTTTAACCAATCATTCAACGATTTTGTTATCCAATCGCGTAAACTCGTTTCAGAGTCGGCTATCCGTTCTGCTGAATACAGGAAAAATACCATGGTAAAAGGTGAAGGCTTAAAAAGCTTCCAACCTTATAATACCAGTTTACAGGATTCAATTTCTTACTATTTGGATTATCCTAAAAACAGTTTGATACAAGGTGGTGTGGTTTTCCCGACAAAAGGATCGGTTAATTCTAACCAGAGCATGACAATTGCCTTACGCCGTTTTGTAAAAGAAACCAGTTCGGATATCTATAACCAGATCAGCTCATTGGATAGCGCATTCCGCTTAACAGGTATATCACGTAAAAACCTATCAGCCGATGTGGAAGGTTTATTGCCTGAACCTGTTGGTGCAGAAGTAGCAGATCGTATGCCGCACAATGCTTTTAAATATTATAGTACAGCAAACTTATCAGCCGATGCGGTGAAAAATAACCGTTCTACCTTGCAGTATGCTATTGTTTTAAATAACATGGAGTACAAGCAGATTATAGATGTATTTTCGATTATGTTGGGGCAAAACCTCCAGGCCGATCAGTCTTCTTTCAGAAGCAAACTGGTTAAAAACTATGTCAAAATGCCAAAACAGATGCTCGGCATAAAAATATCCTCAGGTGATATCAAAAAAATGACTTTAGATAATTATATCAAATTGGTAACTGGTTTGCCTTTAAGTAACGAGTTTCTTGCAAAATACACCGTAAACGATTTAAAAAGCACTTCAAAAATGCCATTAGATCAGTTTGAAAGCTACATCAAATTGTTAAGTCAATCTGTACAGCAGATTAAAAGGGCCACTCAAATTGAGCAGCAGTTTATTTCGAACGGCAAAATATATTATTACATCACTGAAAATAATTTTAACCCGGCAGTGTTGCCTACAACCAACTAAGGCATATGGCAGTTACAAATTTAAGCGAATCAGTAAAAACAGCCCTGCACATCGCACAATCTTTGGCTAAAGAGTACAGAAATGAGGTTTTTTCTGCTGCTCACCTGCTCAAAGGTTTGATGCATAAAGATGTTGGCCTGCGCTCATTCATTACCTCCATTGGTAAGGACGAAGAATACATTAGCGAATGGGCAGAAGTAAGGATTAATGAGCAGGCCAAATCGGCCAGTTTTACCGATACTGTAAGCGGAGCACCCGAAATTGCCGTTATATTTGAAGAGGCAGATAATGTGCGCATTAAATTGGGATTAGATTTAATTACCCCGGTATGTGTATTAACGGCATTAGCAAAGCCGGGTATTGGTTTTCAGCCCGATCAGTTAAAATCTTTCCCGATAAAAGAACGCGAAATTTTAGACCTTTATGTAAAGGACGAAGAAATTTCGAGGGTGGTTTCTCCTGATAAAACAACCGCTGGTGCCGAAAATAAAGGTACAGGCAATGCCTTGTATAAATACTGTATCGATCGTTTGCAAACGGTTCGTGATGGTAAAACAGATGAAATCATCGGCCGCGATAAAGAAACCAGGCAAATGATGGAAATCCTTTGTCGTAGAACCAAGCCAAATGTAATTTTAACTGGTGACGCGGGTGTGGGTAAAACCGCCCTTGTTGATGGTTTCGCCATTGATATTGTAAACCAGAATGTACCCGAAAGTTTAAAACCTGTTCAGCTTTTTGAGCTCGATTTAGGTTCTTTGATTGCAGGGGCATCTTACAAAGGAGAAATAGAAGACCGTTTAAAAAACATCATCAAAGAAATCAAGCAGTTTGAAAAAGCGGTGCTTTTTATTGATGAAATCCATACTTTATTGGATAGTAAAGGCCCACTGGGTGCAGGCATTGGTAATTTATTAAAACCAGAACTCGCCCGTGGCGAAATTACTGTAATCGGTGCCACTACCATTGACGAATACCGCAAAATTATCGAACCTGAGCAAGCCTTCAGCAGGCGTTTTGAGGTGTTGCAGGTAAACGAGCCAAACGAAGAAAGCACCATCAAAATGCTGCAGAAACTGGCTGTAAAATACGAAGAGCACCATACATTAAGCATCGAACCAGATGCTTTGGGCGAATGTGTGCGCCTGGCCAAACGTTACATGAAAGACAGGCGTCTTCCCGATTCTGCCTTCGATCTGCTTGACAGGACCATGGCGGCCATGAAAATGATGAACGATACTTCTGATCAGGTAATCGAAAGTTTAGAAACCGATTTAGAAGCTTTAAATGCAAATACAGAACAATCGGAAGCAGATAAATTTGCGGATTACAAATGGCTTTACTCTTTATTGCAGAATAAATTAAGTCCGGTTTTATTAGGGCGCTTAACCGATGAAACACAAACTGATGCTTTTGAAACTTCTGATGAATATCAGGGTTACATCAACAGCAGTCTTCAGGAATTAAAAAAATACGCTGCAGAAAAAAGCGACCGCATTACCAAACAAGATATTGCCTCTATTGTAGCCTATAAAACAGGTATCCCGATGGGGAAACTGCAGGCCGGCGAAAAGGAAAAATTGCTCAATATGGAGCAATACCTTAAAAAACGTGTGGTAGGGCAGGATCAGGCTTTAAAAGCTGTTTCTGATGCCATACTCGAGTCGCGTAGTGGATTAAATAAAAAAGGACAGCCCATCGGATCATTCTTTTTATTGGGTCCAACCGGAACGGGAAAAACCGAACTGGCCAAATCAATCGCCGAATTCTTGTTTAACGATGAAAAAGCGATGATCCGCTTCGATATGTCCGAATTTAAAGAAGAACACAGTGCCGCACTGCTTTATGGTGCGCCTCCGGGCTACGTAGGTTACGAAGAAGGTGGTTTGTTGGTGAATAAAATCAGGCAACAGCCTTATTCGGTATTGTTATTTGATGAAATTGAAAAAGCACACCCTTCCGTTTTCGATACCTTTTTACAGATTCTGGACGAAGGCCACATGCACGACCGTTTGGGCAAAGAGGGCGATTTTAGCAATTCATTAATACTTTTTACATCGAACATCGGTAGCGAATGGATTGCCGAACAGATTGGTAAAGGTATTATTCCGGCTTCTAACCAGCTCATGGAAGTAATGGCGGGGCATTTCCGGCCAGAGTTTTTAGCCAGAATTTCAGAAATTGTTCCTTTTGCGCCAATTAACGAAAGCAATGTGGTACGGATTTTCGAAATCCAGTTGAGCAGTTTGGTACAATCGTTAAATAAGCTGGGTATCGAATTCGAAATTGCAGATGATGCTAAAAAAATGATCGCTTTAGATGGTTTTACCCCTAAGTATGGCGCAAGGCAGCTATCGGCAGTTATCCGTAATCTTTTACGTAGACCGATCTCTAAATACATCATTTCGGGTGAACTAAAAAAAGGATCAAAGATTGTAGTCAGCAAACATCTGGAAGAAGATAAACTGGAATGGAATATTATTCAGCCAGAAGTTGTTACATTGGAACAAAAATTGAGTTAAAACGTTAACTATTATATTATTAGAAAAAATTAATCGTAAACCTAAATCTACATACTATGTTTAATTATGAAATTGGCGGTAACGAGCGGAAAATTGACACCTCAGAAGCTTTCGCAGAAATTGCCCACAACAAAACACTTTTTGTACAAAAACTTACCGATAACGAACCCATCAAGCCTGAAAAAGTAGAAGGGTTAAAAACGGTGAAAGAAGTATTCGAACATTACAAACCAAATGTGAGGGTGGCCTTCGAAAAACAAGATGGATCCACAGTTGGCGAAACCATCAACTTTACCGATTTAAGCGATTTTGGTGTGAAAAACATTATCAACCAAAGTAACTACCTCACCAATGTTAACATCGAGAGAGAAATGTCGCTTAACGTAATCAAACAGTTAAAATCAAACAAAACCTTAAAAGCTACACTTGATGACGAAGAAACAAAATCGGCCTTCATTAGTGCTTTAAAGAATTTTGTTGACGAATTGGAGCAAAATAAATAATCTTAACGCCGAAAAAACATGTCAAATCCTCAAGAATTAAAAGCAGACCAAAATACATCTGAAGCAGGTTTTAAACCCGCCGAAGTCAAAACCATAGAAAAAACATCACTCAAAGATAACTTAGAGAAACTGGCCCGTGTTGGTGGTTTCGATTTGTTGGAAGCTACGGTTGATGGCCTTCAGAACTTAAACCCTGAACGTAAAGCCCGTAAACAGATTTTTTTAATCGGTGATGAAAAGAAGAAAGAACGCGAAGAGTTAAAAAAGAAAATCCAGCTTTGGATTGATGTGCTCGAATCTTCAACTTCGGTTGCTGATATGGTAGAAAAAAGCACCGAAAAACTGAATGCAGCAGAACAAAACCTGAGCAAAAATATCGGTACAGCTTTAGAAAGTACCAGAGAATTAGAGCAGGCTTATCGTTCGGTTCATTTATTCTATAAAAATACCGAATCTGATAAACTTAAAAATGTGGTGTTGTTAAATGCATCAATGGATCAGATTAAAGATTTGGATAACCCACGTTTTATCGAATATGTGGATGATGAGTTAAAGCAAAATTACGACCGTTTAGACCTTCGCAAAAACTATTCTTTAATGGTGGTGCCAGGTTATATGGGTTCGAATAAAGTGGTAGAAAGATGGGGCAAAATAGCCCATAACAACAAAGCCATGCTGGTAACCGATTTTGCCGATCTGGATCAGCCGGATGATGTACTTGATCTATTTACTGCCGCCAATCTTACCGGTGCTGATGCATTCAGATCGAACGTGATTATGACTTGTAACTGGTTAGTTGGCCGTGGTAAAGTTGCCGAAGTAGGTGAAGAAGATGATTTAACCGTGCCAGGCTCGGCTGCACTGGCAGGTAAAATGTATTATACCCTAATGTCGCAGGTTACTGCAGGTAAAAAACATGGTGCTATAAACGAAGTAGATGGCGTAAAATTCGATCTAAAGAAAAGTGAAATATCTCATTTAGAAAGAGTAGGATTGGTGCCAATGGTTAACGAATATGGTAAAGTAATGGCTTTCTCTGCTAAAACTTTGTTTAATGGCGATAACATTGGTTTGCAAACTTATTCTGTTGTGCGTGTATTTGATTACGTAACCAAAGTATTGTTCGATTTCTTAAACAGAAGAGCTTTCGAAAACTGGACTTCTAAAACAGAACAGGACCTTCGCGGGCAGATTGTTAAGTTTTTAGATGGTATTCAGGGTGCAGACCGTTTGATTGAAAGATTTAAGATTATGCGCTTCGAAAGAGACGAACAACAAAAAGACAGAATCCACCTTGATATCCACATTACACCATATTTTCCTGCCAAAAGTTTTGTGGTAAAACTGGATGGACATAAAGGAGAAGATGAAAATACAACATGGAATACAGAGTACAATCAACAATAGTTTTTGATTGCTGAAAATAAAAACCCAACCTTAGCGTTGGGTTTTTTTATGGGTTATGCATAACACTTAACAAATTCTTTATAATTTTGTAATGCATCGGCCAGATCAGATTAATCAAAAAAAATGAAGCAAGTACTTATCCTGAATGGGGATATTGAAAAAAACGCATCTACAAATTTCCTGATTAACGCCTATAAGCAAGGTGCAGAAAGTGTTGGCGCTACCGTAAGGGAGTTGGCCATTATCGATCTGATATTTAATTCGAACAAGCTGTTTAACAACAGGCAGATTGCCGAGTTAGAGCCTGATTTGCAGAAAGCCTTAACGGCTATTAGGCAGAGTAGCCATGTAGTGCTTTTTTGTCCTGTTTATGTAGATCATATTCCGGCAAAAATTAGGGGCTTTTTCGACCGCCTTTTTATGCCCGATCAGATTTTTACCACCCAACAGCAAAACGTAAACAACAATTTTAGCGGCCGTTCAGCAAGGATTGTTTCTATTTTAGACGAAGCAACCTTTAAAGAGTGGAAAGCAAATAAAAAAACCACTTACCTTTCCATTAAAAAAGTAGTTTTCGAAAAATGCAGGATGAGTCCGGTGCTTACCAATACCATTGGCGAACTTCATTCATTAGAAAATCATTACAGTCAAAAATGGCTGGCAAAAATGGAAAAATTTGGTTCACAGCTGATTTAAAGTCGCCATGGTCTGTGTCTCACAGACCATTCTAATGATTTAAAAAAAATAAACATTAACCTGTCCTAAAACGCTACACTTTGGGTATAATCGCTACAGTTTTGTAGCATTATCAACTTGCTTTAATGTAATTGTAACACTAAAGATATACTCAGATTTTTCCACACCTTTTCCACATTGTAATATTGTTTAATTGCGTTTTTAGGCGATAAGCACAAATTAACTGTTTTTTAAGAATCAGGTTAATGCTTAGCCGTGAGTAATATAGATCATATTTGGCCTGATATTTGGTCAAGTCGATGAAGTAGCGGACGCTACATTAAATCAATTTTTTAACCTTTAAATTTTAAAACTATGGCTTTCAAAGCTAGATTAAATTTTTCAGGCAAGGAGTACGATGTGCTTCATTGTGCCTATGCGTTAAACCGTGATGTAGATGCTAAAGGAAGACCTTCTTCCGGAGTTTACGGCGGTACCATCGACATTGAGATCGAATCAACCGAAGACACCTCAATTATCGAGGCGATGGTAAACAACCAGTACAAACCCATTACAGGAACCCTGCTGATCAAGAAAACAGAGGAAGATGCCAAAATGAAAGAAGTTAACTTCGAAGACGGCTACATTGTTAAATATTCCGAAGGGATAAACATTGTTGGCGATCACCCGATGACACTCAAGTTCCAGATTTCAGCCCGCAAGCTTAAATTAGGCAACGCTGAGCACCTTAACGATTGGCCAAAAGCCTAAAGAGAGGTTTTAAGGTGTAAGGTTTAGGGTTTATGGCAATATAACCGCCATGCTCTTCGCTCCACGCCAGCCGCTCACCGCAATTCATTCATTTAAAAACATTAAAAATTTTACTACAATGGCATTCAAAACCCGTTTAAACTTAGGATCAAAAGAATTTGATGTACTACAGTGCAGCTTTTCATTAAATAGAGATGTTGACGCAAAAGGCCGTCCGTCATCAGGTGTTTATGGTGGTACCATCCACATCGAAATCGAATCAACTGAAGATACTTCCGTAATCGAATCAATGGTTAACAACCAGTACAAGCCACTTTCTGGAACATTGGTTTTCAAAAAAGGCGAAGAAGATGCGAAAATGAAAGAACTGTCTTTCGAAGATGGTTATATCATCCAATATAACGAGGGTATTGCCGTAAACGACAATACGCCAATGACTTTAAGTTTTGTAGTATCAGCCCGTAAGCTAAAGCTGGGCAATGCAGAACACGAAAACGATTGGCCAAAAGCTTAGTCATCACTAAACATATAGTAATTAAAGCGCGCCGATTTATCGGAGCGCTTTTAATTATTCGCTATTTCTATCACCCTACATCTACCTTATCATCCCAAAATTAATATTGCTTTTTAATGCGTATATTAATTTAGAAAGCTACCTCAAAAATTAATGCTCAATGATGTCTAACCATTCCAAACATATTGCAGTAAAAAACTATTACTATTTAGGTAAAACGTTTGGTTCGGCATCAACACACAATATTCGTCTGGACATACGGTTTGCAGAAAATGGATCCATTTTTAATATAAGCGCATGTGCATACCCGGCATTTGGCTTAGGGTAATTGTTGTGATCAAGATAAATTAATATGGAAAAGAAACTCATTGCAGAAATCAATATAGAAGATAAGGAAATTACACATTTTGCTTCCTTTAGTCTTAAACAGGCTTTTAACGAACATCATTACTTCGAACTGCGTTTTAACCACGACCAGATGGGAGCGCCGGGACTGATCAGTTTGGATGATAGCCGCGATTTTGTGGGGAAAACCTTAACTGCTTCTTTTGGCCATTCAGCAGAGGGCATGCAGAATTTTGTAGGCCTGGTTTCTAAAGTTGAACTATCGCAAAGTCATGGTTACCATGGTGTTTTAATTGTAAGCGGTTATAGTCCAACTATTTTAATCGATCGTGGACCTGATTTAGGTTCATATTTAGATAAAGACCTCAATGAGATCGTGAAATTGGCAACCAAAGATACACCTGCCAACGATTTAAAAGTGGTGGCCAATGCTGTCAGAAGTACGTCTATTGATTATATCATTCAATACAGGGAAAGTGATTTTGCTTTTCTAAACCGGCTTTCGGCCGAATACCATGAATGGTTTTTTTACGATGGTAAACAGCTTAATTTTGGTAAGCCTAATACACAGAAAGAAATATCCTTGTTTTATGGCAGGGATGTCCAGGAAATGCAGTATGCAATGGAGATTGCGCCAATAAAAAACAAGCGTTTCTCTTATAATCCGAAGCAGAATGAGATGTTGCTGAGCGAAAGTACTGGTAAAGTTGATGGTACTCCTGATTTATCACATGCTGTTAAAGCCTCTAACCTTACCTTTAGTAAAACCTTCAACCAGCCTTCATTAATCAGGGTAGATAATAACAACGACATTAAAAACCTGGTCGAAAATGAAGAAAAAGCCAATACCAGTGAACTTTTAAAAGTAACAGCCAGGGGCGATAATGCAGGCCTGAGCATTGGTAGCATTGCCGAAATTACGATGAGCCTTCGCAAAGAATTGGCTTTTACATCAGAAAGCCTGGGCAAATTTCTGATTACGGGCATTAAACACCACATCGACGAAAATGGTAAATACCATAACACCTTCGAAGGAAAAATAGCTACAACAGAGCGCTTATTGGTTAAAAACTTTGAAAAACCACAGCCCGATATGCAACTGGCAGATGTGATTGATAATAATGATCCGCAGGGACAGGGCCGTATAAAAGTGAAATTTAAATGGGAATGTTTAACCAACGATGTTACCGAATGGCTCCGTGTGGTTACGCCAAGTGCAGGTGTTGGCGATAGGGGTAACAACCGTGGATATTTCGCGATTCCCGAAATAGATGATCAGGTGATGATTGCGTTCGAAGAGGGGAATATTGCCCGTCCGGTAGTAATGGGAAGTGTTTACCACAGCTCCAGTGTGGATAGTAGTCCTTTAATTAAAAACCACCTTAAAAGCATCATCACCAGAAGCGGGCATCTTGTTGAATTTGATGATAACCAGGAAACACAGGGAATTAAAATTACCGATATCCACAGCAACATTATCCATATCGACACCAAAGGCAATAATATTACCATCACTGCATTAGAAAACATGACTTTAAACTGTAAGAATATGCAAATTAATGTACAGGAAAATATGGATGTGAGCGTTGGTAAAAATATTTCAGAAAATGCTGGCGAAAACATCACTTCGAGTGCGAACAAGGATATTATACAAACTGCAGGTAAAGATATCAACATCAGTGCCACCGGCGATATGCGCGAAACAGCGAACAATAAAAATGAACTGATAGAAAAGGCATATACCAGGAGCGCACAGGATTCTACACAGTATGCAGAAAAGGTAACCATTTTTAGCACCAAAGAAAATATGCTGTTGGAAAGTTCAGAAAAAACAGTAGAGATTAACAGTGCCGAAAAATCAAATCTTTTTTAACATGGCCATCAAAAAAACCGCTAGAAATTTATTTATTACCATCTCTAATAAATATGTTTCAACATCGCAAATACATATGGAAAGTGCTGAAAAGGTGGAAATTGTTGCCCTGAGCGAAAATTTAGTTTTAGCATCCAATAAAAAAATTAATATCACCGGTAAATAAACAGGCTATGACGAATGTAATGTTTAAGAAGCCGAGGTTTGTTGTACCTGAGGCCACAAAGGATAAAACGATCGTTGATGTTGTAATGTTTGTTGCAGGTACTACTGATCCCATAAATACGCAGGGTTTAAAACACCAGGCAAATACAGAGTATTGGCAGGCCAGTAAAGAAAATTTTTGGAATAAAATCAAAGAATTAAAGCCTCAATACCTTAATCTGCACATAGAGGGCAGCTTCTTTAGCTGGTCGGGTGATAATGATACCCAGGAGAGAAACAAAGCTGCCGATCGGTTGCTTGATTTATTTGTGAGGGTTTATCCAGGCTTTAAAAGAAAAGAAGTGCATCTTCACTTAATTGGTCACTCGCATGGTGGGAATGTAATTAACCAGTTTACCAACCTTATTGCAACAGATAAGCGCTTTCCGGAAACCTGGAAAATAAAAAGCATTACTTACCTCTCTACCCCGTTTTTTAAAAAGAAACATCAGTTAAACCATGCCAAGATACGCAAAGACTGTAAAATTATTAACGTACACAATGAGTACGATTTAACACAGAGGCTCGTAGCCGATTTTAGTTTGGTAAACCTGGAAGTATTTCTGAAAAATTTTAACATGGCCAATTTTAAAAAGGGCCTTAAAATACTCGAGGAGGTAGATACTGGAGCACTTAAATCTAACCTGCTTGATTTATGGATGTCAAAAAAAGAAGGCGAGATTATATGGCGCGAAATGGCGAAGGTATTTAAAGGCGCCAACGTGCTAACGCAGGAATTTATTAAATATATCCAGGGTATCAATGTTAACAAGCCAGCTTTAGACAAAGAAAGAGATGGTTTTGTTGCGATACTGAAAAGGTTTTTGCAATGGACTTTCGATGTATACAACAATTACAATAATGCCAATACAGGTTATAGTAAAGCTAAATTTGTCGGTAATTTAAGGCTATCGCAGGGAATAGCAGTATTAAACGAATTGTTTGACATTAAAAGCAGTGAGAAAGATAGCTATATCCTTCATTTATTGGCCAGGGTGTTTGCAGAAAACACAGGATTAACAGATAGCATCGAAATTAACTCGTGGACTCCTGCCGATCAGGCAGCGGGACTAAGTATTCAGGATATTAACATTACCACCCATGATCCTTATCATAGCCGTGGCAAAAAAGCAATATGTGAAGGTTTTATTACCGGCACAGTAGGTGCATTACAAAAAAATAACCTCGAAGAGGTATTAATGCGACTGTTTAGCCAGTTTATAGAACCAATTACCTTGCTATTGGTTACTATGGTAATCGATAAGGTGATAGAACCCGTGGTTTTTGGTAGTCTCGATACTGAAATTACCAAACTGAGGAAAGATTTACAGGTATACTCTAAATTGGTAACAAAATATCATGCAAAACTGGTTGCAGATCAAGATAAAAAACTCGATCTAATGGCTAGACCTGGCACAGTTCCTTATTTAGCTATGGTATCCCATAGCTTAAGCCACACGCAGTTTTGGCCACAGGTAGAACAGGGATTGAGGGGTGCCTTCAGTTCAGGAAAGAACCCTGGCTATAAAAAGAAATAACTATGAAAAATATACCCCAGCTATTGATTCAGTTTTTGATCGTTCTTTTATTAGCTACCGCAATAGTTACCCTATATTTTGTATATAGTTTTGGCGCCCTTGCTGATAAAATTACTTTCGCAGCCATATTGCAGACCATAAAACAATTTGGGTTGGTAATTAGTATTCCAACTGCTATTTTATTCGTTCTTGCTGATCTTTTGATAAGAAAAATACAAACGGTTTGGGTATTGTACTTCGTAAGGAGCGTGGCTTTTTTCGGAATTTTATCTATAGTAAGTTTGGTGCTTTCTTTTTATTTGATATCAAATGCATTATTGGATAATCCTTTTATGAAATAAGTGATGGGAAGCACTGCTACTAAAATCGATGTCAGGCCAAGAGCAACAGATTTGTTGAGAGAAATATTTAAGCTTGAGAAAATCCAGGTTATAAAAAGAAACAATATGGAAATTAAAAGGACGGGCCTTTGCATAGGTATAGTACTTAGCCTTATTGCAGTTGGTGTTATTTTTCCTCTTGAAAAAACCGATTTTTTAGATGATTTGGTTTATACCCCTTCAATTTTAATAATTGGGCTATCTATAGTTATTTATTCAATATCAGAAGGAAATTTTCTAAAAGTTATGGGCTTCTTGCTGGGAAGTATTTTAATAAGCATACTCTTTTGGTCTTTAATAGAGCAGGGTACATGGGGGGCATCAATTGCAGTTATTTTTGGGGGAATTCCTTCGGGTTTCATTTCCGGCATTTTATTTTTAATTGCCAACTATTACTTAAAATTGAGTGAAAAGAAAGAATATAAATATCTTAAGCAATCGCTCATATACTTCCTGATTCTATTAACGGTTTCCGTATTATTCAGATACGGAGGTGACTGGTATTATGATGTTTTTCAAAGCTAAATGTATATTAATTATGTTCGATAATTCTTTGTAAAATAAGTTGATACAGCTTTAAAATGGACATTTCAAATAAAACAATATATTATTCAGGCTTAAATGCCCTTCGTTTAGATTGGCCTGCTGAAGTATGTTTAAAATATGGTGTTTTAATTGTTTTTAACGAAGGCGAAGAAAACAGCAACGAAATGAAATACGAAGTGCGAGTTACCAGGTTAAAGCCAGGTAAAGATGGACAAGCGTTATTTAAAATTGAGCGGGTCAGTGATGTTTTTGTCAACGAAATTTTACCCGATCTGATTGCCGATCGACTTGCTTATGCAGCTGGAAAAGTATTTTATCCACTCGTAATTACCGTCGATCAAAACGGAGGTTTCCAGGACATTTACAACCATGCAGAAATCTTAAAAAGATGGCCATCTGTTAAAAAGAAAATTCAGGATAATTTTGAAGGCTACCTTGTAGAAAGCTATATCGAGCGGATGGAAAAACAGCTGGTTAACGCTGATAGTATTAACCTTGCATTTTTAAATAACGATTGGTTTATCCATACTTTTTTTAAACCGGTTTATAAAGAATATGGCCAAAACCATGTAACACAATCCATATATAAATTTCCGATAGCAAGAGGCTTTAACGTAGAAGGCTATCTAACGCAAGAGAAATTAGATACGCAAACCAATAGCTTTGGGGCGATAGAATTGATACATGATGGTACTATTGTGCCTTTGAAAGATGAATTATATATCACAAACAGGGCTAATGGCAATTACGAGGGATATTATCTTTTACACCCCAAATTTAAGCGTATCATATCCGTAGTTTCTGATTTTAGTTACGGAGAACAGGAAAAAGCGAAAGTAAAGGTAAAAATTACATTGATTCCCGAAAATGATCGGGAGTTTGATCACGATTTCGAACTGGATACCAATGTTAAAGGTTTGCTGGTAACAGAAATGGTGGTACTTGATGGCCCATCAAAAAAAGGATTTTGGGGTCGTTTACTAAACAATTAAGGCAATGGCAGAGAAACATATTGTAGTTCAGGGGGCACAGTGCATGTGTAAATTTGGATCAGCGCCCGATAAACTTAAAGTGCTAACGCATACCAAAGAATATGCAAACGATAAAGATGGAAGCCAGAAATCGATAGCAACCACAATGGATATCGGCCCAACTTTCGAAAAAAATATGTTCGGTTCCTGCTCAAAAATGTACAATAAGCCCTGCAATGCAGTGGTAACCAAATGGTCGGGCTTTTATGAGGATACCATCCTTACCAACGGAGGTAAAATTTTGCTCGAAGATAGTAAAGCTACCTGCCCTATAGGAGGGCCCGATTGCATTGAGATTGTTCAGCATGGCCAAAAAGCAGAGGCCTCAAAACAAAACTTTGATAACGCAAATAAAGATGTACAATCGCAACTCAATCCCATGTCGGAGGCTTTAGCAGAATCTGGAAATTTTAATGGTGTTGAGGCGAGTGTTAAAGGATAAGCTATGGCAAAGGGAATAAAGAAAATTATTTGGACCGGCGAAGGTAAAGTATATAATGCTAATAAAGGATCTATACCTGGTCAGTTGGTGGTAGTTGCCCCTGATCAGTATGTTTGGTTCAAAATAGGCGAATGGCAGGCAGGTACTACCGAACAGGATAAAAAGAAAGATATAAAGTGGGCCGTTTTTAACGAGAAAAGTATTATTGATCTCCAGAAAACAATACCAAGCCACTTTAGCTATGGTTACCGGATACCCAGAAGATTATGCGGACCATACCTGTGGTATATTGAGGCAACATGGAGCGGAAATTTCGATAGCAAATCCGGACTGAAAATCAGGGGCGAATCGCCTGCAAAAATAGTAGACAGCCGGTGGACCCAAAATGAAGGTGGAGCCGATGTACGCAAAACCTATCAGTTTTCTTATGGAGAACTCATTTGGCTCAGACTCTTTACCGAAGGTTTAAATGGCTATGATAACGTAGAAGTAAGGGTTTTTAGAAAACTGAGATCAGCCATGGGGCTATGGCCAAAAGACGATGAGGTAACCCGTAAAATTTACAGGGTTAGTGTAATCAATGGAGAAATTAACCTTAAAATTCCAAATACCTATGCCTGGTACCATTCGATGAACGATAGATCCGATGTAGAGGAGTTTTACGTTCGTGTGGTACATCCTGTAACTGGTAAATACATTGAAGATACTGGTGGAAAAGGCGATACTGCCCATGCCCGGTTTTTAAGGATAAAAGATAAACTCAAATCACAGGTGGTAGAACCACCTCAAAACAGAACACCTGTTACCATTTATCAACCCGATAAAAATGAAGCAAGGTTTGAGTTGTGTAAGTTCGAACAAATTAATGTAACCGAAGCGGGAGCTAAACCTGTTCTCATCTTTGATAACGGAAAGGGTGTTAAAAATATTTCTGATAAAAGGGAAACAACGCTCGAATCTATTTATTTTAAATTCGACAGTACGGAACTGTTACCCGCAAGTCTTAAACAGCTTAATAATATTCTCCAGTTCTTGTTAGAGCATAGGCACAGCATCATACAACTTGATGGTTTTGCCTGTGTAATCGGTAAACAGAACCACAACAATGTATTGTCAGAAAACAGGGCAAAAACAGTCAGAGAATTTTTTATTAAAGGAAAGTTAGATCCCAATAGGATTAAAACCGCTGGTCATGGCGAGGTGAACCCTACCGATGATAAAATGGGCCGTGATAATATCAAATACAAAAATGAATATGATTATACCAACAACAGGCGTGTAGATATTGCATTTGAATATTATGGCCACAATGCGCATACAATCATTTATCAGACCATATCAGGCAGTACGCCAAAAAATATTCTGATACAACCGGTTAACTTCGATACTAAGGCGTGTTTTGATAGAAAGAAACATGATAAAACCATTACTTTATTCAATCTCAACGAGCAGAAAGCAAAGAATGAAGGAAGTATAACTATTCCTGCAGTATCAAGCATGGGTAGAACCGGTATAATGCCTTTAGATTACCTGTGGCCAACACATAAAGCCACTTTAAGAGGAATTTATAGCTCTGCTAATGAATATCTGGTGCATATCCATTCATGCAGGTATTTTTCAGTAAGGAATAATCCCACGGTGAATGTTCAGGTATATCCAGACGTAGAATGGACGCTTGAGTTTTCATATAATTTTGTAAACTCAGCAGCCTATACACACGCCAATTTACCCGAGTATAGCAGGAATAATCCAAAACCCGATGAGGTTAAAGAGATTATCCGTGAAAATAGAAAGGCTCAATCGAAAGCAGTTTCTTCAGGGATGGAATCCAAAAGGATCCAGAACAGTCCGGAGATGCTTACCAAATTTGAACTGAAGCTTCAGGCCGAGTGGAATGCTAAACAATCAAAGTCGGAATTAGGCACCGAATTTGGAAAGAAAATTAGAAAAGTACTCGATGTTTTTATAAAATATAAAGAAATTGCAGATAAAGTAAAGGATACCGTTGGAGGCGCGGTAAAGAAAATTCCTGGGAAACCTCCCTTTATGTTCGAGGTACAATCCCCTGCATTAAATGCAGCTATCAGCTGGAATTTACAAAAAGGAGAGGGCGTTAATGTTGGAAAAATCGCAACTGTTGGAAAGTTAAATTTTAAAGGAGATCCTTTAATTGGTGCACAGTTTGTCATCGATCTGTTAGCCGTTGGGAGTAGAATGCATCCTCTTGTTGCAGCTATGATTACCGGAACGGAATTACTTCTAAGTCAGTTAAATGGAGGGATTACTTTTGAAGCTAAATTTTATGGGAAGCTTAGTTTCGATTTTAATGCACTTGAAATTAATAGCCTTACAGGAATAAAAGCAGGCTCTTTAGATCTTGGGGCTGAAATGGGTGTAGAGATAACGATCAAAATTAGCTTCGCTGTTAAGTATAAATCCTGGTTTATGGAAGTTGAGGTAAAACTTAGAGCACAAGGTGCTGCTAAAGCTTATTTTGCTGCTAAACTTAAAATTGATTCTGATGAGAAAGGTGTATTTTACAAACCCGAACTTGGCTTTTCTGGCCTGATATTTACATTTGAGGCGGAGATTGTGGTTGGTGTATATAAAAGAATGTTAAAATTTAGTAATGATAAAGAGCCTTTTTTAAAAGCAGATGTTCCCAATTTAACAAATCAGTATATTCTCCCATGATAAAATCAAGAATAGCGCTATTGGGCATCTTATTTTTTGCTTTATTGTCATGCCAGCAAAAGTTGCCCGATAAAACAAAAAAACAGTTGGTAAAAACTGAAAATTTTTGGAAACAAAGAACCCGTTTAATTAATAAAAAGAGCATAAATATGGAATTCCCTCAAAAAACAGATACAACAATTATGGAGCGGCGCATCAATAGAGTGTACATCGATAACATGGAGTGCCAGTTCGAAGTATTTGTAGATGATGTTTTATTGTTGAGGATAATGGGCGAAGTTACTCAAAATGGAGGTGGTATAACTGGCGATTATGATATCAACCAACTGCTTTTAACATCAGGTAAGCATGAGGTTATCGTAAGGATGTATCCAAAATTTAATCAATCAGTTTTTGGTGATGAAGGTTATGTAAACCTGAAGTTCTCTCACTTTACCCGGGAAACCTTTAAAAAACCAACTTATTTTGGTGATATGAACGCCCATAATGGAATTCATATTGATCAGAAAGATAAGCAGTGGATAGAAAAATGGGACCAGGAAAGCCAGACCGGTTACGAGGGTGATTATGTAGCCAAACAGCCCGATAAGTTTAAAGGCCTGCCAGCCTATGAGTGGCATCGTACCTTTAACGCAGAAGTTCCGTTTAATCTGACAGGCTGGCGAAACTCGGTGGATTTAAAAAAGGAGCAGGATGATGAAGACAAAAACATTAAAAATGAAGTTTTTGATGAATATAAAAAAATACACGAATTGTTTGTAAAAAGAGATGTTGCAGCCTATTCATCATTGGTAAAAGAAAGAGAAGATCTGATCACTCAGGCTTTACATTATAGAGAGGGTGAAAAAAAATTAAGAGAAGAAGAAATAGTAAAATTGATTCAGAATACAGATTATGAAGTAGAACCGTTATTTAAGGAAACCTTTCAGTTGGATTTTCAGGGATATGGAAAAATTGTATCTCTTGTACACAGGGCAGATGGCGAAGGGATTATCCGCTTAAAAAATAAAACAAACCCCGATGATAATATATACCTCGATTTTCGTTTTCAGCGAAAACATAAAGGAGATAGGTTAACTGTTATTTAATATATTAAAACCATAATCTCAATATGGTATGAAATTTGGCAAGCTTGCAAAATGCTTATTAAAAAGAAATTTTAAAATTATGAAGGGAACATTATTAGTATTATTCGTTTTTGCTTTTCTGAGCTGTACCTCTCAAAATGCAAATCAGGAAAAGAAATTGATTGGCAAATGGGTTGGTGATTTAATAGATTATAAAACAAAAACCAATTTGGGTAAAATGTATTTAGAATTTACCACAGATGGTAATTTCTTACAAACCTCAGTTAATGGAAAAGAGCAGGTTACTTCAAAAATGACCTATAGAATTAATAAAGATAAAATTTTTTATAAAGGAAAAGCTACAGGAAATGAAGAATTCGATTTGAACTATCATTTTAAAGGAGATACACTAATATTAGCCGCCGAAGGAAACAGCACGCCGTATACAAGGATAAAATAAAGCCGGCAGCAAGTATTTGGTTAATTGGAATCAATGAGCTTGTGAATATAACTGTACTGAAAAGTAACACTTTGCCCTAAAATGCTACAATATTTTGAGCTATTGTGTGTAATAAAAATAAGACATCAATTGATTTCAAAAAAAATACAATTTTTTTCTGTGCAATAATCTGCGTTTTTTATAGCGTCAGTTAAGATTTTCAAATTGTTTAGGCTGTGTTACTGGTTATATATGAGATAGATACGCAATATTTGGCCTAATATTTGGTTTATATTATACAGTAGTGGACACTACATAAATTCAATTTTTTTTAACCTTTAAATTTTAAAACTATGGCTTTCAAAGCTAGATTAAACTTTTCAGGCAAGGAGTACGATGTGCTTCATTGTGCCTATGCGTTAAACCGTGATGTAGATGCTAAAGGAAGACCCTCTTCCGGAGTTTACGGCGGTACCATCGACATTGAGATCGAATCAACCGAAGACACCTCAATTATCGAGGCGATGGTAAACAACCAGTACAAACCCATTACAGGAACCCTGCTGATCAAAAAATCGGAGGAAGATGCCAAAATGAAAGAAGTTAACTTCGAAGACGGCTACATTGTTAAATATTCCGAGGGGATAAACATTGTTGGCGATCACCCGATGACACTCAAGTTCCAGATTTCAGCCCGCAAGCTTAAATTAGGCAGCGCCGAGCACGTTAACGATTGGCCAAAAGCTTAAAGAAGGGTTGAGGGTAGGAAGGTTGAAGGCCGAAGGTAATTAAAACGCCGCGCGCTCTTTGCTCCACGCCAACCGCTCAGCGCAATTCATTCTTTTCAAAAACATTAAACTTTACTACAATGGCATTCAAAACCCGTTTAAACTTAGGATCAAAAGAATTTGATGTACTACAGTGCAGCTTTTCATTAAATAGAGATGTTGACGCCAAAGGCCGTCCGTCATCAGGTGTTTATGGTGGTACCATCCACATCGAAATCGAATCAACTGAAGATACTTCCGTAATCGAATCAATGGTTAACAACCAGTACAAGCCACTTTCTGGAACATTGGTTTTCAAAAAAGGCGAAGAAGATGCGAAAATGAAAGAACTGTCTTTCGAAGATGGTTATATCATCCAATATAACGAGGGTATTGCCGTAAACGACAATACGCCAATGACTTTAAGTTTTGTAGTATCAGCCCGTAAGCTAAAGCTGGGCAATGCAGAACACGAAAACGATTGGCCAAAAGCTTAATCCGATTTAAATCGTTATTAGTTGCCGGCCATGCTGGTGCTAATAACGATTTTTTTGTTTTTGGGGCGTGATAAAAAGAGCTACCTATGGCTACCGATTTAGAATACATAAACCTGTTCAATTCCTGTACTATTTCTCCGTTAAAATTTGCAGAGGTCAACCGGATTATTGACGATAAAATCTTAAATCATAAATCAAGATATCAGGCGGTAAGAAATAAACTTCTTAATTTAACCGAATACACTTATCGCAATACCTGCTTTGTAACCGAGCCTGATGATTTTTTCCTTAAAAGAAATCCGAAAATCGGCAATAGTTTTTTTAGCAGATCATTTTTAGATAATAGTGTTTTCTCTGAAAGTAGTGGTATTCCGTGGTATTTTATTGCCTGTGTGCATTACAGGGAAAGTAATTCCGATTTTACCAAGCACCTGCACAATGGCGACCCACTAAGTGGGTTTACCAGGCAGCATCCTGCAAACCGACCAAAAATCAGTCATGGTCCACCATTTACCTTTGAAGAAAGTGCTGTTGACGCTTTAAAGTTACGCGGTTTGGATAAGGAAACGGTTTGGTCTTTACCAAAGGTTTTACTGCGTTTAGAGCAATATAATGGTATAGCGAAAGCATACCAAAACAATAACATCAATTCGCCATATCTGTGGGGTGGCTCTAACCTGTATACTAAAGGAGGTTTCCCACGTGATCATTTTTTTAGCCTCGATTATGTAAATAAGCAAATTGGAACAGCCGTTATTTTAAAGGCTATGGAAAATAGGGGATTAATTAATATACCAAGGCAATAGTATGAAAATAGCAGGCATTTTATTTTTTTCTCTGGTATTTCTATTTTTTTCATGCGGCGCAAAACATGAAGATAAAAGGCAAAGTACCGAATATACAGCTGATTCTGTTATACAAGATAATAAAAGCACAGGGTTTACCGAAACAGATTCACTTGAAAAATTAGCGGCTAAAATGGTTGCTTCAAGAGAAAGTTATCTTAATGATGGAAATACCGAAGCTGAAGAAATTTTTATTAAAGCACTCATTAATGCGCTCGAAAAGCCAAATGCTTTTGAAAATGATTTTGCCTCGTTAAAAGCATACGAAATTAATGTATTAATTGCCGATGATAAAAAGCTTAAGGTGTTTTACTGGCTTTCGCCCTATTCGGGTTCTATGTGGCACGTGCAGAACATTGTTCAGTATAAAAACGAAAATAATGTACTTACCGCAATCTCATTTAACAACCTTTATAAAGATAAAGACGATGAAGGGAGCCCGACTCCATTTTTTGAACATATATATAGCTTAAATACTGCTCCTCAAAAAACATATCTCTTTACGGGGTATGGCCAAATGAGTGGAACGGAGCCCTATAGTGTAAGTCATGCTTTAGTAATCAATCATTCAGAATTTAGCATTGAGAAGCCATTATTTAAACTTGGGAAAGCAGTTAAGACCCAGTTGTTTGCTTCTGCCGACCTGAAAGAAGGTGAGGATAAAGAGAAACTTGCGGCCCGGTTGGCCATGAAATATAATCCTGAAGATAAAACCATCAACTATCCCGAGGTTAACGAAACAAAAAACGGAGCTGTTTTTAATGGAAAAAGAAACGTTTTAACCTTTCGTGATGGAATGTTCAGGTAGTTATAAACTATTATTTAGTTGATATGGAAAAGAAATTAATAACCGAAATTAACATAGAAGATAAGGTAATTACACACTTTGCCTCATTTAGCTTGCAACAACAGTTTAATAATCATCATTATTTCGAGTTGCGTTTTAACCACGATCAAATGGGTTCGCCAGGGATGATCAGTTTAAACGATAGTCGCGATTTTGTAGGTAAAACTCTTACTGCTTCTTTCGGTTATGAATCGGGCAGTTTACAGGAGTTTGCCGGCTTAGTAACAAAAGTTGAGCTGGCACAAAGCCATGGCTATCATGGCGTATTAATTGTAAGTGGTTATAGTCCTACTATTCTAATCGATCGGGGTCCTGATCTGGGTTCTTATCTCGATAAGGATTTAAATGCCATTGTTGGTCTTGCCACTTCAGAAGTGCCACAAAACGACCTTAAAATTGTAGCCAATGCATCCAGAAAAGCAGCTATTGATTATTTGATACAGTACAGAGAAAGCGATTTTGATTTCCTGAACCGATTATCTGGAGAATATCACGAATGGTTTTTTTATGATGGCAAACAGTTAAACTTTGGCAAACCGGATAATCAGAAAGAGATCGCGCTTTTTTATGGCCGCGATGTGCAAAATCTGCAATATGCAATGGAAATTGCACCAATAAAAAATAAGCGCTTTGCTTATAGCCCCAAGGAAGATGAGATGCTACACAGTGAAAGTGCAGCTACAACTAACGGATCACCAGATTTGGATCATGCTATCCAGGCTTCCAATACAACATATAGTAAAATATTTAATCAGCCTTCATTAATCAGGGTTGATAATAACAGCGATATTAAAAGTCATGTAGACAACGAGGAAAAAGCAAATATCAGTAATCTTTTAAAGGTAAATGCCAGTGGTGATAATGCAGCGCTGGCGATAGGAAGTATCGCCGAAATTACCATGAGTATCAGAAAAGAACTTGCTTTCAGTACCGAAAGTTTAGGCAAATTTCTGATTACCAGTATTAGCCATAATATTGATGGAACTAGTAAGTATTACAATACTTTCGAAGGGATAGTTTCTACCACAGAGCGTATTCAGGTAAAAAATTATACCAAACCAAGCCCTGATATGCAGTTGGCAGATGTAATAGATAATGCCGATCCGAAAGGGCACGGCCGTGTTAAGGTGAAGTTTAAATGGGAATGTCAAACCAACGATGTAACAGAATGGCTGCGGGTAATTACGCCCGATGCCGGAAGCAGTGAAAAGGTAAGCAAAAACCGGGGATTTTCTTTTGTTCCCGAGGCGGGCGATCAGGTGGTAATTGCTTTTGAAGAAGGTAATATTGCCCGGCCGATTGTATTAGGGAGTGTTTATCATGGCAAATCGGGCATTGGAGGTGGCGATACCAATAAAACCAAGTCATTAACCACCAGAAGTGGCAATACCATCATCATGGATGATAGTAATGGCAGCATTAACGTTAAAGATCCCAGCGGAAACGTAATCACCATGCATGGTAACGGCGAGGTAACCTTAACGGCACCTAATTCTTTCACCATCAATACCAAAGATTTTATTGTTAACGCCAGCAACAGCATTGCCATTAATGCGCAACCGGGCGAAGAAGGTGGCGGTGAAGGTACAATAGCCATTAGCGCCAAGAAAACCATTGCCGCAACGGCAGATACGGAAGGCATTACTTTAGATGCTACGGAAATGGGGGTGGCCATTAAGGGTAAAACAGATGTAAGCGTAGAAAGTACAACAGCATCAGCATCAGTTAAGGGAAGTACTGAAACCAAAATTGATGGTGCCGATGTTAAAATGAGCGGAACAGCCACCATAAGAATTAACTCTAATGATACCGATATAACCTAAAAGATTATGCCTGATGAGTTAGAATATATTGTTGATAAAGCCGTATGCCATTGTGATAAAGGCGCTGCCCCTAATTTTTTTAAGGGACTGGCCAATCAGAATGTTAAAATAAACGGTTGTATGACCTGCACCAAGGCCGATAAAATTCCCATTGCCAATATTCCTTCTTTTGGGGTTTGTAGTGTTACAGGATCTGCCTGTGCGCCGGCACCAGTAGATTGGACAGATACTTATAAGGTAAAAATCAAGGGGAAAGAAACTTTACTTTTTAAATCAAAACTGCCCTGTAGCATAGGAGGTAAAATCGAATTCATGACGAGTGGACAGATTCCCGTTAGTGAAGAAGATTTGGCTAAAATGACCGATGAGCATAGCGAAAAAGAAGAAGAAGATGAAGGCTGGGGCTGGTGGGATACCGCAGAATTGATCCCCGTGGTGGGCAGTGTAATCGGTATTGTACGCTCGGCAGCAAAAGGCAACTGGTGGATGGTAGCGGCCAATGTTGGATTCTTAGCGCTTGACATTGCTGGTGTGGTTAGTTTTGGTGCAACAACGGCTGCTTCTACAGCAGCAAAGGGAGGTTTAAAGGCAGGCTTAAAAGTTGCAGGGAAAGCTGCGCTAGAAGCTGCCGGGAAAGTGCTGACCAAAGAAGGAGCCATAGCATTGGCCAAAGGCGTAGCAAAACATGTGGATGATATTGCCAAGGCTACCATGAAAGTTTGTGTATTTGCCTGTTTTATAAAAGGAACTAAAATCGCAGTAGAAAATGGATACAAAAATATCGAAGACCTCCAGATAGGCGATTTTGTTTGGGCATACAACGAAGAAACCAGAGAAAATGAACTCAGGGAAGTTTTAAATACAATGGAAAATGATGTTGATGCAACTATTGTTTTAACATTCGAAACCGAAAATATAGAAACTACTGCCGAACATCCATTTTATACTGAAACAGGTTGGAAAGATGCTGCTGATTTGACTCAAAATGATAAAATTAGAACAAGAATCGGTAATTGGGAATCCTTGATAGCTTCACATTATTTATACGAAAAGAAAAAAGTATATAATTTTGAAGTTGATGATTTACATACATATTTTGTGAGTGAAATGAATTTCCTGGTACATAATACTGGAAAATGTGTAAGTAAGATGGCTGCGGAGGCAGCAGAGAATATTGCAAAAACCTGGGATGATCTGGCCAAATTTGTTCATTGTTTTACCTCCGAAACTTTAGTAAAAATAGAAAGTGGTTATGCTCCTATAGAAATGCTTTCGGCTGGAGATTTTGTAATAGCTTACGACGTTGAAAAGGATGAAAATGTACAGAAAAAAATATTAAAAGTATATCAAAGTCATACAGAAAAAATATGTTGTTTATGTATTGAAGATGAAGTGATTGAGTGTACTTTTTCTCACAGATTTTGGTCATTCTCTCATAACGATTGGATTATTGCAGGAGAAATTACCGAAGGTTGTATTTTAAGAGATGCAGCTGGTGAACAAAAACGGGTAACAGCTGTAAAGTATAAAGAAAATAGTGTTCCAACCTTTAACCTTGAAGTGGAGGATGCACATACTTATTATGTATCTCCTTTGGATATATTGGTGCATAATGGTAACCCCTTTCCGAATTCTTCTTATAATGATTTGAGTACTAGACCAACAAAAATTTATGGCATTGTAGATAAGAGCACAAATAAAATTGTGTATGTTGGGAAAAGTGTTCAAAAAGAAGGCACTCGATTATCACAGCATATTCTTGAAAAAAAATTGGATCCTAAGAGATATCGTATAAAAGTTTTAGATAAGGGTAATTGGAATGCATTTCAGACTGCAGCTAGGGAACAGCATCATATTATGAAAAACGGAACGAAATTACAAAAACTAGGTGCACAGATTAAGAACAAGATCAATGCATTATCAAGAAAAAAGTTTGATTATTTTAGTGAAATTATAAAATGCCCTTAAGATGAAAGAAAAATTAAATCCTGGAGATATCTTTTATTTAAAATTAGAAGATCTTGATAAATACATTTTTGGTAGAGTATTATTTGATGTCGAACAACAATATTTAAATAAAGAAGATACACAAAATGAGGAAGCATACTTCGATGTTTATGAAGATTGTCAATTATTAGAAATGTATACAGGAATTTACAATAGTATAAGCATGCCTGATACGTTAAACATTCTTATTCAAGGGGTTTTTATTTATAGGATAGATTCAAAAAATAATAGATTGAAATGGGGAAAAGTTGGTTATAATAAAGTTGATTATGAAACCCTCGAATTTCCAGAAATATTAGCAAATTCATTAGGTTGTGTTAAGCTTCTAAGGGGTGAATTAAGTTTTGAGACAAAATACGAAGATGCCGATGAATTTGAAATAGATTGGAGCGCCGAATTCCCGGAAGTATTGGCTAATGAATGTGCTTACTTACAAAATCAACATGACTTAATTAATGGAGAGCACTATAGCGAAAGCTTTAAAAGAATGGACCTTCGGAATTTTCCAGAATTACGAAATAAAGTATATGCAGATTTAGGACTTGATCCTAAGAAATCGTATTACGAATTATCAAAAGAAATGGGCTTTGATTTGGCTAGATTTTATTAACAAATATGTTATTATGGGTGCCTGGGGGATAAAAAATTTTGAAAACGATACTGCTATTGACTGGCTTAACGACTTTCAGCAAGAAAGAGATTTTACAAGAATAGAAGTAGTATTAGACGGACTTTTAAACGAACCCGATTTTATCGATGACGAGGAGAGCTTTATCACTTTAGGGTGTTTAGAACTATTAGCAATTAAACAAGGGCTTATAAACCCAACTATTGATATCAATACTTCCCTTCATATCACCTATAATTTAATTCAAAAAACAATTAAAGCTACGCACAAAATTTTATTCTTTGAAAATCATTCGGAATTAAGATCGCTATGGGAAGAATCGGAAGAGTACGCTGAATGGCAGGATTATCAACTATTTTTGGTTAAAATTTTAAATGATTACCTTAAAACCATTGCGCCAGGCACCAAACCTGATGACAATTTGCCTCCGGTAGATAAGAACAATCCATGGTTATCAAAGGACTGGAATAAGAATTGATTTTATGGAATCTTTGATTTTCAATTATTAGAGAGCCCTTTTACCTAAGTTTTATCCTGTAATAACATCTTAATTACATTCTTTAATGCCGGGTTCCGGTTAGATTCTTTCCAGATCATATAAAGTTCCGTTCTTTGCGGAATGTGGGTAAGCTCTACAAATTTCACATTTTCCTGATAACCATATTGCAGGCCAGTGGGTACAATAGCAATACCCAAACCTTCTTCTACCAGTTTATAAATCGTGAGCGCATTAACCGATTTGTGGTAGGTTTTGGGTTTAAAGCCATGGTCTTCACAAATACTCATCATCAGGTCGTAATAAAAAGGACTATCATCGCTTGAGAAGAATATAAAAGGTTCATCGCCAAGTTTTTTTACCGCTTCAAAACTTGCCTTTTTCATCGGGTGAGTTTTAGGCAATACCAACGAGAAAGTATCCTGGTGGATCATGTGTTTGGAGATACCTGGCTTAAACTGTTGCATCCGCACAAAACCCATATCAAGCATATCCTTTTCCAAGAGTTCGATCTGCAATTTATTGGGCATTTCATCCAGATTGGTCCTGATCTCCGGAAAATCTTTATTCAGTTTAAAAATTACCTCGGGTACAATTTTCTGTGCCGCAGAACCTAAAAAACCGATCCGGAGTTCGCCTTGTTTGCCTTCAGTAATATTAGTCAGTTGTTTTTTAACGTTTTCGATGTGGCTAAACAGAAAATCTACTTCTTCTTTCAGGTAGAGACCAGCTTCGGTAAGTGTTACCTTTTTCTTATTCCGATCAAAGAGTGGGGCATTAAAAATTTCTTCCATCTGCTTAATCTGCCGGCTTAGTCCCGGTTGCGAGATAAATAGGCGATCGGCAGCCTTTCTAAACTTCAGTTCTTCAGCTAAAACCTGAAAATATTTTAAATGCCTAAGTTCTATCTGATAACTCATGGTTATTACATGATGATGTAATTGGTATTTATAGGTATCAAATATAGGGCTTATTTTTGTTTAAAACCTTTATAACATGAGCGAGCAACAGATTTTTAATTACGGAACAGACCATTTAACCGCTAAACTGGCTTTGGCCATCAGCAATGGAGAAATTAAAGGCATATTGAGTGAAGGCACACGTGAGAGGGTACTCGAAAGCAGTAAAGTAGTTGAAAGAATCTCAGTTTCTGGAAAAGCCGTTTATGGCATCAATACTGGGTTCGGACCACTTTGTACCTCCATGATTTCGGCAGTTGACACCCGTAAATTACAGGAAAATATTTTAAAGAGTCATGCTGTTGGTGTAGGCGAGCCGATAGATAGCGAAATATCAAAACTGATGTTGGTTTTAAAGCTGCAGGCTTTAGCCCAGGGCTACTCAGGCATTAAAATCGAAACGCTTGATCGAATGATCTGGTTTTTAGAAATTGGTGCTATACCAGTAGTGCCCAAGCAAGGCTCTGTTGGCGCTTCAGGCGATTTGGCACCCTTGTCACACTTATTTTTGCCTTTAATTGGTTTAGGTAAGGTTCATTATAAAGACGGAATTATTGCCACAGCTCAACTTTTAAAAGAACATGAGATACAGCCTTTACAATTAGGCCCCAAAGAAGGTTTGGCTTTGATTAACGGAACGCAGTTTATTGCTGCACATGCCGTTAAAGTGGTGCAGCGCCTTGAAAATGTGTTGGATTCTGCTAATATTATTGCAGCATTGATGATTGAAGGTTTGCAGGGATCAGAAAAGCCCTTTCATGCACAGCTTCATCAGTTGAGGCCATACCCGGCAAATATTGTCGTGGCAGATCAGGTTCGGAAGCTTTTGGAAGGCTCTGAAATTATGAAATCGCACGCCGATTGTGCCAAAGTACAGGATCCTTATTCTTTAAGGTGCATTCCACAGGTGCATGGCGCTTCCAGAACGGCATGGATGCATTTAAAAGAAGCCTTAGAAATCGAACTCAATTCGGTAACTGATAACCCGGTTATATTTAATGATGATTTAACCATCAGTGGAGGTAATTTCCATGGTCAGCCATTGGCCTTACCGCTTGATTATGCCTGTTTAGCGGCTTCAGAAATCGGAAACATCAGTGACAGGCGGATTTACCTGTCGTTAGAAGGAAATACCCCTGGCGTACCAAAATTGCTGATGAAAGAAACGGGTTTAAACTCAGGATTTATGATTGTTCAATATACCTCGGCGGCTTTGGCCAGCGAAAATAAAGGACTTTGTTTCCCTGCAAGTGCCGATAGTATTCCAACCTCGCTTGGTCAGGAAGATCATGTAAGCATGGGTTCTATCAGTGGCCGTAAAGCGTTACAAGTAATCGAAAATGTAGAAAAAATCCTTGGTATCGAATTGTTCTGTGCTGCACAGGCTGTTGATTATCATCATCCATTAAAACCCGGAAAAATATTAGCTGCGGTACACGATTTTGTACGCACCGAAATCGATCATTTTGAAGAAGATCAGATCATGTACGATAGAATGGAAAATGCCATCCGGATGGTACAGCGCGGAGAAATTGTTGCTGCTGTAGCCAAAGCAGAACAGGATTAAAGTTAAAATTGCAGAAAAATGGATTTTAAAGCACAGCTATTGGCAGGTATTCCATCGGTTTTACCCGCAAAAAAAATAAGAAATGCACAATTGAGCCATGCGCCGGTAAGGAGAGCGGTTTTAAATGCAGAAGAGAAAAAGTTAAGCATTAAAAATGCGCTGCGTTATTTTCCTGAAGCATGGCATCAGGAACTCGCACAGGAATTTTTACAAGAACTTGAAAACTACGGCCATATTTATATGTACCGTTTTATACCCGATTATGCCATTTATGCAAGGCCGATAACTGAATATCCCTGCCGCACACCACATGCTGCCGCCATTATGCTCATGATCCAGAATAATTTGGATCCGGCCATCGCACAGCACCCTGAAGAACTGATTACTTATGGGGGGAATGGAAGTGTGTTCCAGAATTGGGCACAATATCTGTTAACGATGCAATACCTTGCTTTGATGACTGATCAGCAAACACTAAATATTTACAGCGGGCATCCGCAGGGATTATTCCCCTCTAATACTGCTGCGCCCCGGGTAGTGGTAACCAATGGCATGATGGTGCCGAATTATTCTTCGCCCAACGATCTTGAAAAGTTTAATGCCTTAGGCGTAACCCAGTACGGGCAGATGACGGCTGGTTCGTACATGTATATCGGTCCGCAGGGGATTGTTCATGGTACGGCGATTACCTTAATGAATGCTTTCCGTAAAAAAGGTTTTTATGGAAAAGATACTGCCGGTAAAATCTTTCTTACCGCTGGTTTAGGAGGTATGAGTGGTGCTCAAACCAAAGCTGGCAACATTGTAGGCTGCATTACAGTCTGTGCAGAGGTTAACCCTAAAGCTGCAACAAAAAGGCACCAGCAAGGTTGGGTAGATGAGCTGATTGATAATTTAGATGAACTGGTGAAAAGGGTGCTATGGGCTCAAAATGAAAAACAAACGGTTTCATTGGCTTACATTGGTAATGTAGTGGATGTTTGGGAACGTTTTGATCAGGAAAATATTGAAGTTGCGATTGGTTCCGACCAAACTTCGCTCCATAATCCTTACTCCGGAGGCTATTATCCCGCAGGTTTAAATTTTGATGAAGCCAATGAAATGATGGCAAACGCAGCTGAACAGTTTAAAATTGATGTCTGGGCTTCACTAAAAAGACATGCCGCCAGCGTTAACAAACATACTGCTAAGGGAACTTACTTTTTTGATTACGGAAATGCCTTTTTACTGGAATGCAGTAGGGCAGGTGCTGATGTGATGTCGGAAAATGGTGTCGATTTTAGGTATCCATCTTATGTAGAAGATATTTTGGGCCCTTTGTGTTTCGATTATGGTTTCGGTCCGTTTAGGTGGGTATGTGCATCTGGAAGTGAGAAAGACCTCGATTTAACCGATCAAATGGCAAAAGAAGTGATGGAAGAAATTAAATTTACTGCCCCATCAGAAATACAGCAGCAATTACAGGATAATATCAACTGGATTACGGCAGCCAAAGAAAACAGGCTGGTAGTAGGCTCTAAGGCACGTATTTTATATGCAGATGCCGAAGGTCGTGCAAAAATTGCTTTGCGCTTCAATAAAGCCATTAAAACAGGTGAATTATCTGCCCCCGTAATTTTAGGTAGGGACCATCATGATGTAAGCGGAACGGATTCGCCTTTTAGGGAAACCAGTAATATTTACGATGGAAGCAGGTTTACCGCCGATATGGCCATTCATAATGTAATTGGCGATAGTTTTAGGGGTGCAACCTGGGTTTCGATCCATAATGGCGGTGGCGTAGGCTGGGGTGAAGTAATTAATGGCGGTTTCGGAATGGTACTGGACGGAACTGAACAGGCTGCAGAAAAATTACAGAACATGCTTTTTTATGATGTAAACAATGGTATTGCCCGAAGAAGCTGGGCCCGTAATAAGGAAGCTCGTTTTGCCATTGAACGCGAAATGGAACGCACAGGAACTTTAAAAATTACATTGCCTCACTTAGTTGATGAAGAACTTTTGAATGGCTTAGGGATAGGGTAGGCTTTTACCACAGAGGCTCTTTTGGAGGGTTTCGTCATTCCCGCGTAGGCGGGAATCTTATGCAACTTGCTAAGTCATTAGGATTCCAATCAAGTTAGGAATGACGGTTTTCTTTTTAGCCACGGAGGCACTGAAAACACGGAATATCTTCTGCGTATTGCCACCCCGGGCTTAGTAGTTGTTAATCCAATAAAAAACTTTGTGTTCCCTGTGCCTTTGTGGTGAATACCTTTGCGGTAAAAACATGGATAATTACCCTAAAGGCAAAGTAAAGTGAAAAACAGAACCTTTATCTATTTCGCTTTCTGCCCATATTTTACCATGATGCCTTTCAATAATCTCAGCACTAAGGTAAAGTCCGATTCCGAACCCCGAAATGGTATGGTTGCCCTTTACGCGGTAATAGCGCTCGAAAAGTTTATCGATATCATCGGGTTTTATGCCTATGCCTTCATCTTTAATCTGAATTTCAACCTCGGTATCATGCAATTTGCAGGTAACTTCGATACGGGTGCCATTATCCGAATATTTTAAGCCATTGCTGATCAGGTTTGAAATTACATTGCCAATTTTATCGCGGTCGGCATGTATCGTTACCTCGCAAGTTGGGTTTAATATAATCTGATGGGAAGATTGCGAAATGTAAGTTTCTTCAATGGTTTCTTTCAATAATTCATCTAAGCTAAAATCGGTTTTTTCGATTAATAATTTACCAGATTCCAATCGTGATACGTTTAAGAAACCATTGATCATGGTTGTCATTTTTCTGATCTGGCTGTGCGCTTTATCCAACGCAACAATAGCATAATTATCTTCGTCTTTTTTAGCTTTCCGTTGCAAAACCTGCACAAAACCATTGATAGCCGTTAGAGGTGTTTTTAATTCATGACTCACCATGCCAATAAAGTCGTTTTTACGAAGTTCATCTAATTTCTGCTCTGTAATATCAATAAATAACCCCGAATATTCAGTTGCATTTCCATGCTGATCTACAAATACCCTTCCGGTGGCCCTTACCCATTTTTCTTCACCTGTAATTAAATTGTTAATCGGATACTCGGTATCGCTTGACGAATGGTTTTTCAAGGCATTACCTAAAGCTATATTGAGCATGTCATGATAATCGGGATTAACGGCCCGCATAATTGCCTCCATTTCTGCAGGTTGATCTAAAGGAAGACCTAACAGCTCTTTAACGAAGCCCGACATGCTTATCTCAAGTGTTTTCGGATTTATACTCCAGGTGCCCATTCTACCGGTTTCTATTGCCTGACGAAGTTTTTCTTCGCTATCGGCCAGTTTATTTACATATTGGAGCAGGTCTTCGTGTGTTTGGGCAAGTTCTTCATTGGTGGTGGCCAGTTCCTCATTTGCGGCTGCCATTTCCATATTAATATCCTGAAGCTCTTCCTGGTAAAGTTTTCGCTCCGTAATATCCGGACTCACCGTAGCCATGGCAATTACCTCATCGTTTTCTTCATTTTTAATTGCGAAACCATTCCATTCAATCCAAAAAGGTTTTCCTGTTTCTTCATTCCAGAAGCGGATTTCCTCCCTGAAATTTTGATTTTGAAGAATGCCCGGTAAAAGTTGTTCCGCAATCGATCGGTCATCAGGATAAACACAATCCAAAATCGTTCTGTTGGTAATACTTTTCCAACCTAATTTCTTTATTGCAGCAGGGTTTAGGTATTGAATAGACATGTCAAGTTCGGCCAGACCTATAAATTCTGAGCTGGCCTCAATAAGCTTGCTTAGGTTTAACCGTTCCAGCTCAATTAGTTTTCTTTCGGTAATATCAACGCACGAACTGATATAGCCGGCAAAAGATCCATCGGCGTGGAAACGCGGCGGAGCACTGGCCAACAGCCATCTATAATCGCCTTTTTTGCTCAGGATCCTGAATTCGCCTACAAATGGTTTTTTCTCCGCAAGTGCAGATTGATACGTTTGCTCGTACTTGTCACGGTCTTCCGGATGGATTAAGTTGGTCCAGTCAAAAGCCAATAGTTCATTCGCCGATCGGCCTGTTAAATCTGTCCAGGGTTTATTAAAATAAATGGCATTTCCGTTTTCATCACCTACGGCAATAAAAATATCTGTTCCTTCTGCCATGGTTTTAAAACGTTTTTCACTTTCCGAAAGCTGGTTAAAGCGTTCTAAAACCCGTAATTCTAACTCATTATTTAAAATATGTAGTGTTTCTTGTGTTTCCTGTAACTCTTCGTTTGTAGCCACAAGTTCTTCATTCGTTGCTGCCAATTCTTCTACTGTTGCCGCAAGTTCCTCATTTAAAGCTTGCTCACGTTCAAGTGCTTCGGCCTTCTCACGTTCTCTTTCTATTGCTTCCTGCCTAAGTACCCGCTCGGATACATCAATTGCAGTGTGTAAAATGCAGATGGTTTTTCCTTCATTATCTTTTATTGCGCGGTACTCAAAGTCAAAATAAAAAGTTTTGAGTTTACCTTCAATGATGATATCAGCAGCAGTATCTTTTCCGGAAATGACCAATCCCTCGAGCCATACTTTTCTGAACATTTCGATAAAAGGCTGGCCTTTTAACTCAGGTAAAGCATCTTCTAACGATTTTCCAATCACACTCCTGTCTTTTCCCCAGATCCTGAGCATGGCATCATTTGCAGCCTGGATTATCGCCGTTTCTCCAACATGAACAGCAGTTGCTGTATAGGTTAAGTTGAAAACTTCTATTAATTTATCGTTACTTAAAAAATGACTTGACTGACTCATTACGGGACTTTAAAGGGCTAATCTAAAATAAATATTTATCTAAGTTTCAAAATAAATTTAAATCATAAACCTGCGTATCAATTTTTTTTGATATAAACTATATACTAACCATAACCTCCTTAAAAAGGTTTTTAATTACATGAATTTCTGATGCGTATTGCGTGTTTTTCCTACAACCAAAATATAATATATTTTTAAGCGGAGTAGTACCCTGCCAAATTACCTTGATCTTTTCTTCTTCTACTTCTTTTTTACATAGGAAATCTGGGATAATGGCTAAGCCTTTTCCGCCAGAAAGACAACGAACAATGGAATTGAGGTTGGGCACGATGTAATTTGGCCTGAAATCAGCCCGTTTACCGAAATTAAGCTGCCAAAATCGTAAAAGGTGTTCCATATCGCCTGCGGTACCATACCATTTCTGCTTTTTTAACCATTCTTCCATCCCCAGTAAATCATTTTTCTTGGCAAGCGAATCAAAAGTTTGTCCGTCAGTCTCGATTCCGCCAACCAGAACGATGGTTTCAGAGGAAAAAGCTTCATGTTCAATATTGGGTGAATTTCCTTTTTGTGGCGTAATAATCAAATCTAAAATGCCTTTATCCAGTTGATCCAGCATTTCAGGGTATTCGCCAAAACGGATGATGACATTAAAGGGCAGGGTAGAGATATATTGTTCGAGTGTGATCTGAAAAGTTTCAAAGCACATGCCCACACTAATGGTTGGTGTATGTTTTTCTGTGCTTTTTTGGAAATGTTTTTCTGCGTCTTCGAGTTTGGCCAGCGGCTCTACAATAAAATTATAGAGTACTTTTCCTTTTTCGGTCGGGATCATTTTTCGGCCTGTACGTTCAAACAGTTTATAACCCACATAACTTTCTAACGAGCTTAAGTGCAAACTCACACCAGGTTGCGATATAAAGAGACTTTCGGCCGCGCCGGTTAAAGTTCCAGTTTTATAAATCGCCTTGAAACTTCTGTACCATTCTAAATTAACCATAACCTTTCTATTATAATTCTGATACAAAGCTATGAATTAACTTGTTTTAATAATAGTTTTGGGTGCTGTAATTTTGTCTTATCAAAATAGAAAAAACGAAATGACAAAAATATTCATCATCAACGGAGGGCAAAAATTTGGACACTCCGGCGGAAGATTTAACGAAACTATAGCTAACGCAACAGCCGATTTCTTTTCATCATTAGCAGACTTTGAAGTAAAAACAACCAATATCAACCACGATTACGATCCTAAAGAGGAAGTAGAAAAATATGTTTGGGCCGATGTGGTGATTTACCATACCCCAATCTGGTGGTTCCAGTTGCCACATGGATTTAAAAAATACATTGATATAGTTTTTACCGAAGGCCACAAAAAAGGAATTTATGTAAGCGATGGCCGTAAAGCTGATAACCCGACCAGGAATTATGGTACAGGAGGCATGTTGCATGGCCGTAAATACATGGTCACCTCATCATGGAATGCTCCAAAAGAAGCATTTACCCTGCCTGAAGAATTTTTTATGGAAACCAGTGTAGATGATGGCGTGCTGTTCGGCTTTCATAGAATGAACGCTTTTACCGGGATGCAACGGATAGATGGCATCCATTTTCATGACGTCGAAAAAAATGCCGATATTAATAGTGCGCTGAAACAACACCATGAGCATTTAACCCAAAATTTTTTAAATACCGAAGTATATGAGCATTTATCTAACAGCAATAGTTAAAAGTAAACCGGATACGGTAAATCAGCTAAGAGAAGTTTTATTGGATATGGTGGCCAATTCGAGAAAAGAAGAAGCCTGCATCCAGTATGATCTGCACGAAGCTGCCCATGATTTAACCTTTATTTTTCAGGAAGAATGGAAAGATCAGTCGGGTTTAGATGAGCATAACCAACAGCCTTATATTTTGGCTTTTGTAGCACAGGCCGGCTCCCTTACAGCTGAAATTGTAATTTATAAAACCGAAAAACTGGCCTGATTATAATTTTGCCCGTCTGGAAGTTAATGCAGAACCTGCAGAAGCGATCACCACAAAAGCTACGGCAAAACATTCTTTGAGCGTAAGGTATTCCTGTAAGAAAACAAGGGCTGCCAATGAAGCCATAGCAGGTTCGAGGCTCATTAAAATACTGAAAGTGCGTGCAGGGATCTGTTTAAGGGCTTTCATTTCGAGGGTAAATGGAATGGCGCTTGATAGTAGCGCAAGCGCTGCTCCTAAACCCAGTAATTTCGGGCTTAAGTTTCCTAAGCCACCTCCAAAAATGCCAAAAGGTAAAATCACAATGGTAGCAAATATCATCCCGATGGCAACGGCATCGCCACCTTTCATTATTTTCGAAATCCTGCCGCCCAATATAATATAACCTGCCCAAAAAACGCCGGCTAAAAGTGCCAATAATACACCGCCTATATTCAGTCCGGTGCCTGTCCACGGAGTGATCAGTATAATACCGGTAGCGGCCAATATTACCCAGATAAAATCAATAGCTTTTTTAGAGCCAAAAATGGCTAAAACCAATGGGCCAACAAACTCTAAGGTTACGCCTAAACCAATCGGGATCCTGGCAATGGCCATGTAAAACACCATGTTCATTACACCTAAACAAACTCCATAAAGAATTACATATTTCCATTGTTTGGCATTTAATTTAAAAAGGTTGGGGCGAAAAGCGATGAGTAAAATTACGGCTGATAAACCAATGCGTAAGGATGCGGTAGCAGCGGCACCAATTTGCGGAAAAAGCCCTTTTGCAATTGCCGCACCACACTGTACACTGATAATAGACAGTAAAACAGCTGGAATTGGTGGAATATTGATTTTGGTTTTCATCAGGGCGCTCGTAAATTGAGGCGCAAAATTACGGAATTATAGTTTTCCAAATTTTTTAAATAAAAAAAGGGAGAATCAGATTACACCAATTCTCCCTTCTATAATGCTTACAAGTTTATTAGCAGAATAATTCCTGCTCGTCCCTGTTTTCAGTAGGTATTTTTTTTAAAAAATCATCAAACGATGGTCCATCGTTATCAGAATAGATGCCATAAGCGTCTAGAATATACCCAATATTTTTATCCTGATCTTCTAACAGATACAAAACTGAGTTATCTGCAGGGTCCGAATCGCCTTCAAAGCGATAGGTTTTAACAATTGTTAAATCCTCCGGTTTATAAATTTTGCCGAGTGATTTACTCTGCATCTTACCGTGATCGGACATTTTTAGTTCATTATCTTTTCCTTTCAGCCTCAATTTCTCCAAAATTTGACTCAAAGTGTTCATTGCAATTGGCTGTTCCATAGTTATACGATTTTATACTGATTAAACAAGTGGTATTGGAAATGGTTTTGCTAGTATCTGTTTTAGATCAAACTAAATGATTGTCAATGTGTTTCGTTAGTAAACTAAATTTTAATAAAATGAAAAAATATCTTTTAAGCTTAGCGATTGCTGGTGTTGCGCTTGTAAGCGGCTGTACCAAAACAGAAAAAGAAATTGCTCAGGCAACTTTAACAGAAACGGCTGATAATACCAAAACCATTGGTACAGCAAAGTTTTATGAAATGAGCGACGGAAAAATTAAAATGGATATTGAAATGAATTTTGCCGCACGGGCTGATAGCAATGTGGCGGTACACTTTCACGAACATGGCGATTGTGGCAATATGGGCGAAAATACCCATGGCCACTGGAACCCGACCAAAGAAGCACATGGTAAATGGGGATCGGCAGCCTACCATAGCGGCGATATTGGTAATATTAAGTTAGATGGTAAAGGACATGCTACACTTTCGGTTACTACTGATCGGTGGAGCATTAAGGATGGCGATGTTAAAAATATTATCGGCAGGGGGATTATTGTGCATGGCGGTACAGATGATTATACCACCCAACCTACAGGCAACTCAGGACCACGAGTGGGCTGCGGTGTTATTGAAGCGGTGAAATAGTATTCTATTAATTAAGATTGCCTGGTTGTTCCTCCTCGCAATGACAACTTTTGTAAAGCGGTTAAATTTTTAACCGCTTTTTTTATGCAATTTCATCAGGGTTGTCATCATCATTAAAAAAACCTAAATCATTATGGCAACTCTAAACGAATCTCAAAGCGGCAAGGCCGTAAAAGGAAGAACCAAAAAACCAACACCAAAGGTAGATCTTACCGCAATGGTAGACCTCATGTTTTTATTAACTACATTTTTTATGCTCACCACAACGTTGAGCCAGTTAAATGCTGCAGATATCGCTAAGCCCGATAAGACAATTCCTGATGTGGAAGAAAAGTATCCCGAATCACGTACCATGACCATTGTACTCGGAAAAGATAACAAAGCAGTTTCTTACATGGGAACGATTGAAAAGGCCAATATGAAAGTGATTCCGGTGGCAGATCTCCAAAAAGAAATCAGAACAAACGAGCTATTGGTTGCAGCGACCCATCAAAATAATCCTGCTAAATACATGATCGTGATTATCAAACCAAGTAAAACAGCAAAGTTTCAGAATTTTGTTGATGTAATTGATGAAATGAAAATTGCCAATATTAAGTCCTATGCCATAGACGATGATCATATTGCTGAAAAGGAGTTAACGTTTATGAAAAATAACAACCTTTAATACTACTCATTTTTAAGTATTCAGCTTCGCCGACAAGCGAATAAAAAGAATATAAAACGTTTTATCATTAATGAATAAATTGAATATGAAAACTAATACACTAGTTTTTTAGTAGAGATTGCGTTTTTGAAACCCTAAGGCACTTTTGAGTGGGTTATTAAGCAATCGTTAGGTTTGTGTTGGATGCTTAATACTACGTCTGTATAGCTAATATGATTACATTCGTCGAAGTGTTTGGCCAAACATCAGGCGTATCCGAAAAGCCTTGAAAAGAGTAGGGATCTTAAACTCAAAAAAAATCTAGTATGAAAAGTTTAGAATTAAAAAATCTTGGTGTTAAAGAAATGAACACCGCTGAAATGTCACAAGTAGAAGGTGGTGGTATTGTTAACAATACATTAAACGAACTTTTAGCTTCTCTTTCAGGAACTTTAAACTCAGTTGGTGCAGATACTTCAGCATTCTTAAACAAAACAGTAACCAATGTTTTGAAACTTGTTTGGAGTCTGTAAGCAATTTATCGTATCCGCTGTCCTGGGTTATCCGGGATAGCGGATACTTTAAAATATAAACCTATGGCGCTAACCAACTACTCTACCGAAAGAATTTCGAATACCGCTCTTGTTTACCGCTCTCAAATCAGTAAATCGAGCCAGTTAATATACGTTGTTACTGTGGTAGCAATTTTAACGGTTTTAATTGCGCTTCCCTTTATAAAAATCCCCATCAGTATAAATGGTACAGGCATTTTGCAATCTACCATCGAAAAAACAGAACTTATTGTGCCGGTTAACGGCCGCTTGATACAGTACCGGCTTTCAGACAATAAAAGACTTAAACAGGGTGATACCCTTTTGGCCATTGATGCTGGCTTGCCTAAACAACAGGATGCCCTGGTAGAAACAAGGAAAAACCAGGTTACCCAATTTTTAAAGGATATTAATGCCCTGTTGTCGTTTAATGGCGGTTCTAATTTACAAACCGGCCAATATGTAGCCTCATGGCAACAATATGTACAGGAATTGAAAAATGCTGGCATTGCAAAAAGACAGGCAACCAGCACCTTTGCGCGTTATAATAAACTTTATCAAAATAAAGTGCTTACGCAATCAGAATACGAAAAATACAGATACGAACTGGAACAGGCCGAATCGGCTTACCTGATGGTGCGTACCAAATATAAAACGCAATGGCAAACCGAAGCCAATGGCTTCCGGAACGAATTGCGCCAGCTTTCCGGTCAACAGGCCGAACTGAACGAACAGAAAAAACAATATGTTTTACGTGCGCCCATTGATGGTTCCGTGCAGAATTTAATAGGCTTACAACAAGGTGCTTACGTATTCGCTAACCAAAAAGTTGGAGAGGTTTCGCCCGATGCAGGTTTGGCAGCATATTGTTATATTAATCCGTCAGATATTGGTCTGATCAGAAAAGGACAGGAAGTGCATTTCCAGATTAACGCCTACAACTATAACCAATGGGGTTTAGCGGTGGGTAAAGTGATTGATATTTCGGACGATATTGTGATTTTAAATAACAACCAACCCGCTTTTAAGGTAAAGTGTTTAATGGATAAAAATTTCCTGAAGCTAAAGAACGGTTACAAAGGCTACCTTAAAAAAGGTATGAACTTTACGGCCCGTTTTAAAGTAACCGACCGCAGTTTATACCAGTTGCTTTACGATAAGGTAGACGATTGGGTTAATCCTAACCTGATTCAAAAAACATAACAGGCAATGAGTACAAAGGTAAAACAACGGGATATTACAGATTGTGGCGCGGCTTGTTTGGCTTCAATTGCCTCCCATTATAAATTAGATCTGGCTGTTGCCCGCATCAGGCAATTGGCTGGCACCGATAAAAAAGGAACCACCGTTTTAGGACTTGTAGAAGCTGCTCAAAAATTAGGATTTGAGGCCAAAGGCGTTAAAGCGCCTTTTGATAGTTTATTTAAAATACCTACCCCAGCTATTGCCCATATTATTGTAAACGATATCCTGCAGCATTATGTGGTGATTTACAAGGTAAGCAGTAAATTTATAGAGGTGATGGATCCTATGGATGGGAAAGTGCACCGTAAAACACATGATGAATTTAAAAAGGAGTGGACTGGTGCTTTAGTATTATTGTTGCCATCAGAAAATTTTCAGATCGGCAATGAGAAAAAATCAATCCAGGCAAGGTTTTGGAATCTGATTAAACCGCACAAAGGCATTCTGACACAGGTTTTATTTGGTGCGGTTGTATATACTGTGTTGGGTTTATCAACCTCTATTTTTGTGCAAAAACTAGTCGATTTTGTACTCGTAGACGGCAATCACAACCTGCTTAACCTGATGAGCATTGCCATGATGGTGATCTTATTGGTACAAATGTTTATTGGCTCAGCCAAAACAGTTTTTACTTTAAAAACCGGTCAGTTGATCGATTCGCAGCTTATTTTGGGCTATTATAAACACCTGCTGCGCTTGCCGCAACAGTTTTTTGATACCATGCGGGTGGGCGAAATTATTTCGAGGATAAACGATGCGGTAAAAATCAGGACTTTTTTAAACGATGTATGTGTAAATTTTGTGGTGAACATTTTTATCGTTTTCTTTTCGTTCATCATGATGTTTACCTATTACTGGAAACTCGCACTCATTACGCTTACCGTTATTCCTTTGTATTTTGTAATTTATATAATTACCGATCGGTTTAACAAACGTACACAACGTAGGCTGATGGAAGATGCTGCTGAACTTGAATCGCAACTGGTAGAGAGTTTAAATGCGGTAGGCACCATTAAACGTTTCGGCCTGGAAGATCATGCCAACGAAAAAACCGAAACCCGGTTTATCAAATTGCTTCAGGCTGGTTTTAAATCGAATATTAATGCCGTGGTATCGGGTACTTCTACCGAATTTATTTCGCGGATGATTACCATCATTTTGCTTTGGGTAGGTGCAGGTTATGTATTAAGCAATTCGATTACACCTGGAGAGTTATTATCATTTTATACTTTAATCGGTTATTTTACAGGGCCTGTTTCTTCGCTGATCGGCATGAATAAAACGGTGCAGGATGCGGTAATTGCTGCCGACCGTTTGTTCGAAATTATGGACCTGGAGCGCGAAAGTGATGAAAACCAGATTGAATTGAGTGCCGATAAAATCGGCGATATCCATTTCGAAAATGTTTCTTTCCGTTATGGAGGCAGATTGCCTGTTTTCGAAAACCTGAACTTAACCATTCCACAGGGTAAATTTACCGCCATTGTGGGTGAAAGCGGGTCGGGAAAATCGACTTTAATGTCGATCCTTCAAAATATTTATCCTATACAGGCCGGTAATGTGCGCATTGGTAAATACGACCTAAAATACATTACCAATTCCTCACTCCGTAAAATGGTATCTGTAGTGCCCCAGCAGATCGATTTATTTGCAGGCAATGTAATCGAGAATATTGCCATTGGAGAAGAAGAACCCGATATGCAAAAGATTATTGATATTGCTGCTAAACTGGGTTTAATTGGTTTTATCGAAGCCTTACCAAAGGGTTTTCAGACTTATCTGGGCGAAAATGGCACCTCTTTATCGGGCGGACAAAGGCAGCGAATTGCCATTGCCAGGGCTTTATACCGGGACCCTGAAATTCTGATTTTAGATGAAGCCACTTCATCGCTCGATTCGGTTTCGGAGCAGCATGTGCAAAAGATGATCGGGCTTTTAAAAGAAGAGCAGAAAACCGTAATTGTAATTACACACCGATCGAGCACGCTGAACAATGCCGATAAGATTATTGTGTTGGATAAAGGTGTAGTGATAGAGCAGGGCAGCCACCAGGAGCTAAAATATCAGTTGGCCTAAATTACGCCGTTCCGTAGGAACGCTTCACGGGTAGCCAATTGTAGATTGGCGTTTTCGTTCCGTAGGAACGTTTCGTGTTTTTAAACATGGGTCCCAAGCCGACTTCGTAAGTTTCGTGTAAGGGAAAATATTTTGTATGTTTTTTGGAAAGCAGTTGCAACGCAATTTTTAGCGTTAGTCCTGCTTTTTGCTTGTAGTCCCGATTAGAAAAAAATCGGAGCTACCGCGTCAATCAGGTTTAGGGATGCTCGGTTCGTGCAAATATTTAAGTTTTACTGGTGCGAGGATTACTCCCCTAAGAACCACTTACCCAGGTTAACTAAACCCGACAGCAGCGAACACCGAACGCATTGAGGTAAAGCGGATGGCGGGGCTTTCGGAACCGATGTACACAGAACCATGCTTTTCAAAAAAACATCAATGATTTTTCTGCTGTTTGCTGAATCACCAAACATGGCATCTGGTGGTGTTGGATGTTACCATCCGACACAGATTTATACAGTCAGATGGTGCCATCTGACTGCACGATAACAAAAAAGGCGTTATGCAATGCTGCAAAACGCCTTTTTATATAAATTTATTCGAAGAATTAAATACCGAAAGCAGCTTTAACCTGATCTACGTAATCTAATTTCTCCCAGGTAAATAAATCAACTGTAACCGTTTTTTCTTCACCGTTTGGTGTTTTGAAAGTTTTGGTAACCGTTTCTGGCGTACGGCCCATGTGGCCATAAGCAGCAGTTTCGCTATAAATTGGGTTTCTTAATTTTAAACGTTGCTCAATAAAGTAAGGGCGCATATCGAAAATCGATTCTACAATTTTAGCAATCTCGCCATCCGTTTTACCTACTTTACCTGTTCCGTAAGTATTAATGTAAATACCCATTGGTTTTGCAACACCGATAGCGTAAGATACCTGAACCAAAATTTCGTCAGCAATACCGGCAGCCACTAAGTTTTTAGCGATATGACGGGTAGCATAAGCCGCACTTCTATCTACTTTACTTGGATCTTTACCCGAAAAGGCACCACCACCGTGTGCACCCTTACCACCATAAGTATCAACAATAATTTTTCTACCAGTTAAACCTGTATCGCCATGCGGGCCGCCAATTACAAATTTGCCGGTTGGGTTAATGTGGTATTCAATTTTATCGTTAAATAAATGTGCGTAAGCAGGATTGCTTTTGATGATTCTTGGAATCAGGATATTTACCAGATCAGTTTTGATTTTTGCCAACATTGCAGCTTCTTCATCAAAATCATCGTGCTGTGTAGAAATTACAATGGCATCGATGCGAACCGGTTTGTTGTTATCATCGTATTCTAAAGTAACCTGGCTTTTTGCATCTGGGCGTAAATAAGTAATTTCGTTATTTTCGCGGCGTAAAACAGCAAGTTCCTGTAATAATTTATGAGAAAGGTTTAATGCCAAAGGCATATAATCTTCAGTTTCGTTGGTTGCATAACCAAACATCATACCTTGATCGCCTGCACCTTGTTCTTCTTTGCTGCTTCTATCTACACCCTGGTTAATGTCTTGCGACTGCTCGTGTATGGCCGATAAAATACCGCAAGAGTTAGCCTCGAACATGTATTCGCTTTTGGTGTAACCAATTTTCTTGATTACATCACGTGCAATTTGTTGTACATCTAAATATGTTTTAGATTTTACTTCACCAGCTAAAATAACCTGACCAGTGGTAACCAAGGTTTCGCAAGCTACTTTTGATTCTGGATCGAAAGCCAAAAAGTTATCAATTAACGCATCCGAAATTTGATCGGCGATTTTATCTGGGTGACCCTCAGAAACAGATTCTGATGTAAATAAATATGACATTTATTAAATAATTAATGATAAATAAACAAATTTATAATTGCCAAACCCCTTGGAAACAGGTGGTAAAATGATTGAAAGGAGGCATTAGCAATTTTTTTAAGTGGTTGCAATCCGGTCCCGAGGTATCGGGATAGCAAATCAATCCACTTTTTACTGCCGCAAAATTAGCATATTTTCTTTATTTCAAAAATTATAGATTATTTTGTGCACTCAATCTTACACTTTGCACACAAAGATCAATATCCTCTTTATCATAAATCCTATTTCTGGTGGGAGGGGAAAACTGCGTATTCCCGATTTTATCGACAAATATCTCGATAAGGAAAAGTTTAGTCCCAACTTCGTTTTCAGCGAATATGTGGGGCATGCCGGCGAACTGGCTGATGAAGCGGCGACCAAAAACTTCGATGTAATTATCGCAGCAGGTGGCGATGGCACTATAAATGAGGTAGCTACAAAAGTGTTAAAACACAATAAAATTTTGGGAATTTTGCCGCTGGGATCAGGTAATGGCCTCGCCCGGTTTTTAAATATCTCCAAAAACCTAAGGTATGCATTGTCTATTATCAATAATTTTAAGGTTGATGAAATTGATACAGCTGAGTTTAACAACAAATGTTTTTTCAATCTGGCCGGGATGGGTTTTGATGCCCATTTGAGTGCGGTATTTTCGAAAGATAAAAAACGAGGGTTATCAGGCTACGTAAAACTGGGCTTTAAAGAGGTTTTTAACTATAAGGCGCAAACCTATAATTTGAATATCGACGGTACCGAATATAGCAGAAAAGCTTTCGCCATCAGTATTGCCAATTCATCGCAGTATGGAAACGATGTTTTTATCGCGCCAAATGCTTCGGTAAAAGATGGATTATTGGATGTTTGCATTATCAAACCCTTCCCGATCATAAAATTGCCTGTTTTGGGTTATGTAATGTTAAGGGGCAAAGCAGAAACCTCCGATATGATTGAAATTATTAAAGGAAAAAATATTAAAATTATAAGGGAAAAGGAAGGAGCGGTGCATGTAGATGGCGAACCTTTGCAAATGGGAACAGAGATAGCAGCGGTGGTGAACCCACTCTCGTTAAAAGTGATCGTTCCTTAGTTGAGTTTGGAGTTGAGGGTTTGGAGTTTGGAGACAATCTGGCTATTGACCATCAAACTATCAACCATTGACCAATTTAGCGTTGAGCGCTAAGCGTATTGCAGTTGGCGGAGATGATCGACTATTAAACTATTAACCATCAACCATTAACCAATTTAGCGTTGAGCGTCTGGCGTCAATTAACCGATTTAAACAATTAACCAGTTAACCCAATTAACCATCATCCATCTTACATCTCCCATCTTACATTATAAGCATGAAACCAAAGAAAAACAGTTTAAGCGATCTTGGCGGAATTATGTATTCTACCAACCCCGAATTCGAATACGAAGAAGAAGTTGATGATACGGTTACCTCGCCGAACAACCAGCAGGATTTAAGGGTAATGCTCGATAAAAAGAATCGGGGTGGTAAAGCCGTAACCTTAATTACAGGTTTTAGGGGGCGATCAGAAGATTTAGAAGTATTGGGCAAAATGCTGAAGACCAAATGTGGTGTAGGAGGCTCGGTTAAAGATGGCGAAATCATGATCCAGGGTGATGTACGCGATAAAGTAATGGGCATTCTTCAAAAAGATGGCTACAAAGTGAAAAAGGCCGGGGGATAACAGAAAAAGCTGTCATCCTGAGTGCAACGAAGGATCTTTATTTGATTTGCTTGTGCAGGAGTCTTCAACTACGCCCAGAGGGCGATGCCTATAATCATTGCGTCATTCCCAACTCGATTGGGAATCGTAATGCCTTGCTAGGGTTTGTATGTTGCATTAGGATTCCCGCATGCGCGGGAATGACGACAGTTCTTTAGAACCTGCTGTATCGCATTTACGGATTACAATTTTCTATCATTAAATGTGCCGCGCTCAATCTAAATACTACCCCAATCTTACCATTTACAAGTTTATTCATGCCATATCCTGTTTTAATATTTCTTAAGCAGATTTTTTGCAAGATGTTTATGAAAAATTAAACGCATGAAAAAGATAATTTTATTAGTAAGTGTTTGCCTCGCTGTTTTATACCAGGCCAGTCCATTATCTGCGCAAACGATAAATTACAAAGATGTCTTCATTGGTGGCTACTATGTGGATTTTTATGTAGATGCACCACAAAAAGAAGTTTATTACGGGAACACCTTCCCAAACCAACCAAATACAACATTCAACTATATTCCTGGCTCAAAAAAAATAGCGCTTGTTTCGTACTTTCTAAAAACAGATACTTTAAGCTTGTACCGATTTACCGTAATTGTAGATGATATACCTTTAAAAATAAACCAAAGTTTTGAAGGCATGCCCGTAACGAAGCGTATGTTCGATGAAAAATTTAATAATGTTGATCTAGGTATTTACAATATTGCTAACAAAAGTTTAACTGTTCTCCTTTATAAAATTGGCAAGCCTGATAAAATTTATAAAAGTATATACTATGCGAAACCTATCCGAGCGGCTAAAATAGAATATTTTACAAAGAATTATATGGATGATAATGGAGATAGAGGATGGACTGCTGATCCAAAAAACAGAGCTGAAATTACTTTATCAAAGAAAAACAGTGCATTAAACATTATAAAAAATAAAGCTGATTTTGATTTTTTGTACGATATCACTATTAAAGAAAAAGAGTCGAAACAAATCATTTTTAAGTCAACGGCATGGAATTATGAAAATAGTTATTATGATGAGGCTAAGGATGATTTTTTGCCGTTTGTTAGTGTTGACAAAAAAATATTCAAAAAATCTGGTGATTATGAAATCATTATAGAGCCACAATTGATATGGGATATTCCTCAAAAATTGAAAGATAAATATGTCACAAAACATATTTTAAATATATCTGTCGAAGAAGAAAGTTTTACTAAAAAAGAATTAATCAGCTCCGGAATTCTTTTCTCAATAATTATTGGTGGAATAACTGGCGGTTTGGCCGTTTACATAAAAAATAAACAGGCAAGAAAAAAAATTGCAGAACAAGCTGAACAAAAAGAAATCGCCAAACTCCAGTTAGATTCCGTTCGTTCTCAATTAAACCCGCATTTTTTGTTTAATGCGCTCGCAGGTATCCAAACGCTGATGAACAAAAATGAAATCGACAATGCCAATCGCTACCTTACCAAATTTGCCCGATTAACGCGTAATGTTTTAGACCATAAGGAACTCATCAGCTTAACATCAGAAAAAACCTTATTAGATGATTACCTGCAGATGGAGCAGTTACGTTTTGGTTTTCAGTACCAGATCACAGCTTCACCTGATCTTGATGTTGAGAATATTGAAATTCCGGCAATGCTTTTACAGCCTTTTGTAGAAAATGCGGTAAAATACGGTATCTCCGAAAAAGGAAATGATGGCAAGATCGAAATCAGTTTTACAAAAGCAGGAACAGATTTGGTTTTGAGTGTGAAAGATAATGGAGATGGCTTCGATACTGCAAAAGATTATGCCGGCTTGGGTTTGGCATTGACCAAAAACAGAATATCTTTACTCAATTCGATTTATAAAGAAACCCCGTTTTTATTGGATATGAAAGCAGACACAACAGGAACTTTAATTCAGATCACAATTAATCAATGGTTATAAAATGAGGGCAGTTTTAGTAGACGATGAAGTAGCCAATTTAGAAAATCTAAAGATTTTACTAAATAAACATTGTCCGAATATTAAAGTGGTAGCCAGTGCAGCCAATGTTGAAGAGGCTTTTACACAGGTTAACCTTCATCATCCCGACCTGCTTTTTCTGGATATCCAGATGGGTAAAACGACTGGATTTGATTTATTAAATCAGCTTACTGAAAAAACTTTCGAAGTGGTATTTGTAACCGCTTACGATAATTATGGCATCCAGGCAGTAAAATTTGCCGCTCTGGATTATCTGCTTAAACCGGTTGATCCAGAAGAATTGAAAGCTGCGGTAGAAAAAGCCGAAATCAGGTTCAGGAATAAAATAAATGGAGAACAGCTTAATTTTTTGTTGAGCCAAATTAAAAAGAGTGAACAAAGCAGTCCGAAAATTGCCTTGCCCCAACAGCACGAAATCCGTTATGTTTCGGTTGATGATATTGTGCGCTGCGTAGCCGATAATACCTACACGTTTTTCTTTTTAAGTAATGGTGATAAAATCCTGATTTCGAAACCGCTAAAAGAATATTCAGATCTGCTTAAACCACAAGGTTTTGTAAGGGCACACCAAAGTCACCTGGTAAACCCCAATTTTGTAAAAAGCTGGCTAAAAGAAGATGGTGGAACGCTTTTGATGGATAATGGCGATAAAATCCCGGTAAGTAAACCAAACAGAGAAATGGTTAAAGAGGTATTGGGGAAATAATTTAAAAACTACGAGATTAATTAACTGTCCCACTAGATACACTCAGGCGACTTTGGTGGTTAATATTATTTAGAAAAGCAAGGTTTGGTGTTTTTAGGTTATGAAAGTCCCGCTATCCGCTTCAAAGCCTTGGCTCGTTCCTTGCCTGCGGGTTTTACGCTGCTATCGGGTTTATTAAACGAAAGTCAGCTGTTTTTAACATCCAAACCTGCAGGTTTAATAAATATAATACTAAAAGCTTAGTGCTTAATCCTCATCAGAGTCTACCCAATACTCAATATTGGTTTTTAAATGTGTAGCGTGTAATTACTTTCGTTAAACACTTAAATCAATCAACATGAAACAGTTATTATTTTTATTCTTTTTTGTTATTTCTTTTGGCCTACAGGTTGCGCATGCAGCAACCATTGGCGTGCCAGAACTAATTATTCTTCTTATCGTTGGCTTTGTTGCAATTGCTGTGGTGATCGGTTTTGTTTTCTTATGTTTATATTTAATTAAGAAGCTCAAACATGTTCAAAATGAAAAATAAGATAGTTACCGGATTAATTTTTATACTGGCCTATGGCATTAATGTTGCTTATGCAGCAATGTTGGGCACAGCAGAAATAATCATTATTTTAATAGTGGGACTGTTGTTTCTGGCTTTTGCTTTTGGTATTTGCATGTTAATCTATTTTTTAATCAAGAAAAGCCGAAATACGCCTCCAAATCTAGCGCCAAGTACCGTCGCTATTAATTTCCCTCCTGCTGCTTTTCAAAAACCTGCAACGGAGGAAAAAATTGAGAAAAAAGAGGCTGTTAAAACAAATGGTAGGATCGCTTTGCCTCAGCAAAACGAAATTAGATACGTAAATACTGATGAAATTATAAGGTGCGAAGCCGATAACAATTATACCAATTTCTTTTTTAGTGGTGGGGATCAGTTGCTCATTTCAAAATCGTTAAAAGAATATTCAGATCTGCTTAAAGCACATGGTTTTGTAAGGGCACACCAAAGTCATCTGGTTAACCCAAAGTTTGTAAAAAGCTGGTTAAAAGAAGATGGTGGAACGTTATTGATGGATAGCGGCGATAAAATCCCGGTATCCAAACCAAACAGGGAAATGGTAAAAGAGGTATTGGGGAAATAACTTTTCAAAATAATTACGTCATTGCGAGGCACGAAGCAATCTTAAAGCACTCGCATGTAGCGATCGTTTTAAGATTCCTTCGTCGTTCCTCCTCGCAATGACGAATCTTTGTTTTTTAAACATTACATTTTTGTACTTTTGCGGCTATGTCAGTTATTAAACCCTCATTAGCAAAAGGTACCCGCGATTTTTCTCCGGTTGAAATGGTAAAACGGAATTTTATTTATGATACCATTAAAACGGTTTTCAGAAAATATGGATACGCTGAAATCCAGACCCCAAGTTTTGAAAATCTTTCTACTTTAACCGGAAAATATGGTGATGAAGGTGATAAACTGATTTTTAAAATTTTAAATAGTGGAGAGTATCTTAAGGATCCAAAAAAGAAATCATTCGATTTTGCTGAAGAAGATAACAGCAATAAACTAATCCCTTTAATTTCTGAAAAAGCATTACGTTACGACTTAACAGTGCCATTTGCGCGTTATGTAGTGATGCACCAGCACGAAATTACGTTGCCTTTCAAACGTTTTCAGGTGCAGCCAGTTTGGCGTGCCGATCGTCCCCAAAAAGGCAGGTACCGCGAGTTTTATCAATGTGATGTGGATGTGGTGGGATCTGAAAGTTTACTGAACGAAGCTGAATTTATTTTAATCTACAACGAAGCTTTAAGCAAATTAGGCTTAAAGGATTTTAGTGTAAAAATTAATAACCGGAAAATTTTATCAGGTATTGCCGAAATCATTGGTAAACCGGATTTAATTATTGATATGACCGTTGCCATCGATAAACTGGATAAAATCGGTTTAGATGGGGTAAGTAAAGAATTGTTGGAGCGTGGTTTTACCGAAACTGATTTGGAAAAACTCCGTCCGGTAATTTTATTGGAAGGTACCAACGAAGAAAAACTGGCCAGCCTGAAAGAAGTTTTAGCACAATCTGAAACCGGTTTAAAAGGTATTGCCGAAATTGAGCAGGTTTTTGAATATGTAGAAAGCCTGATTTCTTATGCTTTGCCGTTAGTTGCCAAATTAGAGCTGGATATTACTTTGGCCCGTGGTTTAAATTACTATACTGGCTGTATTTTCGAGGTTAAAACCAACGAAGTAGCCATGGGCAGTATTGGCGGTGGTGGCCGTTATGATGATTTAACAGGCATGTTCGGTTTAAAGGATTTAACTGGCGTGGGTGTTTCTTTTGGTGCCGACCGCATTTATGATGTATTGGAAGAACTGAACCTTTTCCCTGCCTCAGCAGAAGTTGGAACCAAGGTATTGATCAGTAATTTCGATGCTGAAGCTGAAAAATATGCCGTGCCGATCGTTCAGCAGTTTAGAAATGCAGGTATATCCGCAGAGTTATACCCAGGTTCGGCAAAGCTGAAAAAACAAATGGCCTATGCCGATGCCAAAAATATCCCTTACGTTATTTTAATTGGGGGCGATGAAATTGCCAGCGGCGAACTTACATTAAAAGATATGCAAAGCGGAGAGCAGAAAAAACTGACTGTTTTAGGTATACTGGAGTTGTTGAAATAACGCTAGTTTTTTACCGCAAAGAAAATCCGTCATTGCGAGAAGGCTTTTTCAGCCGACGAAGCAATCTTTATAGTAGGATCACTAGTGTATGAAAGATTGCTTCGTCGTTCCTCCTCGCAATGACGAGCAATGAATTATCTCCCAATCCGCAGTAAAACCGGGAAATGAACATCTTTCTCTGCATCATCACCCCAGGCTTCTTTCAGCTCGGTAAACAAGTATTCCAACGGATTCCGATCGTTGGCTTTTTTGTAGTGTTGCAAGGAAGACCAGGTATTTAAATAGCCAATTAACTGGTTAAAATTCCAGGTGGTTTTGATCTGAAAATGTGGCGCAATTATTTCTTCAAATGGGAAAGGAATGGTTTTATAACCTTCTTCAATGTAGCGGCGTTCACTGTCCCAATATTTGCCTAATATATCTTCATAAAGCTTATGGATAACTTTGTCTACTTTTTTATCGATAGACATAATTCCATAACCAATCACCGCAAAAAGTCCATCTGATTTTAATGTTCTTTTTACCTCTGCATAAAAGGCTTCAAAATTAAACCAATGAATGGCCTGTGCTACCGTAATCAGATCAAAACTAGCATTGCCAGCCGATATTTGTTCTGCTGGTTCCACTTTGTAAGTGATATTTGGCAACTGTAAAGCATTTTTTAATTGATTTTCGCTAATGTCTGTCGCATAAACAGCACCGAAATGCTGCGCCAGTACACGTGCAACCTGACCATTCCCCGTGGCACAATCCCATGCCGTTTCCTTGTTTTTTACCAGGCCGAACAGATAATCGTACAGTTCTTGTGGATAAGTTGGTCGGTATATGGCGTAATCGGCAGATTGGGTAGAAAAGTTATCTTTCATTTTTATTAATGATTGAATGTTGAATGACGCAAGGAATAGCGATGAAAATAACTCCGCTCTTTCTTTATAAAATTATTATATTTTTGATAAACAACTGGTATTAATTTAAGTTTCATATTCGGCATTCAATCACTCATTCTATACTATGGAAAAAACAATACAAAAAGACGAAATTAAGGATGTAGAATACCGGTTGAAATCTATTTTTGGTGGTTCTGTAGGTAATCTTGTTGAGTGGTATGATTGGTATACTTATTCTGCTTTTGCACTTTATTTTTCTCCTGCCTTTTTTCCAAACAGTAATCCAACTGCACAGCTACTGGATACCGCAGGCATTTTTGCAGTAGGGTTTTTAATGCGTCCTATTGGTGGTTGGCTATTTGGCAGCATCGCTGATAAGCTGGGACGGAAACGATCGATGACACTCTCCGTACTCATCATGGCCATCGGTTCATTAATAATCGGTTTAACACCAAGTTACAAACAAATTGGTATAGCTGCTCCATTATTGCTCATTTTTGCAAGATTGATCCAGGGATTAAGTACCGGTGGCGAATATGGAACCTCTGCCACTTACCTCAGCGAAATGGCCACCAAAAAACATCGTGGATTTTATTCAAGTTTTCAATATGTAACGCTGATCGGAGGGCAATTATTAGCCTTAGGGATCCAGTTGATTTTGCAAAACTGGTTGCTTACCCCTGCCCAATTACACGATTGGGGTTGGCGGATTCCTTTTTTTATTGGTGCTGTTCTCTCTTTTATTGCTTTGTATTTGCGTAGACATATCGATGAAACGGCAGCCTTTAAAAGTAAAAATGCGGATGACAAAAAAGGAGGTATCGCTGTCTTATTGAAATATCCAAAAGAAGTTTTTACGGTTGTGGGTTTAACCTTGGGCGGAACCATTGCCTTTTATACTTTTAGTACCTACATGCAGAAATTTCTGGTGAATACGGTGCACCTGAGTAAAGAAACCTCTACAACATTATCATTTATTTCCTTATTGGTTTTTGCCATTATGCAACCATTATTTGGCTTGTTATCTGATAAAATCGGGCGAAAACCCTTGTTAATCGGTTTTGGGGTATTGGGTACCCTATGTACTTATCCAATTTTAACAGGTTTAGCCGGCGAAACCAATACTACAATTATATTTTTATTGATGATCGGTGCTTTGATTATTGTAAGTGGCTACACAAGCATCAACGCGGTGGTAAAGGCAGAACTTTTTCCCGCAGAAATCAGGGCCTTGGGTGTTGGTTTGCCTTATGCCTTAACTGTTGCCATTTTCGGTGGAACGGCAGAATATTTAGCGCTGTGGTTTAAAAATATAGGGCACGAAAGTTACTTTTACTGGTACGTAACCGGATGTATTTTGATCTCACTGGTTTTGTATACCACCATGAAAGATACCAAACACCACTCGAAGATAGAGGATTAGATTTTTTGAAGCATGATTCGGTCGTGACGTCATTCCCAACTTGATTGGGAATCGTAAAGGATGTCAAATAGTCAAATAGTCCTCGTTTGTAACGAGGATTATCGAAATCTGCATTTGTAATGCAAATAAGCAAACTAAATGGCGATAAAATCGCCATTCTCTACCATCCTCGTTACAAACGAGGACGATTAATCTCTGTGTCAATCAGTGCCTCCGTGGCAAATCTATCTTTAGTGGCAAAAATGCGTGTGTTTAAAAATAATTACTCACCTCAATTAAATTCATATCCGGATCGCGTAAATAGACCGAAATAATCTTGCCATTTGCTCCCGTCCGTTCTACAGGTCCTTCTTCAATTTCAATACATTTTTCTTTAAGTTCCTGCATCACCTCGCGCAGCGGAAAATCAGTGATAAAACATAAATCGGCCGTACCTGGCATTGGTTTAAATGCTTTAGGCTCAAATTCTGATCCATACTGGTGAAGATTGATTTTTTGATTGCCAAACTTCAGTGCCTTTCGGTTTTCGCCAAACTCAATAATTTCCATTCCCAGGGCAAGACTGTAAAACCTGCAGGTACTTTCTAAATTGGCAACCGTTAATACAAGGTGATCTAAATTTTTGATGTCCATAATAATAAATTAGAACTAAAGCATTCGTTCTTTTGTTTTAACTAAAGGATTTTATAATCCTGACATTTGGTTAGCAGATTATCGACCAACAAAATAATCAATTTTTATATATTTACCATTATGCAAAACCTGCCTCCTTTAGCCGAACGTATGCGCCCTCAAAATCTCGATGAATATGTTGGGCAAAAACATTTAGTAGGAATGGGAGCGGTGTTACGCAAAGCAATTGAAAGCAGTCAGCTGCCATCCATGATTTTCTGGGGGCCTCCGGGAGTAGGAAAAACCACATTAGCCTATATTATTTCGCAGGCATTAGACCGCCCGTTTTTCAATTTAAGTGCCATTAACAGTGGGGTGAAAGATATCCGTGAGGTAATCGATCGGGCTGCACAGTTAAAAGACAGCTTTCTGGGTTTGCCCATTTTGTTTATTGATGAGATCCATCGTTTTAGTAAATCGCAACAGGATAGTTTGTTGGGAGCGGTAGAAAGAGGCCTGGTTACCCTAATTGGTGCCACGACCGAAAATCCGTCGTTTGAAGTTATTTCAGCTTTGCTTTCCCGTTGCCAGGTTTATATATTAAAATCCCTGACGGAAGAAGAGCTGGCTGGTTTGTTGCAAACTGCCATTAAAAAAGATCCCATTCTTGCTGAGAAGAAAATTTCGATAAAAGAACACGAGGCCTTAATCCGGTTATCTGGTGGCGATGCGCGAAAGCTCCTAAACGTGCTCGAAATTGCCATTAATGGGATTGGTGGGAATAAAATCATTCTCACAAACGAGAATGTGCTGGCACATGCACAGCAGAACCTCGCGCTGTATGATAAAGCCGGAGAACAGCATTACGATATCATATCAGCCTTTATTAAATCAATCCGTGGGAGCGATCCAAACGCAGCCGTTTATTGGTTGGCAAGAATGATAGAAGGTGGAGAAGATCCGTTGTTTATTGCCCGCAGGTTATTAATCTTATCTTCAGAAGACATCGGCAATGCCAATCCAAATGCACTTTTATTGGCTAATAACTGCTTTACGGCCGTAAATGTAATCGGTTACCCCGAAGCCCGGATTATTCTGTCACAATGTGTAACCTATCTGGCCAGTTCGCCAAAAAGCAATGCTTCTTACGAGGCCATTAACAAGGCACAAGCATTGGTTAAACAAACCGGGAATTTACCTGTACCCTTACATATTCGCAATGCACCCACTAAACTGATGAAGAATATCGGTTATGGAAAAGATTATCAATATTCTCATGGATATGAAGGTAATTTTTCGCCCCAGGAGTATTTTCCGGATGAATTAAGCGGTACAAAACTCTACGATCCGGGTAAAAATGCGGCAGAAGAGAAACTGCGCGAAAAGCTAAGGCAAAACTGGAAAGACAAATACAAATATTAGTGTAACATTTTCTTCCAAATGCATACTAATAGGTATATTGACTAAAAATCAAACACCTAAACTAAATATGCTGAGTACTTTTTTAAGCCATCAAAGAAAATCTTTTTGGCGTTCGCGGAACAGGGGCAGTAGCATTGCTGGCCAGATTGTTTTGGGTTTCTTCATGCTTTACTTCTTTGCCATTGCCGCAGGAGTAGGTTTTGGAATGTCGCATTTTCTGCCAAAAATTTTCCCAAACAAAGAGGTAATTTCCAGTTTTAACGGTATTATCCTTTATTATTTCGCATTCGATTTTATCATGCGTTTACAGTTTCAGGAATTGCCAACTTTAAGTATTATTCCCTATCTGCATTTAAGAATTTCGAAAAGCAAAATCATCAGTTTTTTAAACGTTAAAGCATTGTTTTCTGCGTTTAACCTGTGGCCGTTTTTTATTTTTCTTCCTTTCTTATTTATTAAAATTTTACCTGAATACGGAGGTTTGGTTACGCTGATGTATATCGTTTCGATATTTTCAGTAATGGTTTTCAACAATTACCTGGTGCTGTATATTAAGCGGAAATCGATCACCAATACACTCTATACCTTTTTCGGTCTGGTGGTTATTGCTGCTTTTGCTGCTTTAGAATATTATAAGATAATTTCCATTATGGCTGCCTCTGATTTTGTATTCAGGGCCATCGCCGTACATCCTTTATATGGCTTTGCGTTTACTTTGGCCGCTATAGCTATATTTTACCTTAACGCTAGTTTCTTGCGTAAAAACTTATATGTAGAAGAGTTAAGTACCAAACAGGAGAAAAAAGGCAGTACCGATTATGCTTTCCTTAACCGCTTTGGTAAAGTTGGCGAGTTGGCTGCTTTAGAGCTGAAATTAATTCTCCGTCATAAACGGCCACGTTCTGCGGTCATCCTGGGTTTCTTTTTCCTTTTTTATGGATTTATTTTTTACAAGGAAAAGGCAATCAATAGCGATGCTTTCGGGCAGATGATGTTTGGTGCTATATTTATGACCGGTGTTTCCATCATTATTTATGGTCAGTTTATGTTTGCCTGGCAAAGTGCCCATTTCGATGGCATATTGGCTAATAAAATTAATTTTAAAGATTACATCAAAGCTAAATTTTTGCTTTTTACCATTGGTTGTACCATTATTACTGTATTGGCTAGTTTTTATGGGTTTTTAAGCCCGAAATTATTGCTCCTGCACTTAGCCGCTTATTTATATAATATTGGTTTCGGTACCGTGGTGGTGCTTTACCTCGCTACTTTAAATTATAAAAGATTGGATATTACCAAAGCAGCAAGCTTTAACTATCAGGGAACCGGTGCTACACAGTGGCTTTTAATGTTCCCTTACGCACTTACACCCATTTTAATGTATGTTCCTTTCGGCATATTACATAAACCTTATTGGGGCTTGGCTGTAGTAGGAATATTTGGGTTAGCCATGCTGCTGTTAAGGGGCTTCTGGGTAAATTACATTGCAAAACGACTTGAAAAACAACGATATAAAATAGCCGAAGGCTTTAGAGAATAATTATGATTTTAGAAGTTAAGAAATTACAAAAAGTTTATGGCGATAAAACCGTTGTAAACATTGAAGATCTACAGATTGCTGCCGGAGAAACTGTAGGGCTGGTAGGTAATAACGGTGCCGGTAAAACCACTTTCTTCCGTATGCTTTTAGACCTGATCCGCCCAACCACGGGCGAGGTGTTATCGAAAGGCCAAAATGTAATGCAGAACGATACCTGGAAAGATTATACCGCATCGTTTTTGGATGAAGGCTTCCTGATCGATTATTTAACGCCTGAAGAATATTTCATTTTTATCGGCAGTTTACATAACCTCAGTGTGGCCGATGTTTCTGCATACCTCAATCAATACGGGGAATTTTTTAATGGCGAAATCCTGAACAGTGGCAAATATATCCGCGATTTTAGTAAAGGAAACCAGGTTAAAGTGGGTATTGCAGCTGCTTTGATGCAGAAACCCGAAATTTTAATTTTGGATGAACCTTTTGCCAACCTCGATCCAACTACCCAGATCCGTTTAAAGAAATTGTTAAAAGATCAGGCAGGTAACATGACAACTTTTATTTCCAGTCACGATTTAAACCATGTTACCGATGTTTGCAGCCGGATTGTGCTGGTAGAAAAAGGACAAGTCATCAAAGATTTTAAAACAGATGAAAATACTTTGAAAGAGCTGGAGAGTTACTTCTCTGCCTAGTTTTTGTACTAAGAATGATACAATATATAAGGGTTCGGATTTATCTGAGCCCTTTTTTTGTATACAAGATTGCTGTTTATAGCTAAAATTGGTCAAAATGGACCGAAAATGCAATAGCATTAGTTTTTGGCATTGTGTTTGAATATGTCGGGTAGAAATTATAAATCTAGCATATCATGAGTATTTCAAAAGTAAGAATAGCGACATTAAGTATAGGGTTAGCCGTAGGATCAATGGCATTCCAAAGTTGTGATAGTTTAACTAAAACACAAAAAGGTGCTGGTATCGGTGCAGCAGCCGGCGGTGTAATTGGTGCACTAATTGGTAAAAAAGCTGGTAATACAGCAGTTGGCGCTTTAATTGGTGGTGCTATTGGTGGTACAGCAGGCGCTTTTATCGGTCGTAGAATGGACAGGCAGGCAGCTGAAATCCAAAAAGCTATTCCTAACGCAGAAGTTATTCGTGAAGGCGAAGGTATTATTGTAAAATTTGATAGTGGTATTTTATTCGATTTCGATAAAACCGCTTTGAAAGATGCAGCTAAAACAAATGTACAGAGTTTGGCTTCTTCATTAAATCAATATCCTGATACAGATATCAAAATTATTGGTCACACCGATAGCCGTGGTACCGAACAGTATAACATGGGCCTGTCAGAAAGAAGAGCAGCAGCTGTTAAAGCTTATGCCGTTTCTCAGGGTGTACCAGCATCCAGATTAGTTACCATTGGTAAAGGTTTTGCTGAGCCAATTGCAGATAACGAAACTGATGCAGGCCGTGCAGCCAACCGTCGTGTAGAAATTGTAATTGTTGCTAACGATGCATTAAAAGCTTCAGCACAAAAACAAGGATAATATCGCAAATTCCCTCTACCTATGAGGTCATTATATATGCAGCCCCGGTGTACATCCACCGGGGTTTTTTATTTTTGAGCATTCGGTTGTGGTGTCTGATGTTTCCATCTGACACTGCTAGTTTGTATTCTTTAGTTTTATGAAAAGCAGGTTCCTGTACTAATCTGTTCCGAAAGCCCTGCTATTCGCTCTACTGCGTGCCGCTGCTATCAGGTTTAGTTAACCTGGGTTTGGTGCTTGGCCCATACAAAACCTACAAAGTTAGATCAGGAGCTGGCAAAGCAAGACTTCGTAAGTTTTTTAGCGCACCTGCAACCTCAAATAGTTGCACCGGCAGAATTTCTTAAACGGGATTGAAGCGTCATCCTCCCGATCCCGATTCTTCATCGGATTGGGAGATACAGCGAAAAGCCCGACTAACATTAAAAAAAGCAGACGATCCTGCTTTCCAAAACCTTTAAATAAATCTTCGGATGGATTTGTGTTGGATAGGAATATCGAATACCACTATGGATACTGTACAGTCTGATGTTACCATCTGACTGAGTAGATCTGTGTCAGATAGAAATATCTGACACCACGGATAGTACGATAAGATTTAGTCTGCAGAATAAATATCTTCAAAATAACTCACCACCAGCGATTTCATCAACATTTCCTGTTCCAGCATGGTATAAGGCGGAATGGCTTTGATTAATTTCCAGTGCGGCCAGCCGTCCTGATCTAAGCCTTCCAGTTCATAAAAGCCCATTTCGCTCAATAAACGGCAGGTAGCAATGTGCATCAGCTCTTCCTTTTGGCGTTTACTGTATTTTTTGGGTCCTTTACCCAATTCCTGAACACCGATGAGAAAAAGCATCACCTTTAAATCAGGAAAATCCGAATCAAATTCAGTTGAAATCCTTTCCTGTAAAACTTTCCATTTGGCATTAATCTCCGACGGCTTCATATCTGCAAAGATAGTGTAAAAACGTGTAAGCCTTAAGTAAAACGTTTAGGCTTTTTAACACTTAAGCTTGAATGGTAATGGTATTTTTGGTTACATTTATAACCTATGGATACGAATATCAATAAAACAATTAATGCAGGTTTATTAGCTTACGGCATGTCTGGGAAGGTTTTTCATGCTCCTTTTCTGAATGCGCACGATGGTTTCAGTTTAAAAGCCGTGGTAGAACGGAACCATAAAAATGCAGTTAACGATTACCCTAATATTATTAGTTACAACAGCGTTGAAGAGCTTCTGCATGATGAAGAAATAGAATTGGTGGTAATTAATACCCCAAATAACCTTCATTACGAACATTCGAAAGCTGCATTAAACGCGCATAAACATATTTTAGTTGAAAAACCTTTTACCGCTACCACTGCGCAGGCCAAAGAACTTTTCGAACTGGCCGATAGCGTTGGCAAACAGATTTTCTTTTACCAGAACCGCCGTTGGGACAGTGATTTTAGATCGGTAAAAAAAGTGCTCGATAGCGGCAAGCTAGGTAAACTGGTTGAAGTTCATTTGCGTTACGATCGTTACCGCAATGTTATCGGGCCAAAGGCATTTAAAGAAAACCCGTTAGAGGCCAGCGGATTGCTATACGATTTAGGTCCGCATCTTTTGGATCAGGTGATCAGCTTATTTGGCAAACCTTTGAGTTTTCATAAAATTTTAGGTAAAAACAGGGTTGGTACTTTGGTCGACGATTATTTTTCGATCCAATTGAGCTATCCAGATTGTGTAAATGTTTTTGTAACCTCGAGCATGTTGGTGGTAAACCCACAGCCAGGCTTTGTTTTACATGGCGTAAATGGTAGCTTTATTAAACAAAGAACCGATATTCAGGAAGAACAGTTGCTGGCCGGTATGAAATTAACTGATCCGGCTTATGGCATTGAGTCTGCAAGTAAAGATGGTTTGTTAACCACCATTGATGCCGAAGGAAATAAAACCGAAGAAATCATCAAATCCGAAGTTGGAAATTATCTGCCCCTTTTCGAAGCCGTTTACCAATCAATAACCAATAATAAACCTTATCCTGTTACCAGGGAAGATGTTCTGGTTCAATTAGAAATTATCGAAAGCTAACTCCTATCTGTTAAATCGGTGTAATCACTCTAAATCCATTTAAATCACGTTAATCTGTGTAATCTTTATTATGAACTCGTTGCCATTTGCTTATTTAATCCCCATTTTTCTGATTGCCCTTTATCTGATCCTTAAAAAGAAGAAGGTTGTTGTTGAACCTTTAACTGATGTAGACAAGAAAATACTGGATGATTATGTGGATTATTACCATAATCTCGATTCGACAGATAAGCTTAAATTTGAGCAAAAGGTGGCTGCATTTTTCAGTGCGGTTAAAATTGAAGCGGTGGGTTTGGAGATGACCACGTTAGATGAGTTATTGATTGCGTCAAGCGCTGTTATCCCTATTTTTGGTTTCGATGACTGGCAATACAAAAATCTGACCAGCGTTTTATTGTATCCCGATACCTTTAACAAAGATTTTGATTTTGAAGGTGGAGAAAGGAACATTATGGGTATGGTAGGTACAGGCTACATGAACGGACAGATGATTTTATCGCGTTCGGCTTTGCGCCATGGTTTTTCTAAAAGTGCAGGAAAAGAAAATACGGCCATTCACGAATTTGTACATCTTTTAGATAAATCGGATGGGGCGACTGACGGTGTTCCGGAAAATTTAATGGCGCATGAATATACTTTGCCCTGGATTAAAATGATGCATGAGGAGATAGCAAAAATTGAGGACAATAAATCGGATATTAATCCTTATGCCATCACCAATCAGGCCGAATTCTTTGCGGTAGTTTCAGAATATTTCTTCGAAAAACCAGAGTTATTAAAGGATAAACATCCTGAATTATATTTTCAGTTAAGCCGCATTTTTGCGCAACAGCCTGCAGGTTAAAATGATAAAAGCTAAAATGAAGATATTTGCAACGATTATATGTAGTTTGATTTCGATCAGTACGTTTGCGCAGAAAACCTATGTATTAAGGCAAAATTATCCAACAGGATATAAATATGATTTTTCGATTAATTCCGATCAGATCATCAACCAGAAAATTGGCGGTCAGGAGGTACATTTAACTCAAAATATTGGAACGGATTATACTTTCGATATTACCGAGGGCCATAATGGCGAAAAAGATGTTAAAGTAACCTATAAAAAGATTTTTATGAAATCTGTTGCCATGGGTACTACCATGACTTATAATTCAGATGATCAGGACAGCACGAAGAAAAACCCATTCAGTGGGCTAAAGGGAGCTACTTTTTTAATGACCGTAACGCCAAACGGAGGGATTAAAGCCGTTGCGGGTATAGATAAAATGCTTGATAACATGGCGGCAAAGATGAGCAATGATACGAGTGAGGTGAGGCAGATTAAAAATGCTTTAAGTAAACAGTTCAGTGCTGAAGTAGTAAAAGAAACGATGGAATCGTCGTTTAAAATTTATCCAGGTAAGGAGGTCAAAATTGGCGATAGCTGGACAGTTGATACGAAATTACAAATGAGTATGCCGATAGAAACCATTACGGAGTATACTTTAAAGGAAGTGAAAGACGGTATTGCCGTCCTAAGTGTAAAAGGTGCCTTGGTATCAAAAGGGATTTTTGAAGCAATGGGCAATAAAATGGAAACCGATTTAAAAGGAACCAACTCTGGAGAAACTTCGGTAGACATTAAAACGGGAATTGTATTGAACAGTCACCTGCGGATAGAACTGTATGGAAAAATGAAGTCGATGGGAAAGGATATAGATTTCGAAATGCAGGGTATTAATAAAATTGTAGGGAAAGAGATAAATTAATTTAGAATAGTCGTCATTCCCAACTTGATTGGGAATCTTAATGCTTTATACCTGCACTTATCATAAGCATTAAGATTCCCGCATGCGCGAGAATGACGATCACTCAATATATTATATTAGAGGCTCCCCGTTAACGCCACCAAAAACTCTGTCGGAATTTCGATGTGGGGAATATGTCCGCAGGCATCAAATTCTATAATTTTAGCGCCAATAATTTTTGCAGCAGTTTGTTTGCCTAAAAGTTTGTACTGGCCGTGTAAAGCCTGCTGATCTGGTGTAAGCAAACCTTTGCCCACAATGGTTTTATCTTCTTTACCGATAAATAAAACAGTAGGTACCTTTAAATTCTGAAATTCGTAAACAACCGGTTGTTCATAAATCATGGTATAGGTTAGTGCTGCCACCTTCGCCCAGCGTGGATAATCAGCACTATTGGTTACCCCTCCGGCAATATCAACCAGGTATTCGTATTCAGGTTTCCAATAGGTAAAGTAAGAGCCCTGATAATATTTTCTAACGCTTTCTGCGGTAGTTTTTAGCTCGGTTTGGTATTGCTGGGCGGTTGTGATGTAAGGAATAAAAGTTTTGTAATCTTCTAAACCGATCGGATTTTCGAGCAGCAGTTTTTCAGTTGTTTCGGGATACATTAAAGCAAAGCGTGTAGCCAGCATACCGCCCATACTATGGCCTAAAACCACCGTTTTTTGAACGCCAAGCGTATCTAACAATTTTTTGTTCCAGGCCGCCATTTGGTGGAAGCTGTAATGGATAAATGCTTTTGACGATTTGCCAAAACCGATCTGATCGGGTACAATAACCCGATAGCCAATGTTTGTTAAGGCTTTAATTACGTTGCCCCAATAATAACCTCCAAAATTTTTCCCATGAAAAAGGATGGCCGTTTTTCCATTGGCATTTGCAGTTGGCGCAACATCCATGTAGGCCATTTTAATATCCTGTCCTTCGGTATTAATAGGGAAGTATTTAACCGGATAAGGATATTTAACGTTATCCAAAGTGATAGAAAGGGTATCTATTTTTTGTGCCTTTACGTGGCTAAGAATAAATAAGCTAAGGGAAAGTAAAAGGAAGTATCTTTTCATTGACTGGAAATGACGTAAACTAAAAAACTAATTGGCTCAAGTTAAACTTTTGCCAATTAGTTAGCTTAAAAATCATGCCCTTTTTACAAAATCACAATAATCTATAATGATTAGTATCGTTTTGGTATTCTGAAATGTTATTTAATCAATTGCTTTAAATTAACAGTAGGTATCTGGATACTTGTTTCATCAGAAAGGTTTCCGCTTGCTTTGTTTATCTTAATGTGCTGAAAATTTACATCATTCTTCCCCATGCTATTTAAAGAGAGGGTTTCTATTGAGCCTATATTCTTATTTTCTTCATTTTTGAATTCTGCTTTTGCATCTTTCAATTTCAGATCAGCATTTAGTAGTGGCGTGTTATTTACGGTTAAGTATCCTGCAGTAATATCGGCATGCAAGTTTTCAATTTTTGCATCTTCAATGGTAATCCCGGGTATCACCACATCTTGTTGTTGATATATAGTCTTCTTTACCAGGTGCAGATTTTTGACTTTCATATCCTCCCCAAATCTGAAGTTTACACCTTTGGTGATTTCTACATTTAAACTATCCATATTTACTGCTAAAGCATCCACAGATACATTGTTAAAAGTAATTCCTTTTAAGTTTGGTGAAAAAATCAACAATGTTCCATGCTGGTAATTACGTTCTTCTTTTAAAGAGATGTTTAGTTTACCATCCTTATCTACCTTGTATTCGATATAAGGTGCAAGATCATTAGTTGCTTTAAACAAAAACTTATCGTTGGCAATTATTTTAATATTTAGGAAAGATGATTCTGAGCCGTTAATTACCACATGTTGAAATGCCTGAACAGGATATTTTGTGATAAACCGATCTACATCACTATCTGTGGTTTCGGCCCCTGTTAACATTTTATCGTAGGTTTTATTATCGATCCGGTTTGCTTTGGCAATCAGGATCATTACGGTTAATGGAATAATAAGCAAGGCAATTGCCAGCCCTGTTAATAATTTATTGCTTGTTTTCATTTTTTTAGGCGTTAAAGTTTTGTGATACAAAAGTTTGATAGCGGGATTTTAGCTCGTCGAAATCAACTTCCAGGAGGTAAAGGTTTCTGAACAAGTTCGGCAGTTCATCTTCGATAAAACTGGTTTTCCGATATTGTTTTACCTGATCTATGGTGTCGTCGGCCAGAAAAAAACCTATTCCCCTTTTGTTGTTTATGATATTCTTGCCTTGTAGCAATTCGTATGTGCGCATTACTGTATTGGGATTTACCTCCATTTCTACTGCCATTTCCCTTACCGATGGAATTTTTTCGTCGGCTTTCCATTTACCCAATAATATCTGCTCGCAAACGTATTCAGCTATCTGTAGGTAAATGGCCTTGTTGTTGTTAAATTCCATTTTAAGCCTCCTTTTCTTTTAAACGTATAAATGAGATAAACCAGAATGCCAATGTTAATAATATGCCTATTAAACTCATTATGAAGAAGATATTACCCTCGTCTTGCCAGTAGTGGTTACCAACCCAAACTGTATTGTTGGTTAGTTTTTGCAGCACAAAAATTGTTGAAGTAACCCAAAGTACCCCAAATACCATTATAGAAATTGCTGTTTTAATGTAGTGGAAGTTTTGGAAAAATATAGAACCTAATAGGAAAACGCTATTGATCAATAGCGGTACATAATAAAACTGGGAAAAGTTTTTAACGGTTTCGGTTGAGAAAAAATAAGTTAAATAATCTATAACTACCTTTTTGCCTTGATAATCGGTATAACTTCCTGTTAAAGTATGAGTTGCCCTAACAGAAGAAATAAAGGAAAGATCGATCAAGTAAAAGCATAATAAGTAACTTGGTATTCCAATAATCAGGGTGTAGAATATAGCGCATAAAAATTTTTCAATGTTCGATGCAGGTACCAAAATGTTAATGATGGCTTTAGGTTTTTGTCCTAAGTGCATAAAATAACTGTTCGCTATAATGCTTACAAATAAAAAGCCCGTAATCAGAAATAGAGGAAATCTAAAACTTAATGTGTTAGATGAAAGGTATTTTAAATTATTATCTGTTAAGCTTATGCTATAAAATAAGGCCAAAACGCCAATTAATACACCAAAACTGATTAAATAGATTTTTCCAAAATCAAGCCATTGTCTTTTAAGCAATAAGCCAAATCGATTAATATTAAATGTGTTGTTCATCGCTTAACTGAATAGAGGTTTAAATTTGATTTTTTCTGCAAGTATGGCATTGAAAAGGAGTTCCATATCTAGTTTGCTTTCTTCCTGCTGGTAGTTTGGCATTACCGCATTATAACCAGAAAGTGATGGTTCGGCATAAATGATGCTATCGTCAATTTCTTTCACTTTTTTGAAAGTTAACTTTGCTGTAATCTCTTCTACTGTAGCTTTAAGTGCAATATCATTTTCATCAAGCATAATTACCGTATCGATCAGGTTATCTAAATCTCTAACCTGGTGGGTAGAAATAATGATGCAACGCTCATCTGTCATGGCGGAAGCCATAATTTTTCTGAACTGTGCCTTAGATGGAATATCTAAACCGTTGGTTGGCTCGTCCATAATGACCAGTTTCGCCTGGGTAGCCAATCCGAATGCAATAATTACTTTTTTCTTCTGCCCATAGCTCATATTAATGAGTTTCTGCTCAACCGGAACGTCAAATTCTTTAATCAGATCAGCGAAATAATTGTGGTCGAAATTTTTATAGAAGGGGGCATTGGCTTTTATATAAGCATCTATTTTTACCGATGGCAAATAGAATTCTTCTGGAATGAAACAGATCTGCTCTAAAAGTGCAGGCTGTCTTTTCGCCGGATCATAGCCCATCACATCCAATGTTCCGCTCTGCGCATACACCAAACCTGCGAGGTTTTTTAATAAAGTTGATTTGCCGGCACCGTTTTTACCGAGCAAACCATAAATATGGCCGTTGCTTAAGCGCATGCTCATATTTTTAAATAATGGCTTATGCTTACTATAGCCAAAATTAAGATTGTTAATGTTGATCATATCTACTGTATTAGTTAAATAATACACTAATGTATGGTGTTGTTTGTTGATCTCCAAATTATTTCGGAAAAAAGTTTAGCGATGGGAGGTTCGCGGTTGGCGTTTTCATGCGATATGTCTAGCGCCATCCGCCTCACGCTAAGCGCTACGCCATGGAACGGTAAAATATCAGTCTAATCATTGTTGCATTAAAACATCATTAATATGGAGATTGTATGTTTGTAGTATATCGATACAGTATGGATACAAAATGGGCATATTTACTTGGCCGCTTAGCAATAGGCTTAAGTTTTTTCGGACATGGTTTGGTACGTTTACCAAAACTTGCGGGTTTTAGCCAATGGATGGTAGGGCAATTTTCGAAATCTTATTTGCCTGATGCATTGGTGATCCCTTTCAGTTATATGTTGCCTTTTGCCGAGTTTATAGCAGGATTGATGATTATCTTAGGTTTATTTACCAGGCAAGGATTACTATTTGCCGGACTGATTTCTTTAGCATTGATCTTCGGAACAACGGTAATAGAGAACTGGGAAGCGCTGCCTTCTCAGCTCATCCATGTGGCATTTTTGTCGGTGTTACTAGCTTACCTTCCGCATAACAGTTATGCGGTTGATAAACTCATTAAAAAATAATTATGGAATATAGAAAAATTGGAAACTCAGATTTAGAACTTTCGGTAATCACTTTTGGCGCCTGGGCTGCTGGCGGTTGGATGTGGGGAAGCACAGATAGAAACGATGCAATTAACGCTATTAAAGCGGGTTACGATTTAGGGGTCACTTCAATTGATACGGCGCCAATTTACGGTCAGGGCGATAGTGAAGAAATTGTGGGCGATGCCATAAAAGGCATTTCACGTGATAAATTACAACTGGTAACCAAATTCGGGATGCGTTGGGACCTCGCCAAAGGCGATTTCGGCTTTAAGAGTAAAAACAACGACGGAAAGGAGATCGATATTTATAAATATGCGGGGAAAGAAAGTGTGATTTACGAATGTGAGCAATCTTTAAAACGGCTGGGTACCGATTATATTGATCTTTACCAAATCCACTGGCCGGATATAACCACACCAATCAGCGAAACTTTCGAAGCCGTGAGCAGGTTGATCGAACAGGGTAAAGTGCGTTATGCAGGCGTGTGCAACTATGATGTAGCGCAATTAAAAGAAGCTGACAAAACTTTAGAAATTATTTCTAACCAGATCCCATTCAGTATGGTGAATCGTGGGGTAGAAGAGGAGATTGTTCCCTATTGCATTGAAAAAAATAAATCAGTTTTAGCTTATAGTCCGATGGAGCGTGGTTTATTGACCGGAAAATTGAAACCTGACCATCAATTTGAAGAAGGCGATCACCGTCAGGGGAATAAATTTTTCTCACCAGAAAGTATCGAAAAAACAAATGCATTTTTGGCTAAAATAAAACCATTGGCTGATGAGAAAAATGCAACCTTATCTCAATTGGTGTTACGCTGGACGGTTGAACGACAGGGCATTACCATCGCTTTGGTTGGTGCGCGGAATGAAAAGCAAGCTGTACAAAATGCAGAAGCCATTAACGTAAAATTAAACGCTGAAGAAATTCAGTTGATCAATACCGAATTAAATAAAGCTGGTTTTTAATCGTAATATTAACCACAGAGCACACGGATTTTTTTACAGAGAAAAATCGGTGTACTCTGTGTATTTCTCTGTGCCCTTCGTGGTTAAAATATTAAAAAAATATGTCGAAATTATTTTCTCCTTTTACCATAAAGGACGTAACCCTAAAAAATAGAATTGTTATTTCTCCAATGTGCCAGTATTCTGCTGTTGATGGCTTTGCCAACGATTGGCATTTGGTACATTTAGGAAGCCGCGCTGTTGGTGGTGCAGGTTTAATTATCCAGGAGGCTTCTGCAGTTACTGCTGATGGCAGAATTACCTATGCTGATCTGGGCATCTGGAAAGATGAACATGTAGAAAAACTGAAACAGATTGTTTCTTTCATTCATAATAATGGTGCTATTGCTGGTATACAACTGGCGCATGCAGGCAGAAAAGCCAGTTGCGAGGTGCCATGGAATGGAGGTGAACAGATTGCGGCTGGCGAAAACAGCTGGAAGCCTGTTGGTCCATCACCAATTCCTTTTAAACAAGGACAGGTAGAGCCGCACGAATTAACGATTTCAGAAATTCAGGATATTGTTTTTGCTTTCAGGGCAGCTGCAAAACGCGCTTTAGATGCAGGTTATAAAGTGGTAGAAATACATGCCGCACATGGTTATTTATTGCATGAGTTTTTTAGTCCGCTAAGCAATAAACGTAATGATGTTTATGGCGGAAGTTTCGAAAACCGGATCCGTTTGGTAATCGATGTGGTTGAAGCCGTGCAATCAGTTTGGCCCGAAAACCTGCCACTATTTGTACGTATTTCGGCAACCGACTGGACGGAAGGTGGCTGGAACGAAAATGATTCGTTGCAATTGGCTGCAGTTTTAAAAGATCGCGGTGTTGATTTAATTGATACCTCTTCGGGTGGAAATGTACCTGATGCCTTTATCCCAGCCGGACCAAATTACCAGGTTCCTTTTGCAGATAAAATCAGGAATGAAATCGGCATTTATACTGGTGCTGTAGGGGTAATTGTTGAGGCGCACCAGGCAGAAGAAATTCTGGAGCAAGGAAAAGCAGATTTGATTTTTATTGCCCGTGAATCATTACGTGATGCTTATTTTCCCACGCATGCCGCACAGGTACTTGGCGATGATAGCGAATGGCCAAATCAGTATGTTAGGGCCAAAAGGGAAACGTTTAAGAAGTAGTTGAGGACTTCAAATAGTACCGTCATCTCGACTGAAGCGAAGCGAAATGGAGAGATCTCTCCAGACAGATTTCTAGGCTGCGTTACACCCGATAGCTATCGGGTCCGCTCGAAATCGTCATTCCCAATTCGATTGGGAATCTTAATGCAATAAGCTTTAAGATTCCCGCCTGCGCGGGAATGACGATTGTACTAATAGAATCTGTCATTGATAACCCCGTTGAGGATTAGTCATTGTGAAGCAAAATCTATTTTAGATCTATCTACTCCACGTTGCTTCGGTCGAGACGATTCATCTAAAACGTACTTAAATAAAAAGCGGAGTGATCTCATCGATCAGCTCCGCTTTTTTGTCTATAAATGATATTAAAGGACTTTATTTAACCAGTGTAAAAGGAACATACAATCCGAAAGTGATGTTTCTACCGGTATTGTAAACACCTAAATTAGGATTTTCCTGATCAAAACGACCTGGTTTAAACCTGCTTAAAGCATCGTAATATTTCTGGTTTAACAGGTTATTGGCCGAAACGGATAGTTTAACAGGCTGTTTACCTAAATTAAATGTAGCACCGATTCCAGCGTTTAACAAGGTGTAACCGCTGGTTGGTGTTTCAAAAACATCATCCACACGGGTTTGTTTAAATGCCGAGTTGATGCCAACAGAAAGGTAAGCATCATTTGTACCTTTAAGTTTAGGCTCGAAACGCAGCTCATTTCTCAATGTTCCTGCCGGGATAAACGAAAGTGGTCTGTTTAGCGTATTGTTCTGTGCATGAACGTATCCAAAAGTATTTTCGAAGTGGATAAATGGAACCGGATGGATGGTTAAACTTGCCTCAGCACCATAAAGATTGGCATTTACCTGTCCGTAACGGTAAACATCGAAAAGTGTACCATCAACAGTTCTTTGTTCGCCATTGTTTGATGCGTAAATATAATTGTGGATGTAATTGTTATAAATGCTCGCACTTGCACTCACAATTTTTCCTTCATATTCTAAAGCAGCGTCTACCTGATAACTGCGCTCCGGGCTTAATGCAGAATTCCCGATTTCATACCTAAAAGTACCTTCATGTACACCATTTGATCCTAATTCTGCCGGATTTGGTGCACGGAAAGCAGAACCTGCGTTGGCTTTAAAATTTAATTCATCATTAAACTGATGTGTAAAACCCAGGGCACCACTTACGTTAGAAAACTTGTTTTTAAAAGGAGCAAAAAGTTCTTCGCCGTCATCAAACAATTGTTTTCCGTTATTTTTTCTAAAATCGTAGCGTGCACCGATGCTAAAAGTATTATTCTCCCAGTTTTTCTTTGCATAAGCAAAAACGCCTAAACCGAAAGTATCATAAGCTGGGATTAAAAATTCTGTTCCTTTGTTTTGACTATGCGCATCATCTACACTTATACCAAAAACCGGTTGCCATCCATTGGTTTCATGGATATAATATTTTAAGTCGGCATTGTAAGTTTTAAGGTCGAAGAATAAGGCCGGGTCTGGTCCATCCAACTCGCGACGCTGGTTCTGCTGATAACCGAAATCAGCCTTTAAATTACCATTACCAATAATAAAATTGTTATTCAGGGCAATTTTAAAGTGTCTGATATCCTGACGAGGGTATTCTAAAGTACGGTTTTTATAATCGTCGTTGGTAAATGCACTACCATCTTCTTTTACAAAATTTCCATTATCATCTAAAGTTGGTTCGTAGAAACCAATGTTATTATGGAAGTTAGAAACGTTTAAATGTGTGTAACCCCAGCTTTTGTTTAAACCCACCATACCACTTAAATCGGTTTCGTTAAAACCCGAATTAGGAAAATATCCGGTAGGTGTTTTAAAAGAGTAAGCATTTTTATAGGTTCCGCGGGCTCTCCAAACAAAACCATTTTCGTTACCGTTTAACATTAATGAGTTGGCGGTAAGGCCATTGTTGGTAGAGTAATTGGTGATAAATTCACCTTTAACTTGTCCTTCAGGTGCCGAACTAGGTTCTAATAAGTTAATTACACCACCTAATGCGTCAGACCCATACATTAATGAAGCTGCGCCACGTAAAACCTCAATGCGATCTGATTTAAACTGATCAATTTCGATCCCGTGTTCATCGCCCCATTGTTGGCCTTGTTGTTTAATTCCATCATCTAAGGTTACAATCCTGTTGTAGCCTAAACCCCTGATAACAGGTTTAGAAATGGATGGTCCGGTAGTGATCTGTGAAACACCGGGAATTTTAGTCAATGCATCAATTAAGTTGGTTGAGGGCTGTAAAAGCTGATCTTTGCCCACTACTGCTGATGAAGCACTGTTTCTTTTGCTGGTACTGCTGATCAAACTTCCTGTAATTACAATTTCCTTTGTTTCGATTGCCGTAGGCTGTAAAGAGAATTCTAATGCAGCTGCGTTAGCAAGATCTACCACCTGTGTAGCAGTTTTATAGCCTACGTAATGTACCTCTACCAGGTAACTTCCTTTTGAAGGAAGGTTGTTCAATGTAAATTCTCCATCGTTATTGGTTACGGCCGAAACCTTTAAATCTGGAATAAAAATGGTTGCACCTGGCAACGTTTGTTTAGTGCTGGCATCAATAACCTTACCTTTTATATTTTTTAAAGCGGCAGCGAAAACAGTGCTGCTTAATAACGTATATAGCATTACCAAGCCGATAAGCTGTAATTTTTTCATGTGTTGTATATGAATAAAAATGATGGAAAAGCAAAAACAATGGCCCATTTGAAGCCTGCTTTAGTTTCTCCTATAAATAAATTTGTTTTAGCGCGGTTGCGCCATAAGAAAAAATTAAGCCAAAGGGGGACCGCGTAAGCAGGTGCGCTTTATTTCGGTAAAGGCATTCTTTAACGTAGGTTCGGTACGGTTAAAAATTTTAGCAGATAAAAAGATCCTGTAAATGTGGTGTGTTTGTACGTAGTTTTTTTCAAAACTTGCATTACAGATTAAACAGGTTTCGCCGTGCGCCTGTACATGACTTACATGTTTACAATGTGCTTCTTTTTGTACAACAGGAACGGGATTGTGATGATGAAGAACACTCCATGGAGTTAAAGCAATAGCAAACACAATCAGCATAAATGCCGATAAATACTTCTGAATGTTTTGTCTATGCTTTTTCAACTCGCTAAAAGTAGTAATTCTTAAGCAATTATATATATTTGAAAAGTAACATTGCTTTTATAGTGTTGTGACCTGCTATTTTATCAATGGTTTAACCTTAAAAGCCATGATTTCTGATGTTAGGTAAAGAAATCAGGCAAATGCAAAATCAAAATTAACAACATGTCGATATTTGAATGGTTTTTTGAACGGAATAATCCCGGGCCCACTGGTACCGTAGAAACTTATCACCATAAATTATACTGGCCACGCATCTGGATTCTCATTGCCGGGACTGCTGCCTTGATCGCATTCCTTTTTTTTATTTATTGTGTTCCTTTAAATCGGTTAGAAGCCTTCGAAATTGGAAATGCATGTTTAGGTACACTTTTCAGCATCGCTTATTTGGTGGCATCTTATTACATTTATGTTAAGCCAGACTATAATAATATGGGCTTTTTGGGCTTTATTGATAATCCCTTTAAATATACCGATGATGTTAACCGTTTTATGCTATTTTTTCAGGCCATATTACTTCCGGGCAAAATCATTTCCATACCAATTGTAAACATGTTTTCGTTATTGTTTACAGCAAAAAAATCGAACAATTAATGAAATTTATCAGGAAAAATATATTTAACGCTTTATTTGTCATTTTCCTGTTGGTAATTGTTTTTGTACCCGATGCAAAAGCTTTTTTTATTAAAGGATTAATGGAGATTGGTTTTTATAAGCCCAATGTTGAAGCGCCAAAAGAAGATGTTGCAGGTCTGAACGGCATACAGTTTAAAGATGCGAAAGGTAATCTGGTTGATCTGGGCGATTTAAAAGGCAAAGTTATTTTCCTCAACTTCTGGGCAACCTGGTGCCCGCCATGCAGGGCCGAAATGCCATCGATCAATAAATTGTACACGCAATTTAAAGACGATAAAGATATTGTATTCATTTTTGCCGACGCTGACGGAGATTTTCCAAAATCGACTAAGTTTATGGCCGACCGTAAATATACAATGCCTGTTTATAAAGTAGAAAGCGATATTCCTGAAAAAGTATTTGCCGGCGCCTTGCCCACAACGGTTATTTTCGATAAGCAGGGCAGACTGTCTTTCAGGCACGAAGGCGTAGCAAATTATGCTGATCAAAAGATTATTGATTTTCTTAATAAACTTAAAAATAGCCGTTAGCTTCCATCAGCCATAAGGCTTTTCCGAATCAATTTTGATGATGAAATGATATTTCTATTTGCAATATATGTAGTTAACTACATATATTTGTTGAATAATATTTAGCAATGCAAAACGACTTTAAAATTGAAAGATTAAATAATCAATTCTGTGAAGCGATTATCGGGTTAATTCTGCCCATACAACAAATAGAATTTAATGTAGATATCGATCTGGCCGCACAACCAGACTTATTGGATATCGAAAAAAACTACGATGGTACAGGTGGAGCCTTTTGGGGTGCCAAGCTAAATGGCGAACTTATTGGTACCATTGCCTTGATTGCACAACCCGATCATCATGCCGGAGCCATCAGAAAGATGTTTGTTAAAAAAGAATTTCGTGGAAAAGAGCTGGGGGTAGCACAGGCTTTATTAAAAACCCTTATAGAATATTGCAGTGATAATAACCTGAGTGAAGTATATTTGGGTACCAAAGATATATTGCAGGCTGCCTGCCGCTTTTACGAACGTAATGGGTTTAAACAGGTGGCCATGGAAGATCTCCCGGTTTATTTTCCCCGCATGGCTGTTGACAATGTGTTTTATAGCCTGGATTTAAAATCTGTTTAATGGAACAAAATGTAATTGATGCTTCTGGCTTACTGGCCATTTCTACACGTTTACAAAGGCTCAGCGACCAGATCCGCAAGGATGGCCTGTTGATTTATAAAGCATTCGGGATTGATTTTCAGCCGAAATGGTTCCCGGTGCTTTACACTTTATATAAAAAATCGACCATGAGTGTGGTTTCTCTTTCTGAAGAAATTGGTTACGCCCATCCTTCTACCATCAGTTTGTTAAAAGAGCTGGAGAAGGAGAAACTGATCCGTTCTAAAAAAGATAAGGTGGATACCCGTAAACGCCTGGTTGAACTTACAGCACAGGGTAAAACGCTTCTATCAACCATGGAGCCCGTTTGGGAGGTGATCATTAAAGCCACTGCAGAAATTACAAATACAGAAAATAACCTGATGAAGGCCATAAATGAAGTAGAAGCAAGCTTACAGGAGAAAAGCTTTTTACAAAGGGCCGAAGTTTATATTAAAAAATGAGCGAATTATTGAATGAGTGAATTTTGAATGGCAGGAAAGGTTAACCAATGATTTTACTATTTTTGCCACTATGATTTCATTTTTCGAGGCTTCGCTTAAACAACTTTCTATCCACCATACCGGCAATAAACTGGTTGAAGAGTATTATAAATTATCTGATGCCCCTTTAAAAATCGAGGATGAACAGTTAGGCAATCTGTTGATGCAGTATTTCTTAAAGCCTTTTGAAAAGGTAAATGAGGTCTACCGTTTTTACCATCCTAATGATAATTTACAATTAAACGAAGTATTTCATTTTGCACACGAGATTTTTGAAAACAATGCACTTTTTCACGAGGACTCGCAGCAACTGGCCAAATATTTATACGATGTGGCCAACCACCCCAAAATTAAATCGGGTGAATTGTATGTAGCTTATTTCGAAAAGGTGCAGATAGAGGGGGAGCAGTTGGATGTGTTAGGGATTTTTAAGTCGGAAACCAAAGATACTTACTTAAAAGTTTATCCTGAGCTGGATGGCTTTAACATGAGTTATGAGCAGGAGGCCATCAGCATTAACAAATTGGACAAAGGCTGTTTAATTTTTAATGTAGATAAAGAAGAAGGCTATAAAGTTGTAGTGCTCGATCAATCGAAAAGTAGCAACGATTCTGCAGTTTACTGGAAAGATGAATTTTTGAAACTGAAAATCAGGAACGATAGCTATAACCAAACTAATAATGTTTTGGGCGTTTACAAAAACTTCGTTACGCAAAAACTGGATGATGATTATGAAATCAGTAAAGCTGATAAAATCGATCTCTTAAATCGTTCAATGAAGTATTTCAAAGAAAAGGAAACCTTTGATATTGAAGAATTCGGGAATGAAGTAATCGGTAATGCAGAAGGGATAGAATCGTTTAAAAACTATAAGAAAAATTACGAAGAGGAGTTCGAAAGCCCGATTGCCGATCATTTTGAAATTGCAGAATCTGCGGTTAAAAAACAGGCCCGGGCTTATAAAAGCGTGCTAAAACTGGATAAAAACTTCCACATCTATATCCACGGCAATAAAGACATGATTGAGAAAGGTTACGACGATGATAAATCGATGAACTTTTATAAGGTATATTTTAGGGAAGAGGAGTAGGGTTAGTCCTGAGTCGGTAGTCTTAAGTCGTGAGTCTCTTGGCGATTGTTGATTTTGGACGGATATCGAGAACCGATTACTCGTTCTGCGTTTTAATAGGCCCAATCCCTCGGTCTGTGTCCTCACAGACCGAAACAAATCTTCAATTTAACAGATTTCAATTTCATTTCCCAGTAGTTATCGGCTATTGTTCTGTGAGGACACAGACCAAGGATACGTGTGTATTCTTATTAAAGAAATTGAAGTTAATTTTATTCCCTCGGTCTGTGTCCCCACAGACCGAAACAAATGTTCATTTAACAGATTTCAATTCTCAGCAGTTATTGGCTATTGCCTGTAAGGATGCACATAAATGATAAATGCGTATCCTTATTGAAAGAAATTGAGGTTAATTTTCTATTTTTAATAATGGAAAACGACATCTTCAGACAAGATCGTAATTCAAAGATGCTTTTAGAGGAAGTTTATTTTTGGACGGATACAGTTAAAGATTGGAAGAACATATTTTCCATCGACAAGTATAAAATAGTGATAATTGATACTTTAAGGGAATTAGTCAATAGAAAAAAGATTATTGTTTATGCTTTTGTGATTATGCCAAATCATTTGCACTTAGTATGGCAGATGGTGGAGGCGAATGGAAAGGAGATGCCTCATGCAAGCTTTAATAAATTTACTTCCCATCAGATTTTTCAGGATTTAAAGGCTCATCATCTAGATATATTACCGTTTTTTAAAGTATCAGATGCAGAAAGAAATTTTCGTCTGTGGCAAAGAGATCCATTAGCTATTCTTATGGATACGAAGGATAAACTTGAACAGAAAATAGATTACATTCATCTTAATCCCTTACAGGAAAGATGGCAGTTATGCGAAAAACCTGAAGATTACGAATGGTCATCTGCTACGTTTTATGAAACTGGAATTGACAATTATGGATTTTTAACTGATTATAGAAATCTCCTTTAAGGTTTCGGTCTGTGAGGACACAGACCGAGGATAGTGTTTCAGTTTGATTTTTTTAGCAATCAGAATATTAGCAATTGTTGATCGTTGGACCAGACCTCATGGCGGTCTCTGATTTTGGACTTAAGACTGTGGACTAAATCCGCTGCTGTGCCTTCAATGCCAAATACTGATTGATAACATTAACCGTAAGCTTTTGTGGTGGGGTAAGAATGGCTAAAATGCCATGTTTGTTCAATTCCTTAACCATGAGTTTTTTCTCATAGATAAATTTCTCAGCAATGGTTTTATGATAAATGCCTTCTACATCTTTAGCCGGATCGGTGCTTAAACTTTTTAGTTCTGTATTTTCAAAAAATACAACAACCAGTAAGTGGTATTTTGCAATTCTTTTAAGGTAAGGTAACTGACGTTGAAGTGCCGATAAACTTTCGAAATTGGTAAAGAAAACCAAAAGCCCACGTTGTTTTACCACCGAACGTATCGTAGAATATAAAACTTCGAGATTACTTTCCAGGTATCTTGTTTTTTCTTTGTAAAGCACATTCATAATGCTGCCCAGTTGCGAAGCTTTGCGGTCGGCCGGTACGATAGCTCCAATATTTTCGGATATGGTAATTAAACCAGCCTTATCTTCTTTGAGCATGGCCACTTTTGAGAGCGCTACACTTGCATTGATGGCATAATCAAGCAGACTTAAGCCTTCAAAAGGCATGCGCATCACCCGCGATTTATCGATGATGCAATAAATGTTCTGCGATTTCTCATCCGTATAGGTATTTACCATCAAACCGCCTTTTCTGGCTGTAGCTTTCCAGTTTATAGTACGGATATCATCGCCACCAACATAATTTTTAATCTGGTCGAATTCGCTGCTTTGCCCAACTTTTCTGATTTTTTTGATGCCAAACTCGGTTAAATAGCGCGAAACAGCCATCAATTCGTACTGACCAAGATTAATAAATGAGGGATAAACAGGCAGAACTTTCGCTCCATCGAAATTATAACGTCGGCTGATTAAACCGAATGGCGAACTGATATAAGTCCTGATAAACCCGAAATCATATTCTCCGCGTTTGGTTGGACGTAAGTTATAATGGATTGATTTTATTTCTGCCGGTTTTAAATGGAGCCTAAAATCTTTATCACGGATCTGAAACTGGAAAGGTACTTCGTCAATTACCCGGGCATGTACACCGAAACCATAACGGTTTTTAATTTCAATCTGGATCGGGTTGTCATCTCCGTTGCTCAAGCGTTTCGAAGTAAATCTTTTAACTTCAATCCCATTGCTATTTCGGTACAGGATAAAAAGATCAATAAAAAATAGAATAGCTACAGCTACAGTTACAATTTCGGGGATATCGCCCAGCCAGGCAAAAAAGAACTTCAACAAAAAAAGCACAATACAAAACCCCAGGCCCGTAAATAAACGGTCGGTTAGGAATAGATTGGTATAATATTGCTGAAAGAATTTTTTCAAAGCTGATTAATCGGTTAATTATTTGAACTGGTTAACTGTATTATGGTAATTGCTAAATTGTTGGATTGCCACATTGCTAAACCGATTGCTGGATTTGAACATTGTGATTTGATCATTGGTAATTGTTTAAATCTGTTAACTGCAAACTGATAATTGGCAATTGGTAACTGTTTGAGTTATCGATTACCTTCGACTCCGCTCAGGGTGACTTTATTAATAGTAATTAAGACTAAGGACTACAGACTCAAGACTGTGAACTTACCTTGGTACTTCTATTTTTTTAATAATCTGATTTACAATATCGCTTGTGGTTAATCCTTCCATTTCTTTTTCTGGCGATAATAATATCCTATGGGCCAGCACAGGTACTGCCACAGCAATAATATCTTCCGGTGTAACAAAATCACGGTCCTGGATAGCGGCGAAAGCCTTTGCACTGTGAACAATAGCCAACGATGCCCTTGGCGAAGCGCCTAAATAAAGCGATGAATTGTTACGGGTTTCGGTTACGATTTTAGCAATAAACTCCAATAACTTCGGTTCTACAAATAAATTGCGGATAATGGCTCTGGCTTCTTGTATCTGTTTTACTGATAATACAGGTTTTACCTCATTTAACAGCGTTTTGTTCACCAAAGTATGTTGTGCCGTTAAAATGGCAGTTTCTTCTTCCAGGGTAGGATATTTAACTTCGATTTTGAAAAGAAAACGGTCTAATTGTGCTTCTGGTAAACGGTAAGTTCCTTCCTGCTCAATCGGGTTCTGTGTGGCCAAAACCATAAAAGGTTCATCCATAATGTAAGTATGTCCGTCAATGGTTACCTGGCGTTCTTCCATCACTTCAAAAAGTGCAGATTGGGTTTTAGCCGGTGCACGGTTAATTTCATCAACCAGAATAATATTACCGAAAATCGGGCCTTTCCTGAATTCAAAATCACCGGTTTTGGTATTGAAAATCGGGGTTCCCAATACATCTGATGGCATTAAATCGGGTGTAAACTGTACCCTCGAAAATTGCGCATCTATTGATTTGGCCAGTAGTTTGGCACTTAATGTTTTAGCAACACCCGGAACGCCTTCAATTAAGATATGTCCATCGGCAAGTAAACCAACAATCAAAAAATCAATCACCTGTTTTTGGCCTACTATGATATTTCCAAGTACGGTTCTAATCTGATTTACAGCCGCATTTAATGCACTTAAATCGGTACGTGGGTTAAACTGTTCTTGTTCCATTGCTTTGCGTAATTTTATAAAACTGTTCTATGCTTTCGTTTAAATTGATCAATTGTGTGTCGTTCAGATCACCCATTTTAGGCGTTTCGATAAAATACCTGGTTAATGTTTTGGCCAGGGCTTCGTTAATCCCTGTTTTTTCCATTAATAACTGGGCAAATTTGCTGTCAATATCGTTGGTTTTAAGATAATACCTGCTCCGAAGGTATTCCATAAAATAGTTGATCTTTTTTAAGGCAATATCGAGGTTGTTCCGCTCGTGATAGTACACACTGCCTACCACATTAACAAAAGCCAATGATGAATTGGTAAGCGGATCGGCAATGGGAATAATTCTTTGCCTGCGTTTAATATCGTAGAGTACAAAAATAATCAAGCTGAAAATACTCAGGTAATAGGCAAATTTAAGTTCGGGGTGTTTAAAAAATACCCTGAGCACGTCCGTGGTGGTATTTTCCTGTCCGGCAAAATATTCATCAAAAATAACCTGGGTATTTCCCTGCAGGTAACTCAGGGTTTTAGCTGCGTATTCGGCCCCATATTTATCCAATAGGTTAAAATTGGTGTAAAACCCGGGCTCTGCAATCAGGTAGAGATTTCCTTTACCATAACTGTAGCGTATAAAATTGGGTTTCCCATTCCCGTTTACACCGAGTACGGTAGCCTTACTGGTATCAATCTTATTATAATACTGACTGCCAATTCCTCTGTCGAAACCATAGTTCGCATCAGTTTTTAAGTTTGGGTTGGTAAAATTCAGCGTGCTTCCTTCGGCCGACATGGCGCTAACCGCTTGCAGTTTAAGGTTCTTTTCTATTTTACCCAGGTCGTAACTGGCAATAAAGGCATCATTACCGGCCTGCATGTATTTAACCAGCTGATCGAAATCTGTTTTGCTGATTTCTGCTTTTTGGGCAACAATGATATATGCTGTTTTATTGAAATTTTTGGACTTTAAGGTATTGTAAATGGCAGCTTTAGATTGCTGAATATTTGCTTTGGGCAAAATATCTTTTATCCTATGATACAAAATGTATGTTCCATATGGGATTTTATCTTTTACAGCATAAGTTGGTGACCAGTTTGTTGGTGTAGGTTTGTTGTACTGAGCAATTAAATAAAGGAGGATCAGGAGCGCCCCAATAATCAGATATATTCTATAACCTTTCATTTAATCTGGCTGTTAAACTGGTTAAACGATTGGTTAATGGGCTCGAATTTTACTTCATCAACAGGGAAATCGCCATACCAGATATAATCGAACTGCAGGGTAAGCTTGCTGAAATCGTTTCTGAGCTCAGGCTTATTGATTTCCATTAAATAATTATAATTGGTTTTATCGGGTTGCCAGTTAATGATTTCGGCATCACTTAGTTGTTTTAGCGCCCTTAAATACAAAAGCCTAACAGCCAAACGGAATTTCCTTTCGGCAACTAATCTTTGCAGTTCCTGTTCGTAATCAATCTCATGGATGTTTTCGGTAATCACATCGTATGGAAGAATGGTTTCTTTTGATTTTTTCCTGAATATGTTTTCAGTACCGATCGTTTTGATTACAATGTATAAGATGAGCGCTACGCCAAGTCCGATAAAAATATACCTCGAAATTAAATTAGAGGTTGCTCCCTGAATCAACGATCCGATTAAACCCCAAAACCACCTCCAGAATTTATCCCACCATGATAGCTGTTGCTGGCCAATTTCATCATATTGAAATTCTTTCTGCTCTTTATAGCTGCTGATCGAATCTTTATCAAATTTTGATGGTGTGATTTTAGCGCTATCAATCCTGATTTCCTTAATAACAGGCTTAGGCTTAACAGCTTGTGCATTGCTGATTACCGGAATAAAAAACAAAAGGAAAACAAGAAGATATCGGGTAAGGGCACGCTGCATTTTAATATTCTTCAGGTCTGGTATCTACAGGTTTTTCGGTATTGCCAAAATTAGAAATGCGGTCCATTAATCCTGGATTTTCTTTCTGTTCAACCAAGCTGAAATAGGCCAGCGAAATGGTGATGATTGGTATAATGGTAAAAACCTGACAGATCGATTGTAAAACGGTCGTAATCATCGTTAGCGTTAACGACATGCGCGGCGTTTTATGTGTAAACATACCGATCATATTAAATAATGTGGTTGGTAAAACCACCATACTCATGCAGGCGTACACAATAATCCATACGATGATTAAGGTACCAAAGGTAACCCAGAAATTATCTTTGATCACAGCAAAACTTCTGTTAAAAGAGTAGCCTAACGAACCATTTTCGATCACCATAATCGGAAATATCATCGCCACATAGGGGAATAACCAAAAGAAAGGAACAACACAAAAGAAAAAGGATATAATCAGCATCAGGATTAATAAAAGTGAGCTGCCAAAAACCCTAAAAAAATAGTGTTTAAAATATCCCCAAACTTCGTCGGTAGTAGGCGTTTCGTTTCCTTTTTTAACATAAACAGCAATGTAAGAAAGTACGGCCACACTCATGCTGGCATAAGTAGCCAGCGAAAATAAAATAGATAAAAAATATTCCAGGTTATAGATTGATGAAAGGCCAAACTTGTTTGTGTCTCCCTCAACACCAATGGTATTGAAGAGATTCACCATTTTATATTGTTGCAATAGCATGGTTAGCATACTGGCCACCACAAACAAACCGCAAAACATAAAATATACCTTAATCAGCGGTTTAAAATTTTGCCGCATAAAGGTAAACGTATCGTTTATCACCTGCCCGAAATCTCTTTTTTTTCTAAACTCTAATTTCCCGATCATGTTAATCTAGTGTAGGTTGTTTATGGTGAACTTTAATGGGATAAATAAATACATACCAAATAATAAAGGCTGCAGATGATGACAATATCAATATGCTTAGCCATAATGGCATTTCGGTGTGGCGGGTAACAAAACTTTCGAAAAATGCAGCTACTATAAAAATCGGGATCAGGCCGATCACGATTTTTAACCCATCTTTTGCTCCCTTAAGCACTGATGCCATACGGGTGTAGGTTTTGGGAAATAAAAAGCTATTGCCTAAAATTAAACCTGCCGCCCCGGCCAGTACAATGGCCGAAATTTCGAGCGTTCCATGGATCCATATCACCAGGACGGATTGAAAGCCTAAGCCCTTGCTAAAAAAGAAATATTGGAACGAACCGAGCATAATCCCGTTCCTGAATAATGAAACGATAGAACCAAATGAGAATAAAATGCCCAAAACAAAAGTGTATAGGGCTACAAAAATGTTGTTTGAGCCTATCTGCAAAAACATGATGAATGGATTGTCCTGTTTGTACACTCCAAAAGGATCGCCTTTGGCAATATTCTCATTGGTCATATTTACATAACCATCGCCCATAATCAAACGGACAAAAGTATCGTCGTATTTGGCTGATAAGGCACCGATGGCACACGAAATCAGGAAAAAAAACAAAGCGTAAAATACCTGTTTCCTATGCTGTAAAAATATTAATGGCAATTCGGTTTTCCAGAAATGGATAAACCTGTTCGATTTCTCTTTTTTGTTTTTATAAACCGATTGATGCAATTTAGCGGCTAAGCCATTTAAATATGCTGTGGTTTTCGAATTAGGGTAAAAGGTTTTTGAATAAGCAAGATCGTTGGTGATTTCGATAAACTGGTTGGCCACCTCATCAGGATTAGCCTGCTGCATGGAATCGTAATGTTGCCACTTTTCCGAATGCTGTTTAACAAATAATGCTTCTCTCATTTAAAGGCGTTACCAAATCTGGCGTTAAAATAGTTAATTTTTTATGGAAATAAAATCCCGATTGATCTTGCTCCTAAAACAAATATACACAGATGTGTTATCTAAATTGAAAAAGATAAGAAAACTTTAGTTGGAAAAATTACTGGCTGGTATGCCTCAATTATCTTTAAAAAAAATTATGTTTGAATATGGATAGCATCAGGATTAGCACTGCTCAAAATATTGATATTGATTATGAAATTGCCGGATTAGGAGAGCGCATTGCCGCGAGGTGCATCGACCTGGCAGGATTTGTATTTATTGCTGTGATTGCACTTATTGTGATGGGCGCTGTATCTGTAGGGATATCAGGAGGTGCTGGTATGGTGGTGCTTTTTATTTTTGTGGCCATATTTGCTTTTTATGATCTGGTTTGCGAAATCACTATGGACGGGCAAACGTTTGGGAAAAAGGTGTTCAAAATAAAAGTAATCAGTATTGATGGTACACAGCCCACCTTCGGTCAGTATATTTTTAGGTGGTTGTTCAGGATGATCGATTTTGGCTTTCCGTTTGGATGGGGCGTAGTGGCATTGGTTTCTGTAGCGGTAACTAAAAACCACCAGCGTTTAGGCGATATTTTGGCTAAAACCACATTGATTAAAACAAAACCACGTACCGAATTTGCCAATGTAGCTTTTAGCTTCAATTTGCCTGAAGAATATGAACCTAAGTTTAAAGAAGTATTACATTTAAACGATCGGGATATAGAATTGATCCACGAAGTATTAACAGGTTATTACCAGGCTGGAAATGCTGAATTGATTTATACCATGGCAGCCAAAACCAAAGAACATATTGTTGTAACTATCCCAGGCGGGATGAATGAATTACAGTTTTTGGAAACTGTTTTAAAGGATTATAATTATCTAACGGCCAATATGACTGTTTAAGCCGCGAGATAACTGAAAGGGGTATAGGGTAAGTTTCTGGCGATCCAGAATAGCATTACAATAACAAAGATTATTTTTGGCGTATTTGGATTATACCAAAAACCAAGTACCATGTTTTGATTTGTGAAGTAAGCATATGCTTTGGAAAACAGCTGCACGGCGAGTAATGGCAAGCTGAGTACAAGCAGCAGGTTGTATCCCATTGCTTTCTGAACGTTTAAATGAAGTAAAGCATGTATTGCCCTTTGTGAGCCACAGCCTGGGCAATCTAAATGGAGGTATTTGTGGAAGGGGCACTCGGGAAAGAAATTGTACACCTCAGGATTGAATTTATAATAAATTACCACAAGTGATAACAATACAATTGATCCTAAGATGTACAGTAATTTCATTATCTGTAGTTACCCATCATGGCACCACCTAAACCAAGCACTACGAAGAAAAGGATATATAGTACCCCAACACCAATTCCTACAAAAAATCCGATTTTGGTCCATTTTCCGGCAGCAGCAGATGCAGCCTGAGCTCCGGCGTAATCGCCAGCAGCATGTTTGCTATTTACATTTGCAGCATTTACAATACCAGCTATTCCAAATGGTAAGCAGCAGAATAAGGTAACAAGGATCGATTCTACCAACCAGTTTTTTGGGGCAGGATTTCCAAATGGTTGTTGTCCGAAAGGTTGTTGTCCAAACGGCGGTTGTCCGAAAGGTGCTTGTTCTTGAGGTTTTTGATCTTCCATAGTATCAATTTTAAGATTAATTTAATTTAAATAGTTAAACTAAAGTAATTTTTTTAATTCAAAAATAGAATAAATGGAAGTTAAATTATTTCAACACACTGGTCACCTTTGTTAATAAAGCTTCGGCCCATTCGCCATACATTTTGCCGCTTGGATGCAAACCATCGCCTGCAACTAAAGCCGGATCGTTGGTCGCATTTCTGGATGCCGGCGTAATATTCGTATAGCTTACACCTGCTGCAAGCGTGATTTCCTGGTTTGCGGCATTAAAATTATCAATTTCTGCTGCAATGGTTCCTACGTTTCTTCCCGAGTTTTTGCCAAAGGGTGTAGCGCCCCAATCAGGGATAGAAACAACGAAAACCTTAGTCTTGTCGCCACCTGCAAATGCAATTGCCGTTTGTAACAATTCTGAGAACTCTTTTTTGTACGTGTTGATCGGATAACCGCGGTACTGATTATTTACGCCAATTAAAAGCGTTACAAAGCTATAGGTTCCGGTTAAGTTTTCCTTTTTAATGGCCGCCTGGAGCTCGTCGGTTGTCCAGCCTGTAGTGGCAATAATTTTAGGATTGGCTACATCCCTGCCTTTGGCTTTTAATAAATTTTGAAGCTGGTAAGGGAACGATTCTGCCTGTTTTACCGATTCGCCAATGGTATAAGAATCGCCAAGGGCGAGATAAGTAAAATTTCCTGTTCCGTTTGATGGATTTATCGTTTGATCAATAACCGGCTCGTTAATCATAGGGGCTTGTTTTGTACAGCCCGAAGTTAAGAAAGAAAATAAAAAGAGGTTCAATAAAATCTTCATGGTTTAATCTACGAAGTAGCCTTAAACATAGTTTTATTCCTTATTAAATCAGCCTCATTTTAAAAAGTCCGGCAATATGGTTTTTCAATCGTCCTTTTACCTCCTCCATATCAAGTTGATAACCAAGCTCATTTGCTAAAGAGGTTACCGCTTTATCATCAATACCGCATGGAACAATGTTTTTGAAATAATCAAGATCTACATTTACGTTAAAAGCAAAACCATGCATGGTAACCCAGCGACTGCAGCGTACGCCCATGGCACAGATTTTACGTGCTTTTTCATTATCGGCATCTAACCAAACGCCGGTATAACCCGGGTAGCGGCCAGCTTCGGTCCCATAATCCTTTAAGGTAAGAATTACCGCCTCTTCTAAAGTACGCAGGTAAAGATGGATATCAGTAAAGAAATTATCGAGGTCGAGGATGGGGTAACCAACAATCTGCCCGGGACCATGGTAAGTAATATCGCCACCGCGGTTAATCTTATAATAAGTGGCGTGTTTATCTTTTAAGCCTTGCTCATCCAGCAATAAATTTTCAGGATGGCCGCTTTTGCCTAAAGTATAAACATGTGGGTGTTCGCAAAAAACAAGGTGGTTTGGGGTAGGGTTTTGGGTGTTGTTTATGCGGTTTGCTGTTTTAATGGCCACCGTTTTATTCAGTAAATCTTCCTGTTTATCCCATGCTTCCTGGTAATCTGTTAAGCCCCAATCGGTAAAAGTGGTTGGTATTAAATCTGCTGCAATTACTTTTTCTTCTGTCTCGTTCATCGCACTGTTTTTTTAAGAATTGCTTGCTACGTAACCTAACATGTAGCCATCTTTGGTTTTAAAATAATTTACGCTGAGCTCGCGGGTGCCGTTAGGAAGTTCAACAATTGCATTTAAAGAACCTTCACTTTTGAGTTTAAAAGGCTTAATGTGGATATGCTGTTTAAACTCCAGACCCTTTTTGCCATGCCATTTATAAATCGCCTCTTTGGCGCACCAGGCCACGTATAAACCTTCGGTATTATCACCAATTTGTTTCTGGGCAAGTTCTACGTCGCTCAAAAACTTATGTTTAATACTTTTTATTTTATGCTTGATCAATTCGATATCCACTCCAACAGGATGATCTTTGCTGATCATTACCGCCGCATAATCGTAAGAATGGCTTAAAGAAATATGATAGTCGAAATTAACCAGGTACGGTTTGCCATGTTCATCAAACTGGCAATCGATATATTCTGTTGTGTTGAGCATCGTTCTCAACAGCAACCTCGTGCTCAACCAATGCAGTAGCCGTTTGCCACTGTTTAGCGAGGAGATGATATCGCGCTCATGCTGCTTAAGCTGCAGTCCGGCCAACAATTCTTCTTCCGTTTCCTCAATTTTCCAGATTGCTAAAACAGAATGCTGATCAATATTTTTGTTGTAAACGATTGGCATTGATTTAATTGGAGATTACATGCAAAATTATCTTAAATAAATGATAATTTAGGCCAAAAATACGCATAAAAATGATATTATCTGATAGCAGGATATTAGAAGAAATTGAGAAGGGTACAATCATCATCGAGCCTTTTAAACGCGAGTGCTTAGGCACAAACTCGTATGATGTTCATTTAGGGAAATACCTGGCTACCTACAAAAGCCGTGTGCTGGATGCAAAGGCGCATAACGAAATCGAACATTTCGAAATCCCTAAAGATGGCTTCGTTCTTCACCCTGGTGTGTTATATCTGGGCGTAACATTAGAATATACCGAAACACACAAACATGTTCCTTTTTTAGAGGGCAAAAGCAGTACAGGCCGTTTAGGTATCGATATCCATGCTACTGCAGGTAAAGGCGATGTGGGTTTCTGCAATACCTGGACGCTGGAAATATCGGTAGCACAGCCTGTTAAAATCTATGCAGGGATGCCTATTGGCCAGTTGATTTATTTTGCAGTTGAAGGCAATATCGAAACCATGTATAACTCTAAAGGAAACGCCAAATACAATAATAAAACCACCAGGCCTGTAGAGAGCATGATGTGGAAGAATAAGTTTTAGAGATTGGTTAATCGGTTAATTGTTTGAACTGGTTAACTGTTTGTGTGAACTGAAAATTGGAAACTGATAACTATTTTGGTTAAATGGTTAATTGTTTGAACTGGTTAACTGTTTGTGTGAACTGTAAACTGAAAATTGGAAACTGATAACTTTTTGGTTAAATGGTTAATTGTTTAAACTGGTTAACTGTTGGTTGCGAACTATAAACTGAAAATTGGCAATTGCTAATTATTTTGGAAAGGGGCGTCATATCTTTTGGCGACCTGTAGCCCCGCCATTCGCTAATTCCGATGAAGGATCGGAACCGCTGCTGTCGGGTTATTGACAAAGGTGGATGCACTAAACATTGTTTATAAACCCGATCCGATAGCTATCGGATGAAACGAACACGGAGTGCAACGGAGTAAAGTGTAAAGCGGGATTGCAAAGGCCAAGTGCACTGAACCTTCATTTTCAAGCTTATATTGATAAATTAATGTGTTTTTCTAACTGTTACTAAAAACTTAGAAGTCCAACTAATTTTCACGGTAACTTCATAAAAGTATGCAGTAGGTTTTGTACCTTGAGGCTTATTTATTTTTACCTAACCACATGAAACCCAGAATTATTCTCGCACTCAGTTTTGTCTGTTTATTAATTGGCTTTACCGCATTTAAGATGGACGACGATCCCTTTAGTCAGCTCTTACAAAAATTTGAAGATTACACCAGCAAATATCCCCAGGAAAAAGTTCACCTCCATTTAGATAAGCCCTATTATGCCATTGGGGACGACATCTGGTTTAAAGCTTACGTGGTAAATACCAAAACTTCGGAACCATCAAACATCAGTAAAATACTTTATGTAGAGCTGATTAACGAAAAAGATTCCCTTAAAAAAATGGTTAAATTGCCTGTTATGGGTGGTATTACCTGGGGCGATTTTAAGCTTACGGATTCGCTTGGCGAAGGCAATTATCGCATCAGGGCATACACGAATTATATGCGGAATTTTGGTACAGAATTTTTCTTCGATAAAACAATTAAGATCGGAAATAGCTGGGCTAACAAAGTTTTTACAAAAACGACCTATAATTTTACGAAAGAAAACAATGCCGATAAGGTAACGGCCATCGTTCACTTCGAGGATAAAAATGGCGTGGCTTATAGCGAAAATGAAGTAAGTTACGATGTGCAGCTGGATTACCGCTCGGTTGCCAAGGGAAAAGCTAAAACCAGCTTAACCGGTGATGCGGTGATCAGTTTTACCAATAATCAGTCTTTCCAGAACAAGTCGGGTAAGATTATTGCCACCATCACACTTGATAATAAGCAAAAAGTAATTAAATCGATCCCGATTACTTCAACCTCAAATGATGTAGATGTTCAGTTTATGCCAGAGGGTGGATCGCTTATTGAAGAACTGCCTCAAAAAGTTGCCATAAAAGCCGTTAATTCTAATGGCAAGGGAGAAAATGTTGAAGGTATGATTGTAGATGAGACCGGAGCCGAAGTAACCAATTTTGCTACCAGTTACCTTGGCATGGGGAATTTTGTTTTCAATAACCAGGCAGGAAAATCTTATTCAGCAAAGATTAAATTTAAAGATGGCTCGGAAAAAACTGTAAAGCTTCCTGCATCCGTTAAAAGTGGATATACCATTTCGGTAAATAGTTTGGATACCGGTAAAGTAGTGCTTAAAATTATGAGCAGTGCCGATCTGGTTAACGGCGAAGAACTTAAAGTAGTGGCACAGCATGGTGGCAATGTATATTACGTTTCGAAGGCAAAGATGGATAAACAGGTATTGTTGGCCAATATCCCTAAAAAGAATTTGCCTACAGGTATCGTTCAGTTTACCTTGTTTTCTGGCAGTAACCAGCCAATTGCAGAACGTTTGATTTTTGTAAATAAAAGAGCTGATCTGATCGATGTATCCCTCAATTCATCTCAGGTTTCGACTACAAAAAGAGGAAAAGCCAGCTTTGCTTTCGATGCAGCAAATAGCGGTCAGCCCGTTTTGGGCAGTTTCTCTGTGGCCGTTACCAATGCAAGCAAAGTGGCTCCGGATGAGGATAATGAATCAAACATCCTGACCTCTTTACTACTTACTTCCGATCTGATCGGATATGTAGAAAAGCCTAACCACTACTTTTTAAAGGATGATCTTCAAACCCAAAAAGAACTGGATAACCTCATGCTTACCCAGGGGTGGAGAAGGTTTATCTGGAAGAACATCATCAATAATGTTGGCCCGAATATCACTTACCAGCCCGAACAATCGATAACTATTAGCGGAACGGTAACCAAAGGCACTAAACCAGTGCCCGGTGGAAAGGTGATGTTGATGGCAACCAAAGGCACCATGTATATTTTAGATACGGTAACCAATGCCGAAGGAAAATTTGTTTTCGATAACCTGAGTTTTGGTGATAGTACAAAGTTTGTGGTGCAGGCGAGGACTAAAACAGAACGTAAATTTGTTGATATTAACCTGGATGTAGTTCCCGGGCAGATTGTAACCAAAAATAAAAATGGGGCTGATATAGACATCAACGTGAACAATAGCTTGATGAAATACATTAAAGAAAGCGATAATTATTTTAACGAGATGACTCGTTTAGGACTGCTCGAAAGAACCATTAAACTAGAAGAGGTTACCATTACCGAAAAGAAAAACCCGGCTAAAAACTCATCGAATTTAAATGGTGCCGGAAGGGCCGATTTCATTATGACAGCCGATCAATTATCAACCTGTGTAACCTTATCACAATGTTTACAGGGACGTTTACCCGGTGTAATTTTTAGAGGCAACGTACCTTATTTAATGCGTAGCCAGAATACTCCGATTCAAATTATTGTAGATGGAATGCAGATGGAAGCCGATTTTCTGGATAATGTTATCCCATCAGATGTTGAAACCATCGAATTGTTAAAAAGTATTGGCAATACGGCGATTTATGGTTCGCAGGGCGGCGGTGGCGTAATCATCATAACAACTAAACGTGGTGATGGAGGCAGAAGCACCAACCGTTATGCACCGGGCATTGTAACCCTAAACCCTAAAGGATTTTCGATTTCGAGAGAGTTTTACTCGCCTAAATATGATTCAGCAAGCTCAAGCAGTAGAACCGATTTAAGAACTACCATTTACTGGAATCCACAGGTGGTTGCAGATAAAGATGGAAAAGCCAAATTCGAATTTTACAATGCAGATGAACCTGGAAACTACCGTGTTGTAATTGAAGGTATTGATGCAGCGGGCCATTTGGGTAGAAAAGTTTACACTTATGATGTTAAATAGCAAAAAATAGATAAATTTGAATTAGTATGCATGCATAGTTATATTTAGTGTAATTGTCTTGATACTCAATACCTGAATCTCGATACCATATTTCAAATCTCGATACTATTTACAATATGAATACAATAAAAGTAAGTGTTAAAGACCGTTTAGCAACCATTACCTTAAACAGGGGAAAATCAAACGCTTTAAACCGCGAATTGATTACCGAACTGGATGATATGCTAAAAAATATAGCCGCCGATGATAACATTGGCGGCGTAATTTTAACCGGAACAGCACCATTCTTTTCTGCCGGGTTAGACCTGGTAGAGCTTTATAATTATAACGAAGAAGAAGCAAAATCGTTCTGGGAGTTGTTTTTAGGCTTCACAGCAAATATGGTTTCTTTCAAAAAGCCAATTGTAGCTGCAATTAGCGGGCATAGTCCGGCCGGTGGCTGTGTAATGGCCTTGGCTTGCGATTACCGTGTAATGTCCGAAGGACAATACATTATTGGCTTAAATGAAGTTCCGGTAGGTATTATCGTGCCCAATAGCATTTTCCAGTTGTATGCCTTCTGGATCGGCAAGGCCGAAGCAAGCCGCAGTTTGCTTTCAGGTAGATTGTATAACCCCGAAGAAGCTTTAAAAGCTGGTTTGATAGATGAGTTGGTAAAGAACGAAAGTTTATTAACAGCCGCCGAACGCAAGATTAAAAAATTTATGGAACAGGAAAGCAATACATGGTCGCAAAGTAAACTGAATATCCGCGAAGAACTTATTGCTGCGGTATCTGCCGATCAATCTGTTACCTTAGAAAAAATGCTGGCCCAATGGTGGTCGCCTGCAACGCGCCATATTTTAAAAACCATTTTGGCCAATTTGCAGAGGAAATAAGTTTAGAGTTAACAGTTTTCAGTTGGCAGTTCACAGTTGGCAATTCGCTACCAACAGTTAACCATTTTAAACAATTCAGCAATTAACCGATTTCAACAATTAACCAGTTAACCAAATATTATGTTCAATTATAATTCACCAATGCTTAGAGAAGACGCTTTAAAAGGAAAAACCATTGTAATTACAGGTGGAGGAACCGGACTGGGGAAAGCGATGGGCGTTTATTTCTTGAAGTTAGGCGCCAATTTAGTAATCACCAGCCGTAAGCAGGATGTACTACAAAAAACTGCTGATGAAATGGAAGAAAAAACCGGTGGTAAAGTATTGGCAGTAGCTTGCGATGTGCGGGAGATTGAGCAGGTAGAAAATGTACTCGCCAAAACCTTAGAGAAATTTGGTTCTGTTGATGTATTGTTAAATAACGCTGCAGGTAATTTCATTTCCCCAACCGAGCGGTTATCGGCAAATGCATTTTCATCCATTATCGATATTGTATTAAAAGGAACAGTTAATTGTACCCTTACTTTTGGTAAACATTGGATCAAGGAAAAACAGGCCGCAACCGTTTTAAATATCATTACCACTTACGCTTTTACGGGTTCGGCCTACGTAGTGCCATCTGCCTGTGCAAAAGGCGGTGTTTTAGCCTTAACCAGATCTTTAGCGGTAGAGTGGGGTAAATATGGTATCCGTACCAATGCCATTGCACCGGGACCATTCCCTACAAAAGGCGCATGGGAACGTTTATTACCAGGTGATCTGGCTAAAAAATTCGACTTTAAAAACCGCGTACCTTTAAAAAGGGTTGGCGATCATCAGGAACTGGCTAATTTAGCCGCATTTCTGGTGAGCGATTTCTCAGGCTACATTAATGGAGAAGTAATCACCATTGATGGTGGCGAATGGCTGCAGGGTGCTGGTCAAATGAACGGTTTAGAGGCAATTCCTAACGAAATGTGGGATATGCTGGAGCAAATGACCCGAAGCGCTAAGGGAAGCTAGGGATAGAAGATTTATGGTAAATACACCTTTCTCTTTATTGTTTTAATGTTGAAACGTTGTAACGTTTGAATGTTATCCGGCAACTTTCCAACCTTTCAACCTGTAACCTTTCAACTCTTTTTAATATTGTAATGTTATCCGGCAACTTTCCAACATTTCAACTTGTAACCTTTCAACTTTCTAAATACTAACAAAATCCTATCTTTGCCACATATGAATATCTTACTTTTAGGTTCAGGCGGCAGAGAAAGCGCATTCGCTTGGAAAATGAGCCAGTCTTCGCACTGCGATAAATTAATTATTGCTCCGGGAAACGGTGGTACAGGAGCATATGGTACTAATATCAACATCAATGTGAACGACTTTGATGCCATTAAAAAAGTGGTACTTACCGAAAACATCGAACTGGTAGTAGTAGGACCGGAGGAACCTTTGGTAAATGGTATTCATGATTTTTTCCTCGCTGATAAAGCTATTGCACACATTCCCGTTATCGGACCTAAAAAAGAAGGTGCCATTTTAGAAGGAAGTAAAGATTTTTCCAAACAGTTTATGGAGCGCCATGGTATCCCAACTGCGGCTTCAAAATCTTTTACTCCCGAAACTTTAGAAGACGGCCTGGCCTATCTTCAAAACCATGTGTTGCCGGTTGTTTTAAAAGCTGATGGTTTAGCGGCTGGTAAAGGTGTATTAATCTGCACTGAAACTATCGAAGCACAGGAAGAATTAAAACTGATGCTTGGCGGTAAATTCGGTGCAGCTGGCGCAACCGTAGTTATCGAAGAATTTTTAAGTGGAATAGAACTTTCGGTATTTATTTTAACCGATGGTGAAAACTATATTACCTTACCATCAGCGAAAGATTATAAACGCATTGGTCAGGGCGATACGGGTTTAAATACAGGTGGTATGGGCTCGGTTTCTCCGGTTCCGTTTGCCACGCCTGAGTTTTTGGCTAAAGTAGAAGAACGCATTATAAAGCCAACGGTAGAAGGTTTAAAGAAAGATAACATCGATTACACCGGGTTTATCTTTTTCGGTTTAATCAAAGTTGGAGAAGAACCATTTGTTATTGAGTACAATGCACGTATGGGCGATCCTGAAACCGAAAGTGTAATCCCTAGGGTTGAGAACGATCTGGTAGAACTGTTTTTAGCAACTGCCGGCAAAAAGTTGAATGAGGTTAACCTGGTTATTTCAGACCAAACTGCGGCTACGGTAATGATTGTAGCAGGAGGTTATCCGGGCGATTATCTTAAAGGTAAAGCCATAACCGGAATTGAAAACCTGCGCCACTCTAATGCCTTTCATGCCGGTACGCTTTTAGAAAATGATGTGGTTAAAACCAACGGTGGTAGGGTAATTGCCATCACCAGTTTGCAAAAAGATTTGTTCACCGCCTTACAATCGGCAACTGCTGATGCCGGAAGAATTTATTTCGATGGTAAATATTTTAGAGAAGATATTGGCTTTGATTTAATTTAAGCCAAAGCGTAGATAAAAAGAAACCCGCAGATTTTAATTAATCTGCGGGTTTTTTATTTCGTCATGCTTTCCCGGTTTATCTGGAATTCTTATTTCGATTTGCTTCCCAATAACTCCTGAAGTTTATCCTGTAAAGCTTGTTCTCTTAATCCTTTGGCAACAATTTTTCCGTTTGGATCAATTAAAAAGTTAGCAGGGATAGATTGAATGCCATACATTTTGGCTACTTCATTGCTCCATCCGTTTAAATCAGAAACGTGTGTCCATGTTAATTTATCAGCTTCAATTGCCTTTAACCATCCAGCTTTGGTTGTTCTGGTAGTACCTCCGTCTAATGAAACACCTAATACAGTAAAGCCTTTATCTTTAAATTTATTGTAGGCTACTACAACATTCGGGTTTTCCTGGCGGCATGGACCACACCACGAAGCCCAGAAATCAACCAGTACATATTTACCTTTAAAATCAGATAATTTTACCGGCTTTCCGGCAGTATCAACTTGTGTGAAGTCCATCGCCATTGCACCTACTGCTGTTTTTCTTCCAGCTTCGAATATCTGGGCAACTTTTTTACCAGTAGACGTTGCTTTAAGTTCTGGCGAAAGTGCTGTAAAAGCTTTCTCTGCGGCCAATGCCTGATCAGGATCTGCAGCCAACTGATTAATTGCTGTTAAACTGATATACGATTTCGGATTATTACCAGCATAAGTTATTAAAATAGGTGTTAAAGCTGCGGTTGCTTTATCGTAACGGCTCATGGCATCTTCTCTTACTTTTGGATCTTTTTGTTGTTCAGGAGTAAGTTTAGAATACTCAACATTAATGGCGTTGATCTGATCATCTAAAGGTTTAGTTAAAGCTTTTAATTTTTTGCTGTCATCGTTAATTACCGATCCGGTAATCGCCGCTGTTTTTATAGAGTCAGTTCCGGTTATCTTAATGTTTGCGGGCTCTAAAAACAGGGAAGCGTAATCCAATACCTCGCCTTTGGCAGGACGGTTAACATAAGGGTTTTTGTTCAGGAACAAATTTCCGGCAGCAGGATCAGTTAAAGTACCCTTAAACGTAAAGGCGCCGTTTGCCACTGTTGTAGAATCGGTGATAGATTTGTCACCAGCACGGTAAACCAGGTAAACCTTATCTCCGGTTTTTAATCCTTTTATATTACCATTAACTGTAAATGGCTTTTGGGCAAGTGCTGCAAGCGGCAATAAAGCCATTGCAGATAATAATATTTTTTTCATGTGGGATAAGTTAATCGTTCTTCAAATATAGAAATCTGTACCGCTTAAACGTAAATAGCTGTGTAAAATTATGATGGTTTTTAGATGTTAATTATTTGGGGCTCACAGGATTTCTTTGAGTCAATTTTGGAATCACGTAAATTTTAATTTAGCTTTTGATAGGTCCGCCACCACAAATCAGGCATCTCACCATTAACAGCGGTTTGGTAATCATCATATCTGCAGGGTACAAGGTGGTAACGCTCATTTTTAGATTGTCCGGACGGATAGGGAACCTGCATCCACCAGCGATCTGATTTTTTACTTTTTACAAACATCATCTCTCCCGAACCATCCTTTAAACTGGTGCGGTAAATCATAAATTGCGATTTTGGTGTTAATGGGAAATCTTTTTTACGGGCGTAAAAGCCTTCTACAAAATACCATACCATTTGTGCCAGTAAAAAGGCGGTCTGTCCGTTGTTATCGTAAGCCGGGTTAAATTCATAAAAGCCAATTGAGGTCAGTTTATCGTTCATGCCTGCATAGCGAACAATGCGGCAGGCTTCTTCGCCATCAAAACCGTTTGGGGTAGTGTTTGCATTTGCAGCTGCATCAGCAGAGCGGATAGCGCCCATATCAAAACTAATCATGTTTGCATTGCGGATAATGGGTTCTGTTAACGTAATATCCTGTGCGAACTCACCTAAGCGGTGCACATCAAAATATAACTTATCCATTACGCTCAAACTTTCCTGATTTACAAAATAAGTTTGATAGCCCACATTGCTAAAATTGAACAGGTAATTGGGCTGGTGCAGAAAAATCTTATTCAGGTAACAATCCGATCGGGTTGCAATGCCCTCATGGTCATCATCGCCTATATCAAACTGATTATCAATAACCACCAGATCAACTTTTTGCTCCAAATCTTCGTAACCCAGGTACTGACCGTAGGTTAAATCCTGTCCGCCGCCAATAATAATCGGGATGATGTCTTTTTTGATCAATTCAGAAACCACCATTTTAATGGCAATATAGGTATCAGCAATGGTTGCACCATGTTTAATGTTGCCTAAATCAACAATCTTGCTACTAAAAGCACCTTCGTTAAGTTTGTAAAATTTCTCCCTAAAATAATCTGGTGCAAGGGCAGTACCCTCATTATTAACGGCCCCCCTTCCATCAAGTACCCCAAAAATAGCCAGATCGTAAGTATTTTCCTCAAAATCAGGAAAAGATTCAGTGTAAATCTGTGCTTTTAACCCCAGCTGACTTGTAAAAAATCCTTGCTTAGGTGTAAAACTATCGGGGTTTATGGGTGAAAAGAAATCCGTTAATGACATATATTTAAAACTCTCGGCTCAAATATCTATTTTTGAATGCGTATTTCCACATATAGCCCGAAAAAAATAAAATGATACTGGTAACCGGAGGAACTGGATTTTTAGGATCTGAATTAATTAAGCAGTTAACTGATAAAGGTTTAGCGGTACGGGCGCTAAGGCGGGAGAAATCTAAAATTCCTTCTCTGATCCAAAATATATCCCTGATCGAATGGTTCGTAGCCGATATTAACGAACCCTCTGCTTTAGAGGATGCCTTTGTGGGGATTACCAAAGTGTATCATTGTGCCGCATTTGTATCCTTTAATCCTAAAGATAAAAAACAGCTTTTTCATGTAAATATCGAAGGCACTTCGAACATGGTAAACCTATGTGCCGAAAACAATTGCAGGCTGTTACATGTAAGCTCGGTTGCTGCGCTGGGCAATGCCAAAAAGGGAAAAAAAATTACTGAAAAGGATTTTTGGGAATATGATTCAAAAGCGCATGCCTATGGGTTATCTAAATATGAGGGCGAAATGGAAGTATGGCGGGGCATTACCGAAGGTTTGGATGCCATAATCGTTAACCCATCTGTAATTATTGGTAAAAATGCAGGTTTTGAAGGGAGTGGTGCCATTTTTAAATTGGTAAAAGGCGGTTTCCCGTTTTATACTGATGGCGCATCGGGTTTTGTTGATGTTGAAGATGTGGCCAGGGCGATGATCCTGCTGATGGATGCTGAAGTTTCTGGAGAACGGTACATCATTTCCGCTGATGATTATCATTATAAAGATCTGTTCGGCGAAATTGCACAGGGCTTTAATGTTAAAGCACCCACAAAAGAAGCTAAGCCATGGATGCTCGGCATAGCATGGCGGGCCTTAAAATTTGTCTCCATTTTTACAGGAAAAGAACCCTCCATCACTAAAGATGCAGCGAAAAGCAGTGTAACCTTAAGTTATTATAACAACGATAAAGTAAAATCGGAAACCGGAATAGTTTTTAAACCAGTTGCCGAAAGCATAAAAGAAATTACCCAATATTTAAGATAATGCCCAAACAAAAAGCCTATTACATCATCGATTTCGACAGTACCTTTACCCAGGTAGAAGCACTCGATGAGCTTGCAAGGATTTCGCTCAAGAACCACCCCGATAAAGAAGCGATTTTCCAGAAAATTGAAGATTATACCAATTTTGCCATGGAAGGAAAACTTTCCTTCTCCGAAAGTTTGGCACAACGCGTTAAACTGCTCGAAGCGAATGAAGATCATTTAAAACAGCTTATCAAACATTTAAAAAAGAAAGTTTCGACCTCTTTCTCACGTAATGCAGAGTTTTTTAAAAAACATGCCGATGAGGTTTTGATCGTATCCGGCGGATTTAAAGAGTTTATCACGCCTGTAGTAAGCCAATACCACATCAAAAAGGAAAATATATACGCCAATACCTTTGTAACTACGGGCGATGGTAAAATTATCGATTACGATCATGCCAATCCATTAAGTGAAGAAGGCGGAAAAGTAAAATTACTCCAGCATTTAAAGCTCGAAGGTGAGTTATTCGGGATTGGAGATGGCTATTCTGATTTCCAGCTGCGCGAAAGCGGCATTATTAATAAGTTTTTTGCTTTTACAGAGAATATTTCCCGCGAAAGCATTGTTTCAAAAGCTGATCACGTTACACCAAGTTTTGATGAGTTTTTGTATGTAAACGATCTGCCAAGAGCCATTTCTTATCCAAAGAACAGGATTCTTTGTCTGGTAATCGGTGAAGTTGATCCATTAACCATTTCCATCCTTAAAAATGATGGTTTATCTATCCGTCATAAAACATCTTTCGAAGAGAAATATGTAAAAGACGTCGGAATTATCCTTTTGGCTGATGGCGAAAAAATAGATAAAGAGCAATTAAAAAATGCCGCTAAACTAAAAACCATTGGTTATTTAGGTAATGCAAAGAATAAAATAGACCTTGACCTTTGTACCAAACAAGGCATTGTGGTTTTTGACGATCCAAAAAATAATCCGCGTAATATCGATTTTATCCCAAAACGTGTTGCCGATTTTATGAATACCGGAGCAACTTATTTGAGCAGCAATTTCCCGAACCTGCAATTGCCAAAAATCGAAAAATCGCATCGTTTAATTCATATTCATAAAAACGTTCCGGGTATTATGGCGAAAATAAATACTGTTTTTGCCAAACACGATATCAACATTGTGAGTCAGTTTTTAATGACGAATTCAGAAATAGGTTACGCCATTACTGATATTAATGCACAATATGATAAACAGTTGTTTAAATCACTTAAAAAGATTGAACAAACGATAAAATTTAGGGTGCTGTATTAGTTTAATTTGTCATTCTGAGTGCAACGAAGAATCTTTCACAGAGTGCTGCTTTTTCAGTGCTTCGTTGGTGGCAGATTCTTCACTGCGTTCAGAATGACAAAAATGAAATAGTACTTTTCTCTGCACTTTGAACGCTCTACGCTTAACGCCAAACGCTTTCACTACCTCAAAAACTGGTGCCTCTTCAACAATAAATGTTTAGGTGCCCCGATAGTCTGCGACCTGTAAATCCCGGTGTGGCCCGAAAATAGATAGGCAGTAACACAGGCCAGGGCAATATAAACTCCGCATGCGGTACCAAACAACTCTACGCCCATAAAAATACAGGCCAATGGTGTATTCGCAGCTCCTGCAAAAACGGCTACAAAGCCCATCCCGGCCAAAAGGCCATAAGGTAATGGAATAAACATACTCAAAAAACTACCCAACGTAGCGCCGATAAAAAAAAGCGGGGTAACTTCACCACCTTTAAAACCTGCACTAAGCGTAAGTGTTGTTAAAAATAATTTTATGGCGAAAGTGTAATAAGCTTCCTGTTGTGTAAAGGCTTCCGAAATAACAGGGATACCTAAACCAATGTAACGCGTATTCCCGATCAGGTAAATGACTGCTATTAAAATAATACCACCCACAAATGGCCTTAAAGGCGGATACTTGATTTTCCCAAAAAGTTTGGCTAAGCCATGATTTAGGGCAGAAAAACTTCTGGCCGTAAGACCAAATAATATACCGGCACCTAATGATAACAATAGGTTTATCGAATCCATTTCTGGTACATAGGCTATAGAATAGTGGGTATGGCCAACGCCCCAGGCTTTACAGGCATAATCGGCAATAACTGCGGTGATAAATGAAGGAAGAATTGAACTATAAGTTAAACTCCCAACAACAAAAACCTCTAATCCAAATACAGCTCCGGCTAGAGGTGTTCCGAAAACAGAGGCGAAACCTGCACTGATCCCACAGATCAATATTACTTTTCTATCTCTTGCTTTAAGTTTGAATAATTTCGTAAACTGATCGGCAAAAGCACCCCCAATTTGTACAGCTGTACCCTCTCTTCCTGCTGATCCACCAAATAAATGGGTAATAATGGTACCTGCAAAAATGAGCGGTGCCATAATAATGGGGATTACTTTTTTGGGCGATTGTAGCTCTTCGATTAAAAGATTGTTTCCTTTAACCACAGATGTTCCCCAGTAATGATAAGCCAAACCAATTATTATACCCGCAAGGGGCAAAAAACCGATAATCCAGAGGTGTTGCTCGCGGTAGTTAGTCGCCCAGTTTAAAGTACTTAGAAATAGGGCAGAAGCTGAGCCGATAATCCCACCTAATACGGCAGAAATCAACAACCATTTTAATGTGCTGAATAAAAGTAATCCGAAATCGAGCTTAATAAATCGGTTGATAGACAGAAGAAATCCTTCTGTTAGTTTTTTAACAGGCATTTTAAATCAATTTTAAATAAAAATCGTAGGAGTCATCAGCCTGTTTGGCGGTTTTGGCGGCACCCCATCGCCATTGCTTCAAATGTATAAAATTTAGTTATTTGTTACAAAATCTTTATCACCTTTGTGCAGCTAACTTTAAACCATGGATTTCACACCTGAAATAAAAGACAAACTAAACCAACTACAAGAAAAGTACACTGCAATGGGACAGGATATGGCATCCTATTTAGATGGGCTGTTATATGCTGATTTTCTGACCTATTGGGATTACATCCACCTGGATACCCTGTTAAGCTTGCAGAGTCCAAAAACACCAATTCCTGATGAAGAAATATTTATCATGTATCATCAGATTACAGAGCTTTATTTTAAACTTGCACTGCACGAATGCCGGCAGATTGCTGAACATGAAAACTTAACTGTCGAATTTTTCACTGCACATGTAAAACGGATTAATGCTTATTTTAACGCCTTAACCACTTCGTTCGAAGTAATGGTTGACGGAATGGAGAAAGAGCAGTTTTTAAAGTTCCGGATGTCATTATTACCGGCCAGCGGCTTCCAATCTGGTCAATATAGGATGATCGAGATTTGTGCCACTGATTTTATCCGTTTGGTAGATAAATCGAAACGGGAAGAATTGAGCTCAGCAACAATAGAAGAACAGTTTGAAAATATTTATTGGAAATTCGGAGCAACTGAGCTGGCTTCGGGTAAACAGACTTTAACCTTAAAACAGTTTATTAAAAAATATGCTGCCCAATTTTTGCAATTGGCAAAGGACAGATCTTTAACCAACTTTTCAGCGTTATACCATAAATTGCAGGCCAATGGAGCCGACGTTTCAGCCCTTGCAGAAGAATTACGCAAGCTGGATCTGTATGTGAATGTGGAGTGGCCTTTGTCGCATTATAAATCGGCAGTACGTTATTTAGAAAAAGATCCTGTTGATGTTGCGGCAACCGGCGGAACCAACTGGCAGAAATATTTGCCTCCGCGTTTTCAGAAAAGAATTTTTTATCCCTTTCTATGGACTGATGAACAGATGGAAGAATGGGGTAGAGGATGGGTGCTTAGTGTACTTAAAACACTCAAAAACAAAGATTAATATTGGAAAAAGCTATTAAAAAAGCCTCTTTTTTATTAATTTGCGCGAAATAGTTAATGACAGAATGAGTGAATTATTGAATTAGAGAATGAGCGGGTAAAACACTCAGGCATTCAATCATTCACCCATTCAAAATTCAAATACAATGACCGAGACATTAGATATAAAAATCACTAAAACAAACGAAACACGTTTGACTGTTACTGATTTTTCGCAATTACCGTTCGGTAAGGTTTTTACCGATCACATGTTTACTGCCGACTATGAAGACGGCGAATGGAAAAATTTACAGATTCTTCCTTATGGTCCTATTCCGATGAGCCCTGCAATTTCTGCACTTCACTATGGCCAGGCAATTTTCGAAGGATTAAAAGCTTATCGCCAGCCTGATGGAAGAATCAGCGTGTTCCGCGCCGATAAAAACTTCGAACGCTTTAATAAATCAGCGGCGAGAATGTCGATGCCAACCATTCCTGAAGATATTTTTATGCAAGGCTTGGCTGCATTAATCAATATTGATGAGAAATGGGTGCCTGATCAGGAAGATTATGCTTTGTATATTCGTCCGGTAATGTTTGCAATGGATCCGTATTTAGGCGTTAAAGCATCAGATACTTACAAATTTGCTTTATTAACTACGCCAACTGGTCCATATTACAGCAGTGCATTAAAAGTTAAAATTGAAACTGAATTTACACGTGCTGATGAAGGTGGTGTAGGTTTTGCCAAAACAGCCGGAAACTATGCACGTTCACTATATCCATTCGAACAAGCTAAAAAAGAAGGTTACGATCAATTAATCTGGACAGATTCTGTAACACATGAGTTTATAGAAGAAGCTGGAACAGCTAATTTGCTTTTTGTGATTGATGGTAAATTGGTTACCCCATCTGTACGTAGCACAGTTTTAGATGGTGTTACACGTGATACCATTATTAAACTTGCAAAAGATGCCGGCGTTGAAGTTGAAGAACGTAGGGTTTCTGTTAAAGAAGTAATCGAAGGAATCGAAAACGGTAGTTTAACCGAAGCTTTTGCTGCTGGAACTGCCGCTACAGTAACACACGTTGGTGAAATGGGTTACAATGGTCAGAACTATAAACTAACTGATCCATCAACAAGGCACATTTCGAATGGCATTGCTAAAAAATTAAACGATATCCGTTACGGTTTAGCGCCTGATGAATTTGGCTGGAACTGGGTTTTGTAAACTGAAACCATATAAAAGATAAACCCCGATACAAAATATGTATCGGGGTTTCTTTTTGCTTTGAGTGTTTTGGTATCAAGAGGTAGGAATCACGTGTCTAAATATTAGCTTCTGACTTTTAACCTTTAGGTTTTCGGACCTCTGACTCCCGTCTTCCCGACTCTATTCTATTTATCTAAAATTACTACACCTTTAGCTTCAAAAGCCAGTTCTTTTTTAGGATCGGTAATTTTTGCAACTTCTTCAGGAGATTTTTTAGCATCTTCTGCATAGTGGCGTAAAGTTTCTACCGAGATGGTTTGTTTTTTTGCTAAGCCATCAAGCACTACCTTTTTTCCTACAATATCCATCGGCATAAAGAAGGCGTAATCTTTAAAGGTAACGCGCATCGGATCGCCGTTTGGCATTTCCAATGTCATCCAGCATCCTTTTTTCTTACATACATCCACTACCTTACCTTCGATTTTCATATCTACGGTTTTTTTATCACCCATGGCAGCTTCCATCTTAGCGGCAGGTTTTACATCGCCTGGTTTTACCTCTTCTCCAAATTTTTGTCCAGTATAGGCTGCCTGTGCAAATGCAAATGCGGTGAATAGGCAAAAGCTTACGCTTAAAATTATCTTTTTCATCTTTTTAGTGGTTTATAATTATTCCGTTACTATCTTTTTCAAAGTTATTTAAAATTTTTCTAAATAGTAACGCAAAAAAAATCCCCGTTAACATCCGTTAACGAGGAAAATCATCCCTATTTTCGTGTAGATCACATCCTATGATGTACAACATGATATGATAGGCAAACCTGAATCCAAAAGTATCATTCTTGTTGCATTTGATTGTAATGCAATGTAAATCAGGTGTTTGTATGTTTTTGTTGATATTGCTGTATTATAATGAGACTGTGGAAATGGGGAGTTTTATCAGCACAGTTAAAAAATATGTTGAAGTTTTTCCACATATTTATCTCTAACCGAAAACAAGACCAAAAACTTCTTCTATTTTACTTACTGCTTTAATCTCTAGATTATATTTTTCTATTGCGATCCCTTTTAAATTGTATTTGGATATATAAATGGTTTCAAAACCTAATTTATCGGCTTCAGCAATCCGTTGCTCAATCCTGTTTACCGCTCTTATCTCGCCTGATAAACCAACTTCTGCCGCAAAACAGTTCTTTGAGGAAACTGCAATGTCCTGTTGAGATGAAATAATTGCAATTAAAACGGCAAGGTCGATTGCAGGATCTTCAACCCTGATTCCCCCTGCAATGTTTAAAAAGACGTCCTGCGTACTTAACCTGAAGCCACAGCGTTTTTCAAGCACTGCTAAAAGCATATTCATCCTTTTGGTATCAAAGCCAGTAGCAGAGCGCTGGGGAGTTCCGTAAGCAGCCGGACTCACTAATGCCTGAGTTTCGATCAGCATGGGTCTGGCACCCTCTAAAGTTGCAGCAATGGCAATTCCGCTTAACTCTTCATCACGTTGTGAAAGCAAAATTTCTGATGGGTTAGAAACTTCTCTTAAACCGCTGCCCTGCATTTCGTAAATGCCCAGTTCTGCAGCAGCTCCAAATCGGTTCTTTATTGACCGTAATATGCGGTAAACATGATGCCTGTCGCCTTCAAACTGTAAAACCGTGTCAACCATGTGTTCGAGTATTTTCGGTCCTGCAATGGCTCCATCTTTGGTAATATGGCCGATGAGAAAAACAGGTACGCCGGTTTCTTTTGCAAAACGTAATAATTCCGCTGTACATTCTCTCACCTGCGATACGCTGCCGGGGGTGGAATCGATATGTGCAGAATGTAATGTTTGGATGGAATCGACAACCAAAATTTCCGGTTCCAATATTTCGATTTGTTTGAAAATATTCTGTGTGGAGGTTTCAGTTAAAATATAACAGTTCGAAGATGGATTTTCCTGGATCCGCTCTGCCCGCATTTTAATTTGCTGTTCGCTCTCTTCTCCCGAAATATACAGCAACTTTTTTCCTTTTATATTTAAGGCCAATTGTAGCATTAAGGTCGATTTACCGATACCCGGTTCGCCGCCTATCAATACCAGGGATCCTTCTACCAAACCGCCGCCTAAAACACGGTCGAGTTCTTTATCTCCTGTTAATATTCTCCGCTCGGTTGACGATTGGATTTCATCAACCTTACTTGGCTTACTTAATTTTCGGCTGGTGGTATCGCTTTTCCATGTCGGTACCGATGCAGAACTTTTTTCAACGATTTCTTCTACAAAGGTATTCCATTGGTTACAGGATGGACATTTACCCAACCATTTTGCCGATTCGTAGCCACAGCTCTGACAGAAAAATGCACTTTTTGATTTTGCCAATTGATTAAAAATTTAGATTACGAATTTAACCTTTCTCGTTGATAAACCCTGCAGGTTTTTAAAACTCACAAGGTCTGAAATTATTTAGATTGGCCGTTCAGTTCTAAACCAGACAGACGTGGCAGCCCCCATTTCTTCATCGGGGCTTGAACAAATGGCGGGACTGATGTAACCCAATAGCTTCTGTATTTGCTGTTTAATAAAAACGATGATTTTTAGATAATACAATTGTTGTTTTTTTTGGAAAGCAGGTTTCTGTGCATTTTCCGTTCCGAAAGTCCTGCCATTCGCTTCAATCTTTTTGAAGTCCTGTTATGCTGAGGTACGAAGCATCTGCAGCTATGAAACAGATGCTTCGTGCCTCAGATGACAATATATTAAGAGTTGCTACAAACAAAAAGTATTTTTGCTGCTGTCAGGTTTAAATTACTTAGGTTAATCTTCCTGTTTTTTCTAAAAAAAAAGCCCGGACTTTTAAATCCAGGCTTTAAATTAAATACTTTTAAGTTATAATTTAATCTCTTCGTCTTTAGCAGAGATAAAGTGAAACTCATTTAAATAATACGATGATTGTGCCTTCACTTTAATCCATTGGCCATATTTAAAGAACCAGCGGCGTTGAAGGTTGAAAATTCCTTTGGTAATATAAGCTTCTATGTAAGGGTGCACGCAAAGCGTTACGCCTTTTTCATTCTGCTCTCTTAAAATATAATTCAGGTTGTTCTCAATATCATCCATTAAAACGATACTCGCTTTAATTTCTCCGGTCCCATCGCAGGCCGGACATTTTTCTACCGTAACAATATTCATCTCCGGACGAACACGCTGCCGGGTAATCTGTACCAAACCAAATTTGCTCGGAGGCAAAATTGTATGTTTAGCCCTATCCAATAACATCAGCTCACGCAAATAATCGAATAGCATTTTACGGTTTGTTGGTTTGTGCATATCGATAAAATCGATTACCACAATACCGCCCATATCGCGCAAGCGCAGTTGACGGGCAATTTCTTTAGCCGCCTCTTTGTTTACCTGTAAAGCGTTCTCTTCTTGATTTTCTTTACTGGCAGTACGGTTTCCACTGTTCACATCTATTACGTGAAGTGCTTCGGTATGCTCTACAACTAAGTAAGCGCCACCGGGTAAGTTTACTGTTTTTCCGAAAGCATTTTTAATCTGCTTTTCTATTCCGAAGTGATCGAAGATCGGTTCTTTCTGTTTGTACAGTTTAACGATCTTTTCCATTTCTGGAGAAATATCGTGTACATAAGAACGGATATCATCGTACAGCTCTGGTGTACTTACATAAACGTTTGTAAAATCAGGATTCAGAATATCACGGATTAACGTTGATGATCTGTCCATTTCTCCCCAAACCCTTTTTGAAGGTTCGGTAGAAGGCATTTTTTTAATGAAGTTTTCCCATTTAGCAATCAGATCCAAAAGATCTTTCTGCATTTCGGCAACTCCTCTACCTTCAGAAACGGTCCTGATAATTACCCCAAAATTTTGAGGTTTAATACTTTCGATAATCTTTTTTAAACGATTACGTTCGGTATTACTTTTTATTTTTTTTGATACAGATATGGTATTGGAGAATGGCACCAGTACCACATACCTGCCGGCAATCGAAATGTCGGAACTTAAACGTGGTCCTTTTGTAGAAATTGGCTCTTTGGCAATTTGTACAGGTAGGAGCATGTTTTTACTGAGCACATCAGAAATTTTGCCTGCCTTATTAATATCGGCTTCCAGCTTTAAATTATCTAATAATGTGCCTGTAACCGAGCCATTACGCTTGATCTTAGTTAGCTTAATTAAAGATTGCACCTGAGGGCCCAAATCAAAATAATGCAAAAAGGCATCTTTTTCATAACCAACATCCACGAAAGCAGCATTCAGGCCAGGCATAATTTTTTTAATGCGGCCCAAATAAATATCGCCTACGGCGTAGTTATTATTGATTTGTTCTTTGTGAAGCTCAACAAGTTGTTTGTCTTCAATCAACGCTATGGTAACTCCGGCAGGAGTCGAATTGATAATTAATTCTTTTACCAACAGCTACAGATTTAAGGCTTTCGCCTATTAACAAATGGATAGTAAATAAAAAACAGTGATGTAGCCAAAAAGATATACAATAAAAAAATCATATAAATTGTTTAAACCTCATAGTGTTTACTATGAGGTTTAACTGGCTTTATCAAATAAGAAAAACTATTTTTTCTTATGTCTGTTTTTTCTTAAACGTTTTTTACGTTTGTGGGTAGCCATTTTATGTCTCTTTCTTTTTTTACCGCTTGGCATAGTTTTAAGTTTTAAATGTTTTTATTAATCTGTTAATTAATTTTTATTCTTTAGTTCAGCCACCTTCTTATCAATGAATGAAGATAAGGTTGGGTTAGCCGCTAATTTTTTGCTTGATAAGTAAGCATTTACTGCTTCTTTATTCCTGCCTAAATTTTCTAAAGCTGTTCCTAAATAAAAATAGGCTTCAGGTGTCGGAGCAGTGGCAATTACTGTATTGAAACGAGGAATTGCTTTATCAAACTGACCTGATTTTATGGAGAACAATCCTAAATTCATATTGGCCTTTACATTTTTAGGTTCTTTAGCAACAACTTCTAACAACATTGCAATACCTTGCATTGGTGCGCCTAAGCCATTTACTATCGTTACACCTAAGCCTGTTTTAGCTTCAATGTTTGTAGAGTCTTTCTCTAATGCATTTTTGTAAGATACATTGGCTTTCTGCAATAAAGCAGGTTGCGCTATGCTATCTTGTGTGCTTTCAAAAGCTTTTATAAATTGATTACCGGCAGCTAACCACGATTTTGATGATGGTTCGCCTTCGGCTACAACTTCTAAATACAGTGCAGATGGCGTAATTTGCTCAACATCGTCCCATTTCTGAGCCAGTTGTTTAGCAAGTTCAATCTTCTCTGCGCCATTTGCGCCTTTGTAGCTGTTTTCTAAAGCTGTAATGTCTGTAGCCAAATTCTTGTTGATTACATTCTTTGCAGCAGTAGACGAAGTTTCGAGGTTTAGTACCGATGTAGTTGATGGAGAAGCTGCTCCGGCCATTGGGCCACTTGAAGGCATTTTTCCATTTTCTTCCGTTGGTTTAACCAAACCCTTAATGTCTCTTGTAAATAAGAATGCAACAAGCAATACAATCGCTCCAATAATTATGGTTTGTTTTGATCTCATGTTGCTATTCATATATAAGACTTAGGCTTCTACGTTAATTTTTTTTGAATTGCTTTTTACTTTATCAACAAATACTTTTGCTGGTTTAAAGCTAGGAACGAAGTGTTCTGGGATAATTATTGCAGTGTTTTTTGAGATATTTCTCGCAGTTTTTTGCGCTCTCTTTTTAACAACAAAGCTTCCGAAGCCTCTAACGTATACATTTTCACCGCCAATCATGCTGGTTTTGATAACCTTGAAAAATGCCTCAACTGTTTCCTGTACATCAACCTTCTCAATTCCGGTTTTTGTTGATATTTCTGAAATAATATCTGCCTTAGTCATATTTTATTATTTATTATATTATGTGTTTTTAATATTACTACTGTTTTGGGGTTGCAAAAGTATTGCTTTTTAATGAGATAGGGAAATAAAAGATGATTTTTTTATCTCCAGAGTTATCACCCAATTGCAAGTTTTTTTTAAATCGGATAAATACACCGTAATTTGCAGTAATGACATTTCAAAATGAACTCATCAATTGGTATCTGCTAAATAAGAGAGATCTGCCCTGGAGGCATACCAATGATGCTTATACCATCTGGTTATCAGAGGTTATATTACAACAAACAAGGGTAGAGCAGGGTCTTCCCTATTTCAATAAATTTTTAGTGAATTTCCCAACGGTTAATGATTTTGCCAGTGCCACCGAAGCTAAAGTTTTAAAGCTTTGGCAAGGATTGGGGTATTACTCAAGAGGTAGAAATATGCATGCCACGGCACAGATTGTGGTAAAAGATTACCATGGAATCTTCCCAAATCTGCATGATGAGCTGATAAAATTAAAAGGAATCGGCGAATATACGGCTGCCGCAATCTCTTCTTTTTCATCTGGAGAGGCACGAGCAGTGGTAGATGGAAACGTATTCCGGGTGTTATCCAGATATTATGGTATTGATACGGCAATCAATTCTCCGGCGGGTAAAAAGCAGTTTTATACTTTGGCAAATGAGCTGCTTGATCAGAAAGATCCGGCATTGTACAATCAGGCTATAATGGAATTTGGGGCCATACAATGTAAGCCAAAATCGCCAAATTGCGGTGTTTGCCCGCTTAACCAAACCTGTTATGCTTTTAGCCATAAAATGGTAAATGAGCTTCCGGTTAAAATAAAAAAAGCAGCGCAAAAGCACAGGTACATCAATTACTTTGTTTGTTTTGATAATGGGCAGGTAGTAGTAAGAGAACGGCAGGCTGGCGATGTTTGGCAGCATCTATACGATTTTCCGAGCATAGAAATGCTTACACACGAGGATGCAAATAACGGGTTGTTTGTCGATCAGGTAAAAAAGACCTTTGGAAACGATGCGTATTTTGAGTTTATCAGCGCAAAAAAACATATATTAACGCACCAAATAATACACGTTCAATTTTTTGCATTAAAAAATTATATATTTAACTTTAATAAACAAAAGGAACTTAATTGGGTTTCTTTAAATAAGTTAGATGAGTTACCGCAGCCAAAAGTAATCCACGATTTTGTACAGGAATACTTTTTTAGTGATAAAATGGAGTAACTAACCATCTTGGCTGAGTATATTTATAGAACGAAACAACTAACCAAAAATATTTATGTCTGGGATTAACAAAGTTATTTTAGTAGGCCATTTAGGCAAAGACCCTGAAGTACGGCATTTAGACGGTGGCGTAACGGTAGCCAGTTTTCCATTAGCTACATCTGAAACGTACAACAAAGATGGCAAGAGAGTAGAACAAACAGAGTGGCATAATATTGTACTATGGCGCGGTTTGGCCGAGGTAGCTTCGAAATACCTGCAAAAAGGTAAATTGGTTTATATAGAGGGGAAGCTGAGAACAAGATCCTTTGAAGACAAAGAAAAGGTTAAAAAATATGTAACAGAAATTGTTGCCGAAAACTTTACTATGCTTGGTAGAAAAAGCGATTTCGAACAAAGTCCGGCTACACCAACACATCAAAGCACTGAATCGAAAATCGAAGATGAATTTACCATAGGTCCGTCTGACGAAAGCGGAGACCTTCCTTTTTAATACGAAATTGAATTAAATAAAAAAGAGCTGCCTGAGGGCGGCTCTTTTTGTTTGGGAATGCATGTTCAAAGGTCATATTTTAAATTTGTCATTCTGAGTGCAACGAAGAATCTTTACCACCATGGAATAAATTGCTGGCAGGCAACGTCTAAAACCTTCAATTATTTAAAAGATTCTTCACTGCGTTCAGAATGACATAAGGGACTTAGTCGAGGCAATTACCTTATCTTGATAATAATGATATGGCTTAAATAGACTAGTCGAATAAACAAAAAAACTCCTGCTCTTTTTAAGAACAGGAGTTTTTAAATCGATGATATCAATATTAATTAATCTTGGTATAATAGATATTCAGTTTCATTTTATTGGTGGCTGCGTTACCGGTCCCAATAATTGATCTTTCTGCCGAAGTTGCCGTAGGTACATTTTGGAAAAGGTTATAAGAAGTTGGCGCTAAGAAAGTGCCCTCGTCTTTTATTGTACCATCAATCAAGTTCTGAACATAGCTTGTAATAATGAAAATATAGCGGTTTTTTGTCGAATCGAAATATCCGCCAAATAGTGCCTCACCAGCTGCTGATATGCCAGATGAGCTAACCGCGTAATTATTATAATCCGGAATGTTAGCTGGTTGGTGTGCGATATCCCAACGGTACAAAGAAAGTCTTTGTGCAGCATTAAATGGGTATGCCGGTGCACCGCCACCAAGCTCTACAACCAGTTCGGCTTTGTTAATTATTGCTTTTCCGTAAGTGCCTGTAAAAGCTGTAAGATCGGGAAAGTCGATTTTTGCTTTAACGCCGGCCAGGCCATGCAGGTAAGTTACACTATATTCTGCGGTTGAAGCGTCGAGCTGTGCACGTACAGGAGTTCCGGCATAGTCATGTTTAATGTTTGCCGCTACACCGGTAATTTGACTGCTTGAGTTTAATGCCCCTATTGGGAAGTTTACACTTGCCGTATCAATCCCGCTTGATGAATTGGTTTTTTTCCAAACCAACTGAACATAAGAATCGCTACCTGTGAAATTAAAGAAAGCGATACCGCCCGTACCTGTTGAAGATGATTTATTTACCTGTGCATACAGTCCTTTAAACGCATTTATAAACTTTGCATTTGAAGAAGTTCCTGCAGTACCCATGTTTAAAATATTGTTCTGGATAAATGCTTTGTTAAGCGGAATCCTGATCTGCGCTGGTACTACCTTTAATGTATCCGCTTTACCGGTAACAATATCATATACTTTAGTTTTGGTATTCGGGGCCAGTTTGCCTGTAAAATTACCTAACAAAGTATTGTTGATAGCTTGAACATCGGAACTTTTATAATTGGTTACTGTATTGGTCAATTGAAATACATCTATACTGTATTTAGAATTAATGGTATCGCCATAAAATTTGGTTACCGTACTCGATTCATCAAATTTTAATACTAAAACAGCTGAATCAAGTTGAGGTGCCGTTCCAAAATCGTAGCTGGTGCTTACCGGGTAAACCGTCATAGCTATGCCAGCCTCAGTTTTACCAAAAACGGGATCAATCATGTAGCCTAATGGATAACGGGGCTGCCCTAATGTATTTGCTGCAGTTTCTTCAACCAGTTTGGTGCCCACTTTCGATACCACCAAGGTTCCTGTAATCGCACTGCTTGGATCAACATCTAAACCAACACCATCGGGGTTTTTACACGATGCAAAAAGAAAAAGACCTATCAACAGGGTTAATAAGTCTTGTTTTGTAAATTTCATATTTTAAATAATAATACCTGATTAAGCTACTGAAACCAATTCATCATTTGAAATTTCTTCATAAAAAGTATAGAAGTTTTCAAAATTCTCGGTTAAGTTAAAAGCTAATGTTGGCTTATTGGAATCTTTAACAAATTTTAACACATCTTTGCTTAGGTTTTCGTCTCCTAAAACCACTGCGTCTGAGTGAGTTATAGCGCCAATGTGCATGCTGTCGCAATCAGATGGTAAAAATGCTTTAGTGTCATCTTCCGTCATGTTGGCCATTACTGCTTTAGTGGCGAAATTGGCATTCAATTTTTCTGTAAAACCATCTTCATATATAGAATACACTACTTTAGAGTTTTTGAAAGTAGGATCGTTTTTATAAGTGGTTTTAATGTAAGCAGGAACCAATGCACTCATCCAGCCGTGGCAGTGAACGATATCTGGTGCCCAACCTAATTTTTTAACCGTTTCTAATGCGCCTTTGCAGAAGAAAATCGTGCGTTCATCATTGTCGTCGAAGAATTTTCCGCTGGCATCTCTAAATACCTGTTTGCGTTGGAAATATTCTTCATTGTCTAAGAAATAAACCTGCATGCGTGCAGCTGGGATGGAGGCTACTTTAATGATTAAGGGATTATCGTTGTCATCAATAATGATGTTCATTCCCGACAAGCGTATTACTTCGTGTAAACGATTTCTTCTTTCGTTGATATTACCGAATTTTGGCATCAAGATGCGGATTTCGAATCCTTTTTCCTGCATAGCCTGTGGTAACTGGCGCGTAATTTCAGAAATTTTAGTAAGCTCGAGGAAAGGCGACATCTCGTGTGTAACAATCAGCAGCTTCGTTTTTGCCATCTCCATATTCTAAGAAAATATTAAGTTAAATAAAAGATAATGAGCTGCAAAGGTAAGCATAATAATACTATTTATCAATATAGCAAGCATTTGTTTGGTTTCGTTTAGATTAATTTACACCTTTACGGCTTTAATTTAGATTGTCCAAATTGGAAATATTTAAAACCAAAGCAGCGCTTAAGGCTTTTTTGCAGCCATTAAAAGCATCAGCTAAAAAAATAGCTTTAGTACCTACAATGGGTGCACTGCATAATGGCCATATATCGCTGATTAAGCTGGCCCAGCAAAATGCCGATATCATCATCTGCAGTATTTTTGTAAACCCCACACAGTTTACAGATCCTAAAGATTTAGAAAAATATCCCCGCCCTATAGAGCACGATCTGGCAATGTTAGCCGACGCCGGCTGTAATGGCGTATTTATGCCAAATGTAGATGAAATGTACCCAACAGGTGCCGACGAAGCATGGCATATTGATTTAGGTAATGCCGAATTTTTATTGGAGGGCGAATTTAGAAAAGGTCATTACCAGGGTGTAACCCAAATTGTAAAAAAGCTTTTTGATGCTGTGGAACCTGATGTGGCTATGTTCGGACAAAAGGATTTTCAACAGGTATTAATGATCAAGAATATGCTGGCTTATTTTAAATTGCCCATTACTATCATTACCTGCCCGATAATCAGGGAAGATGATGGTTTGGCGATGAGCAGCCGGAATATCCATTTATCACCAGAAGATCGTAAAAACTCACTGGTATTAAGTAAATCGCTGCAATTCGTTATTGGTCATTTTAACGAATACTCATTAACGGAATTAGAAAGTAAGGCCAAATCATTCTATGATAATATTGATGGCGTTGAGCTCGATTATTTTACCATTGCCAACGGCGATACCCTTGAGCCAGCCAAATCAAAGGATGAAAATAACCTTGTTGCTTTAGTCGCTGCAAAAGTAGGTTCAACCAGACTGATCGATAATATGATTATAAAATAAGGTATGATGTAGTCGGTTAATGGTTCATAGCCTTATGGTTGATGGCAAGGGCCCGAAGCTATCAACTATGAACCATTAACTATCAAGCCTTAACATCTTGCCGCTTTTGCGAAACTCCAAACGGATGACTGAAAACTCCAAACTGATTACTAACTTTGCCGAATGGTTATCACAATATTAAAATCGAAAATACACCGTGTTAAGGTAACACAAGCCGAATTGAATTATGTAGGCAGTATTACGATAGATGAAGATTTGATGGATGCAGCTAACATTATTGCTAATGAGAAGGTGCAGATCGTAAATAATAACAATGGCGCACGTTTCGAAACTTATGTAATTAAAGGCGAACGTGGCACCGGAACCATCTGTTTAAATGGTGCTACAGCACGTTTGGCACAACTTGGTGATATTTTGATCATCATGTCGTATGGTTCATTACCAATTGAAGAAGCTAAAAAATACAACCCGATCCTTGTTTTTCCTGACGATAACAACCACCTGCTAAAATAACTTTGTGACATTCGACCTCAAAACGGCGCTAAAGTACATTATCCTGTTTTTAATTGGGATAGGGGTATTATATTTAGCGTTTCGGGGTCAGGATTTGGGAAAGATCTGGCAGGAAATTAAAACCGCAAATTATTTTTGGGTAATTACTTCTGCTTTTGCCGTTTGGATTGCCCATGTGTTGCGGGCGCTACGCTGGCAGATGTTGTACCAATCTATTCATTACAAAGTGAGTTTCTGGAATGCCTATCACGCCGTAATGATTGGGTACCTCGCCAATCTTGCTTTACCGCGCTTTGGAGAGCTAGGCCGTTGCTCCGTGATCCATAAAACAGAAAAAGTGCCCATGTTTGCCTCTATAGGTACGGTAATTACCGAACGCCTTTTTGATGTGCTGGTACTTTTTCTCACTAGCCTGGCCATGATCACCCTCCAATACGATATCGTTTCTGATTTTTTATACGATACGATTTATCTTAACCTTACCAAAAAAATAAGTACTTTAAATTATTGGTGGCTTGTTGGCCCAGGTGTTGTAGTATTGGTGTTGGTTATACTAATGGTATATTTTCTCCGGAAAAAGGTTAGTAAAAAATTTCTTCGTATTTTTGTAAGCCTTCGTCAGGGCTTTGGTTCTTATGGTAAACTTAAGCAAAAAGGCTTATTCTTAACCTATACATCAGGTATCTGGGTTTTTTATTCACTTTCCATGTATTTCGCGTTTTCATCCATTGGGGCCACTTCCGGTTTACATTTTAATGCTGCATTTACTGCAATTGTGTTTTCTGGTTTTGCCATGGCGGCACCGGTGCAGGGCGGTATAGGTGTTTTCCATTGGATGGTTGCACAATCAATGGTGCTGTATGCCATATCGTTTAAAGATGGCTTGGCATATGCAACCATTATCCATTCCTCGCAGGTTTTGCTCATATTAGCTTTAGGTGGTTTTAGTTTAACACGCGTTTTATTTAAGAAAGAGATTAAATAGAATACGCCTTAATTCGCTCTGTTTTCTTCATCACTTTTCTTGTTTTCCTTTGCCCTGTATGTTGAGCGGCCAAAATTATAGGTTAAGCTGAAAACCAATCTGTTCGAAGCAAAATAATGGTAGAAATCGTTATTGAGAATGCTTTTCTCCCTAAAAATAAGTCTTCTTTTAATACTGTTAAAGGCATCATAAAGCACAATCTTAGTATTGAGTTTATTTTTTAGCCATCCCTTTTGCAACCCTAAATCGACACCATAAACGGGCGCAAAAATATAAAGCCCGCTGCCGCTTTTCGATTCATAGGTATAACTCACATCGAACAGCCAATCTTTTAAACTGAAAACCTGGCTGCCATTAATTTTATAATCGTAAATGGGGATTCTGTAGGTTTGTTCGAAATATGGTGTTAACTCTTTGTTGTAATAAAAACCGACGTTATGGTTCATCCGCCACCACCTATTTACAGTAATTGGAGAACTAACCTGCAAGTTGGCAAAATTTCGGTAAGGTATATTGCGACCTAGAAAAATCAGTTCATTTGTTGCTGCGTTGTATTCCGGATAACGGGAAATAACATCAGTTTCGCGCCCGGCATTTAATGAAATATTGAGCGTTTTTCTGCTGTACGACAAATTGATAAGGTTGGTTGTAGAGGGTTGCAGGTAGGGATTGCCAATCCAGTAATGGCGAGGACTGTAATAAAACCGGAAAGGATTTAACGCCGCAAAAGTGGGTCTTGTTAGTCGCTTGCTGTAATTGAAGCTAAGCTGCTCGTTATCGCCGATGGTGTAGGTGAAATTAAAACTTGGTAGCCATTTTAAAAACTTTCTTTCTGTAAATGTGCCCGTTGTTATAGAATAGGCCTTTGTAAAGGTATATTCTGTTCTTAAATTTAGGCTGTAATTAATTTTATCTTTTTGGCCACTGTAAGATAAGTAACCGGCACCAATATACTCCTGGTAATTAAACTGGTTGCTGCGTTTAGGATCTGGATTAAAAACAGAATTAGCCAATGTATCGTACCGTAAATTATTTTTGGTGCTGGCATAGCTAAATTTACCACCAAACTCAAATTTTCCTTTACCCATGTTTTGCGTATAATCTGTCTGTGCAGAGCGGATTACAATATTATTCCTCGAATTGGTTTTCCAATAACTCAGAAGTGTATGATTAAGAATGTTTTGATTTTGAATATCTTCAGTTTGTCTGTTATCTATCTGTGCCAGGGAAGTAATAATATGAAGTTCGCTGTTTTTAAACCGGGCATCGTAATTAAGGCCGCCTGCATAATTATGTTGTTTCGGGTGTGCGTCATTATCGCTTTTAATAAGGGAAATGGTCTGATCTAACCCAGCTGATTGCGTGATCAATTGATTTCCGGACACGGCATTTCTGTTTACCTGGTAGGTGCGTAAAAAAGCTTCAAGGTTTTGTCCGCTTTTGAGTTCGTAACTTATTCTTGCCTGCACATTATAGTTCCGATTCGCCGTAACTGTTCGTGTATCTGTAATCAAGGCATTGGTACTAGCCAGGTATTGAAGCGCATAATACTTATAAAAAGTACTGCCGTTGGTGTGCCCCAGCTTTAAATCATATACAAGCCGTTTTGTTTTAAAAACCAATGCCAGATTATTGTCTGATAAACTATAATTGTTTTGTTGAAATTGCAGGTTATAATTGCCTTTTAGTCCTAAAGAAAGATTTCTTTTTAGTTTCACATCGATAATGCCCTGATATTCTCCATCATATTTTGAGGAAGGTTGGTTAATCATTTCAACTGATTCGACCATATCTGGCGATAAACTGCTTAAATAGGCGAGCATTTCATCACTGCTCATATTGGCAGGTTTTCCATCAATAAATAAGGTTGGAGTTGCCCTGCTGGCCATTTGCATGTTTCCGTCAGGGCTAACCTGTAAGCCCGGGAGCTTTCTGAACACATCAAGTAAATTGGGGACAGATTTAAAGAACAGGTTGTTGGCGATACCGATTTTAAGCCGACCATTTTTTGTGCTAAAGGCAGGCACTCCGCCGGTAATGGTTACTTCGTTAAGCAAGTTGACATCTTCTGCCATGAAAATATTGTCGAGTGCTAGTATTTCTGCACTATTCTCATCAATTAATAATTCCTTTTGTACTTTTTGATAACCCATTAAGCTAATCGATAAGCTGTATTTACCTCTAGAGATACCGTTAAACCGATAAAAACCCGAGGTATCGCTGTTCGAATATTTTATTAACGTGGGCCAATCTTTATTGGTTAACGTTAAACTGGCAGAAGGTAAGCCCCGATTGGTTTTGATATCGAGTACTTTTCCTGTAATCACCTGTGCACTCAGTAATGGACTTATCAAGAAAAAAAGGTAAAATAGCATTATGGGTTTCATCTTCTCAGGTTTGGTTTTTAAGATTGACCAAAACTAAAAGAGTAGTATAGAGAGCCGGTTTTGATTCTCAGATTTAGGAGTTCGGAATTATAAAACGGGACAAAACTACGACGCTGGAACAACCATTAGCTGTTCTTTGTAAAGCGTTGGAGTTGTTTGCTTATACTTTTTAAAAGCAGTATAGAATGTCGATTTAGAGTTAAAACCTACTTCATAGCCAATGGCCTCTAGCTTAATGCTGCTATTGTTAAGCATTAAGCCACAAGCTTCATTTATTCTAAATTCGTTAATGTAGGCCGCAAAACTTTTACCCAAATTATCGTTAAGTAATTGAGAAAGCTGGTGCCCTGAAATATTGATCTTTTTTGAAAGATCATTCAATTTAAGGTCTGGGTTTTTATAAAGTTCCTCATCCAGAATAATTTTTTCAAGTTTTTCTGTTAAAACGATGGCTTGTTCCGGGGCGATTTTTTTGTTTGCATAACGAATCAAATCCTGATTGCCTGACAGTAAATTGCTGGTTTTCTTTCGGCTGATAAATAAAAAGGTATTTATGTAAAGGACGAACGAAAAAAATAAAGCTCCGCTAATGCATGGGCCATTAAAAAAGGAGAAAATCGGAAGTTTAAATGCAGCTGGAACAATCACATTTCCAATAAGTACAGAAATTAACAATAGTTCTGTTGTAGAAATTTTTTCTCCTTTGGTAAAAAGTTTAATAAAAGTAGCCCTAAGTAGCCAGATAGATAATATAATATAAATGGTAAACTGTATGGAAATTATTCTTCCGATATAATTTTCCCAGATATCAGGCTGATTGTCGTAAGGGGCAATGATACAGGCAACAATAATCGCCGAAACCCAAAAGAAATAAGTTCCTTTTTGTAGGACTGTTATCTTTGGATCCTGTGCTAAGGCTGATTTAATAAAGTAAAAGAGAGATGGACCAACTAAAGCGCTTCCTAAAATGCCAATTTGGATATAAATACCAGGCAGCGCCGGATAAAAGTAAAAAAATAAAGATTTGCTGATCTTTAAACAAACTGACAGCAGTAAAAGCCCTAAAAAATAAGAGGGTAGTGATTTCTGCTTTTTGAATAATAATAAGTAGGCACTAATGATAAAGCCATTAAATGCACCTAAGGCACTAAAGAAAAATAATATTTGTTGGCCCATATCCATTTAACAAAAATAATAATCTTCTGTTAATGCCAGGCTTATGCTGGTTAATAATTCATTTTAAACGTGAAGTCCTTTTTAAAATCTACCCTGTGAAAATAAATTGCTATGCAGCCATAGTAATTTAAATCAGAAATGCTACATTTGATTTACTAACCTTTTATACATAAATGTTATGCATTTTGAATTAAATGAAGAACAATTGATGATCCAGCAGGCTGCCCGCGATTTTGCGCAGCAAGAATTAAAGCCTGGCGTAATTGAAAGAGACGAACATCAGAAATTTCCTGCCGAACAAGTAAAAAAACTTGGAGAACTCGGTTTTTTAGGGATGATGGTTGATCCAAAATATAATGGTAGCGGCCTGGATGCCATTTCTTACGTTCTCGTAATGGAAGAACTTTCCAAAATCGATGCCTCTGCATCCGTAGTGGTTTCGGTAAATAATTCACTCGTTTGTTATGGTTTGGAAAAATACGGTAACGAAGCCCAAAAAGAAAAATACCTTAAGCCGCTGGCTGCCGGCGAAAAAATAGGCGCTTTTTGTTTATCTGAGCCTGAAGCCGGATCTGATGCCACTTCGCAACGTACAACGGCAGAAGATAAAGGCGATTATTATTTACTTAACGGCACCAAAAACTGGATCACCAACGGAAGTACCGCATCAACCTATCTGGTTATTGCTCAAACCCATCCCGAATTAAAGCATAAAGGTATAAATGCTTTTATTGTAGAAAAGGGAATGGAAGGCTTTACTGTTGGACCAAAAGAAAATAAACTGGGCATCCGTGGATCTGATACACACTCTTTAATGTTTAACGATGTAAAAGTGCCTAAAGAAAATAGGATAGGTGAAGACGGTTTCGGTTTTAAATTCGCCATGAAAACTTTAGAAGGCGGGCGTATCGGTATTGCGGCCCAGGCTTTGGGTATTGCGCAGGGTGCTTTTGAACTGGCCACGCAATATGCAAAAGAACGTAAATCGTTCGGGAAACCGATATCAGAACATCAGGCCATCGCTTTTAAACTGGCAGATATGGCTACACAGATAGAAGCCGCAAGGTTATTGGTGTATAAAGCTGCCTGGTTAAAAGATCAGGGTTTACCTTATACCCAGGCGGGTTCTATGGCAAAACTTTACGCCTCAAAAGTAGCAATGGATGTAACTATCGAAGCAGTGCAGGTACACGGCGGTTATGGCTTTGTAAAAGAATATCATGTGGAGCGTTTAATGCGTGATGCTAAAATTACCCAGATTTACGAAGGAACTTCTGAGATTCAGAAAATGGTGATTTCGAGAGAAGTTATTCGTTAGTTTCCAGTTATCAATTTTCAGTTGGCAGTTCGAATTGAAAACCGCCAACTGAAAACTGAACTAATCTTTCTCTCCTGCTACAGCACTAAATATCGCTTTAATCAACGCTACAACGATGGCTAAAAATGCAGCTGCAATAAAACCTGAAGTGTTAAAAGAGGTCATCATGTTATCAACCAATAAAATCATTAAAACGGTAATGATAAATGATACCAGCCCCAAGGTTAAAAAATTAACCGGAAAAGTTAGCAACCTTAAAATAAAACCGATGGTTGCATTTGCAAGTGCAATCAGCACCGATGCAATAATCGCATTGCCATAACCATCAATGGTTACACCCGGAACCAGTTTTGCGCCGATAAAGAACGCCAGTCCTGTTAAAAGGATTTCGATAATAAATCTCATAATTGTTTATTTTTGTAAATGTTTAAACGCTTTTTTAAATATTCAGTTATTGTTTGGGTTTCAATATCCGTACTTTCATGTTCGAATAGAAACAACAAACCGATCATTAAGTTTTCAGGAGATAGCACTTCAATAATAATCAAAAATATTGATGAGGCAAGTCTCTTACAGGTTAAAAATGCCTATAAGGCTAATGCAGATACACTTAATCTGGTTTCTGTTTTAATTAAACCCGGTGAGTTAGATAGCATTCAGGACGAGCTGGAAGTAACCGGAAAAGTTAAAATCCTTGGCGATTCGCTTATTTTTAATCCCGATCAGCCTTTTGTTAAAGGCAAATATTATTTGGTAGAAAGTTATATCGGCGTCAAATTCGCCACTGTTGGTAACCTGATTACAGGTAGCGCCAAACATAACTTACAGCCACAAAAACAAACACTTAAACGGTAATAATCAGCATAATAATTACAGCAAGTGTTTGATTTTTTCTAAAAATTTACTACATTTGCATCGTAATCGAAGAAAAGAGAAGGGGACAGTGTCCCCTTTTTCTATGAAATCAGGTTAAAATATGCAGGTAGAAAAGAGAGTTGCAGCCCTCGTTGAGGAAAAAATAGCAGACCGTCCAGAGCTGTTTCTGGTAGAAGTGAAAATGTTGCCAAACAATAAATTAATTATTCATGTTGATGGTGACGAAGGTATTAGCATACAGGATTGTGTGGCCATAAGCAGGCATGTTGGTTTTCATCTCGAAGAAGAAAATGCAATAGAGCAGGCTTATAATTTAGAAGTTTCTTCACCCGGTGTTGGTGAACCTTTAAAGCTGATCCGTCAATACAATAAAAATATTGGGCGTACGGTGAGTATTAAGCTGAAAGAAGGCTTAAAAAAAGAAGGAAAACTGCTAGCGGTTACAGAAAACAACCTACAGATTGAAGAGTCGGTTAAAGAAAAAGGCAAAAAGGCGGTAGCAATTCAAACAGATGTACCGTTTAATGATATATTAGAAACAAGTGTGTTAATTTCATTTAAGTAAAAATGAGTACTACAACAATTAATTTGATCGACTCTTTTCAGGAGTTTAAAGATTTCAAAAATATAGATCGCCCAACGGTGATCAGTGTGCTGGAAGAAGTTTTTCGTAGCATGTTGCGTAAAAAATACGGAACAGACGAGAACTGTGATGTTATCGTAAATCCGGATAACGGGGATTTGGAGATCTGGAGAACGAGAAAAGTAATGGAAGATGGCTTTTCTGAAGATGATGATTTAGAGATCGAGCTTGCTGAAGTTTCTAAATTAGACAGTACTTTAGAAGTGGGAGATGATTATATCGAGCAGATTACCTTGGAGAGTTTTGGTCGCAGGGCAATTTTAGCCGCTCGCCAAACCCTGGTTTCTAAAGTATTGGAATTAGAGAAAGACGAAATCTTTAAAAAATATAAAGACAGGGTAGGCGAAATCGTAACCGGTGAAGTTTATCAGGTTTGGAAAAAAGAAACGCTGGTTTTAGATGATGAAGGTAATGAACTTTTAATGCCTAAAACCGAGCAGATTCCGGCAGATTATTTCAAAAAAGGGGATTCTGTAAGAGCAGTAATTTCTAAAGTAGAAATGATCAACGCGAATCCGAAAATTATCATTTCGAGAACAGCGCCAGAGTTTTTACAGCGTTTGTTTGAACAGGAAGTTCCGGAAATTTTTGACGGTTTAATTACGGTTAAGAAAATTGTACGCGAACCGGGAGAACGTGCTAAAGTAGCTGTAGAATCTTATGATGACCGTATTGATCCGGTTGGAGCATGTGTGGGTATGAAAGGATCGCGTATCCATGGTATCGTTCGTGAATTGAAAAACGAAAATATTGATGTGATTAACTTCACCAACAATATTTCGCTATACATTACCCGTGCGTTGAGCCCGGCAAAAATCACTTCCATTAAATTGGATGATGAAACCAAACATGCATCGGTTTACTTAAAACCAGATCAGGTTTCATTGGCCATCGGACGTGGTGGACACAACATTAAACTGGCAGGTAAATTAACCGGTTACGAAATTGATGTGTACCGCGAAGCTGGAGAAGAAAGCGACGAGGATGTTGATTTAGAAGAATTCTCAGATGAGATTGATAGCTGGATCATTGATGAATTAAAGGCTATCGGTTGCGATACTGCTAAGAGTGTACTAGCACTTACAGTAGAAGATTTAGTAAAACGCACCGACCTTGAAGAGGAAACCATTAAAGAAGTGGTTCAAATTTTGAAGTCAGAATTTGAATAAGTGGTGTAATTGCCAAATAAACACTACTTTTGTATTAAATAAAAAACAATAACAGGAGCTAAATGTCAGACGACAAACCAATCATTTTAATTAAAGCTATTAAAGAACTTAATATAGGCATGGGTACGGCCGTTGAGTTTTTAAACAAAAAGGGGTTCTCTGCCGAGAAAAGCCCTATGTTTAAACTTACGGGAGACATGTATAATGCCTTGTTAAAAGAGTATCAGGGAGATAAGATCGTAAGAGAAGAAGCCAAACAAATAGTGATTGGTAAAATACGTCGTGACGAGCCTGAGACTGAAAAGCCAGTAGAAGCGCCGAAGAAGAACACCGATTTTGAGAAGAATGAAGAGATTTTAATAAAAAATGCTCAATCATTTACTTCACCGGTAGAAAAACCAAAGGTGGTTGAAACACCTAAGGTAGAAACACCGGCGCCGGCACCTACACCAGCTCCTGCGGCAGCAGTTGAGCCAGTAAAAGAAACTAAGGCAGAAGAAAAAGCAGAGGAAACCGGATTACCAGGTGTTAAAATTGTAGGTAAGATCGATCTAAACGATCTTAACTCAAAAACACGTCCTGTTAAGAAAGAAGAAGCACCTGCTGCGCCAGCGCCAGTTGCTAAAGTTCCGGAGCCAGTAAAACCAGTTGAACAACCTAAGGTTGAAGAAAAACCGGTTGAGGTTAAAAAGGAAGAAACACCAGCTGCACCAGCGCCTGTTGTACCAACACCTGTGGTTAAGGCTCCAGAGCCGGTAAAACCAGTTGAACAGCCAAAAGTGGAAGAAAAGCCAGTAGAAGCACCTAAGCCTGTTAGTAACGAGCCTGAAGTAATAAAAGCACGTACCGTTAAATTAACTGGTCCGAACATTATTGGTAAAATTGTTTTACCAACAACTCCGGATAGAAGGAACGGTCCCGTAGCATCATCTAGTGATAGTGAAGCTGCTAAACGCAAACGTAAACGTAAAAAAACTCCGGGAGCACCAGGTCAGCCGGGTCAACATGGTGGTCAGGGCCAGCAAGGACAGAATAATCCTGCAGGTCAAGGTCAGGGCCAAGGCGGCGCACCAGGCCAGCCTCGTCAACCTTATCAAGGGAACAGACCAGGTGGCGGTACTCCGTACCAGGGTAACAGGCCTGCCGGACAAGGCGGTACTCCTTACCAGGGAAATAGAAACAACAACAATAACAGACCAGGTTTCCAAAATAGAAATGCTGCACCAAGCGGACCTAAGGAAGAACCTACTGAGAAAGAAATTCAAGATCAAATTAAGGCAACACTTGCCCGTTTAAGTGGAGCTGGTAAATCTGGTAAATTTGCACAACGTGCTAAATTACGTCGTCAGAAACGTGATGATGTTGCCTACAACGCAGAAGAGGCAGCAAACGAGCTTGAATCGCAATCGAAAATATTAAAAGTAACAGAATTTGTTACCGCTAATGAGTTGGCGAGCATGATGGATGTACCGGTTACCAAAATTATTGGTACTTGTATGAGCCTTGGAATGTTCGTTTCCATTAACCAGCGTTTAGATGCTGAAACCTTAACCATTGTAGCAGATGAGTTTGGTTACGAAATTCAATTTGTTAAACCTGATGAAGATGAGGAAAACGTAATTGAAGAGGAAGACAAAGAAGAAGATTTAATCGAAAGAGCTCCGGTTGTTACGATTATGGGTCACGTCGATCACGGTAAAACTTCATTGCTGGATTATATCCGTAAAGCAAATGTGGTTGCTGGTGAGGCAGGTGGAATTACCCAGCACATTGGTGCTTACATGGTAACTACACCAAACGGTAAAAAAGTAACTTTCTTAGATACGCCAGGTCACGAAGCCTTTACAGCGATGCGTGCCCGTGGTGCTAAGGCTGCCGATATTGCCATTATTGTAATTGCTGCTGATGATGCGGTGATGCCTCAAACAAAAGAGGCCATTAACCACGCACAGGCAGCAGGCGTACCTTTGGTATTCGCTTTTACAAAAATTGATAAACCAGGAGCTAATTCAGATAAAGTGCGCGAGCAATTATCAGTAATGAATATTTTGGTTGAAGATTGGGGTGGTAAATATCAATCACAGGAAATCTCAAGCAAAAGCGGCTTAAATGTTGATTTACTTTTAGACAAAGTATTATTAGAAGCTGAATTATTAGAACTTAAAGCAAATCCAAATAAGAGGGCTACAGGTACTGTAATTGAGTCGGCATTAGATAAAGGACGTGGTATAGTAACTACGGTATTGGTTCAGGCCGGTACATTAAGAGTTGGAGATCCAATTTTAGCGGGTAGTTACAGCGGACGTGTTAAAGCATTAACCAACGAGCGTGGTGCTAAAGTAGAATCAGCAGGGCCATCACAACCGGTACAGGTTTTGGGTATGCAGGGTGCGCCTACAGCGGGTGATAGATTTAACGCTTTAGAAAGTGAAACTGAAGCACGTGATATTGCAAACAAACGGATGCAATTACAGCGTGAGCAGGGATTACGTACACAGAAACACATTACGTTGGATGAGATCGGGCGTCGTTTGGCTATCGGTAACTTTAAAGAGCTTAATATTATCGTTAAAGGGGATGTGGATGGTTCAATCGAGGCATTAGCCGATTCATTGTTGAAACTGTCTACTGAGCAGATCCAGATCAATATCATCAGTAAAGGTGTTGGTCAGATTTCAGAATCTGATGTATTGTTAGCTTCAGCTTCAGATGCGATTATTATCGGTTTCCAGGTTCGTCCATCAACAGGTGCACGTAAACTGGCAGAAGCAGAGCAGATCGATATCCGTTTATATTCTATCATTTACGATGCAATCAACGAGATTAAATCGGCAATGGAAGGTATGCTGGATCCAGAATTTGAAGAGAAAATTGTGGCTAACGTGGAGATTCGCGAAACGTTCAAAATCACTAAAGTGGGTACCATTGCAGGTTGTATGGTATTAGATGGTAAGATTACCCGTAACAGCAAGATCCGTATCGTTAGAGATGGTGTTGTAGTGTACACAGGTGAACTGGCATCATTAAAACGCTTTAAAGATGATGTGAAAGAGGTGAACAAAGGTTATGAGTGTGGTTTAAACATTCAGAACTTTAACAACATCGAAGTTGGCGATATCGTAGAAGCTTACGAACAAGTAGAAGTAGCTAGAAAATTGTAATCAGTTTTTTGATTAAATAGATAAGGGCATCAATAATATTGATGCCCTTTTTTTATTGGAAATAAAATTATTTTATTCTATTTAAAATCTGATTGAATAATGATCTCTTGGATGGTGATATTATATAGGTCTGCAATTTTTTCCAATTGCGATATCGCAAAATCTACTTTATTGTTCTCCCATTTTCGGTAAGATTCTCTGCTTATTTCTAAGCAATTTGCAACCTTTTGCTGGCTTAAGCTATGTTTGTCTCTAAGTCTTCTTAAAGTAATTCCTATATCTAACATTTAAAAGAGTATTAACTGTTTCATGGTTATACACTCATTTTATGGATGTCTACATAAATAGGTAATTAAATATAGTATTTAGTGTTGAATTCCGTATATTTTTTGTCGACATTATTTTGTTAATAAGTATGATTAATAATAAAATTGATAACTGTACATTATCATAATTGATTTTTCTTGTAGGTATTTTTATAACACAGATAAATACTTATGAAAATGAAAAACAATTACAAAATGAGAATTATTTGCTTGCTGTGTATTTTTACTGCTGCATTTAGTAGTTGCAAGAAAAATGAGCTTGCAGAAGAGAAAGGTTTAGCCGGCAACCACAAAAATTTAGCCATTGCAGGAGATGGAAAATGGGACCTGTTAGGACATGGTTATGATATAACCGGCGAGCTATTTGAGAGAAAGAACGCCTCAAAGGTATCTATTATCAATATAGATGCATTTTACACAGCTTATCCCAATAGAATTCCTACGCCGACAGATACAAAAGGAGGATATAATGTATATTATGGTGCTGATGCCTACGACTATGTGAAAGATATCAATAATAAGCAAACATTTGGTGCTACCGTTGTTGGTGGAGATAAAGCGGGTGCTTATGCTACAAATAATTTTTCCCTAACAAATGAGAAACAAAATACATATACCTATAACAGTAAGTATTCTTATGCAACCTATGAATCTTGGTTTAGGATAAAAAGTATAGATTTTACAGATGATGTAACTGTTGATTTGTTGAAAAACTATTTAACTCCTGATTTTTTAGCCTATATATCTAACTATAGTGCGGAAGAGATTGTTAAAACATACGGAACCCATATCTTACTTGGTATTGATATAGGAGGCCGCTTGAAATACGATTATAGAGGCTCCGTTGTAAAGGAAACCACTTTTGATCGGAAATTACGAGCCATAAAAGCAGGATTCTCCATCGGTATTGCCAAAATATTTAGCATTGATCTGAATGCAGACTTAACCAAAGAAGAAAAAACAACCATTTCAAATGAGACAACAGATAAACTATTTGCAGGTACTTTCTATGGTGGCAATAATTCGGGAACAAATTTTTCAGGTGACGCACAAGGAAATACTTCGGAAAATATAAACCTTGTTAGTTGGCAACAAAGCATTAATACCAGTAATGCATCATTGATTGGTATAAATAGATCTGCTCCGATTTATGAGTTTATAACTGATCCGGTTAAAAAACAACAAGTGAAAGATGCTGTTGAAAAGTACATAAAAGACAGGCAGATTGTTGTCACTCAGGATTACTCTTCTCAATCGGTTAATGTTAATTCATTCGTAGCAAAGAAGGACAGTCATCATTATTTAACTACGGGTGTGGTGGATGACTGGAATTATTGGAGGGCAGAAGGGCCCATATTTAGAGCATTTAGTAAAAACTTATCAGGAACAGTTCCTATATACACTTTTTTTAGTCAGAGAGGAAGTGATCACTACTATACAACAGGTACGGTAACTGATTTTAGTTGGTGGAGGGGAGAAGGAATTGCCTTTTATGCTTATAAAACACAAGTAACGGGTACAATTCCAATTTATGAACATTTTAGTTCAAGTGGAGCAGATCATTTTTATAGTCCAGATCCAAGCAGGACATTAGGAGACCCTTCATATTGGAATCAAGTTAGTGGCCCGGTTTTTTATGCTTATCCAGTAAAATAGTTAAATTCAATTTATTAAAAAGGGACTGTTTTCAATTAGAAAACTGTTCCCTTTTTTGCTTGTAAAATTTTTATAATCTTTAAGTTAACTATCAACATAGTTTTATTATCTCTAAATGGTAATTTTCAAATTCATAAAAGGAGTTATACTTTTATTTTTAATAATGGTTTATTCCGCCTGTAAGAAGGAGGATAATCCTGGTAAAATCGAAGAAGAGGAGATTATATCTCCAACAACAGGCACGAGGACAGAATTTACCCTAGATTCTATTTTCTTATATGCAAAACAGATTTACTTCTGGAATGATGTTTTGCCTGATTACAACAGTTTTAAACCGAGAGAAAAATACAGCAATATTAAGCCTGAATTAAGTGCATTTAAGAACGAACTTTTTGATATTTCGCAGCTTAAACTTAACCAGGCAACAAGTAGGCCATTTGAAATTTCGAAGTACAATAAAGTACCGAAGTATTCTTATCTTCAGGAAGGACGAACAACTGTTGGAGGTGTTCGTGCTGAAATACTTAATGGGGAGGCCATTTTGACAAATCGTATAATCCGCTTAGACGATAAAATTATTGCATATGTGGCTTTAGGTTCATTCCCTTCTTTAAATAATACTAAATCGAGATTAAATCAAGTTTTTGATGAAATAACAGCAGACAAGCCTAAATATCTTGTTTTAGATTTACGTTCTAATGGTGGTGGTTATGTAGAAACAGTAGAATATGTAGCAAATTTAGTTGTCCCGAGTACATTAAATGGCAAAATAATGTATTCAGAACAATTTAATCCGACGCTTCAGAGTAGTAAGGCATCAATTTTACGCCACCAGTCCTATCTCGACGAAACAGGGAAAACAGTTCTATATAATGGACAGCTGGCCACATTGGCCGATGTTGACTATACAGAAACTGGTAATACCTATAAATTCGATAAAAAAGGAACTTTAGAATCAATACAGGAAATTTACATCATAGTATCCGGTCAAACGGCATCGGCCAGCGAATTGCTGATCAGCTGTTTAAAACCTTATTTTAACGTAAAGTTGATTGGAGAAAGAACTTATGGAAAACCAGTTGGCTTTTTTGGGATCAATATTGATAAGTACAGCGTTTATCTTAGTAGCTTCCTAATTAAAAATGCACAAGGATGGTCTGATTATTTTAACGGCATGGAACCTGATTTAAATGTTACAATGCCCAACAACCCCATATTGGGTGATATGGAAGAGCCATGTTTAAAATCTACTCTTGCAGCAATTGACGGGGAAATACTGTTGACGCCTAAAAAATCTGCAAGTATTTCAAAAATAAAAACCAATGCATCATCATCTTTTCCAAATGATCAAGATCAATTTGGCTTAATCGAAAATAGATTGAAGCTAAAACATTAAATGTCTATATATTAATTATATAATCGTGTATTACTATTAATAAAATTGATAAGTGTAGGTTATCATAATTGATTTTTCTTGTAGGTATTTTTATAATACAGATAAATACCTATAAAAATGAAAAACAATTACAAAATGAGAATTATTTGCTTGCTGTGTATTTTCACGGCTGCATTTAGTAGTTGCAAGAAAAATGAGCTTGCAGAAGAGAAAGGATTAGCCGGCAACCACAAAAATTTAGCCGTTGCAGGAGATGGAAAATGGGACCTGTTGGGTCATGGTTATGATATAACCGGCGAATTATTTGAGAGAAAGAACGCATCAAAAGTATCTATTATCAATATAGATGCATTTTACACAGCTTATCCCAATAGAATTCCTACACCGACAGATACAAAAGGAGGATATAATGTATATTATGGTGCTGATGCCTACGACTATGTGAAAGATGTTAATAACAAGCAAACTTATGGGTACACTTCAAGTGCAGGAGATAAAGACAAAGGTTTTTACGGTACGTCTAATTTTTCCTTGACCAATGATAAGCAAAATACTTATACATATAACAGCAAGTATTCCTATGCAACCTATGAATCTTGGTTTAGGATAAAAAGTATAGATTTTACAGATGATGTAACTGTTGATTTGTTGAAAAACTATTTAACTCCTGATTTTTTAGCCTATATATCTAACTATAGTGCGGAAGAGATTGTTAAAACATATGGAACCCATATCTTACTAGGTATTGATATAGGAGGCCGCCTGAAATACGACTATAAAGGCTCCGTTGTAAAGGAAACCACTTTTGATCGGAAATTACGAGCCATAAAAGCGGGATTCTCCATTGGTATTGCCAAAATATTTAGCATAGATCTAAGTTCAGAATTAACCAAAGAAGAAAAAACAACCATTTCAAATGAGACAACAGATAAGCTATTTTCAGGTACTTTCTACGGTGGCAATAATTCGGGAACAAATTTTTCAGGTGATGCACAAGGAAATACTTCACAAAATATAAACCTTGTTAGTTGGCAACAAAGCATTAATACCAGTAATGCATCATTGATTGGTATAAATAGATCTGCTCCAATTTATGAGTTTATAACTAATCCGGTTAAAAAACAACAAGTAAAAGAGGCTGTTGAAAGATACATAAAAGAGAGACAAATTAAACAGCTAAATGAAGTTCCTGTATATGCCTATCGTAATGCATTAAATGGAGATAGATATATTACTCCGGAAAACAAACCTTTTATTGGAAACGATGTCAATTTTAAACAGGAGGGTATAATCTTTTACGCCTTTTCAGTGCCATCTGAGGGAGCTGTCCCAGTTTATGCTTATCGTAATGCAAGAAATAATGACAGATATTTTACTCCAGATGACAAACCTTTCATTGGGAATGACCCAAATTTTAGAAAAGAAGGAATTGCTTTCTACGCGTATTCAAAACCAACTGAAGGAGCTGTCCCTATTTATGCTTATCGTAATGCAAGAAATAATGACAGATATTTTACTCCAGACGACAAACCTTTCATTGGGGGTGATCCTGACTTTAGAAAAGAAGGAATTGCTTTTTACGCATATAAATAAATATCTTTAACCACTACTTAGGATTTGACTTACACATTTTTGCAAAAAAAAGCCAGAAGAGTTTAACTCTTCTGGCTTTTTATGTAGTTTCGAATCAGAACTTATGTCTACTTAAACATAATTAATTCACCAATCAATTGGAACGGAGCTTTCTTATTTAAAATCGTTTATTTTAATTCGAATCCCTTTTTTTATCGTCGGGCAATTATCCATTTAAATCACTAGATTTATATAATGATTAGTAAAATTACTACGGGACCAACTGAATTTCTATTCAAAAAAAAAATATTAAATAAGTATAATATTGATTACTACAGATGTTTGGATACTGGATTTATTCAAACCGAAGAGCCCTATTGGTTAGAAGAAGCTTATTCATCAGCAATAACCAAATTAGATGTAGGCTTGGTCATGCGGAATGAAGTTTTGAGGAACAAAACAGCTAAACTAATTATCCACCATTTTAATGGAGACGCAAAGTTTTTAGACTATGCTGGTGGATATGGACTATTTACAAGGATGATGCGTGATAAAGGATTCGATTTTTATCATACGGATCCTTATTGCAAAAATATATTTGCTGAGTATTTTGATTTAGATACCATTAAGGGGGGAACTAAATTTGAACTTGTTACTGCTTTCGAGGTATTTGAGCATTTGGCAAACCCGCTTCACGACATTGAAAAAGTTTTAGCCTATAGCAATAATATATTGTTTACAACAGAAATTGTACCTGCTGATCTGCAAAATTTTAAAGATTGGTGGTATCTTAGTCCAGAAACGGGTCAGCATATTGCCTTTTATACCCTTACATCTCTTCAATACCTTGCGGATAAGTTTGGCTATCATTTTTATACAGATGGACAAAGCACTCATCTTTTCACAAAAGCCGCACTAAAAAACAACCCCTTTCAAGAGGAGGAACTACCTTTTCTGATTAAAAAAATCAAGGCTAAATTAGATCGGTATTTTAGGCGGAATAATCCTGAAAGGGAATCGCTGCTACATCAGGATTGGACCTTTATAAAGGATAGAATAGCTTAGTTTTGCTTTATTGTGCATTTGGGCCAATGTAATATTTTACATACTTAGATGTTAAAATACAAGTGTTTTCTTTACCCGATTTCTAATTTTATTGATATTAGCAGATTATATATATTGAATGGAAAGCAAGGAACAAGAGGTCGCAGCTAAAGCAAACAAGAAAAATTTTAATTTTATTGATGGTATTCGGTGCATTGCCATGATTACCATTGTGATGGAGCATTCCATATCTTTAGATATTTATCATCCAACAGATAAACTTGGCATTCTAATCGTTTGTCTCTGGACACAGTTAATCAAGTTTGGAACAGTTTGTTTTTTTCTGTTAGCGGGTTTTCTTATCGGAGAAAAGTTTATGGTGTACACACCGGCAGAGTATATGAAAAGAAGGATGGGAACTACGATTGGCCCCTGGTTTTTTTGGTCGGTTATATTTCTTTTAACAATGTTAGCGAACGACCTTGTGAAGGCTGTTAAATTCAATGCTGGAGATTTTGGGCCGAATTATGGTGCTGATTTTATGGAACACATCAGGGCCGTATATCTTTTTAGCAATTTCTGGTTTATACCTAATTTCTTAATATGCATTGGTATTTTACTTCTATTTAGAAAATACCTGTATTCTTATTTATTTGGAGGGATATTGCTCATATTAACCTTATTTTATACTGTAAATATATATTTCGAGTGGATAGAACCGAGACATTCAGTTGCACTTTTCGGCTTTATTTTCTTTTTATGGCTCGGTGCTCAGATTAACAAAAATCTAGGACGGTTTGATGCTTTTATCAATAAGATTCCTTACTCAATACTCATCATTCTTTGGGCTGTTTTCTTTTTTTTGGGAACCAAAGAAGAACTATATTTAATTAAAGCAAACAGTACTGATCCATATAATACACTACGAATTACCAATATTATATATTCATTACTTTGTTTCGCCATTTTATATAAGATTAAGGAAATAAAAGCCATCAGTTTTTTAAAGCCTCGCGAAACAACTTTTGGTGTTTATCTAATCCATTTTATCTTGGTTGCATCATTGCTCCCTATGATATTTGTTTCATTGAAATTCAGTGTTGCTAAACTAACTTTAGGAGAACTTATGTTATATCAGTTCAGTAGATTTTTAATTGTTTATGTACTTACTTATTTGATTGTTTTAGGGATTAACCGAACAAAAGCAAAGTGGTTAGTTGGTAGATAGCAAAAGTATTTTTTTACTAAAGAATATAAGCGTATTTTTGCAGATTAAAATAGTTTATTTTCTAAGCGTTGAAGAATTATATTAGTAGTGCAATGGTAAAAGTGCTTGTAATCGGCGATATCATGATTGATCATTATATCTACGGTAAATGTAATAGGATCTCACCAGAGGCACCGGTTCAGGTGGTTGAGGTTGGGAAAGAAGAGTACACTTTGGGCGGTGCCGGTAATGTGATTAAAAATCTGATTTCCTTTAACTGTGAGGTAGGCATTATATCTGTGATAGGCAAAGATAGTTACGGAGATTTAATTCTGGATCAGTTAAAAGACTTAAATATTAATGTAAAAAGTATAATTAAAGATTCTAAACGCTGTACCACTGTAAAATCAAGAGTTCTTGCATCTAACCATCATCTTATAAGGCTCGATCGTGAAAATACTGTTGCTATAGAGCAGACAATAGAGTCGAAACTTTTAATCGAGGTTAACGAAAAAATTGATGATTATGATATCATCTTAATTTCTGATTATAATAAGGGCTTACTTACCAGATCATTTTTGGAAGAGATATTTGCCATTTGCAAAGCCAAGGGAAAGAAGACACTCCTTGATCCAAAAGGAACTGATTTCTCCAAGTATAAAGGTGTAGATATTATTAAGCCGAATAAAAAAGAAGCCATTTTAGCAACAGGTATAGAAATCAAAAATCCGGAAACGCTGCTTGAAGCTTGTATTATGCTTCAAAATATAACACAGTGTAGAGAAGTTGTTATTACTTTATCAGAAGAAGGAATAGCATCTTTTTCAAATGGAGAACTAAATCTAATAGAAACCAAGGCGCTGGATGTTATAGATGTTACAGGTGCAGGAGATACGGTGCTAGCTTCTATTGGGGTATCACTTGCATTAAACAAATCCCTAACTGAAGCATGTGATTTTGCAAACCATGCTGCTGCAATAGTTGTAAGTAAAGTTGGAAGCGCAGTGGCCAGTTATGAAGAAATAGAAGAGAAATTTCCAACAGTTTAAAATATAAAGATGGAAGATCAGATTAAAAGCCTGTTTATAGAGCATATTGAAGTTGCAAAGCAATCAGCCGAAAAACTTGAAGATAAAATTGCCGAAGCATGTACAATCATTACGGATTGTATTAGAAATGGGAATAAAGTGCTCCTATTTGGAAATGGGGGTAGTGCAGGTGATGCGCAGCATATAGCTGCTGAGTTTACAGGTAGATTTGTTAAAGAACGCAGATCTTTGCCGGCTATAGCCTTAACCACAGATACATCAGCATTAACTGCTATTGGAAATGATTACGGCTTTGAACGTGTTTTCGAGCGTCAGGTTGAAGGACTGGCCAATAAAGGTGATGTTTTAATTGGTATTTCTACCAGTGGCAACAGCGCTAATGTAATTAAAGCCCTAGCATTGGGTAAAACATTAGGTTGCCATTCGATAGGATTAAGTGGTCGTGATGGAGGAGATATGAATGAGCTGTGCAGTCCAAATATTGTTGTCCCATCATCAGTTACCGCAAGAATTCAAGAAATGCATATCTTAATAGGACATATTATCTGTGGTGCAGTAGACGCAATTTATTAAATCGAAATAAATGGAAACTTTAGATCAACTTCAAAGTGAAAAGATTCTACAGAATGAGCAGTTACTTGAAAAACTGGCATTCTGGAAATCGCAGGATTTAAAAGTGGTATTTACCAATGGTTGTTTTGATCTATTGCACATTGGGCATTTAAGCTACCTTTTAAAAGCAGCATCTTTTGGAGACAAGCTAATTATTGGGCTTAATTCTGATAATTCTGTTAAGAGATTAAAAGGAGAAAGTAGGCCTATCAATAATGAAGAAAGTAGGGCATTTATGCTTGCGGCTCTTTTCTTTGTTGATGCTGTAGTCGTTTTTGAAGAAGATACACCATTAAATATTATAAATACGATAATGCCTGATATTTTGGTAAAAGGTGGAGATTACCAAATCGAAAATATTGTTGGCGCAAAGGAAGTAATTGAACGTGGTGGGCAGGTAAATGTAGTGGATTTTGTAAATGGCTACTCTTCTACTGCCCTAATTCAAAAAATTGCTGGCCAATAATCATTATTCAATAGTATCTGAGAGCTTTTTAACTATCCACTCAAAATGACTTTGTAAATAGAAATCATAGCCATTTTCTCCGTCAGGAATTACGTTTGGTGTTTCAAAACTCGTTTCCAGAATTCGTGGAATTTTGAGTGCTTCTGCAATAGAAAACGGAAAAGATTGGTTTCCAATAAAAAAGGCTGAGCCAGCAATAATTTGCGCCATCTGTCTAAAATCGCTTATTGGAACAAATTTAATGTGCGGCAATTCTTTTTGCATATCCTGAAATTCCGATTCAACACCTAAAAAACTAATATTGGGATACTGTTTTAAAAAATTGTAGTTGATGTGTGGATTACGATAACGTGCGCTTCTCGCCAGTATAATCTCTTTAGAAAAACTTTCGTTTGGTTTAACCTTAATCCAGGGCGTATTTACATTTGGAATAATTCCGGTTGTATAGGTATACCATTTAATTATATTTCCTTTATCAAGCCACATTGGAAGTTCCCTAAAAAGATCTAATTTTAAATGGATCTCTTCATTTTTATAGCAAGAACAGCTATTGATGTAATCTTGTTCCATAATTAATGGAATAAGCATTTCGGCCATCTTTTTGTTTAATGTTACATTACCTAAAGGATGGGTATAAAGTGGATGAAGATCATGCGGTTGATCTAAAAGCAGGTATAGGTTAATAGGTGCGCTAATTAATTTACTTATAGCTTTGATGGTAGGAAGAGCATAAATAATATCCCCGGCGTTACCGCTATGTACAATGTTTAGTTTGCCATTTTGCTTTGATAAGGCAATAATTTGGTCAGGATTAAGGAAATTATTGTCTGATAAAAAGAGATCTATTTTATTTTGTCGTTTTTTATTTGTTTTGTACTCTTTAAGTTTATGTTTATAAATAATGTACTGAGGTTTGTCGGTGATTTTTAAATAAAGCCCAGCTATTTTATTCAGTTTCTTAAATTCTTTACTCATGGTAACTGTAATTATTTTTTAGTGTGATAAATCACTTACCAAACTTTCAAAATGATCTTGAAATAATACATCATAACCACCTTTTCCCTCTGGAACTACATTGATGATGTCAGTACTTAATTCTAATATTCTTTGCGCTTTTAGTCCCTCTGCTATTGAGAAAGGAAAAGATTGATTGCCTATAAAAAGTTTACAGCCAGCGATGATTTCTGCTAAGTCTAAAAAATCCTTTACTTCGCACCATTGCAAATTAGGAATCTGTTTCTTCATGTCTTCGTATTCTGATGCTACTCCTATGAATTTTAAATTTTTATATTCATTTAAAAAAGCAAAATCCAATTTAGTGTTTTGGTATCGGCCACTTCTTGCTAAAAGGATCGTTTCACTAAATTCCTTACGTGGGGTAACACTTAGCCATGGTAACCACAAATCGGCATTTACTCCGGTAATGTAACCGCACCATCTGGCTATATTACCACGGTCGAGCGGAAATACGCCTGCCCTAAAAACATCCAGATCAATGTGAATTTGTTGGTGATCGTAAGGTTCTATTAAATTGATATAAGTTTGCTTTTTGAGTAAAGGAAGTAATAAATCTACCATTTTTTGATTGAGCATTACATTACCTAGTGGATGAGATACAGTACTCGAAAGAATTAACGGTTGATTAAGTCTTAAATAAAGATTAATCTTCGCACCTGTTAATTGATGTATTTTTTTTAGTGTGGGTAATGAGTAAATCACATCTCCAGCGTTTCCACTATGATTAATGTTTAAAAATTCCGTCTCATTTAATATTGATTTAATTTTTGGTAGACTACTTAATCTGTGCTCACTTGTAAATCTGTAATGGAATTGTTGTTGATAATAGTTCTTTAATTCCCATTTGTAGATTTTATAAGCGCTTTTATCGGTGTATTTGAGCCACCATTTGCTGATTAAATTTTTTTTCTTAAACATAATTAGTCGTTAAAAGCCTGCATGTCTATTAAACGCTTATATAAGCCACTTTTAGCCATAAGTTCGCTGTGACTTCCGGTTTCTACAACACTACCTTTATCAATCACCACAATTTTATCTGCATGTTGTATGGTACTTAAACGGTGTGCAATCACAATTGATGTACGGTTTTTCATTAAATTATTTAAGGCGTCCTGTACTAATTTTTCAGATTCAGTATCCAGTGCAGAAGTGGCCTCGTCTAAAAGCATGATCGGTGGATTAGCCAATACAGCCCTTGCAATACAAACACGTTGTTTCTGCCCGCCTGAAAGTTTGTTTCCTCTATCACCAACAAAAGATTGATAGCCGTTTTCCGTATTCTCAATAAAATCGTGCGCATTTGCGATCTTTGCTGCTGCAATTACTTCTTCCATTGTTGCATCAGGTTTTGCAAAAGCAATGTTATTAAAGATGGTATCGTTGAATAAAAAAGACTCTTGGTTAACTGTTCCCATTTGCGTTCTTATACTTTCAACGGTTAAGTCTTTGTAGTCATGACCGTCAATTTTGATTGTTCCCGATTTTGGATCATGAAAACGTGGTAGCAAGTCCATCAATGTGCTTTTACCACCACCCGATGGGCCAACCAATGCTATGGTTTTTCCTTTTTCGATGTCGAAATTTATCGAATTCAGGATTTGTTTATCACCATAACTGAATGAAACATTTTGAAGACTGATGGCACTATTAAAACCATCAAGTATTTTAGCACCAGGTTTATTCACTAATGATGGTTTAGTGTCAATTAGATCCAAAACACGTTCTCCGGCAGATATACCAGAGTGTATTCCACTAAAGGAATCAGTTAAAGCTTTAATTGGTTGCATTACTTGAGAGAACGTAGCCAGATAAACAACAAAATCTGCTGCTTCTAGATCTCCTTTTCCACTTAAAATCAAAGTCCCGCCATATAATAAGATAAAAACCACTACCAAAACACCAAGCGTTTGCGAAACAGGAGAAGCAAGCTGCTGTCTTCTCGCCATTTTTCTGTTCAGGAAAGAATAAAACTTATTTTCATCATCAAACTTTTGCTTCATTCTTTCTGTAGAATTAAATGCTTTGATAATTTTTATTCCGCTAAGCGATTCGTCCAGAAATCCGATCATTTTAGCAAACGATTCGTGCGATTGAGTGGCTTGCTGCTTTAACCTTTTTACAATCTTGCTGATAATAAATCCAGAAACTGGAATAACCAGTAATGAAAATAATGTTAACTTTAATGATATTGAGATTAAAACCCCTACAAAAAAGATGAGCTGTAACGGTTCTTTAAAAACCACTTGCAGAGTATTGGTTACAGTAAACTGAACCACCTGTACATCAGATGCAACTTTTGAAATAATATCACCTTTACGCTCATTATTAAAGTAACCAACATGTAAATTCATTACATTGTTAAAAACTGTTTTTCTTAAGTTTAATAAAGTATGTACCCGTAGATCCTCCATATAGCGCTGAGAGAAGTACCTAAATAAGTTCGATAAGAATACTGTTACTATGATTACAATACAAATAATCTGTAATGCATGTATTTTATCATGTGCAATTATTGCATCCATGTAATCATTAAATTTCCCTAAAAAATTTAATGAACCTTCAGCTTTGTCTGCTTTAATATTAGTAGCAGCTTTGCCAAGAAATAGCGCCTGCATAAGAGGTCCTAGCAGCGTGAATAAAAAAGTATTAAAAATGATAGCGAATAATGTTGCAATAACATAAGGTATTGCAAATTTTTCGATAGGCTTGGCAAAAGATAATAAACGAAAGTATGTCTTCATTTTTATGTGAAATGGTATATGTAATATGGAAGATGTATTGAAACATTTCCAAAAAAATCTAATTAAAACTTGACAAAGGTAAGGTTTTCAACTCAACCTAGCTGATTTTGAAAAAAGGGTATTGTAAAATTACAAAAGTTTAATTTTTTTGTTGCTAACCGATTGGTTTATAATTGCCATTATATCAGAAACATTAAGGTTCGAATTGTATTTCTGCTTCAATATATGGAGCTGCGCGCTACTTGCATTAATGCGATCACGATGTGCTAAATAATCTTTATAGCTTTCCAATACCCAGGTTTTGCCTGTAAGTAGTTTTGGAATAAGTTCTGTAAAAACCTGCTGCAGTGGGTAAAACACTTTTCTTATTCCCTGCAGATGAATTCCCTGTAAAATATAGCGGTTGCGGTAATAAATCTTTTTAATAAAATTAGATTTGATCTGGGTTTTGGTGCTCCCGCTTACATGATGAAAACAAAATGCCCGGTGCTCATAGTAACATTTCCAGCCCAATTGCCACGCACGTAGGCTTAAATCGAAATCTTCTGACGAAAAAGGAGAGTAAATTTCGTCAAAACCACCTAATTCTTTTAATTTTCGTGCATCAACCAAGGCGTTAGCACCAGAAAGGTAGGCAGTGTACACATTTTCATCTTCTGGGTTTTCACTATAATAGAATTTATTAGCCTTGATACGGCAGCCACCATAGTATAAAAAACGTGCAGCGTCTTCAATCCGGCTTTCATCAAAACTCATGATGCGGGCCATAACGCCAAATGTATCTGGTTGATCAAAGTATTTCCACTGATGCTCAAAATAGTCGGGGGTAAGTTTTACATCAGAGTTCAAAAGTAAAATCAACTCATATTTAGCCGCTCCTATGCCATGGTTGCAGGTATAAGAGAAACCCCTGTTCTTATCGTTGATCAGCAATTTTACATGCTGATAATTTTCTTTAATAAAAGAAATACTGTCATCTTTCGACCCGTCGTCAATTACGATTACTTCAAATTCGGTATTTGCATTTTCTGCAGCCAAAAAAACAGAAGGCAGGTATTTTTCGAGCAGATGCCTGCCATTATAATTGGGTATTACAATAGAAATACTTTTCTGCATCTACTTTACAATTTTATAGTTCTGGTATTCAAATAAGCGCAAGCCTGTTAAATCTTCAATTTTTTGTAAAACCCTTCTACGGAAATTCATTTTTGGGGTTTCTTTTGTTAAATCTTTTTCGAATTTCCAGTTTGCAGCATCAATTCTTGCTTGCATTACTTTTGGGTGGGTACCTTTAAAATGAACTAAACGATCGGCATTGTGCATATCATACGTGTCTTGCACCGGATAATTTTCTTCAATCCACTCTTCTGTTTGATAAAACTGGTTAAAGTTGCGTACTTTCCCTTGCAGTCCCTTTGGCGGCTTTACCCAGCCATAATGATAAATATATGCGTCGATTAATTTAACCTTAAGCTTTCTATCGTTAATTCTGAAACCTTGTGCATCCCGATAAGAACGTACTCCCGGTAGGTTTTTGATAATCCGAACCTCTCTTCTGTACCAGCGTCTCGATTCGGCCAGGTAATCATAAGAAGCGTAAAAGTGTTTGTATTTCAAAAGCAGTGCTTCAACATTGCTGTTGTTCAGTTCCTGCTCCATTTCTTTTTTAATCAGCTGAAGATAATCTTCATGTATAGCCTCATCGCCCTGAATGTAAATCATCCAGTCGGTATCAGCACTAATTTCGGCTAAAGCTTTATTAGTTTCATCGGCAAAAACACGCCCACCTTCGCGTATACTGTCGTCCCAAACCGTATCAATGGTGCTGATCTTTGGATCGATACTTTTTATCGTTTCAGAAGTTTCATCAGAAGAGTTGCCGAGTGCAACGATAAAGTTATCGCATAAAGGTAGCACCGAAAGTATGGCTTCTTTCGCTGGATAATCGTTTACAATTGCATTTCGTAAAAAGGTAAAACCGGTAACTTTCATTATGGGGACGCTTTGTAGCTGATAATTTTTGTTTCTTTGTACAAAGATAGTTTTATTGATGAATACGCATCTATCCATTTTAAGCGAAGTAAAAGCAGGCAATTATAAAGTTTTGGCAAGAACATTAACGCTTGTTGAAAATAGTATAAAACCAGCTGATTCGATTTTGAGAGATTTAGATAATAAGGTCAATATCCCTGTTCTGGGTATTACAGGGCCTCCAGGTGCCGGTAAAAGTACCTTGGTAAATGCAATAACCAATCATTTTGTTGCTGAAGGGAAGCGTATTGCTATTTTAGCTATCGATCCTACTTCACCATTTAATTTTGGCTCTTTGCTCGGCGACCGGATCCGTATGGCCAATCAGTTTAATAACCCCAATGTATATATCCGATCTTTAGCTACCCGGGGCGCATTGGGTGGCATTTCTGCAAAAACCATCGAAATGGTTGACGTTTTAAAAGCAGCCAATTTTGACCTGATTATCGTTGAAACCGTAGGTGTTGGCCAATCGGAGGTTGAAATTGCTGGCTTGGCCGATAAAGCAATTGTTGTGCTGGTTCCTGAATCGGGCGATGAGGTTCAAAACATCAAATCGGGACTAATGGAGATTGCAGATTGTTTTGTAATCAACAAAGCCGATAGGGAAGGAGCCGATACTTTTGCCAATAATTTAAAGAAAATTGTTCATCAAGGGGTAAAGGCCATTCCGATTTTAAAAACCATTGCTGATAAAAACTCGGGCATCGATGAATTGTGCGCCTGGATTGCTAAACCCCAAAAAACCGATAATAATCGTAAAACATTTCTTTTCGCCGAAAAAGCCTGGAAACTTATTCAGCATAAAAAGATGCAGGGTATAGATAAAAAAAGGCTGCGAGAAAAAATTCAGGCAGCCTTAAAAAATGATAATTTTAATATTTATCGCTTTGCAGAAGAGTTTGATAATGGTTAGCTGTTGGTTAATCGGTTAATTGTTTAAATCGGTTAACCGATAACTAATAACTGAAAATTGCCAATTGGAACTAACTATTCATAATTTCCTCAATTTCTTCTGCCTCTAACGGAATATCGGCCATTAAATCTACATTTCCATTTGTAGTAATGAGGATATTGTTTTCTAAACGTATGCCAAAACCTTCTTCCGGGATGTAAATACCTGGTTCAACAGTTAAAATGTTGCCAACTGCAAATGGAGTGTATCTCCCGGCAAAATCGTGTACATCGATACCCAAATGATGAGAAGTACCATGCATGAAATATTTTTTATAAGCCGGGTAAGCAGGACTTTGTTTTTTCACATCTTCTAAAGAAATCAAACCAAGGTTAACCAGTTGTTCGGTCATAATTTCCCCAACCTGTTCGTGGTAATTATTCCACACTGTTCCTTCGCCAATTAACTTAACAGATTGTTTCATTACATGTAAAACAGCATTATATACTTCTTTTTGCCTTTTAGTAAAGCGGCCACTTACAGGTATTGAGCGACTCATGTCGGCATTGTAATTGGCATATTCCGCACCGAAATCGAACAGAATCACATCCCCTTCCTTACACTGCTGGTTATTATCATTGTAGTGGAGAATGTTGGCATTGTGGCCGGAAGCAATAATTGGCGTATAGGCATGGCCCGTGCCGCCTTGACGGATAAATTCGTGAATGATCTCTGCTTCAATCTCATATTCCTTTACGCCGGGTTTGGTAAATTTTAACACCCTTATAAAGGCATCCCTAGTTATTGAACAGGCTTGTTTTGTCAATTCAATTTCGATATCTGATTTAACGGCGCGTAAACCGCGCATAATCGGAGCAGAACGCTCGTAATGATGTAAGGGATATTTTACTCTCATTTTCTCAATGAAACGGACATCACGATAAGGAACCTCGTGTGCATACCTGTCATTTTCATTTGTGTTTAAGTAAATATGCTCGGCATAGTTAACAATGCTATGTAAAATATTGTCAAAATCTTCCAGCCAATATATAGTCTCAACACCCGAAGCTGCCTTTGCCTGTTCCTTGGTATACTTATAGCCCTCCCAAACCTTGATATAATCGTTTGTCTGTCTTAAAAACAGGACTTCTCTGTACAAAGGATTAGGACAATCAGGATATAGGAGCAATATTGTCTGTTCCTGGTCAATTCCTGATAAATAAAATAAATCGGGGTTTTGCTTAAAAACAAAGCTTTGATCGCCACTTCTAGGAAATTCATCACTTGAATTGAAGATAGCTAATGAGTTGTTTTTTAGTTGTTTAGTGAAATTTTTTCTATTCAGCGTAAATAATGACGAATCGATAGTAGGATATTTCATGAAAATGGTATTTTTATATGGAAATGGCCAAATGTAATAAAATGATTATTTACTGTGAAGTTTGGAACGGAGTTTGTATAAAAGTTTGAAAATTTAAAATTTTGTTTAATTTTGCGATTACTAAAAAATTAATCAATTAAATTGTTTAACCCTTAAAAAAGAAAAAAGATTATGAATTATTCTACTTTAAAGAAAAGTGTTGCGCTTTCTTTAGTGGCATTAACAGGAGTTGCTTCTCTTGCTGTCGCTCAGGATGCTCCTGCAACCTCTTCTGCTGTCAAGGTATTTGGCGGTAGAGGACAGTACAGAACTTGGTCTATCGGTGTACACGGTGGTGTTTTAATGCCAGTTGTTGCTATCGGTGGTTCTAACGACTTTAACAAATGGGATGCTAACTTAGGTTACGGTTTAAACATCCGTAAACAACTAGGTCACTCTTTCGGTTTAGAATTAAACGGAACACGTGGTAAACTTTCAGGTACTAACGAAGGTATCACTAACCCGGCTACAAGAGAATTCGAAACTCAATTACAATATGCTGTAGATTTACGTGGTGTTGTTAACGTAGGTTCTATCGATTTCTTACGTCGTGAGAACTCAGTAGGTTTCTTCTTAACTGCTGGTGCTGGTTATATGGCTTATGCTCCAAAAGTTACTTTAGGTAATGGTTCAGTTATTGACTGGAAAGGTAGTGCTGTTGGTCCTGCTGATGACAAACATGATGCTAAAGATTACGTAAAAGGTTTCTACATTCCAGTTGGTGCTGGTGTTAAATTCAAAGTTTCTGAGCGTGTTAATTTTAACTTAGGTTACACTATGAACTTTGTTGATGCTGATAACTTAGACGGAGTTTATGCAAAAGGTACTACTAAAGATAAATTCTCTTACGGTTATGCTGGTTTAGAATTCTCTTTAGGTTCTTCTGCTAAACCAAGTTTAGAGTGGACTAACCCATTAGCTACTATGTACGATGAGTTAAAAGATCCAACTTTACGTCAAGAAGTTGAAGCATTGAAAAACCGTGTTTCTGCTGTTGAGAAATCTGTTGAAGATTTGAAAAAAGATACTGACGGTGACGGTGTTGCTGATCAATTCGATAAATGCCCAGGTACTCCTGCTGGTACTGCTGTTGATGGTTCAGGTTGTCCTCTTCCAAAAGCACCAGAGCCTACTGCTGCTACTAGCACTGCAACTGGTTTCGAAAAAATCGCTTTCGATTTCAACTCTTCAGTTTTAAAAACTGAGTCTTACCCTACTTTAGATAAATTATCTTCAGTGTTACGTGAAAACGGTGGTAAAGTAACTGTAAACGGTTACGCTTCAAGCGAAGGTACTGCTGCATATAACTTGAAATTATCTAAAGACAGAGCTAACTCTGTTAAAACTTACTTAGTAAACTCTGGCGTTAACGCTAGTCAAGTTGCTACTAAAGGTAATGGTGAAGCTAACCCAATTGCTTCTAACGATACTGAAGAAGGTCGTATCCAAAACCGTCGTGTTGAAACTGCTAGAAACTAGTATTTCAATATAAGATTTAAAAAAGTCCCGATGAAAATCGGGACTTTTTTTATGCCTTTTAATTTTTGGTGTAAAGCTTTTTAACTAAGTTTGTATTATGTACTTCTTTAGGAAAAAAGATCCCAACAGGCCAAATAATATCAATCTCAGGATTATGCATTTTATAAATGCGCTGGCCATTACTATTTTTCTGGCAGGTATCATCTACAAGCTTATTCAGTGGCTTGCCAAATAACCATCAATTGTATGAAACAAATTATTAATACTACTAATGCTCCAGCTCCAATTGGACCATATAGCCAGGCTGTACAGGCTGGAAACTTTTTATTCGTATCGGGTCAGGTAGCTATCAATCCTGAAAATGGAGAATTGAATATTGGGAATATCGAGGAGGAAACGCATCAGGTAATGCGTAACCTTAAAGCCGTTTTATTAGAAGCTGGCTTAACTTTCGATCATGTGGTTAAATCGACTATCTTTTTAAGTGATATGGGAACTTTTGCGCAGGTAAATGAAATTTACGGTCAGTATTTTACAACTGATTTTCCTGCCCGCGAAACTGTTCAGGTTTCAGTATTGCCTAAAAATGTTAATGTAGAAATCTCTGTAATTGCCATTGTAGGATAATTTTGGTAATAAAAAAGGGTAAATAATTTATAGCAGGCATTATTTCTTAGATTATCTAGGGAACAGTGCCTGTTTCTTTTTGCAGCATAAACAATGGTGTTTTCTATATTAAAGAAGGATAAACCTTATCAACCATTCGCCTATTTGCTTTTACTGCTGCCGATCGTTATTTTTAATGCACAGTTGATGAAATTGTTATTTACAAGAAACGATAAATATTTTGTTTAATTCGGTATTAGATACACCTGTTGAGTTTTTAAAAGGCGTTGGCCCAAGTCGTGCCGATGTTTTAAAAAAAGATCTCAGCCTGTTTACTTATCAGGATCTGCTTGCGCATTACCCTTTTAGGTATATCGATCGTACAAAGTATTTTAAGATCAATCAAATCAATCCTGATTCGCAGTATATTCAGATTATCGGTCGTGTAATCAGTAAAAAGGTGATCGGTGATAAAAGAGCAAAGCGTATTGTTGCTGTTTTTAAGGATGAAACGGGCATCATGGAACTGGTATGGTTCCAAAGCCTAAAATGGGTTGATGATAACATTACAGTTGGTACTGCCTATGTAGCTTTTGGAAAACCAAGCATCTTTAACGGGACATTTAGTATTTCTCACCCCGAAATGGAGTTATATCAGCGTAAACAAGTAGGCAGGGGAAATCTTACGCTTCAGCCAGTTTACAATTCAACTGAAAAACTTAAAAAATTTAATCTCGATTCCAAAGGATTACAGCGCTTAATAGCAGGTTTATTGGATCAGGTTATTCCACAGGTTCCTGAAAATTTGCCTCAATATATCATTGATAAGTATCAACTGCCGGATAAAAGAGTGGCATTGTTGAATATTCATTTCCCAAAAAATCAAAAGGATTTAAACGCTGCAGAAAGACGGCTAAAATTTGAAGAGTTATTCTTTATTCAGCTACAGTTATTACACAATAAACACTTACGTCAGTTAAAATTTAAGGGAGTAACCTTTGAAAAAGTTGGCGAAAAAGTAAACCGTTTTTATAAAGAGTTTTTACCTTTCGAATTAACCAATGCCCAGAAACGGGTAGTAAAAGAAATCAGGATTGATACCCAGCGTGGGGTGCAGATGAACCGGCTTGTGCAGGGCGACGTAGGGAGCGGTAAAACTGCCGTAGCACTCATGAGTATGCTTTTGGCAAACGACAACGGCTATCAGGCTTGTATGATGGCTCCGACCGAAATTCTGGCACGCCAGCATTATGCTTCAATCACTGAGCTGATCACTGATGATTTGGTTAAGGTGGCCATTTTAACTGGTAATACTAAAAAGAAAGACCGTACCATTTTACACGAACAATTGGAAAGTGGCGAAATTGATATCTTAATCGGTACCCATGCCTTAATTGAAGATAAGGTTCAGTTCAAGAACCTGGGTTTGGTGGTAATTGATGAGCAGCATCGTTTTGGGGTAGAACAGCGTGCAAAACTTTGGCGGAAGAACGTCATTCCGCCACATATTCTGGTAATGACTGCTACACCGATTCCACGTACCCTGGCGATGACTTTATATGGAGATCTGGATGTTTCTATCATCGATGAACTCCCTGCCGGAAGAAAACCGATAGAAACCAAACACCTATTCGAAGGTCAACGCCTGAGGATGTTCGGTTTTATGAAACAGGAGATTGCCAAGGGCAGGCAGGTGTATATTGTTTATCCATTGATCAAAGAAAGCGAAAAGCTTGATCTTTTGCATCTCGAAGCCGGGATTGAGCAATTGAGTTACCAGTTTCCGCGGCCGGATTACCAGATGAGCATAGTACATGGACAGATGCCAAATGCCGACAAGCAGTTCGAAATGCAGCAATTTATTGATGGCAAGAGCCAGATAATGGTGGCTACAACTGTAATTGAAGTAGGGGTAAATGTCCCAAATGCTTCTGTAATGGTGATTGAGAATTCGGAACGGTTCGGACTGTCGCAGCTTCACCAGCTGCGTGGCAGGGTTGGCCGTGGAGCCGAACAATCTTTTTGTATTCTAATGAGCGGTAACAAACTAAGTAAAGAAGGTAAAATCCGCCTGGAAACCATGGTGAGAACCAATAACGGTTTCGAAATATCCGAAATTGATCTTCAGCTTCGTGGCCCTGGTGATATTACAGGCACGCAACAAAGCGGAGTTTTGGATCTGAAACTTGCCGATCTGGCAAAAGATCAGATCATTTTATCAGAGGCTCGCAATACGGTTATCGAACTCTTCTCAGAAGACCCTCAGTTAGAAAAACCCGAAAATGCGGTCTTAAAAGCCTACCTGAAAAAGTTAGAAAGAGGAATTTCTTTTGATAAAATCAGTTAATCCAATAACCCGTTCCGGGTTTGTTTCAATTTGACAATAAAATTTACGGACGTATTATTTGTACTACTGTATGTGATATGCGAATGTTTTTTTGAGCTGCTTAGGGCTCAAAAATTATTATTTTATATTTTTTTTTAAATTCCTAATATTCCTATATTGCGTCTAACCAAATATAAACTGTTGAGATGACATTTATTAAACTGGGTATGTACACTCAGTAATTTTTAGTCCTAACATAGTTTGTTTATCAGATAAGAGGGTTCATGATGGTTAACAATGATTTATTGTCTTAATCTGTAAGAAATGAATAATTTCTTGAGGGTAACAGGATGTAGATAATTATTTCAATAGATCAGATTTTAATAATGCAAGTGATGAGGGCTTATGCTTACTCATGAGTATTAAATAGTATTACAATCAATATCTAACCAAAATAAATTGAAAACTATGAAAAAAAATCTATTGAGGACTTTTGCCAAAAGTAGCATGTTTCTTGTTTGTGGTAGTTGTCTCGTTTTTTCATCATCTGCCAGCACAACGCCTAGCAAATTACTGCACAAAAAAGAACCCTTTGATTTTTACAAACCTCCCCTCCAGGATATTATCGTAAAGGGAAAGGTTACAGATGCCAAAGGGCCGATACCAGGCGTCAGTGTTAAATTAAAGGGCGGTACCACAACTACGGTAACCGATGGCTCTGGAAATTTTAGCATCAAAGTACCTGAAGATGCAACCCTGGTGTTTACCTACGTGGGTTATGTAGATCAGGAGATACAGGTAAAAAATCAAACAAGTATTAATGTCCGCTTGACGGAAACTAATCAAAACCTTTCGGAAGTTGTGGTAGTGGGTTATGGTACCCAGAAGAAAGCCGTTGTATCAGGTGCTGTTGCTTCAGTTAAAGGTACAGAACTGGCTAAATCTTCATCCGTAAACTTAACCAACTCTTTAGCGGGTCGTTTACCAGGTGTAACGGCATTACAGAGCAGTGGAGAACCGGGTTACGATGGTTCTACCATCAGGATCCGTGGTACAAATTCACTTGGAAACAACAATGCCTTAATTGTAATTGATGGTATTCCTAACCGTGCAGGCGGTATCGAAAGGTTAAATCCAAACGATATTGAAAGTGTATCGGTTTTAAAGGATGCTTCTGCGGCTATTTATGGTTCGCAGGCAGCCAACGGGGTAATTTTGATTACCACTAAATTAGGTAAATCTGGTAAGCCACAATTTTCTTACGATTTTAGCTACGGTTTGCAACAACCCACGCGGATACCTAAAATGGCCAATTCGGTACAATATGCAGAGATTTTGAATGAGCTGAATATCTTTGGTTCAGATCTTAATCCAAACGAATGGTCGGCCGCCTGGAACAGCTTTAAAGCAACCGGTTCTTACCTGTCAACAGGTGGAAAAACGATTAATGCAGCCTATAAGCCAGATGAAATTAGAAAATTTGGCGATGGATCGGATCCTTTGCGTTATCCTAATACAGACTGGTTTAAAACCACTTTCCAAAATTGGTCGCCTCAGCAAAGGCATAATGTTCAGATTAACGGGGGTAGTGAAAACGTAAAATACCTGGTTTCTCTGGGCTATCTCGATCAGGATGGCTATTATAAAAATTCTGCCACAGGATATAAGCAATATGATATGCGTTTTAACCTCGAAGCAAAATTGAGTAAATACATCACCACAACTTTAGGAGTAACTGCAAGAGAAGAAGACCGTAATTTTCCAACCGTTGGAGCTGGTGATATTTTCAGGTTTTTAATGAGGGGAAGACCTACTGAAATTGCAATATGGCCAAATGGTCAGCCGGGAAGGGATATTGAATATGGTTATAACCCGGTGGTATCTACTACAGATTTAACCGGGTATAATAAAGATATCAGAGATTACTTTCAAACCACTGGTAAAGTAGAAATTAAAATCCCTGGTGTTGAAGGATTAAAAGTAACCGGAACTGCTGCGATAGATAAATATTCAGGCAGACAGAAAAACTGGCAATTACCCTGGACACTTTATGATTGGGACAAGAAAACTTTTCAGGCTGATGGCGTAACACCAGTATTAACAGGAACAGTAAGGTCGCAATATACCGATCCAAGGCTTAGGGAGACGGCTGGTGGACAATTGGCTATCAACTTAACCGGAATGATTAATTACGATAAAAAAATCGGCGATCATACCATTGGTTTAATGGCTGGTGTTACCCGTGAAAAAGTAACCAACGATGGTTTTACTGCTTTTAGGAGATATTTTCTTTCCTCAGCGATTGAGCAGTTGTTAGCTGGAGATGAGAAAGAGCAATCTTTAGGAAATAATCCGGGCGATCCTAACAATTTGTTTAACAGGGCCCGCTTAAGCTATTTTGGAAGAGCAGGCTATAACTATAAAGAAAAATACCTTGCCGAATTTTTATGGCGGGTAGATGGTTCATACATTTTCCCAACAGCCAGACGTTTTGGTTTCTTCCCAGGTGTATCGGTAGGTTGGCGCTTATCAGAAGAACAGTTCTTCAAAGACAATGTTAAGTTCGTTGACAATTTAAAATTAAGGGCATCGTATGGTCAAATGGGTGCTGAAGCCTATTTCGGAGATGCGCTGCAAGAATATCAGTACCTGAGTTTAATGAATTTTGGTACTTATGTTTTTAATGATTTGATCACTAAATCGTTAACTGAAGGTAAGGTTCCTAATTTAGATTTCGGATGGGAAGTAGCCAACAATATGAACATCGGTTTAGATGCATCCTTTCTAAAAAACAGACTATCACTTGAGTTAGATTATTTTTATAACAAGAGAACAAACATCCTGATCAGCAGAGGAAGTTCGGTGCCTGAAAGTTCGGGTATAGTAGACCGCTTACCGCCAGTTAACTTAGGGAAGGTAAACAATAAAGGTTTCGAGTTTAAATTAAGCTATAACGACAGGGTTGGTGATTTAAATTATGGTGTGAGTGTAAACGGTGGGTATGCAAAAAATAAAATTGTTTTTTGGGATGAAACCCCTGGTGCTCCGGAGTGGCAGCGCTCAACCGGTCGGGTAACCAATTCCTGGTTAGTGTACGATTATGATGGTGTTTTTAAAGATCAGGCAGAAGTTAATGCCAATACGCTTAATTACAGCGCACTTACCAGCAATTTACGCCCTGGTGATATGAAGTTTAAGGACATTAACGGTGATGGCAAAATCAATGCCGATGATAAAATCCGTCTGGATAAAAACGGCACCCCGACCTTTACCGGAGGTTTTAACTTAAATCTACAATATAAGGGGTTCGATTTATCTGTATTGATTCAGGGCGCAACCGGTGGTATGCAGATTGTTGGTTTAACTGAATCGGGCGATATCGGTAATTTCTTAGAGTGGTCGTACCAAAACCGCTGGAGTATCGATAACCCAAGTTCAGTAAATCCGCGTTTATCAAACCGTGGAGCTACTTATTACACCGATAGCAATAATGCACTAAACAATACTTATTGGTTACGGAGCAATAACTATATCAGACTTAAAAACGTAGAATTAGGATATACATTACCGACTACTTTAGTCGAAAAAGTTGGCTTGAACAGTGTTAGGGTTTATGCAAACGGATTGAACCTGGCTACCCTTGATAAAATCAAAATTTGGGATCCCGAATCAACCAATTCAAGTGGTCAGTATTACCCACAGGCCAGGGTAATTAATTTTGGTATTAAAGCCGCGTTTTAAATGTATAGCTATTTATCAATTACAATCAAGAATATGAAAGCAATAAATAAAAATATAAAGCTCTATATATTAGTTTCGATTACTTTTCTTGCCGTTTCCTGTAAGAAAGATTTTATGGATGTAAATCCGCCTGATAAAATATCTTCGGAATTGGTATGGAAAGACCCTGCACTTGCACAGGCCTTTGTAAACGATATTTACAATGGATTGGGAAATGGCGGGTTTTCGGAACAGATGCTGGCTTCAGTTTCAGACGAAGCCATGTTTACCCACCCAACCCGTGGTATCGATCTGATCAATAATGGAACCATTAATCCTTCTACCTTAGGGTGGATAGATGATACCTGGGCTTACAAACAAATGTATAACCGTATAAGGGCCTGCAACACTACTGTTGAAAGAATTGTAGGTGGCGATAATGGCCTGAGCAGCCAGTCGTTAAAAGATCAGTTATTAGGCGAGGCCTATTTCTTACGTGCTTATTTTTATCAGCAATTATTACGTTATTATGGTGCTGTACCTATTATTACCAAAACATACGCGTTAACTGATGATTTTAAAATCAAACGTAATACTTATGAGGAATGCGTAAATTTCATCGTTAAAGATTGCGACGAAGCCAATAGATTGCTAACAGGCAAAACGCTTGATAAAGGACGTACCACCGCGCTTGCTGCTTTGGCCTTAAAATCAAGGGTATTAATTTACGCCGCAAGCGACCTGCATGACAGGGCAAAACTTACTTCGAAAATTACAGGTATTGCTGCGCAAAAGTTAGATTTTTTAAGTTATGCCAGTGGCAGCCAGCCAGACCGTTACCGGTTGGCACAAACTGCTGCTAAAGCCGTTATGGATTTGGGTACAGGTTATAAATTAGATCTTGCTGCTCCGGCTTCTGTTGCCAATGGTCAGTTAAACTATAAAAGCATTGCCATGGGCGGGGCAAGTAAAGCCCCTGGTATAGATGCAACAGCCGCGTCAGAATTAATTTTTGCCCGTTATTTTATTATCCAGAGCAACATTAAACATGCGCAGCAAAATGGACCAAATGGTTATCATAACTGGGCGGGTAACACGCCTATCGGTTTATTGGTAGATGACTATGAAATGCAGGATGGGTCTAAATTTAGCTGGGCAAATGCAGCACAAAAGGCAAATCCTTATCAAAGCAGAGACCCGCGTTTTTATGCCACCGTTTTATATGATGGTGCAGGTTGGAAACCACGCGATAAAGCTTCAGGCAATGTTGATCCGGCTAGCCAGATTCAGACTGGTATTTATGATTTAATGGACAATAGTGGCAGAATCGATTTTAAAGGTTTGGATACCCGTGGAAGTTCGATCGAAAACTGGAACGGTAGCTGGACAGGTTATTATTACCATAAATTTATCGATCCGGACCCAACCATTATAGATGCTTCTATGTCGCAGAACGTGCCATGGCCTTTCTTTAGGTACACCGAAGCCGTATTTAATTATATTGAAGCGAGTATAGAGTTAGGAGAACTGGGTAATGCTACAACCTGGTTAAACAAAATCCGTTTCAGGGCAGGTATGCCAGCTGTAACCGCATCAGACCAGGCCGGACTTAGAGAAGTTTACCGCCACGAACGCCGTATAGAAATGGCTTATGAAGAGCAACGTTATCATGATACCCGCAGGTGGTTAATCGCAAATGAAACACTGGGTAGAAAAGTTACTTATATTAAGGTTACGGGTAAATTTAAAGCTGGCAAAACCATGTCGGCCCCTTATCATTACGACCCAACCGTATACGATTATACTTATAGTCCGGTTGAAGAAAATGCACAAGAGAACAGAAGCTGGGATAATAAACTTTATTTCAGGCCATTTAGCCGCGATGAAGTAAACAAAAATAATTTACTCGAACAAAATCCTGGTTACTAAACTAACCATGCTAGATAACCCGGTGGATCATATGATTCATCGGGTTTTTTGTAGAATAAGGATTGGTCATTTTTACTTTTTAATGGAAAAAGAACTCATCTTAAACGTTTATCCATTCCAATATTTAATTTTCAAAGCTTAGTTTTGCAAATAAACTTTTTTCTGTGGCAGATTCAGACCCCAACCCCGTTATTGTAAAACAAGATCCCTTCGCAGCGTTGCGGTACAAGGAATTCAGATCCTTCCTTGGCATGCGATTCTTTTTTACACTGGCCTACCAAATGCAGGCTGTTGTTATTGGTTATCACATTTACGATTTAACACACGATCCGCTAAAACTGGGTTTGGTGGGCTTGTGCGAAGCCATTCCTGCTATCGGAATTGCTTTATACGGAGGTTACATTGCCGATAAAAGCGAAAAACGCAGTTTACTGATCAAGATTTTTTCGGGGGTTTGGTTAGCATCTGTTTTAATGCTCATTATTACAAGCAAATACCTTCACCTTAAAGAAGACCTTATTGTACTCATTATGTACGGCCTGGTTTTCTGTATCGGCATTGCTCGGGGCTTTTTTGGACCAGCAACTTTCTCATTAATGGCGAAAATTGTACCCAAAGAACTGTATCCAAATTCGAGTACATGGAACAGCAGCAGCTGGCAATTGGCAACAATTATCGGTCCCGTGGCTGGTGGTTTTGTGAACTGGCTTTGGGGAATTACAGCAGCCTATACTTTTATTGTGGTATTGGTTTCTATTTCCTTGATCTGTATTTTTACACTCAAAAAACATCCGTCAACCTACGTTCCGAAAGAAAATATATTCCACAGTTTAAAGGAAGGTATCCAGTTTGTGTTTAAAACCAAGATGATGGTTTGGGCCATGAGTTTAGATCTTTTTTCTGTGTTTTTTGGTGGGGCAGTAGCACTATTGCCGATGTTTGCGAAAGATGTTTTTCACCTGGGGTCTTATGGCTTAGGCATGATGCGCGGAGCAGCTTCCTTAGGAGCGGTAATTACGATGTTGGCCATGACCCGTTTTTCGCCGATGGGAAAACCATGGCGTAACCTGCTGGTTGCTGTAACTGGTTTTGGTTTAAGCATCATCTGTTATGGTTTATCTAAAAACTTCTATTTAACCCTGTTTTTCTTATTCCTTGAAGGATCATTCGATAGCGTGAGCGTAATTATCCGTCAAACCATTATGCAGTTACTTACACCTGATGATATGCGCGGAAGGGTTTCCGCGGTAAATAGTATGTTTATCGGCTCGTCGAATGAAATAGGAGAGTTTGAATCGGGATTATCGGCGAGGCTTTTAACCTTGGTGCCAGCAGTCGTTTTTGGAGGCAGTATGACGATTGCAATTGCAGGGATTACCTGGTTAAAAACGAAATCACTGACCAAATTGAGTTTGCAGGACATTAACGAGCAAACGACAAAGGCCGCTTAATACAAAGAGTTGTCAACTCTATAATTCTTTGTGCCTTTTATATGGATAGGAAAGCAATAGTCTGCAAGGCTTTTCGGTAGTCCTGCTTTTCCTCCAATCTTTTTGGCAATGGTAGTGGTACCCGTCCCCGGTGGGTGCCACAAAAAGTATTTCCGTACAGTCAGGTTTAATTTAGTAAGGGCTTTGCTGCTATCAACAGTTGCAGGGCGATAGCGTTGTCAACTTTTAATAACCCGTTCTCTGGAAAGTTGACAACGCCGAATACCACTACGCAAAAAGGTCCGTGAAGACACGAACCTTGGCGATGGAATATGATTTTATTGTTCCTTTAAATGCAGAAATCATCATTTAATACCAGATATAAAATCTGTGTTAATCTGCGTGCATCTGTGGCTAAAATTTTTGACCGGTGATATTCAAGCTTGATAATAAAAAATAGAGGTCCGTTGAGACACGGACCTTTGCTATTAATTTTAAATGATTTTAAAACTTTTTGTTCTTGCCCCAGATGAGGTAAATAATCGAGCCTATAAATGGGGCGAAAAGGATAATGATAAACCAGAGTACTTTTACCGTAAAACCCATACTGCTGTTTCTCGATATGTGGTACAATGCGGTTAATATCAGCGCCAGCCATAATATGGCTACAATTATAACAATAACGGCAATCTGGTTGCTTTCTACTTGTGCTAGTAACATGGTAAATGTCTTTTGTTCCTAAGCTTCAACAACTCTTTCGCCAATTTGTTGGCGCCACATGGCCTGATATAGACCATTTTGTGCGATTAGTTCCTCATGTTTCCCTTGCTCAATGATATGGCCTTTCTCTAACACATAGATTTTATCGGCGTGTTTAATGGTCGATAAGCGGTGGGCAATTAAAATCGTAATGTGATCGGTCAAATCTGAAACCGAACGGATCGTTTTGGTAATTTCTTCTTCCGTGATCGAATCGAGTGAAGAAGTAGCCTCGTCAAAAACCAAAATATCAGGCTGACGGAGCAGTGCCCTTGCAATTGATAAACGTTGTTTTTCTCCACCCGACACCTTAACACCACCTTCACCGATCAATGAATCCAAACCTTTATCTGCGCGGGCCAATAAGGTTTGACAAGCAGCCTGGTTCAATACCTTGTAACATTCTTCGTCAGTTGCATTTGGGTTTACAAATAACAGGTTTTCGCGGATGGTACCAGAAAACAACTGTGTATCCTGTGTTACAAAGCCGATTTTTTCGCGTAAAGCATCAAGATCGATATGGTTACTCGGGATGCCATTATATAAAATCTCGCCATCTTTTGCCGGATACAAACCAACCAATAATTTCACCAAAGTGGTTTTTCCTGAACCTGATGGGCCAACAAAAGCAATCGTCTGCCCGTTGTGGGTTTTAAACGAGATGTTCTCTAAGGCATTTCTATTGGCTGTTTGGTGCTTAAAGCCCACATTGCTAAAAGTTAAATCCTTAATTTTTGCAATAGAGGTTGGGTTCTCTGGTTTTTTATCAACAGGAGTACTTAAAATCTTTTTAAAGTTCCCTAACGAAACCTCAGCCTCACGCCAGGCCAATATTACATTTCCTAATTCCTGTAAAGGACCAAAAAGGAAGAAGGAATAGAATAAGAAAGAGAAATACTGTCCTGGGGAAATGGTATTGTCGAATATGAGTAATAACAATACAACAATCATCGAACTTCTAACCAGGTTTACCGTAGTGCCCTGAACAAAACTCATGCTACGCACATACTTTACTTTTTTAAGTTCTAAACCTAAAATTTTGTAAGTGGTTTTGTTTAATCTTTCTATCTCCTGGTCGGCAAGGCCTAAACTTTTAACCAGTTCGATGTTTCTTAACGATTCGGTTGTAGAACCTGCCAAAGCGGTAGTTTCGCCAACAATAGAGCGTTGGATGGTTTTAATTTTGCGGCTTAAAAACCAACTTACAAAACTGATGATCGGGATTGCAGCAAAATAAACCAATGTTACCTTATAGCTGATCGAAACCGAGTACACGATTACGAAGACCATCCCAATTAAACTCACAAAAAGCACACTGATAAACGAAGTGATAAACTTTTCAGAGTCTAAACGTACTTTTTGAAGAATGCCAAGTGTTTCTCCACTGCGTTGATCTTCGAAAACCTGATAGGGTAATTTTAAAGAGTGCTGCAAACCATCGGCATACATTTTTGCGCCAACCTTTTGTACAATTACGCTGGTAAAGTAATCCTGAAAGTTCTTCGCAATACGCGATACCATTGCCGCACCGATGGCAAGGCCAATGAAACCTAGAGCGCCCCAGATATAGGTGCTTTTATCACTAAAAGATGCTCTTTTGTTAATATATAAATCCAGAATCCTTCCGGTGAAGTAAGGATCCATTAAAGAAAAGCCAATATTTATACCTGCAAGCAATAGCGCCAAAGCCACAATCCACTTGTGGTTTTTGAGGTAGTTGATTAATAATCCCATTAAGTTTTGTTGTTTGTTAGTGCAAACATAAAAAAAGGGAATGGATAAAAATCCATTCCCTTTTTTTATGACTTTAAGCTAAGATACTTAGCTAAGTTAAAGGTTAAAAACCGTAACGTAAACCGATCTGGAACTGATAAGGATTACCCGATGGGGTTACAATACCGGCATTGTTTACATTGTAGTTAAATTTCTGATTGGTGGCATCAAATGCAGGGTTTTGTAATGCGTATAAAGCCTGCGAACCCAACGATTCGTTAACACCCCATGTTTTTTTGAAGATGTTACCTACGTTAAATGCATCAACAGATAATTCGATCGTATGGGTTTTGTACAGTTTGAATTTTTTGGTTACCCTCACATCAACAATGCCGTAAAACCCATTAATACCACCATTACGCTGTGCAATCTGACCTGAGTATTTATTGATATAATCTTTCAAACTCTGGCTGGCCAAAGGATTATCCAAAATAGCCTGTAAGCCATTACGCACGTTTGTGGCAACATTTGGGTTGTTCCTGTCGAAAATGAATGCCAGATCATTCGTACCTACGAAATCGCCATTGGTATTGGCTCCAGATAGTAAGCTGTAACGCGTTCCGCCGATACCAGAGTAACGTACGCCAATATTAAATCCGGCTAAGCTAGGTGATGTTGCGTAAAAAACAACTTTGTTCCTGAACTGGTTATCAGAATAAGTCATGTTGCTTAAATTACGTGGATCATCTTTTACCGGCAATGATAAGGTTGAGGTATTGGCCACGTTTCCGTTAAATGACGTATTATCTTTTGTATCGTTATAGGTATAACTTACTGTAACCTCACCATCTCTAAAATACTGCCAGGTCGCATCAAGCACAACTGCAAACTGGTTTACTTTACCATCGCTGTTCATTTCTAATACACGGCCAATTTTATCGCTGATACGTCCTCTTTGCCAATCTGCTGCACCATTGGTAAGTGGGATACTTGCCAAAGGAACATATACTCCACGGTTGTCCTCATTCAATAACCTGAAATATGGATTAGCAACCATGTTACGATCTACATATACATAATTGTTTCTGCCCAAAGTTGCATAACCTGCAATACCCACTCTTAATTTAGGCGTGAAGAAGTGACTATAAGACAAGTTTGATTTATAAACAACCGGTACTTTAGCGTTCTCTCCATAAGTATTAATAGTTGCAATCTGGTATTGACTTAATGTTGGTGCGGTAGATGGATCGTTTCTGTAACCTGTTAAATAAGCTGTAGGGATGCCAACACGTGTATCAACCGTTCCGTAATGTTTACCGTCAAAAGTTAAGTTGTTAATGGTAACATAGTTATTGATGTCAGAGGCAAATATACCTGCTCCAAAACGGACAAAGTCTGTTCTTTGCTCATTAATATCCCAGGTAAACTGTGCACGGGGCTGGATAACGAACGATTTTAGTTTATTATCGGTACGTACACCCAGTTCATCAAATACCAGTTGATTTAATGGAGAAGAAGGATAATGTGCATAATCTAAACGGATACCAGCGGTTAAATCTAAACCTTTAGCCAGTTTAGTTTGCATTTGTGCATAAATACCAGCATTGATGATGTTCGAACGCACACTTGGATCGGCCATTAAAGGCACTTCCCTGAAATAACGGTAAGCGGTTCCGTTTTCGTAATTATCAAAGTTAGGTACTTTAGTGGTTACCACAGGTGTTACACCGGGCGCGCTGGTAATTACATCTTTGGTACCTGCCTGAACGTGGAAACGGCCATTTACCTCACTGCCATATAATGATTTGGCATGAGTGTACATAAAATCGACACCAAAAGTATATTTTACCTTATCGGTATTATAATAAAGGTTATCTACAAATTGCAATACATTGTTGGTAAAACCTTCCTGTGCAAAACGGTAACCACCCATTTCAATATTGGTTGCCCTGTTTGTGCCATTGATTACAGATGTTACTCCCTCTACAATTACACGGGGAATATTCGATGATGGCAATTGATCGCCAGGAGAACTTTTTTGAAAAGTGTATAAATGCTGAACCTTCAATTCGTTTGTTAATTTCGAGTTGATTGAGGTACGTAAAGTAGCCAACAAACTGTTATCAACGTTTTTATCATTACCGGTTGATTCGTATAAATTGATGGCCGTATTATCTTCCAAGCCTAAATTATTACGATCGTTGGTATAATTATCGCGGATGGTTAATAAGTTTTTTTCATCAATTTGCCAATCTAAACGGGCGAAACCTGCGTCCGACCCCCTTTGTTTAGGGAATGAACCATACTGTGGCGAATTTGCAACCCCATATTTAGAACGGGCAACGCCTACAAAATAATCAAGAGTAGAGCGGTTAATGTTGTAACGCAACTCATCTGCAGGAGATTGAACATCTGCAATTAACAGCGGACGGGCATCGCGTTGATGATCCCAGGCCACAAAAAAGTGTAATTTATCCTTAATAATTGGTCCGCCTAACGAGAAACCGTACTGGTAGGTAGAGAAATCTGCCTGACGTTTATTCCCTCTGATGTCGTATCCGCTAGATAACCAATCAGCACGGCCATAAGTGAATGCACTTCCTGTTAGGGTATTGGTACCTTGTTTGGTTACCGCACTAACCGTACCACCGCCGCTACGTCCATAAGTAACATCATATTGATTGGTTACTACCTTAAACTCACGTACAGCTTCGATTGAAATAGAGTATGGTGCACCGCTGCGGCTGGTTGTACTTCCTGCCGATGTTGGATTTTTTGCATTCATACCATCAATGGTATAGTTGGTAGAAGAACCTAACTGACCTGAAATATTGCCACCTCTGCTTAATGGAGATAAATCCATTAATGAGGTAAAGTTACGTCCATTAACAGGCAACTGTGTAATTGCTTTTGCTGAAATGGCTGTAGCTGCTCCAATGTTTTCAATTTTGTTTTTTAAGGTTGTGCCTACTACTTGCACGGCTTCTAAATCCTGAGAGGCCTCTTGCATATTGATGGCAACTTTAACCGCATCGCCCTGGTTTAAGTAATAGCCAGTTCTGGTTTGTTCACCAAAGCCAACATAAATGGCTTTTACCGAATAAGGTCCGCCCAACGGAAGCTCTTTAAAAGTATACTCACCCTGTGCATTGGTAGAGGTTTTAGTGGTGAAACCCGTTGAGTTGTTCCGGATCTGTACGGAAACACCAGGAATGGGTTTCTTTTGCTGATCGGTAATAATACCTGAAATTGATGCCTGTGTAGTTTGCGCCAGGGCTGCATTATAGGTGCAGCACAGCATTAACAACACCGCTGTAAGTAAATTTTTCATCATGATTAGTTTTCTGATTATATGATCACAAAGATGTTACTGTACTGTTAACTCAGTTCTGATTTTATATTAATAAAAGGTTTACTACCTGCTGATTTTTGCTGCGGATGTTAAAATAAATAACGGTAGGTAATTTAATATTGCCCATCTATGTTAAATAAATGTTAGGCTCATTTCATGAACCCAATATTGATACTAAGAATTAATTATCCTGGTTTTTGCCAATAATGATTAAATTAATTTTAATCACTTAATTTTACTTGTAAAGCAAATCTATTTTGTGTTGGTGGCACCGATGATAAACGATGGATATGAAAATACGGTTGGAAGAAAATATTCCTTTAAATGATGAAGATCTAAAGCACATCGAAACTCAGGAAAAAGGAGTGAAGAATGTTCTCCCATTTGTTTTAGGAGGAAGTATATTTTTATTGATGGCATTTACTGCGCTACTGTTGAAAGACCACTTTGAAGATTTTAAATACTACGATTATATTTTATTTGTAGGTGCGGGCTTTGCCATGTATGGTTTTTGCTATTGCTTCGCATGGCTGGTAATGAGCTACGATAGTGCCAATTGGAAGAAGGATAAAGCCGGGGGTAAAAACAAATTGATTAGTGTAGTGATCAACCGTGATAAAACAGAACATGCAGAATACCTGACTTTTGCCGGACCAGATAAAAATGGTAAAATAAGAATCAGGGTAAAACCTGAAGATTATTCCCGTTACCCAATAGGTACAAAAGTCGCTGTTATCTATTTAAAATTTAGTAAAGAAGCGCTTGCGCTTAAGCGATTTGATTACTGCGAAGGCGTACCCAACCCGATTTATGCCAATGAAGGGCACGGAAACAGGCATGGTATAGATATTATTTCTAAAACATGAAACGTTCCTACGGAACGGAAAAAACAACAATGTTTTTTTCTGGGATTCGTCCCGATGGGACGATTTTTGATTATAAACAGTCTTCCGTCCCATCGGGACGAATCCTAGGTAGCCAATTTATAATTGGCGTTTTCGTTCCGTAGGAACGTTTGGTGATCATCCGTCAATACCAGCAAACCATCTTAAAACAAAAAACGGCCGATAAATTAATATCGGCCGTTCTCATTTTAGATTTTAACAATTAAGCAATTCTAACAATTTAACCATTTAAAAAAGCTATTTCTTCTCTGCGGTATATTTATCGCTGAATTTTTTATCCAGTTGTTTGTGCAGGTTATCTAGGTTAATATCCCTGCCCTGAATAAAAGCCTGCTCCACTTTATTGGTGCGCATGTCTAAAGCATCGCCAGCCGAAATAAAGAATGTAGCATCTTTACCTGTTTCTATACTTCCTGTGGTTTTATCAACACCCATCGCTTTTGCTGCGTTTAAGGTAATGGTTGATAGCGCTTTTTCTTTATCTAATCCCCAGGCCGTAACCGTACCCGCCATAAAAGGCAGGTTGCGCTGTTGCCAGTAACCATCAATACTTAATACCACGTTTAAGCCTGCATTGGCCAGTACGGCAGCATTTTTATAAGGCATGTTTACATCATCATCATTGTTGTTCGGTAAGGCATGAGGCTGTTTCACCACCAAAGTAATATTGTTTTCTTTTAAGAAATCGATTACCAGGTAAGCTTCATCTGCGCCTGTGATTACCGGAGTGATGCCAAATTTCTTCGCGAAATTAACTGCTGCAACAATATCCTTCTGACTATCTGCAGCAATAAACAATTTCTCGTTACCAGCGAATACTTTTTTCATTGCTTCGAAACGGGTATTGATTACCTCTGGTTTGCCCATTTCCGAATAAGCTTTAGCTTCGGCAAAGAAAGAAGTTAACTGCGCAATAGCAGCCTGTGTTCTTTCGGCCAGTGCCTCTGGCGATTGTTGTGGACGACCAAAGCCTCCAAAACCGCCCCTGAAACGTGGGGTAACCGGCCAGGTAACATGCATGGCATCATCAGTTTTAATTGCCGCATCTTCCCAGTTCCAGGCATCGAGCTGAACCACTGATGAACTGCCCGAAACGGTGCCGCCCTGTGGCGTTGGCTGTGCCATTAATACACCATTGCTGCGTAAAGTTGCCGGAACTTTAGAATCGGTATTGTAAGCTACGATGGAGCGGATGTGCGAATTAAAATCACCTATTTCCTGGAAATCCAAGGTTGCTTTTACTGCTTCAATTTCTGTTAAACCCAGGTTGGTGGTTGCAGCAATAAAACCAGGGTAAATGTGTTTTCCCGTGGCTACAATACGCTGCACATCATCTTGTGGTACCTGCCCGTTGGCCGTAACCGAAATAATTTTTCCGTTGCCAAAGAGGATCGTGCCATTTTCAATGACTGTTCCATTCCCCACATGTACCGTAGCACCGGTGATGGCGATGGTTTTACTTTGTTTTTTAGCTGGCGAAATGTTGGCCTGTGCAAAACACATCAGGCTTGTTGCCGATAAAGCCAGACTGAATAAATATGTTTTAGTGTGCATGTTCTTTCTCGGTTAATTCTGCTGAATAGTTTTCTAAAGTTTCGCAATTGTATAAACGTGGCGCATCACCCATCGGGCGTTGCATGCGGCCACCTTTGCTTTTGCTTTCTAACATTTTTTGAATCAAACGGGCTTTTTCTACCTGTTGCGCTTTGATAATTTGAGCATCTTTATCGATATCCCAATAAGCAATCCCATCTACAAATGTTTTCTCTGCCCTTGCATAAATAGAAAGCGGATTGGCTGTCCATATCACCACATCGGCATCTTTACCAGCCTTTAAACTGCCTACTTTATCGTCAATGTGCAGCATTCTGGCTGGGTTTAGTGTTACAAATTTCAAAGCGTCTTCTTCAGGAACGTTACCGTATAAAACCGATTTTCCTGCTTCCTGGTTTAAGTGACGGGCCATTTCGGCATCATCAGAGTTGAAAGCAGTGGTAATACCCACATTGTGCATGATTTTTCCGTTGTAAGGAATGGCTTCGGCCACCTCGTTTTTATAAGCCCACCAATCGGAGAAGGTAGAACCTGCAATACCGTGCGCTTTCATTTTATCGGCCACTTTATAACCTTCTAAAATGTGTGTAAAAGTGTTGATTTTAAAGCCTAAACTATCGGCCACATGGATAAGCATGTTAATTTCGCTTTGCACGTAAGAGTGGCAGGTGATGAAACGTTTGTTGTTCAAAATTTCTACAATGGCATCCAGTTCAAGGTCTTTACGTACACTGTTACCTTTTACGGATAATGCCTTTTCGTATTCTTTTGCACGGGTAAATTCATCTACAAAGGTTTGCTCAACGCCCATACGCGTAACCGGGAAACGGGCACCTGTACCAAAATTACTTTGTTTTACGTTTTCGCCCAGGGCAAATTTGATGAAGCCATCGGCACCAACAAATTTTAATTCTTCAGGCGATTTGCCCCAACGTAATTTGATTAATTGCGACTGGCCGCCAATAGGGTTTGCCGAACCGTGTAAAATATGCGAAGTAGTCACCCCACCAGCCAGCTGACGGTAAATGTTTACATCTTCAGAGTTGATGATGTCGGCCACACGTACTTCAGCCGAAACTGATTGTGCACCCTCATTAATGCCTCCGGCGCCTGCAATGTGCGAGTGTTCGTCAATAATACCGGCTGTAATGTGTTTGCCCGTAGCATCGATTACTTTTGCACCGCTGGCCGAAAGATTTTTACCAACTGCTTTAATCTTTCCGTTTTCTAAAAGTACATCTGCATTTTGAAGGATACCATCTTTTTCGTTCGTCCAAACGGTACCGTTTTTAATCAGCACAGTTTCCTGTTTAGGCAATTCAGTATTTCCAAAAGCCGAGAAAGGATAAATTACAGGCCCCATGGCTAAAGTAGCTTTAGGTTCATCTTTTTTAGGTGTTTCTTTTGCTGCTTCTTTATACGTTGCGGTAAATTTTCCATTAGTCCCATCTGCTAAAGCCGATTCGCCTTTAATCGTAACCGGATTTGCCGAAGTAATATAACCGCTTAAACGAATATCGCCTTTAGGGTTTTTTTTTAAGTTAAAATTAATGCTGATCCAATCGCCGTTCCGGGTAAAAGTAGCGGTCGTTTTAACACTATCTGCACCTACTCTTTCAATTGCTGCGGTAGATCCACCACCTGTACCCGTAATTTTTAGGGTTAATGCACCCACACCATCAACGTTTAAGTTATAAGTACCACGTACATCGCTTACATCCATTTTATTGACTACAAAACGTTTTCCCTGTACCCAGTTTTCGAAAATGATGTTCCCGTTTTTGAACAGGTTATCAGATGAGATCAAAAAGTTGGCAACTTTTCCTTTTTCCAGTGAGCCTACTTTATCGCTGACGCCCAAAAGCGAGGCAGGAATTTCGGTAACCGATTGTAAAGCCTGTTTTTCGGTCAGGCCATTTTCGATCGCCGTGCGGATATTTGCCCAGAAATCGCGGCTGTTCTCCAGTCCGAAAGCCGTTAAAGCAAATTTGATTCCTGCTTTTTCCAAACTTGCCGGGTTGGTTGGTGCAAGTTCCCAGCCTTTCATCTGCGATAAACTTACGTTTCTGGCTTCCGCAGGATCTTCCACATCGTAAGCTTTAGGGAAAGTTAAAGGGATAATCAAACTTGCGCCCGTTGCTTTAACCTCGTTAATGCGTTGGTATTCATCACCAGTTGATTTAATGATGTATTTCTTGCCAAACTCTTTTCCGATTTTATCCGCACGCAGGATATTCTGCCATCCGTCTACCTCGAAAATCTGTGGCATGGTTTGTTGCTTGCCAAATTCATCAAGCGAAATGTTGTATTCGTCTTTTTGTTTGCCATACCACTGTGCATCGTAATAAGTTTGACGCAATAAAGCAATTGAACCCATCAACGAAGTGGGATAGTCATTTGATGAAGTTCCTTTGTTAAACGAATAATTTGCTGCGGTCTGGTCTTTTAAAATTACGCTATTATCAGCACCTTCATTTAAGGTTACTGCTGCCGAAACACCACGTGCAATACCATCGCGACTGATCACATTTACACTTCCGAAGCCTACTTTGCGCAATTCATCCGCTTTTTTACTGTCGGTAGAAAAGATATTTTTCACATAAGTTTCTGGTCTGATTGATTCGTTCCAACCGTAAGCTCCTTTTTTAGTAGATATAAATATTGATTGACGCTGACCACCAAAGCCACGTTGCTGTGCAGGTGCTTCAGTAAGGCCGTAACTGGTAAAAGCATCAATTAAGGAAGGATAAACAAACTTTCCTTTTAAATCGATCACCACATAACCTTTTGGTACAGCTAAACTGGCACCAACGCCCTGTATGGTTTGTCCTTTAATTAAAAGTGTAGCATTTGTGAGGGTTTGATTGGCATTAACTACTATTGTTGCGTTTGTGAAGGCAAACATTCCGGGTCTGGTATCAAAAGAGCCATTAACCGGGAAGGTAGTTTGCTGTGCAAACAGAAATGTAGTAGAAATTACCAGCCCAATGGCGAGTAAAATTTTCTTCATAATAAGTTTAGGGTTTAATTTGTTTAAAACTAATATAAATTAGCCTTCATTTGGTTGAATATCCTATTTTTTACAATTAATGTCTATTTTTGGCTAAACATATTTGATAAAAATGTACAACATCTTAAAATCTGCGCACTCCGGATGGCGCTACATCGTATTAATTCTATTGGTTATTGCTGTAATCAATGCTTTGTCGGGCTGGTTGGGTAATAAAACATACACGGAAAGTAACCGCAAGCTCAATGTATTTACATTGATCAGCGCACACATTCAATTATTGATTGGCCTGGTATTGTATTTCCTGAGCCCCTTAACAAAATTACCAATGAGCGATGCTATTGGTCGTTATTTCAAAGCTGAGCATACCTCGATGATGATTATTGCCATCATTTTAATCACAGTAGGTAATGCTAAATCGAAAAAAGTAACCGAAGCCGTTGCAAAACACCGCACCATTGCTGTTTTCTTCGGACTGGCATTGATCCTGATTATTGCTGCCATTTTGTTAATGGTTAAAGATGTACCAGGAAGATCGTTCTTTGGGGTTTCTTAACCGGATATTTCTACAATTAAAATATAAAATCCTGCTATAAGAGCGGGATTTTTTTTATTGCTGTCATGCTGAATGCAATGAAGCATCTGAAAGCGAAGAAGCACAGACTTTATTAAAGCAGAGTATGTAAAAGATTCTTCGCAATGCTACCATTGACAGATGCGAAGAAAAGTCGTCATTGCGAGGAGGTACGACGAAGCAATCTTTCCTGCTAGCGATCCTTGCTAGAAAGATTGCTTCGTCGGCTGAAAAAGCCTTTCTCGCAATGACGATTCCTCCCGGCCAATAAACCGCATTAAAACCTTCTGTCATTTATATTGATTTTTATAAAATAAATTATCCCTCAGGATGACAAACTGTAGTGAGTTCCCGCAGATAACGCTGATTTACGCAGAAGAAACCTGCCCTTAGATTCCCTTACATTAGTTGTATGGTCGACAATAAACTTTTGCCTGCTTTGCGGTTAGAAAAGAGATCTTACCCTAAAAGATCCTTCGCCACGCTCACAGTACGACAAGGAATTGAGGCTCACGACTTCAGACTTCCGACTCCGGACTAAACTTATTTTCATAAATATTTCGGTTTTTCAAAATTCTTTATATTTTTGTGGCTCATGATCAACAATATACATACATGGCTTTGGCAAAGTAATTCGAAAACGGATTGCGCTGGCTGCGTATGAAAGAAATATAGTTTATCAACCTAAACCTTATTAAAGAACCATTAAAGCCCGGCGTAGAACCACACGCCGGGCTTTTTATTTTAAAAAAAATACGAGAATGCAAACCATAAGCTTTACACCTTATACCATTTTACCTTTATCATGTATAAAATAAATACCACTTACAAAAAAATGCTTGCCGATACCACTACGCCAGTGAGCATTTATTTACGCTTACGTGATGTGTACCCCAACAGCATCTTATTGGAAAGTTCAGATTACCACAGTAGAGAAAACTCAATGAGTTTTGTTTGTGCCGATCCTGTTGCCGGAATTATCTTAAAAGGATCACGGTTGGAAACCTATTTTCCGGATGGAGCAGTAGAAATTACCGAAAGTAAAAATCTGATTGAGGAAATCGCTGATTTTAAGGACAAATTCAAAGAAACCGAATTGCCTGAAATCAAGTTTATCTCGAGCGGATTGTTCGGATACTTTACCTGGAACGCTGTACAGCATTTTGAGGATATCAAATTTACTTCCGAAACACCCGAAGGTGAGGAGATCCCGGAAATGCAGTACCACTTGTACCGTTACATCATTGCAATCGACCATTTTAAAAACGAAATCACCCTTTTCAAAAACACTTTCGAAGGTGAAGAAGAAGGCGGACTGGAAAAAATGGAATACCTGATCCAGAATAAAAATTACCCTGAATATAAGTTCCAAACCAGAGGACAGGAGTCGTCTAATTTAACCGATCAGGGTTTTATGGATTTGGTAGAGAAATTACAAAAGCACATTTACCGTGGTGATGTTTTTCAGATCGTACCATCAAGAGCATTTAAGCAGGCCTTTTCGGGTGATGAATTTAATGTGTACCGTTGTTTGCGTTCCATCAACCCATCACCTTACCTGTTTTATTTTGATTATGGGAACTTTAAGTTGTTTGGTTCTTCACCAGAGGCGCAGATTACCATTAAAAATAATTCGGCTAATATCTTCCCAATCGCAGGGACCTTTAAACGCAGTGGAAACGATATCGAGGATGCGGAACAGGCCCGTAAACTGGAACAGGATCCTAAAGAAAGTGCTGAACACGTCATGCTGGTCGACCTGGCCAGAAACGATTTAAGCAGGCACTGTAACCGGGTAGAGGTGAAATCTTTTAAAGAAGTACAATACTATTCGCACCTGATCCATCTGGTAAGCAAGGTTACCGGACACTTACAGGAAAATGTAAGTGCTTTTAAAGTGGTTGCCGATACCTATCCGGCAGGTACTTTAAGTGGCGCGCCAAAATATAAAGCCATGCAGCTCATCGACGAAAACGAAAAACTGGGAAGGAACTTTTATGCTGGTGCCATCGGTTTTATGGGCTTTAACGAAGATTTTAACCATGCCATCATGATCAGGACCTTTATGAGCAAGAATAACGAACTGCATTACCGCGCCGGAGCAGGTATTGTTGCTGATTCGGTACCGGAAACCGAAATGCAGGAGGTGAATAATAAAATTGCGGCACTGCGCAAGGCAGTAGAAATGGCTGCAAGCATTTAGATTTGATGTAAAATGGATGAGGTGAGATGGATGATGTAAATAAAGATATATAATGGAAGATATAAATAAGAAAACCGTCTTGGTTATTGATAACTACGATAGTTTTACCTACAATTTGGTGCATTTAATTAACGAAGTTGGTTACGAAGCAGAAGTTTGGAGAAACGATAAGTTCGATTTGGCGGATGTAGATAAATACGATAAAATTTTGCTTTCTCCCGGGCCGGGCATACCTGAAGAGGCAGGCTTATTATTGGATGTAATCAGAACTTACGCACCAACAAAAAGTATTTTTGGGGTATGCTTAGGTCAGCAGGCCATTGCCGAAGCTTTTGGTGGTACCTTGTTAAACCTGGGCAGACCAATGCATGGAATTGCCACGCCGGTAACGGTTGTAGATGGTGATGAACCCTTGTTCTGGGAATGTCCGCAAACTATAAATGTTGGCCGTTACCACAGTTGGGTGGTGAGTAAAGAAAACTTTCCTTCGTGTTTAAAAATCACGGCAAGAGATCACAAGAGTGAGATTATGGCCTTAAGACATGAAACGTTGGATGTGAGAGGTGTACAGTTCCACCCTGAAAGCGTGCTTACTGAGTATGGCAAACAGATGATGGAGAATTGGTTAAGTACCCCCTAGCCCCCTAAAGGGGAATGAAAGGCAAGTTGGAAATAGCAGGGGTTAAAATTTAAGTAGAATATTTATGAAAAAAGATATTAACGATGGAACGGAAAAGTCCCCTTCAGGGGATTTAGGGGTGAACATATTAGATAAAATCGTATTACGTAAAAAAGAAGAAATCGCAGCAGCGAAAGCACTCGTTTCTATGCCCGATTTAGAGAATTCGGTCCATTTTAAAAGAACGCCTTATGTTTTTAAAGAGTTCTTACTGGCTGAAGACCGTACGGGTATTATTGCCGAATTTAAACGCCGATCGCCATCAAAAGGTTTAATTAATGGTATTGCCGATGTTGGAGAAGTTACACAGGCTTATAATGCAGCTGGCGCATCTGCTCTTTCAGTTTTAACTGATGTTGATTTCTTTGGCGGAAAAACTGATGATATCCTTGCGGCTAGGGCGGCAAATAATATTCCGATCTTAAGAAAAGATTTTATGATTGATGAATACCAGATTTTGGAAGCAAAAGCCTGGGGTGCTGATATCATTCTGTTAATTGCTTCGATATTAACGCCTCAGCAGATCAATGATTTCGGAAAATTTGCAAAAGATTTAGGTTTAAATGTGCTTTTAGAAGTGCATAACCTAGAGGAACTGGAAAGGAGCATCTCTCCGAACCTGGATGCTATTGGGGTAAACAATAGAAACCTTGGCGATTTTACGGTTGATATTCAAACTTCGTTTGATCTGGTAAATAAAATCCCGGATGAGTTTTTAAAGATTTCGGAAAGTGCTATTAGCGATCCGCAGACCATTAAGGAATTAAAAGCAGCTGGCTTTAACGGATTCTTAATTGGTGAAAATTTTATGAAGACCGATAATCCGGGAACGGCTATTAAAGAATTTGTAGCGCAGATATAGCTATTTATAAAACCTTATAGGTCTTAAAGACCTATAAGGTTTGGTAAAAACTCGTTCTCAAATTTCGTATCTTTGCACCAATTACATGGGAAAACAAAAAACATACGATACTGCCGTTGTGCAGGAACGGGCAATTTTAGTTGGGGTGGTTACTCCTGGCGAAAAAGAAGCCCAAACAAAAGAATATTTAGATGAGCTGGCCTTTTTGGTTGATACAGCTGGTGGGAAGGTGGAAAAGGTTTTTACACAGAAAATGTTAAAACCAGAGCGTGCTACATTTGTGGGTACAGGTAAGCTCGAAGAAATTAAAGCTTACGTAAAATCAGAAGAAATTGATGTGGTTGTTTTTGATGACGAGTTATCGCCATCGCAACTGCGCAATATCGACCGTGAGCTTGGTGTGAAGGTGCTGGATAGAAGTAATTTAATTCTCGATATTTTTGCGAACAGGGCCCAAACTGCACAGGCAAAAACACAGGTAGAACTGGCACAGTTGCAATACGTTTTACCACGCTTAACCGGTATGTGGACTCACTTGGAACGTCAAAAGGGTGGTATCGGGATGCGTGGGCCGGGTGAAACCCAGATCGAAAGTGACAGACGTATTATTTTAAATAAAATCTCGCTGTTAAAAGAGCGTTTAAGGAATATCGACCGTCAGAACGAAACGCAGCGTAAAAACCGCGGTCAGCTGATCCGTGTAGCTTTGGTTGGCTATACCAACGTGGGTAAATCGACCATTATGAACATGCTTTCGAAATCGGAAGTTTTTGCAGAGAATAAGTTGTTTGCAACATTGGATACGACTGTTCGTAAGGTAGTGATCGAAAATTTACCATTCCTGCTTTCTGATACGGTTGGATTTATCCGCAAATTGCCTCACCATTTAGTAGAATGTTTTAAATCTACATTAGATGAAGTTCGTGAGGCAGACTTATTGATCCATGTGGTTGATGTGTCGCACCCTAACTTCGAAGATCAGATTAATACAGTAAATGAAACATTGAAAGATATCGGTGCCATTGATAAAGACATGATTTTGGTATTTAATAAAATTGATGCCTATGTTTCGCCAGAAGTGGATAGCGAAGAGGATGATGGAAAGCTTACTTTAGAAGACTTCAAAAAAAGCTGGATGAGTCATGATAAAGTGCCTGTGCTATTTATCTCAGCTACCGAAAAAGAAAACCTTGAAGAGTTTAAAACATTATTGTACGATAAGGTAAAGGCTGCACATGTGGCGAGGTACCCGTATGATAGCAATTTGTTATATTAGATAAAATTCCGTCATTGAGGTGCGAAAATAAACCTTATAGGTTTTTAAAACCTATAAGGTTTCATCATAAAGGCGATAGATAAAAACATTATGGAAAGTAAACGTCAGCAGAAATTTGCAGGAGTATTACAAGAGGAGTTGGCACAGGTTTTTCAGCGTGAAGGTGCTGCATTTTTGCCTAATACATTGGTAACCATTACCCGAGTGAGGGTTTCGCCAGATTTGGCTGTAGCTAAGGTTTACCTGAGTTTTTTTAATACCAATAATACCACACTTTCTATCAATACCGTTAATTCGCATGCAGGTGAGATCAGGTATAAACTGGGCAGCCGTATCCGTCATCAGGTGAGGGTAGTACCAGAGCTTACTTTCTTTGTAGATGATACTAATGAGTATGTAGAGCGTATGGACCATCTTTTTGATAAGATAGCCAAAGAACCAAGGCAAAAAGACGAAGACAGCGAATAATTTTTTGTGAGGAAGCTAAGGGAACCTGTTAATTTCTTCACACATTTTATCCCGGCATTAATTGCAATTCCGGCTGGGTATCTGTTGCTTCAGAAGTGCAATACCCCGATAGAATTTACCGCTGCCTGGATTTACAGCATCGGTACTTTTATTCTTTTTGGGGTAAGTGCCATGTACCATGGTTACCCGGCTACCGATTATGGTATACGTTTTTGGCAAAAATTTGATCATTGCTGCATTTATTTGATGATTGCAGGTTCTTACACACCAACAGCCTTATTGGTTTTTGATGGCTGGTTGCGTTGGAGCCTGTTCGCTATTGTATGGATTATTGCCATTGTAGGCTGCCTGCTCAAAATCTTTAACCGTTTAAAAAGTACGGCCATATCGTTATCCATTTATATTTTAATGGGCTGTTTAATTGTGCCTTTGCTACAGAAAATGCTGGTGACTTTGCCCGTCGGTGCTATTTTTTGGTTGCTGTTAGGAGGCACTTTTTATATCGGTGGAACCTATTATTATGCGAAGGATAAACAACTTTCCAGATGGATGCACAGCCACGAGTTATGGCACCTGTTTGTAATTGGTGGTGCTTTATCCCACTACATTTATAACTTCGTGTATATCTTTAAATAATTACAGATGCGAACTTTCGATCAGGTTATTCAGTCAAATGCTGCATTGATCCAAAAAATTGTCGATTTTGATGTGAAACACGATCAACTTTTGCCTTTGGATTTTACAACGGCCAATACGGAATTAACAGACAAAATTTTGGATGATACCGATCTGTTCTCCGATTGGGTAAATAAAAAACTGGCAGAAAATAATGCCCGTTACGGGATTGGCGGATATAATGAACACCGCACCATTTATTCGAGGAGTGCACATTTTGATAGCGAAGAAGAACCCCGCAGATTACATTTAGGTATTGATATCTGGGGGCCGGCCGGAACACCGATCTACAACTTTTATGATGCAACCGTGCAAAGTTTTGCCTATAACGATAATCTTAGCGATTATGGTGCTACCATCATTCTAACCTACGATATAGATGGCTTTAAATTTAACGCTTTATATGGTCATTTAAGCTTAGCATCATTAAATGGACTGGAGGAGGGAAAATTTATCCCTGTCGGAACAAAAATTGCAGAACTAGGTTCAAAAGAAGAAAACGGATCATGGCCACCGCATCTTCATTTTCAATTGATTAAAGATATGGGAGGACTAAAAGGCGATTATCCTGGCGTTTGTAAGTTTAGTGAAAGGGAAAAATATTTAGCCAATTGCCCCGATCCGGATTTAATTTTGAAGGCCACATTCTTTTAACCGCAAAGTAAATAAGGAATGCATAAAAGGGCGCTAAGTCTGTCAGTCTAATTTTGATTCGAATCATAGTAGTTACTTTTGCTCGTTGTCTAATGCGATCGTCATTCCCAACTTGATTGGGAATCGTAATGCAATAAGCTTTAAGGTTCCCGCCTGCGCGGGAATGACGACCTTACTATTTAAATTAAACTCCTCATTTTCTATGTGATTAAATTATCGGCAATCTATCCGAGTTTCTGTGCTGCCGTGGCTAAAACTCTTTTTTTCTCTGCGAAAAACTTTACGTTCTCTGCGGTTAAAACAGTAAATTAGTACAATGAAAACCCTATTCACCATTTGTTTACTTTTTTGCTGTTCGCTGGCTATGGGGCAAGTTCAGTTTAAATCGGGTAAAAATGGTTTTATCAATTTTTTAAGAGAAAATACCGTTTATCCCCGGTTTTCTAAAGATAACTGTGTTCAGGGGACGGTAAACGTAAGTTTTAAGCTTGATGAGCATGGAAAGGTTTATTTTTCGAAAATAAGCAAAGGAATATTGTCTGATCTGGATGAAGAAGCACTGCGTTTAGTACGGCTCAGCAGTGGCAAATGGCAGGTTCCGGCGGGTTACGATACAACGGTTTCAATCGTTGTTCCCGTTAATTTTGTACTTTCAGGTTATAACTGTGAAGGAAAATCGAGCGAAGAGATGCAGGAGTCTATCCGAAGCTATCAGGCAGAAGAAGCTTTAACCAATTCGGTCATTAATTTTTATAAAAACATCGATCAGGCAAAACCCGGACAGGAAGTTCAGATCATTGCCATTAAAAATCAATTAGGCATTGATGATGAGTACCTGGATGACAGGATAAAAATGGCGTTAAAAAAAATTAAGCAAGGCGATAAACAGGGCGCCTGCGAAGATTTTATCTTTGTTAAATATATGGGCAGTAAAAAAGCTGATGATTATTTAGCTAGATATTGTAAGTAACAGCCGGGTCTTTTACTGCAAGCACATCAGTGTAGATAGCGTAGTTAATGTTGCCACTTTTTTACCATTACACATTGCCGGATCCCATTTAAAAGATTTTATAATCTTTAACATCTGCTCTCCTATTTTACCAACTTCATCCCTTACTACCCGCTCTCTTGAAATGTGACCATCCACATCAACTAAGAAAGATACAGTGAATCGGGTTGATGCGCCATTGGGAATGCTATCCAATCTTACATTAGAAAGTGCTTTGTAAAGCTTTGCCCTTCCACCTTCGTTTGTTGCCGGTTCATCAAACGTAGTGTAAATCATTTTACCTGTTAAGAGGTCTTTTTTCTTTGCGCAATCCGTATTCAAAGGATTGTTATTCACCCGCGTTTGATCAATGTGATTATCGCTAAAGGTGCTTAATAAAAAGGCAAATACTAACGTTAATTTAAGCATTGAATGGATATTTTTCCGGAAATTAAGGAATTGATCAGCTTTTGCTAAGTGAAGATAACGAAATTGATTAATTTAGCCAACAATGAAGAACACGGTTAGATCTTTTGCTTTACTGGATATCATTAGCATTGCATTATTGGCTAAACAATTTTGGCAGATTTTAACGCATTTAAATGAAATTCCAGATCAGGTACTATCGCAGGCAAAGGTAATTTTACTATTGCCCTTATTTGTGTCCCTTTTTATTTCTGCGATAGGTTTAATCCTATTTAAAAAATTTGGATTCATCACCTATTATATCCAATTCCCATTCCGCTTGGTGGTTTGGGTATTCTCCATTGGTTTTATCACTTATTTACCCGAAATTTTAAACCTGGGCGATCGCTGGTTTGATATTTTATTTCGCATCTGCTTCATCGCCGAATTTTTCAGGTTGTATTTCACCATTAAAATTCACCGCGCATTACCCGATAGCTATCGGGTCTGATTGACTTGGTAAAACCACAGTAATGGCCGCAGGAAGAATTTTTGCTTCAACGCTATTCACCCTGCCAATGTATTCTCCATCTACCTGAAAGTGTGCCTTGTGTTTAGAGACAATTTTTACCTCAGCCGTTTGAAATACTTCTATTTTCTTAGGATTAAAAGGCAATTTGGTGATCCAGATTTTCAATATTTCGAGGTAAGAATAATCCTTTACCAGGATTACTTCAAAAAGCTCATCATCCAGTTTTCCATCAGGGTTAATTTTTAATCCAGAGCCGTACATGGTTGCATTGGCAATGGCCACCATAGCTGCTTTAGAAGTTATGGTTTCGCCTTTAAGTTTCAATTGCACTTCCATCCGGCGATGGTTCCACAAGGCATGCCATGTAGCTTTTGCATAGCCCCACATGCCGCGTTCGGGTAGAGTGTCGAATTTCTTTACCAAATAGGCATTAAATCCCAGATCGGATAAATGGATGCAGATTTCATCATTCAGTTTAACCACATGTATTTTCTGAAGCCTGCCTTCTTCTAAAAGCGCCAAAGCCTCCTTAATATCGGTAGGTATACCTAATTCTTTCGCCATCCCATTTGCTGAGCCTGCAGGAATAATCCCGATGGGGGTTTCGGTATTCAATAAACATTCGGCAACCAGCTTTAAGGTTCCATCGCCACCAACAGCCACCACACGGTCAGCTTTTGATTCGTTTATGTTTGCTTTTATTTTATCTAAAGAACAGTCTTTTGGCAGTTCGAATAGATCGATTTCGGTATTTTTTGCCTCGAAATGTGCAGAAATTACTTCCTTTAAGTTTAAATCGTGACTGCCAGAGCCTGGATTGATGATGAACAGTAATTTCATTTTGGTAGCCTTATGTTTACCTCACAAACAACTTTTAATAAACTCTGTTTTAATAACGATGAATAAATCTGTTAGTGTAAAAGTATACCATGGTTATGGCCATGCACATAATTTGGTTGTTTATGGGCATGTTTTCAAGCGTAAGGCCAATACGCGGCAGGTTTACAGCAATAATATCTTTGTTAATATCGTACATCTTTTAAAGCTGTTTATTTTAAAACCTTACGCTTTTGTGGAGGTTCGTTTGCAGTTTTTTGATCAGACCATCTATAACAAAACCGAAGGCGATGGTTTTTTTAAATTCGAATGGAAGGCCGAACATGATATCCCGGCGGGCTGGCATGATGTTAAAGTAGCGGCAATTGATCAGAATGGAACTGTTTTAAATATTGGAGAAGGTAAAATTTATGTGCCCCACATTACGCAATACGCTTTTATTTCTGATGTGGACGATACTGTAATGATTTCGCATTCGGCAACCATTGGGAGAAGATTGAGAGAGCTTTTTATTAAAAATCCGCATACCCGCAAAACCTTTCCAGGTGCGGCGAGTCATTACCAGCAATTGGCTTTATCACATACAGCAGTACAACAGCCAAACCCTTTTTTTTATGTGAGCAGCAGCGAGTGGAACCTATATGATTATTTGATTGAAACTTTTAAGTTTAACAAATTGCCTGACGGTGCTTTTCTTTTAAATACCTTGAAAAGGTGGAAAGATCTCATTAAAACAGGCAAAACGGGGCATGAAGGGAAATTATTAAGGGTAATGCGCATTCTGGATGCCTTTCCCAATCAGAAATTTGTTTTTTTTGGAGATAATTCGCAACAGGATCCTGAAATTTATAGTTCTATAGTAGAAAAATATCCCAAAAATATCGAAGCGGTTTATATTCGTAATATCCGACCAGAAAAAGAGGCAGAAACTAAAGAATTGCTTAAGAAAGTAGAAAATAAAGGGGTAGGGGTATGTTTATTTAATAATAGTGAAGAGGCGATTCAGCATTCTAAATCAATAGGATTGATTCTATAGTTTTGAGGGGCGTCATTCCCGTGTAGGCGGGAATCTTAATGCAACTTAAAACTCCTACCAAAGCATTACGATTTCCAATCAAGTTGGAAATGACGTTACGATATATAGTACGAAAGTTTTTGCTAATGGGAACAGGCCACAGTTCAATAAACCTGACAGGAGCGAGCACCGAACGCAGAGAGGTAAAGCGGAAGGCAGGACTGTCGGATCCGATAAACACAGAAACCTGCTTTTCAAAAAAAATATTTTTTGGTTTTCTTCTGTTTTGGTAAGCCACCAAATACGGATAGTCAAGTGAAGAACATTTCTACTAACGCAGTCGTCATTCCCGCGCAGGCGGGAATCTTAATGCAGACCGCTTCAAGATTCCCAATCAACCCGATAGCTATCGGGTTGGGAATGATGGAACTATATAGATTTATTCAGATTAAGAAATCGATTTCCCGAACGGCGTAAATGCCAGATTCATCAACTTAAAATGCTGGCGACCGAATGGAATACCAACAATAGTAATGCAAAGCAGAATCCCAAAAAACAGATGGGTTAAGGCAATCCAGAAACCGCCGCACAAAATCCAGATCAGGTTCATGATGGTAGAAAGGCAGCCTGTGTTTGATGAAGTATCGGTTATTTTAACGCCAAAAGGTGCGAGACCAACAATGGCAAATTTAAAACATTGGATACCAAAGGGAATACCCACAATGGTTAGGCAAAGGATCAAACCTCCGATGATGTATTCGAAAAAAATAAAGATGCCGCCAAAAATAATCCAGATGATATTGCCTAAAAAGTTCATTGTGTTTGTTTAGGTTAAGATTTAAGAATTTGCTTTTTGTTACAGATAACATTGTGCATTCTTAATAGATTCTCCGTAATTTAGAATTACACACAAAAGAAACACAACATGAAAAAATTAATTTTTGCAGCGGCACTCGCCGCCTGCTTTGGGCTATCTGATGCCAAAGCTCAAAACGTAAATGGCTTTAAACTAAGCGACATCAAAGCAGAATACATTGAAGTTAAGCCGATTTACGATGGTGGCAATACCTATATTGCCAGGATAGATTACGGACAAAAAATTAAACGGGTAAGAGATCTAAATGTTAAAGATGATGATGGAAATGATTTGATTTTCAACTCCCAAATGGATTGTCTCAATAAATTAAAGGATTACGGCTATGAACTTTTTAATACTTATACCGATCAGATTGATAAAGATGGAAGCAGGCCGGTTTATGTGATGAAAAGAAAATAAAACTATACAGCAATCGGGGTGTTTATACCTCGATTGTTTCATCTCATCTAAAATTAACCTTCTATGAATAAACTATTAACCTCTATTGTGCTCTGCACATTTATTACAATCGCATTGTCCGGCTGCGGAGAAAAGTTTCAGGCCAAATCGGAAAAGGAATTTGAAGTTTCTAAAGCTAAAATTATAAAAAAACTGAATAAAGAAGAGCAGGTAAATCTGGAAAAGGCCCTGAGGGTTATTGCTCTGGAATCGATGCGTTTAAAATGGAACGAACCCGAAAAATACAAAGGTAAATCTTTCGATAAAATTTCGTTTGAAATGATCGATGGTTTAAGCTACTCATCAGTGGTAAACCTTGCCGAAGATCTTTTGCAGGCCCATAACAAAAAAGAAATCGCAAAAGTATCAGGAGAAATTGATACCCTCGAAATCCAGAAAAAGGAGTTGGTAGTTAATAAACAGAAACTGGATATCTTTAAAGTAACCAACCTGACGATTACAGAAGATGACTTTTTTGGAGAAAAGGTGCCCAAGCTTGAAATTGAATATGTTTACACTGGTAAGCAACCCTTAACTGGTAGTGTTGATGTTAATGTAGAAGTAAGGGAAATATCGACTAAAAAAGTGATTTCTGCGCACATGTCGAGGGATGGAGATGGTAACAATACTTTAAAACCGGGCGATTCGATGAATGATAATGATATGTTGAGGGAGGCAAAAACAAACAATCCTGAAAAATGGAAAAATGTTAAATATCCGGTTACCAATGCAAAGCTTGCCGACTTCGGCCTTGAACTTAACGTTTATGCTTCGAGTATTACTACCAATGGCAAAACCGTAGCCTTGCCAAAATATAGTGTTGAAGATGTTGATGCCGAGATCAAGAAAAAGAAAGCCGAATTAAAAGAACTTCAGGAAACCAAGGGAACTTTAGATGAGCTGGAGCTTACAAACAAATAAGCTAATTTAATCTGTCATGTTGAGCTTTTCGAAATGCTTTTAAAAGTTTTTCAACAGGCTACCATTGACAGACTCCTTTTATACGGCCGTCATTCCCGCGCAGGCGGGGATCTTAAAACGCTTGCATTACGATTCCCAATCAAGTTGGGAATGACGATCTCTCGCAGACAGCGATTCGTAAAAAAAAAAATGTAATTTATTTTCATTCAATAAGTTAGCCATCAGGACGGCAATGATATTAATAATTCAGCTTAGCCAAATTCTATATAAAATCCAGTGTATTAAATTTCTTATTCAGGATATCAGCATTGTTTACATCCAGCCATTTATCTAAAATGGTACCATAAACCTGCCTGAAATCCAATTGGTATTTTAAATCTCCGGTATCCAGATCACTTAAGTTTGGTGCGGCATTGAAAATACCCTGTTTCTTTAATTTTCCGCCGAAAACAAACATATTATTTGCCGTTCCGTGATCGGTTCCGTTACTGGCATTTTGTTCTACCCTACGGCCGAATTCGGAGAAGGTGATTACCAGGGTGTCATCCAGTTTATTATTCGTTTTTAAATCTTTCAAGAAAGCAGCCATGCCTTCGCTATACTGTTTAAGTAGGTTTCCTTGTTGGCCAATCTGATTTACGTGGGTATCGAAACCACTTAACGAAACATAATAAACCCTGGTTTTTAATCCTGAAGAAATGAATTTAGAAACCGTTTTTAACTGGTTGGCAAAACCCGAGTTAGGATAAGTTGATTTAGATTGATAAATTTTCGACGTATTCTGGATATAATTGGCAGAAGAAGAAGTTTCGATCATGGTTTTGTACAGATAACCTAAATTATCTTCATCTAAATGCTCTTTATCATTTTGTAGCATAGCTTTGAAAAAGGGATCGTTTGTATTACGGAACAAAGCCGCAGGATCTTTTAGGGCAATACCTTTTTTGGTCTGTCCTTTCATGGCCAGAGAAAGCGAATCGTCTACTTCAATCGCGGTATATGGGAATTTGCAGGTTTGGCAATTGCTATCTAAATAACGGCCAATCCATCCTGTAGATAAAAACTGATTGCTATCACTACCGGTTTGCCAGATATCCATGGAGCGGAAATGCGAACGATCGGGATTGGGATAGCCCACATCATTAATAATGGTCATCCAGCCTTGATCGTGTATTTCCTGCAGCGCAGCCATATTTGGGTTTAAACCCTGCATATCGTTCAACTTGATCACTTCTTCGGGTTTAATGGCAATACTTTTTCTTTTTTGGTAATAAATGTCGTTTCCGAAAGGAATAACCGTATTTAAACCATCATTTCCACCAGACAGCTGTACCACAACCAGGTTTTTATATAAACTTAACTCATCAAGCGCCATCGCCTCAAGTGGTTTCATAAAAGCCGGAACAAATAGCGAACCTGCTGCCACAAATCCTGTATTTCTTAAAAAATTTCTTCTGTTCATCTTGTTAATAGTTAATGTTTTTTAGTGGTTCATTGGGTGATGGTTCATCGTTTTATAGTTGATGGCCTGGGTATTTTGGTCAATAGTTAATAGTTTTATAGTTGATAGCCTGGATGTTTAGCTTTTTGGCTATCAACCATTGGCCATAAAACAATCAACCAATATGCGCCTAACACAACTGATACTCCGGCATGCTCGTAATTTCTACCGCGGTGCTCCGCAATCCTTTATTATCGCTTACCATACCTGTAATTTTATCGTTTAATTTTGGCTGTAATAAAAACTCGGTGAGTGCCAATGGTGTTAAACCTTTTGGTAGTGTGCCTAAAAATTTAGGCCAATCGGCATTTGCGTTAACGTATGATTTTGGTTTTGTATTGGCGTTGGCATTGGTGGTTGCTACCCTGCTCAATGCAATTACGGCTTCATCTTCCGGATCGGCCTTCCCGCTAAAATCAATTTCCCCATCATTTAAAACGAGTGATGGAATACGCATCCTTAACATTAACGACGAACTGTCGATCCAGCTTTGTCCGCCAGGCCAGCCTGCTACATTTGGCGGGTTAAATAAATACTGCCCTAAACTACTTTGTAGCTGAATTAAAACCTGTGGTTTGTTATAGGTAACATAAAACTCGCGACTTAAACCTACCAGAAACTCCGCCGGTGATTTAATTTTGGTGCCTACATTTTCAGGGCTGTAAAACCAATCGGATGTAAACATCTTTTTCATCATCGAAGCGATATCGTATTTCGAGTTGTAAAAATGTGTCGCCAGTTCTTTAACGTGATCCTCATTTGGATTATCGTTCACAAAGAATTTATATACCTTCCTGGCGATGAACTGTGAGGTTTCTGGTTTTTCTAAAATAATGTCGATGATATTCTCGCCTTCAAAATTCCCGATTTTACCGAAAAAAGTCTTGGTTCCCGTATCGTGCAGGTTTTCCCTGAAAATAAAAGAGCCATCTTTATCATACATCCAGCCGGTAAACGAACGTGCAGATTCTTTAATATCCTGTTCGGTGTAATTTCCTCTACCCAGGGTGAAAAGTTCCATGAGCTCGCGGGCGAAATTCTCGTTTGGTTTGCCTTTTCTGTTTTGCTGGTTGTTGAGGTATTGTAACATCGCCGGCGACTTAGAAACTTCAACCAATAAGGTTTTAAAGCTGCCTAAGGCATTATCGCGTTGGATATTGTTTAGTTGTTGTGCAAAAAAAGGATTGTTGCTACGGCAGGCAAAATGGCCATGCCAAAAGAGCGTCATTTTCTCTCTTAACGGTGCGTCGGTATTGATCATTTGGTTGATGAATGCGATATTGAGGTCGCGGCTCACTTCGTTCTGTTCACGCACAATTTGCTGTCTCATTTTCTTTTCATCATCTGTCAGGTCTTTTTTAGCGTATAAACCTGCCTGTACCAGAAGTTGCCGTTTTGATTCAAAATCATTTACTAACTTAATGGGATCTTCTTTTTGGGAATCTTTAAGCATGTTATCAACCACTTTTTCAAGGTTTTTTTTGCTTAATTTCTGTAAATCGGTATAAGAAATACCGAAGCCCGCCCGGTTGTAAAGATGTTTTACTTTTAAGAAATTATCTTTTGCGTTCATAATGGACAATTTAACAGTATGACTTATTTAAAACGCAAGGGTTTAATCTTTGTTTTCTTTCTTATTTTCGCCTATGTTTTTTCAACTCTTAGATGATGACCCCGGTTTCCCTGATCCAGCTTTGGCAGAAGAGGATGGTTTGCTGGCCATTGGTGGAGATCTGAGTATGGAAAGATTGTTGATTGCCTATTCTAACGGCATATTTCCATGGTTTAGCGAAGGCGAACCAATCCTTTGGTATTCGCCACATGAGCGTTGCGTGATTTATCCTGATCAAATCAAGATCAGCAAAAGCATGCAAAAAATTTTAAAACAAGAGGTTTTTAAAATTACTTTTAACCAGGCTTTTGCTGAAGTGATCCTTAACTGCGCCACCACGGAAAGAAAAGGGCAGGATGGAACCTGGATTACCAACGAAATGCAACAGGCCTACATCAACCTTCATCAGCAGGGTTATGCCCACTGCGTAGAGGTTTGGCTGGAAGATAAGCTTGTGGGCGGCTTGTATGGATTAAAGGTTAATCGTGTGTTTTGTGGCGAAAGCATGTTTAGTCATGTGAGCAATGCATCTAAAGCCGCGCTTATTTTTTTAAGTAAAATGAATATCGATTTAATCGACTGTCAGTTGCCAAACGATCATTTGATGAGTTTGGGTGCAGAAATGATTGATCGTGAATTGTACATGGAAACGCTACAGGCCCATTAATACCAACACGCTTTTAGTTTGTTATTTTATTTGAAGCGCAGTTTGCTACTATTTAGGTTTCTTCCCGCTTTACGTTTTATCCCGATGCAGAATCGGGATGCTCACTTCAATCGGGGCTAAAGGGCTATGCCTGCGTTGCTATTCCCGGCTAACGCCATAAGAAATTAATTTTGGATGGTTTTAATACTAACCTGTGTTTAATAAACCCGGTAGTAGCGGTTCCGATTTAAGCATTGTTATCATTATTTTTTTTGGTATGCTTGCTTGTTTCACAGGTTTCATCGGAAGTAGCGGATAACGGGGCTGCTGTTTCAGAAGTATTACTGCATGTTCATTTTCAGATAAAAAGCAAAGGATATTTCTCACTTATTATCATCAATTAAACCCTGCTCGCGCATGGCGTTTTCAATTCTTCTATCGGGGATAAACCAGATACAGGCCACCAGGAAATAAAGTGCAACACCGATCCAGGGGTTGATAAAGCTAAAGGCAATACCACCAATATAAAAAAGGAGGGAAAATTTTCCTTTAGCATCATTGCCAATGGCATGCACCACTAAAGAATGCTGACCTTCGGTTCTTTTGATCACGATAACCAATAATGTATAAGAAATAGCCGCCATAAGCAGCACTGCGCCATAAACGATAACCGGCCACAGGGCAAAATGATGCTCTCCCATCCAGCCTGCCGCAACCGGAAATAGCGAAAGCCAGAACAGGAAATTAAGGTTTGCCCAAAGCATCGATCCATTTACTTTTTTTACTGCGTGCAATAAATGATGGTGATTGTTCCAATAAATGCCTACATAAATGAAACTGAGGATGTAACTGATAAATTTAGGGATCAATGGTTTTAAGGTTACTAAAGTTTCGCCATGTTCAGGCACTTTAATCTCCAAAACCATAATGGTGATGATGATTGCAATTACACCATCACTAAATGCTTCTAATCTGCCTTTGTTCATAAAAAATCCGACCTTAATAATCTGTTTACAATTATCAGTCAAATTATTTTATAAAACAAAACCTGCAAGCTTTTGGCCTGCAGGTTCCTTATTGTTTGTTTTGTTGAAATTATAATTCTCTTACCCAAATATTTCTAAAACTAATGGCTGGACTTGGATCGCCGTGATCTTGTAATTTAATCGAAGCGGGACCATGCTTTTTGTATTCAGGGGCACCAATATAACGGGTTTCACCTTTTAATACATATCCATTTTGCAAAAGCACGCCATTTAAAAATAAGGTAACGCTTGCTGGTTTTTGCAATGTGCCATCCTCATTAAAGCGTGGTGCATTCCAGATAATATCGTAATACTGCCATTCGCCCGGTTTTTTGTTCGCATTTGCTAATGGAATAGCTTGTTTATAAACACTACCGGTTTGTCCGTTAACATAAGTTTTGTTATTGTATGCATCCATAATCTGGATTTCATAACCATCATCTCCACCGCCGGTTGAAGCTAAAAATACACCACTATTGCCACGTGCCTGACCTTCGCCCGAAATATTTTCAGGGATTTTCCATTCCATGTGCAATTGGTAATCGGTAAATTTTTTATTGGTTTCGATATTTCCTGTACCTTTTTTTACGGTAAAAAAACCATCATCGATTGTCCATGCTGCTGGTTTAGATGGATCTTTAACGGAATGCCACGCGTCTAAATTACGGCCATTAAAAAGGACGATCGCATCAGAAGGTGCATCCTGAGGTAATTTGCCTGGCGTAACGATTTTGGGAACAGGTTCCCAAACCTCGGTTGTTTTTGGGTCTTTGGCAGGATCTGGTTTTTTATCTTGTGCCATAACTTGCCCTGCGAATAAAACAGGAATAAATAATAGTGTGTACTTGTTCATAATTGTGGTTTAACTTTTTAAAGTTAACCAGTTTATTAAGAAATGGAAATTTCGTATTTAAAATTTTACCCCAAATCGTCAACAACATAGGTTTCACTTATAATCACTTCATCAGGGGCAATATCTTCTTTGCGTTGCTCGGCTAAATCGCGCAATGGGCAATAACCAGTGATCCCGCGATACAATAAACCTGCGCCAATAGCAGCCCCGGTTAAACCGATTACCGGATGAGAAAAAATGCTGGTAATGCCTTTAAATAATAAATAAGTACCCGCTGCGCCTGATAACCAACGCTCTGATTTTGAAACATTTTCGAACAACTCCGGATATTTCCAGGCTTCTTTTACATTATTTACTGCGGTATTGAAATCTTGATTTGTCATGATGGTAGAATTTATGTACTACTGTATAACAAGTAAGGAGGGAATGAGTTTTGAAAAGAAATTTAAATTACCACAGATGCACAGAATTGCTTTTAGCCACGGATGCACGGATTGACACGGAGATATTATCGGATTTTATAAAACAACACGTTTAATGTCAAGGCTTTGATTCCCGAAATTTAAAATAAGGCCAACTTTGCAACCTGAACATCGAAGATAGTTTAGGGTTTGTGCTATATCTGCGCTGGCGATTGAACTTTTAGATTTAATTTCTAATATTACAGAATCGAATATAATAAAGTCAGCATAGAAATGGTGCGGCAAGAGAATGTCTTTATAATAAAGCTGATATAATTTTTCCCTTTCATAAAAATATTCCCTTTGTTCTAACTCAATACAAAATGCATCTTTATAAACAACCTCTAAGAATCCACAGCCTAAATGATTATGGACTTCGATAGCCGTACTAATAATTAGATCTGTTTCGTTTTTAAGTGGGAAGTCTGATTGTCGAATATCCATACCAAGAGTTTTAGAAGGTTTAACTCAATTAACTTGGGATGTATTTATTAATAATGATACGGCAATATACTGAAACAATAAAATATCGCGAAATATACTCCGTGTTTTCCGTGCCTCCGTGGCAAAAAATAAATAGAATGGTCCGTTAGCAGATTGAAAATTATTCAAGCTAACTCTTGGACTTCGCTCAGTGTGATCATTGTGAAATGTATTCCGTGATTTCAGCGTCTTCGTGGCAAATGTTAATTCAATATATCCCTAATATCCTCTTTACTCAGGGATTTAAAGAAACTTTCTTCTGTGGTGATCAACGAATTGGCTAAAGATTTTTTCCTGTTCTGTAAAGCAAGGATTTTCTCTTCAACAGTATCTTTTGCGATGAATTTATAGATGAAAACCTTTTTGTCCTGACCAATACGGTGTGTCCTATCGATGGCCTGTTGCTCTACCGCAGGGTTCCACCATGGATCGAGGATAAACACATAATCTGCTTGTGTAAGGTTTAAACCCACACCCCCTGCTTTTATCGAAATCAGAAAAACCTTTAAATCGGTATTCTGCTGAAATTCGGAAACAATTTCGCCACGGTTACGGGTAGAACCATCCAAATAAGCAAATGGAATATTTTCTGCCTCAAAGTGTTTTTTAAAGATATCCAGGTGTTTTACGAACTGTGAAAAAACCAAAACCTTGTGTCCTCCTTTAAGCACATTATCTAAAGTATGGATTACATTTTCAAATTTGCCTGAATCGGAAATATAGGTACCATCAATCATTATAGGGTGATTGGCCAACTGACGTAAAGCAGTTAATCCCTGTAAAAGCTGAACCTGTTTCTGTGCAAAAGTACCATCATCCATGCTTTGTAAGAGATCATTACGGTATGCAGATTTTGTTTTTTCGTAATATGCGGCCTGATCTTCGCTCATATCGCAATAAATTACCTGCTCCGTTTTTGGCGGTAATTCTGCGGCCACTTGTTCTTTTGTTCTGCGGAGTACAAAAGGTTTGATGATCGATTGCAGTTTACGTGCTTTTTCTTCGTCCTTTTTCTTTTCGATCGCCTGCACATATTCTTCGTAGAAAAATGCCTGCGTACCCAATAAACCCGGATTTAAGAAAGTTAACTGCGACCATAAATCGCTCACTGAATTTTCTACCGGTGTACCGCTCAAAATCAGTTTGTGTTTCGATTTTAAGCTTCTAACAGCTTTGAATGATTTGGATGCCGGGTTTTTAATGTTCTGACTTTCGTCGAGAATAATATAGTTGAAATAGAAATTTTTCAGTTCATCAACATCTACCCTGGTAACCCCGTAAGTAGTAATGATGATATCATAATTGGCAAAATTAGCCACATCTTTATTCCGGTTTGTACCTGTGTGCGCTAATATTTTAAGTTTTGGTGTAAACTTTTTTGCCTCTGTTAACCAGTTATAAATTAGCGAGGTAGGCATGATGATCAGCGATGTAGTCTGCGTTTCGAGCAACTGGTCATCTTCCTTCACTTTTTGCAACATGGCCAGGGTCTGGATGGTTTTACCCAAACCCATATCATCGGCTAAACAACCGCCAAAATTATATTCGCGTAAAAAGCTGAACCAGTTGTAACCTGCTTTTTGGTAGTCGCGCAAACTGCCTTTAAAATGCACAGGCATTTGTGTATCAGCAATATCTTCAAAATCAGACAGGCGCTGAAGTTTACGTTCGAGCGTAACATTTGCCAAACTATCTTCTGCCAGATCGTTAATTAAACCAATGTGGTGTTTTTTTAATTTTAGCGTTTGCCCGGCTTCTGCCAAACTGAATAAACTGCCATATTGGGTAAACCATTTATCAGGGATAATGGCCACTTCGCCATCAGGCAATAAAAATTCGCGTTTTTTATGTAAAATATGCTGTTTTAAGGATAGGAAAGGGATCTGGTATTTGCCGAACCATACCACAGCATGAATGTCGAACCAATCATTTCCTTCTTTAACTTCAAGATCGATTTTACTGGCGCCAAATACAAATTTTTTCTGTCCGGTGGCTTGTTCAATCTCAAAACCTGATGCTTCAAGAAGCTCAATATGTTCATTTATCCAGTTAATGGCTGCATAACTTGGGTTTTCATCAGCAGCATTTACTTCCAGGTTGCTAAATAAAGAACTTGTTTTTTTTAGCCCTAATGATAATAACAGGTTAAACTGTTTTTTCTCCCAATCTGCCGAACGTTTTATCCGGTGAAAAATATAATTATCAGCCGTTTTTTCTAAGCGAACAGTTACTTTATGTGCGTTTTCAACAGGGAAAGTGTATTCGCCATATTTAAAGTACAACTGGATCTGCGAAAGGCCACCATCTACATACAATACTTTAATTACTGGCGTAGCCTCGAACTGCTCTGTCCTGATTTCGAAACCCTCTGCATATACATGGTGTTTCTCGATTAGAGGCGCTACAAATTTTTCAAAGTAAGTAGCCTCGGTTGTTTTGGGTATGGCAATAAAACGCTTGTTTAAAAAAGGCTGTAGTTTTTTTCCTTCAATATCCTGATCAAAAAAGTACAATACATCGTTCAGCAATAACCAGGCAGGTTTGTTGCTAATGATCTGCGCTTCCTTAAACATAAACTCGATGCGCAGGTTCTGGTATTTAATGGTCGGGAAATAACGGGTTTCGGTTTCATTTCTGCGGAAATGGAAAAGAATAGACGCAGGTTCATCCGCAAGTTCGATCTTACGCTCAACGGGCCAGCCATCTTTATCCATTACATAGAGCTCGTTTTTAACCTTCAAAAGTTCTAAAGCTTCGGCGAGTTTCTTTTCAATTTTAGGGCGCACATTTTCGTAAAACTTATCGTCGAAAATTTTGGTGAAAAACTCGGTAGGCCTGATTAATTTCTTATAATACTTTTTAATCAGCGAATCCTGTTCAATGTCATCTAAAATCTTAATCAGCTTATAATCGATTTCACTTAAGCAGGCATTAAACTCTTCGGCCGTATGGGTGAAAATCCGCTGGTAGGTAAAAGAAAAATCGCCCTGCGGATTAAGTTGAACAACGTGGGGTTCAATTAAATAGCCCAGGTACTCATGTTTGCACAAAGAGTACACCACTTTACAGGCTTTAGAACTATCGACACGTAACATTGATGGATATAAAATTTTTGTAAGCTAAGCGCTTAAAAAACTTTAAACTTACAATATTTTGGGGTTACATCAAAAGAACTGGCCGTTTTTGGGATAAAAAATATGAAGAATTTTCATCTGTAATAAAAATAAAACTGAAATGCAGTAGTTTAACATGAAGAAAGTAGATGCGGGTACTAAAATGCCCAAGTCGGGATGAAAATATTAATACTTTATAATTGATTACAACTTATTATCTTAGCAGCTGGATTGATAAGCTTTTATTATCAGTTGGTTAACGCATCATCCCGGTTTAAATGAAATTTTTTTACGCGCTCTCTGTGTTCACTTGTCTGTTTTTTTCTGGCTATGGACAGGAAATTCCACGGAGTACCCAATATATTTTCAATAATATCCTGCTAAACCCCGCTTTATCGGGTATTGACAACTATACCGATTTAAAAATTGGTCTGCGTAAACAATGGAGTGGCTTAGAAGGTTCGCCAAGCACACAGTATCTTTCTTTAAGCACCGCTATTGGTGAAGATTTTGTACGCAGCAATGTAAATTCTTTTGCGGGGAATGGAGAAAACCCGATGAGCAGGAGTTATGTGAATAACTATACGGCTGCTGAACCGCACCATGGCATTGGTTTGGTGGCGATGACCGATAAAGCAGGCTTGATCAGACAAACCAACGTGAGCGTAACTTATGCTTATCACCTTGGCCTTACCAACGAAATTAATTTATCGCTGGGTTTATCGGGTGGTTTTAAATCGATCAATGTTGATGTACGTGGAATTGTTGCTGATGAATCAGGCGACCCATTGTTCTCTGCCGATTATAATAACAAAATCAGACCTGATGTTGGCGCTGGTGTTTGGTTGTACAGTCCGAGGTTTTTTGCAGGTATTTCAGCGAAGCAGCTTATCGGAAATAAAAGCAGCGTTGTGGGCAATAAAATCAGGATTGATGCTTATCAGGCGGCTACTTTTTATGGTACTGCGGGTTATAAAATATTCCTGGATGAAGATATTGCCATGATTCCGTCAGCACTGGTTACCTATTGGGCCAATGCCCCTGCAGCATTTGATGCCAACCTGAAATTTGCCTATAAAGATAAATTCTGGGTAGGAACCAGTTTCAGGAACAATGATTCTTTCTCACTTTTGGCAGGATTTAACGTAGCCTCTTTGGTAAACCTGAGTTATTCGTATGATGTAAATACTTCAGGTTTACGCTCGGTAAATAATGGTACCCACGAAATTGTACTGGGTATTTTATTAAATAACCGTTATCAGGTAGCTTGCCCGAGCAGGCAGTTTTAACGTAAAAGTGTAATACTCCCGCCCAGTGGTTTGCATTCGGCCCGCAAATCTATTACATAATAATAAACACCTGCAGGTAATTCCTTATCTCTGAAACGGCCATCAAATGGTTTGTTGTAATTGCCGATAGATTCGTATACCAATTGGCCGCCCCGTGTGTAAACTTTGATGTTGGTACCTTTAAAATCAGGCAATCCACGTACCTGCCAAACATCGTTCATGCCATCACCATTTGGCGTCATGGTATTGGTGATTTCCAGGTTATCATGCGTTACTTCTACATGTACTTTGGCAAACTCGCTGGTACAAGAGCCCAGTTTTCTCCGTACATAATAATCGGCTGTTTTGGCTACCTTAAATTTGAATATACCAGCAGTGCTTTCTAAAAATGGCTTGGTATCATCTATTTTTTCGAATAACTGATAAGTACCTTCTTCAGGGGCAATTACGGGTAAAACAATATCAGATACATAACATACGCGGAGATCATTAATAACCGGGGTTAAAATTTTAAATGGCTCATCAATAATGGTAAAAGGCTCGCTGATGGCGTATCCGCAGGCTGTTTTGTCTTTAACTTCTAAACGGTATGTTCCTGCGCCAACTTTAGTTAAATCCTGAGTAAACTGAACAGCTTCGCCAGCCTCGTTTATCCATTTAAAGGTATAGCCTGGTAAACCGCCAATTACCTCAACTCCTGTAACTGACCCTCTTTGCAAAGTACAACCGTCTTTAACAGGTGTTCCTGTTTTAGGTACAATGGTAAGCAGTGGAGTTACCTCTATGGTATAAGGGCCCATAATAACCGGAGTACAGTTATTAATATCGTAGGCATACATAGTATAAGTACCACCAGGTAAATTTTTAAGAGAAATAGAAGTAGTTGTTTTTGTACTTAAAACAATATTACCTGCCTGATCTTTCCACTCATATCGGTATGGAAGGGCTGAGCTAAAATCAAGATCGATGGTTCCATTAATCAACCCACAGGTTGTTGGCGATTCGCGGTGAGAAAAGTTATAGACCGGAAGTGGTGTTGCGGTTACGACAAAATCTCTTGGCACCCGTGGACAGGTAGATTTACTGTTGCTTGCCCACAGTCTGTAAGAACCGGCTTTTAGGTTTTCAATTAATAAAGATGTTCCTGCAGAGTAAGTACCTTTTTTAATGGTAATCCCATCCGGCCCTATCCATTCGTAACCATCAGCATCAGTTAGTGTAATTCCACCTATGGCGCCATTGCTGCTGTTACAGGTTTCATTTCTTCTGATTGAAGCATCGCTGATCTGGATGGTATTATCGGTAATGATGAAAAAAGATGCAGAAGTAGATCCGCATTCTCCCTGATCGGTTACCACAATGGTATAATTACCACCCTCAACATTTTGGAGGTCGGCGGTGGTCGCAATTACATCACCTAGAGCGCCGGTAAGAAGATCTGGTTTATACCATTTATAAGTGATTGTTCCGGTGAAATCGGTAAATTTTAAATCCTTTATCGCACCGTTTTGGCTGCCACAAGTTGCGTGTTTAGGAGCTGTGGTACTGGTAATGATAATTTTTGGTTTCCTTTTAACCGTAATCGGATCAGAATCCAATGAGCAGTTTGCTTCATCCGATACGGTTACGAAATAAGTGCCTTCAGGTAAGTTAGCAGGGTTAACAGTACTTACTACAGCATTTGTTGCCGTATTGGTCCACTTGTATTTTAATACCCCTTTTCCCCTTAAAACCTCAGCCGTATAAGTAAAAGAAGTTTGTCCGCAGGCAGGAGCAATCGGTTGGATATTTGGTTTGGTTAATTTTTGATCTTTAATAATAAATACTGAAGGAAAAGCTTTACAGCCATCGTCAACCGTTACTTCGTAAGTACCAACCTGTAAATTAGTGATACTTTGTGTATTACCTTTAGGTACGCGGCTACCATCTGTTTCTATTTTTACCCAGCTAAAGGTAAAACCTTCACGGGGCTCTGGGATAGTGATGGAACCATCGGCATTACAGGTTACTGGCTCTACTATGGCTTCGTTTGGTAATAACTCAGCAGTAGAAAAGGGGGAAGTAGTTGCATTTAACAAACTGGCTGTTGCGGTAACCATTCCGGTAAGGCTTCCGTTATACTCCCAGCGGCCGTCACTGCCTGTTTGTACTGTGGCAATGTAGGTTTTGCCTTCACAAATACCCTGGCAGTTTACAGTATAAAATAACTCTACTTCCGAGTTTGGTGTGGCCCTCCCGGAAACATAATCAGTCCTTTTTTTAAGGATCTGGATGTACGGTTGAAGAATGGTTAAGGTTTTTCCAATCCCGAATGTTCTGTTGCAAAAGAAACTATTCCTTGTGATTTTTACAGGTTTTGAAGATACGGTTTCAACCCCGAAGCTGTTATTGGCAATTAAGTTTGCTTCGGCTGGTGTTGCGCCACCGATGGTTCCGCCTGCGCCTGATTCTATTTTCACTCCTATTCCATTGCCCATCACCACAGCTCCGGCGGCATCGGTACCAATTGCATTACCCGTTAAAATAAAATCTGAACTGGTAATCGAAACGCCAGTTGTCCTGTTCCCGCCAATAATGTTATTGCGCACATAAAGCGCTGTATTTACAGCATTAACTTTTAAACCCGCAATTTCTAAAGAAGAGGAAGAAAGGAAGATAGGTAACTCATGAAAATCTTTCTTACCTGTATAATCGACCCCAATTTTGTTCTTGATGACATTGATATCGAACCTGGCATTGGTAGAATATGATGAGCGGGTAATATCAACATTGACCCTATTAGCGGCAATTACGTTTCCTTCTCCCGCATTATCGCCGCCAACGTCCAAGGCGCAATCGTAAAGACTGGCCGAAATCCCGGTTACGTTAGTATTAGGTGTGATCCCATCGTAAATTACCCCTATTAAATTCGATTGAATTTTTATTTTGGTGGCTACTATGGTGCTGTAGAAATAGCTGTTCTGAATAACAATACCATTAATATTGCCGCCAATTACGTTTCCTTTTCCCGGCGCACCAATGGTGATGTTATTTGCGCGGTAATCGAGTACAATCCCCGATCCCTGACTCATATTTACATTTTGAAGGTTGGTGATGGTTGCGAAATTGCGGATGTATAAACCATAAATTTCAACTCCGGTGGTTTGTACCTGTGTAGTGGCATATTGCCCGATAACCAGACCAGAAAAGGTGGTATTGGTATACTCGGGTTCAAGAATCACTTTTGCACCCGAAACACCAAGTGCCGGCCATGCCGCCTGAGAGGTACCATCGATTATTACGTTAGATGATACTATAGGTAGTGCGGTCCGCAACCTGATGGTTCGGTTTGCATTATCGCTGGGGGTGCCCGGTAAATTAAAATTGATGGTAAAAGTAGTGGTTCTATTGGCTGCAGCTGCTTGCGTTAAGCCCTCTCTCAATGTTCCAGGGCCACTATCGGCATTGCTGGTAACCACATAAGTTTGAGCGTAGATATTATTAAATAAAAATAAGCCCACAAACAGGGCTAAAAGTTTTGAGAGACGCATAAAATTGTTTGGTGCAGCCAAAATACAAATAAAAGTTTAGTGGCTAGGGTTTTAGTTAACAAACCTACATTATTTTTCTGAAAATTAGCTGCGATGGACTTTTAATCATTGGGCAAGGTATAGCGTACAGCCGGTTTTTATAGTCTGTCATCCTGAGCGCAGCGAAGGATCTTTAAATTTGCCCTGAGTTTGCACCCATTTCCAACTTAAAGAGTAGAAAGCTTCCTCCCCAAGTGAACAACCAATCTATAAGAGTAGAAAGCCTGCCGCCGTAAGGAGCGCCTAATCATAAGCGTTATGAAACCTTGATGCAATGCGCGGCACCAAATCATATGGCTTATGAAAGCTTCCAGCTATGAGAAGCACCAAATCATAATAAAATCGTAAATGAACCAGATAACTCCGTTAATCCGTACATTTTCTCGCGCCATAGTTCGTGTCGCCACTAACCATTTTCTAAGCCAGCAATCCGCTAACGCTCGTTTCTAACGATACAACGATAAAATCTTGTAAGAAACAGCGCAAGCATGAATTTTTTATACCCAACATAAACGTCATCCCATTTTTTTTAGGCTGGAGCCTGATGTATGCTCAAAATAAGAGTATTACGAAGATAGCTACCTTCATAATAAAGACCCTTCATTGCACTCAGGATGACAAACTGAAAACTCTGTGATAATCCGTGCATTCTGTGGCAAATAGTTTGCGCGATGACTTGTGGTGACACAAGCCTTGGAACCAAAAAAGCATCCTGAAAATCAGAATGCCTTTAAATGTGCTTGTTAATTATTGTTTATTTCCAGCCACCGCCCAATGCGCGGTATAGGTTTACAACAGATTGCAGTTTCTGTAATCTATCGTTAATACCACTTAATTGGGCACTTAACAAACTTTGTTCTGAAGTTAACACATCAGTATAGTTTGTTGCAGAACTGTAACGTAATAATTCTTTGGTAAAATCGACTGCTTTGGTTAACGAGGCAATCTGTTTTGTTCTTGTTTCTTCTTTTTCTGCAGCTGTCTGGTAAGCGTATAATGCATTAGATACTTCCTGTCCACCTGTTAAAAGGGTTTGTTGGAAAGTATAAAAGGCGATCTGTTGATTGGCTTCAGCTGTTTTTAAACGGGCCTTATTAGCCCCTTTTGCAAAAATGGGCTGTGTTAATCCACCTACAAGATTATAGAAGATGGATTTGCCAAAGAAATCACTTAATTGGAGACTAGATAAACCACCTGCTGCGGTAATGGTTAAAGCCGGGTAAAAATAAGCTTTAGCTACATTAGTGTTTTCGAAAGCAGCTCTAAAACCAAATTCTGCTGCAATTACATCCGGACGGTTTTGCAACAACTGTGCAGAAACGCCAGTCTGTAAATTAGCATATGGCGTTTGCTGATCCAGCGTGGTACGGTTAATCGCATTTGGCGCTTTGGCTACCAATACACTTAATGCATTTTCAGCCTCCTTAATGCTTCTTTTTAAATCGGGTAAGGTTACCTGTGCCGCATATAAATTGGCCTCACTTTGTACAACGGCAGCACCGTTAACTACAGCTCCCTGTTTTAACTCCCTCATGGTTTCCACATCCTGCGTTCTTACCTTAATGGTTTGCTCGGTAATGGCCAATTGTTTATCAAGCGCCAATAGCGTATAATAATTATTGGCAATGGTTGCAATTAACTGGGTATGCACAGCCCTTTTTGCTGCATCACTTTGTAATAAAGTAGCATAAGCGCTGCGTTTTGCGCTGGTTAATTTTCCCCAGATATCAGCTTCCCAACTGGTACTCAGCTGTGCTTTATAAGTTTGGGTTTCTAAGTTAATGTTAATGCCAGCCGGAAAATTTTGTGCAGCAGCAGATGCCTTATTGTCGGTTACGTTAACATCAGCCTGTAGGCTTGGCAATAATGCCCCGCGGCTCTGTATTAAAGTAGCTTCAGCAATTTTGATCCGCTCAATCGCCTGTTTTAGGTCTAAATTTTCATTTATGCCCCGTTGAATCAATGATTGTAAAGTGGTATCAGAAAACAAAGTTTTCCATTGTACATTTGCTATAGTGTTTGTATCCGTTGTCTTGTTATCACGGTATAAACCTTCGTTCGTTACCTGGGGGCGTTCGTATTTTTTAGTTACGCAGGCACTCAGGGTAACGATGGCCAAACCGATTAAAACGGGGTGCTTATATCTAAATTTCATTTTCTTAATATTAATGTTTGCTGTTCGCAGTAGCCAATTCATATTCCTCTGGCGTTTGTTCATGATCAATGCCTTCGTTAAAAGGTGATTTATTACTGATGCGCTCCTGTAAGGATTGGAATATGATAAACAGAGCCGGAATTACGAAAACTCCGAATATTGTTCCGATCAACATACCACCAACGGCACCTGTACCAATTGAGGTATTACCGGCGGCACCCACACCTGATGATAACATCAATGGCAATAATCCTAAGATAAACGCAAATGAAGTCATCAAAATCGGACGTAAACGTGCTGTTGCACCATCTATCGCCGCGTTCGCTATGCTCATGCCTTTTCTTCTTCTATCTACTGCATATTCTACGATCAAAATGGCATTCTTAGCAAGTAGTCCCACAAGCATAATCAGGGTAATCTGTGTATAAATATTGTTATCCACCCCGAAAATCTTATCAAAAACGAATACACCTGCCAAACCAACTGGTAAAGAGAATAAAACCGCTAATGGTAAAATATAACTTTCGTACTGTGCGGCAAGTAAGAAATAAACGAAGATTACGCAAAGTAAAAAGATGAAAACGGTTTGACTTCCGCCGGCCATCTCCTCACGTGATAAACCCGAAAATTCATAGCCATATCCTGCCGGAAGGTTTTTAGCAGCCTCTTCCTGAACGGCCTTTAAAGCATCACCAGAACTATAACCTGCATTTGGGTTACCTGTTACCGAAATTGAAGTAAACAAGTTGAAACGCGAAATGGCCTGCGGTCCGTATACTTTGGTTAAAGTAATAAACTCTGATACCGGAGCCATATCGCCCGATGAATTTCTAACGAAAATACGGGTCAACGTTTGTTCATTTGCACGGTACTGGGCATCTGCCTGGAACATTACCCTAAACTGTTTACCAAATTTGTTAAAGTTTGAGGCATAAACACCGCCATAATAACCCTGCATTACACCCAACACATCACTAACATTCAGGCCGGCCTGTTTAACCTTTGCCACATTTACATCAATCTGATATTGAGGGAAATTTGGGTTAAAAGAGGTTGATGCATATTGGATTTCAGGACGTTTACTTAACGCCGCTAAAAATGCATTTCCAATTTCGTTGAATTTTTTAATATCTCCACCAGTTTTATCCTGTAACTGGAACTCGAAACCACCACTGGTACCAAAACCCTGGATGGTTGGCGGAGCAAAGAAAATAATTTTAGCACCTTTAATACCCGCAGTTTTTGCAAACAGTTCACCAATGATCGTTTTTACATCACGGCCTTTACGTTCATCCCAAGGGGTTAAACGCGAAATTACCATCCCGTAAGAACTACCAGAACCACTAATCATACTACGGCCCACAACCCTTAAAGTGTTTTTAATTTCAGGTATTTTGTGCGCAATACTATCAATTTTTGCAATTACAATATTGGTTTCCTCTTGCGAAGTTCCTGCTGGTAATGAGATATCACTCATGATGGTTCCCAAATCCTCATTCGGTACGAAACCTTTTGGTGTGGTATTCATCGTCCAAACCAATACTACCGCGAAGAAAGCAATAGCCAATCCAACGATCCATTTTTTTCTGGATAGGAAGCCTACCGATTTTTTATATTTTCCGGTTACCGCATCGAATGAGGTGTTGAAAGCATCGTAAAAACGGTTTAAAAAGTTTTTAGATTTTTGGTGCTCTTCTTTGTGCGGTTTTAAGAATAAAGCACATAATGCCGGACTTAAAGTTAAAGCGTTAATGGCCGATAAGATAATAGAAATGGCCAGTGTTAAACCAAATTGTTTATAAAATACACCAGAGGATCCGGAGATGAAACTCACCGGGATAAATACGGCAGCCATTACCAAAGTGATCGAAATAATCGCTCCACTAATATCGTCCATCGCATCTATGGTTGCTTTTCTGGCATCGGTATAACCTTCATCCAGCTTGGCGTGAACGGCCTCTACTACCACAATCGCGTCATCCACCACAATACCGATAGCCAATACGAGGGCGAACAAGGTTAACAAGTTGATGGTAAATCCAAATAAACTCAGGAAGAAGAACGTTCCGATAATCGCCACCGGCACACTGATTGCCGGGATCAAGGTTGAACGGAAATCCTGTAAGAAGATAAATACCACTAAGAATACCAAAATAAATGCTTCGATCAAGGTGTGAAGCACTTTTTCTATCGATGCATCCAAAAAGTCGTTTACGTTAACCAAAGTTGAGTAATGCACACCTTTTGGAAAAGATTTTTGAGCTTCATCAAGCGTTTTGATTGAGTTTTCGATTACTTCTTTTGCATTTGAACCGGCAGTTTGGTTAATCGCGATACCCAATGCCTGTTTTCCGTTAAATTTAACTGAACTGGCATAACTCTGAGCACCCAATTCGATCCTTGCAATATCTTTTAAACGGAGAATCTGGCCGTTATCGGTGGTACGGACAATAATATTGCCAAACTGGGCCTCATCTTTTAACCTACCGGTATATTTTAAGGTATATTGAAATGCCTGATCGCCAAGCTCTCCAAACTGACCTGGTGCAGCCTCCACGTTCTGATCGGCAAGGGCAACGTTAATATCGTTCGGAACCAATCCATAGGTTGCCATTATATCAGGTTTTAACCAGATACGCATGGTGTAATCCAACGTTCCGAATGCACTCGCATCACCCACACCATTAATACGCTTAATCTGAGGAATAATGTTAATGTTTGCATAGTTCTGCAAAAATTTCTGATCGTAAGAAGGATCGTCGCTATATAAACCAAAGATCAATACATTACTCGCCTGTCTTTTAGCTGTAATAACCCCCGATTTGGTTACCTCTGCAGGTAATAAACTGGTAGCACGTGCAACCCTGTTCTGTACGTTTACCGCTGCAAGATCGGGGTTGGTACCCAGCTTAAAGTTTACGGTAATGGTTGCGGTACCATCGTTACTGGCGGTAGAAGTCATGTAGGTCATATCTTCCACACCATTTATCTGCTCTTCCAGCGGAACAACAACGCTATTCATTACCACATCGGCGTTGGCACCCTGGTATGAAGTAGAAACCTGCACCGTTGGCGGGGCAATTTCCGGATATTGTGAAACCGGCAACGTAGCTAAACCTAAAACACCGAGAATTACGATGATGATGGATATAACCGTTGATAAAACCGGTCTTTCTATAAATTTCTTAAACATAATTAATATTGATTACACTGCAATAGTGTGATTGGCAATGATTATATTGTTATTTTTTGATATCAGCATAAACTGAATCGGCACTTTTTTCTTCAGGTTTGATTTTCGTACCGTCTTTTAACGATTGGAAACCCTCAAGAACAACTTTATCGCCAGCTTTTAAACCTTTGGTTACCACATAAAACTTGCCTTTGGCCAAATCCATAATCTCGATTTCGGTATTAATGGTTTTAGCAGAATCGCCTAAAACGTAAACAAATTTCTTACCCTGTAAATCGATGGTTGATTTTTGAGGAATTAAAATTGCATTATCCACATGTTGAGGAATCCTAACCGAAGCACTGGCACCATTTTTTAATAAAGAAATAGGGTTGGGGAAGGTCGCTCTTAAACTTGCAGACCCTGTACTGGTATTAATTTGTCCGTTGATGGATTCGATTTTACCATTTTGTGCATAGATTGTTCCATCTGCCAGCACCAAACTTACCGCCGGAATGTTTTTCATCTGCTGGGCCAAAGTATTCCCTTTGTAGGTTTTAGAAAAATCTAAAAGCTGTTTCTCGTTTAAAGAGAAATAAGCATAAACCTTTGACGTATTCGAAACTGTTGTTAATGGTTGTGTACTGGTACTGCTCACCAAACTTCCATTTCTGAAAGGAATACTGCCAACCACACCATCAACCGGACTCTTAACCGAAGTATAACCTAAATTAACCTGTGCATTTACCAATTCGGCTTTTGCCTGTGCCAAAGCTGCTTTTCTGCTTTGGAGTGTTAACTGGGCAGCATCAAGATCGTATTTGCTAATGATATCTTTTTCTACCAAAGGCCTGGTTTTGTTTACCGTTAACTGGGCCGCATTAACATCGGCTTCTGCACTGCTAATGGCCGCTCTTGCTGTGCGTACCTGCTGCTCGTACTGAGGTGCATTAATGGTGAAAAGTAACTGACCTTTTTTAACCACCGCACCCTCATCTACAAAAATCTTTTCGATAAAGCCGTCTACTTTTGGGCGGATATCGATATTTTGGATACCTTCAATCGTTGCTGGATAATCAGAATCTAAAGTGGTGTTTTGTGTATTTACGGTAAAAACCGGGTAAGCTTGTGGACCAGCTGCTGCTGCAGCTGCGGCTTTTTTAGCAGCATCATTGTTTCCGCAGGATGCTAAGAGCATACCCATGCTCATGCTAAAAAAGAGAGTTGTTACTTTTCTCATGGACTATTTCTGTGTGTGTATAAATTTAAATTTCCGGAATTAAGAGCGTCGTCAAAATTTAGGACTTCGATTTTCCGCCGATAATTGCCCAAAAATAGAGCCTAAAAAAAAATAATTCTGTCCAAATTCTGTCATTTAATCAATCGATTGATTTATTTTTTGATTAAAAACACACCTAATTTGGTTTAAATAACTGTTTTAAAGCTGTTTGAGTGTTATTTTTTGCCTGAAATTGATGTGTAAATATCTTGCGACAGATGTTAAATGGTGTTAAAATTGCTTGTTATGAAGCGATTTTTAAACGATTAATCCTGTTTGTTTTAACAAACAAAAAGTGTTGGTGGTGTATGTTTTACACGAGATATTTGGATCACAACTAAACCTCGCAGGTTTCAAAAACCTACGAGGTTTATAAAATGACTAGTCTACTTCTCCCTCAAAAACCAATTTGGCGGGACCGCATAAAAATACATTGGTAAATGCTTTACCATCGTAGTCGAATTCTATTTTAATATCACCGCCCAAAACCTTAATATCAGTTTTAATATGGCCGGTTTGGTTTTTATGTTTTGCTATAGCCATGGCAACCGCTGTTACCCCTGTGCCACAGGCATAAGTTTCATCTTCAACCCCACGCTCATAGGTACGTACAAACAAATGGTCACCCTTATCTTCTACAAAGTTTACATTTATACCTTTTTCTGCATAAGTTGAATTGTAACGAATACTTTTCCCTTCATGGAAAACATCCAGGTCTTTTAAATCACTTTGTAAAGCAACATAATGTGGCGAACCGGTATTGAGTACGTAAGCTTCCCCATCTTTGGTGATGGTATCTACATCAATCATCTGCAGGTCAACCCATTCGCCGTTTTCTGAAATTCTGGCATAGTGGGGTCCGTCTACTGCCAAAAAGTTGGTTTCGCGATCAATAATGCCAAGTTGTTTGGCAAAAGCCACGATACACCTGCCACCGTTTCCGCACATACTGCCCAACTTGCCATCTGCATTGAAATAATGCATCTCAAAATCGTAATCCTCGTGTTTTGTAATGAACATTAATCCGTCGGCACCAATGCCAAATCTTCTATGGCATAATTGTTCAACTAGTTGATTGTCAATATTTTTTAACGGACTTGTAGTGTGATCTATCAAAATGAAATCGTTACCTGCGCCCTGGTATTTATAAAAATTAATTTTCATGAAAGCTTCATTTTTTAATGCAATATTTGAGTTGCAAAAGGTAATAAGCGGATTGTGTTTTTTAATTTAACATTTTTTAACACAAAACTAAGTGCTTTGAGGATACAAATATCGTTTATATGGTATTAAATTTGAATAAACTTACTAAAGAAAATTTGAGCAGATAAAAACTGCCGGAGCATCCTGCTTAAATCAAAATAAAAAACGCTCCTGCAAACAATAACATTTAACAAATGAAATATGATAAGCTAAACAATTAGCTAGCAAAACAGCTTATTATAAATCATGGCTTTAAAAACATAATTAACACATGAAAAAAATACTAGGAATTACCGTGTTAGCTGCTTTTATAGGTGGGGCAGCAGCAATTGGGGGTTACAAACTATTTGAGCGTAACCAAACTGGCAGTACCATTACTGAGAAACAGAATTTGTATTTCGCCAATAATCCATTAAAAGTAACATCAGCAGGTGCTACAGATTTTACACAGGCAGCGGCAGCTGTTGCACCAGGTGTAGTTCACATTAAAACAACTTACGCGGCATCGAAAGGTCAGGGTTCTTCTTCTCCATTTGATATGATGGAAGATTTCTTTGGTGGTGGTGGTCGCCAGATGCAGCGCCAGCCAAGGGCAGCGTCAGGATCTGGTGTAATTATCAGTCAGGATGGTTATATCGTTACCAACAACCACGTGGTAGAAAATGCAGAGAAAGTTGAAGTGGTGTTAACGGATAGACGTAAAGTAGAAGCTAAAGTAATTGGCCGCGATCCGAATACAGATTTAGCTTTAATTAAAGTAAATGCAACTGGTTTACCAGTAGTGAAAATGGGTAACTCTGATAATGTTCAGGTAGGAGAGTGGGTTTTGGCTGTTGGTTTCCCGTTAGATTTAAATACAACTGTTACCGCTGGTATTGTAAGCGCAAAAAACCGCAGCATCGGTATTATCGGTCGTGAGCAACAAGGCAATGAAATTACTGAAGAAGAATACCGCGAATATCAACGTACAGGTAAAAGACCAGATCGTCCGGCAAATACCAGTATCGAATCATTTATTCAGACAGATGCTGCCATTAACCCTGGTAACAGCGGTGGAGCTTTGGTAAACGCAAATGGCGAACTGGTAGGTATTAACTCAGCAATTGCTTCACAAAGTGGTTATAACCAAGGTTATGGTTTTGCAATCCCGGTTAACTTAGCCCGTAAAATTGTTGACGATTTTATGAAATATGGTTCAGTTAAACGTGGTTATATCGGTGTTAACTTCGTGCCGTTAAGTGGTGAAGAAAAACCTGAAGGTATTAAAACCAACGAAATCAGTGGTTTATATGTGAATGATGTTGTTGCAGGTGGCGGTGCTGCTGCAGCGGGTATCAAATCAGGCGACGTAATCAAAAAAGTTGACGGTGTGGTAATCAACGATTCACCTGATCTTCAGGAAAGAGTAGGCCGTTTAAACCCTGGTGATAAAGTTAAATTAACGGTATTACGTGATGGTGCTTTAAAAGATTACACTGTTACCCTTAAAGGTGAAGCAAGCGTAGGTTTAACTGCTAATAATGCAGCAAGCAAAAGTGTTGAAGTAGGCAAATTAGGTGCAACTTTTGCTCCGGCTAGCCAGGCTCAAAAATCGAAATATGGCATTAACAGTGGTGTAGTTGTAACATCAGTTACTACTGGAAAAGCTTTCGATAACATTGGGGTAGAAAAAGGTTTAATTATCACCAAAGTAAACGGACAACCGGTGAATTCTGTGGCTGATGTTCAAAAAGCATTGCCTTTAGGCAGAAATAACATGGTGAGTATCTCTGGTGTTGGCGAGCAAGGATCGTATAACTACAGTTTCCCTGCACAGTAATTAATTTTAATAAAATTTGAAGAAAGCCTCCCGATTTATATCGGGAGGCTTTTCTTTTTTAGTTCTGGTTAATTGGTTCGTGATTGGCATGGCAGGCATCTGCACATTCTTCGCAGGCTATCGCACACTGTCTGCAATGTTCATGATCATGTTTGCCACATTCTGCAGCACAAAGCCTGCATATTTCCTCGCAAAGCAATAAATACTGGTGCGCAATAACCGAATCTCTCTGCAGTAACCTGGCTGCCTGGGTACAGATATCTGCACAATCCCTGTCAAGTTTAATGCAATCAATCATCATGTTGATATCTTCTTCTTTTAAGCACGAAGATGCACAGTGTTCGCATGCTAAAGCGCAATCTAGTAGAGCCTGGATCAAGCCGTGGTTGTTTCTCGTTTCCATATCGGTAATTATTTTGGTTATAAATGTTTTGTATAGTAATAACCTGATGGAAATTAAAGTGTTTTTAAAAAATGAATTGAGGTTATTCCATGGTCTGCGGGTAACAGACTCTGGCGTCATATATTTGCCACGGATGAACACAGATAAACACAGATTTTTAGAAACAATTTTTGGCATCATATTATATCCTTTGAAAAACTTATCATCCCTTCCGAAGGAGGCCGTCAATCCCAAGTGGCAGGAGAATCAAAAAAACAGTTGCAGTATAGAACAAATGGCACCACCAAGCCTGAAACGCAGTGGTTTTGTGTTCATAAACGTTAATTCAAAAACATTTAAAGGAATTGAACACAAAACAAAGTGCCGCTGTTTTTTTGATGAGCGTGGGACTGTGAAAAGCCACATTGCTGGATTGACAAAGCGCTTTGGGTACTTTGGCGCTCCAAAGTACCATGCCCTCGCGGCATAGAGCGATAAGAAAAATCCATCTCGTTATATTTTTTGCCACGGATAAACACAGATTTAAACATATGCGTTTTGTCACCATGAGCGTAGTCGAAGGGCCTTTTTTCTGTAGCTTACTATTCGTTTACTCTATACTCCATAGCCTGTGTCCCCACAGGCCATTGCACTGTATTTTTGCCACGGATGCACGGTTGAACACGGAGAATTTGTCAATCCTGCATGATAAATTGCATCAGTTTGTTCAGGTTCTGTGTTTCATCGGCGAAAGATTCTTCACTGTGTTCAGAATGACAGCCCTATTTGTTAAAATACCTTAAATCTTTGTTGATCAGCTCCCTTTCTTATACGCAAACCAATATTCATCCGTTTTTCATAATCAAGATTTAGTTTCGCCATTTACCGATTGATAATCAGTGTTTACCGATACTCTATAAATTAATTTTTTTTATTGTTCCATATTTGAATCAGCAACAAAAACCGAATATTATGGCTTTAGCTTACATCAACCTCAGCGTAAAACAATATTTCAATTTCATGTGCAGAACCGATTTTGAAAGACGGATATTTCATGATACCTACAAAGAATTTCAAAAAAAATCAAAAATATATAGTTTAGATCATCACCTTCATACCTTTTCGCAGATGCAACAGGCCAACGGAAAGGCCGACGTTTTACATCAGAAACTTCAATACGCAGTAATAAATAGCATAGCTACTTTAGAACATAAAATGCCTGTGCTAAACGATCTTGAAGATCGTCCGATGCTTTTTGATTGGGCTGAGTTGCACATTTGCAGTTCAGATCTTTTAAATAAGGGCGCTCATGTAGTTTCCATTACTTATACCAGCCCAAAGTTAATATTGCACGAAATGATTGGCGATTTAATGATTTTAAGTTATGATGGCAATGAAAACGAAACCCTGATGGTTAAAGTCGCAGAAAACCTGATCGTGAATTACCAACAGGAAGAAAGCCTGGTGTATAATTAAATTTAGCACTCATTTTGACCAGATAGCCAGAAAAAATATCATTAATTTGTAGCATGCAGCAATTTAAAACCCCAACCTTCATCATTCATGTGGCTGGTTGGCTTTTATTTTTAACCTTTCCTCTGTTATTCATCAATAACGAACAATCGGGGCAAAGTAGTTTTTTGTTGCTTGCATCGCCTTACTATTGGCTTTTCTGTGGTACTTACGTACTGATGTTTTATTTCAATGCGCTGGTTTTAGTGCCACGTTTGATGTTTAAAAAGAGGTATGTAATCTATATTGCTGCGGTATTGTTGCTTTTTAGTTTTGTGTATTATGCGCAACCTTATGATAATTTATTGGGCCACAATAAGAGTGTTATGGCAGCTTTAAATGGCCCGCCCAATTCACAGCCGAAAGGTTTGAACCAATCGTTACAGCCCGGAAAAGATCCAGATGTTGGCCCGAAGGTAGAAATGCCTTTTGGGCCGCTACCGAATGAAGATTTAAGGATGCAGGATCCCAATTTAAAAAAGCCCGATGGGATTTTAGATCTGCACCAACCCATGAATATCGACGTGATCAGTCTTTTCATTTTCTTTATGATTATGGGTTTGAGTATTGCCACCAGCACCGTGCAGCGCTGGCAAACGGCCGAATCGAAAGTGGTAAAGGCAGAGGCCGAAAAGGCTACCGCCGAGCTTTCATTCCTCAAAGCACAAATCAATCCACATTTCCTGTTTAATACCCTGAACAACATTTACACCCAATCGGTAATCAACAGTGAACATACTTCAGAAAGCATTATGAAACTATCGAACATTATGCGTTATGTTACAGATGATGTAACACAGGATTTTGTAATGCTCAAAGATGAGATCGATTGTGTACGGGATTACATCGAGCTGCAAAGATTGAGGCTGGGTGCTGATGCAGAGATTAACTTCAATGTGCAGGGCAAACCTGATGGGAAAAAAATTGCACCTTTAATTTTCATGACTTTTATCGAAAATGCCTTTAAATATGGGGTAACCAAAAAAGAAAAAACGGTAATCAATATCAATTTAAGTATCGATGCCAAAAGAATTGACTTTTCATGCCAGAATAAAATCTATAACCATAAGTCTAATTTGGAGCGCTCTGGAATTGGTATTGCGAATACCCGCCAAAGGTTATCGCACCTATATCCGCATCAACACCGGTTGGATATAGAGAATACCGACGACATGTTTACCGTTAAACTTTGTGTAGATTGCTAAATTAACAGACTATGGCCTTAAAATGTGTAGCTATCGATGATGAGCCATTGGCACTCGAGCTCATCAAAACGTATGTATCCCGCTTTCCCGACCTTCAATTGGTGCAGGTTTTTGAGGATGCCCTATCGGGTGCAGAATACCTGAAGCAAACCCCTGTCGACCTGCTTTTTGTAGACGTAAATATGCCCGATATTACCGGGGTAGAGCTGGTGCGGAGCCTGGTAAACAGTCCGATGATTATTTTTACCACCGCCTACCGGAATTATGCCTTTGAAAGTTATGAGTTACAGGCCATTGATTATCTGTTGAAGCCGATAGATTTTAACCGTTTTACTGCTGCGGTAGAAAAAGCCATCGATTATCATAAATACAAAAATGCCACACAGGAAAATACCAATGATGAAAGTATTTATGTGTATTCGGAGTATAAAATGATCAAAATTTTGCTCCGTGATATCGAATACATCGAAAGTATGGGCGATTACCTTAAAATTTACCTCAGCAATATCGATAAGCCCATTTTAACGTTGATGACGATGAAAAAAGTGTTGGAGAAATTGCCTGAAGATCAGTTTGCCCGCGTTCATCGGAGCTTTATCGTAGCCTTGGCCAAAATAAAATCGATACACAACAGAAAAGTGCATCTAAACTATGCCGAACTGCCAATCGGCGATGCCTATAGCGGTTTCATTAATCAACAAAAAGGGATATGAAGTTAAAAGCGAATATTGCCACCAGCGAAAACGGGTTTATTTTTAATCCTGCCACGGGTGATTCATTTACCAGTAATGGCATTGCTGCCGAGATTTTGGCTTACATGAAGTCGGGGGAAAGCGAAGTGGAAATCAAAAAGAAAATACTGGATCATTACGAAGTAGAACCAAACCAGCTGGAAAGAGATTGGGATGATTATATGTTACAATTAAAGGAGGCAAATCTTTTAGATTTGTAACCAAAAAATAAAAGCTAATCATGTACGTTTCTCCAGGTCTTAATAAAGGCAAAAACCTGACTGTAGCAGTTACAGGTTTAAATGCAAACGATAATCCCGGCCCCGGGCTGGCGGTTATACGGGCATTGCGTGCTGGTTTCGGAGAAGGTTTAAAGATAATTGGCTTAGCTTACGAAACTTTGGAGCCGGCGATTTATTTAAGGGATCAGGTAGATAAAACTTATCGGATACCCTACCCAACGGCTGGAACTGAAGCTTTAAAAATACGTTTACAACAAATACAGGATATTGAGCAGATTGATGTACTCATACCCAATTTTGATGCAGAATTATACAATTTTATAAAAATAGAGCAGGCTTTGCTTCAAATGGGGATCCATACCTTTTTGCCATCACATCAACAACTGGCACAAAGAGATAAAGTTAACCTTGGTGAGTTCGGAAAGAAACATCAGTTTAATGTACCCGCTGATGAAGTGGTTTTTACAGCTTCAGAAATTGATCAAATTGCGAATAAATTCGGATTTCCCTTAATGGTGAAAGGTAAATTTTATGAAGCGCATACCGCACTGAATATTGCTGATGCACATAAAGCCTTTCATAAACTGCATGCCAAGTGGGGTTTGCCCATTATTCTGCAAAAATTTATAAAGGGAACCGAAATTAATATAGCGGGTTTAGGCGATGGAGAAGGGAATGTCATCAGCGTAATTCCCATGCGGAAACTTTACATTACCGAAAAAGGCAAAGCCTGGGCGGGGATTACGATTGAGGATGAAAAATTGGTTGCCCTGGCCAAAGATTTTGCAAAGGCAACCGGATGGAAGGGCGGTTTCGAACTCGAAATTATGATGGACGATAACGGGAGCCTGTACATTATGGAAGTAAATCCGCGCTTTCCTGCCTGGGTATATTTAACAGCAGCCGCAGGTCAAAATCAGCCCAAAGCTTTGGTAGATCTGGCCTTAGGTAACCCCGTAGAAGAAATGAATACTTATAAAGCAGGTAAAATGTTTATTCGTTATGCCTGGGACAATATTGTAGATGTAGAAGAATTCCAGAAGCTATCGGCCTTTGGAGAACTATAGGGAGGTAGAGGGCAGGAAGGTTGAAGGTAGAGGGTGATTTATCTCGCCTCAAATTCGATCTTGATACTTGCTACTTAATACCTAAACCTTGATACCTGATACTCCCTACTTGATGCAACGACACTTTAACGCTTGATACTCTTAACAAATGAAACAAAAATACGAACGACCAACCATAAGGAAAATGAATACCGGACTAATGAACAAGTTTGGTACCCGTATCGATTTCGATCCTGTTGAAACAATTGATGGTGTTCCGGTTAAAAGTTTGGTAGCCCAATATGGTTCTCCTGTTTTTGTGCTATCAGAAAAGCAGATCAGGCGTAACTATCAGGCTGCGGTACGTTCGTTTAAAACACGTTATCCAAAAGTCCAGTTTGCATGGAGTTATAAAACCAATTATCTAAACGCGGTCTGCAAGATTTTTCACCAGGAAGGAAGCTGGGCCGAGGTGGTTTCGGGTTTCGAATACCATAAGGCTTTAGGTAATGGGGTTGCTGGTAACCAGATTATATTTAACGGACCAGATAAAAAGGAAGTAGATTTAATCCTTGCGATAGAAAACCATTCGCTTATCCATATCGATCATTATGATGAATTATATCTGTTAATCGAGCTTTGTAAGCGCATTGATAAAAATGCTAAAGTTGCCCTAAGGATTAATTTCGATACTGGCGTTTACCCTGTTTGGGACCGCTTTGGTTTTAACTATGAAAATGGTCAGGCTTGGTCAGCAATAAGCAAAATTGCATCGGCAGAACAGCTGGAACTGATTGGCTTGCATTGTCATATTGGTACGTTTATGTTATCTACCGCTGCTTATGCTGTGGCTGCAACCAAACTTTGCGATTTGGCCATGCGCTGCAAAAAGGAACTTCAAAACCCCATTCAATATTTAGATTTAGGTGGAGGTTTCCCTTCAACAAATACCTTAAAAGGAGCCTATCTTCCCGGGGTTGATACCGTGCCCTCCGTAGAAGATTTTGCAGAAGCCATTACCAATACGATTTTGGATTTCGGTTTTGTTACAGATGAACTTCCACTTTTAATTTTAGAAAGCGGCAGGGTACTTATTGATGATGCTGGTTACTTAATTGGAAGTGTACTGGCCAATAAACGCCTGAGCGATGGCAGGAGAGCAACCATTGTCGATTTTGGCATTAATATTTTATTTACTTCCAATTGGTACGACCATAAAATCAGTGTGGCTAAAGAAGCCGGTCAATATACCGAAGAAACGGTTTTATTTGGTCCGTTGTGTATGAATATTGATGTAGTGCGAGAGAGCATTACACTGCCGTTATTAGAGCGTGGAGATCAGGTGGTGGTACATAAAGTAGGGGCTTATAACATGACGCAGTGGATGCAGTTTATCAACATGCGGCCAGCTGTGGTATTGATCGATATGGAAGGGAAAAGCCATCAAATCAGAAAGCCCGAAACACTGGCTTATTTAGAAATGATGGAAGAAGTGCCTGAGCATTTAAGGTAATTGAATTAAGTGGTAAACAGTATAAACCGCGAAGAATCGTCATTGCGAGAAGGCTTTTTCAGCCGACGAAGCAATCTTAAAACGATCGCTATCGGCGTGCGCATTAAGATTTCTTTCTCAAAACGTCGTGACGGGATGTTCCTCACAATGACGAAATTTTTTGCATCTGTTTATAATAGCTTTATTAATGGCTTCGACAGTCTCAGCCTGACAACTAATGCTATTAGAAGAAATTAGGATTGAATAACCAGGATTAAAAAAAAAATTGAAAAAACACCTGCAATATTACTTCAGCTCGGCTTTAAACAGCTATGCCATTTTATTCTTTTCGAAGAATAAGATTTTGGGTGCAATATTGTTTGCTGTTTCTCTGTTCAATTTTAATGCGGGGCTTTCTGGATTGATTGCAGTAATGGCTTCGTTAATTTTAGTAAGTGCTTTAGGCTTTTGTAAAGAAGATGTTAAATCAGGTCTATACAGCTTTAATTCACTTTTGTTAGGGATTGGATTGGGCACATTTTTTAATTTTACCTTTACTTTTTGGCTTTGGCTGGCTGCCGCCTGCTTGCTTTGTGTAATGTTGAGCGTTAACCTTACATCCTTTTTAGGTAAATATGCTTTGCCAACTCTTTCAATCCCATTTATCATAACTTTTTGGATCATTTTAGTCGCCGCCAATGGTTATCCTGGTATGGGTTTAATGCAGAAAAGCAGTTCGTTACTATTCGAGTTGAGTACCAATGCGCCGTCGCATTTTACAAAAGTTTGCTATTTTTTCGATCATTTAAAAATACCGGCTTATGCCTTGCTTTTCTTTAGATCGCTAAGTGCGGTGCTTTTTCAAAATAGTGTATTAGCAGGTATATTAATCAGTATTGGGGTTTTTATACACTCACGCATAGGTTTTAGCTTATTGCTGGTCGGTTTTATTACCGCATGTATGGTTAACCACCTTACCGGAACTTATCCGGATGGCATCAGCAATTATTACCTGGGTGCAAATTTTATGATGGCGAGCTGTGCTATCGGGGGCTTTTTTCTTATTCCATCGTGGCGTTCCTATGGCTGGGCAATTGTTGTAGTGCCTTTTGCCTTTATGGTTTTAAATGGTATTTCGAGGGTATTGGGTATTTACAATCTCCCCGTATTCTCGATGCCATTCTGTTTAGTAACCATCGGGTTGTTATATTTCTTTATGCTTAGAAAAAATCCTGGAAAACTACAGCTTACTGCATTTCAAAATTACTCACCGGAAACTAATCTTTATCAGTTTTTAAACGGTGAAGAAAGGCTTAAAGACTTTAAATTTTTCAACTTAAGTTTGCCATTTATGGGCGCATGGACAGTTTCTCAGGGGTATGATGGCAAAATTACCCATAAAGGCGATTGGCAGCATGCATTAGATTTTGTATTAAGAGATATCGATGATAAAAGTTATGACCTGCCAGGTATAAAACCTGAAGATTATTATTGCTTTAATAAGCCTGTTCTTGCTGCGGGAGATGGAGTTGTTGAGGAAGTAATCAGCCATATTGATGATAATGTGATTGGGCAGGTTAACTTGCAGCAGAACTGGGGTAATACCATTGTTATTAAACATACGGGACATTTATTTACCAAAGTTTCACATTTAAAAAAGAATAGTGTAAAAGTTAAACCTGGCGATATTGTAAAACAGGGCGATATTATTGGTCTTTGTGGCAATTCAGGCCGCTCTCCAGAACCGCATTTACACTTTCAGGTACAATGTACGCCTTATATTGGTTCTAAAACTTTGGCCTATCCATTTGCTTACTATGCTTCGGAAACCAATTCTGTATTGAAATCTTTCCAGATCCCTGCAGAGGGTGAGACCATTCAAAAGCCCGAAATCAACCCTTATTTAAAACATGCTTTCCATTTTCTGCCAGGTTATATTAGTACAGTAACAGATGATGAAGGAAAAAGAGAAACCTGGGAAGTATTTACCGATGATTTTAATACAACCTATTTTTACTGTCGCGAAAACCAGGCCGTAGCCTATTTCGTGAATAACGTAAACGTATTTTATTTTACCAGGTTTTATGGTGATAGAGCATCGATGCTCTTCCTTTTTTATCAAGCAGCCTACAAAATCGATTATTCTGCACATACAGTGGCAGATCATTATGCTGCCGATGTAGAGCGGTTCAAGCCTTCGCTTTGGCTTCAGGATCTTTTAGCTCCATTTTTAATTTTCACCCGTAACAACTACTCCAATCATGTTATACCCAAAAATGATGGATTAATCGTTAATGTTGAGGCCAAAAAACTGGTTTTTAACCATCATAACATTTTTCTAAACGCTGAGATCTACATCGATAATAAAGGGATAACCGGAATACAGTTTGAATACAACAACAAAAAATTAAAAGTAACATGGGAAACAAATTTCGTTTAACCACACTGCTTTTAATTGTTTTGATAACGGTTGGGAAAGCACAAAATTCTTATCAGAAAACAGACAGTACTTCTTTGGCACTTTTTAATGCTTCAGAATGGCAGAAACTGATTTCGTTCGGAAAAGATGCGCTCAACAAAGGAGAGGATTTTCCGCTGTTGCGTTTACGGATCGCGTATGCTTCTTTTGTACGCGAAAATTATACAGATGCTTTAACGCAGTACAATAAAGTTTTAAATAACGATAAATACAATCAAATCGCGCTTTATTATGCCTGTTTATGTAATACCTATTTAAACCGTACTGAAAATGCAGGTTATCTGGCTTCTCAGTTAGATAGCAATGTGGTGGAGGGGGAGCAGATTCATTCTTTTAAATTAATTGATGTAGGGGCAGAAAGTGGAATAAAATTTACCAATATCTACGAACGTGGAAATTCATCCTTTTCGAGGGCTTTCATCGATATGAGGCTGAATTATAAATTAAGTTTATCTACTTCGTTTTCTTATTACAATCAGCCTGTGCGTAACGATAATATCAGTCAGCCAGGTTACTATGCCAAACTTACTTACACACCTTTCAGGCAGATTAGCTTTATTGGCGCTTATCATTATATGCGTTCCAATTTATGGCATTTGGTTTATCAGAATAACGCTATTTTGGGCGGAATCAAATATGCTGGTTACGGAAGCGACCTGCAGGGAGATTTTGTGCTTTCGCACATTGGCGATGAAAAAACAAGACAGTATAATCTGCGGTTTGTTAAGTATTTATCAGGGAATTTAAATTTTTACAGCATTAGCCGTTTTTCGCTTGTTAATGTATTGGATGCTAATAATGTTGTTTTTCAACAGTTATTTGGTTTTAAACCCATCCATAATTTTTGGTTAGAAGGCGTAGTTACTATAGGGAATCAATATAATTATGCAGAGGCCGATGCTTTGTATATTTATAACGGTTTTGATAAAACGAAGTTTAAAGCGGGCGGAAATTGTTATTTTTTGTTAAAACACCACCTACTTTTAGGTTTGAATTATACATTTGAACGTAAATCTGATAATATATTTAAATTTAACTATTTACAACACTCAATAAACGGAGGCATTTCATGGAATTTTTAAAGCGATTTACCGTATTTGCAATGCTTGGCTTATCTGTTTTTGAGGTAAGTGCCCAAACAAATGCTGCCTTGCAGAAAGCTTTTCAGAATAGTTATAACGAAGAAAGCAAAAAAAATTATGCCGAAGCCATTAGTGATGTAATGCCGTTTTACAGCGAAAATAATTACGAAATCAATCTCCGTATTGGCTGGTTATATTATCTGGCAAAAAATTATACGGCATCGCAAAATTATTATACAAGGGCTGTTAACGCCAGACCAAATTCTGTTGAAGCTAAGTTTGGTTTAATTAAACCCCTTTCGCTGTTAAGCAGCTGGGAAAAGGTGATGGAACAATATAACAACATCCTTAAAATCGATGCGCAGAATACCCAGGCCAATTATTGGGCTGGCATCATCATTTATAATAGAAAACAGTATGCCGCCGCGTCGAAATACTTTGCAAAGGTGGTTGCTTTATACCCTTTTGATTACGATGGTAATCACATGTTAGGCTGGTCTTTGCTTTTTTCAGGAAGAAAACCTGAAGCCAGGGCCTGTTTTGAACGGGCATTATTGATAAAACCGGGCGATACATCGAGTATTGATGGCTTAAATCGGGCGGCTAAATAGCGCTTAAATAGCATATAGTCAATATATTTAGCAAATATTTATATAATAAAAAATAAAAAATTGATTTATAGGTATTTAACTATATCTTTGAAACAAATTAAAATACAATATAATGCAACAAGGAACAGTAAAATTTTTTAATGAAACTAAAGGTTTCGGATTTATCACTCCATCTAATGGCGATGCCGAAATTTTTGTTCATGCTTCAGGCTTAATCGACAACATTCGCGAGAATGATACCGTAAACTACGATGTAGAAGAAGGTAGAAAAGGCCTAAACGCGGTAAATGTAAAAGTAGCTTAAGAAAACTCGAACACATAAATCGTTAAAAGTCCCGATGCAAATCGGGACTTTTTTTGTGGAATACGTTTTAATGTCATAAGTATTATTCCTTTTAAAACAATCTCCAGCTATAAGTTATATTTTTTCACCATTAAGAAGTTAAGATGATTAAGGTTTATTCAATTACTTTTCTTAATGTTCCTTAACTCCTTAATGGTGCAGGATTTTTGAATGATTAAATTAAATCCATATTTTAGTTGCTAAACAAGCGGTTTCTTAATAATTCCCTTTATCATCCCTTAGTGCCGCATATTATTTAAAATAATAAGGAGATGACAAAAAAAGAGGTTACACAATTATCATGCGAAATAACAGGCTTCGCCATTAAAGCTCACAATGTACTTGGCCCCGGTCTGCTAGAGCATGTTTATGAACATTGTTTAAAATACGAATTAGAAAGAAACGGATTTAAGGTTTCTCAGCAATTATTGTTATCCGTAATGTATGATGATTTTCCAATGGATTTAGATTTACGACCTGATCTGTATGTTAACGATTGTATTGTAGTGGAAATAATAGCAATCAAGAATATCTTACCAGTTCATCAGGCGCAGCTCTAAACTTATATGAAACTTCTTGGTGCTCCCCAAGGTTTGTTGATCAACTTTTTTACTGATAACATTACCAAAAGTATAGTGCCTATCGTTAACGAATATTTTAAGATTTTGCCTGACAAATGATTATTGTCGATTTAGAAATTCTTAATGTCCTTAATTCCTTAATGGTAAAAACGGATAAGCGACGGTAAATACAGTTTCCTACTGGTAAAATGATTTAGCATAACCGCTTATATCAACATTCGAAACCATAAATAATCCCATATTCTTTCAATTATTTCCGATTATGCTTTAGAATGTTTCTAAATAAATGATTTATCGTTGTTTTGTCATAATCGTTTATAAATTAAACTCATAATTAGATACTTTTGCAAGAAATTTAGATATAAATCCTAATCAAATGAGTGGTTTCGGAAATGCATTTTCTTCATCAATAGGGAAGAAATTCATCATGGGTATTACAGGTTTGTTCCTGATACTTTTTTTAATTGTACACTGCGGTATTAATGCTTTAATATTTATTAACGACGGTGGTTTAACATTTAACGTAGGCGCACATTTTATGGCCACCAACTGGATTATCCGGGCTGGCGAGATTGTGTTGTTTATTGGTTTGCTTGCGCACATTTTTCAGGCGTTGCGTTTAACGTTGGAAAATCAAAAAGCACGCCCAGTTAAATATGCCGTAAACGATGGTAAGGCAAACAGTAAATGGTACAGCCGTTCTATGGGCTTACTGGGTACGCTTTTGCTGATCTTTCTGGTCGTTCACCTGAAAGATTTCTGGGTAGTTTCCCGTTTTACAGGAATCCCAACGGTTGATGCCAGCGGACATGAAGATCTTTATGCAGTAATGAAAGAGAAATTTCAGGATCCGGTAAGGGTTGTTGTATATATTCTTGCTATGTTTTCTTTATGCTACCACTTATTGCATGGTTTTGCTTCCGCATTCCAAACATTAGGATGGAACCACTCAAAATATAACGGTATAATTAAAGGAGCTGGCGTTTGGTATTCGGTTATTATTTCGATCCTTTTCGCAGCCATGCCGATTGCAGTTTATTTCGGTCTTATTCAATAATTTTTAGCACAAAAGATATGTCAGATATTAATTCAAATATTCCAGAAGGCGAATTAACCAGCAAATGGACAAAATATAAGTCTTCTGTGCCTTTGGTAAACCCATCGAACAAAAGAACTATTGAGGTAATCATTGTAGGTTCGGGTTTAGCAGGTGCTTCGGCGGCCGCTACTTTGGCCGAAATGGGTTACAAAGTTAAATGTTTCTGTTTTCAGGATTCACCACGTCGTGCGCACTCAATTGCTGCTCAGGGTGGTATCAATGCCGCTAAAAACTATCAAAATGATGGTGATAGCGTTTACCGTTTATTTTACGATACCATTAAAGGTGGCGATTATAGAGCACGCGAAGCTAACGTACACCGTTTAGCAGAGGTAAGTGCAAACATTATAGATCAGTGTGTGGCGCAGGGTGTGCCTTTGGCACGTGAGTATGGCGGCTTGTTGGACAACCGTTCATTCGGTGGTACACAGGTTCAGCGTACTTTTTATGCAGCTGGTCAAACTGGTCAGCAATTATTGTTAGGTGCTTATTCTGCTTTAGAACGCCAGATTGGTATGGGTAAAGTAGAAATGTATACCCGTCATGAAATGTTGGAGGTTGTTAAAATCGATGGCAAAGCACGTGGTATTATTGCCCGTAACTTAATTACAGGAGAAATCGAGCGTCACTTCGGTCATGCCGTGGTATTAGGAACAGGTGGTTACGGAAACGTATTCTATCTTTCTACCAACGCAATGGGAAGTAATGTTACAGCGGCCTGGAAAGCGCATAAACAAGGAGCTTATTTTGCAAACCCTTGTTACACGCAGATTCACCCAACCTGTATTCCGGTTTCTGGCGATCACCAATCTAAATTGACCCTGATGTCTGAATCGTTACGTAACGATGGACGTATCTGGGTGCCTAAAAAGAAAGATGATAACCGTAAAGCTTCAGAAATTCCTGAGGATGAAAGAGATTATTATTTAGAGCGTCGTTACCCTGCTTTTGGTAACCTGGTTCCACGTGATGTGGCTTCTCGTGCAGCTAAAGAGCGTTGCGATGCCGGTTATGGCGTAGGTGCTTCTAAATTAGCTGTTTACCTGGATTTTAAGGCCAATACAGAGCGTTACGGAAAAATCGAAGCTTCTAAAGCGGGTAACCACAATCCTGATAAAGAAACCTGCATGCGTTTAGGTACTGCAGTAATTAAGGAAAAATATGGTAACCTGTTTGATATGTATGCACAGATTACTGGTGAGAACCCTTACGAAACGCCAATGCGTATCTACCCTGCCGTTCACTATACCATGGGCGGTTTATGGGTTGATTATAACTTAATGACATCTGTACCTGGTTTATACTGTACGGGAGAGGCTAACTTCTCTGATCACGGTGCTAACCGCTTAGGTGCATCTGCTTTGATGCAGGGTTTAGCTGATGGTTATTTCGTTCTTCCTTACACCATTGGTGCTTATTTATCAAAAGAGATTTCGGTAAAAGCAATCCCGACTGATCATCCTGCCTTTGTTGAGGCTGAAGAAAGAGCTGTTGGTATTTTAAATACTTTAATCAACATCAAAGGAACCAAATCGGTAGATCACTTCCACAAACGTTTGGGCCACATCATGTGGGAGAAATGTGGAATGGCGCGTAACGAAAAAGGCTTAAAAGAAGCGATTGAAGAAATCAGGGCTTTACGTCATGAATTCTGGAGTGATGTTCGTGTACCGGGAACCGCTGATAAGCTGAATACTGAACTGGAAAAAGCTGGCCGTGTAGCTGATTTTATCGAGTTAGGCGAGTTGATGTGTATTGATGCTTTAAACCGTAACGAAAGTTGTGGTGGTCACTTCCGTGAAGAGTATCAGACTGAAGAAGGTGAAGCCCTGCGTGATGACGTAGATTATGCATACGTAGCCGCCTGGGAATTTAAAGAAGGTGTAAACTTTGAACTTCATAAAGAAGAATTGAAGTTTGAAAATATTAAAGTAGCACAAAGAAGTTATAAATAGATAAGAGATGTGAGATGTGAGACATGAGATGAAAATTCTCAGTTCTCATATCTAATGTCTCAAATCTCAAATCTGAGATACAATGAGTACAGGAAATATGAACTTAACGCTAAAAGTTTGGCGTCAAAAAAATAACAAAACCAAAGGTGCTTTGGTAGATTATAAATTGGCCGATATTTCACCGGATATGTCTTTCTTAGAGATGTTCGATGTATTAAACGAACAATTAATTAATAAAGGTGAAGAGCCTGTTGTATTCGATCACGATTGCCGCGAGGGTATCTGTGGAATGTGTTCGATGTTCATCAATGGCCGTCCGCACGGACCAAAAGATTTGGTTACAACCTGCCAGTTGCACATGCGTTCTTTCAAAGATGGCGATACTATTGTGGTTGAGCCCTGGAGAGCAGCGGCATTTCCGGTTGTGAAAGATTTAACGGTTGATCGTTCTGCATTTGACAGGGTGATTGCCGCCGGAGGTTTTATTTCGGTAAACACAGGTAACGCCCAGGATGCAAATAACTTGCCAATTCCTAAAATGCAGGCAGATGCTGCCTTCGAAGCTGCGGCCTGTATCGGTTGCGGTGCTTGCGTAGCAACCTGTAAAAATGCTTCGGCGATGCTTTTCGTGTCCGCTAAGATCTCTCAACTGGCATTGTTGCCGCAAGGTCAGCCAGAGCGTTATCGTCGCGTACAGAGCATGGTAGCGCAAATGGATGCTGAAGGTTTTGGTAACTGTACCAACACAGGTGCCTGCGAAGCAGAATGCCCTAAAGGGATTTCTTTAGAAAACATTGCCCGCATGAACCGTGATTTTGCTTCTGCAAAATTCGTTTCAGAAGAAACGATTTAAAAAATATACTGTGCGTTCCGATTTATCGGAATTCTTGAGCCTCAAACCTAGTTTGGGGCTTTTTTATCCCGTTAACTTTTTGCTAATTTTTACGCTGTGCTTTTGGCTTCGTAATCAGGTTTTTAACAGAAAATACGGGCTTTGAAAACATACGAAACAGTAATGCTTTCAATTGAAAGTATTACAAGATTAAGTGTAGCGAAATAAAAGTTTGCGAAAGTTGTAATAATCTTATGTTAGCATATTAAAATTTTGCCTAAATAGAAATTTTATTCGGTAATATTTGCATATACATTAAAATTTTTCTAAATTTAGTCTTCCGAGACAGGAGAGAAAACATAAAACCCCGGCAACTTTTGCTGGGGTTTTGTGGTTTTAAACGAATGGATAGAATAGAATTTAGTCCATCTTAAAGTTAACATTGATGTTATACTTTACGCGCACTGGCCTGCCATCAATTAAGCCAGGGTTCCATCTTGGCGATTTGCTTAATACCCTTAAAGCTTCATCATCTGTTTCTTTAGATAAGCCCCTGGTAATTTGTACATCAGTTAAGGTTCCGTTTTTCTCTACCACGAAAGAAGCAAATACTTTGCCCTGGGTTTTATCTTTCTTAGCTACCGCCGGGTATTTAATTTCACGGCCTAAGTACGCATAAAACTTTGAAATGCCGCCCGGATATTCTGGAGCCTTTTCTAGTGAAGTAAAATCATAAATTTTGTCCTGAGTATCCTGCGCTTTAGCAGAATTAAAGAACATGGCAATGCCCGTTAGGGCTAAAAACATTAGCTTTCTCATTGTTTTTTATTAAGTGAACTGATTAGTTAGTTTTTCTTGGGGTTGGTTTTAGCTTTTTTGGTCGTGATGATAATAACACCATTTTTAGCCTTTTCTCCGTATCCGGAGGTGCCGGACGCATCTTTAATAATTTCGACACTTTCGATACTTTCCTTATCGAGGGTTTCGGTTCCCGAAGCTTCCTTGCCATCAATGATATATAATGGTGCAGCTTTTCCGTTTTTTAATTTAATTCCGTTTTTAGTAACAGAGAAATTAGAATCGCCATCTTTCGCTGTAGAACTTTGCGGACGAACGCTAAATCCGGTTACTTTGCCTTTTAATGGCACATCACCAATTTGTTTTGGAGTGGCTTTAAAGTCGTAGTTCCAAACTTGCTTGGTTTTTGTTTTCACTTCAATTACACCTGCAAAACCATCTGATCCATATTTAGCTACAGCTGAGCTATCCTTTAAAACGGTTATCGATTCGATATTATTCTCCATTTCAGATAGTAATGATGCGCCTCTAACATATTGTTTGTTCCCATCAATCACAATTAGAGGCTCGGTACCTGAAGTTGATACACCTCGAAGCGTAATTTTAGGGGTTTTTGTGCTATCGGCTTTTTGGGCAAAACCAGCTAAACTAATGCCTATGATTAGGGTAAAGGTGAATAAAGTTTTCATATCGGTTAGAATTTTCTTTTAAAATCTAAGAAATTAGTGTTTTTGTCAATAGCCAAATCTTTTGCTTCAAGATTCCGGAAAACACTGTTTTTATTTTTGCTCGTAATAATAATAGCGCCATTCTTAGCTCTTGAGCCATAAAGATTCACCGCAGTTTGATCTTTTAAAACGGAAATAGATTCTATATTATTTGCATTTATCGTGCTCAATTGACTGTTATCTGGTAATTTAACACCATCTAAAATGATCAGTGCATCTAAGTTTGCGCCTTCTTTAAAGATTACCCGGTTTGCAGGTACATTGCTTAATTTAAGTGGCTTGGCCGGCTCATCATTCAGTGTGAAGTTTACATTGATATTGTACTTCACTCTTACAGCCATGCCGTTCGAACTTCCAGGATTCCATTTTGGCGATTCTTTTAAAACCCTGATTGCCTCTTCGTCTGTTCCGTTGCCTAAACCACGTGTAATCTGTATGTCAGTTAATGATCCATCTTTTTCGACTATAAAACTTAAAAACACTTTACCCTGAACATTATTATCCTGCGCCATTTTTGGATACTTAATGCTGCCACCTAAGTATTTATAAAATTTAGCAATACCTCCGGGAAATTCTGGTTGTTTATCAATGGAAACAAAATCATAGACCTTTTTATCTGATTCATCCTGCTGCGTATTTGTGCTGTTTGCTGTTTCGGAAGGTTTACTGCTGTAAGAAACGATATTGATCCTATTCAGGTTTACATAGCCTGAAGATGCAGGCACAAATCTGTTTTTGAATTTTTGAGAAGATTCAGGTAAGCTAAAGCTAACCGTTAGGGCATATTTACCATCTGTTGTATTTTTAAAGCCCTTGTAAGCTAAAATGGCTTTTTTTACTTCTTCTTCACACCCTGAGCCAAGTACTGCGTTTGAGGCAATATCGGTTATTTTACCGCCCTTCAAATTAAATTTTATCTGAGTGTTCCCTTGTACTTCATCGTTGTTGGCCGCAGTTGGGTATTTAATTGTTTTTGATAAAAACTGATAAAACCCTTTCCAGTTTGCATCTGCTTTGCCATCAACTGAAACCCTGGGCGTTGAAACATCTTCGCTAGATTCGGTTGTAACAATTGCCTGTACCATTTCGATCGGTTTATCTAAAGGGATTTGATCGGAAATGGACATTAATTTTTCATTTTTACGTACTGTTGCAGATGAAAACACAATCAGTACGGCAAAAAGAGGGATAAAAATTCCATACTTCATAATAGCAGTCTTTTTTGACCGCTCTTTATGAAGCATGAAAATTCTTTTTTTAATCAGCGACTTTTCAAGAAAGCCGTTGGTTAAACTATTTGGTGAAATACCAAATGATTTACTCAATAATAACATGGCGTATTCTGCCTTATCACCTTGAAATTCAGCCGCCAGTTCGTCGGCTAAAAATTCATGAATGTTTTTGATTGTTTTTTTATAAAGGTAAATCACTGGATTTAACCAGGTTATAATACCTATAATTTCAAAGAAGAGCACATCAACAGTATGCCACTGTTTAATGTGCGCTTCTTCATGGATGTCGATCACATCCATTTGTGGTAATTCACGATCAATTATTTTCTTGCCAAAAAAAGCAAAGGCTGAGCCCGCCTTGTTTGATGAAATGAGTTTTTTAACCATTAAAAGGTTAAACACTAACCTACCCAGGAAAAACAAAATACCGGCACAATAAACATATACAAATGCGCTGGCCCAGTTAAAACCGGAATTGCGTTCTGTTACTATTGTAGCCTGTGCTAATACGGCATCCCAGTTAACCGATGTATACACCTGTTGTGCTGCTTTTTGTTCCGTTAACCACTCTAAGCGGATAAATGGTATACATAGCGACAAAACTCCCGAAGATATGAGATAAATGCGGTTGAGTGTAAAATAGGTTTCCTTATCTAGCAGTAGCTTGTAGAAGCCGTAAAAAACAATTAAGTATAAGTGTACCTGTAATAAGTAGTGGGCAAAACTCATTTTGGCTTATGTTTAATTTTATTGATCATTTTTAAAATTTCATCAACATCGCTTAAATCCAGCTTCTCTTCTTTAACAAAGAACGAAAACATGCTCTCTACCGAATTTTCGAAGTAATTGCCCAAAAGTTTTTCTGTTGCATGGCGCTTATATTCTTCCCTGCTTACTAAAGGATGGTATTGGTGTGCTTTACCAAAGGCCTCATGACCGATAAAGCCTTTTGTTTCCAGAATTCTGATAATGGTTGATACGGTGTTGTAGGCAGGTTTAGGGAGTGGAAGCTCATCAATTACTTCTTTGACGAATGCTTTTTCCAATTGCCATAAAACCTGCATAATCTGTTCTTCAGCCTTGGTTAAATCTTTAATTTCCATAATAGTTAATAATAATAAGGATAACAGCAAATTTATTTGCCTTAGCTAAAGTTAAAACTAATATATTAGTTATCCAAATTTTATTTAAAAATTATTTCACAAATTTTTAATGCTAAATTTTGCAGGTTTAAGTAAATTTTTTGGGATTATGGATTAATGTAGTTGTAGTGTTACTATCTGTAAATAAGATTGTTATCGATTATTTAGCTTCGATATGTTATATGGTTATGAGGTTGTTTTTGATGCCGTATACTACTAATCCGGTGCGTGACTTAATATTTAGCTTTGCAAAAAGAGATTCCCTATAGTTGTCAACCGTGCGCGGACTCACGTTCATGAGGTCAGCAATTTCTTTATAAGTGAGTTCGGTACTGCAATATTGTAAAAAGGTAAGCTCTCTGTTAGAGAATACGGGCTTAGTATCTGTGTCTTTTAATGCTACAAGGAGCCTGCCAGATACCAGTTCATTTACAAAGAAGCCTTTATCTACAATTACTTTTATTGCGGTTAACAAATCAGACGGTGTTGATTCTTTAAGCATATAACCTCCTGCACCAGCCTTGAGCATCCCGATAATTGCTTTTTCATCTTCGAGCATACTCAATGCAAGCACATGAACATTTGGGTAATTGGTTTTAACCCATTTGGTAGCTGCAAAACCATCCATAACAGGCATATTGATGTCCATTAATACCAGTTGAATTTCTGAGTGTCGTGTAATCTTTGTTTGAAGATCAACACCATTAACGGCTTCGAATGCGATTTTGATTTCATCAAATTCTTCTAACAGACTTGCCAATCCCGAACGGAAAAGCGTGTGGTCATCAACAATTGCTATGGAGATACTTTGATTCTGCATAATTAAGGGTAGGGGATTTCAATTGCAATGGACGTACCTTTGCCAGGGGCCGAATTTAATGCTAATTTTCCATTGATCATCTCAATTCTTTTATAAATAGAATTAAGTCCCATTCCGGCTTTTTTTGCATTAATTTCATCAGGGTTAAAACCTATGCCATTTTCTGTAACCTTCAAATGCAATGCACCATCTTCCAGGTAAGAATCAATCTGTATGTAAGTAGCCTGGGCATGTTTAATCACGTTGTTGATAATCTCCTGTAATAAACGCAGGATAATCAAATCCTTATCAGGAGATACAAGTTGTGAATCTGTAAGCAGGTTATTGGTTTTTAATTCGTAAGTGCCGGCTTTACCAAGCCAGTTAATTTCCTGATCTATTGCATGGCCAATACCATTTTCTACCAATTGTTCGCCATGTAAAAGTTTGGCCAGCTCCCGTAGTTCTTTGATGGATTTATTAACAAGTGATAACGAATTTTCGATTTTCCTTTTTGCTTTTTCAGCGTCGTTTAAGTTTACTGAGTTTAGGGTAAGGGTGGTTAGGCTAAGCAACTGGCCAACATTATCATGTAGTTCGGTAGCAATGCTCTGCATGGTTTGGTCCTGCACCTCTATACGTGTTTGAAGGATTTCGGAGTCGAACCTCTGTTGCATATTCTGTTTTTCCAGAAAATGATTCTTTTTGTGCCGGTTGTAAGACCTGATATATAAAATCAAAAACACGGGCATCAATAAGAATACCAGTGTAGAAACGGCAACTAAGAGTGCAATTTTCGTTGTTTCATTCTGCATATAAAGGAATATACCCAAAGGCTATATAAAATAAGGTTTAACAATACGTAGATGCAATATCGTAATGTAGCAACGCCGATAATTTTTACACTGAACAGGCCATCAAATATATTGGACATGGTACTTCCGAAGTAATAAAACAATACACCTGTTACCCACCAAAATTCAGGATGGGTTTTGATATTGATAAAATTTTCATCCTTTAATAAGAGGTAATAGTAGTAGAGGCAATAGAGGGTGAAAAATACAGACATTACGCTAATGGTAAGCGTATTTGGATCGGTAAAAGGATGGGTAAAGAGAAAAATAAAATAGGTAAGGTAAACCACACCCGAGCCTATTAAAAAAATAGGTTTCGGGGTGGTGTATTGTTTTAAACAACAATAAAGGCCATACAAAATGGTACTGCTTTCGAATATTAAAAAAATATTGAAAAGCCATAAATTGTGTATATGTTTCGAAGCAAGATAAATGGCATAAAGTTCTGTACCCAAAGCAATGGCAATGTAGCAGGTGATCACCTTCCAAAAAACATTCCTGTCTTTCCAAACCAGCAAAATTGCGGTAATTAAACAGGTAATCTCCGCTATAACTATGGGTGATACGTACCTCATTCTTTATAAGCTTGTTCCTTCACACATGTCTGGGCATGCAGTACCTCTGTTCTCAATATTGCCCAAATCATCTTTATGGTCTTCATTTCCATTACTTCCACCGCCATAACCCACACTTGGTGTAGTTGGCACTAACAATAAGGTATTTCGGCCTTCATATGATTTAGGAACACCTTCAATAGCCCCTTCCAAATATTGTGCAAAATAAATTCTTAACCCATCATACTTGCCTTCACTCATTGATTTTGCTATTTCTAAAATCTGATCTGCCGGAAACCATACAGCCTTAGTATAAGATTCTTCAGACGTCATTCCGTCTTTGGCGTAGGCAGCAACCATAGCCTTTGCAACCTTCGGATCGATAGGTTCCATATTTAATTTTTTGCTCATAAAAGTTAAAGAGTTTGTTTGTTTGTAAAAAGCCTAAAAATCGATAATAATAAATGATCTGTCAAGAAGTATTTGCATTTAAAATACCGTAAAAATACCCTTTTATTTAAGGTGTTTTGCAGCATCGACGAATTATGGTATAGCACTACTTTTGGTATACAGTAGCAGATCAAAAATTTGCACTGCGAAAAACAAACTCAATCTATCCTTAATGAACACAATTTTTGGACTTATTTAAAAATAAGTCTATTTGATGACGAAGCCGATTAATCTTATAATTAAAATTTAAATTCTTTCAAAAATGATAAACAATATCCTACTACAGGAAAATCATGGTTCGATCAGCGAAAGGGAGGTTGAGATTGTACACCTGTTATCAATGGGTTACAACAGTAAAGAAATCGGCGAAATGCTTTTTATTAGCGAACATACGGTTAATACGCACCGTAGAAATATGGTAAGAAAGCTCGATCTTAAAAACTCTTACCAATTGATTGTTTGGGCGTTTAAAGAACGAATACTATCCTTCTAAGGGATAAAGATATATTATAACCTCTCATTCTAAACAACAAAGCCTGCTATTTGATTTCTAAAGTCAAATCAGCAGGCTTTTGTATTTCTTGGTTTTATGGTCTGGCAGGTTGTGGGGCAGGCAATTCTTTTCTAGGAATCTGTGCTTCACGCTGCGAAGTATTGTAAACAAACGATGCTATAATGGTTGCTGCCTGTTTTAAATCATCTTCAACAAGCCTGTCGTAAGTATCCATATTGCTATGGTGGGTGCGGGTATTATAATCAGCAGGGTCTTGTATAAACTGGAAACCCGGAATGCCTACCGCATCAAAAGCCTGGTGGTCGGTACCGCCGGTATTATTGATGGTGATGGTTGTTGCGCCAAGATCGTTAAATGGCGTTAGCCAGCTTTGAAAAATTGGTCCGGCGGCGGCATTGCCCTGTAAATAAACACCGCGTATTTTTCCTGTTCCATTATCAAGGTTGTAATAGGCTGATATTTTTTTCTGATCAGGCGTTAATACCATCGTTTTTGGATCGCCGAAATGTTTTGCAACATAACCCCTCGAACCAAATAAACCCTGCTCTTCTGAACTCCATAAAGCGATACGAATAGTACGTTTGGGTTTAAAATCAATTGCTTTTAAAATACGCATGGCTTCCATCATTACAGTAGAGCCTGCTGCATTATCAGTTGCTCCGGTTGCGGCATGCCACGAATCGAAGTGACCACCAATCATTACTACTTCGTCTTTTAGTTTTTTATCGGTCCCCGGGATTTCGGCAATTACATTGTAACCCTGCGGATCCTGATCGTAAAATGAGGTTTTGATATCGGCCTCAACTTCTACTGGTTTACCGGCACGCAAAAGGCGTAATATATGTAAGAAATCTTCTGCTGCTACTTCCAGCTCTGGCGATACAGGTTTGGCATCTAAAGCATAAGATGCTCCATTGCTGGTGAAAAATGTACCCTGTCCGCCACGTGCATAAGTTAAAACTAAGCCAACTTTTTCTTCAACCAACATGGCACTGATGGCTGCACGAACCTCGCGCATTTTCATCATTTGTGCCATTCTATCAGCCATTGGTCCGCCGGCTGGGCGCTGCCTTGCACCAGCAGCTTGTGGTTTTGCAGCAGCCATTTGTGCCAGTGTTGTGTCTGCATAGCGTGAAAAATCAGGTTTAATGCCACTGGTTAAAGGTGTGCCCTGATCCATCATGATAATCTTTCCGGCCAATTTGCCTTTATATTTTGCTAAATCAGCAACACTATCTGCTTTGATTAAAATTACTTCCGATTTTATTGGACCGTTCGTGCCTGGTGTCCATGCTTTTGGTGAAGCAATAATGGCGTGATAATAAGGTAGTGTAGTGGCAGCATAATATTTATCAATCTGCCAGCCTTTACCGAAAGTTCCCCAGGCTTCGAGGTGCGCATTTTTTAATCCCCAATCGGTAAGTTGTTTTACAGCCCATTCCTGTGCCTTTTTTAAGCCTGGCGAATTTGATAAGCGTGGTCCGCTCACATCGGTTAAGTTAAAAGCAATGTCCATTGCCTTTGAGTTTTCTAAACCTTCCTTTCTTATTTTCTGTACTACAGCTGCGTCAGGGGTATCTTGTGCAAAAGCTGAAAAGCATAAGCCGAAGGCAAATGCTGTGATGGTAAATCTTTTGATCATTTTCTGAATAATTTGTTGGTTGATTTTGATCTAAAATACATTTTAAACCCCTTCAAATTATTTTCCAATGATATTTTTACATGATTTCCTATTTAAATAGATAAGTTTTGGCTCAATATCTATTTTATACTCTTTTTAGTGACGATGAAATAGCCTATGATGAAAAGAACGGCCGCATAAATTAAACTTGTCCATATTTCTTGAGTAAAAACTGGAAAATCTAATGGATCAGCTCCTTTTTTCACTTTAGCAATCCGTAAAGCGAGTGTAGGTAAAGAATAAGGGATAAGATAAGCATACTTCCAGCCTACATTTGCTGTGATAATGCCCATAATAGTACCTACAAAACCTATTCCCATTGGTTTAAGGAAATCGGCCCACAATAAACTCAGGATAAACTGTACTGATAAAATACCCAATGAAGACAGGAATAGTTTAGCATAAGCGTTGATGAGCAGATTTAACGGGTTATACTGATCGAAATTATATTTTGGCACTAAAACCTGTAATAAATGACCGAAGGCAAAGGTTAAGGAAGCAAAAAGAAATAAACAGGTAAAAATTAAAAATACAGCATAAAGGTATTTAGCAGCATAAATGGAAAATTTATTCAGGGGCTGCGCGAAAAGCATTTTCCAGGTATCGTTTTTATGTTCAATATTATTGACCGAAAAAGCCATAAATATTACATAAAAAGGCATAATTAATAAACCCATTACGCCAAGCGCTGCACCGCTATACTGTGCCCATAATACCATGGGAGGGTAATGGAAGCCAAGAATTTTTTCAGAACCGGAATAAAAACCAAAGGTGATTAATCCAGAAATAATTACCGGTAACAATATTGCAGCCCAAAAAGCAAGGGTTTTTCTCGATTTGTAAAATTCTGATACTAAAGATATGTAGAGGGTGCGCATGTTAGTGGGTTTTGGTAATATCCAGAAAAAGATTTTCGAGGTCCTTTTTTTGTTGGTAAAGGCTGCTTACTGTAAAGCCATTTTGAATAAGTAGTGTGTTTAACTCGCCGCTTTTTTGTGATGAAGTAAATGGAATAGTGATTTTTTTATCGGTTTGCGCTATAATGTCATAGCCTGCTTTTGTAATAAAAGCGCCGGCGCGTTCGATATTATTTAATTCAATTTCGAGCATGGGTTTGCTCAACAGGTGCAGCTCATCTATAGTACCCTGAAATAAGAGCTGGCCTTTATTGATAATGCCAACGTGTGTGGCTGTTCTTTCTATTTCTGCAAGGAGGTGGCTTGATACCAATATGGTTTTCTGGTGTTTGGTAGCCAATTCAATCATTAGGTTACGTACCTCGATAATACCGTTGGGGTCTAAACCATTGGTAGGTTCATCTAAAAGCAACAGTTCGGGATCTGAGATCAGTGCCTGGGCAATACCAAGACGCTGCTTCATTCCTAGAGAATATTTACTTGCTTTTTTGTTCGCTGCTTCCGTAAGGCCCACTAAAGCCAACATTTCGTCTGCTTTGGTTTTTTTAATGCCGAGCAGGATACAACGATTGATCAGGTTTTCTTTACCTGTTAAATGACCGTAGATGGCTGGTTGTTCTACCAGGGCACCCACCCGCTTAAGGATGGCTATACGGTTGCTGTTTATTTCTTTGCCAAATATAAAAACCTGATCAGCTGGCGACTTCAGCAGGTTGAGTAATATTTTTATGGTGGTTGTTTTTCCGGCTCCATTTGGTCCCAAAAAGCCATATATACTGCCTTTTGGTACTTGTAACGAAAGGTCTTTTACAATGGTTTGGTTACCAAAGTTAAAGTTTAACCCTACAGTTTCGATAGCGTAATTGCCCATTGCTATTATTTAAAAATAGCTGTTGCCTGTTTTACGATCGCTTCTGAAGTTTTAGCAGGTTTAACTACTATTTCTGCATCATTTTGATTGGTGCTTACTGTAAGTGTTAAAATGATCATCATAAATACTGGTAATAATAAAAGTAAAAATGGCGATGTGTTTCCTAACTTTTTCATGATGGTTTGTTTTATTTGAGCGGCTGCGAAAATACCATCAGCCATTACTGTTTGATTTTTTAAGTTGATTGCTGATGTAGTTTTCATATTGTTTTCGTTTTGATGATTCAAAGAAACTCAAGAAAAACAACCTGCTAAAATCTATTATACCAAGTGTTCAAGATTCTAGATCAACAGACATTTTTGGCGTTTGTCGATAAAATTTGCCCATTGGGCCGTTGGTAGAAAAAAAATGCCCGTTGGTAGATTGTGTAAGTAAATCGATAAAACTTTATTTATTTTGTGGCTTGAACAATATGCGTAGGTTAAACGTATATCAGCTTCACCATTATTTAATATATTTCAAATGAAACAAAGTAGGGGCCCTTTAATATTACATGCTATTTTTTGGACAATTATTGTAATGCTAATTGTTGGGATGAATATTTTTGATACTTCAATACATACAGCTAAAGATTATTTTATCAGCTATGTGGTATATGGAATAATTAATATTTCAATTTTCTACATTAATTATATTTTCTTAATTCCAGAACTGATCAAGAAGAGGAAGAAATACTTTATATATGTATTAGCATTTCTATTATTAATTGCGGTATCTGTTGTTGCCAAAACAGCCATAGCCGTATTATATCCGGATGATGTATTAACTACGGTAAGCGCTAAAGGAAAGCGAATGGATATACCGGTTCATAGTTTTGTGATCATGGTTACGTTCCTGTCGGGTTTTTTCTTAATCTGCAGCTGTATTATTAAATTCACCATCGACTGGTTTGCAAGTGAAAGGATTCAGCGCAATTTAGAGAGCGAACGCCGCGAAATGGAACTTCAGTTTTTAAAATCGCAGTTAAATCCACATTTTCTTTTCAATTCGCTAAATAATATCTACTCATTGGCTTACCAAAAATCAGATAAAACTGCTGATGCCATTATGAAGCTTTCGGAAATTATGCGTTATATGATTTATGAGAGCAATACCCCAACGGTGGCTTTAAGCAAAGAAGTAGATTATTTAACCAGTTATATCGAACTGCAGAAAATAAGGTTTAAAGATGGTGCTTATATCGAGCTTACTTTGAACGGCGAAATCGATAATCAAAAAATTGTTCCTTTAATGTTGATTTCCTTTGTAGAAAATGCATTTAAACATGGTGTGGTAACCGATCCGGCCGAACCGGTAAAGATTAATATTATTGCCAACCAGAAAATTTTGCATTTTAGTGTTATCAACAAAAAGAACCAGCAGAATAAAGATGCGCAGGGTGGCGTGGGTTTAACCAATGTAGAACGAAGATTACAATTGGTTTATCCTGAAAGATATAAATTAAATGTTGTAAATTCGGCTACCCATTACACCTGCGAACTGATGATTGACATATAATCTGGTACTAAACCTGACCGGATTATAAGAAAATCATGAATTAAATAGATTAACCAAAATGAACTTAAACTGTATTGTTGTTGATGATGAGCCTTTAGCGCTTGATATTTTACAGGATTATATATCAAAAGTGCCTTTTTTAACAATGGTTAAAAGGTGCGAAAACCCAATTGAAGCTTTGCAGATTGTGCAGGGCGGGGGGATTGATCTTGTGTTTCTAGATATCCAGATGCCTGAACTTACGGGGATTCAGTTTTTGAAAATTGCCGGCAATAAATGCCATTATATTTTAACCACCGCTTACCCACAATATGCTTTAGAGAGTTATGATCTGAATGTTTCGGATTATTTATTAAAGCCAATTGCCTTCGACCGTTTTTATAAAGCGGTAGAAAAAGTACATAACCAGGTAAAACCAGTTGAAGCTCCGGCGAGTGTAGCACAGCCTATTATAACGCCTGCACCTTTTTCAGCACCATCCAACCCGGTTCAGGACTACATTTTTGTAAAAACAGAACATAAGATCCAAAAAATCTATCTCCACGATATTCTGTTTATAGAGGGTTTAAAAGATTACATTTCGATTTTCACCAAAGATGAACGCGTAATTACGCTGCAGAGCATGAAGAAAATGGAAGAAGCTTTACCTCAAAGCCAGTTTATCAGGGTGCACAAATCTTATATTGTTGCGGTTGATAAAATTGAAAGCATCGAACGTAGCCGAATTACGATTAACCAGAAAATTATCCCTGTGGGCGATACTTACCGCGATGAATTTTTCAGGGTAATCGGAAACAAGAATATTTAGAGCGGTTGACGCCAGGCGTTTAGCGCTTAACCAATTAACCACTTTGTTGCCACGGATTCACAGAAACACGGAGTATTTTACGAGATAAATCGTCATTTCGAGCGCAGCCGAGAAATCTTTGAATTAATTAGCTTAACGATTTTTCATCTCGTTACACTTCAGTAGAAATGATAACTTGCATGAATCTATCATCCTGAGCGAAGCCGAAGGATCTTTAAAGAGTTAATAAAAAATGTAAAATTACAAAGTAGTAGGCTGCGCCATTGGCTGACCTAAAACTTTTCTGATTTCGTTTTCTACTTCAAGTGTGATATCATTTGGTGTTTTTACGCCGGGTTCTATGGGTTTTAAAACGGTCCATTTTAGGGCATTGCCTGTGGTTAATGGAAACATGCCAAAGCGTACAATTTTCCACGAATTTTCTATAGCCACAGGAACAACCAGTGCATTCGGAACTGCTTTTAAAATGGTGGCAATGCCGCCAAACTGAAAGGTTTTTAATCGGCCATCTTTTGCCCGTGTTCCCTCTGGAAAAATAACGGTACTCCAGTTGTTTTCTTTCATCCTACGGCCAAGTTTAATAATTTCGGAAATGGCCTGCTTGTTATCTTTCCGATTGATATTGGCTCCGCCACCTAAACGCAGGTTGATGGAAATAGAAGGGATTCCTTTGGTAAGCTCAATCTTTGAGATAAACTTTGCACTATGTTTTCTTAAAAACCAGATCAGCGAAGGGATATCGTACATGCTTTGGTGGTTGGCTGCGAAAATGATAGGCCTATCAGTTGGCAGATCGTATTCGTTTTTAAAGCTAACAGAGTTAAATAAAAAAATCTGGCAATAGGTAAGGAAAAAATTAAGGATATCAACAGAAACCTTATGCGCCTTATAGCCAAAAAGTTTAAAGCAAAGCCATTGTATAGGATGGAAAATGCAAAGGGTTAATCCGAAGAAAATATAAAAAATAGGGCTTAAAATATATCCAAAAAGCTTGCTCATCTGGTTGACTTAATAGGAAGCAAAGATAATAATAAATTATTCTGCTTCTTTGAAGATGTATTTTTCTTCGTATTCAATTTTAAAGGTTTTTAAAAAGCTGATATACTCTTGTAAAAAGGTTTCTTTTTTATGGTGTTGTTCTTGATTTTGGATATACTTAATAACGTTTTCTACATCACTTTTTGAATATGAAAATGCTCCATAACCTTCTTGCCAGGCAAATTTTGTTTTACAAAAGCCCTGATGGTTTATCCATTTGGAACTTTCTGTTTTTACATTTTGGATCAGGCTGGAAATAGATTGGTGCGGTCGCATGCCGATAAAAATATGTATGTGATCGGGCATACAATTGATTTGGATCATTTTATGGTTATTGGCCTGGAATATTCCTGTAATGTATTTTAAAAGCCGCTCTTTCCATTCAGGTTTTATTAAAGAGGCTCGGAATTTAACTGCAAATACAAATTGGATATGCAATTGGGTGTAGGTATTCGGCATAGCGTTAATTGATTAAATATCAAACGTTCTACCGGGGATTTGTCACATAAGACAACAAGTAGGTTAATTTGGTGAAAGGTTCTTTTAAACCCATTATTAAGTTAGGTATAATTTTTTAAATGACATAAAATACCAAGAATTTTTAGCGTCCCGGCCTTAAATACGAAACGTTCCTACGGAACGAAAAATTATGCCAATATTTGGTTTCTACCAAGGATTTGTCCCTAGCGGGACAGTGGATTTTTCTATAAAACGATTAGTAATGAAATTTGATTATTTCCATGCTTAATACAATTCATGTCCCATCTGAAATCGTGAGGGAAATTTTATGATTAAGGCATTATAATTCTTTATTAAATAGCTAAATGAACAGCAAACGTTCTTATAGAACGAAAAATTACGCCAATATTTGGTTTCTACCAATGATTTTGTCCCTAACGGGACAGTGGATTTTTCTATAAAACGATTAGTTAATGAAGTTTGATTATTTCCTATGCTTAATACAATTCATGTCTCATCTGAAATCGTGAGGGGGATTTTATGATTAAGGCATTATAATTCTTTATTAAATAGCTAAATGAACAGCAAATGTTCTTATGGAACGAAAATTATCTTCAAGTTTTGGGTTTACCGATGATTTGTCCCTAGCGGGATAGTGGATTTTTCTATAAAACGATTCGTTTAAAAATTATAGTGAAATGATTTTTCCTATGCTTAATACAATTGTCCCATCTGAAATCGTGAGGGAAATTTTATGATTAAGGCATTATAATTCTTTATTAAATAGCTAAATGAACAGCAAACGTTCCTATGGAACGAAAATTATCTTCAAGTTTTGGGTTTACCGATGATTTGTCCCTAACGGGACAGTGGATTTTTCTATAAAACGATTAGTTAATGAAATTTGATTATTTCCATGCTTAATACATTTCATATCCCATCTGAGATTTTGAGGGAAATTTTATGATTAAGGCACTATAATTCTTTATTAAATAGCTAAATGAACAGCAAACGTTCTTATGGAACGAAAATTATCTTCAACTTTTGGGGTTACCGATGATTTGTCCCTAACGGGACAGTGGATTTTTCTATAAAACGATTAGTTAATGAAATTTGATTATTTCCATGCTTAATACAATTCATGTCCCATCTGAAATCGTGAGAGAAATTTTATGATTGAGGCATTATAATTCTTTATTAAATAGCTAAATGAACAGCAAACGTTCCTATGGAACGAAAATTATTCTTCAACTTTTGGGGTTACCGATGATTTGTCCCTAACGGGACAGTAGATCGGTTTAAAGAATGCATAGTTTATAGGCTGAGATTTGGATTTCGGATTGTTGACCGAATTTTAATCTTATGCTCAAGCCCGTTAAAGGATAAATTTTCCATTTATTACATCTCGTGTCCCATCGGGACATATCGCAGGTAGAAAAAAATGAAATATTTTTTATGTTCCGTTAGGAACATTTGGTAATTGCGATATTACAAATCCCCATTCAACATCATCAGCTTTGCTTTTAAAATTGCTGCAACGCTCATTGAGTCCGTAATTTTTCCATTTAAGACCATTTGATAAGCCTCTTCAAAGGGTAATTTTTTTACCACAAGCTCTTCGGTTTCTTCGGGCATGGCGATTCCTTGAATTAAGTTGGTAGCGATATAAATAATGCTCAGTTCATCGCTCACAGAATTGGAAAGGTGCATTCTTTGAATTTCTTTCCAGTTTCTGGCACTCATTCCAGTCTCTTCCAATAATTCCCTGCGGGCGCTTTCTAAAGGAGCTTCGTTGAGCGGACCGCCGCCTTCAGGAATTTCCCAGCTGTAAGCATCCAGTGCATATCGGTACTGGCCAACCAGCCAGGTATTGTAATTTTCATCTAAAGGAAGGATCCCAATGGCCAGATTTTTAAAATGAACAGTGCCATAAATTCCTTTTCCGCCAGATGGGTTAATTACCTGATGTTCGGTTAAGCGGATCCAGTTGTTATCATATTTTACCTCGCTCTCCAGCGTTTTCCAGGGGTTGGTTTCTTCCATAGTGCAAGATAAACAATATGATTTTATATGGGAAGTGTGAAGGGATGGGATAATTAATAAAAAAGGTGCTTAGATTTTTTTCTAAGCACCTTTGATCAAAGTTTAGAATGATCCTTCATCAGGACGGCTGTCCTGCTGATCGTCTTTTTTCTTTTTATTAGTACCAGTAAAGGTGGTTTTTCCGAAACGGTAAGAGAAGGTCAGGCTGCCCATTGTTCCCTGCATCTGACGTTGGAAATCAACTATGGTGTAGTTGTCTTCTGTTGTCATGCTCCATCTTCTGGTATTAAATACATCCCTGACATTGAAACTTAAAGATGCTTTTTTATTTGGGAAATCATATTTCGCACCACCATCAATGCCGTACATCGCGTTACGTTTTCCTTGTGCCATTACCTCTGCTGCCCTGTAATCGCCACGTACCTGCAACGATAAATTTTTAACTACCGTTAAATTTCCGGTTACGTTGGCATTCCAGCTAAATCCGCTGCTTGATGGAATATCAAAACGCTCATCGCCGGCAAACTTGGCCTGGTATAAGTTTACGTTGGTGGTGAAATTTAAAGCTTTAATCAGATCAAAACGGCCGATTAATTCTACTCCGCTATTAATCTGGTTAGACAAGTTTTGAGGGGTCGAAGTAATGATGCCGTTAACAGGCGTACTTCTCACACGTTGAATTACGTCGTTGGTTTTGCGGAAATACAAACTCGATGTTAAGGTTACTTTTTTCCAGTACTTGCTATAACCCAATTCGAAAGAGTGAACATCCTCAGGTAATAAATTCGGATTACCGCCTCTATAGTTTAAAGGATCAGAAACATCTAAAAACGGGTTGGTATCCCAAGGGCGTGGACGGTTTACACGGCGGGTATAGCTTAATTGAAGCTGATTGTCGCCTTTCAGTTTCTGTGTTAAGAAAACACTTGGATATAATCTTTTGTAGTGGATATTTCCTTCGGCCGTAGTTAATACATTGTTGGTATAACCTTCCAGGTGGGTATCTAAACGCGCATCTTCAGCCCTTAAACCTACCTGATAGCCAAAATCCTTAATCTGGTTCTGGTAGTTGAAATAAAGTGCGTGTACCTGATCTTTGCTATCGAAACCATTGATCAATTTGTTGTTGCTTACATAAACATTGGTATTGGTTGGGATTGAATCGGCATACTGATCGTTATTTCCTAAGCGGATCTGGCTGCGGTAACCCACTTCAATTTTACCGGCTTTACCAACTGGCAGGGCATAATCCGTCTGAATATTATAGTTGGTATTATTACCCGTGTTAAATACACGCTGTAAACTCAAGGTTTCATCAATTGGCACACCATTGCGGTTGGTGGTATTGGTGCTGTAAGCCTGATCGTTGTTATTTGTACCGTAAGAGTAGCCGAAGTTAAAGGTTAATTCTTCTTTTGGCTTTTTAAACTTCTGTACATAATCCAAATTCGCATCGTAACTATTGCCATAACCATTAGTAGTATTGGTTCTGTTACTCAGTAAAACCGGGGCATTGTTTGAATTTAATTGTCTGATATTAAGCAGGTCATTGCGGTCATTTTCTCTCGAGTTGAAACCACCCGATAAACTGATTACGCTTTTTGGAGCCAAGTAATAATCGATACCCGCTTTAGCATTGTGGCCTTTATCTAAAGAATTTGAAACCGTATTCTGGTTTGCGAAAGCTGTTGAACCTGGTGCTGCTGTTTTATAAGTGATGTCCTGAAAACCTCCACCTCTACGGTTGCCATAACGGTAGCTGTAATTACCATAAATGTTTACTTTACTATTCTGGAAGCTTAAATTGGTGTTGGCGTTATAGTTATCGCGGTTACCTGCAGTTACTGCCGCAGAACCGTTAAAACCCAATTTGGTGTTTTTCTTCAATACAATGTTGATGATGCCTGATTGACCTTCGGCATCGTATTTTGCAGAGGGATTGGTAATCACCTCAACACTTTCAATTGAACTGGCCGGGATAGATTGCAGAATCTGAGCTACGTTACCACCAGCGATTAAAGATGGCTTACCATCAATTAAAACTTTTACACCGGTTGATCCACGAAGGCTCACATTACCGTCCATATCAGTAGAAACTGAAGGAACATTTTGCAATAAATCGCCCGCAGAACCGCCTTCGCTGATTACACTCTGATCTACAGCGAAAATCTTTTTATCGATTCCCATTTGCATGCCCTGTTTTTGGCCTGTTACGGTAATTTCGCTTAACACATTGCCTTTTGCAGCGTTCATTTTAATGTCGCCAAAATTTAACGTACCTGTATTGGCCGTAATGGTTACATTATCTCTAACCATGGTTTGGTAGCCAACAAAGCTGATTTTAAAGGTAAAAGTCCCGGTAGGGAGATCAGTCATTGCGAATGCACCATTCACGTCTGTTTGAACTATTTTGGCATTTTTTGCTGTGGCTTTATTAATTAAGACTGCTGTGGCAAAAGGAATGGTTTCTTGTGTTTTGGCATCTTTAAGTACTCCGGTAATTTTTGCTTTTCCACCTGTTTGTGCGAAAAGGCTAAATGATAAGGTAAGAAGCAGGAGGGTAATCTTTATTGTTTTGTATTGTAAAAGTCTCATTTAAAAAATAAAATTTGTGTGTTTTTATAAAGGGAGACAAAGTAACGGCAAGTAAGTTTAATAAATGAGCCGTAACTATTTTATTACAGCCATTTTATAGTAATATTTTTGTGGGTTAAATCAGCAATTAACAGTTCTCAATTAGCAGTGTCCAGTTTTTCCAAAACTATAAACGAATATTACAATTGAACAATGTGCAAAATGTTACTTTTGTTCATTATGAATAAGATATTAATTGTTGATGACCTGCACCCTGTATTTAAAGAACAGGCCATTGCCATGGGCTACCAGGTTGATGATGAACCGCAGATTACCCGTCAACAAACTTTAGATAAAATAAAAGATTATACTGGAATTGCCGTTCGGACAAAGTTTAGAATTGATACTGAAATTTTTGCTGCCGCCCCAAATTTAAAGTTTGTGGCCAGGGCAGGAGCAGGTTTGGATAATATTGATGATAAAATTGCCTTTGAAAGAAATATAGAACTGATTAATGCTCCTGAAGGTAACTGCGATGCCGTTGGCGAACATGCTACAGGTTTGCTGTTATCCTTAATGAATAACTTCCGCAGGGCAGATATGGAGATCAGGAATGGCATATGGGACCGTGAAGGTAACCGTGGTTATGAGCTGAAAGGCAAAAAGGTTGGTATTATCGGTTATGGTTTTATGGGACAGAGCTTTGCTAAAAAACTGGCAGGTTTTGAGGTGGATGTAATGGCTTACGATAAATATAAAACAGGTTTTAGTGATGCTTTTGCCCGTGAAGTAAGCATGGAAGAAATTGTAAAACACAGCGATGTGTTGAGTTTGCATATTCCACTAACAGCTGAAACCAAACAGATGGTAGATGATGAATATTTTTTTCATTTTAAAAAGCCAATTTTCTTTATCAATACAGCTAGAGGAGAAATTGTAAGTACATCTGCGGTATTGAATGCCATAAAAACAGGAAAGATTTTGGGTGCCGGGTTGGATGTTTTGCAGACTGAAAAATTCCCTGCGTTAGGAGAGCAGCCCTGGTATGATGAACTTAAAAATAACGATAAAGTAATTTTAACCCCACATGTTGGCGGCTGGACGTTCGACTCTTATCGTAAGATCTCGGAAGTTTTGGCCGAGAAACTGCGTAATATTTAATCTTCTAGTGACAAATCAAGCTGTTCAATCAAGAGATTATATTAAAAGTGTTGATTTTGAATATGTTGAAACCTATTCCTTTCAACAAGAGGCTTATTATTCTGAAACCAATAGAGATACCGGAGCAATATCGTGGCATGATCAGCGTATAACAGATTTAGGAAAAAAATTAAATGATTCTTCACAAAAGATCATTTCATTCCAGCGTTACGATGCAGATATATTAGAATTAATCCGCATTTTAGAAATTGATGTTGTGAATTTACCTTCTTGGCTGTGTGGACCTATTTATAGGGATGCAATAGTATTTTATAATAAAAAGAAGGAAATTGTTTCTGCACTTAATATATGTTTTGAATGTTCTTATATGGAAACCGATAAGCAAAATAATATCAATGCGGATGAAAGAACCTATGAATTGCTCAAATCGTTCTTAAATTCAAAAGGGCATCATATTAGATAAGATCCATGAGGTTTTTAAAAGCTCATAGGTCTGAAAGTAGGGGCAAAAAATAGATAAATCTCCATTTTATTTTCTTAAATTGGCAATACAATCTAACCAATTTTATCATGCCGAAAGATCACTTATATTCTACTACAGTTACCTGGACGGGTAATAAAGGCTCGGGCACAATGGATTACCGCTCGTACGATCGCGATTATGTTATTTCAGTTAAAGGCAAAGCCGATATTTCCGGCTCATCAGATTCTGCTTTTTTGGGCGATAAATCTAAATATAACCCTGAGGATCTTTTGCTGGCATCAATTTCCAGTTGCCATATGCTCTGGTATTTGCATTTGTGCTCGAAAAATGAAATTGTAGTAATCGATTATAAAGATGAAGCGGTAGGTACAATGGAAGAATTGGCTGATGGAAGCGGAAGATTTAGAGAAGTTACCCTTCATCCGCAGGTTTTAATAGCCGATAAGGCACATTCCGAACTTGCAGCATCGCTGCATCATGAAGCCAATAAAATGTGTTTTATTGCCAATTCATTAAATTTTCCGGTTAAGCACGAGCCGGTACTCAGTTATTAGTTTACAGTTCTCAGTCAACAGTTTTCAGTTGGCAGTTTGATATAACTGCCAACTGAAAATTGCAAGCTGTTAATTATTTCGCTTCCCAAACATTGTCTTTCGGCGTAGCATCTACATAAATGCCATTATCCAAACTGATTGACGTTACTTTTTTAGTGGTGTTAATTATTATATTAACTTCTTGCTGGTTTGCTTTCCAGACCGCTGGAGTTTGGTGGATGGTATCAGCTTTTCCATCAGCATAAGTCACTACTACATCAAACGGAATAGCAAAACCGCCAATATTTTTAACATTTACTGTCGATTTTCCATTTGCAGGTGTCACTTTGGTAATGGCTAAATCAAGATAATTGTTCGTGAAAAACCAGTTTTGGAAAAACCAGTTTAAGTTTTGCCCTGATCCTGCGTTCATCGAATTAAAATAATCCCATGGAATGGGGTGTTTACCATTCCAGTTGCTCATATAAGTATGTAATGCTTTCTTGAATAAGTCATCTCCCAACATATCTTTTAATGCCAGGTAAGATAATGATGCTTTTCCGTAAGAGTTATTTCCATAACCGGCACCCGAAACCTGATCAGACATCGAAATTACCGGTTGATCTTCTTCTGTAGATTTATCGTTAATGTATTGATCAACCCTAAAGCTTTTGTAAAATTTATCGGCTGCTTCTTTACCATGCTCGGCAATACCAATTAAATATTCGAATGTTGTGGCCCAACCTTCGTCCATATAGGCATAACGGGTTTCGTTAATGCCCATGTAAAATGGAAAGTAAGTGTGCGCTACTTCATGATCCTGAACCAGCTGTGCAAAAACAGGATCGCCAAACTGAGAATCGTTTACCATCATCGGGTATTCCATGTCAGCAAAACCCTGAAAAGCAATTGTTTTTACATAAGGGTAGGGGATGCCCGGCCAATTGTTCGAGAACCAGTCTAAAGCATTCAAATTGTATTTAACAGAGTTCACAAAATCTTTTCCGGTTGTTGGATTATATGCCGCCTGGGCGCTTGATCTTCTGTTGTTTTTTTTATCTACAATTACACTCGCGCCATCCCACACATAGTGGTTGCTCAGTGCAAAAGTAACATCTGTAATATGGTTTACGGCAAATTTCCAGGTGTTCCAGTCTTTTTGCTGGGTTACTTTGCCATCTTTCATTTCCTGTTCGGTAGCAATATGGATCACCTCATCACCATTATACGATTTTTTTAAACGGGCAGAAATTTCTGGCTGTAAAACCTCATCTGGATTTAAGAAATCGCCTGTGGCATATACCACATAATTTTTAGGTGCTTTGACCGAGAATTCGTAATCGTTAAAATCGTTGTAAAACTCAGCCCTATCGGTATGTGGAATGCGGTCCCAGCCGTTATAATCATCATAAACCGAAATACGTGGATAACTGTAAGCCACAAAGAAAGAGTTTGGATCAATCTGCCCTTCGCGGCCACTTTCTTTTGATAATGGATAATCCCACTCTATTTTAACGGTAATTTTCGATTTTGGAGCCAATGGTTTCTTCATTTTTACATTGCCAACCGTTCCCCAGTTTTTGCTGTCTACCTTATAAGTTTCACCATCAATAGAAAAAGAGGTAATGTTTAGCCCTGTGCTCAAAAAATCTTCACTCACTGCGCCATTTCTTGGAGAAGTTGGTTTATGCAGGTTGTTTACAAAGCGGATGGCCAGGTTTCTTAAAGTATCGGAACTGTTGTTGCTGTACAAAATTTCTTCTTTACCGCTTACCACTTTGGTTTCGGCATCTACTTTAATATCCATGTTGTACTTGCCGTGGTTCTGCCAGTAATTTGGCCCTGGCTTTCCATTCATCGAGCGTGTGCCCTTGGCGTATGCTGCTTTGATATTCCGGGGCATATAAAGCTCCTGGGCCGAAGCCATATACCCGCCCAGACTAAGGAGCAGGGCAATAGAAAATAACTTTTTCATTTTTTAAGAATAATTTAAGCTAAAATAGGATTAATGATTGAGTTAGAGAATGATTGAAAGAGAGATTTAAAAAATGATTGGATAAAAGGTCTTAAAATCTAAAAATCCGTTAAATCTTAATCTTTTATTTGCTTTTGTAATTTCCACATTTTATCTTCGTTATAATTGAAGCAAGACTATGTAGCAAACCAACTATATAGTCTTGTTTGTTTTTTATAGCGTTTGAATAAAAATTAATAGAGCAATGACAGAGGTAACATACTACACCCAAGAGGGGTTGGATAAATTGAAAGAGGAGGTACATTATCTAACTACCACCGGTCGTCAGCTTATATCTAAAGCAATTGCAGAAGCAAGGGATAAAGGTGATTTATCGGAGAATGCAGAATACGATGCCGCAAAAGAAGCGCAAGGTTTGCATGAAGCTAAAATCTCAAAATTAAAGAATACGTTGGCAAATGCACGTTTAATTGATGAGTCGAAAATGGATTTATCAAAAGTATTGGCATTATCTATCGTAAAAATAAAAAATGTTAAAAACGGTGCAACCATGACTTACCAATTGGTGGCAGAAACAGAGGCAGATTTAAAAACAGGAAAAATTTCTGTTAAATCGCCAATTGCACAGGGCTTACTGGGCAAATCGGTAGGCGAATTCGCCGAAATTGAAGTGCCTGCAGGTAAAATGCAGTTTGAAGTGCTAGAGATATCGAGATAAGCGAATAGCGTTTGGCGGTGAGCGATTATAAAAACGCCTATCGCCAAACGCTTAACCCTGTACCTTCCACCTTTTAACCTTCCACCTCATGACTATCTTTTCAAAAATCGTTGCAGGCGAAATCCCTGCGCATGTTGTAGCCGAAACTGTAGAATATTTAGCTTTTTTAGATGTTCAGCCTTTAACAGCAGGGCATGTATTGGTGATCCCTAAAATTGAAACCGACTATATATTCGATATGGATGAAGATCTGTATGTTGGGCTTTGGATGTTTGCCAAAATTGTAGCCAAAGGTGTAAAAATAGCTTTTCCTTGTAAAAAGGTGGGTGTTTCGGTAATCGGATTGGAAGTTCCGCACGCACATATTCATTTAATACCAATGAATAATGTAAGCGATATGAACTTTAGCAAAGAAAAATTAAAGCCAACAACTGAAGAATTGGCTGAGGCTGCAGAGAAAATTAAGCAGGCTTTATTAGCAGTATAAAAAAGGCCGGCTGATACCATCAGCCGACCATTCTACCCGCCTAACCCAAGTATTTTTATTGTGCCGGAGCAACAGTAGCGTTTAGCTGTAATACAGGCCAAACCGATCCTGGCGTTTTTCCAACCAGGAAGCCTTGATTATCGCCCCTGTTTACATCTGGGACATAATAGTATAATGGCCATCCTTTGTAGGTTAACTGTTTTTTGCTAATTGTGGCTACAGTAATTACGCCGATATCGGTTTTTGTTACAGCCGAAGGCACATTAAGTATTTCAGATTCGTAAACGGGCCAAATACCTTCCTGTGTAGCACCTTTGGTATATGTATTTACACCATTTTTATCTGGCGCAAAGGCATATAAAGTACGACCTTTGTTATCGGTGAGGTAAATGGTTTTGCCATCGCCTACAGCATAGGTATTTGTGAAATTGGTACTGGTTCCGCTTACTTTTCCCATCAATTGTGTATTAGCCAGCATTAAAGAATAATCGGGCTTAGCCACAAACCAGATTCCACCAACACCATCTCCCTTACTATCACCTTTTGCAGCATCGCCGGCAAAGTAATAAAGTGGATAACCGCGATAAGTACTTTGTTTACGTCCATCAGCTCTGGTAACTTCTCCAACTTCGGCTTTGTTCAGGTTTAAATCTGTACTGGCATCTGCAGAATAATAAAGTGGCCAGGTTGTTTCGCAACCACCTACACAGGTTGGTGTGCCTGCAGCATCAGATGAAAAGAAGTATAAAGTTTTACCATCTTTATCCGTTAGTACCGATCCAAATTTGGTATCACTTGCCAATTGGATTCCCTTGTTATTATTAGTAACAGGTGGTGTTGTAGGTTCGTCTGAACTATTTTTCTTGCAGGCAGTGAATACCATGGCTATACAGGCAATAGCCAATAGATTCTTTTTTAAGTAGATTAGCATAAGATTTTTGTTTTTAGTTTTAACTTTAATAAAAATTGATATGCCGCTATTACGCCTCCAAATTGCAAATGGTTGCTTATAGAATGGATATTTTTAACCAAAACGAACAAAATAAAATATTTTTTAAAAAAGTAATTTTTAAGGCAACCTTTTGTTATCCCTTGCCGTAATGTGTGTTGAAAGGAGAACTTGTGACCGCTAACCGCGATAGTGAAGAAATTATACAAAAGTATATTCAGGGCTGCGTTAGAAATGAAAGAGATAGTCAAAAAGCACTATACAAGCATTTCTATAGCTTTGCTATGGGTATCTGTTTGCGTTACGCACACGATCGGTTAGATGCTGCAGGGATACTGAACGATGGTTTTTTTAAAGCCTTTAAAAATATAGCCAAATATGAAAATTCTAAGGCATTTATGCCCTGGCTCGGACGGATTATAACCAATACCGCTATCGATTATTACCGGGCGAATTTAAAATTTGCCGATCATGTAGATATTCAGGAACATGAAAACATCGCTCAGGTAAGTTCGGTGTACGATAAATTGGCCTATAACGATCTGCTGGCATTGGTGCAGGCCCTAAGTCCTGCCTACCGAACGGTTTTTAACCTTTTTGCTATAGATGGTTATAACCATGAAGAAATTGCCGAAATGCTGGGTATATCGATCGGAACATCAAAGTCGAACCTATTCAAAGCCAGGCAGAAATTACAGGAAATGCTAAAAGCTACTGATGCGAAAACTTACCAGGTAAGGAGTTCGGGCGTAGATAAAAACCTTTTACAGATAAGGTTAAACACAAACATGCAATGAAAGAGGGAAAAGATATAGATAAATTATTTAAGGATGGATTGGGAAACCCCGATCTGCCTTTTAATGATTTAGATTGGGATAATCTGGAGGAAAGATTGCATCCAACGCCGAAAAGGAGGGTTGTGCCTTTGTTTTGGCTAACCGCTGCAGCGGGAATTGCAGCGATGTTATTGATCGTGTTTTTATTGATAAAGCCATCTGGTAAACAAGATGATGTTAAAGCGGTGGTGAAAACCGAGAAGGAGAATCAGAATAATAATAATAAACAAAATAATACAGGAAATTTAACCGGGCTACCTACAAAACAGATTGATCCTGTTGTAAATATAGATTCAAATTCGTTGGCTGTAAACCAAAAAAATATTGAAGCAGGTAAATCAGTTCAAAAGCGTATTACTGATGTAAATGTAGAAATTGGTCAAAAAGCCATTGAAACTACAGGTAATAATACCAATTTGTTAGCCAATTTGGAGTTTAAGCCAGATTTAAGTTCGAAAATCGCTCCTATTGAATTTAAAGATCAAAATTTAACAGTAAATGTTGCCGTAGGCAAGCCCGAGCGGATTAAACCACCGGTTTTGAAACAAAAATCACGGTTTGTGTTGAGTATTTTAGCTGCGCCTGATTTAACCAGTGTTCAAAAATCGGGTACAAGTAATTTAAGCGGCGGCTTTGGAATAGAGGCCACTTACCTGATAACCAAAAAGCTAAGTATAACCTCAGGAGCATCCTATGCCAAGAAAATTTATGATTCGGATTTTAGTTTATACAATCCCAATACCAGTTATATTTTTAAAATAGCCCCATCAAATATCCACGCCAATTGTGATGTGATCGATATTCCTTTAAATGTAAATTATAAGGTTTTTGGAAATAGCAGAAATTCAGTTTCGGTGAGTACCGGGCTTTCGAGTTACCTGATGTTAAAGGAAAAATACAGTTATTCTTATACAGGAGATTATAAAGGCCCTCAAGATTTTGAAGTTAAGGGTCAAAATCAACATTATTTAGGTATTGCCAATGTTGGGATAGAGTTTCAACATAAAATAAACAATAATTTAAGCATCAGCGCCAAACCTTTTATGAAAATCCCTTTAACCGATATTGGTTACGGGAATTCAAGGTTATCCTCAACAGGCGTAGCAGTTTCAGTAAATATGAACCTGTTTAAGAAAAATTAATGTTTAATATTCTTAATAGGATCGGGTAAAGGCACAAAATCTGTTTCGCCAGGTACAGGTTTAAAGCTTTGTTCGAGCCACTTTTGCTTTGCCTTCTCGATAAGTTCTCTATCAGAAGCAACAAAGTTCCAGTAAATAAAACGTTCTTCAGGAAAAGGCTCTCCTCCGAAAATATAAACCGTAGTATTTGCGTGCATGGTAAATTCGCAGAGTTTAGCATCATTGGCAATTAAAATCTGGCGAGGTTCAAAAATATGTCCGTCGCTTTCTATTGCGCCTTCTAAAATATATAAGGCACTCTCTCCGAAAAGAGAATCGCCGATACTTACTTTCTGCCGATCAGTGCTTTTTAACTCTAAAAAATACAGCGGACTGTAAACGGGCACGGGCGATTTTCGTCCGAAAGCTTCACCAGCAATTAATTTAATGGCAACGCCATCTTGCTCCCATGCAGGGATATCGGCACCCTCTACATGAAAAAATTCAGGTTCCATTTGCTCCAGCGCTTTGGGCAAAGCCACCCAGATCTGTAAGCCATGCAGCATTTTATCGGTATGACGAAGGTATTCTGGCGTTCTTTCAGAGTGTACGATGCCACTGCCTGATGTCATCCAGTTTACCTGGCCTGGTTTGATGACTACATCAGACCCCAGACTGTCTTTATGGGTAATTTCTCCTTCGAATAAAAAGGTTAAGGTAGAAAGTCCGATATGTGGATGCGGCGGAACATCGAGATTTTCGTGATCGCTCATCGCGGCCGGCCCCATGTGGTCGATAAAAGAAAAAGGACCAACCATGCGCTTCTCTCTGAAAGGCAAAAGCCTGCCAACCATAAAATTGCCAATGTTTGCTGGCCTTTCTTCGATAATCAGTTTAATGTTCGACATGTGGAGATCAATTTTAAGAAGGTGAATTTAAGGAAAAATATTGTCATCTTTCCTCAAGTTGCCGTGCGGTTGGTCGGGATTTCAAATCCCGACCCTTGAACTGTGGATTTATAATCCACCCAGAAGGATTACAAATCCTAAGCCCTAATGACGGGATTGCAAATCCCGACTAGCGCCGCGGGAAAGATTGCTTCCCCGAAATCGGGGCAGGCTGTCGGCTGAAAAAGCCTTCTCGCAATGACGGATTAGGATATGGAAATTAATTCCGTGATTTCTGTGTTTTCCATGGCAAAAAAACGCTGTCAGATGGTAACATCTGACAGCACAAAAAAAGCATCTCGAAAGAGATGCTTTTAAAATAAAAAGAAAAATAGGGATATTTATTATACTAATTGCATTAAAGCCTCTTTGCTAAAGCCTTTCAATTCTTCAGTACGGTTATGTTTAATTTTTTCTACCCAGTTCGAATCTGCTAAAAGCGGACGGCCAACGGCAACCAAATCAAAATCGCCACGATCCATTCTACGTACCAATTCATCTAATGAGCTAGGCTGTGAGCTTTGACCAGCAAAAGCGCCAAAGAAATCGCCATCTAAACCAACTGAACCTACAGAAATGGTTGCTTTTCCGGTGATTTTTTTAGCCCAACCCGCAAAATTTAAATCAGAGCCTTCAAATTCAGGTTCCCAAAAGCGGCGTTGCGAACAGTGGAAAATATCAATCCCGGCATCGGCCAATGGTGTTAACCACTGTTCCATTTCCTGCTCATTTTTAGCCAGTTTAAAATCATAAGCAGCAGGTTTAAATTGAGATAAACGGATAATTACCGCAAAATCTTCACCAACCCTTTTACGTACTTCTTTAATTACTTCAACACCGAAACGGGTACGCTCGGCCAAAGTTTTACCGCCATAAATATCAGTACGGTTATTTGTTCCTTCCCAGAAAAACTGATCAATCAGGTATTGGTGTGCACCGTGTATTTCAACGGTATCAAAACCTAACGCTTTGGCATCTGCAGCAGCCTGACCAAAAGCAGCAATGGTATCGGCAATGGCAGCATCCGTCATGGCTACACCGTTTTCGAAACCTGGTTTGTTAAAGCTTGATGGACCTTCGAAAGGAGTACTTGGCAACCAGCCTGATGCGTGGTTTTCCATAATTCCCTGGTGCCAGATCTGTGGACCCATTTGCCCGCCAGCCTGGTGAACATCATTAATTACCTGCTGCCATCCTGCCAAAGCTTTGGTGCCATAAAAATGTGGAATGTTTGGATCTGCAGAAGAAGATGGGCGGTTGATTACCGTACCTTCTGATAAAATTAAACCCACTTCGCCAGCGGCTCTTTTTGCGTAATAGGTAGCAACATCGGCTGTTGGTACACCATCTGGCGAGAACGACCTCGTCATCGGAGCCATTACAATCCTGTTTTTTGTATTTAATGTTTTTAGGCTAAAAGGCCTGAATAAACTATCTGTGTTCATATATTTTTAAATTTTATAATGCTTTATGGATGATTTCGCTTAATTTTTCCAAGCCTTCTTTATTGCGTTTGTAATAGGTCCATTGCCCAACACGGGTAGAGCTGATTAATTCTGCACGCTGTAAAATAGAAAGGTATTCGGAGATGGTACTTTGTGATAAACCACTTTTTAGCTGGATCTGCCCAACACAAACACCAACGTTTTCAAAATCGGCATTTGGCTGTTCCGGAAAATTAAGCTCGGGCTCTTTTAGCCAGCCTAAAATCTGCAAACGTGTTTTGTTCGAAAGGGCTTTAAATATTTCTACCTGATCCATGACTCAAAGGTATATCGGAATTTCCCGATATGCCAATTAAAGAATCAAACTTTACAATTGTATGTAGAACCTGTTGTTAAGCGTTGCTAAAACGTTTAAAGCTCAGCATGATATTAAAATAATGTTAGGATTTACATTAAACAATTTCTTACATTCGTTTAATCATTCTAACCATTGTCAACTTATAACTCATTAACCGATCACGAACTTTTCGTCCTGATGCAGGATGGGAATAAGTATGCGTTCGAAGAAATTTACGAGCGGTTTAACGGTTTGTTATATATTTATGCTTGTAAAATGGTACCTGATAGGGAAGATGCGAGAGACATTGTTCAGGAGATTTTTGTGTACCTCTGGAGTAACCCTAATATTAAGATCAAATCACAGTTATCGGCTTATCTGTACACCGCAGTGCGGTATAAAATCTTCGATTGGCTGGATAAAAATAAATCGCGTACCAATTATTTACAATCATTGGAAAACTTTGCCGATCAGGGTGATTATGTGACGGATAATTATATTCGTGAGCGAGAATTTGCTTCACTGATTGAAAAAGAAGTGGCTTTATTGCCGCCAAAAATGCGCCTGATTTTCGAAATGAGCCGTCGGCAACACCTTACTCAAAAGGAAATTGCCGATATTTTGCATTTATCAGATAAAACGGTAAAAAAGCAGATGAGCAATGCATTAAAGGTTTTAAGGTTAAAGTTAACATCGTTTTTATTACTGGCTGTAATTTTAATGCTTCGCTGATTTTTTTGACTAACCCAAAATTCATAAATTGATTGATTTGGGCGTTACCCAATCCCGTGAACTACGGGAAAGGGGCGGGCTTTTCAGGGCTTCGCTTTGCTCCGGTACCGATGAAGGATCGGTACTGAACCCTTACAATCCCTAACGCAAAACCCACCGGTTTCAAACCTCGCAGGTTTAATTCGATGTTAATATTGTTTTTAATGGCCTCATTGAAGGCTGCGCCGTTTAAAAGCCCCTAAGGTCTAAAGTTACCAGTCCCTTTAAAAAGCAGGCTTTGTTAAATAAACCTGATAGGACGGAAAGCCCGGAGCGAGGCACGAGTGAGGACTTGGAGGGATAGCAGGACTTTCGTAACCGAAGCACACCGAACCCTGTTTTTCTAAATAATATAAATCACTTTAGGGTAACTAAATATACAAGTTTGCGACGGCCAAAATTTATCATTCAAAAAAAATAAAAATATTTTCTTTTCATCTACTACCTGGGCTTTGGTTAACCTACATGTATTTAATTAGCCAAATATTTTGAAGTAATGAATAAAGCCGAAGTTGAAAAACTTTTAGAACGATACAGAGATGGATTGTGTACTGAAGACGAAAAAGCTTTAGTAGAATCGTGGCACTTATCCGAACTGTCTAAAAGGGTATCCGATCTGGATCACTCCGAGTTAATTGATGCCAAAATCCAGATCTGGAATGCCATTGAAGAAGAAACAGCGCTGAAACCTGCACGTATAAGCCTGCTTTGGCCAAAACTGGCGGCTGCGGCAGTGGTACTTTTCTTTATTGGTTTTGTGATCAATAATCAGCTGAAAAAACAATTCTCAAACCCTCAACAAATTAGTAAAACAGCAGAAAAAATTATCAGGCCTGGTGGTAATAAAGCAACTTTGACATTGGCCGATGGTTCTAAAATATCTTTAACCGATGCTACGAATGGCGTAATTGCTAAACAAGCAGGTATTAACATTACCAAAACCAGTAAAGGGGAGCTAATTTATACCGTTGCTGCCCAATTGGCATCGAATGTTAAAAAAGCAGTGTATAACACAATTGAAACGCCACGTGGCGGACAATACCAGATCAACCTTCCTGATGGGACCAAAGTTTGGCTCAATGCTGAATCGGTTTTAAAGTACCCGGCTGCTTTTAATGGCGAAGAAAGAAAAGTAGAACTGAAAGGTGAAGCCTATTTCGAAGTGGCCAAATTAACCGATAAAAAAGGTGCAAGGGTGCCATTTAAGGTAAAAAGCGACATTGGTGCAGGCAGAAGTCAGGAAGTGGAAGTTTTGGGTACGCATTTTAACATCAATGCTTATAATAACGAACCCAGCAACAAAACCACACTGTTGGAAGGTAGCGTAAGGATTAAAAATTTACAGTCGAACCTTTCGCAGTTATTAAAACCGGGCCAGCAATCGATCATCACCTCTTCATCAGCATCAGTGAAAGTAGAAACCGTAGATGCCGAAGAATCGGTAACCTGGAAAGATGGTTATTTCAGTTTTAATGAAGAGAATTTAGCAACCATTATGAATAAAATTGCCCGTTGGTACAATGTAGAAATAGATTACCGCGGCAATAAAATCAATAAAACCTTTGGTGGGCGCATTTCGCGTTTCAATAGCGTTAACGAGGTGTTGGATATGCTGCAAACCACTGGGGCCGTACATTTTAAAATAGAAGAGAGGAGGATTTTAGTTATGCCATAACCTATACTTTTTCATCAAAACGATGATGATTTTTTAGAATATGCCTGACTAAAAAACCGGAAGCGCGGCAACGCTCCCGGCCATATTTAAGGCTTTATTCTAATCGTAAAATTGTGAGATACAACTATTCTAAAACTAATAACCAAATATATGAATTTTTATACTGAATGGTTGCCCAAACCAAAGGGACGCCTGTTTAAAATTTTGTTGATTATGAAATTGACTTTTGTCTTGCTAATCACTACATTTTTACAGCTCAGTTACGGGGCTGCAAATGCACAAAACGTAACATTATCAGAAAAAAATACCACACTACTTAAAGTTTTCCGCAAGCTGAACAAAAGCGTGGGTTATAGTTTTCTGTACGATTTAGATCTTTTAAAGGAAGCTAAACCGGTAACCATCGATATCCGTAATACAGATATTAAAGAAGCGCTCAAACGTATTTTTAGTGATCAGCCGCTTGGCTATACCATAAAAAACAATACCATTATTATTCACCGTAAATCGGAAGAGGGTACACCTTTAATGATCCGCAGTTTTGTTGATATAAGGGGTAAGGTGGTTGATGAAAAAGGCCAGCCCATGGCAGGAGCCAGTGTTAAGGTAAAAGGTACCAACCAGGGTTCGGTAACTGATGAAACGGGTACATTTACTTTAAAAGATGTAACCGAAGGAGCTACATTGGTGATTTCTTACATCGGTTACGAAAATAAAGAGGTAACTGCAGCCAACGGCTTAACCATAAAATTAGAACCGCAGGCAGGTTTACTGGCCGATGCCGTGGTAATTGGTTATGGTACACAAAAGAAGAGTGTGGTAACCGGAGCAATTGCATCAGTTAAGGCCGCCGATTTAGAAAATGCCCCGGTAGTGCGTTTGGAGCAATCGTTACAGGGCAGGGCATCCGGTGTAAATGTAATGACGAGTTCTGGTCAGCCAGGCGATGGCGGTACCATCAGGATCCGCGGTACAGCAAATATTAACAATGCCGATCCTTTATTTGTAGTGGATGGGGTGGTAATAGGCGGTGGGATTGAATACCTTAATCAATCAGATATCGAATCGATCGAAGTGTTAAAAGATGCCGCATCGGCGGCTATTTATGGTACACGTGCCGCAAACGGGGTAATTATTGTAACCACCAAAAAAGGCGCCAATACGGGAAGAATCAGACTGGAGTATAATAATTATATCGGTACACAGGCTCCTTCTACAAAGCTTAATCTGCTAAATGCTACGCAATACGCTACCATTTATAACGAATCACAGTTGGCTGATGGGGTTACTGCAGTGCGTTTTCCTAATCCGGCGCAGTATGGCGAAGGTACCGATTGGCAGGCAGCTGTATTTAATAACAGCGCCAAAATCCAGAACCACGATTTAAACATGAGCGGAGGAAATGATAAATCTGTTTATTATGGCTCGTTCAGTTATTTCGATCAGGATGGTATTGTGGCTACATCCAATTCGCAGTTTAAAAGATTTACCGCCAGATTTAACTTCGAACATAAAATCACCAAGAACATTAAGTTTGGTAACTCGATCGGTTATACCAGGATCAATTCGGTTGGCGTAAGTACCAATACCGAGTATGGTTCGCCATTAAGCCGGGCCATTAACATGGATCCGATAACACCTGTTGTTGAAACCGATCCTGCAAAATATGGTGCTTCAAAGTACCTGAATAATCCTGTGGTTAGAAATGATGCAGGTTTTCCTTATGGAATTTCTGATTATGCACAATCAGAGGTTTTAAACCCTGTTGCAGCATTAAAGGTTGCCCAGGGAAATAGCTGGAGCGATAAAATAGTAGGTAATGCATTTGCCGAAGTAGAATTTATTAAAGGTTTAAAATTTAGAAGCACAGGAGGCGTGGATCTTGCTTTTTGGGGCGGACAGAGTTTTCGCCCGATTTACTATCTGAACTCCATCAATCAATCTACTTTAACAGCTTACACCAGGGATAGTAACAGAGGTTTGTTCTGGTCGTTGGAAAATACCCTGAGCTATGATAAAACAATTGGCAAGCATGTATTTACAGCATTATTGGGCTATTCGGCACAGAAAAATAAAGGTGAAACCCAGGGTGGTATTAAAGAAGGTATTCCGGTTGATAACATTAAAGATGCTTCATTACAATTTCCGGTAGCCAGAACCAATTCAGATTTTTATGGAGGGGAGTATCTTAATACTTTAAACTCCATATTTGGTCGTATAATTTATAACTACGATGAAAAATATCTTTTTACGGGGATTATTCGCAGAGATGGTTCATCACAATTTGGCCCGAATAACAAATATGGTTATTTTCCTTCTGCATCAGCAGGTTGGGTTGCCTCACGTGAGGATTTTTGGCCTAAAAACGATATTGTTACCTTCCTAAAATTAAGGGGGTCTTACGGTATTAATGGTAACGACCGTATTCCGGATTTCAGATACTTAGCAACAGTAAGCGGTGGACGAAATTATTCGCTGGGAACAGCTTCCGGCCAAACGCTTGTTAATGGCGTTAGTCCGAATGCACTTTCAAATCCTGATTTAAAATGGGAAGAAACCTCTTCATTCGATTTAGGTTTTGATGCCACATTATTTGAAGGCATTACTTTAACCACCAGCTATTTTAATAAGAAAACTTATGGTATGTTGCTACAACAAGTAGTTCCATCATACGTAGGTAATAGTGGTCCTTATGCCAATACTGCCGATTTATACAACAGGGGTTTTGAAATTGAACTGGGATGGAACAAAAAAATAGGCGAAGTGAGCTTTCATGTTGCCGGTAATGCTTCATTTATTAAAAATCAGGTAACCTTATTAGGCGCAGATAAAGATTATATTCCAAGCAGACAAACCATTACACCTCAAGCTTTAGAAGTAACACGTGTAGCGGTTGGCCAATCAGTTGATTCATTCTTCGGATACCAGACTGCAGGCCTTTTCCAGAATCAGGCAGAAATCAACAATTATAAAAACGGTGCCGGTACTTTGATCCAGCCAAATGCAAAACCGGGTGATATTAAATTTTTAGACCTGAATGGTGATGGCGTAATCAGCGATGCAGACAGGACATTCTTAGGCCGATCGAACCCGAATTTTACTTATGGCCTAACTTTTTCTGCAAAATACAAAGGTTTTGATATTTCATTGTTCGGACAGGGCGTTTCAGGAAACATGATCTTTAACGGATTAAGAAGGTTCGACTTGACCCCATCTAATTACACCACCAATATTTTAAACCGGTGGACAGGCGAGGGAACAAGTAATACCATACCGAGAGTGACTTTACAGGATGATAACAAAAACTATAGCCGGGTATCGAGCCTGTTTTTAGAAAGTGGAGCCTATTTCAGGTTGAAAAATGTTCAATTGGGCTACACCTTTCCTAAGCAACTGGTAAATAAGGTTGGTTTGGATAAGTTAAAAGTTTATGTAATGGGCAACAACCTGTTTACCCTGACCAAGTACACTGGTTACGATCCGGAAATAGGAGGCGGAAGCTTAGGTGTAGACCGCGGTTTCTACCCTCAGGCCAGATCATTTTTTGTAGGTGTAAATGTTGGATTTTAATAAGAGCGATATGAAAATTAGACATATAAAATATTCGATTGCCATTTTGGCGATGATGCAATTAACAGTTTCTTGCAAAAAAGACTTTTTAGAACTTGTACCCAAAGGAACTGCAACAGAAGAAAATTTCTACCGTAACGAAACTGAGGTTTACCAAGGCTTAATAGCTGTATACGATGTAATGCAATGGGGTACTACCGGTGGTTATACCATGAAACAACCATTATTAAGTGCCGCCTCCGACGATTGTTTTGCTGGTGGCAGTAATGCTTCCGATCAGCCAAATTGGGTAGCTTACGATAACTTTAATATGGATTCGAGGGTGGGCCCACAGGTAGGTTTATGGAGTAAAAACTTTACCGGTATTAACCGTGCAAACATTATTTTAGAGAAAATTGAAAAGGCAACAACGCTAAGTGCAGGCTTTAAAACCAGGGTAACTGCCGAGGCAAAATTTTTAAGGGCCTATTTCTATTTTGATCTGGTTAGGTTTTTCGGCAATGTTCCGTTAATTACGGCAACCATACCAACCGCCGATCTTTATACGCAAAAACAATCTGCACCGGCAGCAATTTATGCGCAAGTGGAGAAAGATCTTCGTGATGCTTATCCTTCCTTGCCTACAACTGTTGCCACAAATGAAAAAGGACGGATTTCTATGGGCGCTGCTAAAGCATTGCTCGCAAAAGTATTGCTGTACCAAAACGATAATGCGAAACTGCAGGAAGCCGCTACTCTGTTTAACGATATCAACAAAGTTGGCAATGCTTATGGTTATTCTTTATTGACAAATTATGCCGATATCTTCAGACCAGATAATAAATTTAATGCTGAGGTAATTTTGGAGATTCCGCATTCTAACCTTGCTGCCTGGGGCGATTGGGGCTGGATTAACGGTGGTGAGGGTAATGTAGGTACGCAGTTTGTTGGAATGGATGGTTATAATGGTGATACTTATTCTGGCGGTTGGGGTTTCTGTCCGGTAACCCTGAGCTTGGTTAATGCGATGAAAACCGACCCACGTTTTGAAACCTCTATTATCGATGGTGCTGCATTAAAAGCCGCGAAAGCAACCTATAATGAACGGTATCAGAACACCGATTATTTTATCAAAAAATATGCACCGTTAAAAGCATACCGCTCAAACAGTGGTACTGCCGAGTTAAACTGGCCAATTGATGAAATTGAAATGCGTTTGGCCGATACTTATTTAATGGAAGCCGAGGCTTTGGTGAGGTTAAACAGCGATCCAACCCGGGCATTAGAATTGCTTACTGCTGTAAGGGCAAGAGTAGGCTTGCCTGCGGTTCCTGCAACTTTAGATAACATCTTTAATGAGCGTAGGTTAGAGCTTGCTTTTGAAGGTCACCGTTTCTTCGATCTTGTTCGCAGTGGCAGAGCGGTTACCGTTTTAGGTCCGGTGGGCTATAAAGCAGGCAAAAGTGAATTTATTCCAATTCCACAGCAGGAAATCGATCTTACAAAAGGGGTAATTAAACAAAATCCAGGCTATAATTAATTAAATATATCATGAAATTAAATTATATCATTAAACAAACAGCCGGGTTTATGACCTTGCTGCTTTTGCTGAGCTTTAGTGCCTGCAAAAAAGGAAATACAGATAAAGATTTGGGTGCTGCACCCACAGCCGATCAGGTTAAGTTTAGCGTAACGCCTACTGTAACCAACGCCAATATTGTTACTTTGGTTAATCAATCGCCAGGTTTTAAGGCCCTTTGGGATTTTGGTAATGGCGCCACAGCCGATGGTAATACGGTTACCGCTTCCTATCCTTTAGCGGGAACTTATACTGTTAAATTAACCATTGTTACTGATGGAGGTTCGGTTTCGAGCACCAAATCGGTGGTTATTGCAGCTACTAACCCAGCCATGTTAACCGATCCGGCTTTTACTACCCTTTCGGGAGGTTTGGCAAACGCTACAGGTTTTACCTGGGTAATCGATCAAAAATCGGCCGGACATCTGGGCGTTGGCCCCATAACTTCTCAAACGCCAGACTGGTATCAGGCCGGTCCGGATGAGAAAAATGGATTGGGCTTTTACGATGATGAGATGACTTTCAACATGAATGCCTTAAAATATACCTACGACAATAAAGGCACAACCTTTGCCAATGCATCTAACGCGCCGGGTATTGGTGGCCCAACGGGTTCAAATGATCCAACGGTAAATTATACCCCGCCAACCAACTTAACCTGGTTAGTTACCGAAACCAATGGTGCGAAATACATTACCATTTCTGGTGGAGGTTTTATTGGGTATTACCTTGGTGTTTCGCAATATCAGATCTTATCGTTAAATGAAAACGAAATGTGGCTGCGCTGTTTGGATAAAGCCAACAGTGGCAATGCCTGGTATTTGAAACTGGTTAAAAAAGGTTACGTAAGGCCAATTGTGCAAAAGCCGATTCAGGCCGCAAACCTTGGTGATGATTTCCAGGGTACTTCGAACTTCACCTGGACTGCAGAAAATATCAATTTTACAAGCCCTTACGATAATCCGGGCAAATTTCCTGTTAATACCTCTGCAAAAGTGGGCTATTATGAAAAAAGAACAGGCGATGATGGTCAGTATGGAAACCTCAATGTAACCTTGCCATACCGTTTTGACCTTGCAGCGAAAAACAAAGTCCGCTTAAAAGTTTTCATTCCCGGCGGTAACGATTTTACAACATTACAGCCAAAAGTTTCGGTTAAGCTGCAAAACTCGCTGTTGGGTGGTAACGCTTATACGACACAGATTGAGATTGTTAAAACCATTGCTGCTACCGATTACAATAAGTGGATACAGTTAGAGTTCGATTATTCGGGCTCGGCTGCCCAAACATTATATGATAAAATAGTGGTTCAGTTGGGTGGCGAAGGTCATCCTGCTCCGGGCATATTTTATATTGATGATTTTGAGTTTAAGTAAAGCCTGATTTACCGGGCAGTTTGTGCAACATACAAACTGCCCTATTTTAAAAATTAATACGATGATACATTCAGTAAAGCATTTTAAAAGTATGGTTTTTGCTTTTGCAATTGGAGCAATGGCATTGAGTTCCTGCTCAAAAAAGGAAGGTGATGATGGCTTGGTTTATGTACCGCCTGTAGTTGGACCACCTGTTGATAAAGGCTGGGCTTTTGAATCAAACCCAACTTGGGCTGATGAATTTACCAACACCGGTGCACCACTTTCGGGCAATTGGGATTACGATACCGGGGGTGGCGGCTGGGGAAACAATGAGCTGGAGTATTATACCAATACCACCAATAATGCCAATGTGGCTAACGGAATATTAACCATTACCGCTAAAAAAGAGAATATGGGCGGCATGCCTTACACCTCATCACGTATGGTAACCCGTAATAAACTCGATGCTTTATATGGCCGTTTCGAAATTAAAGCGAAACTTCCGACAGGAAAGGGTACATGGCCTGCCATTTGGATGTTACCAACCGACCGCGCTTATGGCGATTGGCCTAAATCGGGCGAAATTGATATTATGGAGCATGTGGGCTACGACCAGGATATGGTGCATTTTAGTACCCATAGCGAAGCTTATTATTTCAAAATTAACACCCAGAAAACCATTACCAAAAAAATTGACGGGGCAAGTACAGCTTTCCATTTGTACCGTGTAGATTGGACACCTTTTGCCATCCGGGGTTATTATGATGATGTAAAGGTATTTGAATTTACCAATGAAGGAACGGGTTACAAGGTTTGGCCCTTTGATAAACGTTTCCACCTATTGTTAAATGTTGCTGTTGGTGGCGATTGGGGCGGGGCAAATGGTATTGATGATAGTATCTGGCCACAAAAAATGGAAGTAGATTATGTCCGTTATTACAAAATGATCGATAAATAAGATACGTTAGTTTGATTGTAAAGTCGCTGAGGATTCAGCGGCTTTTCCGTGGTCTGTGTCCTCACAGACCACTTTTATTTATAACCACTTTGGATATCTTCGCCCATGGTCTGTGTCCCCACAGACCATTTTGAAGAGTAAAATTTCGTTCTGTGAGGACACAGACCGAGGGGGTAGATCTCTCCATTTCGCTGCGCTTCAGTCGAGATGACGATCGCTTTATTGAAACTGTCACCCTGAGCGTAGTCGAAGGGACAAAAAAAACGGGGATCGATCATACCGACCTATCCCCGTCATCTAAATTAACGCTCTCATATATATAAACAACCAAAAAGGCGATTTATTATATTCGGTGTAAAATATTTTTTATTTTTTTGCTACAGTCTTTTTCGCTGCGGTTTTTGCTTTCTTTTCAACGGCTGGAGTTTCTTCCGTGGCCTCTGCTTTTTTCTTGGCAGGTGCTTTTGCTTTCTTCACTTCTGTAACAGTTTCTTCAGTTACTTCAGCTTTCTTTTTTGCAGGCGCTTTAGCTTTTTTAACCTCCGCAGGAACTTCTTCCGCTACTGCTTCTTTTTTCTTGGCTGGTGCTTTAACTTTTTTAGCCTCAGCAACTGGTGCTTCAACAATCTCTTCTTTAACTTCTTTTGCTTTAGGAGCATGATCTTGTTGCAGGTAATTGGCTAAAACCTGCTTTAAATATACCTCTGGTTTAGGCATATTAATAATTGTTCCCCGCTCTTTATCCTGAGATTGCTTAATATAAGCCGATTTAATTTTACCCCAATCTTTAGAGTAAAGTCTGATAAACATCTCTACAAATTGTTCATCCGTATATTTTTTAGGCAACCTACCCAGCACTGCCTGAATTTTTTCTTCTTTTTTATGTAATACCGCCATCGATTTTATTTTGCACAAAGATAGCCGAATTTTATCATTATCAGTTTTTTGCTTTTTTTAGCAATTTGCAAACCCGATTAAGCACTCATTGCCTCTAAAATGGGCTCAGTTTTTCTGTTTTTTACCAATCTTTCGCGGTGTTTTAAGCCCCATTCTCTCAACTCATTAATTACCTTATCCAGCGATTCGCTGTAAGGTGTTAGCTCGTAAGTTACCGTAACAGGAGTAGTAGAAAATACTTTGCGCACTACGAATTCATTCAACTCTAAATCCTTCAGCTCTTTTGATAAAATTTTTGGTGTAATTTCTCCAACCGACTTCTGGATTTCATTAAACCGTTTTGGCCCTTCCTGTAAAGAGATGATTAAAGGCAGTTTCCACTTACCATTTAATACATAAAGTGCATCTTTTACTGCATTTAAACTGGCTGTACAAACCTCTTTACTACGGTGTTCTTTTGCTGGTCCCATAATGCAAAGGTATATGCTTTCGTAAAGGATACCACTATCCTTTTGGATACTAGTATCTTTTTGATAGTAATATTACATATTTATTGGATATCCGCAATAACCGAGGCTTAAAGTTATTATTCCATCTATGTTTTAATCGCATCCATGATTACCTTCTCAGTTCTTCACTGCGTTCTAAATGATAGTTATATAAAACGATTTAGCTGTATTTGCAACAAATTAATTGATGAAATCGGCACTCTCGGATTTTTATCTTAATTTGAGTTATGATGCGCACATTTACCAAATATTCAAGTCTGTTTTTAATCGGATCGATCGGTGTCTTATCCGCTTTTACCCACAAACCAAAACCTAAAAAATCGGAAGATAAACGGCCAAATATCATTGTAATCCTTGCCGACGATCTAGGTTTTTCCGACATCGGCTGCTATGGTGGCGAAATTAAAACGCCTAATATCGATTATCTGGCCAGTCAGGGGGTTCGGTTCAAAAACTTTTACAATACCTCACGCTGTTGTCCAACAAGGGCTGCTTTATTAACCGGACTTTATAACCATAATGCAGGTATTGGCGAAATGACTACTGATAGAGGTGTGGAAGGCTACCGTGGGGCCATCACCAAAAATACGGTAACATTGGCCGAGGTATTAAGAGATGCAGGCTACAGAACGGCCATGTCTGGCAAATGGCATGTTTCCAATACCATTGAACAGCCTACGCCAAAGGCACAACTAGATTGGCTAAACCATAAAACTTCTTTCCCATTATTTTCTCCAATTGATCAATATCCGACCAGCAGAGGCTTTGAAAAATTCTTCGGCACGCTCTGGGGAGTAGTCGATTTTTTTGATCCTTTTAGTTTGGTAAGCGGTACAACCCCTATTAAAGAAGTGCCCAAAGATTATTACCATACGGATGCGATTAATGATACGGCTGCTACCTACATCCGTGAATTTAGCAAGGGCGGTAAACCCTTCTTCCTGTATGTAGCCGAAAATGCCCCTCATTGGCCTTTACAAGCCAAACCCGAAGATATTGCTAAATATAAAGAAACTTACAAGGTGGGCTGGGATGCCATCCGCGAAGCGCGATATAAAAAAATGGTTGCAATGGGTTTGATCGATCCTAAAACAGCGCCATTATCTCCACGGAAATCGACCATGAAATGGGAAGATAACCCAACCAAAGCTTTTGATGAAATGGCGATGGCCGTACATGCAGCCATGATCGATCGGATGGACCAGGGCATTGGCCGGATCATTAAAACCTTAAAAGAAACCAATCAACTGGATAATACGCTGATCATCTTTTTAAGTGACAACGGTGCCAGTCCGGAAGATGCCATGCGTTATGGGCCGGGTTTTGACCGGCCAAGTGAAACAAGGGCAGGGGAAAAAATTGCTTATCCCATTTATAAAAGGGTAATGCCGGGTCCGCAAACCAGTTACACTTCTATTGGACCGATCTGGGCAAATGTTGCCAATACACCTTATCAACTGGCAAAAGCCCAATCTTATGAAGGAGGTGTACATACGCCAATGATTGCTTTCTGGCCAAAAGGAATCACAGCCAAAAAAGGTAGTTACACCGATCAGGTAGGGCACGTGATGGATTTTATGAGCACATTTGTCGAACTGGCCAAAGCCAGATACCCGAGTAATTATAAAGGGAATATAATTAAACCGATGCAGGGTCTGAGCCTGGTGCCTGCCTTAAAAGGAAAAGTTTCAAAGGGACACGAAACTTTATTTAACGAGCATTTTAATGCAAGTTTCGTACGTGCCGGAGATTGGAAAATGGTGAATTTATCTGATGATTCTACCTGGCACCTTTACAATATTAAAAGTGACAAAACAGAGCTGAATGATGTAGCCTCGCAACATCCTGATAAGGTAAAAGAGCTGACTGCAAAATGGCAGGCCTGGGCAAAAGAAAATAATGTGCTGCCGAAGCGATAAGGTTTCGGTCGGTGAGCCACGGATAGATGGAATTAATTATATTTAGATTTGTCGTCATTCTCGCGCACGCGGGAATCTTAATGCTTATGAAATAACAATCATTTTGCATTAAGATTCCCAATCAAGTTGGGAATGACGACATACTGCAGCTGCCTCCATGCCCATTTTACATGTGGGCCGCCAATACCTCAATAATCTTATCTGTCTCACCAACCTCTCCCAATCTTGGAAAGATACGTTTTACGCTATGTTCGTGCGCATCAATATTGGTATCTGCTATGGCATCTTCGGCGAAAGTAATGTTATATCCATGCTCACTGGCTGCCCTTGCGGTCCCTTCAACACCCACACTGGTAGAAATACCTGCCAATACAATTCCGGTAATGCCTCTTTTTTTTAATTCAACATCTAGATTAGGGTTTGTAAAAGCATTCCATGCATTTTTGGTGATGAAAATATCACCTTCAATGGTTTTAATTTCTGGGGCAATTTCGAACCATTCTGATGGAAAACTGGTAAATTTTGCATTGGCATTAGTGCGTAGGTTATTGAGAAGTGATTTTGTTGGATCAACATTTACCACCACAACAGGCAGATTTGCATTGCGGAATGCCGAAACCAACGTTGCAACTTTTGCTAAAATTTCGTTAACAGGTTTTGCGACCGGAAATTGTAAAATCCCTTTCTGAAGATCGATGAGCACTAAAGCTGTTTTTTTATCTATTGAAGTAATCATTTTTGTATTGATTTAAATTAAACTTTTTCTAATTCGAGCTGGTTAATATCTGGTTTGATGGACGTGTTTTTGATTTCTTCTTTCCGGAGTTTCCGGTATAGAAATGCGCCAATGATGAGGGCAATTGCACCTTCCAATAAAACCGTATCAGGTGTGCCGATCCATTGGGAGATACCACCTACGAGTAATCCGCCCAGTGGTTGCATACCAAAAAAGGCCATGGCGTAAAAACTGATTACACGGCCACGCATAGATGGATCAACCGTAGTTTGGATCAGGGTATTGCTAATGGTAATCTGCGACATCATGCCGAAGCCCGAAATGGTCGCAAAAACCAATGCGATGGGATAATAGGTGGTGTGTGAAAATAAAATAAGGCCTAACCCAAAAATGAGGGTATTAATCGCCAATATTTTTCGAAGATTTCTTCCTGGTTTTAGCGAAGCCAGAAAGATGGCACCAGAAAAGGCACCTAACCCTATCACACTGTCAATTACGCCGAAGGTGGAAGCTGTGCCTTTAAAGATATCTTTGGCATAAACCGGGATTAACGTACTAAAGGGTAAAACCGTTAAGCTGATCAGCGCCAGCATAATCAAAATGATGCTGATAGAAGGCGTTTTCCTGATATAGGCAAAACCTTCTTTTAGTTCTTCAACTACATTTTTGGTGCCCGGCTTGGCAATATATTTCGGCAGTTTCATCATTAATAAGGAACCGATAACCGCAATAAAACTTACCGCATTTAACCCAAAGCAGATGTCATCGCCAAATTTTTCTAAAGCCAGCCCAGCTAAACCCGGGCCAATTAACCTTGATAAATTTACCATTGATGAGTTTAGTGCCAGGGCATTGGGCAGATCAGCCTTATCATCAACCATTTCGTAAACCAGCGATTGCCTTGCGGGAACATCAAAGGCATTGATCAGCCCTAATAAAGCACTTAAAGCAATAATTTCCCATACCGAGTAATGCCTGAAGAAAATCAACAAGGTTAACAATACCGCCTGTATCATTGAGGCGATTTGCGTGATCAACAATAATTTGTAACGGTTATAACGGTCGGAAGCTACTCCACCCAAAAAGGAAAAAATAAATGATGGGAACAAGCTGGCAAAAAGCGTTAAACCCAGCATAAATTTAGAATGGGTTTCGGAATAAATTACCCAGCTCACGGCAGTTTTTTGCATCCAGGTCCCGATGAGGGAAATAGACTGGCCACCGAAATATAACCTGTAGTTACGGCTTTTAAAGGCGTTAAATGTGCTGATTTTCATTTTCTTAAAATTCAACCAGTTTAGCCAAAGGGCCAATAGCCGCTTTTAAAATTTCCTGTTCCTGTGCATTGCAAACTTCTGCAATGGCCTTACTTAACCATTCATCACGCTCATTCCGCACCTGCTGGATCATTTCTTTTCCCAATGTTGAAATGGAAAGATATACCTTACGTTTGTCGGTTGCTGATGGGGTTTTTTCAATCAGGCCAAGTGAATTTAAATGTGTAATCACCTGTCCCATTGATTGTGGTGTTATTTTTTCGATCACAGCCAGCTCTGCCGATAAAAGGCTTTGGTTTTCTAAGGAGACCAACACTGCTCTTTCGGTTTGCGATAATGGGGTATCGATGGGCGAAAGTTTCCGCATCTTTCTCACCAACCTGGTTAGAACAGGACGAAGTTGTGCAGCGATGTCATGACTATTTTTTGTGTTCATTTTTGTAAGTAAAACTTATAAGTTTACCTTACAAATATAAAGCTATTTTTATTTAAGAAACTGTGTTTATAAAAAAAACAGACACAGCATTTACAAATGGACTACTTTTTCCAGCCCTTCTGCATTTTCTTATAAGCCTTTTTACTGATTTTCGATTTCTTTTTCGATCGAGATTTACCCTTTTTCTTTCTGGCATTGATGTTATTCACCAGCGAATTTTTAACGCCTAGTTTGTTTTTCTTGCCCTTCTTTTTATCCTTTTTCTTTTTGCCTTTTTTATTTGTCTTAGCCATAAAATATTTAACTGATTACCATGATTTAACATTACATCACCTAAAAAGGTTCCAAAAAAAATAAATGAGCTTTTTAACAAAGTAAATTGAGCTTTTTAGCAAAGCTTTCCCTTGCTCTTCAACCTACCTTTGATTTATAAATGATAGAAAAAATGAAAAAAGTTTGGTTTATAACAGGTAGCTCCCGCGGATTGGGACGTAGCCTAACCGCACAGGTATTGGCAAAAGGGGATTTGGTTGCTGCAACGGCAAGAAATACCGAAGCGTTAAAAGATTTGGTAGAAAAATATCGTGATCAGGTTTTGCCGATCACTTTAGATGTTACCGATAACGATCAGGTTAATTTAGCGGTAGAGGCTGCCATAGCACATTTTGGCAGAATAGATGTATTGGTAAATAACGCCGGTTTTGGGATTATTGGCGCAGCAGAAGCTTTTACCGAAGAACAGGTACGTAGTCAACTGGAAACCAATTTATATGCGCCGATTGAGATTACCCGTGCTGTATTGCCATTCATGCGCAAACAACGTTCGGGCAGGATTTTGCAGATCAGTTCGGTAGGTGGCCGTGTGGGCAATGCAGGATTGAGCATGTATCAGGCCGCAAAATTTGGTTTGGGTGGCTTTACCGAAGCTTTGGCAAAAGAGGTGGTAGATTTAGGTATTTATGTTACCAGTGTAGAGCCAGGTGGGTTCCGTACGGATTGGGCTGGAGATTCAATGACTTATGCACCTGCTGTAGAGGGGTATGAAAACTCGGTTGAAAAACGTTCTGATTTCTTTAAAAGTGGTAATTTTGTGCCAATGGGCGATCCGGAAAAGGCTACAAAGGTTATGATCGATTTGGTAGAAAGCCCTGAGCCACCCGTACATTTGGTGTTGGGAAGCGAGGCCATTGGCTTACTGAAACAGGCCGATGCTGCAAGAACTGCCAAAATGGAAAAATGGATGGAAGTGAGTTTATCAACAGATCATGATGAAGCAGAGAATTTTTTAACCACTGATCTTGGTAAATCTTTTATAAAGAAGTAAGTTTCAGCCACGGTGGCGCAGATTGACACGGATTATTTATAGACTAGTTCTTTCGCTCGTTTTGTCATCCTGAGCGAAGTCGAAGGATCTTTGCTACAGTTAAGATTGCGACTATTATTTCGCCACGGAGACACAGATTTGCACGGAGGATTTATAGGCTAGTTCTTTCGCTCGTTTTGTCATCCTGAGCGAAGTCGAAGGATCTTTGCTACAGTTAGGATTGAGACTATTATATCGCCACGGAGGCGTAGATTGACACGGATTATTTATAGGCTAGTTTCTTTCACTCGTTTTGTCATCCTGAGCGAAGTCGAAGGATCTTTGCTACAGTTAGATTGAGACTATTATATCGCCACGGAGACAAATATTTGCATGGAGGATTTATAGACTAGTTTTTTTACTCGTTTTGTCATCCTGAGCGAAGTCGAAGGATCTTTGCTACAGTTAAGATTGTGACTATTATGTCGCCAGGGAGGCACAGATTTGCACCGAGATAAATTTCTCTGTGTTTTCCGTGCCTCCGTGGCAATTATAAATAATATTAACCACAGATAAAAAGGATGAACACAGATGACGTATTGCATGACTAAGATCTGTGTGCACCTGTGGTAAAAAAATACATCAAATCTCCTTAAAAACCTTAAATTTGATCAACATGCCAAATCAAGTTAAACGTCCAGATATCATGTTTTCCTGTTATGCCCATAAAAGCAGTGAGGGCGAACAGTTTATCCCCAGCCATTCGTTAGGATTGGTGATTGCGGGTACTTCGGAGATATTTATAGGCGGAGAGAAATTTACGTTTTCTGATGGCGATTTCAGGTTTTTCAGGCGTAACCAGTTAGCAAGATATACCAAATATCCGCCAGCAGGTGGGGAGTTTAAATCCATCAGTATTACTATTGATCAGGAGATTCTGCATAGTATCAGCAGCGAATATAATTTGCAGATGGAAAAGCCCAACCATAACCTTAAAGGTTTGGCACTCGAAAATAATAGTTTATTAAAAAACTACATCGATTCAATATGGCCTTATCTCGACGGAAATAATGCATCCAACCAGGCTTTGGTTGATTTAAAAATAAAAGAGGCTGTAATGATCCTGTTGCAGACCAACCCTATACTAAAAGATGTGCTTTTTGATTTCTCGGAACCCGGGAAAATTGACCTGGAAGCCTATATGAATGCCAATTACAAATTCAACGTAGATATTAACCGCTTTGCTTATTTAACGGGGAGAAGTTTAGCTACGTTTAAAAGAGATTTTGAGAAAATTTTTAACCTTTCACCTAACCGCTGGTTACAGAAAAAGCGGTTAAACGATGCTTATTACCTGATTACAGAAAAAGGCTGGAAATCGTCGGATGTATATCTCGAAGTGGGTTTTAAAGATCTTTCACATTTTTCTTTCGCCTTTAAAAAAGCCTTTGGAATGGCGCCTTCGCGGGTGGGCATTTAAAAAAGAATCCCGGTTAACCGGGATTCTTTTAGATCTAAAATCCAATTGAATTTTTTAATATAATCCCAGCTCAGCAAGCGCTGCAAACTGCAGTCCATCGTAAGCTGAATTGGCAATGATTTTAAAATATCTTAACGATTTTGGCGTACCAAAGCTAAAATATTGCGCGCCATTCGTATTTGCGGCTACATAATTGTTTACCGAAGTGAAATTAGTGCCATCGGTACTGGTGAGTACCTGGAAGTTTTTAACTGCCCTTGATAAGCCACTTCGCTGGGTTAAACTTAATCCATTTGCCGTTTTAAGTGATCCGAGATCCACCACAATGGTATGCGGATAGCTTGTTGCAGAACTGCTCCACCTAGAATGCCAGTAAGTTGCAGAACTGCCATCAATTAATTTACTCGCCCTCCCGTTTACCGTGCCTTCGCCACTGGTTTCTTCAGAGCTGAACGAGGCTATAGACCAGCCGGTTTTGCTTAATTCGTTCTGGGTGCTAAAAGTTAAAACAGGTACGCCGCTGGCGAAAGTATAATTATACACGGTTTCGGTTACCGTTCCATTTTCGTGCACCAGTTTTACCTTTAATTCATAAGGGATGCCGTCAGATTTGTATTGCAGGTCAGAAATAGGCATTTCGACATAAAAACTATCCAAACCTATTGGTTTAGATTCCCAGGTAGTGGCATTATAATCGTGATTTACGCCGGTACCTTCATTATTTACATTCGGATCGTTATAGTATACAATGCTGTTTACCTTTACACTGGCAGAATATTTTCCTGAAACAACAATGGCACCTTTGGTTGTTGAATAACTCGCATGTATTTTATCAACAGATGCAGTAACGGCACCATAATAGGTTTTATTATCATTATTAAAAATCTGGTTCACATTTAAAATTGCAGCATCGGTAGCGGTTAAAAAGGTTGGCGATTTACCAAGCGTTCCGTTACCTGCCCACATTAAAGCCATACCGAGTGTTGAATTTTCTGATACTTTTTGGCAATTGTGTGGTAAGTTTAAACCATGCCCCAGTTCGTGCATCATGCCACCAAACCACACACTAAAACGGTTACCCTCTGTATCTGTTTTTCCAAGGTTTTTAATGTCCATGCCTTCATAATCGAGTGCATAACACCATCTGCCTGTTCCGTAAAACGGACCACCGCTAGGCGTACCATCAGGTTGGAAACTGTATCGTGGAATGATAACTAAAGTATGTTCGCTGGTTTTTTCAGTTGGATGGGCAGCAAAATAAGCATTGATCTCGCTGGCTACTGCACCGCTTCCGCCTGAGTAAGGATAACTGCTTTTTGGCAGGCTACCCCTGATCAGGATAATCTTCACTAAACCATTACTGGTATCGGGCAATAAGCCAAAGGTTTTAGCACCGTATCCATTGCGCTGCATTTCACCTTTGTACCAATTTTGGCCCCAAATCATTAAATCACCAAGTCTTTTTCTGAAACCTGCCAGTGTATCCAGGTCGTTAGGCACAAAATAGATCAGGTTAAGATTGTGTGTTTGTGTAATCAGATTCGGGTTTACCAATGAGGATTTGTTCTTTAACGTCGGCGAAATTTCCTGATTTTCTGCGATCTGGTTTTTCCGACAGGCCGTGCTAAGCGCTGCAAGCAATATGCAGGCGTAAAAGGCAATTTTTTTCATAGTTTTTTAGAGGTTTAGGTTGTTTAATATTGGTTAGGTATAAATGGGATTTTAGATTTCAGACTAGGTAGAAGAATAACTATTGGAAAGGAATAAATACTGAAACGGAGAACGCCAATGCTTTTTTAGTAAAATTGAAACCATAAGTGATTGTGTTATATTTGTTTATTGTTAAATCAAGATAAACACAATTGGTAACTGGCAGCGAAAGAAACTCAACGCAAACGTTTGATGAATTATTTGAAAATTAGATTTTTAAAGTGTGAAAAACAGCTTATTTAGTATAAAAAGTTGCTTTTTAAGGCAGTTTTTTCGCTAAAGTTTGGTCATTGCCCTGAAAAAGAGAGGAAGTTTGGCTGTATGGTTAAAAAGACAAACGTTTGTTCAGTTTTTTCTATAAATGAAGTTTACTGGAGGCATAGTGGATTACAGACCACCATGTAAGCATAAGATAAATGTTCTTTTTTTTGGAAAGCAGGACTACTGCTCATCGGTTACAGCGGGTGCTTTCCTTACAGCTTCAATGGCAGTACTCATTCAAAAAAAATGCGCCAGCTTTCATCCATCCGATAGCTATCGGATCAGGTTTATTTGGGTAAGGGCGGTGCAAACAAACCTTTCGAAACTAAGCCCGATTGTACGGATGCCGTTTTTATCGGATTATTTTCTTTACCAAAGCTTTAAAAACGGCAGGAGGGAAAGCGGGGCTGCAGGCCGCCACAGAGAATGGGAATTCTCACTTCCAAAAAGATAAAAGGTGTTATATTTAGGAAAGCAGAATCACTGCTCATCGGTTACATCAGTCCTGCTTTCCTTACAGCTTTAATGGCATTGCTCATTCAAAAAAACTGCGACAGCTTTCGTCCATCCGATAGCTATCGGATCAGGTTTATTTGAGCAAGGCCGGCGCAAAAAACAGACCTTTCGGACCTAAGCCCGATTGTACGGATGCCGTTTTATCGGGATATTTTCTTTTTCTAAGTTTTAAAAACGGCAGGAGGGAAAGCGGGGCTGCAGGCCGCCACAGGGAACGGGACTTCTCACTTCCAAAAAAGAATGAATAGCTTATTTTCAATTAATTTTTACTTATAATTTAATCGAATTCCCATCATTTCGAGCGAAGTGCAACACGGTCGAGACCCGGGGTTCAGCGAAGTTAAATCTACTTTGATAGATCTCTCCATTTCGCTGCGCTTCAGTCGAGATGACGATCGATTTTAAACTTTTTTAGGAGGAAGATCGAATGCAATGGCCTCATGCTCGAAATGGCCATTGTGTGCGCCATCGCAAAAAGGTTTGTTTTTAGATAAACCGCAACGGCAGATCGAAAGCACTTCTCTGCCCTGTAAGCCATAAACGTTTCCGTTTCTATCTACAATTTCGAAATCGCCCTCAATTTTAACAGAGCCGTTATTGTTAATGGTAAGTTTTGTTTTAGACATGTTTTGTTATTTGTTCAGCAAAACTAAGCCATAAAAACCGCAATTTTTTTGCTGATTTCTATTTAGAAACATTCTCCCTTGAATGTAAAGCCTCTTTTTTGATCACGTAGGCAATCATATCCGTCCTGATTTCGAAACCCAGTTTCTGATAGAGTTTGATCGCGCCTTCATTATCGTTGCGTACATGCAGAAAAGGGATTTCGTTGCGGAGTAATATGCGCTTAATCTGTTCCTGCAGGATCTTAAAGGAATAGCCTTTCCCCAAATGATCGGGATGGGTACAAACCGCGCTTACCTCGCGATAAGGGCTGGGGAAAAAGCGGTGACCAGCCATAGATGCCAGTTTCCCGTTAACAAATATGCCTGTATAATTGCTTAACGCTATGGTTTTGGGCAGGAAAGGTCCTGGTTTAGTCAATTCCACAAGATCAATCATCTCGGTAACGTGTTCAAGATCAAGGTCTGTGAGTTCGGCTCCATCTGTGTCAGAAATTTTTGTGCCCCGAAAAATAAACTGAAACATATCAATATGCGTCAATAATTTCCACTGTTCCGGAATTTCGACCGGTGTTTTTGCGAAAAAAACAAAAAGGCTTTCCGGCGGACTGATCTGATAAAGTGTGTCTAAATTTTCCTGCGAATTATCTTTTAATCCGGCAAACGCCGTAATATCTTCGATATAATATTTTACCGTTTCAACACCTTTTGCCAGGTGAGCATGGCCGGATGATAAGGCATAAAAAATTGGATTATCCAGTACGTGTTCCATGCAGCAAAGATATTAAAAGCTAAATCAGGCGGGAGTAAATTTTAACCGAATAGATTATCCCTGTGGTATTATTGATTCAAAAAAGTCTCTACCAGATGCGCTGTAATTCCGATCGTTTTATCGCTTACATCCGGGTTCAGGTTTTCGCCGATCATGGCACCATGCAAGCCAGGCAAAATAACCAACTGTGCATTTGCAATCAATTTCGACATTTTTACCACATGTTCAGCCCTGATTACATCACGGTCTGCTACCATTAATAAGGCCTGAGATTTGATTCCCCTAATATCGTCATCACTAAGGTCAACGAAATCGAGCATGCGCTGTTTGTCTTTCTCAAACATGGTTTGCAAAGCATTTTGATCTGGATTTACGGCTAGAAATGCTGTTTTCAGTGGTTCAGGCATGTGGTCGATAGTAGCATCTCCAAAACCATTATAAAAACCTTCAATTAAACCTTCCCGTTGGTAATTAGCCGAAATCACGATGATTTTATTTACTACATCGGGATAATGGGCAGCAATATGCAGCGTGGTAGTGCCGCCATTACTAAAACCCAAAAAATTGGCCTTTGCTATTTTGAGTTGATTTAATAAAGTTGTAACGTCCTTTGCATCCTAGGCAAAAGATTCTGGCTGTTCGCGGTCGCTGGTTCGTCCATGGGCCTGAAGTTCAACTGCTATTACCTTGCCGCATTTGGCCAAATAAGGAATAAACCTGCCGAATGTTGATTGAATGGTAGAGCCGCCGCCGTGGATCAATACAAGAGGGATTTCTCCTTCGCCATAAACCTCATAATACATGTTAATGCCATTTACCTGCTCGTGCCCGGCTTTTTGATAAGTTTCCATTGGTTTTGATTTTAAATGTTGCTAAACAAAGCTAAGCAGGAAGGCTGAAAATAAGGGCCTTATAACAGACAATATTAGGGTGGTTTGAGCCATTTTTAAACTTTATTTCTTTAGCTTTTTGGTTTTCCGGGTATAAGCTTCCAGAAATTGATCAATACCGGACGCCGTATAACCCAATAACCTCGAGTTTTCGCCTAGCTCAGAAGAAGCGATGGTTGTTTTTTCCCTGATCTGTGTCATACAATACATATTAATGGCCTGCTGCATCGGTAAAGTAATGTACTGCTTCGCTTCGGCAATTTTACCGCTTAAAACAATCAGTTCAGGATTAAACAGTTGAATTAGCATTGATATCCCTTTGCCCATATAGGTACCCACATTCGATAATAACTGGATGGCATACTGATCGCCTTTATTGGCCGCCTTAATAATTACAGCGGGTTCAATCCTTTCCAGCTCTTCTTTAGTAAGCTGGTTAAGCATAGAATTTTTTCCTGATAAAATACCTTCTTTAGCCATTTCTGATAAGGCATTTCCCGAAGCAACGGTTTCTAAACAGCCATGTTTGCCACAATAGCACAATACACCATTTTCAACAAAAGGGATGTGGCCGAGTTCCCCTGAAAAGCCACAGTTGCCTCGCCTCAGTTTACCATCCATGATAATGCCCAAACCAACACCCCAATCCATTAATAGTACGAGTACATTTTTCTTACCTTTGGCCATTCCATGTGTAAATTCGGCCATTGATGAGCCATTTACATCGTTCTGGATTACCACAGGTAAATTTAATATCTTTTCAAAAGCAGCTGTTAAAGAAATATTTTCTCCATCATTTAAAAAATAACTGTAGTTTTCACCTTTTTCGGCATCAATTAAGCCTGGCATGCCTACGCTGCAGCCAATTAAATGCGCTTTATTAATCGCTGAAGATTTTAAGAAATCCTGTAATTGTGTATCTAAAATGTGAAAAAAATCGGTCCGGCTCTTAGAAATGGGAAGCAGAAAGGTTTTAACCTCCGATACCAGATTATAATTGTTGTCGATAATGGCAATTTTGGTATGGAATAATTCAATATCGATACATAAAATCAAGATTTTTCTGTCCTTTAAGCAATAAAGGTCGGGTTTTCTTCCGCCTATTGATATGCCATAACCTTTTTTCTCTACCCAGCCCTCATTTATCAAAATATTTAAAAGTTTTAACAGACTCGGCGTACTCATTTCCATAATTGAGCATAAGCTCGAAACCGAAGAAGCACCTAAATTAAAAAGATATTTAATCAGCTTGTTTTTATAAATTGATTGCTTATCGTTGGGTGCCGAGATTAAGTTATTTAATAGGTTAAGATTCATTTGGTTAAACATACTGTTTTGATAAATATAGATAACTTCTATTAAAAATTTATTAAAGTTTTTTTAATGCGTAAAGAAATCATTGATGTTTTGTCGTTATAATAATTTCTTATTAATATTAAACTACCAATATGCTTTGAACCACGCGGATTAACCACCCGTATAAGCTTATTTTTTACAACACCCTAACCAAAATGAAAACCAAAGAAGAACCACAAAAACAGCCCAACTCCAGGCGCGATTTTATCAAAAAAACTGCAGTAGGCCTCGCCACATTTACCATTGTTCCACGTTATGTAATGGGCGGACAAGGTTATCTTGCTCCAAGCGATAAACTAACCAAAGCCGTAATAGGTGTAGGCGGGATGGGAAGAGGACATTTCGAATATGAAGGCACACAGGTAGTGGCCATTTGCGATGTTGATCAGAACCACCTTAAACAGGCAGCAGCCATGCTGGATAAAGGGGTAAAAACATTTAGTGATTATAGAGAGCTGATCCAGTTACCCGAAGTAGATATCGTACACATTGCCACCCCGCCACACTGGCACGGTATTATGGCGGTAGATGCTGCAAATGCAGGCAAGGATATCTGGTGCGAAAAACCAATGACCCATACCATTGGTGAAGGAAAAAGGGTGGTAGAAGCCGTAAAACAACACGGCAGGATGTTCAGGTTAAATACCTGGTTCAGGTTTAAAGATACTTTTTATGGGATGGGCACGACCGTAAAACCAATTAAAAAACTGGTTGATAGCGGTATGCTGGGCTGGCCTTTAAAAGTAACCGTAAGTAAACACACGGGTTACGACTGGAAATTTTATTGGGTGGGTAAAGACCATTTAGAGCCTCAGTCTGTGCCACCAGAATTGGATTATAATGCATGGTTAGGTCCTGCACCTTATAAGCCATATAATGCTCACCGTGTGCACCAAACTTTCAGGGGGTATTGGGATTATGATGGTGGCGGATTAAGCGATATGGGTCAGCATTATATCGATCCGATTCAATATTTCTTAGGTAAAGATGATACCAACCCAATTTCGGTTGAAGTGGATGCACCACAGCAACACACCGATGCCGTTGGCATTTGGCGCCGGATTACCTATACCTATGCCGATGGCTGCCAGATTATATTGGATGGCGAGGGTAAAGATGCCAATGTACCTTATATAGAAGGACCAAAGGGTAAGTTGTATCCGGGCTTTAAATCTGATATTCCCGATCTGGAACGCAAACTGGCACAATTTCCTGATCCGGATCCTGAAATTGTAGAATTTTCGGAATCGGTAAGGACAAGAAAGAAATTTGCCCTGAATGAAGAGAACGGGCACCGTTCATGCAATATTGTAAATATCGGTTTGGCTGCGCTGCGATTGGGCAGATCGTTAAAATTCGATCCTGTTAAGCAAGAGTTTATTGATGATGAGGCCGCAAACAGATTAATTAATCCTGTAATGCGAGCACCATTTTCCATTTAAAACCTCCCTTCATACCAATCATCATGAATAAAAAAATAATATTGGCGCTGTTGGCCATTGTAATGCTTTCGAATGCATTATTCACCCCAGCTGTTTTTGCCCAGGATAAAAAAGACGAAAGGACTACAACTACACGTATTGCCGATCTGCTGGCACAGCTGCCTGCCAGGGATGCCGCTCAGCTAACACGTAATATGAAAGAAGTTGCCGATTTGGGCGAAGATGGATATGTAGCCTTAATCAGCGGTTTAACTTCCTCGGGAAAAGGTAATAATGCTTTAATAGAATATGCTGTTGGCGGTTTTACGGCCTTTGCAACTAAAAAAGATCAACAAGCGGCAAGAGATATGGCCGTTAAAGCTTATTGTAAAGCTTTACCAAAATTAACCGATAAACAAAATAAAGCTTTTATCATCAGTCAGTTCGATCTGGTGGGGAATAATGCTGCCGTAAGCTGTTTAGAAAGTTATCTTACCGATGAGCAGTTGGCCGATGAGGCATCCAGGGCTTTATCTAAAATTGGCACGGCCTCAGCTACTACAGCATTAATTAAAGGCTTAAGTAAAGCAAGCGGGAAAGCCAAAATTACCATTGTAGAGGCTTTAGGACACAGTAATACCAAAGCAGCCGCTACTACCATTGCACCTTTGGCTGCGGGTACCGACAAAGAATTAACTAAAGTGAGTTTATATGCGCTTGCCAATATCGGCGATGCTTCATCTAAAGAAATTTTGATAAATGCCGCTGAACAGGCAGGTTATAAATACGACCAAACCAACGCCGTAGCCGCATTATTGGTTTATGCGCAAAAAAATGCAGCGAATAACAAAGCTGCGGTTGAAAGTATAGCCAAAACAATTTTAGAAAAAGCAACGGCTGCTGATCAGGTAAATGAGCGTATTGCAGCCTTAAAATTACTTGCTGATACACAAACTGATCAACAGGTTCTGTTATCGGCCATGGCCGATCAGCAGTTTGAGTACCGAGCAGCTGCGGTTAAATTTGCTGCTGCTGGTGTAAATGATAGCAATAGCGCCGCCTGGGTAAGTCAATTGAAAAAGGTTGATGCACCAACACAGGTGGCTATTTTGGATATGCTGGCCGGTAGTAAAGCAAAATCTACACTGCCTGATGTATTGAAACTGATCAAAAGTGAAAATCAACAGGTAAAATTGGCGGCCATTAATACAGCCGTAAAACTTGGTCAGGAAGCGGTGTTAGATGACCTGCTAAAATTAATGGGCAAAGGTAATGCTGCCGATATTACTGCTATTTCGAATGGGATTTTGAGGATTAAAGGAGAAACCGTAGCTACAAAAGTGGCTGCTTATATTCCAAAAGCTAAACCAGAAGTGCAGGTAGCCTTGATCAATATCTTAGCCGCCCGTGCAGCAACAAATCAAACTACTGTTATTTATACTTCGTTAAACAGTAAAAATCCTGAAGTAAGGAAAGCAGCATTTCTATCTTTAAAACAAGTTTCTACGGCAGAAAACAAAGCACAATTATTCGATCTCTTAAACAAAACAACTGATCAGGCCGAACTGGTTGCTGTTCAGGATGCCATTATCGCTTCGGTAAAAGGAAGTACAGATAAAGCTGCACAAACGGATGCCATCTTAATGCAAATGGGCAATACAACTGCCGATAAGAAATTGTTGTTTTATAAAGTGTTGGCTAGTTTGGGCGGGCAGAAATCATTAAAATCGGTTTCCGAAGCTTATACCTCAGGTGATGATGCGACAAAGAAAGCGGCAATAGAAGCACTTTCATCATGGTCGGATGCAGGCTCAACCGATGCATTAATGAGCATTGCACGTACCACAACCAATGCAGATTTTTTAAACCAGTCCATTACAGGTTACCTTAGTCTGGTAAGAAAAAACAGCTATCCTGCAGAGCAGCGATTATTGTTATTACGTGCTGCAATGGCCGTGGCTAAAACTCCGGCGCAGCAGCAGCAGATTTTTAAAGATACCGAACAGGCCAAATGTTTTAATGCAATTGTATTTGCAGGTCAGTATTTAGACAATGCGGCTTTACAGCAGGCTGCGGCAAATGCGGTAATGAATATTACCATGGCTGGCACCTACAATGGCGATATTGTAAAAGGCCTGCTGAACAAAACCATCGCTGTAATTACCGGTGGCGATGCAGGTTATCAAAAAGAAGGCATGCGCAAATACATTTCAGAAATGAAGCCAGGTGAAGGTTTTGTGAAGGTATTTAACGGTCAAGATTTATCGGGCTGGAAAGGCCTTATTGCCGATCCGATTAAAAGATCAAAAATGGATGCCAAAACCCTGGCTGATGCACAAGTGAAAGCCGACGCCGAAGCAAAGGAAAGCTGGAAAGTGGTAAATGGCGAATTGCAGTTCCAAAGTCACGGCAATAACCTGGCTACGGTTAAAAAATATGGCGATTTTGAGATGCTGGTAGATTGGAAAATTATCGACGACAAAAAAGGCGAGGGAGATGCCGGTATTTACCTGCGTGGTACACCACAGGTGCAGATCTGGGATCTTGCCCGTACAAAAGTGGGTGCCCAGGTTGGTTCTGGTGGTTTATACAATAACCAAAGCAACGAAAGCAAACCCCTTAAAGTAGCTGATAATAAATTGGATGAATGGAATACATTCAGGATTTTAATGAAAGGCGACCGTGTTACGGTTTATCTGAACGGACAATTGGTTACTGATAACGTGATTTTAGAAAATTACTGGGACAGAAGCCTGCCGATTTTTGCCGAAGAGCAGATCGAATTACAGGCACACGGATCGCCGGTGGCCTACCGCGATATTTACATCAAAGAAATTCCGCGTCCAAAACCTTTCGAACTCAGCGCTCAGGAGAAAAAAGAAGGTTATAAAATCCTTTTCGATGGGACCAACATGCATAGCTGGACCGGCAATACTACTGACTATGTGATTGAAGATGGTAACATCGCCATCCGTCCAAAACCGGGCAAAGGATCGGGCGGTAATTTATTCACCAAAGAAGAATTTAGCGATTTTGTTTACCGTTTCGAGTTTCAGTTAACGCCGGGTGCAAACAACGGTTTGGGTATAAGGGCACCACTAGAAGGTGATGCAGCCTATGTAGGTATGGAATTACAGATTCTGGATAATGATGCGCCCATTTATAAAGACCTTAAAGTGTACCAATACCATGGCTCAGTTTACGGAACCATTCCGGCCAAAAGAGGCTTTTTGAAACCTACAGGAGAGTGGAATTACGAAGAAGTGATTGCCAAAGGATCGAAAATTAAAGTCATCCTAAACGGAACCTTAATTTTAGACGGTGATATCGAACCTTTTAAAAAAGGTGGTACCCCTGATCACCAGGAGCACCCAGGTTTATCGCGTACGAGCGGTCATATCGGTTTCCTTGGTCATGGCTCGCCGGTTCAGTTCCGAAACATCAGGATCAAAGACCTCAGCAAAAAAGAAACAGCTACTAAAAAGAAATAAATTAAATTAGCATTATAACCTGAAATAATAATGGAAGATAAGGCAAATTCGAATACCGAAAATTCGAGACGGAACTTTATTAAAACAACCGCTCTTGCTGCAGCGGGATTTATGATTGTACCCCGGCATGTACTCGGTGGGCAAGGTTTTCTGGCACCAAGCGATCGCCTGCAATTGGCAGGTATCGGTGCAGGTGGAAAAGGAGAGGGCGATATTGCCAGTATTGTTAGGGGTGGCAAAACAGATGTTGCTTTTTTATGCGATGTAGATGATAGAAGAGCTGCAAATTCACTGAAAAATTTCCCGAAGGCAAAATATTATAAAGATTACCGCGAGTTGTTGGATAAAGAAGGCAAAAATATTGATGCCGTTACCGTATCCACACCCGATCATACCCACGCACAGATTGCCATGGCCGCCATGCAGTTAGGCAAACATGTGTATGTGCAGAAACCCTTAACGCACGATATTTATGAAGCAAGAATGTTAACCGAAGCTGCAAACCGCTATAAAGTGGTTACGCAGATGGGTAATCAGGGTGCATCGGGTGATGGAGTAAGGCGACTGCAGGAATGGTATGATGCTGGCCGGATCGGTAAAGTACATACGGTTTACTGCTGGACTAACCGACCAGTATGGCCACAGGGAATTTCCTGGCCGACAGCAAAAGAAGCAGTACCAAAAGAACTCGATTGGGATCTTTGGTTAGGCAGTGCCCCATATAAAGATTATATCAATAAACTTGTTCCCTTCAATTGGCGTGGCTGGTGGGATTACGGTACAGGTGCCATTGGCGATATGGGCTGCCATTTGGTAGAACCACCATTCAGGGTATTGGGACTCGATACGCCGATCAGTGTTGAATGTAGCGTGGGCAGTGTATATGTTGATGAATTTAAACGCGCTTATTTGCCCGAAAGTTGTCCGCCATCAAGCCATGTGATCATGACTTTTGCTAAAACACCAAAAACCAAACACGAAGTACAGGTACATTGGATGGACGGCGGAATTAAACCCGAACGTCCGGAAGAATTAGGCGCAAACGAAAGCTTTGGCGACAATGGTGTGCTGTTTATCGGCACAAAAGGCAAGATGATCTGCGAAACTTATGGCAAAAACCCAAGGTTACTACCTTTATCCCGCAACGAATCGGATAAAACCAAAATCACCATTCCGCGCATTGTTAATCAGGAAGAAGGCCATTACACACAGTTTGCCGAAGCCGCAATTGCCGGATATGGAAAGATGCAGCTCAGCTCACCTTTTGAAATTGCTGGTCCGCTTACAGAAACTTTACTGATTGCCAATTTAGCCATCCGTGGAACTGATGTGCAGCGTAAAGATGCAGGAGGCAAAATCAGTTATCCGGGCAGGGACATCAAAATGTTATGGGATAAGGTAAATATGAAAGTGACCAATTTTGACGAGGTAAACCAGTTTGTGAAACGCGAATACCGAAAAGGCTGGTCTTTGGGAGTTTAACTCTAAAACTTTTCAACCTTAAAACTTTCTAACTTTTACAAATGACAGAAAATAAAAATTTAAGGGTTTTAGTGGTGGGCTGTGGCAATATGGGAGCTTCCCATGCTACGGCTTATCATACCTTACCTGGTTTTGCAATATGCGGATTGGTCTCAACCGGAAAAAGCAAAGAAATTCTCAACCAAAAATTAGGCGGCCAATACGATCTGTACACTGATTTTTACGAAGCCCTTGCTGCTACCAAACCCGATGCCGTTTGCATTTCTACTTATCCTGATACGCATGAAGCTTATGCCATTAAATCTTTCGAAAGCGGTTGTCATGTATTTATCGAAAAACCATTGGCCGATACGGTAGAAGGTGCGGTAAAAGTAGCCGAAGCAGCTAAAAAGGCCAATAAAAAATTGTTGGTGGGTTATATTCTCCGTTATCACCCTTCCTGGGAGAAATTTACCGAACTGGCTCAGGAAATGGGAAAACCGCTGGTGATGCGCATGAACCTGAACCAACAAAGCCATGGGCCAAAATGGACCGTACACCGCAACCTGATGAAAAGTTTAAGTCCGATTGTAGATTGTGCCGTGCATTATATCGATATCATGTGCCAGATGACACGATCGAAGCCTGTGCAGGTAAGTGCCATTGGTGCCAGGCTTAGCGATGATATACCCGATTGGAATTACAATTATGGACAGTTGCAAATCCGTTTCGAAGATGGTTCTGTTGGTTGGTATGAAGCCGGCTGGGGGCCGATGGTAAGTGACAATGCCTTTTTTATTAAAGATGTTTTTGGTCCGAAGGGCTCCGTATCCATCATGGCTAAAAAAGCAGGTGCTGCCGGAAACTCCGATAATATAGATGCCCACACCAAAACCGAATCGATTAAAGTACATCATGCCGATTTAAACGCAAACGATGAATTTAGCAAAGCCGATGAATGGATCGATCTTAACGATGAACCCGATCATCAGGAACTTTGCAACCGTGAACAACGGTATTTCTTAAAAGCGATAACAGAAGATCTCGATTTAACCAATGCCACACAAGATGCGGTAAACAGCTTGAGAATCGCTTTTGCCTGCGATGAATCAGTGAAAACCGGCGAAATGATACGGTTGGATTAAATTTTCCTGTTTCAATATTTTCAAATAGAATTCCGTCATCTCAACCGAAGCACTGCGGAGTGGAGAGATCTTTGGACTACGTTTGTTAAAAGTTCAAAAATTTTTCGGCTACGCTAAAAGATCGTCATTGCGAAGCCAATCCTTTATTGTTTGAACAATCAGCGAGGGTAGAATAAGTTCGAAGGCGGGCTTATTTAGTTCCAGTGAGGGCAGGCTTAGTTTGATGGTGATCGTTTGGAGTCAATTAACCGTTTAACCTCAATTATTCTTTATACTTGTGCCTGTTAAACTTAATTATGCGCCGTCACCCTATGAAATTCATCCTAACCAGTGTGTTACTTTTATTCCTCATTTCTTCTAACTCTTTTGGACAGACTTGTAACTGCAGTCAGGAATTTAATGATGTTAAAAATAAAATTGAAAAAAATTACGCTGGTTTTAAAGATAAGGTGAATGCTAAAACAGAAGCTACCTATCATAAACGTACGCAGGTTGCACTTGAACAATCACAATCTATAACATCACCTGCTCAATGTGTTTATTTAATTAATGAATGGTTAGCTTTTTTCAAGGATGGGCATATTCAAATAGGCAGAAACAGAATCTCGAAAGAAATAGAAGAAGCTAAATTAAAAGAGCGTATTCAGGCAATAGAACATTTAAATCTGTCGAACGAGGAGCTGACCAACCTTAAAAATACAAAAGGAATTACGGGCATTTATTGGAATGAAGATTCCACATCCCGAATTGCAGTGATAAAAAACAAAACCCGCTTCCGGGATTATGCCGGGGTAGTAGTTTCTTCAAAGCCTGGTAAATGGTTGCCCGGACAGGTAGTGTTAGAACTTAAGCGCGACAAGGATATGCTTAAAGGCATCATGTATGATAGGTATTATATCCCTACAAATGTGTCATTACAAATTAAGGGGGATGCTTTAGGCTCTTTTAAAAGGGAAGGAAGTAAGCAATCGTCAACAGAACTTATTAGTGATGCAGCTGTAGCCAGTAAAATACTTTCTACAAAAACACTATATATAAAAATTAGCACATTTAATCAGAGTAATGCCAAAAACATAGATTCCTTGTTTAAAGCAAATCGATCTAACTTAAGTAAAATGCCCTACCTGATTCTTGATTTAAGGAATAATGGTGGTGGCGCTGATTTTTCTTACAAGCCGATAACTCCCTACCTTTACACAAACACATTTAGAGAAATCGGTGCAGACGTGCTATCCACAGATGACAACATAGCAGGTTGGGCTGCAATAGCTACAACAAATGGCCTTCCTCCTGATCAAAAGGTATTTATTAGCGATGTTATTGAAAAGATGAAACAGAGTAAAGGTAAACTGATCTCCTTTTCTGATGATCACAATGTTAGTTTAGATAGTGTTAAACCCTACCCTCAAAAAGTAATAATTCTGATTAATAAAAATTGTGGAAGCACTACTGAAGAATTTCTCTTGTTGGCTAAGCAAAGTAGTAAAGTAACTTTAATGGGCGAGCATACTGCAGGTGTTTTAGATTATTCTAACGTGAGAGGAGCCGATTTTAGCTGTATGCCTTACATGCTTTATTGGGCTACTTCCAGAAGCAGAAGAATTGATGAAGGGATAGCAATAGATAACATAGGCATTATGCCTGATAAAGTTTTAAAACATGAACAAAACTGGATTGATGAGGCAAAACACTATGCTGAGAAGTAAATTCCAAAAGGGGCTTTGTCATGAAAAAAATCGTGAGTGATTAAGAAAAATGAACGATAACGACACCAAACGGCTTTCGCGTTTAACTGCAATTCTAACTCAGTTGCAAACGAAACGGCTTTTAACAGCGCCAGAACTGGCAATCAAATTCTCGGTAAGTGTACGAACCATTTACCGCGACATTAAAGCTTTAGAACAGGCTGGTGTGCCTGTTTTTACGGAAGAGGGAAAAGGGTATAGGTTAATGGAAGGTTATAAAATTCCTCCTGTAATGTTTACCGAAAGCCAGGCCAATGCTTTGATTCTTGCTGAGCAACTGGTATTAAAAAATAAGGATACTTCGTTTATTAAAGATTATTTAGAAGCAATCGACAAAATTAAGGCGGTATTAGGGCATCAGGTAAAGGACAATGTAAACCTTCTTGCCGACCGCACCCGCTTTACTCAAAATTTCAACAATGAAAGAAACAGCAGTAACCTGTCTGATTTGCAATTTGCCCTCACCAATTTCTATGTTGTAAAGATTGACTATACAAATGAAACCGGCCAAACAAGCAACCGTTTAATTGAACCTTTTGCCTTGTTGAGTACGCAGGAAAACTGGCTATTGGTGGCCTGGTGCCGTTTGCGAAACGAATTTAGGTTCTTCCGCCTGGATCGGATCAAAAAACTCGAAATGCTTGCTGAGAAATTTGCTCCGCACAAAATGACCCTGCAAGAATATTTCGATAAAAATCATTAAGGCATTTATACCCCTGACATAGGGCTGTCATTTAGCCGCATTAGTTTTGTGTTATAAACATAAAATTAATGAACATGAACAATCTATTTAATCCTTCCGATACCGCAGCTATTCTGGCACGAATTGAAAAATTAACACCAACTGCGCAGAAACAATGGGGCAAAATGAATGTGAACCAGATGCTCGCACATTGCAACGCCTCGCTCGAAACTGCCATGGGGTTGCATAACCCGGAAAGATTAGGCTTTGTGGGTCGGTTGTTTGGTAAATTATTGAAACCCAAATTTTTTAGCGAGGTACCATTTCCTAAAAACAGTGCCACTGATAAAAGTTACCTTATCAAAGGTAATCCCGATTTCGAAGCTGAAAAAGCAAAAGTAATCAAACAGATCAAAGCTTTTTCGGAAGGTGGTCCAGCCAAATGCACCACGCATCCGCAGGCCTTTTTTGGGCCGTTAACACCTGAAGAATGGGCGTTGATGCAGTGGAAACATTTCGATCATCATTTAAGACAGTTCGGATTTTAACTAAAATGAAAAATGAAGAAGAGATCGAAAGCTTTTGTCCGGCAAGTCAGGGGGATTGGAGAGCATGGTTAGCAGAAAACCATCGCTCAAAACAATCCGTTTGGCTTGTTTATCACAAAATAAAATCCAATGTGCCATCAATTTTATGGAGTCAGGCTGTTGACGAAGCCCTTTGTTTTGGCTGGATAGATAGCACGGCAAGGTCGATAGATGATAAAACCTTTATGCAGTTTTTCTGCAGACGCAAACCAAACAGTGTATGGTCGAAAATAAACAAGGCAAAAGTTGAGCGCTTAATCAACGAAGGCTTAATGACAACCGCTGGTTTTGACAGTATTGAAAAAGCCAAACAAAATGGTTCATGGACAATTTTAGATGATGTGGAAGAGCTGAAAATCCCGAAAGATTTAACGCTCGCATTTAAAATTCATCGTGGCTCAAGCCCCTTTTTTATGGGTTTGAGTAAATCTGTTCAAAAAAGTATACTGCAATGGCTTGTACTGGCTAAAAAACCAGAAACCCGGCAGAAAAGAATAAACGAAATAGCGCTGTTAGCCGGTCAAAAGCTTAAACCAGTACAGTTTAGGTAGGTGTGTATCATTTTTTCTAATTTACTAAGCGAAATTGCTCCCATTCAAATCAAAAGTCATTTTAAGTGGGCGTTAAATTGCGCCCACTTAAACAATATCAAGTGATTTACCACGGACTAATTCCGGTTTCAGGTGCATTGTCATCGCTAAAAAATTGTCCCGTTGGTCCGTCTGCTCCCAATGTGGCAGCTTTTACTACTCTCGCTGCGGCATCAGGTACGGTTCCAGGGCCTGAGTGATGGTTAAAATCCGTTGCTGTATAGCCTGGGTCAACAGCATTTACCTTAAATGGAGTATCTTGTAAATTATTGGCTAATACAATGGTATACGCATTAAGAGCAGCTTTCGATGAAACATAACTCGTTGGTTTTACACCGTAGTATTTCCATGTAGGATCGTTATGTAAAGTAAGTGAGCCTAAACCTGACGTTACGTTTACGATTCTTGGCGCTGATGATTGCCTCAATAAATTTATAAAAGTTTGCGTTACTTCTATTACGCCAAAAAAATTGGTTTCAAATACCTGTCTGAATACATTTATATCAGTTTCTAATGCTGTTTGCGGCATATCACCACTAATCCCCGCATTATTAATTAATACATCGAGTACTTTGGTTTTTTGTGCAAGCAATTCTCCCGCGGCTTTAATTGATCTGGTATCATCAACATCGATTTCTATTGGCTCTACCTCATTTAATCCTGCTGATTTTAGTTGATTTACAGCTTGTTCTCCTTTTTTAATATCTCTGCATCCCAGATATACATAATATCCTTGCTGTAATAACTGCCTGGCTGTTTCAAAACCAATACTTTTGTTTGCTCCTGTGATGAGTACTGTTTTCATATTTAAATTATTTATGGTACAAATGTAGGCTGGGATGTTAACCGGGGTGGAACACATCCAACGGTATTAATGGTACATTTCGCGGATACTGGCCCTGTACGCTGCTGGCGTTAACCCCGTTTCGCGTTTAAAAAAACGGTTAAAATAAGAGGTGTCAGAAAAACCCAAATCGAAAGCAATTTCCTTTAACGATTGATGGGTATGAAAAAGCAAACGTTGTGCCTCTAGTACCAATCGTTCATGAATATGTTTAATGGCGGGTTTACCGCTTTGTATCTTCACCACTTCGCTCAAATGCCCTGCAGAAATATTTAAAAGCGATGCATAATCGCCCACTTCGCGCAGTTCGCGGTAACATTCGTTAACTTTTGTCTGAAAGTTTTTCAATAAAAGCTTGTCTACACCATGTTCACTTTCTTTAAACTGCTCGGTATACAGCCGGCTTAAATAAGTGAGCAATACAGTAAGGTAGGCAGTTAGCATGCGCTGTTGCCATTCACTTTTGTTTTGATATTCTGCATAGATTTTGGTAATCATATCCTCAACAAAGGCAAGATCGTTCTCTGTAAGAAACAGTTCATGTCCATTTTGAGGATTTTGAATAATCGGCAGTTTACTTAATGAAGCATTTTCCTGTAGAGAAAGAAATTCCTTTGTAAAAGCAAGACCTGTGCTCCATAATTGCTTAAAACCCTCTTTTACGATAATGTGGTTTGGACCGGAAAAGTAAATGGTATTGTTTTTAAGCGTATAGGGCGTCATGTCAATCCACTGGCGACTATCAGCCTGTCTGATCAAAACAATCAGGTAATGATCTTTTCGGTGCGGGATGAGCAGTTCAGACTGGTTTGGTAATGTACCTTCAAACTGATAAACCCTGAAACTTTTATTACCTGCTATATCGTCGTGTTCTAATGTATAAATGGGTAATTGCTGATTGGGATTGAGTATCTGCATTGTTTACTTACAAATTGAAATAAAATCATCAATTGTACGTCAATAATATACGTTGTTTTTTTGTAAAAACTATTAATCATCTTTTGCTAAGAGTTAATTAATAGCGAATGTATTATTATAAATACTTAATTGTAATTAATAAATATGTTTATGTGTAATTTTTAATGATATTGTATGTAGGTGTTTTTTATTGAAAATAAAGTCCGTATCTATGTATAACTAAAATCCATCTCATTCTTCCAGACTTTAAACCGCTCATTCAAATGCAACACGCTCTTTTCTCAGTTATCCCGATTATTATCCTTTAATTTTATATTATAACTGTATATTATTATATATCAGTTAGTTGATTTTTATTTTGTTTGTCTATATTAATTTATCACGCCGAATAATCTGATGTGGTAATAACGGACTAGCTACTTCTTTGGCCTTTAATGTGCTTCAAACAAAATAAGAATATTTTTATCTGTATTTATTTACATTTTTAATAAACCTTAAACCAAACAATTGTGAAAAATTTACTATCAATTATCATTCCCGTGCTCGAAGGAATGGAAGAATCTCCATTAAAGCATCAGCTTTTAACCTATTTCCCGCAACAGGCCGGACACTTCGCTACAATCGAAGAAAGTTTTGTGAAACTTACGGCAATTCCGCATGACAGGGATCACCTTAAGCCCTTTTTTCATAGCTGGAGTCAAACCAACAATAGTGCAGTTACCGTTGCCGGATTGAGTAACCGTATGACGATGTTGATCCATAAAAATATACCTGTACCAGATGAAGCACAGCTTTTCAGGTCGGTGGCAAGCTTAAACAGGATTGTTGATGAAGATTTGGCTGTTGTTGGAAAAGTACTGCATTCTGACCTCTTTTATACCATGGCCACAAATACCTGTGGCGATGATGGATGGTTGTTAAGACAATATCTTGATCCAAGTGCCCGTGCTTTTAAGTATTGGAAAGATCAGAATTCGTTGCGCAACAAAGATTTATTGATCGGTCTTTTAACCACATTGGTGCATGAGATTTATACACATGGTGAAGTGGAATTTATATTGCCAAAGTTTACGCGTTGGCTGGAAGATGATTTTGGTTTTGATAAAGATACCTTAAAACATACCCTGGCATGGATAACCGTACACTGCGGCCCTACAGAGAAAAACCATTTCTTTTACGCCGTTAATGCCATTAATTACTATGTAAAAGCGATGGATGTAAACCTGGCTGATTATGACCTCAGCGAAATTGTTGCCGATTATTTGAGCAAAAAAGCGGCGGTAATGGAAACCATTAGCGCCAGTTTAGAACCGGTATTGGCAGATGAAATTGCATAAATTATGACGGGTGAGCTTGTAGAAGGACAAAGCATTTGTAGCAGGGATGCGCTTAATGAATTGCTGATGAAACACCTGGGCGAAATTCCATGTAATGGTGCCGATTCATTTTCTCCGGTTCCCGTTGCTGTAAATCGCAAAGAAATAGCACGGATGGAGGAGTTATGCCTGGTATTGAATAAAGCATTAGCCAGTGTTGTAAATGCTTATTTTGCTGATGATAGGATACGTGCCATTTATAACTTTGATGAGCGCTTGAACCATATTTTGAGTATCGCAAATGGGCAACCTTACGAAGTGGGCATGTACCGCCCCGATTTTTTACAGGCAGAAGATGGCAGCATCAAAATTTGCGAAATAGGGGCCAGGTATCCGATTAATGGGTGGATGTTAAGTTATTACCTTAACGTGATTACCGAAGATAGCAGGTTGCCCTTATTGGAAGCCGTTCCCGATCAGCGAGACTTTATTAACACCATTTTTGGTCGGTTTAACAGTAATGAGCCTATTGTGCTTGTACATGAGAAAGAAAAAGGTACTGAGGTGTTTTACCTGTTAAATGAATTTAGCAAGCAGGGATTGGATCACGCTTCCGCAAGTCCATCACAGTTAAGCTGCCAAAATGGGTTGATTATGTTGCATGGTAAACCCGTTAATCAGTTTATACTGGAGATGGATCGCGAAGAACTGCGCAATTTTGATCCGGAAGTATTAAAGTTGATCATCAAACAAGGTAACTACTTTAATGATGTACGTACATTGATTTTGGTTCATGACAAACGGATACTTGCTGTTCTGTACAGTGAAGAGATCATGAAAAATTATCTTTCTGAAGAAGAATACCGTTTTTTACGATCGTTTTTAATACCAACTTATGCCCTGCATACAGCCGAAAAACGGGCTGAGGTAAGTAACTCACCGTTAAATTGGGTGTTAAAACGCAATAGCGGTGGCCGTGGTATCGATATGTATGTAAAAAGTGATTGCGAAGCTGCGGCTTGGACTGATATTATAGCCAAACAATGGCCGGAATACATGATACAGCAATACGTACCTCAACGTTGGTTTAAGTATGGCAATGGTCCGGATAAAACAATGATCAATCTGGTAGGAATGTTATTATGTTACAATAGCCGTTCTTTCGGTCCTGGTTTATTCCGTGGTTCAGCAGAAAGCGTGGTTAATGTTCACCAGGGCAGGGGAGTAATTTTTCCTGCAATGATGTCGGCATCATAAGCATGACACATGCCATCATTATACCTTTATTCAATAAAGCGGCTTATATTGTCCAAACGCTTAATTCACTCATCCGGCAAAGTAAATTACCGGATGAGTTGATTATTGTTGATGACTTAAGTACAGATAACAGCCTTTCTGTTGTCCATGATTTTTTGCGCGATAATATTTCGGCCTTTGGCAATTGCAGGATACAAGTAATTGAACTGGCTGAGAATAAAGGTCCTGGTAATGCACGGAATATCGGTTTTACCGCTTCTAATAGTGAGTTAGTCAGTTTTTTGGATGCAGACGATGAATATCACCCAAAGCTGCTGGAAACCGCTGCTAATGCATTTATAGGATACCAGCTTGATTTTATGGTACTCAATATCGCTTTTATGCCGGGTAATGAAATATATCCCAATCTGGAACCTTTAAAAAAGTACATCGAACCAGTCGCTGCAGATCTATATTTGCTTAAAGATCCGCTAAGGGCTGTTAGCTCGCCACATTTTATCATGGGGGTTGGCAGTAATGTAATTGTAAAGAGTAAATGGATTGCTTCTCACCAATACCAAACCGAAGCGCAATTAAATGAAGGAATCGATTTTTGGTATCGGGTGCTAAAAGGCATTCTGGATAAAGTGCCTGGGAAAATAGCATTGCAAACGGGTGGCTACCTTTATGTTAATGAGGTACCCGGAAGCCTTTCGCGGAAAAATTATAGCCATTTTAAGCAGATCGAATTGCCGCCGGTAATTTCTAGGTACCAAAACAGTAAGGATAAGCACGATCGCCTGTTAATGGGCATGATCGGTGAACGCTGGTATAAACACGCTTTACAAAATTTGCCCTCTAATACCCAGAAAGTGCGATTTTTGTGGCATTATCGTAGTTTTTTGCCAAAATACATTGGTTACCTGCTACTCAAAAGATAAATTTTAGCAATGATTAATTCCCTACTTAACCAATATTACCAGATTGTTAGGCAGTCAGCGCTTTTCAAATCTTATTACCTTCGTTACGAAGATTATCAAAATGCGCCCTTAATGGGCAAAAAGGAATTGATTACTCAGTTAAACAATAATTTTGACCTGCACAGCCAAAAAGAAGGTGTTTATTTGGTGCGTTCTGGCGGATCTACACAAAAACCATTGGTTTTTCCAGTAGATATTGTAGAAAACCTGGAGCAACGCGCCGTACTTGCTGCCGCATTAAAGCAAGCCGGGGTATTTATCCCAAAAACCATTGCACTCAATATGTTCGGTTATATGGATATGTACCGCACAGCCGCAATTATGGATGACTTATTGGAGAGATGCAGTGCAACCACCCTGGTGGCGGGTGCTAGTTTGCCTTATGAAGATGCCTGCCAGATGGCTCTAAATTTTAAGCCCAATTTATTATTGGGTACACCTTCCAAATTATTCCTTTTTGCGCAATACCTTAAAAAACATCAGCTTAGTTTATCCATTAAAAATCTTTTGTTTGGTGGCGAGTTTTTGCCTCCGTCACATATCAAACTTTTCGAAGAGATTTTTGGAACACAGCAGGTATATTCATTATACGGTTCGGCAGAAACAGGGATATGGGCCTGGTGCGACTATAGCCGTTCACCATCATTATTCAGGGTGATTGATGGCCTGGTGGTAGAGGTAAATGAACCTGATACAGATGGCTATGGTTCGCTCTTGGTGAGCAATCTATTCCGTAAGCGTTTTCCGATCTTTAGGTATAATACGGGAGATATCGGTAAATGGATTGAAATAAACGGCCAGCTTTATCTTGAATTAAAAGGTAGAGAGAAGAGATCGTTTATGTTTAACGAATGTAACTATGAACTGGATGATTTCAACACTGTTTTTACGGATGTTGAACGGTTTCAAATACAAATAGCGCCAAACGAAGGGCATACAGTAATAAAATTTATGCTGGTAACCAATTTAACCAGTAATGAGAAAGATGTATATATCGAACAAAAACTTCAACAGGTACATGAGGTATTTGGCTACAAAGTGAAAAATTTAGAGGTTTTGGCAGGTGCAGATCTAGATCTTTATACCAACGCAACTACGGGTAAAACGCCTGCAATCGTCGATTATCGGTTTTAGTGTCTCTGCTCTAAGGTTGTAGTCAAATTTATTTACCAATAATTACCTTGCGATGTTCCAGTCCCCAGGCTGTAAGATCGTTGATAATGGTTTTCAGCGTCATGCCATATTCTGTTAGCTGGTATTGAACAGATATGGGTTGGGTATCCAATACAGTCCTTTTTACCAATTTATTGATCTCAAGCTCTTTTAATTCTTTACTCAGCATTTTGTTTGATATTCCCTGTACATCATTTAAAATGTCAGAAAATCTTCTTTTGTTATAATAACAGATAGATGAAATAATCGAGATTTTCCATTTTCCGCTCAGCACGTCCATCGCATCGTGAACCGCCATGATCTCTTTTTTGTGCCCTAATTCGCAATGATTTTCAGTCATAAGTTACTTTGTTACCCGAAAGTTACTGTTACTTTTCGTAACAAAGTAACTGAAATAAATTGATTCATTTTAACTTTGCGACTTAAATAATAAAAAAAATAATCATGGATTTTACAAATAAAAACGTTGTCGTTACAGGCGGCACTACAGGAATCGGGTTAGCAACAGCAAAAGCATTTATTAATGCCGGGGCAAATGTTTGGATAACAGGCAGAAATACCGAAAATCTCCAAAAAGCAAATGCAGAAATAAATAGCCCAAAATTAAATACCATAGTAGCCGATACTTCAAAACTTGCAGACATTTCTATCCTGGAGAAAGCAATTGCCGAAAGGGGCGACAAAGTAGATGTTCTTTTCCTAAATGCAGGGATTGCCACATTTGAACCAATAGAAAATGTTACCGAGGCAAATTTCGACGCACAATTCAATACTAATGTAAAAGGCCATTTTTTTACCTTGCAAAAGTTACTTCCTCATTTAGCTGATGGAGCGGCAGTGTTGTTTACATCTTCAACGGTAGCAACAGCCGCAAATGTAGGAGCCAGCATATATTCTGCAACTAAAGGGGCATTGAATAAAATTGCTCAAATTGCAGCAAACGAACTGGCGGGTAGAAAAATCCGTGTAAACATTGTTAGCCCTGGGCCAGTGGCAACACCTGGTTTAGAAAATGCTTTACCAGCAGAAGCAAAAGAGCTGTTAGCAGGTGCTACTGCTTTGCAAAGAGTCGGCAATCCCGATGAAATTGCGAAAACAGTATTATTCCTGGCTTCTGATGCGGCAAGTTTTATTACAGGAACAGAGATTGTAGCTGATGGCGGTTACCTTAACTATGCATTAAAATAAATTAGCATTCGGTTTTCGTTACCCGTAATGGTCCCGATACTTATAGTGACGAATCCTGTTTTCAGAATAAAATAAGCAAAAAAAGCCGCTTCTATTTGAAGCGGCTTTTCGTAGCCCGTAGGGGAATAACACTTTACTCACAACCTCTTAGCTTTCAGTATCTTAAATGGTTATCTGTTCTCTGCGCACCGAATTACTCACCACTATCTTGATGCAGATTAACTCTGGATCTTACAATTCAAAGGTACAATTTGAGATAAAATTAAACAAATTAAATTTCCTTATAAGAAATCAATATCGGTTTAGACTTCTTTGAAACAAAATGACCTAGCCTACGTTAGGCGATTAAAAAAGAATAACAACTCTCCAAACTTTTGCTTGTGGAATAAATAGTCGATTTAATGTACAATCTTTAATCTTAATTTTAAGGTTACTTTTTTCAGTCATAAAGTACATATTCATTTAACATTGATTATTATTACATTATATTTATATAAAATGCGTAAAGCATCATTACGTTATATGGATATGCAAATGTGAGTAAGTTTTGATAAAATTTAGATTTACAAATCACTGCTTTAAAAAATGTAGGATGAAGAAATAGTTTTGAGTAAAGTGTGTGGTGTAAAATCTGGTAAACCACAGTTCAACCAACTATTAGGTTTTATAATGGGGTTTTTTAGGGGGTGTAGAACCGATGCTATAACATATAACTCTAAAAGATCTTTTTTATTCAGGCTTTGTATAGTAGATAGATGTGCGAGTAAAAGATATTATGAAGCTTTTAACATTAGCGGTGAATTATTATTTTATTAATCTATTGATCTTCGATTAGGTGAACATCAAGTTTAAAGGCTTTTATAAATCAATAAGAAATATTACCTGGGATAATATTCCCAATTTTGCGGTAATTACTGGAACAAATGGATCCGGTAAAACGCAGCTTCTTGAATTAATTCATAATTCTTTAGTTTCTGGTCAATCGCCCTTTTCGAGTTTCGAAGTCGAAGGTTTAGATTGCAGTTTCGACCAGATAGTGTACCTAAAGGGCGATTGGGGTGTCACAAATATCCAAGCAGTAGATATCTCAGGAATCCAATCATCTCATCGAGGGATCCACATGAATGCTTTTAGTCAATACGATAGGCCAAACATTCAAAAAAACACAAGCTACAAGGAAACTCCTCAACAGCAACAGGAGTACGACCAGTTTACCAAATCGTTGGGTAAGAGTTTAAGGTACCATGTCACTTATGAAGAGTTTGAACGTAAATATCCTAAGGATACTATCGATGTCAGGCTTCCTATTAACCGACAAATCAACAATATTTTCTTTAACTACCGAGTAGCACAAATCGAATCTTTCGGAAATGGTTTAAATGCCTCTGAATTTCTAATCAAGTTTGGATCGCCTCCCTGGGAAGTTCTGAGGGAAATTATTAAGGTATCGGGTTTACCATTCGAGATCAATGATCCTTCAAAAACTGGGTTATGGGACGCCTTTGAACTAAGGTTGACTCACAAGGTTACAAGATCAATTATACCTTTTGTAGACCTTTCCTCCGGTGAAAAGATTTTGCTTTCCATTATATTTTATCTCTACCGTTCGCAGGAGAAAGGCATTTTTCCGAAGTTATTGTTGATGGATGAACCCGACGCTCATTTACATCCATCTATGACTCAACAGTTCTTAAATGTTGTTAAAGATATACTAGTCGGAAAATTTGGTATCAGGGTCATTATGACAACTCATTCACCGTCCACAGTAGTGCTAGCTCCAGAAAATTCTATTTTTGAGATGTCTATCACCGAGCCTAGGATAAAGCCAACGCTTTCAAAAAATCATGCTATCGCATTACTTACTTCTGGTTTGGTGTTTGTAGGGAAAGGTTCAAAGTATTTTTTAGTCGAAGATCAAGTGGATGTTGACTTTTATAGTTTTGTAAACAATCAGCTCATCAGTGAAAATAAACTCAATACAGATACTCCATTAGTATTCATCAAGGCGTCGACCAACGCTAATTCCGGTGGAAAGAATGTAGTAAGCAGTTGGGTAGAAAAATTACGCACTTCCGGTCTAAATTCAATCATTCACGGTCTAATCGATAAAGATTACGGCAATAAGGTTGGAGAAGGACTATTTAGCATTAATCGCTATAGCATTGAAAATTATCTTGTTGATCCAATTGTCATCTATTGTGCCTTAATGGATAGCGAATCTGCCTTTGAAGTTTCAGGTAGAGTATTTGGTATGGGAGAAGAGTACAGATTAAAGGCTGCCTCGCAAGAACTTCTACAAGAGATTGTTGAAATTGTGTGTTTAAAGATGTTTTCCGTATTATCTGAAGGGGTTTCAAAACTCTCAACCGATAAAGTTATTATTAAATTTAATAATGACTTGCTTCTTGAGTATCCAAAGTGGATTTTAGAAACCCGGGGAAAGACTTTGCTAAATAATATCTGCAATGTGGTGTTCGGAAGTAAGATCAATTTTGGAACATTGTTTAAGTCATTTAAAAGGTTGAATTTGATTCCTAATGATCTGACGGAAAAGTTTATCGAATTACAGTCTGTAACTGCAACTTTAGATTCACATTAAGAAATAAACGAATCGAAAAAATAATTATTAAGTATAAAGCAGGATGAATTCCAATGGCTTTAAATTAGGTGATATATTGTTAGCAACCCATCGAGAAATTAACAAAGGATATCACCCGATCGTTTTCATAACTGGAAACTCTGTAGATGACTTTGTTGGGGGAATGATTACACATCAGGCTATAGCCAACAGAAATGTCAAGATGAAGGAATCGCATTTCGAACCTAATTTTAAGGTAACTTATGAAAATAGCTATCTGGTAAGAGGTCGGTTTATTAAGTCAGAGGAATGGGGGCCATTTAAAAAAAAAGGGCAATTAACTCCAGAAGGGATAGAATTTGTTTTAAGGATCATTTCAGAACTTCCACTCGAAACATTTGCTACATATTTCGTGAGAAATGCTTCTAAAAACATGCGGTAGTTAATCATTGGCTTTGGGGGATGATCAGATCGCGAAAAACTTGTATAAAAGGCAAATTCTGAAACAAATGAAAATCTCTATAAACATAATATATAACACAACGTTCTGAGACAAAACGGGGAAATAGCTGTTCACAAGGCTATCTACCTTTCCCTTCAATTTGATAGAAACTCCCAGTTTGGGTATTTAGCAATACTTCCCACTGTGCATCTTGTCTCTGAAACGGAAATCAATAGATTACAAAAACAAAGTATTAGCAAAAGCTTATTGGAAAAACTGTACAATAACAAATACGATGAGGAACTTGGGCTATGGAATAATGTTCTTTTTGGTACCGTAAAAAAGCTAAAGTTTGAATATCCGCCATCTTCGGGAACGGGATTTGAGTTTCAAATTTCATCTGGTACAGCTTTTGGTGAGATCACGGTTGTCGACAATAACTATCGTGCTTATGCACCAGGCAATTATGATAAAAAGCAAACACAGTTTAAAGGTATCCAGTTTTTGGAACCCCAACTGATTTTTAAGAATCTGTCAACTGATGCAGACTTTAAAGACTTCCATCCTATGAGAGGGTTGGTGAAAAATCGTCCTTATGATGTAAATCTTAAAGGTTTAATTCATTCAAACGAAGTTAATCTCAGCGTTGTCTGTGGTCAAAAATACTCAGATAGATTATTTGCATTCCTTTCCCAATTGCAAACAAAACACGGTACAGAAAATATAAATCCAGATTATTTAATAGATTACCCTGGTTTCTCTTCTATTTTCAATATCCCGATAAATGTGCCACATTTTGAAAATAAGGGGAGTTGGCTGGATATTGATTTCATCGCCGATAATTCCAAGCAAACACATGAAAATGCAATAAAACTTGCAAGGTTAATAACCGATAAAATCGAAAGAATTTCTTCAACACATAATCCGGGCACTGTTGTCGTTTTTATTCCTTTTGAATGGCAACCATTTGAAACATTTATCAATGAAGAAGAAAGCTTCGACCTTCATGATTACATTAAAGCCTTCTCTGCTTCTAGGGGTATTTCAACACAATTAATTAGAGAGGATACGCTGGATGATAACCTAAAATGCCAAATTTACTGGTGGTTATCACTGTCATTTTATGTGAAATCTTTACGTACACCTTGGATTCTGAATAATCAAGAAAGAAAGACGGCTTATGCTGGCATAGGATATAGTATTTCAAAAAATAAAGGACGTTCGGAAATTGTTATTGGGTGCAGCCATATCTATGATTCGAATGGGCAAGGCCTTAAATATAGGCTTTCAAAAATTGATGATTACACATTAGACAGGAAAAATAACCCTTATCTTTCTTATAAAGATGCCTTCCAATTTGGCGTTTCAATACGCGAGCTGTTTTATCAATCAATGGATACTTTGCCAGAAAGGGTTGTTATTCATAAAAGAACCAGATTTACTGAAGACGAAATTAATGGAATAAAAAGTAGTCTTAGCAAAGCAGGGATTAAAAAAATAGATTTAATTGAAATCAACTATGAAACAGACGCAAGATTTGTAGCAATGAATGTCTACAATAGCTCTCTTCAGGTCGATAAATTTCCTATTTCAAGAGGTACATGTATTGTAACAAATAAATATACTGCACTTTTGTGGACCCATGGAATCGTACCATCGGTTCGACAACCAAATTTTAAATTTTATTTAGGAGGGAGAAGCATTCCTTCACCAATAAAGATTACAAAGCACTATGGGGAATCCAATATTGATGTTATTGCATCTGAAATCTTAGGTTTAACGAAAATGAATTGGAATTCGCTCGATCTGTATTCAAAACTTCCTTCAACAATTGATTCGTCTAATCAGATAGCCAGAATCGGAAAACTATTATCACGGTTTGAAGGAAACACCTATGACTACCGGCTTTTTATATAAGATCGAAAACAATAGATTCTGATCTACTACTGATTTAAAAATAGACTTACCTGATAACTTAAGGTTGGTAAGAAATTCGGTTGGCATTTTCGAGAAACGAAAGGCAGACGAGAGGTTATTAATAATATTCAAGCATTGAATAAGTTTCTAGATAAATGGATTGAAGAAAAAAAGGTAAGAAAAAAGTTGGAAAATTCATGAATGGGTATTTCAGAAGAAATGCCCATTCTTTGTTTTCATATGCTAGGAAGTCAAGCGCCAGCCTCACTTGGTTCATCCTTCGATGGATGCTTCCAGAATTCATTATAAGCTTTTAATTCACCGAGCATTTTCTGTTCAACCTCTTCCAGTTCTGCAGTCATAGCTATACCTATTTCTTTTAAAGCTTCTGTAATGCTGTTAGTAAGCTTCGTAATTAAACAGCCGGTATTGAGATGAAAATCTCTTTTTAGGAAAGAAAAATTGGTAGTATAGGTATTATCCCTTCCGATAAGAATAATGTTTTCTTTAACATTTGTGAGAACAATTTCCCAGTTAATTTCATCGCCAATAGAAAACCCTGAAGAGGTAGGTGGATTTCCAACAAGTTTCCTTTTTTGAGCTTTTTGGATAATTTCATCCGTAGTATTTAATATAGCATTATTTTTCCTGCATTCGCTGACCATATCTGCAAAAAAAGCATAAACCGGATCTTTCTCTGGGGATTCAAGAATAGTGTCAATTGCTGCAATCACATCATTACGACGTTTTCGATAATCTTTCTGAGCCGACACCAATGCTGCGAACTCTGGCAAATTTTGTAAATATGCGCTAGAAATATTTTCAAGATCCGATTCTGATTCAAAGCTTTTCTTCAAGGCTTTTATCACGACCTCCCTGTTGCGTTCAAATTCCATGACGATCTGGTCCGTAAGAACGATTTTGTCAAAATGCTTAGAAAGCTCACTAAGCAATTGAATTGAATCTTTATTACTACGGTAAAAATCTAAATAGATATTGGTGTCAATCAACAGCTTTACGTTAACGACGGGAATAGCCTGTGCTTCGATAGTTAATGGTTCACTCATGAGGTAAAATCGTCTATTGAAGCAGTACGAGAATTTACTTTCACAGATTCTATCCCATTATCCCTTGCAGAAGAACTTTCATACATCTCACTTGTACCAATTATTTCCCCATTAATTGCTTTTAAATTAAAATAGTACTTGCCATTGCTAGAAGTTTTTCTTTCAAAACGTTCATCCATTTGCGAATTCTGCTTTACTGCATTTATACCATTCAAGCATGAAGATTTCATATTATAGCCCTCACTTACCAAAATAGTCTGACCATTTGAAGCTTTAAGATTAAACTGATACTCACCATTGAATCTCTTAGAGATCACAAATCTTCCCATTTTCTATATTTTGAAGTTTGTGTCAAATTTAAAACATGTTAGGTTAATTAAGGCAGTTTTATGAGAGAAACTTTGAGTCCTCTGTATAGGCTAGAGTCAGTAGTAAAATAAATTGATGTTAATACGATATGGCAATGAGTGCTTTAAAGCCATTGAAAGCCATGTGATGTCACTCAATACCAATCATCGGGAATTGGAAACTTTATGAGATATATTGGCTGTTAGCAGTAGCCAAAGATAGGGCAGATATTGCAAATTACAGAAATCAATTAAGGCTTTGCCTTTAAATAAAATACTTATTGCACATGGAAATAGCAATTATAACACGTGAAGATCTGCTGAAATTTAAAAAGGAGATTGTCCAAGAGATCAGGGAAGTTATCGAAGAGAAGATGAAATCGGATGTCGACCGGGAATGGCTCAAAAGTAGTGAAGTACGTAAAATATTGAAAGTGTCACCGGGAACCCTACAAAATTTGAGGATCAACGGTACCCTGCCTTACAGAAAAATAGGCGGGTCCATGTATTACCGTCTTCAAGACCTTAAGAAACTGATGAACGGAGATAAATAGAACATTTATATGGATAGTTTGGATTCTTTTTTCTCGAAACTAATAAGATGCATAGGTGATGATGAAAGGTTGTCATCGTATCATGTTGCATTGCTGATGGCATTGTTATACTATCAAAATAGTGATCGACCGATGGATTTTTTTTATACCAGCCGTAAGAAGCTCATGCATTTTTCGCGGATAGGTAACATTGTTAGTTACCACAAGTTTCTTACTCAACTGGTAAAGTATGGCTATATCGAATATGTTCCATCATGGCATCCTGTTAATGGAAGCCGATTTAGGTTTATTATAGTTACAGATAGCAAAAATAGTTAATATTTGTAGGCGACTCATAATTAGGCACTCATTTACATTCTCTACACATACCATTTTCCTTGGTCCACGATCAAAACAAAAATCCAGAGATAGGTTCCTCTGGATTTTTTTGTAATTAGTTGCTAATACATTTAATAACAGGATCAGCCGTATGAGTGCTATCATTTTCCTGTTTATTTTTATTTTGAACTTTAGTTTTGGTTTTTCCATTACTATTTAAAATACTTTTCGCAAAAATCACCCAATTTGCGGTATAAACATTTCGCTTATTTTCGTATAACTTTGATATTCAATCGTTGAGGCGATTTGTAGGCATATTTTTTAACATTTAGTAAACCTGCACTATTCACAGTTCAACAATATTAACATCTAACAATTATAATTATGCAAAATGAATTTTTACCAGAAGTTACAGGAGGTCAGATCGTACAACTTTCAACAGAGCAGGACTGCCTAAAGTATCTTGGAATTGAATATCTAAAACAAATAACGAACAACTTGCCCCATGGGCAAAAAGTACAGGACCTGTTACCAATCTTTATAGAATACGTAGACGGTGGCGATATTTCGATCACAACCGATGTGATTTATTCAGGCGCGTCCAAAATTCTCAACTACTCTACAATCACCTTCGATGGCGGTAGCATAACCTCTTACGTAGGATTAACTCTTACCGCGCAAAACTCTGAACTGATAGCGCCAAGTAAAGCTAACCCAGGTTATCAGATATTAATTGCCGGAGCACCTGGTGCACCTGGTGCAACAGGTGCCAGTGGCAACAGCGGAGTAAATGGACACGCCGGTCAATCAAATTCTGGAGCTCCCGGAGGTGATGGGGATCCAGGAAAAAGTGGCAACGATGGCAGTAACGGTTATGTAGGAGGGAACGGAATGGCTACACCTGTATCGGTTATCAATCTGGGGGCAATCACGCTGGCGGGTGATGACAGCCTGTCAATACTTGTCCAAAGTGGAGCAGGTGGAAATGGTGGGAATGGGGGGATTGGAGGTGATGGTGGAGCAGGTGGTGACGGGGGAAAAGCAAGTTCCACGAACTGCAGCCAGCATTACAACGGCGGATCGGGTGGTGATGGAGGGCAAGGCGGTGCAGGTGGCGTAGGCGGTATTGGTGGAAATGGATGCACATCAGGCAACAGCGCTGTAAGCATAACAGTCAGCACATCTGAAGATCTTGATAGACTATCGTATTCAGCTGCTGCCGGCAAGGGTGGACTACCGGGAGTAGGTGGGGCAGGCGGAGCAGGCGGCTCTGCAGGTAACGGAGGTTCCGGAACCAAACACGGCAATTACGGCACTAATGGAAATGCTGGCGGTCTTGGAACTGCTGGTGATGAAGGAAACTCAGGAGGCAACGGCTCTATTCCCTCTGTCACTGCGATCGCAAACACTTAATACAAATTAAAATTACAAAAACAAAACCCATTGCTATGAGCGATCCATTCCATACAGAATATCTTCGCATACCTGATGTGTTAACGGCTAAGCAATTCTTTGGACCAATTAACGCCGATGAGCGTGAGTGGCGAAGTAATAATTACTTTATTGAAATATGTGACTCAGCAAGGAGCCAATTAGGAATAGGTGAGCATGATAGAGCTGAAGCGTTCATCTTCGGTGCTGGAGAGTATCCTGAAAGAGACAATACAGCACATGACAGCCACTTTCCTATATCTGTCAAAGTGATGAACTTTAATGAATTGGAACTAAAAAAAGACGAGTCTATTGACCTGACAGCCCACGCATCTGAGTTTCCATGGGACGTTGGGAAGGCGGAAGTTTACCTTTATGTGAGGGTCAAACGACTCATATTGGGTAACGGAAGCCGAATAGAGGTTAACGGAAATGTGTTTATACTTGATTGCCAGAAGGCTATAGGCACAAATCTAGAGCCCACGCAACAGGCAAATATTATCGTTGGATCATATCCAATAATTCCGCGTGATCATCAATTCGATTCGGTCAAGGAAAAAATGGGACTTCTTGATGGCATTGGCGGAAAGGATGGTCAATCACTGAAAAGGGAGTCGACGATGTTTGGCCCTCGCCTCATTTCAGGATCAGAAAGCGCTAATGGTGAAGCTGGCGCAAACGGTAAAAACGGAGCCAGGGGAGCAAATGGTCAAAACGGAAACATGCTTTTTTTGGCGGATATCCGTTTCTCGCAGATGGAAGGATTTATTGATCGGACCATAAAGATATCCGCCCGAGCCGCCCCCGGACTCCCCGGTGGCATTGGAAATTCAGGAGGAGACGGAGGTAACGGCGGGACAGGAGCCTCGGGATCTTTAACTACATATGGTCTGGTATCCGGACATACAGGAGGTAATGGAGGGAATGGAGGAGATGGAGGTGATGGCGGGAGAGGTGGAAATGGAGGCTTGGCCTGTGATATTTTCGTATCAATACCTCAAGAATGCCGTATTATATTCGAGACAGAATCATTTCCATCATTTGGAGGACAGGGTGGTGAAGGCGGAAGTGGCGGAAATGGAGGCAGGCCAGGCAAAAATGGAGCATTTTCCAACCTGAATGACATTTATTCTTTCCCTATTAATGGTAAGGTAGGAAATCAGGGAAAAATAGGTAAATCAGGGAAACAGCGGCGTGCACCGAAAATTCAGATATTCGAACGACCACAAAATACACATCATAATTAAATAAAACTAAAGAAAATGATTGACAACAATTTCACAAAAGAAGAATTATATCCACTCTTCGCGCTTATAAACGGCTCAAAAGTACAGGTAGGTACAGACACGGTAACCTATAAGATATTTAAGATAATAGATACAAGAAATTTGACATTATCTAATACTTATTCTATTGTTGTCAAGCACCGAATCAAGATTGAAGGGGTTGGTTGGGGCCTCAACGGCGCTTACCAAAGTGAGGGCTTCAATAACTATCCTATAATGCTTAGTGTACAATCAGGCATATCAGCGATAAGTAACAGCCCAATAGAATTAGTCCTGAAGAAAATCTTTCCAAAAACTATCAATGCGAGCGTGGAACAGAGTTCCAATCAATCAACAGGGGCTTCTACCTCTCAAACAAATCAGGTCTCAAATGGGTCAAGCACATCAAATGTAAACACTTTTGGTGTGGACATGTCTATCGGATTTTTCGACGAAGTTCCCGTTGGATCCTTTGGGGTAAATTATTCACATAGTTCAGATAGTGCACATTCACATTCTCATAGTTCAGGGCACAGCAGGTCAAGCGATACTAATGCTACCTCAGGAAATGAGATGAGCGTAAAAGATTGGTCCGCGTACTCTTGTATTCAGAATCTTGACAAAGCTAATAAGGAATTCACAGGTGAGGTTATACAATGGATGTGGGGGCAGAGCTACCCTTGGAACATTTTCGATTTTAACGAGCCCGGGTCAAATAGTAGCATACTGTTAACGGACGACGTGGCAGCGCGCCTGCTGTATAGCCCTTCGAATGCTGCACCTGGTTCAGGCGGAAGCATTTTAATGCCGCCAAGCGATCTTTCCCTTTTTGGAGTAGATTTTACAATGGCGGCAGAATGGCAGGTTACCTTCCCTACCCTTTTGACGTCTGTTGAGGAAATCACTTTTCAGCATAATGTCGAGGTTCAGCTTGCATCGCACGTGATGAACTCGGGTGGAGCAAATACAACATTGCAGGCCACTTTAAGTTTACCCTACGTCAATCAACTAGAACAAACCACGCCAATGGATATTGGCGAATATGCACTTATCCCATTGCTGGACGGCCAACGCAATGGGGTGGGTATCAGTTTTCAAAGCAATTTGTTCGATATAGTACCATCCAGTCCGTCTGTAAATTTCAAGATACGTTCGAGAGGAAATGACTTGCTGGTCACCGGTTCAGGGTTCAGCGAAGGGATTTCTGCAACGTTCCCGGGCTCCGGTGTTCAGACCAGTCCAACATTAAGTGTGATGTTCAAAGTCGTGAATCTGCAATCACAATATTCTTTAATCCTGAAGCATTGGATCGGACCGGCGAGTGGTCCAATTGTAGCAACATGTACCATCAATGGAAATGTAACTATTATAAATATTACCGATACCGAGGGGCAGGGAGCATCCAACAATATCAATCAAATAGACCTAAGAAACTACGATATCAGTTCGCCAAACTTTCATGATTACTTATTACTGGGCTGGAATGAAATCTCTCTCCAGATAGCTCCTCTTAATTCTACCCAACAATCCGAGTATACTTTGGCAGCATTATCTGTTGAAGGCTAAAACGCAAATTTTCTAATTACCTTATTAAAGCATCGCTATGAAGAAAACTATTACCCTATTACCTCCTGGCAGTAATGGACTCAAAAAATATGAAACGCGCTCAAGTGGAAAAGGTGCTAAATCAACTTTAACACCATCCTTAAATAAGTTGTCTTCTCCTGTCAAAAAAGTTAGCCTGACGAATTCGTCATCTAAAAGCATAAAACTAAAAAAGATAAAGCTAGATAGTACTAATGTGTCTTCTTTAAAAAAAAATAAGCCTAAGAGTAATTCATCTGAAAGTATGAAGTCAGAAGAATTGAAGCTAAATACGACTAAGTCTACCGTACTTAAATCGGAAAGTAATAAATCGGAACTAAGCCTTAGCCAGAGAGGCTTCAACTTGAGCAACAGCATTGGTCCAGACGGCAATAAATTAAGTAATCTTGACAGAAACTTTGCAAGACCAAACAATACTACCTTCGATCTTAAAAAGGCAAAAAGAGTCAGCGTAATTGGTGTATTCTCACGCGAGGCGTTTCGAAATTTTGCGAAAAAGCTTGCTGTTAAATTGGATAGTGGCAAACTCATTCAACTAGTAAATAAGAAATCGGCAAAGCAGATGGATAAAGAGACTTCTGATAAACTTTTATCCATTCAAAAAACGCACCTGAATCTAAACAATGGAGATTTCGGCGACCATGTTCAAAAGGTATTTGACGGAAAACACCCACCTCACTTATTTGCGGTTTTGGAGGGAAAGGAAGAAGCTGAAACTGTAGATTTTAAGGTGCAATACGACGACCCAGAATCAGAAACCCTGAAAGGCAACACAATAGCTAAAGCCGAAGAAATCTACACATACAATAAGAAGCTTTTTACATTGGGACTTGATAATGACAAAAAACAGAGCATAGCAATTTATATAAGAGATAATCTAGAAGAATACTATAAATTTAGTGAGCACGAATTAGATATGGGCGACAAAAAGCTTCATACAGTTGCAATTGATTTTGCTACTAAGGATGGAGAGGGTGATGACGCTAAAATGGTCAGATTCCGTACACTTATTGTCCATATCAATAATGATCTCATAAATGGTGATGTGAACAATGCAAGCAGTCTATCCAACAAAACGCATCAGTATTTTGAAGATTACGCCAAAAAGTGTGCGGAGTCTGGAGTAATAGTGACAGCATACCTTGGTGACACTAATTATAAACAGGCGAAATATAAAGATACTGTGGCTTCGATTGGTGGACAAGGCAAAGGAAAAAACACACTTAATCCTCTTTGCGGTACTGGGACAGCAACTCGTAGTGATTATATGCAATGTATATCCTTGGGCAATGATAATGAGTTTTTCGCCACTCTGCAGCCATCCGTAGGAAACTGGATTTCAATCAAAGATAACGCTTCCATGAAGAATGAAACTAAAGGTAATAGAGAAGCCTATGATAAAAATCCTGAAGCTATTGATCATCCAACTACAAATAATTATATTGCTCTCAAGTATGACTTAATAAAGATGACACAATCGTGGGGAGAGGTCTAAAAATTTGTAGCTTTTGTAATACTGTACAACTTATCCGATAATGCAGTAACTACAAAGGAATTAACACATTATTGTCGAGGTATTCACTTTTCCTCGGCGTTGAAGACTCTTAATTGTCGCGTTTTCAACTCTTCTTTTATCCCTTCATTTAGCAATAAGCAATCTCTCTTTTAAGTTCCAGGATATGGCTATACGTATCTTCTATATCCAATTGCTGTGTAATTTTTATTCATTATTACAATATATTATTCGTGTACTGGGGAATGTTTTTGACGGGATTATTTTTTTTCAAGAAAGAACCGGCATGTTCATGGGATATATGGAATATCCCCGCAAAATAAATTGCAACTGTAATTGAAAATATTCTTAAACTTTTTCAGAATATTTTCGGTTATGGTTGCACCGATTTTTCGCGCAAAGACCTTTACGGAGTCAGGGGAGTGATCGTCTTTGCGGCTCCCGAAATTTTGGGCTTTGCAATTTCAGACCTTTATAGGCTGTGTAGATAAACCAATTTTATTGACCCCCTTTCGCCAATTTTGATGTGTGATTTCATTATTAGTAAGTCAGTTGATTATAAATTATTTGTTTTTGGTGAGATGGGGGCAATGATTTCTGGTTTTTCCAGTCAATCAGCCGAATGCAGTTTTTGGTGAGGTTCATGTACCCCATTATAATATGGGCAAGGTAAAGTTGGGCGCTAATATATTGGTGAAGTTGCACAGCTTTCCCTTTGAACAATATGGAATAATGAAGGGAAGGCTTACCTATATTTCGGAGGTTCGCTATAGGGACAGCATTTTTATTGCAAAAGTTTCCTTTGAAAACTTGAATAGAGGTATCCGGGAACGCATTATTATACTAAAAAATGGCATGCAGGGCGATGCAGAAATTATAATGGAAGAAAGTTCTCTTTAAAAACGTTTTTTTAGGAATATGACCGAAGCCATAAATAATTAGAACACTAGTTGTAATACAATGCAACAAGAAAAATGGAAAAACGTCCTATAGTAAAAACTAAATGGATTTGGCTCATTATTGCAGTTATCTGTCTGGCCTGTTCATCTGAAAATGATCAGACTGTCCCAAAGGATATCATTTTTAAAAGTATAGGATACGCAGTAACAACGTATAGAAAGTACCTTTATCCCAAAATTTTTTACTAAAAAATAAATTTACGGCAGATGCCAAGAAAATGGTTCTAGGTGTTCAGGGCTTGAAAGAAAACCAGCACGGTATAAAAATAATCTCTGTAGATTCTGGCTACAGAGGATCACTAATTGAACGCACCAAGAAAAAATATGGTTATGAGTCAATCATATCTCCAAAAATAAAAGATTAAACCAAAGGAAGGGTAGGCTCAAAGATATTAGATCATTGAAAGAATATTCACTTGACCAGAAAACTTTAGAAGATTAATTAAAAACTTTGAGCTCATTTCGCAAACCCACAGGCAATGATTTATTTAGCATCAATAAAAATTATTACTAAACAGAATTTTAATAGTTTCTGAATATGTTAAACAATCGAATATTTTCAAGAGTTTATAAATCGAGATTCTACGTCTGCGTTACTCACAAAATCCTCACTCAACAGTATTCCAATAGAAATTGTAGTCCCTAAATCATCATAAAACATCTCGTAGTGAAAGTCGGATTTGGCAGCTCTCGTTCGCATGTTGTCTATACCATAATGGATAGCATCTTTTAAAGGCTCAAGCCATTTCCCGTTATCCGATAATTTATAATCTACTCGATCAACATGCAAAACCATCTCCATTACAACCTCATCCGCTCCAGAATGTTTCACAACATTATTCATAGCCTCTTTAAAAATATAGATCAGGTTAAGAGCAGCAAAGGGATCTAGTTGATGCCGTGTTTCACTTACATTACTTACAGTTGCTGAAAATGAGACATCAAATTGATTGTAAAATCGCTGTCCGTAATTAGCAAGATATTGAAAAAGAATAAGTGGGTTATCGCTCTCATGGTTAAGGTTCCAGAGAAAGTCTCTACTCGAGGCGTATAGGTCATTGCTATTCAATAAGATGTTTCTAACTAATGGTAGCAGATTTGGCTGGTGACTTAGTCTGATCTCCAGCATACCGGCTTGACGAGTAATTGCCGCAAGCATATTCCCCGTTTGATCATGAAAATCACTAGCAATTGTTTGTCGCATGTTATTAAGCTGTTTTGTACGTTTCTGCACAGCCTCATCAAGCATTCCAATCTTTTGATCCTGTAGCCTGCTGATCTGCTTTCTATTTTCTTCCTGAGTTCGTATAGTGGATGCAAGAAAGCCACCTAAAAAAATCGTTATAACAATATGCATCGATAATGCATAAACAGGACTTCCAAGACGTGATGATATAGCCACAGAAAAATTGGAGTTTTCAGTTTGATAGAAAATTATGAGAATAAAAATAAGATTAGTAAAAATGCCTATCCATCCCCACTTCTTATCAGACAATACTGCACCTAATAGGAACATATGAACTACACACATGTTAGGCGAATAGATTAGCGCAGAATCCTCTAACCAGGTATAAATGATTAAGTAGGCAATAAATCCACTAAGAAAGTTGAAGAAACGGTAATGTCCTAGTAAACGCATTGAAAGAAGAGTCAATAGGTTAAAAAATGAGTTAAGTAGGTACAGCCACCTATGTTTGCCGATATCGAATATGGCAAGCGGTATGGGAACAAGTGCGATAAATATGACACCAGCTAGCACAGGGCTTGCAATAGTATAAAATTCATGGTACTGCGCATGGGCCTTGTTATTTCGGATCTCTGAGGGAAGAAATAAATTGATAAGTTTTTCTGGAAACATAGGAGGAAATAAATAATTTAGATATTGAGCGTTTTTTATTCAATGTTCGGTTTAAAATCTGGTTTTGGTAAGATATGGTTATAAAAATTGTAGATAGTGTAATTATAATTCGATTAAAAGTACTAAATTTAAATGCACTATTTTGTGATTAAGAACATATAATTACAGTTCTTATACTACATAAAATATAAGAAAATCTACTACAGTTTGATTATAGTTGGAAGCTGAAAACCCAAAACCAACCACTGATCATTAATATTTGAACCTATGAATATTCTTAAAACATATATGCACAAATAGATATTTATAACATACAAATAGAATAGATGACACGTATTACAATAGTCGAAGACAACAACGCAGTACGTGAAGGATTTGCTACATTGATAAATAGCAGTGGTGTGTATGTAGTGGCTGGCGCATATGATACCTGTGAGGAAGCTATAAGACGGCTTGAACGTGATCAACCCGACGTAGTGCTTATGGACATCGATTTACCAGGTATTAGTGGCATTGATGGCACAAGCCGGATCCGGAAGCTGCGGCCTGGCCTCATTGTTCTTATAATAACTGTACATGAGGATAGCGACAAAGTTTTTCAAAGTTTGTGTGCAGGGGCCGGTGGCTATATCGTCAAAAATTCCAGCGGCGAACAGATTTTACGAAGTATTGATGAAGCTTTAGCTGGAGGTGCTCCAATGAGCTTACATATCGCCAGCATGGTTGTTAATTCGTTTAAATTGTCGACAGATTCGCCATTAAGTGAACGGGAAAGACAGGTACTTCAAGGGATAGCCCAAGGAAAAAGTTATACCAAAATTGCAATCGAGCTTTTCATCAATAAAGAAACTGTTCGTACCCATATTCGAAATATTTACCGGAAGCTTTCCGTGGGAAATAAATCAGATGCTCTGCGCATTGCCAGCAATAATAAATGGATTGGGCAATAATTAGAGTTGGTTCCCTTGTGGTTCAATAGTTACTTATCTTGATTATCATCACCAATTCTAGGATTGTGGTAGAGTTGATGTCATGTTTTCCAACCCCTTAAAGCTATACCACCATATATGCCTATTACAGCATAGATGGAACCTTTCCAGATTACAGAAAATAGGGGGAATTACCTTTTTAAAAAGAGAAAATCTAAAAATCAGTACTTACTATTTTACGCTAAATTTGAGAGAAATAAGCTCTAGTAATCAAGACCAGAGTCAGTAGTAAAATAAATTGATGTTACCGCGGTTAGGTAATGTGTGCTTTAAAGCCATTGAAAGTCATGTGATGTCACTTAATACCAATCACCGGGAATTGGAAACTTTATGAGATATATTAGCTGGTAGCAGTAGCAAAAGATAGTGCAAATATTGCAAATTACAGAAATCAATTAAGGCTTTGCCTTTAAATAAGATACTTATTGGACATGGAAATAGCAATTATAACACGTGAAGATCTGCTGAAATTTAAAAAGGATTTTGTCCAAGAGATCAGGAAAGTTATCTAAGGGAAGATGAAATGGGATGTCGACCGGGAATGGCTCAAAAGTAGTGAAGTACGTAAACTATTGAAAGTGTCAGCGGGTACACTACAAAATTTGAGGATCAACGGTACACTGCCTTACAGAAAAATTGGTGGGTCGATGTATTATCGTATTGAAGACCTTAAAAAACTGATGAACGGAGATAAATAGAACATTTAGATGGATAGTTTGGATTCTTTTTTCTCGAAACTCATAAGATGCATAGGTAATGATGAAAGGTTATCATCTTATCATGTTGCATTACTTATGGCATTGTTATACTATCAAAGTAGTGATCGACCGATGGTTTTTTTTTACACCAGCCGTAAGAAGCTCATGCATTTTTCACGGATAGCTAAACATTGTCAGTTATCACAAGTTTCTTGCTCAACTGGTAAAGTATGGCTATATCGAATATGTCCCATCATGGCATCCTGTTGATGGGAGCCGATTTAGGTTTATTATAGTTACAGATAACAAAAATATTTAATATTTGTCTGCAACTCATAATCAGGCTTTCATTTACAATCGATACACCTACCATTTTCTCTGATCCACAATCAAAACAAAAATCCAGAGATAGGTTCCTCTGATTTTTTTGTAATTAGTTGCTAATGCACTTAATAAATGGATCATACGTATGAGCATTATCAATTTTTATTAGTGTCACTGTTTGTTTGATCTTGCTGAAGTTTCAGCTTCTGTTGTAATATTTCCATATCGCTCCCAACCCGGGTATCTAAAAGCTTAGCATAATGTTGTGTAGTCTTAATATTGGTATGTCCGAGCATCTTGGAAACTGTTTCTATCGGAACATCATTTGATAAGGTGACTGTGGTGGCAAACGTGTGCCGTGCCTTATGAAAGGTTATCTCCTTATTGATTTGGCATAGATCAGCAATTTCCTTTAAATAACTGTTCATTTTTTGATTGCTTAATACGGGTAGGGCTAACCCTTTGGAAGCAGATGGAGGGTAGTTCACATACTTATTAATTATATTTAACGCCTGTGGCAGTAGTGGGATATTTGAGTTTGTTTCCGTTTTTTCCCGATTCGTAAGTACCCATAGCTTTCCGTCAACGCCTTTGGCAATGTCGGAAACCTGTAATTGTTTAACATCGATGTACGCATCAAATACATTTCATCAGGTGAAAGTTCAGAACAAAGCAAGGGCGGAGACGCTTGGTTTAACATTGTTTATTGTAATCAATGTGGACATATACATGGTATATTTAACAAAGTATCGTTGTCACCTACTGTTAATATGAAATTACCAAAGTTTTAAATATAATTTCAAAATCGATATTCAATGAAACTCATTGAATAAATCTCAATAAACGATCTTTTCCTTTTATATTTTAGCTTAAGCTAAGTGATCCACAAGTGTACAGTTTGATGCGGACTTCGATGGCTACTATTGCAAAAGTTCGCTAATACGGCCTTAAATTTTAGAAAAGTCTAGTAACTCTTTTGCTTCCACCTTCAGAAATCTTGCATATGTAGCTAAGTGACTTATGCTAGTATTTACCTGACCTAGCTCTGTTCTGGCAATTTGGCTTTGGGAAACTTCCGTGAGTAAGGAAAGCTGCTCTTGGGATAGTCCTTTGCTTTCTCTTATGTGTTTCAGTCTCTTTCCAAATTTTTTTATAAAATCATCGTCCTTTAAATACTTCACATAGCAAATAGACACTTATAAAATAAAATATTTAATAGCAAATTTGCTATTAAATATTTTATCTCGTAACTTAGTCGTATGAAAAAATAAATGGACTAAAAATAACATTGCAGTTCTATAATCGGTAAAGGAATTGCTAACAAGCCTCGCAACTAAATCTGACAATTTAATCCCGCGAGCGTAAGTTGAGCAACCAAAGCCCTATATTTGCTATAGGGTTGGTGCTCGCTTATGTCTTTTGTGGGAGCCCTTCTGAAAAGGAGGGTGGCTTTGTCAGAGCCAAGTTACATCAGACTAAGTGAGTTACCAGTCCTATTTTAATCTGGTAAATCCTGAGTTGAGGCTTATTTGATAAAAATTAAATAAGGCCAGCATGCAATCAACAAGGGTTTCAGCTATATCAGATCAGAAAAAATATTTCACCAGATTCAAGGAGGGTGATGAAAAAGGATTTGAATTCTTTTATAATCGGTTATACCCGTCGTTATACTTCTATGGCTTTAAGTACATCAAAGATGATATCAGTGCGGACTGCATCGTAAGCGAAGCTTTCCTCAGGCTCTGGTTATGCCGTAAAAATATTACATGTCCCGAGCACATCGAAACCTTCTTAAGAAAAGTAACTGCTGACGGTTGCAGGGCCTATTATAAAACTAACGCCAATAATTTCCAGCGCAGTATGCTGAGACTGGATGAAATCGAAGATTATCAGGATTTTATCGGTGGTTACAACCCGGATGAAGATTTGGAAACTGATGTCGTTTATTATCAGGAGCAGGGGGATGAAGAAAAGAAGCAATGGGAAAGGATCGAGGCCGTTCTGCCCAGCCTCAGTCCCGATCAACAGCTTTTTATCCGCCTCTGCATCAAATATTCATTTGATTACTCACGCATGGCCTGGCATATTGGCGGTATTTCCGATTACCAGATCGCAAGAAAGGTCGAGCGTACCCTCGAATGCCTGAAAGTGCTTATAAGCGATACTGAAAAATTCAATAAACTAGAGAATACCAGTAGATTCAGTTTCGAGGGAGAGGTGAGCGAAGAAGAATCCACAATCCTCAATATGCGCTATGAACTTCAATACAGCTTCAGCGAAATCGCAGAAGCCTTGAGCCTTGATCAGGGATATATACAGCAGGCATTCGCGACTGCTTCTCTCAGGATCAAAAAAAACAGGAAAAGGTGATATGGAAAAGAACATGATGATTATAACCCGTAAAATACAATTGCGGATCGATTCCAATGACAAGGAGATGGTAAAGCAGACCATAGGGCAGCTGTACGGCTGGCAGTCGATCTGCTACCGTGCGGCCAACATGATCATGAGCCATCAGTTTATACAGGAACGGGTCAAGGACTTCTTTTATCTTACTGAAGAAATAAAACTCAAGATCGCCGATGCTAAAAAAGAGGAAAACGGGATACTGAAATCCTCCCGGCAGAATACTACCTACCGTTTGCTTTCCGATCATTTCAAAGGGCAGATACCCACAAACATCCTGAGCAACCTCAACAATACCCTGATCGCCTATTTCAACCAGGAAAAGGATGCCTACTGGAGGGGTGAAAAATCCTTACGCAATTACCAACGCAACATTCCGCTGCCCTTTGGCGCAGAGATCATCTGCAGGTTGTCGAGGACTGCCGACAACCGTGATTTTACCTTCAGACTTTTCCAGATCCCCTTTAAGACCTATCTGGGAAAGGACGGGTCTGGAAAAAGGAAAATATTCGAACGGATAATCAATGGTACGTTAAAACTCCGCGCAAGCCAGATACAGCTGGACAAAGGAAAAATATACTTTCTTGCGAGCGTACCAATAGAAAAGGAGCAGCATGCCCTGGACCCTGCGGTCATTGCTGAAGCATCACTTTCCATCGAACATCCGGTAACGGTAAAGATCGGGAAACATGAACGTGTAATAGGCAATAAGGAAGAATTCCTCCACCGCAGAATGGCCATTCACGGCAGAAAAAGGAAGATGAAAAGCGTGGAGGATTATCGGCATATGGAGAAACGATACGTAGATCAGAAGCTGCATGTTTACAGCAGGATGCTGATCGATTTCTGCATAAAACACGGCGCTGCAACGCTCCTGCTCCTGAATCAAGAAGAAAAAGAGGAAATGGCAAAAGAAGACCACTACTTGCTGCACAACTGGAGCTATTATAGCCTAAAGGAAAAGATCAGTTATAAAGCAGCATTGGCAGGTATACAGGTTATTGTAGAATAAATAATAAAGAGGTTATTTGCATAACCGTAGGGTGAGACATCTATGTCCTCACAAGCCCAAAGATAAGGCACTGCAATGGCGAGGCTCATGTAAGCATGAGAGAAAGAGATTGATAATTAGTTGTCCTGGGACGGGAGCGGATAGTTTACAGGGCATAAACATATTAAAACCCTTTGCTATCCATTATAGAAAAGTTAAGCTGTAATGCTGCAAAAGCAGGCATTTAGGTTACCATAATATACAAACAGAGGTTATTTGCATAACCGTAGGGTGAGACATCTATGTACTCACGGGCCTAAGAATAAGGCATGCAATGGCGGGCTTCATGTTAAAAACAGATAGAATAAAATCCGTGGTGAAAAAAATTAAAAATAATGGATTGGCTGTTAAGTCCTCGTATGAATTTTTTATGCTTACCGACTAATAATGGTAAAGAGAGCCTGGTCGCATTCCGTTGGATTTTCAGACCCACTTGAAATATCCATAAACGGCCGGGTTTCCAAATGGCCTCATTTCGCTTTACCATAATACAGATATATTGCTCAATTGTGATGCCAGCAATGCCGCCGTAAGATAAAAATGGAAAATAGGTTCCTGTATATCTAAAACGGTGGGGGTTCACAAGACTAAATTAACAGGATAATGTAACACTGTGAAAAGAATTTTCTGACAACTATAAACATTAAATTATATAAGCTTTTAGCAAAGCCTTAGTGGGGGCGGATGTCTCTATCGGAATGTTATCACATCATCCAATATGTGGGAGCTGCTGTGTTTCCATAATTTTTTGCGTAAATACAAAAGCAAAAATAGCCCAGGCTATTGTGGGGGAGGATTTTTGCAGGCCGCAAATGCGCGTGGGGAAACCTTTCATCTATTTTAATTCAGTTAATAGCAATTGTAACTAAAAAATACTAACAAAAAGGTACGTGATTCTGGGGGGCATTTTTAAAGGCGCTTCCAGATATCCATTATGCGCTGAGAATCGAACCAAGTTCACATCTCATTCGAACACATTCCTGTTCGAGGAAATCAAGGCATTGAACAACAGGCTGAAAGACCTATCACAAAAATGATATTGGCAGAGCAATGTGTCGCTAGGTTAGCGAATTCAACACTCCAATCTTTTTGTAAGCCACCGCTGCTAAACACACTCTATTTTCAATACATTTTTTTTTGCAGCAAACCAGCAGGGCATAGCCTTGGCGGAAATGGATTGTTAAAAAAATTGTGCAACAAATGTTGAGTGGAGCAAATACTTAAATTATTCATTGGTTATCTTTCGATGCGTTCTCATTTGATTGAAAATAATTTTAATCCTATAGAAAAAATGTCAAATTGTAGGAACGTCTGTTAGCAAGTGAAAGAGCAACAAATGAACTGTGTAGAGGTAAGCGGTAGGCATTATAATATTAGTAGCTGCATTTAATTTTTTAATGTGCTATTTCAAACACAGATAATTTTATTAAGTTTTTCTGCTATTTGAGCGGGACTTAAAACAAAGTCCGGATGGTCATTTTTAATTAGTGAGTCCGGCATCAAAGGAAATTGTGCAGTTTTTGGATCCTGAACAATAATAATTCCACCCTTGGATTCAATAGCTTTAGCGCCTTCAATCCCATCATATCCGCCTCCGGAAAGAATGACCCCGGTGGCCCTGGACCCAGCGTCCTGAGCAAGTGCTATAAAGAAAATGTCAATTGCCCTATTTATCTTTTCTGATTGTTCATACAATACGAGTCTATTATTTGAGATACCCATTGACTTTCCCTCACCAAGTACATAAATATTTCCAGGTTCAACTGAGGTGTCCTCCAAAACCTTTATAATGTTGATGTTAGTCTCTCTAGCCAGGATCGCTGATAACTTACTTTCTTTATCTTTCAGCAAATGTGGTACTAAAATTACTGCCGACGGACAAGGATTCGGTAACATCGATATGATTTCCCTAAGCGGTTCCAAACCTCCCGCCGAAGATCCTATTGCAACGATTTTAAAATCTTGTTTTATCATTTATCAAGGAGCTATTTTGCGCTAAAGATACGAAAGGTTATAAATCAACTTTTGTTAAATCCATTAAATATGGTTCAGCATAAATAATCATTTAGTGAACTTGCTGACATTCCCTGATGTTGTTAGCAACTCTACGCGGATACGGGCAATTATTTCCTAAATATTTTAGGAAATGTTATTTTTGAAACCTATTTTTAGGTCTATTTACCTGTTGATGAACAACCTCCTTTCTGCTATGGGCAATCCGGCATTGCTCGAAATTTTAAACCAATCTACCCAGGCTACCGCGATTTATATTGGTCCAGATTTGATTATCCAACTCGCCAGCAAAGATATGCTCAAGTTCTGGGGAAAAGATGAGTCTGTGATCGGTAAAAAATTTTAAGACGCCTTGCCTGAACTTAAAGGCCAACCTTTTACCGCACTGCTAAAGGAGGTCTGGAATTCTGAACAGAAATACACTGGAAAAGATGTTGAGGCTACACTGGAAATTGACGGGAAACTGGTCAGTTCTTATTTTGATTTTGTTTATAAGCCCGTTTTCGACTCCCAAGGAAATTTATTTTGTATCCTGCATACCGCTTCTGATGTAACAGAGCGGGTGAACGCCTGGAAACTGGTCAGGGAAAAAGAAGAGCGTGAGCAACAGATTAATGAGGAACTGGAAGCCGCTAACGAAGAGTATCAGGCCACAAACGAGGAACTAACAGCGGCAAATGAGCAGCTATCAAAAATCCACAGACGATTAGTATATACCGAAAATAGGATACAACAATTGGTAAGCTCGACACCTATCGGCCTGACGCTACTGAAAGGGAAAGATATGGTGATCGAGACTGCTAATCCCGAAATGCTGAAAATTTGGGGACATCAACAGGAAGAGGTTATAGGAAGACCAATGCTTGAGGTATTTCCACTGCTAAAAGATCAGATTTTTTCTGATCAGCTTGACAAAGTATTCTCTTGGGCAGAAAAAATTTCCCTGCAAGAGGTACTGGATTCCTCAAAGCAGAATGAGCATAGCCAACCAAAGTATCTGAGCATAGACTTTATTCCAATACTGGATCCGGACGGGAAAGTCGATGCTATCATGGCCACTGTTCAAGATACAAGCAACCAGATCCTGGCAAAACTTGCTTTGGAGGCAAGTGAAGTGAAATTGCAGGAATATAATGAGGAACTTGCTGTATTGAACGAAGAGCTGCAAACCACCAACGAAGAACTGAGCGTAATGAACGAAGAGTATACTTCGACCAATGAACAGCTCGAAGCATTCAACCAGATGATCAGGACACTCAATCTGCAACTGGAGGAAAAAAACATTCATTTGAACAATTCAAACTCGGATTATAAACAAGTGAATTCAGAACTGAATCAGGCAAACAATAGCCTTGAGCGAAATAATGTTGAGTTAAAGTCGCTTTATGATTCGGTAAACAAACTTAATATCAAGTTAAGTGATAGCGAGGCTGGTTTCAAGAACCTCATCGCTCAGGCACCTGTCGCCATGTTGCTGGTCAAAGGCGAAGACTTTATCGTGACCATGATCAATTCACCTATGCTTGAACTAATCGGGAGGGACGAAAGTATTATCGGAAAACCATTATTCAGGGAAATCCCCGAACTGGTCGGCCAGGACGCAGCAAAAAAGCTGATTGAAACTTTTCAGGATGGACATGCGCGATCGGAATCATCGAGTGCGGTAAGCCTTGTTCGAAATGGAGAACTTGCCGAAGGATTTTTTAATTTCAGTTACGCTCCCTACATCGAAGATGGTAAGGTGACCGGTGTAATCGATATGGCGCTCGACGTTACTGAACAGGTTGTAGCCATTCGTGAGCGTGAGCGTACGATACAGGAAAAAACAATACTCGAAGAAACGCTGAGAGACAGTGAGCAAAGGCTGCAGGGAATTCTGGAGACTATGGCTGAGGGTGTTGGGATTATAGATATTACTGGACAGCTAGTTTATGCCAACCCAATGGCGCAGCAAATTCTCGGGCTTAGCTTGAGCGAAATTGAAGACCGCACCTATGATGACCCGCGATGGCAGAACCTTCGCCTTGACGGAACACCTCTTCCGCAGGAAGAGCACCCGATGTCCATTATGATGTCTACCGGATGTCAGGTTTTCGATGTGGAGATCGGCGTACAGCCTCCTGATAAAGATCGCTTCTACATCTCGATCAATGCAGCGCCGATCTTTGATGAACAAGGGAATCTTACTGGTGGAATAGGAACTTTTATGGACGTTACTTCAAGAAGGCTGATCACTCAAGGAAAAGATGATTTTATCAGCATTGCCAGTCATGAACTCAAGACCCCGGTTACCTCTTTGAAAGCTTCATTACAATTGCTCGAAAGATCACACAACAAATTACCTGGTGAATCAAGGGAAAAACTCATCTTGCAGTCGATTAGGAGCCTTGAAAGCCTTTCCAGATTAATCAATGACTTGCTGGATACTAGCCGAATGGAGCAGGGACAGATGAAGATGGAAAAAACGCTGTTTTCATTGGACGAGCTCTTTGATGATTGCTGCTCACATATTGCACAGACCTCTAAACAGCAGATTGTTTTTGAAGGTGAAAAAGCGCAAACCATCCTCGCCGATAACCAGCAGGTCGGACAGGTGTTGGTCAACTTCATCACCAATGCCATCAAATACGCACCGGATTCTGATAAAATCATCGTATCAGCAAGCTTAACCGCTGAAAACGAAATTAAAATCGGGGTTAAAGATTCCGGCCCAGGGATTGCCGAAGAAAAGCTTAAACACCTTTTTAACCGTTATTACCGGACCGATTATAAAGGACAAAAATTTACCGGGCTTGGACTAGGGCTTTACATCAGCGCAGAGATTATCAAGAATCACGGCGGGAGAATTGGAGTAGAAAGTGAACTTGGAAAAGGAAGTGAGTTCTGGTTTTGCCTGCCTATTGAAAATCAATAGCCCATTCAAATCAGTAAACCAAACCCTAATAGTAACACCAATAAAGAATATCCAAAACTAAAAAATGGCGTATGGTGTTGTTTGGTTATAAAGAGGTTATGAGAAAAATATTTTTACTAGAGGATGATGAGGGTATAAGGGAAGTACTGGAGTTATTGCTTACATCAGAAGATTACATTGTGCAGTCTTTTGCAACCATTACCGAATTCAGGAACAGGGATACTTCAATACTCCCGGATTTATATCTGTTTGATGTGATGTTGCCCGACGGGTCTGGGATTGACTTATGCAAAGAAATGAAACAAAATTCAGGAAATGATGAAGTACCGGTAGTCATCATGAGTGCCCACGCCCACATTGGTGATTTAAAGGGTGTCTGCGAACCTGAAAACTTTATCAGTAAGCCCTTTGACATTAACCACCTGCTTGAAAGAATAAAATCCGCAATAGTTTAACGCGAAGCCTTTTTAACGTTTAAGTAAAAAAAGTAGGCTTTGTTTTTCTTTTCAGATGTCTGGATTAAATGATTTTTAAATTTGTAGCAAGTCATTCGCTGTTTCAGTTGCTCAGCTGAGTATTGACTGTCCTATAAAACTCTTCAAGCACAAAAGGTTTAGTAATAAAGTCGTCAGCTTTATAAGGAATGTCGACAAATAAATCAACTCCATATACTGCCGAAACCATTATAATGGGTATAGCACCAAGTTCTGAACTCGCTTTTATTTTATTACAGACCTCCCTACCATCGATGTTTCCAAGAACAATATCAAGAAGTACCAGGTCCGGCTTAAATCCCCTGATAGCACTTTCGGTATCTTCACCTTTGTCCAATAGCTGAACATCGAATCCTTTCGAAGTTATAAGATGCTCCATAAGTTCCAAAAAATCCGGGTTGTCATCTACGCATAAAATCTTTTTCATCGTGTATACTTTTCTCTTAATTCTTAACCATGCCCACAAATCTAGTTTCAAAGTCAATGCCAAAGCTTTATCTATCGCGATATTCCCATTGACTTTTGTCTTTTTTTCTTCCTTTTCCGGTCTTCTGCCTGCTCAACTGAATCTTGACCTTGCTGAACATGGGATGGTTCCATAAGTACTTCAAGTAATCCAATCCCGGATTGTTGCGCTGCCGTAATGATATCAATAACTTTGGGATACCTGTTCTCTGAGACTCCTTTCAAAACATCGTTTAATGCGAGATAATTTTTTTTGTCCGGCTCAATTTTATTCAGCAAACTGAGTTGGGCTTTCTGAACGGCAGAACCCTTATCCATAATGTTCGAAAATAGGAATTTTTCATCGAGATGCCGATCAAAATCAAAGATTTCGTCGAACACCGCTTCACCAGACTGTTTAAAAGCACTTCGGTCAAACTGGCCAAGTTTTTCGGAATGCTCCTTATTTTTTCCTCTCGAAGTATTTTGTGGGCTGAGTTTAATCTTATTGGTAATATCCTTACGGCTCACGATAATCTGAATGTGGTTTTGTTTTCCTTTCTTGCGTTCACCGTTTTGTTTCTCCCCGTTTTTCACTTCCTTATCAGTGTGCTTATAATATCTATAATTTTCATGCTTGGCATACCACAACAGGTCTTTATTACTATCAACACCTTTTCTTTTGAAGTTTTTTGCATACTCGTCCATTATTGCGATAGCAAGTTCTTTTAGCTTTTCTTTGGCGCCCTTTTCTCCATATGCACGATATAAGTGTTCCAATTCCTTTTGACTTGGGCTGATATTAATTAGAAAAAACTTGCTGTCGTTATGGCTAAGTTTCGCAACATTCTGATCAATTCTAACCTTTACCACTTGCCTTGGGATTTCATTGTCGGCTCCATTAAACCAGTTTTCCTGAGTAATACCTTTACCTTTTTCATTTTGTATGTGGTTTTCTTTCTCCAGGTAGTTAACCAGCGCTCCGCTGCTACCCTTGTTATTTCCTGTTTCAGACGCAGTGATATTGATAAACATGTTGTTATAAATTTTCAAGTGACTGTCTTGTATGGGCCTGTAGTTCCTCCTTTTTGGCAGCGGATACTGGCCAGCCCAGGCTTTCCCGTTGACTGATATAGTAATCCAATATTTTTTTAAACCGCATTTTCAATACTAACTTTTCATCAAGATATTTCTGAGTTCTTGCAATGGAATCATCCATTAATTCCAAATGACTTTTCACTTCTTTAATGTTTTCATGGTTTTGCGAGACATATTTGCCGATCGCTTTAAAATAAGCAGTATGCTCCTTCACTACATCCGTTAGTCCCGTAGTATCGGTTAGGATCGGCAACAAAAAATCGGCTTCCTGTCTTTTCACAAAAGACAATATCCTGCTCACCCCATTGGTTAATTCCTTCTTAAGCAATTCATCATTGAAATCTACTGGATCTTTTTTTGTTCCATAGAAATAGTCGACCATCTGTATAATTACCATTTTTTTCGGCCTGCCTAATTTCAATGATATTTTTTCCAGTTTTTCGTCGGTTACTTTCGGGAACCGTACAGATTTGTTGTTCACTTCATCCATATCATTTCCTTAAACGGCAGCTTTCAGTGTGATATTAAGTTTTACTTCACTTCCTAGCTTTGGATGCCATGAAGGCTTATAATTGATAAGACCGCTTTCCACCAAATCCCTTATATTTTTGTGATAGGTGGATACCGACCTTATTCTTGAAAATAGCATGAGCTTTTTTCTGCTTACATTAAAGGGAAGCATCGGATCCTGAAAGTTACAATAGTGAATCAATGCAACTAATATGCTCAAATGGGATGGATAAAAATTTGACTGCTGAGAGGCATGTTCAAAATAGTTGCTGTATGGATTTTGGACTAAGTTTTCATTTTCTTTCATTTTACTTTCCCTCCATCATTTTGTCAATTTGCTCTCTACTATAAAACATGGTGCCACCAACTTTGCGATAGGGCAAAGTGCCATTGATGCGCAGGTTTTGTAGAGTTCCGTGCGAGATGTTGAGCAATTGGCGCACCTGAGTACTTCTCAACCATGATTTATTTGAGGCACCGTTATCTCTGTTCAAAATATTTTCCATTTCACTAAGCATTTCTTTTTTGAATTGCTGTAAGTCATCCATTGTCACTATGTCCATTTTCATAATTTACTCCTTTCATTTTTGATATGTACATAAATTTAAATACACATAATTTTTAATATTCAGTATACCCATAGGTATACCGTTTCTTTTTTTTAAAGGCTTGAAAAGCCGATAAGTATCCCCGGAGGATACTTGAAACCCCTGTGGCGATAGCCCAGGGCAAGCAAGTAGGGCTCTGCCCAACTTCCGCTTGCTCAGCCCCCCAAAAAGGGGACTGACTACCTGAACCGCCTTTCTACAGCAAATCACCGCACCCTTGAAAGCGCCACAACCTTTTGGGCAGTCCCGAATTAGCTGCTGTGCCAATGGTTTCTGTTACACATAAACCGTTGTTATGTGGATATATACCTATGTTGTTATATGGATACGCATCTGCTTAGCAACAGGGATATAGAGTTATGTTGGTGGTATGATACCATTCGTTGGGGAATAGATTTCTTCAGTGGTTTTCTTCCTTCCGGATCGTACCCATTCTGACAGTTCCACAGTGGAGAAATAAAGTCTTTTGCCCCGCTTGTTCACTGGGATTTCCTTCCGGCTCACTTTGGTGTAAAGGGTGGGTACGGACAGGCTGAGAAATTCGGCAGCCTGTCTGATGGTCAATAAATCGTCTCTGGGAAGTTGGGAATTTTGAAACCTGTTTTCCAGCAACAGGTCTTTAATACAATCTACCTTTTCGTGCAGTGTACTAATAGCCTGCGGTAGTTCTTCAAATGTGTACTTCATAAGCGGTATCTTTTGTTTTGATACCGCAATGTTAGCAGCTTGTTTTGTAGGGTTACAACACGTTAAACCGCATCCTTACCGTTTCCCTACTAAAATTTACTGTTTTTTTTGTTTCGGACTGTTGGAACCAGAAAAGGAATTTTGTCTTTCATCCTTACTTCTAAAATTGGTGATTTGCAGACCTTGGAATCGGAGGATATAATCGCACTTAGCCAGCCTTCCGAGTATTCGTTTACTTTATCTCCATTGCTATATAAGAAGTGTTTTAGAATCCATTTTTCAAGTTCCGCTTTATTGCATCCAACAATCAGGTTTGCTTCATAAAGCTGCTTAAAAGCATCTGCAAGCTTATTACTGTTTCCGTTGAAGATCATCTGGTTTGCAGGTTGTTCGTCCGCTTTTATTAGGGCTCCAAGCTGGCTGAAATGTTCCTCTGAGAAATAAGTCCTTAGGATTTGCAAAAAGTCATCTATATACTGATGATTGAATTTTGGCCGACCCGCATCGGGATTATATGGGATTTTTGGGGATAGATCTGCCGTAGCATCTTCAACTTGTTCTGGACTTTTCTGTTTGGCCATCCATTCCTCGAATGTTTCACGGGGATGCAGGATTTCATCAATTTCGCTGACCAGCTCACTTAAGAACTTGTCCCTGATCTTTAAGGTATCGTGCAGGCTTTCCACAAACTCATCGCCTATATAAATATCCTTGTAGTCTGACTGTAGGTTGTTAACGATGAACAAGTAATCGAGTTGAATTGAAAATATGAAGTTTGAGGGATATTCCGCTCTAAGCTCACCGTAATGTTGGTGGAAATTTGTCCATATGAGTTTAAACTTTTCCTTTAATTTTTTGATCTGTTCAAATTCTCTTTTTAAACTGGTTTCGCTAAGGGACAGCAGGTCAACTAACGCCATATCTTTTAATACCCTGATTTCACTTTTATAAGTGAATGAATCATAGTAATGTGTTTCGTGTGCAAGACTATAAGCAGGCTTATTTCCATCTGCTTTTATTGGGCTTTTCAATTCTGCCTTTGTAACGATAAGGAGATTATAAGTTTGTATTTTGGTTAAAAACTGAATTAAGCCGGTCATATTTTTGGATGGTATTTAGATACTAAAAATATAAAATTTTATCTCATGACTTCCTAATATTAGGCTACATGTTTTAGATTGAAAACAAAATCACATAACTTCTAAATACTATTGAAATATAGTTTAAATAACCCGTTGTGCATTTTGTTTTATAGGAGTAAAAGTTGTGCAAACTGCTAAAAAGCAGTAAATTGTAGTTACCACACAACAATTCAATGCACAACTTTACAGCAAATTACGAGAAAATTTTAGA